>Ed_p2__coassemble_719_pt1 | contig 116746 bp, 107 predicted proteins | sample Ed_p2__metabat2_low_PE_017 | metagenome-assembled genome bin Ed_p2
ATGTTTGGGGCTCTATCATCTGCTCTTTGATGGTGGTTGGTGCTCACATTCCGCTCGCCTTGCTCTCTTGGGAACACTTCAAGGGTATCTGGGGCTTGGGCGAAGGCACGATCTCCTACGAGGCTGCCGAACACCACTCTCCGAAGTGGTTGGCTAAGGATGTTGTTCAAACGAACATCGAAAAGCGCATCTAATTTATACAAAAGTTACGCTTAACTAGCCTCTAAAATAAAAGGGATTCGTTATGATATGACGAATCCCTTTTTCTATTTACATAGGTCAAAAGTACATGGCAACCAGTCGTTTAGAAACTCCCAAAGGCTTGCGTCTTCATTTTGGGTTATTCGGCAAACGTAACGCAGGAAAATCCTCTCTTATCAATGCGTTAGCCAATCAAAACATTTCCATTGTCAGCTCAGTGGCTGGAACAACTACCGACCCGGTAGAAAAAGCGTTTGAACTTGCCCCCATTGGTCCTGTAGTTTTTATGGATACTGCAGGTATTGATGATGTTGGCGATCTTGGACTAGCACGTATTGAAAAAAGCCTCTCTGTCTTAGAGTGGATGGATATTGCCCTCGTTGTTTGTGAGGTTGGAACTTGGGGTGAACATGAAGAAAAGCTATTGAAAATCACCCATCAAAATGGAACTCCAACCATTGTTGTAATTAACAAAGTTGACACAAAAAGTGTCAACAAAGAATTTGTACAAGAGCTCAAGCAACGCGGCCTTAAAGTCGTTTGTACAAGTACAAAGGAACATCTAGGGATTGATGCCCTGCGTGACTGTATTATTCAAACAGTTTTGGATCAAACAGAACCCGACCGTCCCTTAATGGAGGGGATTGTTAAATCTGGCGATACGGTAATTTTAGTAACACCAATTGATACAGGTGCACCCAAAGGGCGTCTAATTCTTCCTCAAGTACAAGCCATCCGTGAACTCCTTGATAGTGGTGCAAAATGTATTGTTATAAAGGAAGATCGTATCCAAGAAACCTTGGCTGAGCTCAAGACAAGTCCTGATTTAGTCATTACCGATAGTCAGGTTGTCCAACGCGTTGTGAAAGAAGTGCCTGAGCCAATTCCAGTTACTACATTTTCCATCCAAATGGCCTACTCCAAGAGTGATTTGTTAGAAATGGCCTTGGGTGCTGCAGCCTTAAGCAAGTTAAAGCCTGGGGATCGTGTCTTAATTGCAGAAACATGCTCACACCACCCATTAAAGGATGATATTGGACGCGTAAAAATCCCCAATTGGTTACGTCAAAAAGTAGGTGGAGACCTTTGTGTTGATATTGCGGTTGGAAAAGACTTACCGACCGATTTAACGCCTTATAAGCTCATTATTCAATGTGGTGGTTGCATTGTTACGCGTCGCCATATGTTGGCCCGCCTGCGCGCTGCCAGGGCTCAAGGCGTGCCTATGACAAACTATGGCGTAGCTATTTCCTACTTGCAGGGGGTATTGCCTCGCTCACTGGCCTGCCACCCTGAAGCAAAAGCCATTTTTGACCAAGCTCTCAAAGCATAAAGGACCCATATTATGAAAAGCATTGAGTCCATTGTTAAACAAACAGAATTCAGTGATGACGATATTGTTCGTTTACTGGGAATTACCTCAGCTCAAGACGCAGAGATACTCCGTCAGGCTGCGTATACTCGAACAACTGAACACCTTGGTAATCAAGTGTATTATCGTGGCTTAATTGAGTTTTCTAATATATGCACTTTGAACTGTAGGTACTGCGGTATTCGCAAATCAAACCATACAGTACCACGATACGAACTTACTCACGAGCAAATTGTCCAAGCCGCACTTTGGGCCGCAGAAAATCATTACGGTTCGATTTGCTTGCAAGCTGGAGAAAGACGAGATCCGAAATTTGTTGATTTTGTTACCAATGTATTAAAAGAAATCCATCAAAAAACGGTCAGTGAGGTACTGCCCTATGGCCTTGGAGTGACTCTCTCTCTTGGTGAACAAACTTTAGATGTCTACAAACAATGGGCTGAAGCCAGTGGCAACCCTATCGGATTGCGCTATCTTTTACGATTTGAATCCTCTAATCCTGATATCTTTGATCACCTTCACTGTTGCCCCGGCAAACATGAAAAAGGCTTAGAACGACGTTATGAGGCCCTAGAACGTTTACGCCAAGCTGGTTATCAAGTCGGTTCTGGTGTCATGATTGGGCTTCCAAGTCAAACACTTCAAGACCTATGCAATGACATCCGTATGTTCCAAAAGTTAGATTTGGATATGATTGGCATGGGCCCATATATCACTAGCGATGGTGCTGATATGCTAGGCGAAGGCATGATGGAAAAGACGCTGTTAATGCGTTTAGCCTTAAATATGATTGCTACAACTCGCCTAGTGATCCCCGATGTCAATATTGCGGCAGCAACAGCTCTGCATGCTCTTGAAGAGAATGGTCGTGAAAAGGGAATTATGCATGGTTGCAACGTTATCATGCCCAATATCACGCCTCGTATTGTTCGAAAAAACTATCAACTATATGCGAACAAGCCCTTTATTGAACAAGAGCCAAGTGATACTAATCACGTCCTACAAGCTAGTATTGAAAGCACTGGACGGACCGTTGGCCTAAATGTTCTTGGTAGCTCCTGTCATTGGAAAAAACGTACACAAAATAATTAAAAAAATGGGCTTCAAAATGAAGCCCATTTTTGACTACTCTTCAAAAGTTTGGTTCTTCTCGCGTGTGGTTCGGAATTCAACATCCGGCCAATGACGCTCTGTAGTTTGAAGGTTATAAATGGATGTTGCCAGATAGACAAGATTCCCATCAGCATCTTTGGCTAAGCGAGTAGCTTGTTCATCGGTAAATCGCTTTTTCGTATCCTCATCTGGGAAATGTAGCCAGCGTGCCGTAGAGACATCTGTTTGCTCATACAGCGCATCCACCTTATATTCTGTAGCCAAACGCTGAGCAACAATTTCAAACTGCAAGAAACCAACTGCCCCCAAGTAGAGATGACCAAAGTCATTTTCAAATACTTGGATTGCACCTTCTTCTCCCAACTCCTTAAGACCTTTTTGCAATTGTTTTGCTTTAAATGGGTCCTTGGCACGAGCAGAACGGAATAATTCTGGTGCAAAATATGGAATCCCAGTAAAGCCCAAAACTTCACCTTCTGTTAACGTATCGCCAATATGCAGTTGCCCGTGGTTATAAATACCAATAATGTCACCAGCAACAGCATCTGTCATGGTTACACGATCATTAGCCATAAAGGTTAAGGCATTCGGGATCTTCATTTCGCGATTTTCACGCAAATGGCGAACTTTCATACCCTGTGTATATCGACCAGAGCAAACTCGGAAGAAAGCAATGCGGTCACGATGCTTAGGATCCATATTCGCTTGGATCTTAAAGACGAAACCACTAAAGGGCTTTTCCGTCGGTTCAACCATACGCTTACCCCCATCTCGAGGTTGTGGTTGGGGAGCCCAACGAACTAAGGCCTCCAAAACGTCCTTCACACCAAAATTATTTACACCAGAACCAAAGAAGACAGGGCTTTGCTCACCAGCCAAGAACTTATCCAGGCTGAACGGATTAGAGACTCCCTTCACTAATTCAATGCTTTCTCGAACATAATCCATTTCCAACGGGAATAATTCATCGAGGCGCGGATTGTCTAGTCCTTCAATTAATTCTTCATTACCAGATAAACGATCTTCACCGGCAGTAAAGCGTACCAAACGGTCTTTCTCAAGCGAGAAAACGCCTCTGAAGGTCTTACCCATGCCAATCGGCCAAGTAATAGGTACACACTCTAATTTCAAGATTTCTTCGATCTCACTTAAAAGATCGATTGGATCTCTAACTTCACGGTCAAGCTTGTTGATGAATGTGATAATAGGCGTATTGCGTAAACGACAAACTTCTAACAATTTGATCGTTTGAGCTTCCACACCTTTGGCAGCATCAATCACCATCACTGCAGCATCTACTGCAGTTAACACACGATATGTATCTTCCGAGAAATCTTCGTGCCCCGGTGTGTCCAACAAGTTAATGACGTGATTGTCGTACTCGAACTGCATCACGGAACTCGTCACCGAGATACCGCGTTGTTGTTCTACTTCCATCCAGTCACTTGTAGCATGACGAGCGGCCTTGCGGCCTTTCACTGCACCAGCCATTTGGATAGCTCCACCAAAAAGCAAAAGCTTTTCAGTTAATGTCGTCTTACCCGCATCAGGGTGAGCGATGATGGCAAACGTACGACGTTTTTGCACATCTTTTAAAATTCGTGGGTCTAAATCAACCATTTTTAAGAATTCTTTTGATAATTCAAATATTTTTGTCGACAACTAAGCGCCGTATTGTACCTGATTTCAAGAAAAATCCTTAGTCTCTAGCCCATTGCGATACAATGACAGACATTCATTTAAAGGAGAGGTTATATGAGTTATTTTCCTTCATGGAAGTTGAAAACGGATGGCATTATTGCCCCTGATGAACGCTTACCCATGCCACAAACCTTAGCAATGGGTATTCAACACGTTGTTGCCATGTTTGGTTCAACCATTTTGGCTCCATTATTGATGGGCTTTGACCCTAACGTTGCAATCTTAATGAGCGGCATTGGAACGCTCATTTTTTTCGTCATTGTTGGTGGGCACGTTCCTAGTTATTTGGGATCTAGCTTCGCTTTTATTGGGGTTGTTATTGCAGCAACTGGCTATGCTGCAGGCTCTGGACTCAACGCTAATATTGGGGTAGCTCTTGGAGGCATTATTATTTGCGGTTTAATTTACGCCATAGTTGGACTCATTGTCATGATGACAGGAGTACGATGGATTGAGAAATTAATGCCCCCAGTCGTCACTGGTGCTGTTGTTGCTGTGATTGGCCTTAATTTGGCTCCTACCGCTGTTCGTAGCGTTGGCACAGGAACGTTTAATGCCTGCATCGCAATCATCACTATGATCTGCGTTGGGGCCGTTGCTGTGTATACACGTGGCATGATTCAAAAGCTTCTAATTCTTGTTGGCATTGTTCTGAGCTACATTATTTATTTTATTTTGGCTAACGTTCTTGGTTTCGGTCCGGCAATCGACTTCAGCATTATTAGTAACGCTGCTTGGTTTGGCATGCCAACATTTCACACTCCAGTTTTTGAATTTAACGCGATCTTATTAATTGCTCCTGTTGTCATTATTTTGATTGGTGAAAACCTCGGACACGTGAAGGCTGTGACCGCTATGACTGGAAAAAATCTTGATCCTTATATGGGACGAGCTTTCTTGGGTGATGGTGTAGCCACAATGATTGCAGGTAGTGTTGGCGGTACAGGGGTCACAACCTACGGTGAAAATATCGGCGTTATGGCTGCTACGCGTGTATATTCAACGCTTATCTTTGCAGTTGCTGCATGTATTGCTATTTTATTAGGCTTTTCTCCAAAGTTTGGAGCTGTAATCCAAACTATTCCTCAACCCCTTCTTGGTGGTGTTTCAATCGTTGTTTTCGGCTTAATTGCCGTTGCGGGTGCTCGTATTTGGGTTGTTAACCACGTCGACTTTGGCAATAACCGTAACCTAATTGTTGCAGCTGTCACATTAATTTTAGGTGCTGGTGACTTTACCCTAAACCTCGGCGGCTTTGCCCTAGGGGGTATTGGGACTGCTACCTTCGGTGCTATATTGCTCAATGCACTAATGAACCGTGGCGATCATGAGGAAAATACTGGTGACCCTTTAATCGAAAAGTAATTTTTAATCATTGAAATTACACAACTAAAAAGCCTCTATCCGAACAGATAGAGGCTTTTTATTATGCTTGAAAAGTGATTTTAGGCACGCTTTTCCAAAACAGGTTCAGAACAGCCATCTACACCAACCAAAACCAAGCTTGTCAACAAAGCCAATTGAGGTCCAAGATAAGCATCAACCGGTTCCCACCATTCCTTAACGTTATGGTTAAAGCCTTCCTTACCGCCACCGCCTAAGGTCGTAGCTGGCACTCCCTTATTTACTGCAACATTGTGATCCGTAGAAGCAAAGGCGTACGAATACAAAGGAATATCCAATGCTGCCATAGCACCACGAGCTGCTTGTAGAACACTCACGTCATCAGATTGACCGCCACCTGGACGATGACCAATCGGTTCAAGCGTTAACTTGACACCGTTTTCCTCACTGCAGCCCCAACGAGCATTTTCGTCCTTGGCAGCTTGTTCAAAAATCGGAAGAAGACGAGCTTCTAAGTCATCTAATTCTTGGGCTCCGGCACTGCGCATATCCAATTCCATTTCCACATGAGCAGCAATGGAATTTACGGTCGTACCGCCCTTAATCGTACCGCAGGTGAAAGTTGTTTTTGGATCACACGTCGTTTCAACATCCGCAACCTTAGCAATAGCACGCCCCATAGCATGAATGGCAGACGGCGTACCAAAAGCATTCCAAGAGTGGCCACCAGGACCATCATAGTGGACGCGATAACGCTTAGAGCCCGTTGCACCACGCAAAACACGATTAACATTCACTCCATCAACGGAAATAAAACCATCGATTTGAATACCAGACTTATTAAAGAGGTACTTAGAGCCACGCAAATCGCCATTACCTTCTTCACCGACGCTACAGACGAAAAGAATGTCCCCAACGGTCTTGATGTTGAATTCTTGCAATGTACGCAACACCTGCAAATTCACAGCTAAACCACGAGCGTCATCACTAATGCCGGGGGCAAAATAGCGATTACCTTCCTTACGAACCTTCACATTCGTTCCTGCGGGGAAAACTGTGTCTAAGTGAGCTGCCAAAACCAAAGTTGGACCATTACCTGTACCTGCACGGCGAGCTAAGACATTACCCTCTTCATCAATCTTTGCTTCTAACCCGAGTTCCTCAAAACGACGAGCCAACTCTTTTGCGCGAACATCTTCATGGAATGGAGGAGCTTCAACTTCAGTAATTGCAATTTGATCAGCAATCGTCTTCTCTTCGTCGCGCTTGATACCTTCAATAGCGGCTTTGATCGTTTCACAAGCAGAAAGTGCATCCACAGCGGCTTGGACATGCGCTAACAAAGGTGGCATTTCCAAGGGCTTGGCATCGACAGGATTATCCATTTTCGACTCCTAATGTAATTGAATTTATTCGCACTTTTAACGGCGATTCGTTTTATTGTAACAGTTAAGATGATCTACTTAGACGTATCAAATCAACGATTAACGCTTAAGCTTTGCAAATGCATTGGCCATAGCTCCCATCGATGAACGCGAGTCTTTCATTGTTCTAGATGGCTTGCCCTTGGTTCTAATAGTGTTTTTTCCTGCATTAGACTTCATTGATAAAGCGATACGATTACGAGCTACATCAACCTCTACAACTCTCACTTTAACAATTTGACCTACTCGAACCACTTCACGAGGATCTTTCACAAAGCGATCAGAGAGTTCAGACACATGAACTAACCCATCTTGATGGACACCAATATCAATAAAAGCACCAAAGGCAGCCACATTTGAAACGACCCCTTCTAGTTCCATCCCAACCTTTAAATCAGATACTGAGTCCACACCTTCTTTGAACTCTGCCATCTTGAACTCTGGTCGTGGATCTCGTCCTGGCTTTTCTAATTCTGCAAAAATGTCCAACACAGTCGGCAAACCAAATTGCTCATCCGTAAAGTCTTTGGCGTGCAATTGAGATAAAACATCATGATTGCCGATAAGCTCTTTTAAGGTCTTGCCTGTTCTCTTGGCAATGCGCTCAACAATGGGATAAGCCTCAGGGTGAACGGCCGAAGCATCTAAAGGATTATCTCCAGAATTAATGCGTAAAAAACCCGCCGATTGTTCAAATGTTTTCGCTCCAAAGCGCGGGACTTTCATAAGTTGAGTACGATTAGAAAAGCCTCCAATTGTTGTCCTATACAACACAATGTGCTCTGCAATTGTTTTAGTTAAACCTGAAACACGTGATAATAGCTGAGCACTCGCTGTGTTTAGATCCACCCCTACAGCATTTACACAATCCTCAACAACGGCATCTAGCTTATGGGCTAAGTGCAACTGATTTACGTCGTGTTGATACTGACCAACTCCAATGGCTTTAGGGTCAATTTTGACCAATTCTGCTAACGGATCTTGCAGGCGACGAGCAATTGAAACTGCACCTCGATAACTTACATCCATATCCGGAAACTCTTTTGCTGCCAGTTCACTAGCAGAGTAAACACTCGCACCTGCTTCACTAACAACAACCTTGGTCAAACGTAACTCAGGATGGCGTCGAATGAGATCGGCAGCTAATTTATCGGTTTCACGACTAGCTGTCCCATTGCCAATGGAAATCAACTGACTCCCATGACGCTTGGCCAAAGCTACCAAAATTTCAATGGATCGCTCCCATTCACGTCGAGGCTCATGAGGGTAAATTACACCGGTATCTAAAACAGCACCAGTTGCAGAGATGACTGCAACTTTTACACCAGTTCGCAAACCAGGATCTAATCCAATTACTCCCTTTTGCCCAGCTGGCGCTGCCAATAGGAGATCTTTCAAATTAATACCAAAAACTCGAATCGCCTCATCCTCTGCCTTCTCTCTCAAAGTAGCAAAGAGCTCACTTTCGATATTCAAGCTCACCTTAACACGCCACGTCCAACGACAGACATCTTGCAACCAAGAGTCTGCAGATCGTCCGAGATCTGCGATACCAAAATGATTTGCAATAATCGATTGGCAGGGGTGATTTTTTTGATTTTCCTCATCCTCCGTCAACTGAATTGAAACCTTCAGAACACCTTCTTGGCGACCTCGGAACATGGCCAAGGCCCGATGGGACGGTACAGAGGACAGGGCCTCATCATAATCAAAATAATCTTTAAACTTTTCCCCTTCACTTTCCTTGCCTTCAATGACCTCCGAAACAACAAAGCCATTTTTCCCAATAAATGTACGTATCTTGGCAAGTAACTCCGCATTTTCACTAAAACGTTCTGCCAAAATATCTCGGGCCCCATTTAAAGCTTCTCGAGTGGTTTTTATTCCTTTTGCTTCATTAATATATTTTTGAGCCTCTAATTCTGGCTCTAAAGTAGGAACATTAAATAACGCATCCGCTAAAGCCTCTAATCCTGCTTCTTTAGCGATTTGAGCACGAGTACGTCGACGGGGCTTAAAAGGCAGATAAAGATCCTCAATTGTTTGCTTTGTCTCCGCTAGAGTTAAGGCTTCTCTTAACTCATCTGTGAGCTTGCCTTGAGACTCAATCGAATCTAAAACAGTCTGTCGTCGCTCTTCCAACTCTCGTAAATAAACCAAACGCTCTTCTAATAAACGTAGCTGCCCATCATCAAGTCCACCTGTCACTTCTTTTCGATATCGAGCGATAAAAGGCACTGTTGATCCTGAATCTAATAAATCAACAGCTGCACTGACCTGTGCCTCTCGAGCTCCAATATCCTTGGATAAGGTCGTCAAAATGCGTTGGAGAGCTTGAGGAGTTAAATCCATATTTAGACCTTTCTATACAAAAAAAGAAATTCACCAATCTTATTTAAAAAAGATTGGTGAATTATCAAAGTAAATTTAATGAACAGGCTTCAAGCTTCGAGCGTTTTGGCGAATCATATCCACCAAATCACGATCCTTTTGCTCATATGCTTGTTTGCGAAGCTGTAAATAGATATTCTCTTCGGGAGCTTTATCTGTATCTTCTTCGTAGATGAATCGCAAGAAATAATATCCTTCCTGCGCAGGCGCCTCTAGAGAAATCGTAAATCGGCTAGCTGGATAATTTTCGCTTTTCTGAACATCTGTAATTACAGATTGTTCATTATCAAAACGCACAGTATCCATGACAGTAAGACCACCGAAATGCAACTCTCTTTCTAACACCAATTGATCACCATCAAAATGCTCATGCACCACACTCTTTTTCATTGCTTCTACGTAATCAGAGGGGTGACGAGCAAAATGCTCCAACTGGCGCCAAAGCATCGATACATTCAATACGTCAGCCAAATCATCGTGCGGATTTGTCACCTCAATAATATGTTCATGAATTTTAACCATGATTCTTTGCCTTCTTTAATTTTTCTTCTAACCAAAAGCTATAGCGAGACATCGCAAAGCTACTAAAGAAGTAAATGGCAGCAATAAAGATATAACCTTCAACAAAAAATTGTCGCCATTGAGGATCCCCGAGTGCTAACCGCAGAGCTCCAGTCAGGTCATACATTGAGACAACAGTCACAAGAGAGGTATCCATAAAAGTCGAAAGTAAACTATTTACAAATGCAGGAATAACAGCAACCAAGGCCTGAGGCAAAATCACATACACGTATACTTGCCACGTTCTTAACCCCAATGACTCTGCAGCATCAAATTGCGCTCTTGGAATAGTCTGCAGACCACCTCTAACTGTCTCTGCCATATACGCTGCCTGGAATAAAGATATCCCGATAGCAATACGCCAAAAACTATCAATGCTCCAACTCGCTGGCAAAATAAGAGGAAAAATATAAGTAGCCACAAATAAAACCGTAATTAACGGAACTCCACGGACTAATTCAATATAGGCTGTGCTTAACACTCGCAACACAGGCATCTGAGACCTACGTCCCAAAGCTAACAAAATGCCTAACGGAGCGGATGCTGTCATCCCAATAATGGTGAGTATGACCGTCAAAGGCAACCCACCCCATGCATCCGAATCAATAGGAGTCAACCCAAAAACACCGCCTGCCATTAAAGTGAAAAACAGAGTGAGGGCAAAAAACCAACCTACACATATTAGCCGTGCTCCCCGTCTACTCCATAACATTGGAAGGGCGGACACAATGAGCATCACAACCACAGCACCTGTACCAACAGCAGCACGCCAATGCTCATCGTAAGGAAAGCGACCAAATAAAATTAAACGCCACTTTTCAGCAACAAAACCCCAACAAGCACCAGTTGACTCTCGACACAACTGCAAATCCGGTTGAGTCACCGCGTTTAGAATGCCCCAACTTGTTAAATTAACACCCAAATATAAAAGTACACCAACAATCACTACCGTAATCAGAGAGGACCACGTTGAGGTGAAATACTGACTGCGAAGCGTACTGAGAAGCGTCTTAGATGAATGCATCACTCGCTCCTACTTCGGTGCTGCTATGACGCGAGAATTCATCGCATTCATAATCACAGCAATAATCAGATTCAAGAAGAGATAGACCATCATAATCATCAAAATCGCCTCAAGAGCTTGCCCCATGATCACAATGGACGTATTACCAACGCTAACGATGTCTGGATAACCAATAATGACAGCTAGTGATGAGTTTTTCGTTAAATTCATAAACTGACTAGCTAAAGGTGGAATCACAAGACGTAATGATTGGGGCAAAATTACATAGCTTATTGTTTGTAGATTAGCCATCCCCAACGCTTCTGCTGCTCTCCATTGATTTTTAGGCACAGCCAAAATACCTGCGCGAACAATTTCTGCAATAGAAGCTGATGTAAACGTCGTTAAACCAATCCAAAGTGTTAAAAATTCAGGCGTAGCCCCAGCGCCACCAACAACCATGAAGCCTTCCATTTGAGGATGACTCCACCCTCCTAAAAGGCCAAACAAAATCCAAACAACTACAGCAGTCAACACACTTGCAACCAAAGCACTTAAGGTTGCCATTAGGCTAGTAATTCGACTAATAAAATATCGACGTGCGCCCAAAAAGGTGACTATAGCTAAAGCAAATGCAGTACCGTTGGCCATCGACAGATTATTGGGTACGGCAAATTGAAGCCCCGCTTTTGAAATCATTAACCATGATCCAAGGGTCAATGGATCAAAAGAATCTGGCAAAAATTCAGTTATAACCAAATAGATTGCAAACAGTTGGATTAGAAGGGGGATATTGCGATAAAACTCAACATGCGCAACGCCTAAAAAGCGAACCAATGGATGTTTTGACAATCGCATTAAGCCAACAATAACCCCGAGAACAGTGGCTGTCACAATGGAAAATATCGCAACTCGGACAGTATTTAGCATCCCTGCAACAAACATTCTCCCAAAACTGTCATTTGAGTTAACCGCAATCAGTGATTCACCGATTTCAAAACTGGCACGATCGCTTAAAAAAGCAAATCCAGAGCGAATATCTTTTGCCTGAAGGTTGTCATGAATGTTTTGTCCAAAAACGTAGCACAGGACAGCAAACAACACAAAAATAATGGCTTGCCAAAACCACTCACGTCGGCGACGATGAGCTTCTCGAGCCTGATAAGAATCGTCTCCGATTGTTATCTTGCTCTTAAAAGGAATTAGTTTAGATTCTTGGCTCATTGATGATCAAAATGGCGGTTGTTAAGCACAACCGCCATCTTTTAAAAGTTCCTAGTGGAAATTAACGGATCGGTGGAGCATATAACAAGCCCCCTTGAGTCCATAAATTATTGTTGCTACGAGGCAAGCCTAACTTAGAGTTCGGACCCATGTTAGCTTCAAAACTTTCACCGTAGTTACCCACTTGCTTAACAATACGGTAGCTCCATTGCTTATCTAAGCCTAACATTTTACCCATATCTTCAGAAGCGCCAAGTAAACGTTGTACATCCGGACGCTTATCTTGAGCTAACTTTTGATCCACATTAGCCTTTGTAATACCCAACTCTTCAGCATTAATCAAAGCAAAAATAGACCAACGGACAATGGAGTACCACTGATCGTCACCGCGACGAACAGCCGGAGCCAAAGGCTCCTTGGAGATCACTTCCGGCAAAATTTCATAATCACCTGGCTTTGCGGAATTAATACGAGCACCTGCTAAGTCACTCATATCCGTTGTATAAGCCTGACAGCGACCAGAGAAAAATGCAGCTTGAGTTGCTTCAGTTGTATCGAAAACAACCGTCTTAAACTTCAAGTTATTTGTATTAAAGAAGTCTGCTAAGCTCTTTTCACTGGATGTACCAGACTGCACGCAAATAGTTGCGCCATTTAATTGCTTTGCGCTCTTAACATTCAAACGTTTCGGAACCATAAAGCCTTGACCATCATAGTAACTAATGGCTGTAAACAAAGCACCCGTGGTCGTGTCACGATTCATAGTCCAAGAGGTATTTCGAGCCAAAACATCAATCTCTCCTGACTGCAAGGCAGAGAATCGTTGAGGAGAGCTCAAGGGGACAAATTTCACCTTCGTTGCATCTCCCAATGTAGCAGCTGCCACAGCACGACAGATATCAACATCTAAACCTGTCCAATTACCTTTACTATCAACAGAAGAAAAGCCAGGAGCAGCGGTGTTAACACCACAAATTAAATGACCTCGAGCCTTAACCGTATCTAACGTAGAGGCAGCGTTTGCCTGAACGCTAACGGCTAATCCCAAGAGTGCGACAGCAATCGCGCTTAACTTGGCTTGCATAGTGATTCCTTTTGCGTATGAATGGAAATAATGTGAAGTGGAGTGCGGCTTGAAAATGGGTCGAGACCACCTCGATAGAGTAGCATTAGATTTTTACATTATCGGTCTGACAAAAACAAGTAGAAACCCTGAACAAAAGTGTGAATAAGTGCTTCTCTATACTTAGATTCTTCTAAGGTTTTCTTACTCATAGCTCCATAAAAAACGACCTCACACTAAAAAAGTCCTTATTTTTGCTATACTTATAGGATGTGTGATCATTTTTTATCTTTATGTCTAATTACTCTTTACTCCTTTTACTTATAGCCTTAGTGCTCTCTAGTAGTTTCTTTTCCATCTCTGAAATTTCTCTTGCTGCCGCAAAAAAAATCCGCTTAACAACAATGGCGGAGGAAGGCCATAAAAAAGCATCTCGAGTCCTTGCCTTACAAGAGCATCCGGGGCACTTTTTTACGGTTGTTCAAATCGGCGTTAATGCCGTTGCCCTTGCCGGTGGCATTGTCGGTGAACGTCTGTTCTCCCCTGCCTTTACTGAAATTGCGCTTAATTTCACGACCAATATCGCTTTTGCAAACGCTTTTGGTTTTTGGTCAAGTTTTATTTTGTCTACGACTGCCTTTATTTTGTTTGCAGACTTAATCCCTAAACGGTTAGCTCTAGTTGCCCCTGAACAAATTGCTGTCGCCGTCATTGGACCAATGAGTTTTCTCATCCAAGTCTTAGCTCCTTTTGTCTGGTTTTTTAACGGTATTGCTAATGTCATTATTCGCCGTCTTGGCCTTCCTGAGCACGCTAAGGAAAAAATTACGTCTGCTGACATTATTGCAACCGTTGACGCTGGCACAGCTGCTGGGATCATTGCAACTGAAGAGCAAACCGCAATCGAAAACATTTTCGAACTAGAAAGTCGCACCGTTCCTAGCTCAATGACACCTCGAGAAAACATCATCTACTTATCATTAGATGACTCAGAAGAGGAAATCTGTCGCAAAGTCGTCAATACACCACACAATCAATACATTGTGTGTAACGAAGGGCTCGATAATGTTGTTGGCATTGTCGACTCTAAAGCGTTATTGCGACGCATTATGAGCGAAAAGGACCTCTCACTGAAAGAGTCGGGTTTAGTTCGCCCCGTTCAAATGGTGCCTGACTCTTTGACCTTGTCTGAAATTTTGGACTGTTTCAAACGCTCCCACTCAGACTTTGCAGTTATCATCAACGAATACGCTCTTGTTGTAGGCATTATTACGCTCAATGACGTCATGAGTACCGTCATGGGCGATCTTGTCAGTACCGAAGAAGAAGCCCAAATTATTGAGCGTGAAGATGGCAGTTGGCTTGTTGATGGTTCAACTCCAATTGATGATTTAGAGCGTTTACTTGGCTTTGAAAGCCTGCCAGATGACTCTACCTATGAAACTGTCGCTGGCTTTATCATGTACATGCTCAGAAAAATCCCCAAACGCACAGACCGAGTAACTTACGGTGGCTATCGTTTTGAAGTTATTGACGTTGACAACAACAAAGTTGACCAGGTGTTAGTCACTACCGTCAAGCCAGATGTTCCTAAGGAAATCATCGAAGCATTACCACCAACAAACGAAGTTCCCAAACCCCAAAATTGATTGGTTTTCAAAAGAAAAGCTCCTTTCGGAGCTTTTCTTTTATCCATTATTCTGATTTCTTAGCTTTAGTGGTCGTTTTCTTTGCTTTTGTTGTTGGACGCTTTTGGGTAAACTCAAAACTAATCGCCCCATCTTTACCCATTACCAAAGAAGCCGCAAATTTACGTTTTGTTCGATTAGAAACGAATCCTGCTAACTCATCGCTTTTTTTCTCCATCAAAAGCTTCTTAGCTTGCTCTGGATCGATGTTTTGCTGCAAGATAATTCGACCAATACGGAAGTCGCACGTTTTATCAAAAACCTTCTCGCATAAATAACCCTTCGGGGTATTAAGAACACTTGAACCACATTTAGGACAAGCTCCAATGATTTCAAATTGAGTTTTATCCATTGGTTCATCGGACTCTTCTTCCTTTTGGCCAAAGTCAAACTCTAACTTAAAATCATCTGTAATCTTCAAAATCGCAGCAAAAGGACGGCCCATCTTACTAATGAAGCCATCAAGAGGTCCAATCGTTCGGTTCTCTAGTAACTCCTCAACTTCTGCAACTTCAAATGTGCGACCTCCAGGATTTTTCGTCAGACTGAAGTCACAATGTGTACAAGCAAAACGTCGATAATTCTCAACAATTTCAGCTCCGCACTTTGGACAAGGTGCTGAAAGATGAGCAGGATTTTCAATGGGTACAGTATCTCCCTCGTAACGCTTAGCAGCATCCACAATATTTTCCGTCATATGACGAATTTCTTTCATGAATGTTTCACGAGTTAACTTCCCTTGCTCAATTTGAGCAAGTTTGTACTCCCACTCACCTGTCAACTCAGGCTCAGATAACTCTGAAACGCCCAATCCCTTCAAAAGTACAAAAAGTTGACGTGCTTTAAAAGTTGGCTTTAAATCACGCCCATCTCGAACTAAATAATTTTGTAGCAAGAGTCCCTCAATGATCGCCGCACGAGTAGCTGGTGTTCCCAATCCTTTACCTGCCATGGCTTCACGAAGCTCTCCTTCTCCAACCAACTTGCCAGCACCTTCCATCGCAGACAATAAGGTCGCTTCAGTGTATCGGGGAGGTGCTTTCGTTGCCTTTTCTTCAGCAACGGCCTGAGACACGCATACCTCTTCACCTGCCAGAATTGGAACCAAAGTCTCCGCTTTCTCAACATCACGACCATAAACGGCAAGCCAACCCGCTTTAACTAACACCTTGCCTTCAGTTTTCAATTTTTCTTGAGCAACTGTTGTGACACGAGTCGTCACATCGTATTCGGCTGCAGGATAAAAGACCGCCATAAAGCGTTTAACGACCAAGTCGTAGATCTTTTCTTCAACCTCAGAAAGTTTTTTGGGCAATTGCGAGGTTGGAATAATTGCAAAGTGATCTGAAATCTTAGAGTTGTCAAAGACTCTCTTAGTCGGCCTAACCCATTGTTTTTTTAAGATTTCCTCTGCACCTTCCCTATATCGCTCTGAATCCATCAACGTTTCTAGCGTTGTCACTACCGTTGAACGATAGTCCTCGGGCAAAGCTCGTGCATCCGTTCGAGGGTAAGTAAGTGCCTTATGCTTTTCATACAGTGCCTGTGCCGCAGCCAAGGTCACTTTTGCAGAAAAACCAAATCGATTATTGGCTTCTCGTTGCAAACTTGTTAAATCAAAAAGCAGTGGTGAAAGCTGTGTTGTTCGCTTGGCCGTTTCCTCAACGGCTCCATGTTGAGCATTGATCTTTTCACATAAAGCTAAAGCTTGGGCTTTATCCCAAATACGCTCTGCCTTTAAATGAGGATTATCCTCGGCTTTTTTAAAGTTTGGGTCAAACCACAAGGCTGAATATTTACCAGCTTTAGCCTCAACCTCAGCAGTGACTTCCCAATATTTTTTGCTTTCAAAGGTGGCAATTTTCTCTTCTCTTTCTACGACGATTGCAAGAGTGGGAGTCTGTACACGACCAACAGTTGTGAGAAAAAAACCACCGTCTTTGCTATTGAACGCAGTCATCGCTCGTGTGCCATTAATGCCAACAAGCCAATCAGCTTCAGAGCGAGAACGTGCTGCGTCGGACAAATTCTGCATTTCCTCATCACTACGCAAACTGTGGAATGCATGGACAATAGACGAAGGCGTCATGGACTGTAGCCATAATCGCTGAATTGGCTTTTTACACTTAGCTGCCTGCATGATATAACGGAAAATCAATTCCCCTTCACGCCCAGCATCACATGCATTGATGACCCCAACAATATCCGTGCGCTTCAGTAGCCTCTTTAAAACTTTAAGTTTATCTTCTGTTTTTTTGATCGGCTTAAGATCAAAAGATGGCGGAATCATCGGCAAATGAGTAAAGGTCCACTTTCCACGTTTTACATCGTACTTTTCGGGTACAGCTAACTCCAACAAATGACCAACTGCTGAACTGACCACATAGCGATCACTTTCAAAATAATCTTTTTCCTTTTGCATGCCTCCTAAAGCCTTTGCGATATCAGAGGCAACAGAAGGTTTTTCTGCAATAACGAGTAGTTTTTCACTCATGATTTAATCCTAATCTTGCAATGTCTCTACACTGTGCTTTTTTTAGAGTAGCAACAATTGGGGGTACTTTTGCAAGTTTTTTATTACAGTTTTTTCAATTTAAGGGTTTTCAACACATCATCAGTGCCCTCAACTAATGAAGCACCTTGCTTGATCAACTGGTGACAGCCTTTACTCAAAGGCGAGTAAACAGAACCTGGAACCGCCATAACTTCACGCCCAAGATCGCCGGCCTCTCGCATCATCCCCAATATACTTGAACGCGCCCCTGCTTGAATTACAACAAATGCATTTACTGCAGCCAAAGTGAGAGCTCGAGTTGCTAATTGGTCAAAATCATCTGAGCTCGACTTTGTCGGTAAAACTGAACTTACTATCAATCCTTTTGTTGAGACAAAATTTACCTTCGCTTGCAACTGCGCATTTGCTATTGGCTGCGAAGATATCCATATCAATGCATTAGTATTGGCTTTTGCTACACCACGCACCGCACTTAACTCTATCCCCTCTTTATCGGTCTGGACCACGCTTACTCCTTCGCACGTACTGAGTTTTGCTGCCCATTGTGTAGCTAACTCAGCACCCAACTCATCAGGATGTCGACTACCAACAAGCGACACCGTTGCGTTCACAAGAAGAGACAAGTCCCCAACTGCAAAAAATGCTATTGGAGCGAAACCACTCGTTAAAAAAGACTGAGGATAATTCTTATCATCTAAAGCGACAAAAGAGGCTTTCGGAGTTTCCCTCAACCAATGTAGCGTACTTTCAACTAGCAATTCCTTCTCATGTGTCAAGCCACTTCGTAGCTTTAGAGCTAACTGCTCTCCAACAACTTCCCTTAAGGTAGAAAGTCTTGCATTAAATATTTCTTCCGGTAAACCTACTTTTGCTAGTAAGGCCTGAGCCTGCGCACTCGAGATTCCATCAATTGTTAGCAAACGTAGCCAATATATCAAACGTTGATCGTCCATAGTCATATACTCTTCAATATGATCTCATTGTACGATGTTTGACGTACTCACCCTTAGTTATCTAGGGTTTTAAAGCCCGAGTCTATAAACTTTGCTTAGAAAAATTCTTGGTACAATCCTCTCTTATTGGATTTTGAATTTTTGGAGTGACTGACGTGTCCATTTTGCCTATTGTGCAATTCCCCGATCCTGTTTTAGAGACCATTTGCCAACCTATTTCTAACATTACAACCGAAATTAAAACATTAGCCGCAGACATGGCTGAGACCATGTATGAAGCACCTGGCGTTGGTTTAGCTGCTCCCCAAGTAGGTCAAAATATTCGCCTAGTTGTTATTGATGTTAGCGAAAACAAAGACCAATTATTAACGTTAATAAACCCTGAAATTATTCATACCAGTGCGGAAGTTGAACTTGGAGAGGAAGGATGTCTCTCTCTCCCTGGTATCTATGAAAAAGTTTCTCGCTACGCAGAGGTTACTGTTCGCTTTACTGACCTAGAAGGTCAGCAACACGAATTACAAGCAGATGGGTTGCTTGCAATTTGCCTGCAACATGAACTAGACCATTTAGATGGGAAAGTGTTTGTGGATCACTTAAGTCGTTTAAAACGAGATCGAGCATGTGCCAAATTACGTAAAAAACGTCTTCAACAAAAGTCATAAACACTCATAGTTCAAAAATTAAATTCTTATTAAAAAATGGGCAATAACTGCCCATTTTTTAATCCTTGTAGCGATGACAATGTCGTGCCACAGCATTCACAATAGTCTCCACAGCCTCATCAGACAAATCGTGTCCCATTTTCTCAATCGCTAATAAGCGAGCATTCGGAATACAGGCTGCGACTTCCTCACCTGCTTGAATCGGTAATAATGGGTCACACTTTCCATGAATAACAAGCGTAGGGGCCATAATTCGGCCTAAACTTTTAGATCGATTTCCTGAAGAAAGTATCGCAAGCAACTGACGCGAACTCGCAATTGAACTGTACCCATCTTTAACCATAGACTGAGCCACGGCATATAGATGCTGTTCAGAATGTGTCAATTGCCCTGCACCAATCACCTTAAAAAGTTTTTTAAGATAAGCCACTATCGACTCAACATCTTTTTCATCACTTGGCCTTGTTAAAATGCCTTTAATAGCTCCGATTTTTCCTAATCCAGTCTTAGGGTTGCCAGAGGCGCTCATAATCGAAATCATTGACGCAACCCTTTGAGGGTAATTTAAAGCCATTACCTGAGCGATCATCCCACCCATTGATACACCCAAAACATGAGCACGTTTAATTTGTAACTGATCTAATACAGCTACCGCATCCGATGCCATGTCTGACAAAGAATAAGGTGCTTTAACAGGTAAATGAAGCAAAATACGCGCGATGGATGCAAAAACTCGAACACTTCCAATATACTCGTCAATCTTTGTTGATTCTCCACTATCACGATTATCAAACGTTATAACTCGAAAGCCTCTTTGAACGAGTCCCCTAATGTAGGCAGGTGGCCAAGCCATCGCTGGCATTCCGAGACCCATAATCAACAAAATAACAGGAGATGCTTCATCTCCATATACCTCATAATGAAGTGTTATATTATCCTTCGTTGTAAATTGCTTTCGCATAAGAGCTCCTCGTTTGCCCGTAAGTGTATCTCTTACCCAACAGTTTTTTGCCTTTGCGTATCAAATTACATGCAAAATGTCGTCATTATTAGCTTAACCCTCTAGAATTTGTGTCATGAAAATTATTTTTGCTGGTACACCACCCCTTGCTGCAACCGTCCTAGATGCTTTGATTAAAGCCGGTCACGAAATTGCACTTGTCCTATCTCAACCTGATCGTCCAAGTGGACGAGGGATGAAGCTGACCCCCTCCCCAGTCAAAGCCTTGGCTATCGAACATGGCATAGAAGTTATCACTCCGATGACATTATCCTTAAAGAAAGGTGGAGAGGAAGCTATAGCCATTCATGAACAATTAAAGGCTATTAATGCCGATGTTATGGTTGTTGCTGCATACGGCATGATCCTACCTCAAGCAGTTTTAGATATCCCAAAGGGGCTTGATAAAAACAACGCAATTAAATGCATTAATGTTCATGCGAGCTTACTACCCCGTTGGCGAGGTGCTGCTCCAATAACCCGAGCTATTGAACACGGCGATCCATTGTTTGGGGTGACACTTATGAAAATGGAAGCAGGTCTCGATACCGGTCCAATGCTTATGCAAGAGTCATTCCCTATTGCCCCAAATGAGACAACCATTTCATTAACGGAACGCGTTGCTCAACTTGGTGCGACTATGATGGTAAAACTCTTGGCCTCAACCGATGCCATTCAAGCCATTGAACAGCCTGAAGAGGGAGTCACGTACGCAGAAAAAATTCATAAAGAAGAAGGACAGATTAATTTCTCCCTTCCTGCAAATGTTATTGAGCGAAAAATTCGCGCCTTTACTCCATTTCCCTCTTCCTTTGCCAAACATGGCGACATCGTCATAAAAATCTGGCAGGCGGATATCGTCGATGGTAATGGACAACCTGGTGAAATTTTATTGGCAGACAAAAATGGCGTTGTTATTGCATGTGGCGATAAAGCCATTCGAGCCACAGTTTTACAACGCCCTGGCAAACCTAAAATGCCCGTCGCTAGCTTCCTACAGGGCTATCCTCTTGCTAAAGGAGACTTCTTTCAATGAGTGTTAATCTTTCCGATGCCATCATAACGGCCTCAACTTATTGGGGAAAGATCAAGGAGGGTACCTTATCCGTGGATAAGGCTGTCGCTCATTGTGCCCTATGCGGTGATATTCAAATGAAAGCTGCTGTTCAAAGTCTTTTGCACACTGCTGTGCGTCACCGAGCAAAGGTTGACTTAGTCACGACAAAGCTTGTTAATAAAAAACCAACACCGGCAATTGCAGCCTTGTTGGAGGTCGCTATTGCTCTTTTAATTCACGGGCAAGATAAGGCTTTCACTGTTGTAAACCAAACTGTGGCTGCAGCCAAATCAAATCAAGAAACTGCAAGAGCCAGTGGTTTTATCAATGCTATTTTGCGCAACTACTTGCGTAATCAAAGCGCCTTTAAGGTGGCGTTTTCAAAAAATCTTAATGCTCGATTCAATGCCCCTGGCTGGTGGATCTCTAAAATTCGTAAAGCTTATCCTAATCATTGGGAGAGTCTTTTAGAGGTTCAAACAAAACACCCTCCGCTTACCTTGCGTGTTAACCGCCGGAAAATTTCAACTAGCAAATATGTAGAGTTAGCCCAAAATATTGGAGTTAACGCTAAAGCCATTGGCCCCTGGGCAGTGATCATTGATCCTCCTTGTCCAGTCCAAAAAATTCCTGGTTTTTCTGATGGTTTAGTGTCTGTACAAGATGCGGGGAGCCAACTCGTTACTGACATTTTGAAAGTCACTAATGGCTCTAAAATTCTTGATGCTTGTGCTGCTCCTGGTGGAAAGACAGCCCAACTATTGGAAACTTATGATGTCGATGTTACCGCCGTGGAAATTGACCCTAGCCGCGCACCTAAGATCAATGAAACTCTTAGCCGCCTTGGTCTAAACGCTACAGTAAAAGTGGGCAGTGCGGCTGATATTGACTTCCTCAAGGGCTTAGGACAGTTTGATGGTATTGTACTTGACGCACCTTGTACAGCTTCCGGTATTGTACGTCGTCATCCTGATATCCCTTGGAGTCGCCGCCCTGAGGACATTGAACAATTAGCACAAACACAAGCTAAAATTCTTGATACGATCTGGCAAATTCTTCCCAAAGGTAAAGATTTGCTCTACGTGGTTTGCTCTATTTTTCCAGAAGAGGGACCTTGGCAAATCCAAGCCTTTTTAGATCGACACAAGGATGCCAAATTAAAACCAAACCCATTTAATAATGAAGGAATGCTGCGACTCATTCCAACAGAAAAAGAGGCTCTAGACACATTACCTCTTATTCACGATGGCTTTTTCTATGCCTTATTAAGCAAAAAGGATATGGCATGATGAAACACTGCCCAAGCTTTGTGCAATTACTCTGTGCTCTGATTCTTAGTCTGAGCATGGCGGGCTTTGCTTGGGCAGAAGAAATTGCCATTATGAGCGCAACGCTAACTAGCAACAAAGAAGGGGAGCAACCCGGCCTTTATCTCAATATGAATGTTGAGTTTGATCTTTCGAGAAATATTGAAGATACGTTAACTCGAGGGATTCCCCTTTACTTTATCACTGAGTTTCGTCTGGACCGTCATCGCTGGTATTGGGTCGATAAGTCCGTGGATGAAGCAAGTTTCATGACGCGTTTATCCTATAGTCCCCTTACTCGACAATATCGATTGTCGAAAGGAGGCTTATCCCAATCCTTCGATAGTTTAAAAGACGCTCTGGCATTATTAAAAACCGTTAGTCACTGGCGAGTATCAGATAAAGCCATCTTTGAAGATCTCTCAAGCTTTGAAGCAGAAGTTCGCATACGACTCGACGTTGAACAATTACCATTGCCAATGTTAGTTGGCATTGGTGATGCCGATTGGAACTTAGATTCGGGCTGGCAGGCAATCACTCTGGACAAACGCTCCGCCATTGCCGGTAGCAAGGAGTAAAACATGAAGGCTCTGCTTCGCTATGGAGCGAGTATTGTTCTGGCAATTTCCGCTGTTGTTTTATTATTTTTGACCACAGTGAGTGCTGCATCAGACAAGTTAGAACCCTACTTCCCAGTCTTTTTTGTCTTTAATATTTTTGTTGTTTTAGTTCTTGTTTCCATCGTTTTATCGTTAGTTTCCAAACTCATAACTCGCTATCGACAAAAAAAATTTGGCTCGCGCATGCTCGTACAGCTAGTGGTCACATTGTCCGCTATAACATTTTTGCCTGCACTTTTAATCTATTTTTCATCTAATCATCTTCTTTCTGAAGCTTTTGATAGTGGCATTGACTCTCGAGTGGAGCGTGCACTGGAAGCTAGTGTCACCTTATCTCAAGAAACTTTACAACGCCTCCAGACAGACCAACTTGTTACTGCTCAGACAATTGCCGATCGGTTGAATAATTCCTCGTTAGTTGAAATGACGGCTGAGCTAGCCAGAACAAAAGACTTCACAAATGCAGCTACCTTAATCTTATTGAATGCTCAAGGACAAGTTATCGCGCATACTGCCGACGATGACTTAGGAGTTGAGCTAATGGTATCACCCCAAGATATCCGCATTGCTCAACAACAAGGCTATTTTGCCTCCTTAGAAGGAGATCCCTTAGATGATGATCTGAATCAAGAACGACTGGCGATTCGAACCATCGTTCCTGTCACTTATCATACTTCGCCCAATGGCCTATTTTTACAAATCCGGCAAGTTATTAATGAGCCAGTTGCCGCCAATATCTCAACCATCGTTCAAGGCCTTCGTGATTATCAACAAATCATTGTTTCTCGCGATGGTCTACAACAAATTTACCGATTAGCCCTTGTTATCACATTAACACTAGTATCGCTATTCTCTATTGTTGGAGCATTTGCATTGTCACAACGTTGGACGGCCCCCATCAGACAACTTGCTGAGGGTACCCGACGAGTAACAGGTGGACACTACCAACCCATCCAAGAATTTAGCGGTTCAGATGAAATCAATGAATTAACGCGAACTTTTAATATCATGGTTAGAGAAATTAATGACGCCCTAGCCAAATTAGAAGCACGTCGAGAAAGCTTAGAGCAATCCAATATTTTTCAAGAGCGCATTCTTGAAAATATTTCAACAGGCATTATTGTGCTTGATCATGAAAAACGCATTAAAACCGCTAACTTAGGTGCTGTTAAAATTTTAGGCAATAGCATATTACAAGTTGGTGTAAAACTGGCAGTTGCTTATACGCCTTTATTTGAAATTGTTTCTCCGATGCTCCAAGAAAATTCGAGGAGCATTAAACAAGAAGATGTCACACTCATTCCAGTAGGGAAAAAGGAGCCTTTATCACTTTTTGTTCGCTGCTCCTCCGTCCCTCTCAATGACGGTCCTGGTTATTTAATCGTCATCGATGATATGACTCAAGCAATCGATGCCCAACGAGTCATTGCGTGGGGTGAGGTCGCTCGCCGTATGGCTCACGAGATTAAGAACCCTCTTACTCCAATACAACTTGCGGCAGAGCGCATGCAGATAAAGCTATCTAAGCACCTTCCCGAAGAAGATGTCGTTCTTTTAGATCGTTATACCAATACAATTGTGGAGCAGGTCTCTTCCATCAAGCAAATGGTTAATGATTTTAGAGACTATGCAAAATTACCTAAACCCACATTGAAAGCTCAAAATCTCAATGTATTAATTGATGATATTGCGACACTTTATCGTCAAGCAGATGTGTGTGTCACATTAAACTTAGATCCTAATCTCCCGCCTGTAGAAGTTGACAGAGCTCAACTCCTACAGGTCCTACACAACTTATTTTCAAACGCCAAGGAAGCCAAGTTAGTAAGTCGTGAGTGTTGTGTTAGCATCACAACAAAACGTATTCGAGAAAAAGAAAGAGATGAAGTTATTTTGATCTTTGAGGATAATGGACCTGGCTTCCAACATGATATATTAAGTCATGCCTTTGAACCCTATATCACTACGAAGGCGACAGGAACCGGATTAGGCCTGCCTATGGTGAAAAAAATTATTGAAGAACACCACGGTTATGTCCAACTTAGCAATCGATATTCTGATATAGAAGATGATCCAAAAGGTGCTATAGTTACCATCGGATTTACTTTGTAACTCCTTGTTTTTTCTTTAGCCTTGAGTTTTATTACATGGCAAATATTTTAGTTGTAGATGACGAAATCGGTATTCGCGAACTCTTTAGCGAAATTCTCTCAGATGAGGGCTATTCCGTAACACTCGCAGCCAATAGTGCAGAGGCTAGACGTGCTGTTAAGACTTGTGATCCTGACGCCATTTTGCTTGATATTTGGATGCCGGATACCGACGGAATCTCTTTGCTAAAGGAATGGGCATCTCAGGGGCCATTACCATGTCCCATCATCATGATGTCTGGCCATGCCAATATTGACATGGCAGTAGAGGCAACCAAATTTGGTGCATTTACTTTCTTAGAAAAGCCGACTTCGATTAAAACTCTGATCGAAACATTACATACTGCATTAGTTGCTCGCCACAATAGTGAGACGCTAGGGTCTAAGCAATATGCAGCCCCAACTCAAAAGTCAGAGATTGCGGAACAAGAAAGCACATCTATCCAAACGGATACGCTATACGCTCAAATCGACTTTTCGCTACCATTACGTGAGGCTAGAGATCAATTCGAGCGGATTTACTTTTTAAATCTGCTCGAGCAAGAACGCTATAGTATGACCAAAGTTGCAGCACGCGCACAGTTGGAACGCACTCACTTGTATCGCAAACTGCGCCAATTAGGTATTGACTGGTCAAAAGACGAAGCTCATTAAAAGTTCTTTGAAATTCATCATTTTTTTCTTGCAATCTAAACAGACTGCAATGCTTGTTTAATATGAAAATTCTCATTTTGGGCGCAGGACGCGTCGGTCGGTCCGTAGCTGAAAGCCTCGTGAGCGATGCCAACGATATTACGATTGTTGATGAATCCCCAGAGCGCATTCAAATGTTGCAAGATCGCTTTGACTTATTAGGAATCGTTGGTAACGCCTGCTCTCCATCTATTTTAAGTAGTGCCGGAGCAATGGACTCTGACCTCTTAATTGCCGTAACTGCTAGCGATGAAACTAATCTTGCCGCATGCACATTAGCAGCACAACTGTTTAATATTCCCATGCGCATTGCTCGCGTGCGCAATAGCGAGCTTCGCTACTATCCTAGAATTTTAGGTGAAGAAGGGTTCCGAGCCACTAGCATTATCTGGCCAGAACAAGCAATCGCAAGCCACTTGTGTAAACTCGTTGCCTTCCCTGCTGCCCAGCAGGTATTAAGCTTCGCAGATGGACTTTTAACACTCTTCACTGTTCGAGCCACTGCCGGTGCATCTTTAGTTGGTCGACCGCTTAGAGAAATTTTCATCCAATTACCAGATGCTCAAGTTCGCTTTGTTTCCATTTTCCGACGCAAGCACCGTCTAGACTGTCGGTCTGAAACCGTTATTGAGTCTGGTGACGAAATTACCGTTTTAACGGCCTCTTCCTGTGCCAACAAGGTCATCGAAGCCCTAAGTCCTTACGAAACTGCGCAATCCATTGTTTTGCTCAATGGCGACTCTCTTTCGGGTCTTGTTACCGAGGAGCTTGAACCCTCTCGATCAAAGAGAAATATTAAAATATTAGAGCCAACTAAGGATACTGCACAACGTCTTTCTAAACGTTATGCAAGTAATCGAGTCACTGTTTCAGAGGTGAAGGCCAATGACACTATAGCCCTTGCTCAGGAAGGCGTTGGTCAAGCAGACGTTGTACTCGCCCTTTCTAGCAATGATGAGGCGAACATTATGTCAGCTCTGTTAGCCAAACGTCTGGGAGCAAAACGCGTCATTGTTTTATTAGAAAACCAAGCCTACTCCGACCTTGTCCAAGGCACAGATATCGACGTCATGGTTTCCCCAACTCAAGCCTCTCTTGGTGAGTTACTGCGTCATATCCGATATGGTGATGTCGTCAATGCACAAGAACTTTATCGGGGAAGTTCCGAAGCTCTCGAAATCGTTGCTCATGGCTCAAAGAGAAGTTCTAAGGTTGTCGGGAAAGCTTTAAGTGAAATCAATTTCCCACAAGGTGTCTCTGTAGGAGCACTTGTTCGAGGTGAAGGGGAAGATGCCAAAATTTTAATGGCTGAACCAGATTTAGTTGTTGCTGCAGAAGACCATCTTATCTTATTTATTCCAAATAAAAAGATGATTCCACGCATTGAGCAACTCTTTGCAGTTGACGTTGGCTTCTTCTAGGTCAAAAAAATGATTTACTCAATTAAAAGGCAGCTTTTACCAGTTCTTAATGCTCTAGGACCACTATTGATACTCCTAGGGATCGCTATGTTAGTGCCTTTAGCCATCGGCTTTAGAGAGTCTGAAAATACTGTCTATGACTTTGGTTTATCAAGCTTAATTTGCTTTGGTAGTGGTGGAATTCTTTGGCTAATAACACGTCGATTTAGACGCGAACTTGAAACTCGTGATGGATTCCTACTTGTGACATTGTGCTGGCTATGTGTTGCTCTTTTTAGCTCAATCCCACTTTCGTTGCTATTGCCGGACATTTCCTATCACCGCATCTTCTTCGAAACTGTATCGTGCTTGACGACAACTGGAGCCACTGCTCTTGTGGGTCTAGAACACTTACCCATATCCATTAATTATTGGCGTTGTCTTTTATCCTGGATGGGTGGGATGGGGATCATTGTTTTAGCAGTCGCAATCCTACCCTTGCTTGGCGTTGGTGGAACACAAATTTTTAAAGCTGAAAATACAAATCTCTTTAAAGACACGAAGTTAACTCCACGAATTGCTGACACCGCTAAAGCACTCTACAGTATTTATCTGTTGGGCTCTTTGTTCTGCGCAATTGCTTATCGTTGGGCTGGCATGAACTGGGATGATGCCATTATGTTTACCTTTACAACAATGAGCTTAAGTGGAATAGCGCCATACGATCAGAGCATTGGAGTTTTTAACTCATGGCCTATTGAGATGGTCGCCGTTATTTTCTTTGTTTTCTCTGGCTTTAATTTTTCTTTGCACTTCTCTGCTTGGCGTCAACGCTCTGTACTAAGTTATTTCACAGATGTTGAGGCCCGAACTTGGATTTTTATTATTGTCACTGGAACCGCTATCGTTTTTTCTGTTTTAACCATTCAACATACTTATCCAACATGGGAGGCAACCTTACGACATTCCCTGTTTCACGTTGCCTCATTATTTAGCACCACTGGTTATTGCACTACAGACTATGCCCAATGGCCACGATCTCTTGGCTACTTCTTACTGTTTGTCAGTCTCTTTGCCTCTTGCTCTGGTTCTACAGGTGGGGGTGTTAAATTAATCCGTGTATTAGTACTTATTAAGCGCGGACTTTTAACACTACAATCGCTTTTAAGACCTAGAGATTATCTACCCTTACGAGTTGGAAATACCGAAATTCCAGAACAATTAGCCAACACTGTTTACGCATTCTTTGCTCTCCATGTGATGGTAATGACAGTGGCCACCTTTACTATTTTGTTTTCAGGTGTTGAATTTACAGAAGCTTTTTCCAGTGTCGTTGCTTGTATTGCAAATACTGGCCCTGGGCTCGGAACCGTTGGCCCAGCAGGCAACTATGCTAATTGCAACCCAATTCACCTGTGGGTTGGATCATTCTGTATGTTTGTTGGCCGCCTTGAACTATTCTCGGTCTTTGTAATCTTTACGCGCACATTCTGGAGAAATTAGTAAAACTCATAGAGGACGCCAGTGCAAAGCCCCTTGCTTTTCGGATGCTTTGCGCATTAAATCCAACAATGGATAAAAACGCGTCCTCATTGACACTAAGACTTTTTTCTGTTCCTCCTGCTCAACCTCATCCTCTTTTGCAGAGTCTGATGGAGGAGTTTCAATCAAACTGTTATCTGCTAATGCCAACTCCACCTTACTAATGACACTTGGCAAATCTTCACCAAGAATTGCTCCTTGATCATGTAGCGGACGTCCTATTGCTTGAAAAAGAGGTTCAACATGTGAACGTAACATGATCACCTCACCACCAGCTTTTGAACCAAAAACTAATACTGCGCTCATAACATCCCAAACAACTTAATGAAAGTTAGTATAAATTTTTCAAAAATTAGTGACAGTTAACTAACTATCACTTTAACACCTATAATATTAGCACCCAATGCTTGGAGCTTCTACTATGACTAATAACCTCTACGATCGCCCATTACAAGGGGATGAATTTGTTGAACTCGACGAGCTCTTGGCTCACTTGGATGAAAACAACTTGGCAATGGACGCTGCTGAAGCGGATGGTTTTTTAACTGCTCTACACCTATTGCCAGAAGAAGTCGCCCCCTCTATCTGGATGCCAATGATTTTTAGTGCTAGTTCAGAACACAAAACATTGTTGCCCCAGAAAGATCAGGACAAGTTAGAGATGTTAATTTATCGCCGATACAGAGAAATTGGCCATTTATTATCTCAATGTAAACCCATTGACCCAATTGTGTTTGACCCTGAAGATGAACTAGGAAATATCCTCTCTGGCGAGGACAGTATCATCGCTCTGGAACCGTTTGCCAGTGGTTTTTTGACTGTGGCACAAACGTGGCCTGGTTTACTGGATACTGACAACGAGGCTCTAGCTAGCGCCTTAGTTGGCATTTGGCGCCACTTGCCTCAAGAGTTGATGGGAGACTTTGAGGAAATTCGACTTGAGCTATTATCAGAATCTCCTCTTGAGGACCTAGATGATGCCATTGCTGACTTAGCAACAAGCATTACAGAAGTCGCGGCTATCACTCGTGGCTTTCTGCCCAAGCAACGTCGCCCTCAACCCACACACAGAAAACACTTTAAAAGTCGCTAATTTTTGATCTTCTGATCGGATTCCGGTTGTAGTTTCCCAATACAAATAATCAAAATTAAAACCGGAATCCCTAGCAATGCAGTTCCTACAAAAAAGTAACTGTACCCTATAGCCTCTACCACAAACCCAGAAAATCCAGCTAAAAACTTTGGCAATAAGAGCATTACTGAACTAAATAATGCATATTGTGTTGCTGTATACGCAACATTGGTTAGACCTGAGAGGTAAGCCAGAAAAGCTACCGAGGCGATCCCAGCAGCCAAGTTGTCGGCACTCACTGTCATGATCAAATAAGGCACATAGTGACCCTGAGTTGCTAACCAAGAAAATAATAAATTCGTTAATGCTGATAGAAAAGCTCCTAAGAATAGGGTTCTGAGGACACCCAAACGCATTGTGATCATCCCTCCAATAAAAGCACCGATCAGAGTCATAACCACACCAAAGACTTTACTAACAGCTGCTACCTCCTCTTTGCTATAGCCCAAATCCAAATAAAAAGGATTTGCCATAACCCCCATCACGACATCAGAAATTCGATAGGTAGCAATTAATGCCAACAATAGTACAGCTTGCCACTTATAACGTGAAAAAAAGTCCATAAATGGTAAGCATGCTGCTTCATAAAGCCATACAAAAAACTCAACAGATCGTCGTGACCACGTCGGATGTATCTCTTGAAATTCCACAAGTCGTCTCTGGGTTAGCTCTGAAAGAGCTTTGGCACGATATTGTTGGGGTTCATGTGATAGAAAAACAGCTACCATTCCAACAAGCATGCTTGATGCCATCACACAGTATGCAAACCGCCAGGCAGCTGGATCATATCCTGCATAACTAGTCCCAAATGCTGCCAAAGCCAAGGCTCCTGCCCCTGCCCATATCATGGCTAGACGATACCCCGTTTGATATGTTGCTGCCAATGCTGCCTGCTCTTTTTGTGTTGCACTTTCGATGCGATAAGCATCCAACGTAATATCCTGTGTTGCCGAGGCAAATGCAGTAATCAATGCCAATATAAACGTCAATTGCAAGTTACTTTGAGGGTCATTAAATGCCATTCCCAATAAGGACATCACTAAAATCAACTGAGTTAAGAATAGCCATGAACGACGTCGACCTATACGGGATACAAATGGAATTTTTAACCGGTCCACCAAAGGTGCCCAAAGCCACTTAAATCCATAAGCCAAACCAACCCAACTCATCATCCCAATCGTTTTAAGATCAATTCCCGCCTCCCTTAACCAGAAGGAAAGAGTCCCCAAAACTAAAAGCAATGGCAAGCCCGATGAAAAGCCTAGAAACAACATGCGGATAGCTTGCGGCTGAGCATAAACCGCAAAAGCACTCCCAAAAGATGATGAGAATGATTTCTTAAGCACTTAAATTAATTCCTCTCGCGTGATAAAACACCACTGCCCTTCCTTTAAGTCCTGAGACAAATTAAAGCGACCAAAACTAACACGATGCAAATGTTCAACTCGGTTGCCAACCGCAGAGACCATGCGCTTCACTTGATGATACTTCCCTTGAGTAAGGGTCATATAAAAGTGGGTTTCATCCAGTAGTTCTACCGACTTGGCCTTTACTGGAAGCTTCTCATCATCCAACATAACCCCATCGGTTAACTTGGTTAGCATCTTCGGTGTCATTGGATGTTTACTGGTCACCAAGTAAACCTTCGACACATGCTTTTTAGGATGAATAAGTCTATGTTGTAATGCACCATCATCAGTCAAAATCAATAACCCTGTTGTATCCTCATCTAAACGTCCAACAGGTTGTACCCCTCGCACACGTAACGGAGCTGGTAACAAAGTCATCACGGATGGGTGATGAATCGGCTTTTGAGAACACTCATATCCTTTAGGTTTATTGAGTGCAATGATTGCTTTTTCAAAATAAGGCCAACTCTTTCCGTCAACGGTAAAAGAAAAAGACTCTTTCTGTACCTCATAATCGGGATCGGTTATAACCTCTCCTTCAACACTCACGCGACCCTGGCAAATCAAGCCATAGCACTCATGACGAGTTCCGAACCCCTGGGAAAATAAAACCTGTTCTAATCGCATATTTACACCTCATAATCAATAATTAATGGCGCATGATCCGAAAACTTTTCATCGCTATAGACACTCGCTTTCACAGCCTTTTTTGCGATGTTTTCCGTTGCAATCTGATAGTCAATACGCCACCCCACATTTTTTGCACGAGCTTGGCCTCTTTGACTCCACCATGTGTACTGCTCTTTTGTTGGCTCCAAACAACGAAAAACATCAACCCATCCTTGACTAAAAAGCTCAGTAAGCCATTGTCGCTCTTCAGGTAAAAAGCCGGAGTTTTTTAAATTTCCTTTCCAATTCTTTAGATCAATTTCTTTATGAGCAATATTTATATCACCAGAAAAAATGACATCTTTACCTCGGGCTTTTAGAGCCTGCAAATGCGGAAGAAATGCATCTAAAAAACGGAATTTAGCTGCTTGACGCTCTTCAGAACTAGAGCCTGACGGAAAATAAACACTTACCAGAATAAAGGATTCAAACTCACACTCGACATATCTTCCTTCTGCATCAAACTCTTCATTACCAAAACCAATTTGGACATTTAGTGGTTCTTGCTTACAGTAAAGGGCAACCCCTGAATATCCTCGCTTTTGTGCTGTATGCATGAATACTTGGTATCCATCTGCATGAAGTATTTCATCAGATAAGTCCGTCTCTTGTGCTTTTAGCTCCTGAATACAAAGAACATCTGCTTGTTGCTGGTCAAACCATGTCCAAAAATTTTTCTTTGCAGCAGAACGAATACCATTGGCATTGAAAGTTATGATGCGAAACATATTAAGATTCTCGCTAAAATTAATCAGTTAGGTTAATTATCCTGATTCACTGCCTTTTTTGTGGATTTTGCATTATGTCTTTACAACACAATTTTATTGAGTTCGCTCTTGATACTAAAGTTCTTCGCTTCGGCGAATTTAAGACCAAAGCTGGTCGTTTATCTCCTTATTTCTTTAACCTCGGCCTCTTTAATACTGGTAGTGCTCTAGCTCGCTTAGCTGACTTCTATGCCAAAACACTTTTAGCTGCTCGAGAACGCGGTGAAATTGAGTTTGACATGATTTTTGGCCCCGCATATAAAGGCATCCCTTTAGCCGCAGCTGTTGCTGTTAAACTAGCTGAAATGGGCTGTGACATTCCCTATGCCTTTAATAGAAAGGAAGCTAAAGATCACGGCGAAGGTGGCACAATTGTTGGAGCCCCCCTTAAAGGTAAAGTCATCGTAATTGATGATGTCATTTCTGCGGGTACTTCTGTCCGCGAATCTGTTAACCTCATCAAAGTTGCTGGTGCAACCCCTTCTGGTGTCTTGATTGCCTTGGATCGAATGGAAAAAGGTGGAACAGCCGAAGAAATGACGGAACACTCTGCCGTACAGGAAGTTGAAAAACTTTATCAAATGCCAGTCATTTCTATTATTAATTTGAAAGACTTATTAGCTTTCATGGACGAAGATACACCTATGGCTCAACAAGCCAAACCATTTAAGGATGCTGTTGTTGCCTACCGTGCACGATACGGAGCTTAAACAGAAAAAGCACTTCTTTTAGAAGTGCTTTTTCTTTAAACATCAACGATTAAGCTAGTTTCTGGCGCAACAATTGATTTACTTGTCCCGGATTAGCTTTACCCTTACTGGCCTTCATTACTTGACCAACTAAGCCATTTAAAGCCTTTTCCTTTCCTGCCTTAAACTCTTCGACATTCTTCGGATTATTGGCGATTACCTCATCAATAATCTTTTCCAAAGCTCCAGTATCTGAAATTTGCTTCAAACCTAGAGAGTCAATCAAAGCGTCGACGCTTTCCCCACCTTCAAGAAGGGAGGCAAAGACTTTTTTAGCTCCCTTGTTATTAATCGTATTATCTAAAATACGATTAATCAAAGCTGCAAGCTTTTCAGGAGTAACCGGTAGCGTCTCAATCGTAGCACCCTCAATTTGATTTAAGGCTGCCGATACTTCGCCCATAACCCAGTTTGCCGCAATCTTCTTATCACTTACAGAGTTGGCAACTGCAAGATAGTAATCTGCTAATGGTTTAGATGCCGTCAAAATCGCAGCATCGTATGCTGGCAGACCATACTCCGTAACTAAGCGCTCACGCAGTTCATCTGGTAATACTGGCATTTCTGCCTTAACTTGCTCCATCCATTCATCAGAAATTTCAACGGGGAGAAGATCCGGGTCTGGGAAGTAACGATAATCCATTGAATCTTCCTTGGAGCGCATTTGGCGCGTCTCACCCTTATCCGGATCATACAAGCGAGTTGCTTGGATAACCTTACCACCATCCTCAATCAACTCGATCTGACGGCGAACTTCATACTCAATTGCATCTTGTAAGAATCGGAAAGAATTCAAATTCTTAATTTCGCATCGTGTACCAAACTCTTTTTGACCAACAGGACGAACACTCACGTTAGCATCGCAACGGAAGTTACCATTTTGCATATCACCGTGGCTGATACCCAACCACACAACCAATGCATGTAAAGTGCGTGCGTACGCAACTGCCTCTTCAGCAGAACGTAACTCCGGCTCTGTGACAATTTCCAAAAGAGGTGTACCGGCACGATTTAGATCGATGCCACTTCGATTCATTTCTAAACCATGAACACTCTTACCTGCATCCTCTTCCAAGTGTGCACGTGTCAAATTTAACGTTTTCATATACGGTTCGCCCTTTTTAGGCGTCACCATAAAGCTCACTTGGCCACCGATTACGATAGGCTTTTCAAATTGACTAATTTGATAGCCCTTCGGCAAGTCAGGATAAAAATAATTTTTACGATCAAAAATTGAACGTTTGGCTACCGTCGCACCAATAGCCATGCCAAACTTCATTGCACGTTCCACAGCACCACGGTTCAACACTGGCAATGTCCCTGGCAAAGCCAAATCCACTACACATGCGTGGGTATTTGCTTCTGCACCAATATCGGTGGAAGCGGCTGAGAAAATCTTAGTATTGGTTGATAACTGAACATGCGTTTCCAACCCGATAACTACTTCCCATTGCATCTTTTACTCTTCCTTATTAGTAGCCAGCAGGAATACGCTTATGCCAATCCGTTTCACATTGATAACGGTGGGCAATACCCAATAACTTGGCCTCATTAAAGCGTGCGCCAATCAACTGAAAGCCCAAGGGCAAACCATTTGAGTGCATACCACACGGCATGCCGATACCCGGTAACCCCGCCAAAGAGACTGGCACTGTGTACAAGTCGCTCAAATAAGCTTGTACTGGTTCACTCTTTTCACCGAAACGATAAGCCGGTCCCGTCGCTGCCGGACTGATCATGGCATCTACTTCATTGAAAATACCATTGAGTTCATTAGCAATTAATCGGCGAACGCGCTGTGCTTTGATGTAATAAGCATCGTAGTAGCCATGAGACAGAACATATGTACCAATCATGATTCGACGTTGAGGCTCTAAACCTAAACCCTCAGAACGACTACGTTTAATCATATCTTGAATGTCTGTATAGGCTTGAGCACGATGACCATAGCGAACACCGTCATAACGACTTAGATTCGATGAGGCTTCAGCGCAAGCAACAACGTAGTAAACAGGCACACCTAAATCAACTGTTGGTAACTCAACGTCAACAATTTTTGCACCCATTTTTTCGTAGGTCTGAATAGCTTGTTCAATGCTAGTCGCTAACTCTGCGTCCAATCCCTCAGCAAACCACTTACGAGGAACACCAATTTTCATTCCCTTAACATCGGTATCTAAGTAGCGCGTAAAGTCTTCCTTAGGCAAATCGACACAAGTGGAGTCCTTGGGGTCGAATTCAATCATGTCATTCATGACGATGGCACAATCCTCTGCTGAACGAGCCATCAACCCCGGTGTATCCAAACTAGAGGCAAAAGCAATTACACCCCAACGTGAAGGACGGCCATAGGTAGGCTTCAAGCCTGTGATACCTGTAAAAACTGCGGGTTCACGAATAGAACCACCAGTATCAGTACCCGTCGCAATCGGACATAAACTAGCAGCTACAGCGGCTGATGAGCCACCAGAAGATCCACCAGGTACACATCCCTTATCCCACGGATTAAGGACCTTGCCAAAAGCAGAGTTTTCGTTACTACCACCCATGGCAAATTCATCACAATTGACCTTACCAAGGCAAACCATGCCTGCATTGGCAAGGTTTTCAACCACGGTAGCATTAAACGGGCTCATGTAGCCCTCTAACATCTTACTAGCTGCAGAAGTTGACCATTCCTTTGTCACAAATAAGTCTTTGTGTGCAATTGGAATACCCGTCAAGCGAGAGCCTTCACCACGAGCAATACGCTCATCAGCAGCTTGAGCTTGAGCTAAGGTAGCTTCAGGACGAACATCCAAATAAGCATTTAAATCCTTATGAGCTTCAATACGGTCTAAGTAGGTTTGAGCCAACTCAACAGAAGAGATTTCCTTGCGGGAAAGCATATCGCTTAATTCCGCAATGGATGCGTGAAAAAGTTCTTGTGCCATTATTCAATCACCTGCGGAACTAAGAAATGACCTTCAGATTGTTCGGGAGCATTTTTCATATTGTTTTCGCGATCATTTTGTTCACGAACAACATCTTCTCGCAAACGTTGCACACCGTCATGAGGATGAGGCATTGGTTCAACGTCAGTCGTATCAACGGCTTGAATGCGCTCGATCATTTGAAAAATATTATTGAGTTCACCTTGAATACGGACCGCTTGTTCATCATCAATTGAGAGATGACTTAAATCGGCGATACGGCGAATATCTTCGAGAGCCAAAGTCATAAGAATTTCCAAAATACGAAACCACCGCATCTTGTCGGTGGATTGGTTCAAAATAACTGATTGATTTTAGCGAGTTTTAGCCCAATTCTAAAGAGTTGGAGATAAATTTCGAGGCATTTGTATCGATACTGCTTGTTACAGGCACTGATTGCAATCACCTCTGTAATCAATGATAATCATCTGATTCATGTGTTGATGGGTTCCTTATGCGATTTAAGTCTATTTTGTTGTCTACAATCACTATTGTGTGTTGCTTGCTTTTGTCTGCTTGTGGTTCTAACCGTGGGGGTTATTACAAAAACGACGGCCCTCCGAGTGGCGGCTCACTTTTAGCAAATTCGTTTAAAAATACCCCCAATGCCAAACCCAAATACGAACCACCTCACAAGTTTGCCAATCGTCCTTATAAAGTTAAGGGAAAACGTTACTCACCCATTACTGGCGATCAGCCTATGGTGCAAACTGGTCAGGCGTCTTGGTATGGGAAGATGTTTCACGGAAAAAAGACATCGACAGGTGAAATCTACAACATGTACTCCATGAGTGCCGCTCACAAGACAATGGAGTTACCCAGCTATGCAAAAGTAACCAATTTAGAAAATGGTCGAAGTGTTATTGTGAGAGTCAACGATCGTGGTCCATTTATGGATAACCGCGTTATCGATCTCTCCTATGCTGCTGCCAGCAAACTTGGTTATGTCAATAAAGGAACCGCACGAGTCAAAGTTGAACGAATTCGAATGGCTGATATTCGAGCTGGTCGAGTTCCTTCCTCTTTTTCTAAGGTCAGCCTTGCTGACAACTCTTCTAGTCAAGCTGATGCCTTAGCGATTGCCACCATTATTGGAGCTGCGGCAAATGCTACTAATAGCAATAGTATTGCACCTACCAAACAACCGACACCAACAATACAAGAGCCCTTGCGTCCAATAGAAGCAACTCAGCAACCGGCCATACAAGGCAATAGTTCTCAGATAACGCCGCCAAGCCATAGCAACGCCCCCGAAGATCTTCAAGGAGCAGTCAATTTAACAGAGGTGGCCCAACACGAAATGGTTAGTACTGAAGTAGCACTACCGTCTTCACCGGTTGTAACTAAGGGCTCTTGGTGCCTACAAGCCGGCGCATTTGGCTCAGAAGTAAATGCTCAAAATTTTGCCCAAAATTTAAAAAATGAAATAGGAGAAAACATTGTTGTTCGACAAGAGGGTAACTTATACAAAGTCCTATTCGGCAACTTTTTAACAAAAGACGAGGCCACAGTTAAGGCTCTTCAAGTTGAACAATCCTATGGTAAGAAATTTGTCCCTATGATGGTGCCATAAATGCTTAAAGAATCAATTCAAGAATTTTGGTTGAAAGAAGCTCAACCTGCCTTAATGGATTTCATCCGATTACCCTCAAAATCCACGGCGTTTGACCCACAATGGAAAGAAAACGGTTATTTAAAAGGTGCTTGCAAACTCGCTGCTGACTGGATACGTAAAGCAGTCCCTGAAGCCAAATGTGAAATCCTTGAGTTTAATGGGAAAACACCTTGTCTTTTCGTTGAAATTGAAGGCCATCAAGATAACGATAAGACTATTGCATTTTATGGCCACCTAGATAAACAACCTGAAGCAACAGGATGGAGAGATGGGCTTGGACCATGGACGCCAGTTTTAGAGGGCGAATACCTTTACGGGCGTGGTGTTAGTGATGATGGCTATAGTGTTTATGCCATGATTACCGCAATTAAGGGGCTTCAGCGTTGCAAGATGCCTTACCCTCGCATTGTTGCTATTTTTGAAACACAAGAAGAGTCTGGTTCAGAAGATCTTCCAGACTATCTTTTAGCTCTTAAAGAGAGAGTTGGCTCACCCGAGTGTTTTATTATTTTAGATAATCAGTGTGGCGACTATGAGCGATTATGGCTCAACACCTCATTACGAGGCACAATTACTGGTACTCTAACTGTCAAAGCCATGGACTTTGGCATTCACTCCGGGACCTTCTCAGGTCTTACTCCTGATCCGTTAAGCATTGCACAAGCTCTAGTTGCTAGAATTCATGATCCAATCACCGGTAGGATTCTGCTTGAATCATTGCACACCACAATTCCAGAACTTCGCATTCAACAGCTCAAAGAAGTTGCTAATGAATTAGGAAACAACATTTGGAAATCGGCCCCATTGCTACCTGGTGTTTGCCCCAAACACGCTAACAATCATGAAAACTTAATACACTCAATTTGGGAACCTACACTTACCATTATTGGTATCGATGGCATACCAAGTATCAAAGATGCTGGTAATGTGATTCAGGGGCAAGTTGCATTGCGCTTATCATTTAGAACACCTCCCAACATCGATATGAATCAGGCGATGAAGGATATTGTTCGATGCCTAACTCAGGATATCCCATACGGCTGCCAAACAGTTTGGAACGACCTAGAATGTAACCCTGGCTGGAGTGCTCCTGCTCAAAAGGGAAAATTTGAAAGATTATTTTCTGAGGCTGCATTTGATGTCTTCAACAAAAAGACTCTTGCAAACGGCCAAGGAGCCTCTATTGGTTTTGTTCCAAAATTTGAAGAGCTATTCCCTGCCACTGAAATTGTATTAATTGGAGTTCTTGGACCTCATTCAAATGCTCACGCACCGGATGAATCACTAAACATTCGTTATGTGCAACAACTAATACAAACCATCTCTATTGTTTTATCAAAGGCTTAGTATGAGACGAGACGTTGTAACAGAAGTTATTGTCGATTATGGTGACTTCGTAGAAAACTTTGCAACAGAATTAGAGGCCAAGGACTTTATCAATGCAAACCTAGATGAGTTAGATTGGCCCGTTGCTGTTTGGCTAGAAGACTCCAATGGCAGAAAAAAGTGGGATTATAAAATAATTGATGATGGTGCTGGCGCTGTAGAGCTGATCGCGGGGGAAGTCATTAAAAGCGGTTCTTACTTCCGCCCCATCCATTAACAACAAACCAAAAATTTTCGAGGATATTGTCATGACATGTGAACTTTGCCATAAAAATCCTGAACAAGCCTTATGGCACAATGATAAGCTTTTTATTATTGAAGCTAATGAGCCCTTGTTCCCAGGTTTTCTGAGAGTTATTTGGAAAGATCATGTTGCAGAAGTTTCAGATCTCTCCGAGCAAGACCGTCTGCATTTATTTCAAGTCTTAAATATTATTGAATGTGTAATGCGAGAAACAATGACTCCCGATAAGATTAATTGGGCACAATTTGGCAACATGGTACCCCATTTACACTGGCACATTATTCCTCGATACAAAGATGACTCTCACTTCCCAGAATCCGTTTGGGGCACTCAACAAAGACTTGTTAACGAAGATATGTTACAACAACGCAAAATCCTATCGACACGTTTAATCCAGGCATTGCCAATACGATTGACGAAAGAGTTTGAACACCAAAAGTAAGTTTGCACAATCATTAAAAACAAGGTGTTATCTTTTGGTTATGGCGCTGTCCTAGAACCTGGACTTGTTTTGCTTGCTCTTGAGAAAGGTTGGTGAACAGCAAAAATACTTTATTTGTTGGCTCACCAATCATCCGAGTAACTCGTAGTCCTTGAAGCTGCGTTTTATTCTTTACTTGCTCATAAAAGGCTTGGGCCTGCTCCTCTTCTACAAAATTCCCCAAACTAACCCCATTCATTAGCGGCCCCGTTTCAATAACTTTGGCAGTTTTATACCCATTTTTTCTCATCTGTTCAGCTTGAGATTGGGCTCCAATTAAACTGTGCGATGGAATTAGAAAAACAACCCAATGGTCAGGTCCTAAGATTGGCTCCACATTTATTCTTTCCAAGAGATTGCTCTTCTCAACACTTTGATTAATTAATGGTAATTGAGAAGTACTAACTGGACCTATTTTCAAACAAATACCTTGAGAAGCTAGCTCTGACTGTTTCTCCTCCGTTGGCAGCTTTACTTGTGAAAATAAACTATTTTGCTGAGTATCAGAGCGTTCCGACGCTTTATCATTAGTTGGAACAGGATGCTCTTGAGCCAATTCTTTTTGCAAATCCAACACGTCTCCAACAGGTTGGATATTCATCATTGCTTGAGGAAAGACTTCTTTGTCTGATGAGGTACTTTCATAATGTTCCCCCAAGAATGCGCTAATGAATGGCCAAGTATATAGACCGACTGCAAGCATAGATAAAACAATCGCTAAATATTTCATAACTTGCTCTCTGTCACTCTTAGGGCTAAGCCTTTTAATACGAGATTATGTTTAACGATACTTTGAGGAAATTCTTTCAATAAATACGGAGAAAATACAGCAGCAGCACCTCCTGCCAATACAAGAGTAGGTTCAAATCCCCGCCTTTGCATCATCCTCATTCCACGTTCAATAAGACCCAATTGTGCATCTAAAATTCCCGTCACAATGGCACTCATGGTATCGGTTGGTATATCTTCGTAATGACCATCTGCCTTAGGTAGGGTTGCGGTCCCACTCACAAGACTATCTCTCATTAATCCTACACCCGGAGAAATTCGCCCGCCGGCAAAAATCATTTGACCATCTTCACTTGGATAAACAGTATCAACAGTTGTTGCGGTACCGACATGCACCACAAGTAGAGGCCGATTCGGTAAAAAATACGAAGCGCCTATAGCAGCATGCCAACGATCACTCCCTAATTGTTGAGGATTTTTATACTGATTAACTATAGAAAATCGCCCATCAAAACGTTCTTGAGCTTTTAGCCAATCAACCTTGTGCCCGGCCATCTCCAATGTATGCTTAACTGAAAAAGTTAAATCTCTAGAGGCCACTGAACAGCCCACAACTCGATCAAAATTTTGGTCCTTAAGAGATGCTAGCAAACGATCAATAAAATGGTGGGTACCTCCATGAACAATCGTATGAGGCGACTCAGGATCATCAGAAGTGGCCCACTTTAAGGCCGTATTGCCCAAATCAACTAATAAATTCACTTATTAACTTTCCTAAGACTAATTGTCCCAGACATCAACGACTTCACGCCATTGGATGTTTGAATTAACAGACAACCTTGATTATCAATACCTTTCAGAATTGCCTGATAACTAGGTTTGCCCTCCTCCATAACCCATACAGTCTCATTGGGATATGCCGAAATTGTATCCCAAGTAGAGCATATCGAAACAAGACCATTTTTACCCATTTGGGTAACTGCAGATAATATTGCTTGTGAAATGCGTGTCTGCCACAGCCTCAGGTCATCAACCTTAATTACATCAGAAAGGAAAGAAACTCCATATCCTATTTCTAGCTCCTCATGACACTCTCTGACGCAATTAGTTCCAACCCCAATAATTAAAACCCACTTCTTATCAATATCCTGAGTAACTTCTATTAAGATACCTGAAAGTTTTTTATCAAACAACAAAATATCATTAGGCCATTTCACCTTAGCCGGAACATCAAAAGATTGATACATCTTAGCAATTGACACCCCCACAGCTAAAGTTACTCCTACCCAATTTTTAAGATCTCCATCAATGGGAATTGCAATGGAAAAGGTTAGTGACTTTCCTAGACTTTTCCACTCTCGCCCATGAGTTCCCCTTCCTGCTGTTTGGTGGCGTGCACAAAGTAAACGAGGACGGGTTATTCGATGTGAGTGAGCATAACTCAGTAAATCAGAGTTAGTTGATCCAGTCTCCTCCACATAAAACTCATCAATTTCAAAATTTGCATACCAATCATTATTCATAATTTTCACTTGAGATAATTGAGTTGTATATCATCTAAATTTTCATACAGTCACGATACCTTCAGTAGTTTACATTTCTAGAAAATCTTCGCCAGATATCGTATAAAAATCAATGGGACAGACAGCTATTTAGGTTAAAATACTCTGTTTACTTATGAATCATTGAATGGCATTTTGTATGGTAAAACGACTTTTCCTTGTTCTTACCTCACTTTTTTTGTTTTTGTTGACTAGTACGACATTTGCTGAGCAGGCTCCAACACTATCCTCCGACTCCTGGATTTTAGTAGACCGTCTAACGAATACTCGATTGGCTTCACACCATGAAAATGCTCGAGTCAACCCTGGAAACAGTGTTTTGTTGATGGTCGTTTACACAGCAGAAAAATTAATGGATGAAAAATCTATTAAGGCTAGTGATTCCATTGCTATCAACAATGATGCTCTATCTATTCCGCCTTTAAATGCCTCTCGCTACTATTTAGAGCCCGATAAATCCATTACGGTTCTAGAACTCATCAAAGCTGTTGCAATTATGGGAGCAAATGATGCGGCAATTGCCTTAGCTGAGGGGCTAAGTCAAACCATTGAACGCTTTGTTGAGGAAATGAATAAAAATGCCAAACAACTTGGCATGAAAAATACCCACTATACATTTCCAATAGGAACCAATGATAAAGAGCAATACACATGTGCCTCAGATACATTACTTTTAACTAATGCTCTTTTAAATGAGTACCCATCCCTAAACGACATTTGGACCCAAAAAACACTTCATAATGGTGTGTTGCAACATAAAAACTCTAATGCCCTTTTATGGAGAAATAACTCCATTAAGGGTATACATAGCTCCGACTTCGAGCAAAAACACCTAACAAGTGTTATTTTCTACTCGAGAGACTTTGAGGAAAGTGGTACGCGATACTCTCGAGAATTAATTGGCATCACTATGGGAGACGAGAGCATACATCAACATACCGATAATATGATGAAGTTGATGAGCTGGGGAGCGGATAACTATAAAACGCTACTAATCTACCCAGCCGGTGAAACCATTGAACGTATTGCAGTAGAGGGTGCTGATAATGCAAAAGTTCGAGGGGGTGTAAAAGAGAATCTTTATGTCACACTTCCACGAGCTGCGATTTTAAAGCAAGGAGAGAAAGGCTTTTCAGTTAAACTAAAACGGCTTGACCCCCTTGTTGCCCCGATTAAAGAAGGGGAAAAACTTGGAGATATCTCTGTCTTTTTTAATGGAAAAGAAGTAGCACATAGTGAACTTATTGCCCAACATGACGTTCAACGTACAACATTTTGGGATCGATTACTGCACCGTGTGAAACGCTTTTTAGGCTTGCACTAATAAGGAACTTTTAAATGAATGAACCACAAGAACTTATTGAATTCCCTTGTCATTTCCCCATCAAAGTTATGGGATTGAAACACCCTGATTTTGCACCAACAATTGCTGAAGTGATTAAGCAATTTGATCCAACATTTGACGTAAAGAGCATCACAACCAGAGATAGCGCAAAAGGAAATTACCAGGGTCTAAATGTTGTTGTGCATACAACAAGCCGCGAGCATTTAGACAACATTTATCGAGCACTCACCTCACACCCCATGGTTAAAGTGGTTTTGTAATCGTGAATGTAAACTCAATAAAACCAAACTCGCTAGAAGCTTGGTTAATTGCCATACGTCCTAAAACTTTTGGGGTTGCTGTTGCACCGGTGTTTGCTGCTATTGCAATTTCACTGTCAGACACTGGGCATTTTTATCCTGTAACGGCTACATTAACGGTTGTCTTGGCTATATTAATGCAGGCCATTACTAACATGGAAAATGATGCAGGATATACAAAACGCAAAGCGGAAAGAACCAATAGAAAAGGATTACCAAGAGCGACATCCCTCGGATTATTAAGTGTTAATAGTGTTGAAAATGCCATCAAAATATTAACCTTAGTTGCTTTGCTCATTACTGGCTACTTTATCTATTTAACTGAATGGTTTTTTCTGGCAATTACCGTCTTTTCGGTTGCGGCCGCCTATCTCTACATGGGGGGCCCCAAACCAATTGCATACACGCCTTTTGGTGAGCTGACGGTTTTGATATTTTTTGGATTAGTCGCCACCTGTGGGACTTATTACTTACAACAACAAACCCTCTCTTGGTATGTCGTTGTTGTTAGCATAGCACTTGGCCTTATTGCTTCAGCGGTTCTATGTGTTAACAACTTTAGAGATCGCATTCATGACGCCTCTATTGGTCGAAAAACACTTTGCGTTGTTTTAGGGAAAAGAAAAGCATTAGCTACTTATAAACTAATGATCTTTATGCCTTACATTCTGATCGTCTCTATGGTCGTAATTGATCCCACACGATACCCATATTTGCTAGTTTTAGCTACTCTACCCAAAGCTGCACCTCTTCCAAAGCAATTGGAACTACTTAATGGAGAGGCTCTAAACAATACGCTTTTTGCCACTGTCAAACTTGAAGTGACCTTTGCATTGAGTTTGACATTGGGTGCTCTTCTTCACGCTAGCATCCTTTGGCTTTAAATAAAAAAGCCACATCAATTTGATGTGGCTTTTTCATATTAAAGATTCTTACGGTTTAGTTGCGATTGGTAAAACTAACTTAGTTGTATCAACCTTCTTACTCATCATCCCATTATCAAAAAGGAAGTCTTGATCTTTAGCTAAACTTGTAACGTCTTGAGGTGTCACTACATCAAAAAAGTGACTCCACTGAGCCAATTTTTTAGCATCCTCTAAACTCACTCCTTGCTCTTTCGCACCCATTGCAATAGCTTTGTCTGGATTAGCTTCAATCCATTTTGTTGTATTACGATGCACTTTAACTATGCGTTCTAATAGCTTGGGATTATCTTGGGCAAACTTTCCACTAACTGCCATCACTAGCAACGGGTTAACCAAGCCATCAGCTGTTGCAATAGTTTTAGCGTTTGATGAGTTAGCTTGAATAATTGTGCCAGCAGCCAATAAAGCAGCATCGACATGGCCACCTAAAAGCGCTGTATATGCCTTAGGAATATCCATTTGAATTAACTCCACATCGGTTGCCTTTAACCCTTTACTTTGAAGAGCTGCCACAAGCACTTGATGTAAGACTGTGCCTTTGGGACCAGCAACCTTTTTACCCTTCAAATCTTCAATTTTCATCTGTTGGCCAGGCTTACCAACAATGGCAAAAACTTGAGTTGGTCGAGCAACGCCCGTTGCAACATAAATAGGGTTACCAGCCCCATTAGCCATCAGTAATGAAGCAGTGTTCATCACCGCACTAACATCTAGCGCGCCCGCAGCCATCGCTTGAGCCTGTTGAGCACCAGAGTTGATAGAAACCCAATTGATCTTAATTCCGTCCTTCTTAAATTCATTTTCGAGCAATTGATTTTGCTTCATAACAATGTTTTGAAGGTTAAATGGAGATTTAACGTAGGCAATATTGATTTCATTAGGAGCTGCAAAAACAGATTGAGAAATAGCAGCAATTGCAGCAACAGCACTTGTCACAAGGATTTTTTTTAGTTTCACGATAACTCCTTCTCTACTTAGAGAGCGTTAAAAAATTCATCACCTTTGCGACATACTCCACAACACTCATATCAGTGATAGAGCGAGGATGAGGCAAATCTACCGCAAGACTATGCTCTATCTGACCATTTGAAAAAACTACAACCTGATCTGCAAGCCGCACTGCTTCACTTACTTCGTGCGTAATCAAAATCACAGTCATGCGTTTACTTTGTTGAATCTTTTCAAAATCTACTTGTATTTGTGTTCTGGTGATCGCATCTAAAGCCCCAAAAGGCTCATCCATTAATAAAATATCCGGAGATTGAACAAGAGCCCTGGCTAAAGCCGCTCTTTGTGCCATCCCGCCTGATAATTCTGATGGATAGTAATTTGCAACTTGAGTTAATCCCACTAACTCTAAAGACTCAAGAATAGCCTGTTTTCTTTGCAGATAACCCTCATCCCGAATAGCCAATTCGACATTTTCGTAAACGGTTTTCCATGGCAGTAATCGAGGATCCTGGAAAACAATACCTAATTTCAGACCATTCTTAACCTCAATGCAACCATTATCAGATGGTAATAGACCTGCAATTAAACGAATTAACGTACTCTTTCCGCAACCACTTTTACCAATAATAGCCATCAGTTGATGCTCTTTAACACTCAAAGATAAATCCTTAATGACCTGGTTAGAGCGATTGGGGTATTGGAACGACACATGATCAATCAAAATAGCGCTCATGACCTACTCCAAGGAGCAAACTTCTTAAGCTGATATTGAAAAAAGATATCCCCCACGATGCCCAAAACCGCAATTGTTAGAATCCCGACAAAAACTTGGTCAGTCCTTGCCATTTCTGAGGCATCTGAAATTAAATAGCCCAACCCCGATGATGCTGCAATTAACTCAGCACTCACAAGTGCTCTCCAACTATAGCCAAAGCCTAGACGTAGACCTGTAAAAATAGAAGGTAGAGCTCCAGGAAACTCAATATGCTTTACTCTCTCCCACCACGTCAGCTTCAACATCACGGCCAACTCTCCATATCGGTAATCCAACTGCTTAAAACCGCTATAGGCATTCAGATATATTGGAAAGAAACTTGCCAGCAACACAATCGCTATTTTGGCTGTTTCACCAATTCCTAACCACAAAATCAACAAAGGAATCAATGAGAGAGGAGGAATCATTCTCAAGCTTTCCAAAAGAAGCTGTCCTTGTTGATGCGCTACCTCATATTTAGCAAAGATATAAGCTAATGGTAAAGCAATGGCTACAGCAGCAAAATAACCCCCTAGAGAACGATAAAGACTAGCGCCAATATGTCGATATAGCTCGCCTTGTTTGAAAAGCTCTAAGAAGGCATTCCATACCTTCTCTGGTGGTGGGAGTAAGTAAGGATTAATCCATCCATAAGAAGCAGATACCCACCATAACACTAAGAGTACGATGGGTATCCAGCACGAAAGCACTGTATTTTTGAATTGTTGCAAGGGCATTCCACGACCCTATTGTAAACGCACTTCTGTTGAGCTTGAATCCATTAAATTATTCGTTGTTAAAGGTTCCTCTTTGAGTTGTTGAGTGTTTTGTTGATTGAGCAAGCTTAAACGACGTTCAACCTCTTGCTCAGAAATCACCTCGAAGACCTTTACAACAGATTTAACACCACTAACTCTGGAGGCAACATTCGCAGCAGTTTGGGCTTCCTGAGCAGTAACAAGTCCCATCAAATAGACTGTTCCATTTTCGACAGTCACCTTCATTTGATTTAGTGAAATATTTTTGGTTCCAACTAAATAAGAGCGAACTTTACTTGCCAAAGTGGAGTCAGACATACGCTGACCCAATGAAAGTTCAGGTCCAACGTGCAACTCATTAATAACCGCTCTAACTTCCAAACTGCGTTGGGCAATCTTTTGTGCAATTTGTTTATCTTGCTCATTAGCAACTTCACCAGTTAACAAAACACGCCCGTTATAGCAAGTAACATTAAGGTGAAGTCCTGTCTTAATGGCCTGAGAAATCTCAAAATTGATACGTTGTTCCATAACGTTATCTGCCATCTGAGTGCCAGTCGAACGACGATCTGTAGTCACAAAAGCCGTAGTGCCTACAGCCCCACCAATCATCAATGGCACACAGCCAGATAAAAAAGCACTGCTAGCAAGTGATGCCGATAAGACAAAAATAAGGGATTTAACTTTCATGATGGTTGCCTTTATTTAATTGCTTTAGTTATGGTACTAGAGTTAATCATCAAAGAAAATAGAAAAAAACATTTTTCACGAAAAATCAAAGTCATGTTGATAAGTTAATGATAAATCTGTTGATAAAATTCCATAAATGTTGATAACTTATCCACAAAAATAAGAAAAAAAATCTATCCACATCCATTCACATTTCAACCACAGATATCTCAACAAGTAACCAACAATCAGATTAACATCATAACTAATTGAAAATTAATGATAAAAATGACTTATCCACAGGAAAATCCATTTCTTATTATTAAGATGATTAAATTAAATAAAAAATATTAATTAATTAAAAACATCAGAAAGTTTTGAAAATTTAAACAAAAAAAGATTGTGGATAAATCTGTTGATAAACAATTTAGTGTTTCTAAGTACTTGTAACTTAAGAAGTTTTACTAATATACATCTTTTAATGATCCTATTCTATAAGTTATTGATTTTAAAGAGAATTTAAATATTGTCGATTTTTTTTAATTGATCTTAAATATAAAAAAAGCCCTAAAAATCAGGGCTTTTCATTCTTTTTTCAACTGTGGATAACTTTGTGGATAAATTTATAGCGTAGAGCCTAATTCAATTCCTTCTCTTAAGCACTCTAGAATTGTTTTAACGTTATGCTTTTTAAATGGTGCGTTTGCTGCTCCAACAACATTAACATTTACCCCTGAATCTGCATAACGTTTTGCTATTTCATCGTTTGCATACGGTGTATTACAAATAATGATGTGATCCGCAGGTATTGGATAAGGATCTTCATGGTGTTTTCCAAACGAAATATGCAAGTTTGTGGAATCATAACTATCGAAATTAACATTCGTAAAGGTTTTAATTCCTAAGATTCTCAACCACTGCAACTCAAATGAGCGAAAATCCTCTTGAATAAACTGAGAATAATCGATTTTATCCCTAGCAAGTAAAGAAACTTGTCTATAAGGCATCATGGCTTTAGGAATAACACCCACCACACCTGCAGTATGTTTCCGTGGATCTCCAATTCCCCACATTTTTAACCAAGCATCTCTTCCAGGAGGAGTTGAGTTTTTATGTACTAAATACGTAGCAACGTCTAACGCAATACAGTTATTGCCAATAACGACAATTCTATTGCCTAACGCAACATTATTTTCAAAGACATCAGGATATTGGTAAACCTTACTTGATGGGGCGCCTTGAATATCAATCCAACCAGGTAGGCTACCCGTGGCAAAAATCACACGATCAAATTGCAACTTAATATCTTCAATTTCCTGCATTGTAACCTTATGATTTGTTTCAATTTTTATGTCAAATCGATTACAAAGTCGACGGAATAATTCAATTAAGTGAATATATTTTTGCTTTCCAGGAACTTTACAAATAAAACTGACTTGCCCACCGATTTCTTCTCTAGCCTCATAAATTGTGACAGAGTGGCCTCGACGAGCTGCGAATACCGCGGTAGCTAAGCCTGCAGGGCCTGCACCAACAACAAGGAGTCGTTTAGGAGAGTTGCTATGACGCATGATGTCTTGAGGATTCTCAAACATCGTCGGATTCATCATACAACTAAGCTTACCTTCATGAATAATGTTGTGAAGGGAACAACCTTGGTTGCAGTGGGTACATCCAATAATTAATCTTTCTGCTCGATAAGCTAACTTCTTTAGCCAGAATGGATCGACAATTAAAGCACGAGTTAATTCGACGCAACTATTTGGATTTCGTTTGAGAACGTCATTAACCTTCTCAGGAGATTGTAAGTTGCCACCAAAAATAACCGGGACATTGATTTCTTTACTGAATAGTTCTACAAAGGGAACCCAAGCATCCTCTGGCGTGAGACCATGATCGACAGGAATATTCATGTAATCAGTGCCAAAATCAAAACTAAAAACGTTCACCCCGGCTTGAACAAGCTCCTTAGCGAAAAGAACTGTATCAGTCCAGTCTTTACCTTCAATATGAAAGTCCATTAATGATAAGCGGGCAGCAATGACAAAATCATTTCCGGCTTTTTGTCTAATTTTTTTGACGATTTCAATGGCAATTCTAAAGCGATTTTCAGCAGATCCCCCCCACTCATCTAATCTTTTATTTAGACCAGGTGTAGCAAAGCTATTTAACAATCTATTTTTTGAAATATCAATCTCAACGCCGTTATAAAGGGCTTCTTTCGCTAGTAACGAGGTTCTGACTGCTTTTCTTATCGTTTTCTTGATGATGCTAGGGGGCATTTTAAAAATAATGCGCCCATTTTGATGAATGCGATGAGGATTCATCGCAAAAATATGTTCGGCTTGAGCTCCCACATGAGATAAAGAGAACAGAGCATAGCTCCCTTCTTTATGAATTGCCTCTGTGATTTTTTTATGTGAGTTTATTTGAGAGTGAGATGTAAAACGTGCCTGGCCTAATTCAAAAGAACCAAGCCAAGTAAAAGAAAACCCACCAATGGTGATAAGTGCAGTTCCTCCCCGTGCACGCTCACTATAAAAGCGTGCAAGTTGTTCATAGTCGTAAGATCTTTCAAGTCCAGTAACAACAGGTCCCATTAGGATGCGATTGGGCAGTGTCAAGTGACCGACCTTGATTGGGAGAAAGACTTGTTCTAACTCGTTATGATTTTCTAAACCCATTTTATTTATGTAACTCTCGAATAGTATTTTCTCTGGTAACCCCAAAAGGAATCAACACACTAGGAACAGCATCAGCAGATTTCTCAACGTGTTGAATCTGATCATCAAAGAAAATATGTGGCTTTAATTGCTCTAATACAAAGTGTTTGGGTAATCCATCCATTAAAAAAAGCTCAGCAGCATTCATGCCCCAACTTTTTAGAGTTGTTATTAATCGTTCTTCGCTAGGAGCCCCTCGAGCAGTAACGATGGAGATTCGAATAATTGGTTCGTAATAAGGATTACTTTTTCCATTAATCTCAAGATCTAATTGCTGAAAGTGAGCTAATTTTTTAAATAGTTTAATTAAAGGGCCACCATTATGTGGAAGGTTGACATGGTGTTGCTCATAATCTTGAAAATCTTTAAGTCCCCCTTGCTTAAAAACCCTCTCACTATCATCATCAATAACCACACCATCAAAGTCAAATGCAATTCTTAATCCTTTGTCAGCCGGATCATCAACTGCTTTTGTTGGTAAAACTAAGCCGGCAGGATATCCTTTAGCAGTTGCATCTAAAACGCTATGAGCGTTTGCAGTGAGAAATAATGCAGCGCCGTAGGCTGTAAGGTATGGGTAAGTTGGTCGACCAGATGTGAATGCTCCTGCTCGAATTGGGAGATTGTAGTGTCGACAGGAGTGAAAAAATCTTTGTCCAGACTCCGGGCTGTTTCTAGATAAAACAATGACCTTAAACGGTTCATTTTCATTATAGAAGTACTGATTTAGGCTAAGAAGGCGACGGATGAATGGAAAAGCGACACCAGGGTTGAGGGGGTCATATTGATGTTGTAGCTGATACTTTCGATAAGCTTCAATCCCCTGTTGTTCAAAAATCTGATGCTCTACCTCCAAATCAAAGAGAGCACGAGAGGAAACTGCAACCACCAAGGGGTCTTGGGTAGAGGTGCTCATATTTTCCTCCTAAAAGAAGCGATCCCCCTCGATGAACGAGAGGGATCTCTGAGATACTAGATGTCGATATTGCTAGCAAAAAGAGCATTATTTTCAATGAATTCACGACGAGGTTCAACGTTGTCCCCCATCAACATTGAAAACACATTATCAGAGCTAGCAGCATCTTCTAGCCGAACTCTTAACAGACGACGATTTTCTGGTTGCATCGTGGTTTCTGCCAATTGTTCGGCATTCATTTCACCAAGTCCTTTGTAACGCTGACGAGTTAAGCCTGAGCTTGCTTCAGTCATAAGCCATTGAATGGCTTCTTCAAAATTTTTGACAGAAGTAGATTTTGCGCCACGAATAACTCTAGCCCCATCTCCGACAATTCCATTGAGGGCCTTTGCGGTTTCTATCAATGTTGCATAATCAGCTGTTTGTAGGAAATGAGAATCCATTCGAGAGTGACGGACGTTACCGTAGACCATTCTCTCGATAGCAAGATAAATTTTGTTGGTTTCAGGATCTTGCTTAGCAAAAATCTTTAGATTGTCATCTTTTGCTTGTTCTGCAAGAGCTTCTGCTGACTTCTTCGCACTATCTAACGAGCTTAAGTCCACTTCAACACCTGAAGCAATGGCAAATAAAACAGCTCGGTCAATCACAAGACTGAGTCGCTGTAGAACTTCAGAGCTATTGATGTAGCTAGCGGCTAACTTTTCAAGTTCAGAGCCCCAAATTTTTTCACCAGACTTAAATGCTTCCTCTGTGCGGTACAGTGCAGCATCTTTAAGCGCCATTTCTAGGATCACTTTGTTGTACTCGTGATCGTCCTTAACATAGATATCTTTTTTGTTGACCGTAATTTTGTACAAAGGTGGTTGAGCAATGTAAACATAGCCCTTTTCAATCAACGGAGTCATTTGACGATAAAAGAGCGTCAATAGCAAAGTTGAAATGTGCGCGCCGTCAACGTCAGCATCAGTCATGATGATAATTCGGTGATAGCGAAGTTTTTCAATATCGAAATCCTTACCGATACGGCAGCCTAAAGCCTGGGCTAGCGTGCGTACTTGTTCGCTATCCAGTAGCTTTTCAGGAGAGGCTTTTTCAACATTTAAGATCTTCCCACGCAATGGCAAAATTGCTTGGTTTTTGCGATTTCGTCCTGTTTTCGCAGATCCTCCAGCAGAGTCCCCTTCCACGAGGAATAGTTCGCTGAGTGCAGGATTCTTTTCTTGGCAATCAGCTAACTTTCCAGGCAAAGAACCAGAACCTAAAAGGGTTTTGCGACTCATATCTCTGGCCTTTCGGGCAGCTTCTCGCGCTCTAGAGGCAGCTACAATTTTCTCGCAAATAGCATGAGCTTCTGTTGGGTTCTCATCTAGGAAGGTTGTTAACTCTGTATTAATGACCTCTTCAACAGCTGGACGTACTTCACTGGAAACCAACTTATCCTTAGTTTGTGAACTAAATTTAGGTTGTGGTACTTTGACAGAGAGAATGCAAGTTAAACCTTCTCTCATGTCATCGCCGTCAATATCATTTTTGAGTTTTTTATTTAACTCTTCTTTGATAATGTAATTCTTAATGACACGAGTCATTGCACTACGCAAGCCAGTTACGTGCGTGCCACCATCTTTTTGTGGAATGTTATTGGTATAAGCAGTCAGGCGTTCATTGTATGTGTCATTCCATTGCATTGAAATTTCAACAGTGACTGGTACACCTTGGCTTTCAACTGTTTTTAAGGCATAGAAAGGCGTCTTATGTAGAACTTGTCGGTTTTGATTGATAAATTCGACAAAACCTCTAACTCCACCCTGGGCATGAAAACGTTCTTCTTTACCGCTACGTTGATCTAACAATAAAATATTAACGCCGGAGTTTAAGAAGGAAAGCTCACGTAATCTTTCGGACAAACGTTCAAAGCTGAACGTGATATCTGTAAAGATTTCTTTATCAGGATAAAAATGTACGGTAGTACCACGTTTGTCAGTTTCTCCCTTATCAATCATTGGAGAAATTTTGACAAGGCCTTTGTCCGTTTGAAGTTCTTGAATTTGACGATTAATTAACTTGCCCTTTTCAAACTCAAGGTAATGGACTTTATTGTCACGGCAGACGGTTAGATGCAACCAGGTTGATAGGGCATTGACACATGATACCCCAACACCGTGCAAGCCACCGGAGATTTTGTAGCTATTTTCAGAAAACTTACCGCCAGCATGCAACTCTGTTAACGCAATTTCCGCAGCGCTACGCTTGGGGTTATGCTTATCGTCCATTTTGACATCGGTAGGAATACCTCGCCCATTGTCAGTGATAGATACAGAGCCATCAGTATGCAGTGTGACAATAATTTCATTGGCAAAACCAGCCAATGCTTCATCGATTGAATTATCAACAACTTCGTAGATTAAATGGTGCAAACCAGAGCCATCCGCCGTATCGCCAATGTACATACCGGGACGCTTTCGGACAGCCTCCAGACCCTCCAAAACAACAATGGACTCTGCACCATAGTTGCTTTGTTGCATTTTGTTTTGCTCTTCACTCATAAACTTTAAGCACTTCAAAAAAATGAAAATCGGTCGATTTTTTAGAAAAGATCTAACATGTTTATTTTATAAAAAGCATTCAGTATCGTAGGTGCTTTTTACGAATATTTTCTTAAAAAATCTAGGACTTAATTGACACGACACCCGCTCTAATGATCATTAGGGCGGGTGTTGATTTTTTTGCAAAAATAAGAATTAAATTAGGTACGCATCGGCATAACAACGTACTTGAAGGAGTTGTTATCTGGCATAGTTACCAACATGGCCCCAGTGTTGCTATGCAATGCAAACTGAACATCTTCACTACGAAGGTTATTCAAAACATCTTGCAAATATAAAAGGTTGAAGCCAATTTCAATGTCCAATCCATTGTATTGAATATCTAAGACATCCTTAGCCTCTTCTTGGTCCGAATTAGTACTTTGAACCGTCAGAGAATTGGCAGTTAAGTTCCACTTAACGCCTCTTAATTTAGCATTTGCCAAAATAGCAGTGCGCTTTAAAGCACTCAGTAAATCCTCACGTTTGACAACGAAAATATTGCTGTTATTGGTAGGAATTACTCGGTTATAGTCTGGGAATTTGCCCTCAACAAGCTTGGAGGACATCGTAATATTGCCCCACGTGACACGAATTTCAGTATTAGAAATTTCAATGGTAATGGCTTCTTCGTTATCTGGAATGAGTCTAATCATTTCCAAGACGGTACGGCGTGGAACGATACATTGAATCGTATCGGCGATTGGAGCTTCTAATTTTGACTCGCAGTAGGCCAAGCGGTGGCCGTCAGTGGTCACGACTCTTACCGTATCCCCCTCGACAGACATCAACATGCCGTTGAGGAAGTAGCGAATATCTTGTTGAGCCATGGAGAAGTGAACCAGTTGCAATAAGTGACGCAACTGATTGGCAGGAATAACTAAAGTTTGAGCAAAAGAGGTAGCTTGACGATTTGGGAACTCTTCAGCTGGTAACGTATTCAGGCGAAATGTACTTTTTCCTTGCTTGAGCTCAACAGTGGGATCGTTCTCACTTTGTTGGGAAAGTGTTACTTCAGAACCATGATTAAGGGCGCTAATTAAACTTTGTAATTTTGCGGCATCTACTGTAACACAGGTATCAGGACCGTCTGCGCCAATATCTGCAAATGTTTTAATTTCAATATCCAAATCGGTGGCTGTAAATTCGACTCGAGTCCCCACCTTTTTGATAAGAATATTTGAAAGAATAGGCAGAGTTTGGCGTTGCTTGCCGACAATACCGCTGACGGCTTGCACCGGGGTGGCAAAAGCTTCACGAGAGCTCTTAATGATTTGCATTCCCAAGATCCTTATAACATCAAAATTAGCTTATTCGGAAGACTAATAGACTACCGATAACCCCTCAATTTTAGAGGATTTTAGTGATTTATGCCGAAATCCTAAAAGAGATAGCTATTAGTTTTTAAGCATTTGTTCTAGAACGTGAATTTTGTAATTCAGGTCCTTATCTTTATTGCGTAAGTCTGTAATCTTCTTCACAGCGTGAATAACTGTTGTGTGGTCACGCTTACCAAAGCGATCCCCAATCTCCTGCAAGCTGCTGTTGGTGAGCTCCTTGCAAAGATACATAGCAATTTGACGCGGCAAAGCAATCGACTTTAAACGAGACTTCGAATAAATATCTGCAAGAGATACTTTGAAATATTCAGCAGCAACACCTTGAATTCGTTCAATTGTTAACTGAGCTGTTGAGGCTACAAGAATACCTTGTAAAGCTTCTCTAGCCATTTCAACGGTTAAATGTGGCTTGTTGCTGAAGCGAGTAAACGCAATGACACTGTTAAGAGCTCCTTCGAGTTCTCGGACATTGCTTTTGAGATTTTTTGCAATGAAATAAGCGACATCCTCTGGCAAATCAAACTGTTGAGCGATTGACTTTTTTTGTAAAATCGCAACACGAGTTTCTAATTCTGGCGGTTCAACTTCGACAGATAATCCAGAGGTAAAGCGAGAGATAAGTCGCTCATCCATGTCTTTCAAGCTGCGAGCATACGTATCGCTTGTAAAGATAATTTGCTTTCCATTGGGAACGAGCTTTTCAAAGATGTCAAACAGCTTATTTTGCGTTTGGCGTTTGTCACCGCACAAGTATTGAATGTCGTCAATGAAAAGAGCATCAACATTTTGGTACTTATTATCAAATCCTGCGTAATTATTGGTACGAACGGCCTCTGTAAAGTCATTCATAAATGTTTGGGCACTAGTACAAAGCACTCGCGCATTAGGATCTCTATCAACCATGCGATTACCAACAGCATGCATCAAGTGAGTTTTCCCAAGTCCAACTCCCCCATAGATAAACAATGGGTTGTAATTTTTTCCTGGATTTTCTCCAACATTTTGGGCTGCAACGAACGCTAATTGGTTAGATGTCCCAGAAACAAAGCTTTCAAAAGTTTGTTGCTTGCGTAAACCAAATGCATTTTTGCCTACTTCAGTGTCCTCACCAGGGGGAACAAGATCTAGTTTGGGATCTGGGCAAACCGGTACCTCATCTTGTGTTTGATATTGAACTGTAACAGTCTTATTCATAATGCCCGATGCAACAGTTTTAATGATGACACCGAAGTTACGTTCAATTGTTTCAATAGCTTGTAAAGTCTTATGCCCTAAAGTTAATGTACAGGACTCCTCATCCCAATTAAGGAAGACGAGCGGAGATATCCATCGTTCAAAATCCTTTGGATTAACAATGGTCTCTAACTTTTCAATGCATTGTTCCCAGAAGTTCATGGCACAGGAGAGGAAAGAATTTGATAAAAAAACTCCCGTCAAAGACCGGGAGCTGTCTTGGTAATTGTGGATATTTTAGCGTTAAAAGCGCTACATTGTTTTCTCAATGATCCAGAAAAGCTGTAGAAAAGTAGAAATAAGATCAAAATCCTAACAAATCAATATCGAAAACCACAACATATTGCACAAAAAATATTTTTTACTATTGGTTGTGTTATTTGTTGAAGTCAGTGAAAACACTAAATATTCACAAAGAAAGTAAAAAAACTTGACAAAACATAGGGTTTTGATGTGTAATACCGTGTTTTTCACGGAAAGACGTGAGGCTTTCTATTCTCAAAATCTTCGAGTCGACCGTGTTATAGTGTCCACTTGGACAATTGAACAATTTTCAAAAATATTTGATTATCAAATATTTATATTTTAATTTAAGGATTAGTCATGGCTACCAAACGTACCTACCAACCGTCTAAGGTCAAGCGTGCTCGTACGCATGGCTTCTTGGTTCGCAGCCGCACCAAGGGCGGTCGTCGCGTCCTTGCCGCTCGTCGCGCCAAGGGTCGTCACGTGCTTGCCCTCTAATCATAGAGGGAATCACGGCGGATCAGAGCCGTGACTACAACGGTCTTGAAACCCAATGGACTGCCTCGAAGCATCCGCATGATTAAATCGGCGGATTTCGGGGCGGTTTTGTCTTGTTCGCGGGATCAGTCTATCAGAGCTTACTCTGACTTCTTCTCTGTTACTGCGAAAAAAACTCCTCAAGTCCATAACGTACGTCTAGGTTTTACCGTCGGTAAGCATAATGCTCACCTTTCGGTTGAGCGAGCATTAGTGAAACGCCTTTTAAGAGAGTCTTCAAGACAAAAGCGGTTGCTAATGTTAGAGGCGCTTCAAGATAAAAGTTATGGCTTAGACATTAACTTTCGTCTGAAGTGCCGTTTGCCTGTTTGCGGATCTAATGGATTAACTAAGCAGGCGCGTAAAATTTTGCTCAGAAATGACATTGAAAAACTGATGAAAATTTTTATAACGAAACTCTCTAAGTAGAGGTTTATTATGAATATTTTTTCAAAAGCTTTGATTGGGCTTATTCGAGTTTATCAATGGATCTTGTCTCCTTATATTGGTAGGGAGTGCCGGTTTTTTCCAACTTGCTCTTCTTACTCTATAGAGGCAATTGAGCGCTTCGGATTTGTTCGTGGATCGTGGCTCATGATTGCTCGTATTGTGCGATGTAATCCTTGGGGCGGTTCTGGGGTTGATCCAGTCCCAGACGTATTTTCCTGGTTTCCCTGGAAAAACACATCGAAGAAAATCTGAATTTTCCTTAATTTCAACGATAGAAAAGAGAGCCCCAGATGGGACGTGAATTACAACGTGCTTTTTTATGGGTTATTTTCTTGCTCGGCTTATTCATGCTCTTTGATGCATGGCAAGTCCGCAACGGAAATCCTTCATTTTTTGCTCAGCCTGAACAACAGCAAGAGCAAATTGCTGCCGATTCGAAAAACTCGCAACAATCTAAAGATGTCGCTGCTGTCGAAGCGAACAACGCTGTTGCATCAAAGGTTAATACTACGATTGCAGAGCCAGTTGTAGTTACTACTGATTTATTTAAGTTGACATTTGATGCAAACGGAGCTTCTGTTGCACGTGCTGAACTATTGAAAGAACGTGAAACGCCTGATTGGAAAAAGCGTGGTGTTCCTAGTTTGATCTATGGTAGTGAACCAGAAGGCTATAAGCCTGGCAATGTTGTCTTATTCGATACAACTGATAAGCATGTTTATAAGGCTGAAACAGGTTTATTAGGTGGCGGCTTCCCGACACACCGTACGCAATTTACATTGGCAAGCAAAGATTTGACCATGAAAGACGGTCAAGATACGTTATCAGTCAAGTTTGTTGCTCAAGCCGGTGGTGTTGAGTTGGTGAAAACTTACACGTTACAACGCGGTCATTATGGTATCCATGTAAAACATGAGGTATTGAATAAAGGTAACGTTTCTATCAATCCTTCTGTCTATATGCAATTAGTCCGAGATGACAATCCTGCAAAGTCTGATAGTGCTTTCTATAACACTTTCACAGGACCGGTCGCTTATACAGATGAAGAGCATTATCAAAAGATCTCTTTTGCCTCTATTGCAGACGGTGATAAGGAATTGCCGGAAGTTTCAACAGAGGGTTGGATTGCCATGGTCCAACATTACTTCTTAACGGCTTGGGTTCCTACGGCAGAAGGTCAAAAACGAGACTTGTATACGCGACAGTTGGATAAGCATTTGTTCTCCATTGGTTCTATCGTTGCAATGGGTGAAGTCGCTCCTGGTGCTAGCAAGTCTATTGAAAGTCAACTGTATGTTGGCCCACAAGATCAACGTCGCCTTGACATGATCGCTCCTAATTTAGATTTGGTGGTGGATTATGGTTGGTTGACATTCTTGGCTAAGCCGATTTATTCACTTCTTGCTTTCTTGCACAGTTTAGTGGGTAACTGGGGTTGGGCAATTGTTTTGCTAACCTGCTTGGTAAAGGCTGTGTTGTATCCGATTTCAGCTGCTGGCTACAAATCTATGGCCCGTATGCGTGAAGTAGCTCCTCGTATGAAGGCACTTCAAGAAAAATACGGTAATGACAAGCAAGCTTTGAATCAAGCTATGGTGGAATTCTATCGCCGTGAAAAGATCAATCCAGCAGGTGGTTGCTTCCCCATTATGTTGCAAATTCCTGTTTTCTTAGCTTTGTATTGGGTGCTATTAGCTACTGTTGAGTTGCGAGGCTCTGAATGGTTGCTTTGGGTAACGGATTTGGCAAGCCCGGATTCATATTTGATTCTTCCATTGTTGATGGTTGTGACGATGATTGTCCAAATGAAGCTCAGCCCGCAACCAGCAGATCCAGTGCAAGCTAAGGTGATGATGGTTATGCCGCTAGTGTTCGGTGTGATGTTCTTCTTCTTTGCATCAGGTTTGGTCTTGTACTGGTTGACCAATAATATTTTGTCAATTTGGCAACAATGGTATGTCAATAAGCAAATTGAGAAAGAAAAGCAAAAGCGCGCAATTTCTTAATTGAAGAAGTAGGAACGCTTAAAAAGCGTCACTACTTTTGAAGTGGGTGTTGATTGAGTCGGGAATAGCCGATCTGTTCAACACCCCTTTTTATTTTTTCAAAATGAGTAAAGGCCACAACCAAACAGAGAAAAACCATAAAAGGATAAATTTGAATGAAATTGAGCTTTTTTCACTTTTATAAGTTTTAAAGAAAATAGTCATAGCTCCAGCAATTACCCAAAGAAGAATTAATCCATAGACGATCACTCGTGTGTGATATGTATCACCAATAAATGATGCAATATATGCAGAAAGGGGAACACTAGAGAAAATGGCACAACAGGCACCTATTAAGGCATTGCCTAGAAAGCTTGGTTTTTGATTGGGAAGACTCATGCAGTTCTCAAGAAATGAAGTTCGAAGATATTTATCCTGAATAATAGTTAATTTTTTTGAAAAATTTCCTTTAATAAAGATCTCTCATAAAAACAAGTTGATAATAGTGAGATAATTAAACATTAACTTTTTTAGTGGTAGGCATCGTGAATACAGATAAAGATCCGATTGTTGCAATTGCAACGGCTGCTGGTAGAGGGGGAGTCGGTATTATTCGGCTCTCAGGTGAGGAAAGTTTTATCACTCATTTTTTAAATGAGTTTTTTCCGCTAGATTCTTTTAAACCTCGTTACGCTCATTACCGACAATTTAAGGATGAAGATGGTCAAGTCATTGACGATGGATTAGTTCTGTATTTTCCTGCCCCAAAGTCTTATACCGGAGAATCTGTTGTAGAGCTTCAGTCTCATGGGGGACCAGTCATCTTACAGATGATGCTACGTCAAGTTTTAAAGGTTGGTACCAAGTTAGGTTTACGATTGGCTGAGCCAGGTGAATTTACAAAGAGGGCCTTTTTAAATGGACGAATGGACTTATCTCAAGCAGAAGCCGTTGCAGACTTAATTGATGCAACAACTGAGGGGGCTGCTAGAGCAGCTTCGCGATCACTAAATGGTGTTTTTTCGGAAAAAGTTCGTGAAATAAGCGAGCAAGTAATTGAGTTACGTGCTTTGATTGAAGCTATTCTTGATTTTCCTGAGGAGGAAATTGACTTTATTCAAAGTACGCAAGCTAGAAAGAGAATGGACAGAATCCAGGAATCATTTACAAAGTTCCGTCAAATGTCCAAACAAGGCTCTATTTTACGAGAGGGTGTAACCGTTGTTTTGGTTGGCAGTCCTAATGTAGGCAAGTCTAGTCTGATGAACACTTTAAGTGGTTCAGATGTTGCAATTGTGACGGATGTTGCCGGGACAACGAGGGACAAAATTGAAAATGACATACAGATCGGAGGAGTTCCTCTGCGTTTAGTAGATACGGCTGGTGTGAGAGAAACTCAAGATAAAGTTGAGGCAATTGGAATTGAGAGGACGTTGCAGGCCGTAGAAAAGGCGGATGTTATTTTGCATTTGGTTGATTTGAGCAGTCAAACAAGTGATGAAGAAGGGCAAGCTACCTTATCAAGAGTTATGCAACGGGTGAAAAGGGGGGTGCCAGTTATAGAGGTCTTTAATAAGGCTGATATGGCATCCTCTTATGAAGAAAAAGAAAATTGTTTATATATTTCAGCAAAGACAGGCAAGGGGATTGAACAACTAAAACAAAAGTTGTTATCTATTGTCGGTTGGGAAAGTAATACTGAGTCTTTATTTTTAGCGCGCGAACGGCATTTGCAAGCAATAGAGTGCGCCAATGAACATCTAGTATTAGCTAGACAATTTATCGACTTACCCAATCCTGCGTTGGACTTGTTGGCAGAGGAATTGAGACTCACCAATGACGCGCTAGGGGAGATTGTTGGTGAAACAACTCCCGATGATATTCTAGGAATGATTTTCAGTCGTTTCTGCATAGGTAAGTAATTGATTTATAATGATAAATTTTAAAGTTTCACGTGAAACGAGGAAAAAATGGACTATCCTGTTCAATATGATGTGATTGTTGTTGGTTGTGGACATGCTGGAGCTGAAGCTTGTTTGGCGTCAGCTCGAATGGGGTGTAAAACATTGTTGATTACCCATAATGTTGAGACAATCGGTCAACTTTCATGCAACCCCTCAATCGGTGGTATTGGTAAAAGTCACTTAGTCAAAGAGCTTGATGCTATGGGTGGGGCTATGGCCCAGGTCACCGACGAGGCGGGGATCCAATTTCGAATTTTGAACGGATCAAAAGGTCCAGCTGTTAGAGCAACTCGAGCACAAATTGATCGTGATTTGTACCGAGTGGCTATGCGTAAAAAAATTGAAAATCAAGAGAATTTGTGGGTTTTTCAGCAAGGTGTTGATGATCTTATTGTCAATGGCGATAAGGTCGAAGGTGTCGTAACTGAAACTGGAATCCGCTTTCACTCTAAGACTGTGGTTTTGACTGCAGGTACTTTTTTGCATGGGTTGGTTCATGTTGGATTGGAGCATTATCCTGCAGGTCGTGTTGGAGATCCCGCAAGTATTCGTTTGGCCGAGCGATTAATTGAGTTAGGTTTGCCAAAAGGCAGACTGAAAACTGGTACGCCAGCCCGAATTGATGGACGATCGATTGACTTTTCTAAGTGTGAAGAGCAGTGGGGTGACTTAGAGCCAACGCCAAATTTCTCAATGTTGGAGCCTGCATTCCATCATCCAAAGCAAGTTCCTTGTTGGATTACCAATACAAATGAGAAAACACATGAGTTCATTCGAAATAATCTAGATCGATCTCCCATGTTCTCAGGGGTGATTGCGGGAATTGGTCCTCGTTACTGTCCTTCGATCGAAGATAAAATTGTTCGATTTGCTGAAAAACAATCACACCATGTTTTCTTAGAGCCAGAGGGATTGTCAAATAATTTATATTATCCCAATGGCATCTCGTCTAGCCTACCGTTTGATGTGCAGTTGGCATTTATGCATACAATACCTGGGTTGGAAAATGCTCATTTTGTACGCCCTGCTTATGCAATTGAATACGACTATTATGACCCGAGATTTTTGAAAACATCTTTAGAGACAAAGTCCTTAGAAGGATTATTCTTTGCTGGTCAAATTAATGGGACAACTGGCTATGAAGAGGCTGCGGCTCAAGGACTTCTCGCTGGGATCAATGCAGCATTACATGTCAAAGAATTAGATGCTTGGACGCCTCGCCGAGATCAAGCGTATTTAGGTGTTATGGTTGACGATTTAATCACAAAGGGTGTCTCTGAACCATATCGTATGTTTACATCAAGAGCCGAGTATCGTTTATGTTTGCGTGAAGATAATGCAGATGAACGATTAACAGAGATCGGGCGTAAGCTTGGGTTGGTTGACGATGTTCGTTGGGAGTTCTTTAATCGTAAGCAAGAAAATATCGCCAAAGAGTTAGAGCGATTGAAGTCAACCTGGGTCCATCCTTCTGTAATTTCCAAGGATGAAGCAACGCGTGTGCTTGGTGTTCCAGTTGAACGCGAATACTCATTGTTTAACTTATTATCCCGTCCAAATGTTTCACATGAAACATTGTCGACCTTAAAAAAGAGTGATGGATCTTTGGTTAGTTTAAAGGTTGATTTGAGTGAATCAGAGGTCGAACAAGTTGAAATTGTTGCGAAGTATTCAGGATATATTAACCGCCAAAAAGAGGAAGTCGCAAAGTTAATGGAACACGAGTTAACGCCTATCCCTGTCGATTTTGATTATGACGCGGTTAAGGGATTATCATTTGAGGTGCGTCAAAAGCTAAAACAACATCGTCCAGAAACAATTGGGCAGGCGGGGCGTATCTCAGGCGTGACTCCTGCTGCCATCTCTTTACTGCTTATTTTTGTTCGGGCAAAGAAGTTTGACAAAAAAGAGGCCTAAAGTGTCGTTTTTAGATATTTCTTGTTTAAAAAAAGGTCTAGAGGAACTGCACCTAGAAGCAACAGAAGAGCAAATTGATAAGATTGATCGCTTTGCTGAAATGCTTTTTAAGTGGAACAAAACCTACAATTTGACGGCGATCCGATCAAAGGACGATGTTTTAACTCACCATATTTTAGATTCTTTGGCAGTTGTTCCTTTGTTTAAGCGACAGCTTAAAAACGGGGTCAAAATACTTGATGTTGGGTCTGGTGGCGGCTTGCCTGCGATCCCATTAGCAATCATGTGTCCGGAATATGATGTTTCTATGGTTGATACTGTAGGAAAAAAATCTGCCTTTTTGACGCAGTGTTGTGTGTCGCTGCGCCTTAATAATGCTCGAGCGATACATGCAAGAGTTGAAAGTTTAAAAGGAAAACAATTCGATATTATTACATCGAGAGCATTTGCTTCTCTGAAATTATTTTCAGATCTTACCAAGCATTTATTTGCAGATGGTGGATATTGGTTAGCTCTAAAGGGACCGGGAGTATCAACCGAAGTTTTAGAGTTGGGGGAGGATGTGGTTGTTCAAGATGTTTATGAGGTTGCAGTTCCCTTTTTAGGTGAAAAACGCTGTTTAGTAAAAATGAAATTGAAGAATATTGATACGTTATAAAGTTTTTTAGAAAATAAAAAGCTTAAAAAATAAACAAAAGTTGGAAATATCTTATTTAAAGCAATTGCTTGCAGTAAATTTTGATTTTTTAATATGTGTTAAATAAGTATTAAGTCGATTGTTTCATGTGAAACAATCGACTTTTTCTTGTTAGAAAGAGGGCAATTTCGATGTTGTTGTGACACAATTTCATTTGAGTCTTCTTTTGCTTGATAATTTATAGGTGATGAGATGGATCAAGTAATTAGCACGTTTTTATTTACTTTTGCCTCGTTTATTCCTGTGCTTAATCCTTTTGGCGGAGCAATGTTTTTTTTGGCATTGACTCCAAATATTGATGATGAGACTAGAAAAATGATGGTTAATCGAATTGTATTTTATTCGATGATTATCTTACTCATTAGCTTATTTGCTGGGCATATTATTTTGAGCTTTTTTGGGATCTCTCTAGGAGTTTTACGAGTTGGTGGTGGTGTCGTTTTGATATCTGCTGGTTGGAAAGCTTTAAATGATGCTAGTTCTGTCGGTGACTCTGATAATGCAACAATAGAACCCCCTAAGTCTAGAAAGAAATTGTTATCGATGGCGTTTTATCCCATAACATTACCGCTGACCATGGGGCCGGGTATGATCGCTGTCGCAACGGCAATTGGTACTGGTACGCTAGGACAAGGACTTTTTGCTTTAGCTGGCTGTCTTTTGGCAACAGTAGCAACATTGTTGACCGTTTATATTTGTTATCGATATTGCGACCGTGTAAGTAAAGCAGTTGGAACAACAGGAGCTGACGCTTTATCTCGCGTGTTTGCATTTATTTTGTTGTGTATTGGTATTTCTGTTTTCTGGCAAGGTTTTAGTGAGTTGTGGTTAAGCCTTCCTAAGGTTTAAAAATAAAAAAGGATTTTTTGAATGGCTTTAGTATTTTGCGTTGCAAATCAAAAAGGCGGTGTTGGTAAAACAACAACAGCTGTTAATTTGTCTGCTTCACTCGCACAATTGAAACAAAGGGTTCTTTTAATTGATTTGGATCCCCAAGGTAATGCTACAACCGGAAGTGGTATTGCGAAAGAAGAAGTGAAAGAGACGATTTATCAACTTTTGTTTGATCAAGCAAGCTTTGAAAGCGTTGTGGTTCATTCTCATGAGGCAGGCTATGATGTGTTGCCTGCAAATAGAGAATTAGCAGGGGCAGAGGTTGAGTTGGTTGAACTAGAAGATCGAGATGAAAGGTTGATAAAATCTCTTGAAAATCAACAGGATAAATATGATTTTATCATTGTTGACTGTCCTCCGTCTTTGTCGATGTTAACGATCAATGCACTTTGTTGTGCACGTGGAGTGATCGTTCCTATGCAATGTGAATACTTTGCAATGGAGGGACTGACTGATTTAGTGGGATCGGTGAAGCGCATTCAAGCAGATAAGAATCCTAACTTAACATTGATCGGTTTGTTAAGAGTAATGTTTGATCCTCGAGTGACTTTGCAACAGCAGGTGAGTGAGCAGTTGACTGAGTTTTTTGGAGATAAAGTTTTTAAAACGGTGATCCCTCGTAATGTGAGATTAGCTGAAGCTCCTAGTTATGGTTTGCCAGGTGTACTTTATGATAAGTCTAGTAAAGGAGCTAAGGCATATATGGAGTTTGGGACTGAGTTTTTGAAGCGTATGAAAAAATTCAAGAAAAAGTCGGAGGTAAAGTAAATGGCAACTAGAAAGCCCCGAGGGGGATTAGGCAAGGGTTTAGATGCTTTGCTTGGTGAGAAAAAGGATCCGGTAATTGTGGTAACCCCTGAAAACGATGACTCTATTTCGGAATTAGATGTTAATAAAATCCAAGCCGGTGTTTATCAACCTCGAACTCAGATGGATTCAACCTCATTGGAGGAGTTGGCTCAGTCAATTAAAGAGCAAGGGTTAATTTCTCCAATCATTGTTCGCCCAATATCTAAAACGAAATATGAAATCATTGCGGGTGAACGTAGATTCAGAGCTTCTAAAATTGCAGGGTTGAAAAAAGTTCCCGTAATCGTTAGAAAGATTTCTGATGAAAAGGCTCTTGCTTGGGCATTAATTGAGAATATTCAAAGAGAAAATTTAAATCCTTTAGAGGAAGCGGCAGGTATTCAGCGATTGATTTCTGAATTTTCGATGACGCATGAGTCTGCAGCTCAAGCAATTGGTCGTAGCCGTACAGCAACAAGTAACTTATTGCGGTTGCTTAATTTAGCTAAGCCTGTTCAAGAGTTATTAATGAGCAATAAGTTGTCGATGGGACAGGCCCGAGCATTATTAGCTTTAGAGCCTGCGATGCAAGTTGCTGTTGCTCAGGAAGTAATTTCCAAGGGGCTCTCCGTTCGACAAGTTGAAACTCTTGTCGGACAACTAGAATCAAAAAAGCAGAAAGCTAAAACTGCCTTGCATACCCCCAAAAGTGATAATGATACGGTGAGACTTGAAGAGAATTTATCCAATGCTATTGGTGCAAAAGTGAAAGTCTCTGCAAATCAAAAGGGGAAAGGAAGGTTAGTTATCGAATTCTCTAGCTATGATCAATTAGATGGAATCATTGCTCACTTTGGTCAATTCGACTAACTAATTAAATTAGCAAGAAAAAAGTGTTCTTTTGGACTAAGGGTTTACACTGGAAATTCATTAGTGTAAACCCTTGTTTATATAAGTAACGTAACGTATAATTCCGCCTTAATGACGGGTTTGTAGAGGCGGCTTTACTAAAAATATGAGCAAAATCGTTTTACTACAGATCTTAGCCACATTTGGAGTTGCTGCAATTTCTGCCCTTTTGGGGGGAGAAAATGCGGCTGTTTCTGCGTTGTTAACAGGTATGGCCTGTTCAGTGCCGAATGCACTATTTGCGGCGAATTTGAGTGCCTTAGGCAAATTAAGTCCCTCATCTTCACCGTTGTTCTTCCTTATTGGCGAGTTCATTAAACTCATTGCAATGGCACTATTATTAGTGCTTATTGTGATGTTGTATAAGGACTTAGTCTGGCCCGCAATGATCTTTACGATGATTGTGGTCTTGAATTGTTCCTTTTTGGGACTTCTAACCCGAGAATAAACATGGCAGCTGAAGCTCTCACCGCTACCGAGTATATTACTCACCACTTGAAGCATTTGTCTTCCACTGCGCAATCGAGCATTGTCGATTTCTCAGTGATTAATATTGACACGCTTACATTTTCAATTTTGATTATGGCTTTGACGTTATTCTTGTTATACAAGGGTGCGTGTAAGGCTACGTCAGGCGTTCCGGGTAAATGGCAATGTGCCGTCGAAATGCTCGTTGAATTTGTAGACGAACAAGCAAAGTCGATTGTTCATGGGGACCGTACTTTTATTGCCCCCTTGGCATTGACCGTGTTTGTTTGGGTTGTGTTAATGAATGCCATCGACTTGATCCCGGTAGATTTATTACCGACGATTGCAGCTTGGTTTGGCGTTCACTATTTGCGTCCGCTCCCGACGGCCGACTTAAACGGTACGATGGGTATTTCTATGGGCGTGCTTCTCCTTATGATTTATTACGGCGTAAAAATCAAGGGATTTGGTGGCTTCAGTCGTGAACTTTTCACGGCTCCGTTTGGCTCCAATCCGTTGCTTTGGCCGTTTAATTTCGCATTGAATCTTATCGAATATGCTGCAAAGACCGTTTCTTTGGGCATGCGGTTGTTCGGTAATATGTATGCAGGGGAATTAGTCTTTTTCTTGATCGCACTCTTAGGTAGCCTCTGGGCCGGCTTTGACGGCTTGAGTCTCTTTGGTGTGTTTGGTCACGCTGTGGCAGGGATCTGCTGGTGGCTCTTCCACGTGTTGATCGTGATCTTACAAGCTTTCATCATGATGATGTTGACCTTGGTTTACATTGGTCAAGCTCATGAAGGTCACTAATCACTAGCTTTTTTACTTTTTTATTTTTTCTTTTACTCCCATTTTTTTAGGATTAAGGAGTTTTGCAATGACCAACGTCGCTTTTGTTGCCTTAGCTGCTGGCCTCATCATCGGTCTCGGTGCTATTGGTGCTTGTCTCGGTATCGCTATCATGGGTTCTAAGTACCTCGAAGCTGCTGCTCGTCAACCTGAATTGATGAACGCCTTGCAAACCAAGATGTTCTTGTTGGCCGGTCTTATCGACGCCGCTTTCTTGATCGGTGTTGGTATCGCTATGATGTTCGCTTTTGCTAATCCGTTTGTCGGCTAATAAAAGCTTTTTCAAAGATTCTTTTATTAACGGCGTTAGTTAGCACTCACAGTGAGTTGTGAGCGTGCTAATTGACATAACGGGGTTCTAATAATGAACATCAATGCTTCTCTGTTTGTACAGATGGCCGTGTTCTTCTTCGGTGCCTGGGTCACGATGAAGTACATTTGGCCGCCGCTCATTCGAGCAATCGAAGAGCGACAAAAGAAGATTGACGGAGGTTTGGCTGCTGCCGATAAAGGTGAAATGGCCTTAGCGGAAGCCCAAAAGGAAGTTCAAGCAATCAAGGCTGAAGCACGTGCTCAAGCTTTGGGTATCGTGAATGACAGCGAAAAGCGTGGCCAAGCAATTGTTGAAGAAGCTAAGGCTCAAGCTCAAGCTGAAGCAGATCGTATTATCGAATCTGCAAAGGCTGAAGTTGCTCAAGAAGCACAACGCGTTCGTGAGCAATTGCGTGCAGAAGTTGCTCGCTTAGCTGTTGCCGGTGCTGAACAAATCCTTCGTCGCGAGGTTGACACTAAAGTTCACGCAGAAATGCTTGAACAATTGAAGGCTAAGCTTTGATTATGGCTGAACTTTCGACGATTGCCCGTCCCTACGCACAAGCTCTTTTGTTAGCTTTGCGCGACGCAAAAAAGGGACCTAAGGAAGCTGCCGATTTGGCTGCTGTTATGGATGGTATTGCCCAAGTGGTGACCTCTCCTGAACTCGTTTCCCTTATCGGGGAACCCAAGGTTAGTTCGGAGCAAATCTGTGAGTTGATTTTGGCTGTTTTAGGTCAAGATATTCCCGCAGAGGCCGCTAATTTGTTGAAGGTGGTCGTTGAGAACGGTCGCTTGGAAGCTGTGCCGGAAATCGCACGTCAATTCCGCGAACTTAAAAATCAATCCGAAGGTGTAGCAGATGCACATATTGAGTCTGCTTTCCCTATGAGCGAGGAAGAAGTAAATACTTTAATTTCTGCTCTTGGAAATCGCTTCCCCGGACTTAAGTTGACGCCAATCGTAACCATTAATGAAGGTTTAATTGGTGGTGTCCGTGTGAAGGTTGGCGATAAGACGCTTGACGGATCGATTCAAACGCGCCTTGCTCAAATGCAAGAGGCACTCACCGCATAAATTTCGGAGCTGTAAGAAATGCAACTCAATCCTAGTGAAATCAGCGAATTGCTGAAAAAGCGCATCGAAGGCCTTGGGGTCTCCGCTGATCTTCGCACCCAAGGTACCGTGGTCTCTGTGACCGACGGTATTTGCCGTGTTCACGGTCTTTCTGACGTGATGCAAGGCGAAATGTTGGAATTCCCCAACAGCACGTATGGTTTGGCTTTGAACCTTGAACGTGATTCCGTGGGTGCAGTTATTCTTGGTAACTACGAGCACATTAGTGAAGGCGATATCGTTAAGACGACGGGTCGCATTCTTCAAGTGCCCGTTGGTCCGAAGTTGATTGGCCGTGTGGTCAACGCTTTGGGCCAACCGATCGATGGTAAGGGTCCGATCGACACCGACGAATTTGACGTCGTTGAAAAGGTCGCTCCTGGCGTTATCGATCGTCAATCTGTTTCTCAACCGGTTCAAACTGGCTTGAAGTCTATCGACGCAATGGTGCCGATCGGCCGTGGTCAACGTGAATTGATCATTGGTGACCGTCAAACGGGTAAGACCGCTGTTGCTTTGGACACGATCATCAACCAAAAGGGTAAAGACCTTATTTGTGTTTACGTTGCTATCGGTCAAAAGGCTTCTACAATTGCCAACGTTGTTCGTAAGTTGGAAGAACATGGCGCTATGGACTACACGATTATCGTGGCCGCTAGCGCTTCTGAATCTGCCGCATTGCAATACATTGCCCCGTACGCTGGTGCTACGATGGGTGAATACTTCCGCGATCGCGGTCAAGACTCTTTGATTGTTTATGATGACTTGACCAAGCAAGCTTGGGCTTATCGTCAAATCTCCTTGTTGTTGCGCCGTCCGCCTGGACGTGAAGCATATCCTGGTGACGTGTTCTACTTGCACAGCCGCTTGTTGGAACGCGCTGCCCGCGTGAACTCGGCTTATGTCGAACGCTTCACGAAGGGTGCTGTTAAGGGTAAGACTGGTTCTATGACGGCTTTGCCGATCATTGAAACGCAAGCTGGTGACGTTACGGCTTTCGTGCCGACCAACGTGATTTCTATTACTGACGGTCAAATCTTCTTGGAAACCGACCTCTTTAATGCTGGTATTCGTCCGGCTATCAACCCGGGTATTTCTGTGTCCCGCGTTGGTGGTGCTGCACAAACCAAGGTTATTAAGAAGCTCGGTGGTGGTGTTCGTTTGGCTTTGGCTCAATATCGTGAATTGGCAGCTTTTGCTCAATTTGCCTCTGACTTGGACGACGCAACCCGTAAGCAATTGGAACGCGGTAAGGTTGTTACTGAATTGATGAAGCAACCTCAATACCAACCGTTGCAAGTTTGGGAAGAAGCTTTGGTTCTTTTCTGCGTTGAAAACGGCATCTATGATGGCATCGAGGTTAAGGACGCATTGCGCCTTGAAAAGGCTATGCGCGATCACCTCGCCGAAAAGCATGCCGACTTGGTACAACGTATCGAAGAGAAGAAGGAACTTGTTGCTGAAGACAAGGATCTTCTCTTGAAAGCTGTTACTGAATTTAAGAAGAACGGCGCCTACTAAGTAGAAGTCGATTAACACCAAAGGGGACCAAATGCCTAGCACCAAGGAAATTCGCGCCAAGATCAAGAGCGTTCAAAATACGCGCAAGATCACAAAGGCGATGGAAATGGTTGCGGCATCGAAGATGCGTAAGGCGCAAGATCGTATGCACGCCTCTCGCCCGTACGGAGAACATATCCGTACGATCGTGGCTCACTTAGCCACGGCACAGACGAGCTACGATCATCCGTATTTGCGCCCGCATGAAGCGAGTGCTGCTAAAGTTGGTCTGATCATGGTGACGACGGACAAAGGCTTGTGTGGAGCTCTCAATACCAACATTCAACGTTTGGTTTTGGGCAAGATTAAGGACTGGAATGCTGAAGGCGTGGCTATTCAAGCTACGGCTATCGGTAATAAGGGTCTTGGTTTCTTGCAACGCTCCGGTGTGGAATTGATTTCCAATGTTGTACAACTTGGTGATCGTCCGCAAATGGAACAATTAATTGGCGCTATTGGCGCACAGTTAGAGCTCTACACGGCCGGTAAGATCGATAAGGTCTACCTTGCTTACACTCGCTTTGTAAATGCGATGAAGCAAGAGCCGGTTGTTGAACAACTTTTGCCCTTGTCGAGTGATCGACTTGAAGAGATTGGCGAAGAACGTCGGGAATATTCGTGGGATTATCTCTACGAACCCAGTGACGCCACGGTTCTCGATGTACTCTTAAAGCGCTACATCGAAGCATTAATTTACCAAGCAGTTGCAGAAAACATGGCTTCTGAGCAAAGTGCTCGTATGGTGGCAATGAAGGCCGCTAGCGATAACGCTAAGAAGCTTATCGGTGATTTGCAATTGGTTTACAACAAGACGCGTCAAGCGGCCATCACGAAGGAAATTACTGAAATCGTGGGTGGTGCTGCTGCCGTGTCTTAAAGAGGATATCTCCCATGAGTATCGGACAGATCGTTCAGGTCATTGGCGCTGTGGTGGACGTTGAGTTCCCGCGCGATCAAATGCCCAAAGTTTACGATGCCCTTATCTTAGAAAAAGATGAGAACAACAGTCTTGCCGAAGAAGGCTTGACCTTCGAAGTGCAACAACAGTTGGGCGACGGCGTGGTTCGTACCATTGCCATGGGCGCCTCTGAAGGTTTGCAACGCGGCATGAAGGTGAAGAGCACCGGCGCTGGTATTTCTGTGCCTGTCGGCCCGAAGACCTTGGGTCGTATTATGGACGTGTTGGGTCGCCCGATTGACGACTGCGGCCCGATCGGCGAAGAAGAACGCCGTGAAATTCACCGTCCTGCTCCGAAGTTTGACGAATTGAGCCCGTCTGTGGACTTGCTCGAAACCGGTATTAAGGTGATTGACTTGATTTGCCCGTTCGCAAAGGGCGGTAAGGTCGGTCTCTTCGGTGGTGCCGGTGTGGGTAAGACTGTGAACATGATGGAATTGATCAACAATATTGCTAAGCAATATGGTGGTTACTCCGTGTTCGCAGGCGTGGGTGAACGTACCCGTGAAGGTAATGACTTCTACCACGAAATGGAAGAGTCTCACGTGTTGGATAAGGTGGCCATGGTGTTCGGTCAAATGAACGAACCTCCGGGTAACCGTTTGCGTGTGGCTTTGACGGGTTTGACGATGGCTGAAGCCTTCCGTGACGAAGGCCGCGACATCTTGTTGTTCGTTGACAACATTTATCGTTACACCTTGGCTGGTACGGAAGTTTCTGCTTTGCTCGGTCGTATGCCTTCTGCTGTGGGTTATCAACCGACGTTGGCTGAAGAAATGGGTCGCTTGCAAGAACGTATTACGTCTACGAAGGTTGGTTCTATTACCTCCATTCAAGCCGTTTACGTGCCTGCTGACGACTTGACTGACCCGTCTCCGGCAACGACTTTCGGTCACTTGGACGCTACGGTTGTGTTGTCTCGTGACATCGCTGCTTTGGGTATTTACCCGGCTGTTGACCCGCTTGACTCCACCAGCCGCCAAGTTGATCCGTTGATCATTGGTGATGAACACTATACGATTTGCCGTCGTGTCCAAGAAACGTTGCAACGTTACAAGGAATTGCGCGACATCATCGCCATTTTGGGTATGGATGAATTGGCTCCTGAAGACAAGTTAACGGTTATGCGTGCTCGTAAGATCCAACGCTTCTTGTCTCAACCGTTCCATGTTGCAGAAGTCTTTACTGGCGCTCCTGGTAAGTACGTTCCGTTGAAGGAAACGATCCGCGGCTTCCGCATGATCGTCGACGGTGAATGCGACGCTTTGCCTGAACAAGCTTTCTACATGGTTGGTACCATCGACGAAGCTTTTGAAAAGGCTAAGCAAATGCACTAATGCTTTTGGCTAAAGGGAGTTTCCCTTTAGCCAAAACACGACCACGGAGCAACCTATGTCTACGATTAAGGTTAACGTCGTTAGCGCTGAAGAGCAGATCTTCTCTGGTGATGCCACGTTCGTTGCACTTCCTGGTGAAGCGGGCGAATTGGGTATCCTGCCTCAACATACTCCGTTGATTTCTTTGATTAAGCCGGGTTTTGTGCGTATTACGCTCCCGGAAACCAAAGAAGTGAAACAAGTGTTCGTTGCGGGTGGCGTGATTGAAGTGCAACCGCACCTTGTGACTGTTTTGGCTGATACCGCTATTCGTTCAGAAGAAATGGATCGTGCTAAAACTGAAAAGGCAATTGCTGAAGCTCGAGAAGCTCGCAGCAAGACAACGAGCGAAGTTGATTTGGCTAAGCTCGATGCGGAATTGGCTGTCTTGGCTGCAGAATTGGCAGCTATTGAAAAGCTCAAACGCAATCACTAAGCGTTCAAGGACGTTTGAAAGGCAGATGGCAACATCTGCCTTTTATTTTTTTATAACAGTATATCGTCCACATACTTCAATTTAGGATAAAAGAATCACATGCAAACGCTACGGAGGCTTCTGTATTGGATCGAGGTATACTTATAAGGACAGAGGCTTCCCAACTATTGCGAATTTTTTGGAATAAGATAGAAGGGGATAGACAGCTTAAGATGCTGTTATGACTCGATTGGGTGTTTTGATGGACGCGCCCCCAGTTGTATGGATATATTTGAATATCCAGGAACTGTTCAAAGTGAGACTGTGCTCTTATGAAACTGTTGGCATAATCTCAGTAGTTCATACTCTAAATTTCATTGGATGAATGAGCTCAAAATATGTGCTCATTCAAGTCGGAGTAAGTTTTATGAAAGTAATGGTTTGTACAGATGGTACCGAGTTAAGCCAAAAGGCTATTGATACAGCAATTAGTATTGCAAAGCCTCTAGGGGCAGAGCTAATTGGGATGACAGCCGTTAAGGGTGAGGCTCCGGCGGATGGCTTAGCTGCTGAGCCAGCAGAAATTCAAAAGCGCTTAAGCGTCATCTATGAGGCGGCTAAAGCAGCCAATATTCCTTGTCGCGTTATTGCTTATCACGGTCAGGCACCATGGATGAGCATTACAGCTTTAGCAAAAGAAGAAGATGTCGATTATGTCGTCATGAGCAGCCGAGGAATGGGAAGTCTTGGTAGCCTCATTATCGGTAGTGAAACACAAAAAACATTGGCTCAAATTGATCGTCCAGTGTTAGTTGTTCGCTAACAAGTTTCCTCCTATCTTATTTCAGTTTATTTACGCATTCACTGGCGTTGATGCCGTGGATGCGTATTCTTTTTTCACGGCTACTTTCTCCACTAATGATCTCTAGCTTTGATTTAGGGATTTCTAGAATTTTTGCAATATATGCGATGAGAGCTTTGTTGGCTTTGCCGTCAACGGGGGGTGTAGCAATGGCGATTTTGAGTTTGTCACCATAAAGGCCAACTACGTTAGAGCGTTTAGCACCTGGTTGAGCATGTATGCTTAGAATGATTTCATTTGGTTTTTCAATTAACCATATTGGTAGTGTCATATTGTTTTGTGTGTTAGGTGATAATTTGTATTAATGATACGTTTTTTTGGCATAGCCCTGCATTAGAAAGTTCTGGATTCTTGGATTAACCTTCCGATTATTTAAAGCATCTCGTTTATGGGTCATTGGATTGAACGTTTGTTATTTCTTCGTTCAAGCCATTGATTTGCTCTATACCAATAAATAGGCTTTCATTGATTATGAAGTGTTTATGATCAAAGTTGGTTTTGATGTTCAAATGAGTCAATTTATCCCCATAGTTATCCACAATAAATTAGTGATGATCAAGCTTTAAATTTAATCATTAAAATCTCAAAATCACCACTTTTGACGGATATAACTATATGATTTGAAAGGATATTATGTATTTTTATTTATTAAGGCTTTTTGCTTGATAAATAAGCAAAGTGCTTTAAAGAAAAGCAAATTTTCAACTATCCACAAAGTTATCCACAAAATTGAGCACAAAAAGAGACAAAGTTGCTTTAGTTGTGGAGTGGTTATCGTTTTGTCCTATAACTTGTGCTCATAGGTACAATTGCAAGATTGTTTGGAGTATTGATGAATGTCCTCGCTCGCGCTGTTTGTTCAGGTTATTTTAGATGTTCCCTTGCTTCCTCCTTTGACTTATAAGTTAGAACAAAATCAGGAGGTGCAGGTTGGGGATCGCTGTGTCGTTCCCCTTGGAAAGCGTGAAGTTGTTGGAATTGTGGTGGGCAAATCGGATCACTGCGAAGTGGATCCTAAAAAGCAAAAATCCGTCATTCGTATTCTCAATGAGACCACTCCGTTAGATACAAATTGGTTGAGGCTCACAAAGTTTGCCAGTGATTACTATCAGCACAGTTGGGGAGAGGTCGGTTTGAGTTGCCTGCCTAATTTTTTCAGAACGAAACCTGGTGTGCGTTATCAAACATCTTTAGAAAAGCTTCGCAAGTTAAAAACAACCAAGCTGTTGAGCTCAGACATTAAACATGAACTGAATCACGAGCAAAAGTATGCAGTTAATTCTTTAAAGTCTTTTGACGGTTTTAAACCAACTGTGCTTTTTGGGGTAACGGGAAGTGGGAAAACTGAAGTTTATCTGCATATGATGGCGTTAACTTTTGAGAGACACCCCAATGCTCAAATTTTATTTTTAGTGCCAGAGATTAATTTAACGCCACAATTGGAGGCTCGCGTACGCTCGTTCTTTACTCATAAAAAGATTGTATGTATGCACTCGGGTCTATCTCAAGGAGAGCGAGCAAGATCTTGGCTTGCAATGCATGAAAAACAAGCCCAGATTTTAATTGGAACGCGAATGGCAGTGTTTGCAAGCATGCCTGAGTTGCAATTAATTGTCGTGGACGAAGAGCATGACTTGTCTTACAAAGCAGGTGATGGGGTGCGTTATTCTGCAAGAGATCTTGCAGTAAAGAGGGCTCAACTGCTCAATATTCCGATTGTTTTGGGTTCAGCAACACCATCATTAGAGACGTGGGCTCATGTTAGAAGTCAGCATTATCATTTGCTGACGCTCTCACAACGCGCTGTTAAAGAAGCTGAGCTTCCTCAATTGGTGGTCGTTAATCCAAAGGAGGAGAAAACAACCTTTGGCCTAGCTCAGACAGTAGTAGATGCTATTTCAGAAACATTGGAGAAAAAAGAACAAGTTATTGTTTTTTTAAATCGTCGTGGCTATGCACCAGTGTTGACTTGCCCTAGTTGCGGTTGGTTGTCCACATGCCCGCATTGTTCAACCTATGCGGTCTATCATAAGTCTCATCGACGTTTGATGTGTCATCATTGTGGTTGGTCAACGCATGTGTATTCTCAATGCCCAGATTGTGGAAATATTGACCTAATGCCCCTTGGCGCAGGTACACAGCGTATTGAGGAGCAATTACAAGAGATTTGGCCTAGTGCTCGAATTTTACGAATTGACAGAGATTCAACACAGAAAAAAAATGCAGCCCAAGTCGCCTTTGACGCTGTTCATGCTGGAGAGGTTGATATTTTAGTCGGAACACAAATGGTAGCTAAGGGGCATGATTTCCAAAAAGTTTCTCTGGTGGTTGTTTTAAATGTAGATGCCCAATTAGTAAGTGCAAACCCAAGAAGTGAAGAGCGGGTTTTTGCTAATTTGATGCAGGTAGCAGGTCGAGCGGGGCGAGGTGGTTTGTCTTCAACAATGATTGTTCAAAGTCGTTTTGGTGACCGTCCAATTTTCAAGGCATTAGCGGCTCAGGACTATGAAATGTTTGCTGATGAGTTACTGGCTGTGAGAGAAATGGAAGGGGCGATTCCATTTGCATCTCAGGCGCTTTTGTTGGCCGATGCATCCAGTCTTGATAAAACGTTAGAGTTTTTATCTCAAGCTTCAAGCATAGGAACAACGATTCGCGAGCGCTATCAATTAGATGATATTGCTATTTTTGACCCTATTCCCATGGCTGTTATGAAGGTTGCTGATAGAGAGAGAGGTCAGTTGCTTATCGAGGCAGCCTCCAAAGTAAGACTTAATCGGTTTTTGGCAATTTGGATTAAAGAATTATCAGACTTAAAGACATCTGTGCATTGGGTTATGGATGTGGATCCAATTGATGTTTAAAAGATAGTCATAGGATGGGCAACAAAACCTGTTTCAGTTCTTTATAATCAAAAGTCTTGCCTCCGTGGTGAAGTGGATATCATGCGACCCTCCGAAGGTCGCGTCACAGGTTCGATTCCTGTCGGAGGTGCCAATTTTCCAGTCTTAGAGCATGCAAGCGCCATCAAATATTATCTACCATAGCCAATCCAAAGTATTGGAAATTATCGATATGGATGGACAGCAGTTAATGCTGTCTGCCGAGTATTTGCGTGTAATGAGCCCTTCAGCTGAGGTTCAAGGGCATTCACCGGCTGAAGCACAGCTACAAGTGGGCAAGAGAGACGTTAGTATCGTTGGTATTGAACCCGTCGGTATGTATGCTATTCGTATTATCTTTTCCGATGGGCATGACTCTGGATATTACGACTGGGATTATCTTAGACTTCTTTCAAAAGAAAAAAATATACGTTGGAACTCTTATTTGCATGAGCTAGAAAAGCAGGGTGCATCAAGAGATCCAAATGATCCAAAAAACGAACCTTTTAAACCCAAGCCACATAAGGCTTGTCGTCACTGATATGTCTGATAAGCAAAATCAAAAAGAAACAGACTTCGGCTTTCAACGAGTAGCCGAAGATGACAAAGCGCGTCAAGTTCGCGAAGTCTTTGACTCTGTTGCTCCCAAGTATGATTTAATGAACGATGTTCTCTCGTTTGGTATGCATCGACTTTGGAAAAAATATGCCATTTATAAAGCAGACATTGAGCGGGGTATGAAGGTTCTGGATTTGGCGTCCGGTACTGCAGACTTATCTTTAAAGTTTGCAAAACTGGTTGGTAAAGATGGTGAAGTATGGCCAACTGATATTAATCGCTCTATGTTATCCATTGGTGCCCAACGTATGCGTCAGGCGGGTTTTGATATGCCTGTGGTGCAATGCGATTGTGAGAAGTTACCATTTGCTGATAACACCTTCGATGTTGTTATTGTGAGTTTTGGTTTGCGCAATATGACGCATAAAGACCGAGCTCTTTCAGAAATGCAGCGAGTTTGCAAACCAGGTGGTAAGGTGATGGTTTTAGAATTTTCTAAAGTTCATCGCTTCTTTGCACCTTTCTATGACTTTTACTCCTTCCATTTAATGCCTTGGCTTGGTGGCATGATTTCGGGTGATAGCGACAGTTATCGCTACTTGCCAGAGTCCATTCGTATGCATCCTAGTCAACCTGTTTTGGCTCAAATGATGCGTGAGGCCGGTTTGGAGTCCGTTGATTGGCACAATTTAACTTTTGGTATTTGTGCTTTGCACATTGGTCGTAAGCCAATGGTGTAAAAGAGTGTTGAAACACATTTGGTTTTTCACGTTATTTCGTACAATAAGATTTGTTCATTTACATTTAACTTCTCAGAGAGAATTGAACTATGTCAATAACCCCTGCCTAAAGGCAGAGGCTTGAAAAAGCCCTGATTGACTAGCCTCAGTGATCTTCTTTGGAAGGTGAACTACGTTGGATTGGAATGTATAGGCACCGTGGGATGTTCATCCTAGTTCCACGCTCTGCGGTCTGTGATTAAAAGCTCTGAGAGGTAGGAGCGGTGTTGCAGACAAGAAACCCATTCCAACATTGGCGAAGGATGTTAACCGGTTTTAGACCGTGTAAGCGGAACCTGTGGGTATCCGCAAATCCCTTCTCTAAAAGAGAAGAACCTATTTAACTGAATTGAGAATGGAGAACGGCGCTTCCTCTCCTGTCTAAAGACAGAGGTTTCCGCGCCTAAATATCTATGAAAAAGTTAATTGCCGTATTAGCAATTGGTTTAACCATGATGTCGATGTCGATGACCGCGGATGCCGCTCGTCGATTTGGAGGTGGTGCAAGTTTTGGTCGTTCAGCTCCGACGTTGCAAAAGTCTACTCCGGCTCCTGCTGCGCCAACATTGCAAAAGGGTACGCCGGGACAACAGCAGCAACAAGCCGCTCCCAATCAACAAACTCGTCCCAATCAACCTGCAGCCGCACCTAGCCCGATGCGTGGCATGTTGATGGGTTTGGCTGGTATTTTAGGTATTACTGCTTTGGCTCATGCCTTGGGTTTTGGTGAAGGTTTTGCCAATTTCTTAATGATGGCTTTAATGGCCTTTGCCGCTTTTTACGTCATTCGCTTATTAATGGGTATGTTCATGGCTAAGAAAATGGCCACTCAGGCTCCAGCCTCTGGGATGAGCGGTGGTACCCATCAAACGATGCGTCAAGAGCAAAATACCTATCGCTCTCAGGCGGCTCAAAGCGCTCAAGAGCCAAGTTATCAAGTTCGTCCTATGAGTGGAAGTTTGTTGGATGAACTCTCTGGTAGTGGAGCCACTAAGCAGGTAGATATTCCGGCTGATTTTGATGTTGCTGGTTTCCTCAAGGTTGCTGAAGAGAACTTTGTGAAGATGCAAAAGGCTTGGGATACGGGTAATGTCACGGCACTATCTGACTTTACAACAGACGATGTTTTCTTAACGGTTACTCATCAGTTGCGTGAACGTGGTAATCAAAATTACGAAACGGTTGTCATTAGTTTGAAGTCTGAATTCCGAGGAATTGTTCAAGACGGAGATGACTACTTGGCTGGGGTAACCTTTACAGGCACGCTCAATGTCAGTGGAGAAGCTGAGCAGATCAACGAAACGTGGATTCTGTCAAAGCCGGTAAAGGGTAATCAAGGTTGGTTACTTTCTGGTATCCATCAAGAACAAGAATAGTTTCAATAGGAACTCAGAATCACTAAAGAGCAGGGGAGTTTGGCAGTGTTCAGACTCCCTTGTCTGCATCAGAATGCTTAAAGCGTGAAGATTGGTGCTATTCGGTAGAATAATAGAATTACTTTAAAGCAAAGAAGGTGTCATGTTAAACATCGTTATTTTGGCAGCGGGTATGGGCAAGCGAATGCGTTCTCGCCTCCCTAAAGTGTTGCAACCATTGGCTCAAAAGCCTCTTTTAGGTCATGTTTTAGATAAGGCTCGCGCAGTTTCTGAAGAAAAGCGGCTAATCGTTGTTGTAGGTCACGGTGCTGAGGCGGTAAAGGCTTACCTTAAAAATGATGCAGATGTGACTTTTGCCTTGCAAGAGCAACAATTGGGAACGGGGCATGCTCTTATGCAAGCGTTACCCTATTGTGATCCTGAGGCGCCAACACTTGTGCTTTTAGGTGATGTTCCCTTGATTGAGACTCAAACTTTGGAACGCTTGTGTTCTGTGGCAGGTCAAGAGTTAGGTCTTCTAACCGTCACATTGAATAACCCAAAGGGCTATGGCCGTATTGTCCGTAAAGACGGTAAAGTGATCGGTATTGTTGAAGAAAAGGATGCCACGGAGGAACAGCGACAAATTGATGAAGTCAATACGGGTATTATGCTTTTACCTACACGACGTCTTCAATCTTGGCTATCTTCACTATCAAATCAGAATGCTCAAGGTGAATACTATTTAACAGATGTTATTGCCAAGGCTGTAGAAGAGGGTATCAATGTGCATACCGCTCATGCTAGCTGTGCGGCTGAGGTGGAAGGTGTAAATAGCAAACCGCAACTTGCTGCGCTTGAAAGGGCCTATCAAAAGTCAATTGCTCAACGTCTTCTAGATGAAGGTGTCACGTTAATTGATCCTGCGCGAATTGACGTCAGAGGTGAGTTAATTTGTGGTAAAGATGTCGTTATTGATGTGGGTTGCGTCTTTAGCGGTAGAGTTGTATTGGGTGATGGTGTCCATATTGGTGCATATTGTGTGCTCAAGGATGTGGAAATTGGCGAAGATACAGAAGTTTTACCGTATTGCCACTTTGATGGAGCTGTTGTTGGATCACAAGCTCGTTTAGGCCCATATTCTCGGTTGCGCCCAGGCACCTCACTTGCCGATCAAACTCATATTGGCAATTTTGTGGAAGTTAAGAAGTCCAATATTGGCTTTGGAAGCAAAGTTAACCATCTATCCTACATTGGGGATACTGATATGGGAGAACGCGTCAATATTGGCGCAGGCACGATTACTTGTAATTATGATGGTGTCAATAAGTTCCGTACCACTATTGGCAATGATGCTTTCATTGGTTCTGATACACAATTGGTTGCTCCAGTCCATGTTGGTGACGGGGCCACATTGGGTGCCGGTACGACATTGACAAAGAATGCTCCAGAAGGTGAGTTAACCCTTTCTCGAGCTCGTCAGGTGACAATTCCTGGCTGGAAGCGTCCAACAAAGAAAGAATAACTTTTAAAGATTAAAGGAACTCGAATATGTGCGGAATTGTTGCTGCAACGTCTAAGCATCGTGATGTGGTGCCGTTGCTGGTTCAAGGTTTGAAGCGTTTAGAGTATCGAGGCTACGACAGCTGCGGAGTGGCAGTATGGGATAAGGGCCTGCGTCGCGTTCGTAGTGTGTCTCGCGTTGCAGAATTAAGTGAGCAAATTGAGCGTGACCATCTAATGGGACATTTAGGAATTGCCCATACACGCTGGGCAACTCATGGAGCACCGCTAGTAGTCAATGCGCATCCTCATTTTGCAGGCGAGGAGATTGCTTTAATTCATAATGGCATTATTGAAAACTACGAAGAAATTCGCACAGAATTGGAAGCAAAAGGCATCCAATTTACGGGCCAAACTGATACTGAAGTGTTAGCCTATTTGGTGCGAGATTGTTATGACGGTGACTTGTTAAAGGCTGTAAAGGCTGCGTTAAACCGTGTTCGTGGGGCCTACGCTATTGCAGTTTTCTCAAAAGATGACGATAAGCGTATTGTTGTGGCTCGTCAAGGTTCGCCTTTAGTGTTAGGTATTGGTGATAATGAAATGTTTGCCGCCTCAGACACGATGGCTTTGGCCGGTGAGACCAGTCGCTTTATCTATTTGGAAGATGGCGACGTTGCAGACATGACTGCAGAAGGTTATCAAATCTATAAGCATGACGGTCAGAATTACCTGCCCGTTGAACGCGAAGTGCGTGAAGTAGAGGCATTTTCAAACTCTGTTGAGTTGGGACCCTATCGCCACTACATGCAAAAAGAAATCTTCGAACAACCTCGAGCTATTGCCGATACATTGGAAGCTGTTGAAGGCATTTCTCCTGTTCTTTTTGGTGAAAAGGCAGAAGAAATTTTCAAGAGTGTTGATCGTATTTTAATGATTGCCTGTGGCACAAGTTATTACGCTGCTTTGACGTCTAAGTATTGGTTGGAAGGCATTGCGGGTATTCCTTGTGATGTAGAAATTGCAAGCGAATATCGCTACAGAAAGACGGTTCCAAATCCGAATACGTTGGTGGTTACCATTTCTCAATCAGGTGAAACGGCCGATACATTAGCCGCTTTAAAGCATGCCCGTGATCTTGGTATGGATAAGACTTTGACGATCTGTAATGTTGCAACGAGTGCAATGGTTCGTGAAAGTGTCTTACATTTCATTACGCGAGCCGGTGTTGAGATTGGTGTTGCTTCAACAAAGGCCTTCACAACACAGTTAGTGGCCTTGTTCTTGCTGACCTTGACTCTTGCAAAGGTGAAGGGTCATTTGTCCGAAAATGAAGAAGAGCAATATATGAAGCAATTGCGCCATGTGCCCAAAGCTGTGAGCGCTGTGTTGGCTTTAGAGCCTCAAGTGATTGCTTGGGCCGATCGCTTTGTAAGTAAGCAACACGCTTTATTCTTGGGACGAGGTGAGCATTATCCGATTGCCTTAGAAGGGGCTTTAAAGCTGAAAGAAATATCTTATATTCATGCAGAGGCTTATCCTGCCGGTGAGTTAAAGCACGGACCTTTGGCATTGGTTGATGAGTCTATTCCTGTTGTGACAGTTGCTCCGAATGACCGTTTATTTGAAAAACTCAAGAGCAACATGAAAGAAGTCGAAGCCCGTAAGGGTGAGCTTTATGTTTTTGCTGATGCAGGAGCTGGATTGGAGGCAACAGAACATATCCATGTTATTCGCATGCCTGAAAACTATGGAGCTTTATCCCCAATTTTGCATGTAGTACCGTTGCAATTGCTGGCTTACCATACAGCGTTTGTTCGTGGTAATGATGTGGATAAACCTCGGAATTTAGCCAAGAGCGTTACTGTCGAATAGATTTCGATCTTGTACATAATAAAAGACCACAAAGATTTCTCTTTGTGGTCTTTTACTTTACGAAAACGTAATGTATTAAGCGCCAAGCATAAAGGCACGAATACCTGAGCCAATAAATTGAACACCAATGCAAATGAGTAAAAAGCCCATGCATTTGCTTAGAACTGTAGTACCAGAAGGGCCAAGTTTCTTCGCACAATAATCTGCCGAGCGCATCACAGCCCAACAGACCATTGAGCAGAAAATAATGGCAAGAGTCATCATGAAAAATGTACCGGCCTGATCTTGCCAACTTGGAAATTCTGCAATTTCAGTGGAAAAGCCGATAATGACGGCCATAGTACCAGGGCCGGCAATCATTGGCATGGCGATAGGAAAGAAAGCGTAATCTTCACGGTTGCGACGCACAAGCGGAGCTTGATTCGGAGAAGCGGTTTGTTGTCCAAAAAGCATTTGATAGCCAATGACTGCAACAACGAAGCCACCTGCAATACGCAATGCGCCATAAGAGATGCCAAAAAATGCCAGCAATAGATTCCCAGCCAAAAGACTGATGAACATAATGATGGCTGCATAAATGGCTGCCCAAAGAGCTTGTGACTTTCGTTGGGCGTCATCCATACCTTGGGTAAGGCTTATGAAAAGCGGAATTTTGGAGGGAGGGTTACAGATAACCAACAAACTCACTAAACCGCCTAAAAAGTATTGCAGATGAAAAATCTCGAGGGACATTTTTTTCTGAAAAAGGGGCGTTTAAAACTAGACATTGTTCTCCAATCTAAGATAAACGTCAAATTGGGGTAATCCCTTAATTCAAATTTACATTTATTTAAATTTTCTTAATTTTTTATCCAAATCGACATGCTCTTAGGGGGGATTTTCTGTCATAATGGACCAATCTTCACCTAAAACTGAATTGAAATTCAGTATTTTGGTAAAATTTTGTTGTTTTTCGGTGACTTACCGATTGTAAAGAATTTATTTGGAGTGTTAAAAGATGTCTTCGAAGTTTGTTCCGAAGTATGCAGCGCTCGCTATGTCTGTTACGGTAGCTTTTGCATTAGTTGGTTGTAAGGATGAAGCCCCTCAAGTGCAACGTCCTCCCCAACCTGTCACGGTAGTAACAGCACAAGTGTCTGCTCCGATGCTGAGTAAGGAGTTAAATGGTCGTACAAGCGCTTATGAAATTGCAGAAGTTCGCCCTCAAGTGGCAGGTCTGATTCAAAAGCGTACCTTTAAAGAAGGGCAAATGGTGAAGGCTGGAGATCCTCTTTATCAAATTGATGACAGCATTTATCAAGCTGCGTATGCAGAAGCCGTCGCCAATCATAGGTTAGCTAAAGCCAATGCTCGTCGTTTTGCACAACTTGTAAAGGTTAATGCTGTAAGTAAACAAGAAAATGATCAAGCTCAAGCTGCATTAAAGACAGCCGAGGCCGCACTTAAAACAGCAAAGACCAATTTGGAATATACAAGAGTCGCCAGCCCGATTTCTGGTCGAGTGGGTCGCTCTGAAGTAACGCCTGGTAGTTTGGTTAGTGCTTATCAAGCTCAATACTTAACGACGGTTCAACAGTTAGATCCGATTTATGTGGATGTACGCCAAAGTAGTGGTGATTTGCTGAAATTAAAGCGAGAGATTGCAGAGGGCAAAATTAAAACTACTAACGGAGCTGTAGAAGTGACGTTGTTGAGTGAAGACGGGTTAGAGTTTGAGCAAAAGGGCAAGTTGATTTTTACGGGTGAGCTGGTGGACGAAGCAACTGGCATGGTCAATATGCGAGCAGAATTTCCTAATCCTCATGGAGATTTGTTGCCGGGTATGTTTGTTCGTGCACGAATTGAAGAAGGTGAACGTCCTAACTCAATTCTTTTAAGTCAACGTTGTGTTATGCGCAATCCTAAGGGACAAGCATATGTTTATGTTGTGACACAAGACAATAAGATTGAACAGCGTATGGTTGTTGCAAATCGTACTGTGGGAACTGATTGGTTAATTGAATCAGGTCTCATGCAAGGTGAGCGAGTCGTTATTGATGGGCTCCAAAAGGTTCGCCCAGGCGCTACAGTTCAAATTAGTAATGAAGAACAAAAACCTGCAGAGCAAGCTAAAGAGCAAGCTGCGACAAAGTAATCCGTCGGTTAGGTAAAGGAAATCTTTTATGTCCCGATTTTTTATCGAACGCCCCGTGTTTGCATGGGTGATCGCAATTGTGATCATGTTGGCGGGGATTCTGTCTATTAGCATTTTGCCGGTATCTCAATATCCGCAAATTGCACCTCCACAAGTAATGATCTCTGCTACGTATCCAGGGGCCTCTGCTGAAACTATTGAAAACACGGTAACACAGCAAATCGAACAGGCCATGACTGGTTTGGATGGTTATCTGTACATGGTTTCTAATTCAGACGGCACCGGTACAGTGTCCATCAATATTACTTTCGAAGCGGGTACTGATCCTGATATTGCTCAGGTTCAAGTTCAAAATCGACTAAAAACCGTTGAAAGTTCATTGCCACAAGTCGTGCAGCAATTAGGGGTGGATGTTGAAAAGTCTGCTGCTAGTTTCTTAATGGTGTTGGGTTTTGTGGATACAACCAACAAAATGACCAGTGCCGACTTGTCAGACTATTTGGTTAATAATGTCAAAGAACCTCTTTCACGTTTAAGTGGTGTGGGCTCGGTTCAATTATTCGGTAGCTCATACTCAATGCGTATTTGGCTTGATCCAGGTAAGTTAGAGAAATACAAGCTTTCTACGGATGAGATCATTACAGCAGTGAAAGAGCAAAATGCTCAGGTCTCTGCAGGCTCTATTGGGAACTTGCCATCAAAGACTCGCTATGAACTTAATGCAACAGTCAGTGCACAATCGTTGTTGCAAACAGTATCTGACTTTGAAAACATCATGGTGAAGACCGCCTCAGACGGTTCTCGCGTTTTGCTAAAAGATGTTGCCCGAGTAGAAATGGGGCAAGAAAACTATAGCGTTGCAGCTCGTTATAACGGTCATGAGTCTGCCGGGATGGCTATTAATTTGGCCTCTGGTGCTAACGCTATGGAAACGAGTAAGTTAGTCAAGGAACGCTTAGCTCAATTGGAGATGAGTTTCCCTGAGGGGATGGAATGGGTTGTACCGTATGATACGACCCCATTTGTGAAGATCTCCATTCAAGAAGTGATCCGTACGCTTTTTGAAGCCATCGTTTTGGTGGTTGTGGTGATGTTCCTTTTCTTGCAGAACTGGCGAGCTACCTTAATTCCTACGATTGCTGTCCCTGTTGTGTTATTGGGTACCTTTGGTGTTTTAGCTGCCATGGGGTATTCCATCAACGTTTTAACCATGTTTGCCATGGTGCTTGCCATTGGTTTGTTGGTGGACGATGCTATTGTGGTTGTGGAAAACGTTGAGCGTGTGATGCGCACAGAAAAGCTCAGCCCGAAAGAAGCCACGAAGAAGTCCATGAATCAAATTACAGGCGCTTTGGTTGGTATCGCAATGGTCTTGGCTGCAGTGTTCGTTCCGATGGCTTTCTTTGGCGGATCTACGGGGGTTATTTATCGTCAATTCTCTGTGACGATTGTGGCTGCCATGACGCTATCCGTTATCGTAGCTTTGATTTTGACACCGGTTTTGTGTGTGTCTCTCTTAAAGCCCATTACGGAAGATAATCATGAAACGAAGGAAGGCTTTTTCGGTCGCTTTAATCGTGGTTTTGAACGTTTTTCATTGTGGATTCGTACGAAAGTTGGTGTTCTAATTGCCAATACTATTCGTAGTCTTTTGATTTATGCACTCATTATTGTTGGGATGATTTTTGGCTTCCAAAAATTACCACAAAGCTTTATGCCGGGTGAAGACCAGGGGATGTTGTTGAGTCAGGTAACACTACCGACAGGATCATCACAACAACGTACAGAAGAAGTTTTAACCCGTATGACGAACTACTTTAAGGAAAAGGAAAGTGCAACGGTCGATTCTGTTATGGCTGTTGCAGGCTTTTCTTTCGGTGGTACGGGTCAAAATACGGGCTTACTCTTTGTACGTTTGAAGGATTGGTCCGAACGTACGGAACCGGGTCAAGATGTGAATGCGATTGCTGGCCGTGCAATGAGAGAATTTAGTCAATATCAAGATGCCAATGCTTACGCATTTGCTCCTCCTGCGGTGCCAGAATTGGGGGTTGCTGGTGGTTTTGATATTTATTTGCAAGCAACGGCAGGCCAAACTCACGAACAAATCATGCAAGCTCGCAATCAATTCTTAGGTATTGCGAATGCAGACCCTCGTTTGTCCATGGTTCGTCCTAACGGTATGGAAGATACACCCCAACTGCACTTGGATGTTGACCTTGAAAAGGCTCGAGCTTTGGGTGTTTCTATTAGTGCCATTAATTCCACTCTGACAACTGCATGGGGAAGTGCTTATGTTAATGACTTCTTGGATCGTGGCCGTGTAAAGAAGGTCTATATCCAAGGTGATACCCAGTTCCGTCAATCACCAGAGGACTTAGGCAAGTGGTATGTGAAGAATAATCAAGGCGAAATGGTTCCCTTTGCAGCATTCTCTACAACCAGCTGGACCTATGGTTCTCCTCGTTTGGAACGCTTTGAAGGTTTGCCTGCTGTGAACATTCAAGGTAATCCAGGGGCAGGCTATAGCTCCGGTGATGCATTACAAGCAGTGGCTGATTTGGTTAAGCAGTTGCCAGGTTATCAGATTGCGTACACAGGTGTGTCTTATCAGGAACGTCAATCAGCGGGTCAAGCTGCGCCGTTGTATGCTATTTCCATCTTGGTAGTGTTCTTGTGTTTGGCAGCCCTTTATGAAAGCTGGTCAATTCCGATTGCTGTCATCTTAGTTGTTCCGATGGGGGTGATTGGGGCAATTGGCTTAACTGCTTTGCGTGGTATGAATAACGATATTTACTTCCAAGTTGGTTTGATTACAACCATTGGTTTGGTTAGTAAGAATGCTATTTTGATTGTGGAGTTTGCAAAAGAACTTCACGATAAAGGCGAAGATATTGTGCATGCCGCTGTTGATGCTGTTCGCTTGCGTTTGCGTCCGATTGTGATGACTTCTATGGCTTTTGGTTTAGGCGTATTGCCGTTGGCTTTGGCTAGTGGTGCTGGATCTGGTGCTCAAAACGCTATTGGTTGGGGCGTCTTGGGTGGCATGATCACAGGTACGTTCTTGTGCGTGTTATTTGTGCCGATTTTCTATGTTGGTGTGATGCGCATTGCTGGTACGGCTAATGAACGTAAGATCGATGTCGCTTCAATTGTAGAAACCACTAAGATGGAAGCGGAAGCCTTCAAAGAAGGTAAGATTACTTACTATGAAGAAGGTGAAGAAGGTCGATTAAAAGAAAAGACCGCTCAGAATGACAATGAAACTGTCAAGCATGACAAGAAGGGGAATTAATATGAAGGGTCTTAAATTGTTGCCACTAGTGGCAGCTTTGGCTCTAACAGGTTGTATGTCCATGGCGCCAAGCTATGAACGTCCTGAAGCGCCGATTGCAAAAGAGTGGCCCTCTGGTCCGGCTTATGCAAATGCAAAGTTGAACCAAGATGCCCTTCCCGATTGGCAAGAGTTTTATACCGATAATCGTTTGCGTCAAGTCATTCAAATGACTTTGGATAATAATCGCGATTATCGAGTAGCAATGCTAAATGTTGAAAAGACGCGCTATGCCTACAATATTCAACGTTCTAACTTCTTGCCAACGATTTCTGCTAACGGAACAGGTGAACACAAAGGAACGCCAAGTAGCTTAAGTGCTTCGGGGCAAAGTACTGTAAGTCATGTGTACTCTGCTAACCTAGCATTAGCTTCTTACGAGGTAGACCTTTTTGGTAGAGTGCGTAGCTTAAGCACAGAAGCTTTGAATAAATACTTCGCAACCGAAGAGGCCAGAAAGAGTGCACGTGTGACGCTCATTGCAGAAACGGCTAATGCCTGGCTGCAATTGGGTGCAAGTCGCTCAATTTTGGCTTTTTCTAAGCAAACGTATGAAAGTCAGGAGCAAAGCTATAAGTTGATGAAAGCTAGCTATGATGCTGGTGCAATTAACTTATTGGAACTTAATCAAGCAAGATCTCGCTATGCTGCTTCTAAGGCCACTTATTTGTCCGCTCAGCGAGATGTGGCTCAAGCAATGAATGCTTTGACAACTTTGGTTGGTAAAGAAGTGCCAGCAAAGTGGCTGCCGGAACGTGTTGAAGTTGTCACTATGGAAGGTATGCTTCCGAAGGGTGTGCCTAGCGAAGTTTTACTTAACCGGCCGGACATTTCACAAGCTGAGTTTGCGTTAAAGGCAGCCAATGCCAACATTGGTGCAGCTCGAGCAAACTTCTTCCCACGTATTAGCCTGGTGGCAGCTGGCGGCTCTGGAGCAACCGAAATTGATGATTTGTTCACCTCCGGTACCCGTATGTGGAGCTTTGCTCCCTCTATAACACTGCCGATTTTCACCGGTGGTGCAAATTGGGCTACTTTGCGAGTCAGTGAAACCGATCAAAAGATTGCTGTCGCCAATTATGAAAAGAGCATTCAGACGGCTTTCTCGGAAGTTGCCAATGCTTTAGCAATGGAGGGTACAATTGAGGAAGAGTTGCAAGCGCAAACAGAGTACGCAGATGCTACGAAGAAGGCCTATGAATTGGCCCAAGAACGTTATAAGTTAGGCTCTGAAAGTTACTTGTCTGTTTTGGACTCTCAACGTACCTATGTCGCAGCTCAAACGCAGTGGGTTGTTGCACAACAAGCCCGCGCAATGAGTTTAGTATCGCTTTACAAGACTTTAGGGGGCGGCGCCGTAGATCGAGAAACCTCTGAACAATAAGTAAATGACGAAATATCACTCTCTTTCTCAACAGCGCCGTGAGGAAATTTTCCGAGCGGCGCATAAGTGCTTTGTCTCTCGTGGTTTTCATGCTACGAGTATGACTGATATTGCACGTGAGTTCGGCATGAGTGTCGGACATGTTTATAACTATTTCCCAAGTAAACAGGCCATCATTGAAGGCTTGATTGAACAGGGGATTGAGGACTTTTACATTAATTCAAGCGAATTAATGGCAAGTAGCTCAGAAGGCGACTTTGACGTAGTTCGAGAAGCTGTTAAGAAAAAGTTATTGGTTAGCCATGACAAAGATCAAGTGCGCTTAACACTGGAGCTATTAGTTGAGGCTACACACGATCCGAAACTTAGTAACGCTATTGTCGAAGCAGATAAAAAGGTGCGTGCACACTTGAGAGATTTACACCACTTACAAGGTGAGTGTACTCAAGATGAAACCAGAATCGAGATTCTAATGGCAATGTTTGAAGGTTTAGGATTGCGTGTTCTACGCAATCCTGAAATTGACATGGATAGAATCTATGATGAAGTAGCTTTGCGTCTTTTTAAACCTCGATTAGCGCTAGAGCGGCAAGTGCAGGAGCTTCAAGCACGTAATGCTGAACTCGAAGCCATGGTTGAAAAACTAAAAGCAAAATAATAAAAAAGCGATCGCAATTAGTGATCGCTTTTTTGTTCATTATTGGTCGTATTTATGCAAATATGACCAAGTTTTTGGGGAGGTTATTAGTTCTTCTTTAAATCAATGGCAATAAAGATGCGAGATTGTTGACGTTGAACCAATAAAGCGATCTTATTACTCTTTTGAATAGCTTTGGCTAAATCCTCTGCGGTGTTAATGGGTTTACCGTTAGCACTCAAGATAATATCTCGTGGCAAGAGGCCTGCACGAGCAGCTGCACCACGAACTTCTGTAACTAGAAGGCCTTGCTTGAGTTCTAATTCTTGAAGCTCTTCCTTAGCTAGGGGACGAACGGATACGCCCAATTTACCAGTGGAGGCCTTTTCTTGTGTTTTAACACCTTCTGGATTCGGCGTTTCAGCTACAGTCACAGACACTGTCTCTTGTTTGCCATTACGCAATACTGTCATGTCGACTTTGGTGCCAGGTCGCATCGTCGAGATTTTGACAGGAATATCATTTGCATTTTTGACTTCTTGGTCATTAACAGCAATCAAAATATCACCTACTTGAAGGCCTGCTTTTTCAGCCGGACCATCTTTGTCCAACTGGGTAATTACGGCTCCCTTAGGCGTCTTCATGCCAAAAGCTTCTGCTAAGTCTTGGGTTACGGCTTGAATGCCGACACCGATGCGCCCACGGATGACACGGCCATTTTTAATTAACTGATCTTTGATTTCGATAGCTAAATCGATTGGGATAGAGAAGGACAATCCCATGAATCCACCAGAGGTAGAGAAGATTTGAGAATTAATGCCAACTACTTCTCCCTTCATGTTAAAGAGCGGGCCACCGGAGTTACCAGGATTAACAGCTACGTCTGTTTGAATAAATGGTACGTATTGTTCTGAGGGCAATTGACGACTCTTAGCAGAAACAATACCGGCCGTAACAGTGTTATCTAAGCCGAAAGGAGAGCCAATGGCAGCAACCCATTCACCCACTTTTAAGTTTTCTGATGAGCCCATTTTCAAAACTGGTAGGTCTTTAGCTTCGATTTTCACAACAGCAATGTCTGTTTTCTTATCTAAGCCAATGACTTTACCGGCAAACTCACGGTTGTCTGTTAAGCGAATACGTAATTCATCTGCGCCCTCAACGACGTGAGCATTGGTTAGAATGTAGCCATCCGGTGAAACAATAAAGCCAGAGCCTGTTCCTCGTTGTTCTGGAATTCGTTGCTCTTGGGGACCAAAGGGAACGATCGGAAAACCAAAACGACGGAAAAGCTCTTCTGTACGCTTATCCAATAATTCTGGGAACGGATTTTGAGCGGTTTGTGTACGGGCATTGCGAATCGTAGAAATATTGACTACGCCTTTACCATTTTCTTCAACGAGTTTGGTGAAATCCGGCAACGCTGCTTGCGTTGAAGCATCATTGCTAGAAAAAAATGAGCTCACTTGAGCGTTAGCAACACTAGTAACTGAGAAGGCTGCGGCCATAGCAACAGCTAATACTGCTGATTTGAAGGCACGACTTTTGATCATGAGTTTGTCTCCGAAAATATTCAGATAAGTCCATAAATTAATACGCCAACAATAACGAAAATCATCGCTTATTTGTTTTGCGGGTTGTTTCGTTAATCCCCAATTTGTAACAAAGCTATTTTTGATACAAAGGAAGAGAAATTTCCATTGTAGTTCCTTGGTTGTCTAATCCATCTGTTACGCGAATGGTTCCGTGATGAAGCTGAACGGCTCGCTTAACAATAGCCAACCCAAGGCCATTGCCTTGTGTTTTTGTACCTAGAGCTCGATAGAAGCGATCGAAAATACGTTCGCGCTCCTCTGCGGCAATGCCAGGACCATTATCACTTACAAGGATCAGTAGACGATGATCTTTGATTTTTGTACTCAAAAGAATCCGTCCCTCTGGTTGTGTATAACGAATAGCATTGTCACAGAGATTAATAAGAAGAAGCTTTAAGACATCTTCCATACCCATAACCATAGTTGGTTGGGTATCAACTTCAATTCGGATGTGTTTTTGCTGTGCCAAAACTGTCAGTTCTTCAGATACGCTTTTGAGAATCTGCTCGACATTAACTTCTACAAAGGGTTTTGTATGAGCGTCTGGGTCAAGTCTTGCAATTGTGAGTAGTTGTTGCACAAGGCCGGTAGCTCGATCAATGCCGGCATGTAGTCGAGAAAATGCTTTTTCTTGAGATTGTGGGGTTTTGGCTCGCTCGGCCAATTGTACTTGGAGTTTGAGTGCTGTCAGCGGTGTTCTTAACTCATGAGCCGCATCGGAGGCAAAACGTTTTTGCGCTTCGAGACTGTCATTTAGACGAGCTAAAAGGTCATTTAGTGCTTCCACAAGCTTTAAAACCTCAATGGGCAAACCTTGAGTTGGGATCGGCTCTAACGATGTTGATGATCGAGTTGCAACAATTTTTGCAGTGCGATTTAAGCTTGCTAAACCTTGGGTCACTAACAGCCAAATGGCAATAACGAGAAAGGGTAACAACAAAATAAGCGGTTGAAGAATATGCAGTGCCGATGTGAATGCGAGTTCGACACGAACGCGTGTGGGTTGTGCTGTAATGACTGATAGATCGTCATTGACGTGATAAACATAGGCGCGCCACGGTTGCCCCTCGTGCAAAATGTTAGCAAAACCCGAATTTTGTGGAACAGGGATAGCTTCTGTTAATCCGGAAGAGAGCTGATTAACTTGGCCTTGCTCTCGATGGATTTGAATGACCATTGGGTTTTCTGTTTCGGATCCAGGCTGTGGCAAGAAATTTGCGATGTCACCTGTTGCACTGACAGAAAGAGCCACTTGTCTTAACTCTATGTCCAAGAAACGATTCACTTCGGCTTTGGCTGAAATAAAAGTCATGTAGGTGGCTGCAACACCAGCCAAAATTAAGCAAATGCAAAATGTCCATAAAAGCCTATCGCGAATAGAGTACATGATCGTTAGGCCTCAAGAATATAGCCAACTCCACGAACAGTTTTAATCGCTCCTTCGCTAAGTTTTTTACGAAGATGGTGGATGTGGACTTCGATAGCATTGCTGCCAACGGAGGAGTCCCAATTGTAGAGACGTTCTTCAAGTTGCGAACGTGATAAGACAAGTCCAGGGCGCTCTGCAAGAGCTAACAAAAGAGCAAATTCTTTTCCAGACAAAAGAACTTGTTGTCCATCATAGATAACTTCATGAGTGGCAGGTTTAATTTGTAGTCGACCACGTTCAATCATGGGGTCTGCACGTCCAGCTGAGCGTCGTAGGAGAGCTCGAATACGAGCAAACAACTCATCCAAATCAAATGGTTTGATGAGGTAATCATCGGCGCCAGCATCAAGGCCTTTAACACGATCTTCTATCGTATCGCGAGCTGTAGTTACCAAAACAGGTGTGAGATTTTGATCAGAGCGCAGCTCTTCTAAAACTCTGATTCCATCTTTACCAGGAAGACCAAGATCGAGAACAACTAGAGAAAATTCCGTCGTGCGTAAAGCTAAAAGGGCGGAGTTACCGTCTTGAACCCAGTCAACGGCATATCCTTCATCTGTTAAGCCATCAACAACGCTTTCACCGATCATCGGATCGTCTTCAACCAACAAAATTCTCACAATAAAAATCCTTTATAGAATCCTTACAAAAGACCTTACTAATTGTGCACGATTGCTGAGCTTTTGTGCTAAGTTAAACGTGTTGAATTGTTTTGTTTGTAAGGTTAAGAGGCAATGTCAGATATCACTCAACGTGTTCCACCAGAGGGCTCCAACAATAGTTTATTGTTTATTACTCAGTTGGTTTATATCCTTCATGGTTTGAGTATGCTCATCGGGTTAATGACCGGAGCGACCATTATTTCTGCTTTTCTTTTTGGTTGGCCCTCGATTGCGGCGGTCGTTCTGAATTATGTGAAAGCACCAGATGCAAGAGGGACATTTTTAGAGTCTCATTTTTCATGGCAAATTCGTACATTTTGGTACGGTATGGTTTGGACCTTATTGGTAATGATCGCAGGCGTTGTTCTTATGCCTTTTATTATTGGTCCTTTTGTTTGGCTTGGGGGCTTTGTTGTCTTAAGTATTTGGGTTGCTTATCGCATTATTTTTGGATGGTTGCGATTAAGAGAATATCGCCCAGTCTTTTCAGATTAAGCAATAAATTCAAAAAATAATCAGCCAAACGGTTGATATCTTTCTTACTAAGACTAATCTGTAAGGGGTAAACATAGGGTTTACCCCTAATTTTTGCTGTTATTTTTGTGCTCAAAAATCAGCAAAATCTTAGACGTTTTTCTATTTTGCGCATCAAATAATGAGAAAAGACTTGATGCGCGTAGCCTATTTCTACTATCTCTTGGAGAGTTACATGTCTTTCTTGAATAAGAGCGCTGCAGCATTTGCTTTGACGGCTGCAGCTGCTGCTACGTCCGCTGCCTTTGCTGCTGGCTTTCAATTAACGGAACAGTCTTCTTTGGGCCTTGGCCGCGCTTACGCAGGTGCTGGTATCGTTGGTGATGACTTGTCTGCAGTTCATTACAACCCTGCTGGTATGACGTTATTGTCTGGCACGCGCTTCCAAGCTGGTGGTGTGTGGATTGATGTTGACGCTCCGATTAAAACGGCTAATGGTGATTCTGAAAATGGCCGTTTAAAGGGCCAAATGATTCCTGCTGGTTACACGACTCACCAAGTTAACGACAGCCTTTGGTTAGGTTTCGGTATGACGGTGCCGTTTGGTATGGGTACCCAATACAGCAAAGATTGGGAAGGCACGAGTCGTGGTAATGAATCCATGATTTTAACCTTCGATATGAACCCGAGCTTTGCCTGGAAGGTTAGTGAATTCATTAGCGTCGGCGGTGGTGTTTCTGTGCAGTATGCTAAGGCTAAGTTAGGGTTAGGCTTAGATGGCAGCATGATGGATCAGAAGTTTGCAGGACATAATCTTGGCAATGCAAAACTCGAAGTAGACAGTTGGGACTGGGGCTATAACTTGGGTGTGATGATTAGTCCGACTGAAAAATTACGCTTTGGTTTGTCTTATCGCTCTTCCATTGAACATAATGCAGAGGGCACAATGACCTTTAGCAATATGAGCCCCTTGAGCGCTGCACTTAGCAAATTGAATGGATTTACATTCTCATCAAAAGCAACTGTGAAGACACCAGATACGGTTATGTTGACGGGGACGTGGGAAGCAACCGATTCTCTTCGTTTGTCAGGATTAGTGCGTTGGGCGAATTGGTCTAATTTTAAGACCTTAGTGGTCAATAATGAGGTTCCTCCTGTAGTACAAGGGATAGCTGGTCCTGCAGCAGGTAAGATTGCTAAGCATGAAATCCAAAACGACTGGGAAGATACATGGCTCTTCTCTGTTGGTGCAGACTATGCCGTTAATAGCAATTGGACAGTTCGTGGTGGTGTCGCCTATGAAAAGGATCCGATCGCTGACCAATCTAAGCGTATGGCTGTGATTCCGGATACAGACCGCTTGTGGTTGACGTTGGGCTCTACCTATAAGTACAACGATCAATTGCAATTTGACGTGGGTGCTGCTTACTTGCGTGGTATTGGTAATAAAGACTTGTACTATCCGACGCCTAAGGGAATGGCTAAGGCTGAATACGACTCTTTGGATGCCTACTTGGTCGGTGTTCAAATGCAATATCGCTTCTAAATCAATTGATTTAGTTTAAAAAAATAAGCCAGATTCTTCGACGGGAGAATCTGGCTTTTGTTTTGTTAAGCGACTAATATAACGAGGTTTTTTACAGGAGAACTCATCATGGCTCTCGGTGCAACGATCTACAAGGCAACAATTGATATTTCGGATCTCGATCGTGGTTATTACGGTACGCATTTGTGTACTTTGGCGCGTCATCCTTCAGAAACGGAAGAGCGATTGGCAGTTCGATTGTTGACATATTGCCTGTTTGTGGGTGAGGAGAATATGCGATTAGAGTTTGGCCGAGGCTTATCCTCAGAAGGAGAGCCAGCACTTTGGGAAATTGATGATACGGGAAGTGTTGCGAGATGGATTGAAGTTGGCGTGCCAGATGTCAAGCAAGTCAGAAAATCCGCTGGGCGCAGTGACGAAGTGATCGTTGTTGCTTATGGAGAGGATCGACTGGAGCCTTGGTGGCAACAAAATATGAGTGACTTAAGAAAGGTTTCTAAACTATCTGTAGCAAAGGTATTGGATCATGAGCTGGAGAGTTTAGCCAAACTCATGACCCGAACCATGCATCTATCCGTAACGGTGCAAGATGGTGTTGTGTGGTTATCAGACAGTATCAATACTGCCCAAATTCAACTTCATTGGCTCTTGCGCCGAGAATAGCTTAAAAGAAAATCATGTAGGTCCCAAGAGCGATTAAAGGCCAAGCAACGAGGGGCGAGAACGCTATTTTGAGTGCAGGATGATTAGGGATAAAGCCAAAACCATGGACATAAGCAGCACTCATCCCCAACATTAAACACACAAGCCAACCATGAGGCACAGAGTGCATATCAAGAGCAATCGCTCTGGGATAGAGCACGACTCCTACCGTGACAGCAGCTGCCGCCACGATAGAAATCATTCGAGCGAAAAAGTTTAGAAACTTCTTCATTATTCCTCTTCACTCTTTTCAGGGCAGTTTTTAAGTTCGTATTGTGCTGCCATGATGACACTGACAGAGATCGCCAATAAAAGGCCGACAAACCAATAGATATAAAACATGTGATTGACTCCCTTTAGTAAAGCGTTTTGTCGTTTTCTTTAATGTATTGAGGCGTCAATTTGCCACTCATTACCTTATAAGCCCAACCAGTGTAGATCAAGACTAACGGTAAGAAGATCAACGTCACAATAAACATCACTTGCAATGTCAATTGGGAGCTTGTGCAGTCCCACATCGTCAAAGAAGAAACCGGGTGACTTGAAGAGGGCAACACGAACGGGAACATCGCAATCAACGGCGTCAACACAATGCAAAGAATGCTAACACCGGAGCTAACGACAGCTGTCAATGGCTTCCAGACGTATTGGCTTAATGCGCCAAGGCCAGCAGCAAGGATGGCAAGGGCAGGAACCAAATACAAAGCGGGATATTGATTGAAGTTACTAAACCAAGCACCTTCTTGGACAACGACCGTTTTGGTGAGCGGATTAGCAACACCAGCGGGATCGAGGTTAGAAGCAACGTATCCGGCAACTCCGAAATAGACCCAAAGTCCACCCAAGGCAAAAAGAACAAGGGTAAGGGCGCCAGCAATCATGCCTACTTTGCGAGCTCGTGCTTGCAAGTCTCCCGTAGTGCGCAACAGCAAATAGTTGGCACCATGGAATACAGTCATGCAGATTGAGACAACGCCACAGAGTAAGGCAAAGGGATTTAGCAAAGCCCAGAAGCTACCTGTGTAGGTTGAGCGAAGCGTTTCATCAAAGTGGAAAGGCACGCCTTGGAGCATATTGCCGAAAGCGACACCGAAAATGATCGGTGGAACGAAACTTCCGATGAAAAGCGCCCAGTCCCAAGAAGCACGCCATTTTTCTGCAGGCACTCGACTGCGATAGTCAAAGGCAACCGGTCGCAAAATGAGAGCCGCAAGCACAATGAATAATGCCCAGTAAAGGCCAGAAAATGCCGTAGCATAAACCAAAGGCCATGCAGCAAAGATAGCGCCACCGCCCGTTAATAACCATACTTGATTGCCGTCCCAGTGGGGTGCAACAGTGTTGATCATGATGCGGCGCTCGGTGTCATTTTTGCCCAAGAAGGGTAAAAGAGTACCGACCCCCATGTCTTGGCCATCCATCACAGCAAAACCCACTAGGAGTACGCCGATAAAGAGCCACCAAATCAGTTTAAGGATTTCATAATCGATCATTTGGAATTACTCCTTATCCGTACCGCTTTTACGTTCAAAATAGTAGCGACCAGTACCTAAGAGGCTCGGGCCGGTCTTGATTAAGCGAATCATCAACCACATTTCCACGACTAACAAGGCAGAGTAGAGTAAGACAAAGCCAATCAAAGAGCCTGTGATGCTACCGACAGACAAAGTTGAGGTTGATAAATGAACTGGAAGTACTTCATAAATGCTCCACGGTTGACGACCGTATTCGGCAACCATCCAGCCAAGTTCACAGGCTATCCAGGGTAAGGGCAGAGCAAAGAAGGCCGTTTTGAGAAGCCAGGAACGGTTAACGATTGTGTCCTTGGCAGAGTAGTAGAAGCTCATACCGAAAATGAACAGTAATGCCAAGCCGCAAGCAACCATTGCACGGAAGCCCCAGAACATGATGGAAACGCCAGGGATCGTATCTTTTGCGGCTTGCTCAATCATTTCTGGTGTAGCACGGGACGGCTCATTGGTGTATTTGCGCAAAAGCATACCGTAGCCTAAATCTTTTTCGTACTGCTTAAAGCGTTCTTGTAGAGCGACGTTGTCGGGAGAGCGACGCAAAGCAGAGAGGGCTTCCATAGCGATAATGCCGTTTTGAATGCGAAGTTTGTTTTCTTCAACGAGTTCCTTGATACCCTTGATTTCGGTGTCCAAGGAGCGAGTGGCGATCATGCCTAAAAGCCAGGGCACTTCTACGGCACCCTCAGTGACTTGTTTTTCTTCATTAGGGAAGCCAATAACGGTCATTGGTGCAGGAGCTGGTTGAGTTTCCCAAATAGCCTCAATGGCAGCCATTTTCGCAGGTTGATCCTTGGTGACCAAATAGCCAGATTCATCACCGAGATGAATCGTAAAACAGGTAACAATAAAGCCAAAGGCAGCAGCTAAACGGAATGAGCGTTTGGCAAATTCCATGTCTCTGCCCTTAAGGATGTACCAAGCAGAGATGGCTAAAACAAAGACTGCGCCAGTCATATAACCAGCAGCAATGGTATGACCAAATTTTGCTTGTGCCCAAGGACTCATGACCACAGCAAAAAAGTCATTCATCTCCATGCGCATGGTTTGGAAGTTAAAGGCCGAGCCTGTGGGATACTGCATCCATGCGTTGGCAATCAAGATCCAAAGAGCAGATAAGTTTGAACCGATGGCCATTAAAAAGGTGACTAAAAGGTGGGTGCTTTTTTTAAGGCGTTGCCAGCCAAAGAAGAAAAGACCGATGAAGGTAGATTCTAAGAAGAAAGCCATTAAGCCTTCGATAGCGAGCGGTGCACCAAAAATGTCACCAACGTAATGAGAGTAATAGGCCCAGTTGGTACCAAATTGGAATTCCATCGTAATTCCAGTGGCAACCCCAAGGGCAAAGTTAATACCAAAGAGTTTGCCCCAGAACTTGGTCATGTCTTTGTAGACTTGGCGGCCCGTAATAACGTAGCTTGCTTCCATCACAACCAAAAGGAAGGATAGGCCCAAGGTGAGGGGAACAAAGATGAAGTGGTACATTGACGTTAGCGCAAATTGCAAACGTGACAGGTCCACTAATTCGGAGGAAATCATGTTGTGTCCTTGTACAAGAAGACTTCTTTAACCTCAAGCGATGACGAAAAGAGCTACCACTTGGCCAAGAGCCTCAAAGGCAAAGGCTAGGGTTGGGTAGAGACTGAGGTGGGGGTCTTATCGGAAGATAAGAGCACTTGACTCATCGTTTCGGCATCGGTTGAGACTCGATCACCAGATCCAAAGAACAGAAAACCCAGGCAAGCAATAAAGGCAATTTTGCAAGCCAGAGTCAGAGCGACATTGCGAACGAGGCGCTTGTCGGAATGCAGGGTGTTCAATCTTTTTTTCGGCATGGACTAAGGATACCGAAAAAGGAGACGTTGGAGAAAATATCAAGAATCAAAATAGGGGAAAAACTATCGCCCTAATAGAAAAAAGCGAGCATTAATGCTCGCTTTTGACTGGACAGAGTTCTATTACTTTTGAGCCTCGGCCTCAGCTTCCTCTTCTTCTCTGCTCTTTAAAGAGATACGAACAACAGGAGGCGGTGCCTTGGCATCTTCCTCTGTCTTGCCCCAGATATGGAGCAATTCGGCTTGTGTCGGAACGGCACCTGCAGCCATCGTTGCACGACGGGCAGTGACAGATTCTCTAACAATCTTTTCAATAACATCTAAGGGGATGCGATTTAAATCGGGGAAGAAAAGATATTGTTGATCAAGGTTAACTTGAACAAACTTGTCGTTAAAAGACTCAATCACACTTTTTTCTGCGACATACAAGGTCATGTCCTTTTCGCCAGACTCTAACGCAAAAAGAGGACCTTGTAACTCATAAAATGCCAGGGATTGACGCATGCTTTCACGCACGCCACGGGCAGAGCGACGAATCAAACTGCAGATTTTTGCCATTGCGACACGACGATCGGTCGGAAGGCTCTGAAGGTAATCACCAACGGTCGACATCTCTAAAAACCCTTGAATAATTTAGAAAATTAGCTCTTAATTATATCTATTTTCACTTGATTTTTCAAGGCGTTTGCTTTATTTTTGCCGGGAAATCAGGCCGTTAGCTTATTTAAAGAAGACAAATTCTGCAGAAAATGGGACGCGTGCAAGCTGCCCATTTTTTTCTTTACTGCATTTAGTGGTAGGCACTCCACCTTTAGTATTGAGACGTTGAACATATTTCACTTGAGCGAATTTTCCAAAATAAGTGCTGTCATTGACCGCGAACAATGCCTCGGGTAAGTTATTGCCTTGTCTTGGCTCAGTGGAGATAATTTTTGTTTTTAATTTAGAGCCATCGTTATGGACGAAGGTAAAGTTGTAACCATGTTTAGCAACTGCTTGATTCGTTTCTGGGTCAAATAGGTAAGCATTAGGGGCTTCAAATTTCCAGAACCAACCATGTGCATCGATTCGGCATCTAAATACTTGCTCCCCAGAAGCTTCTAAACGAAAGGCCTCTTGAGTGGTGTCCGGCGGCATAATGGAGGGTGACTGTACTGTAGAGCAAGCGCACAAAGAGGTGGTTATAGCGAGTAAAGATAAGCGAAAAGGTAAGCGCATTTTTCTCTCATTGGATTTTCAAATCAATGAGATCAGAGTTTACGGTAATTTGCTCTTTTGTATAAGAGGGCACACACTAAATTAAAGTTTGATTTCGTAACGTCATAATCCTTTCATGCAGGCTAGCAGTGGGTTGCTTACTCTTTAGGTTGGAGGTAAGGATATGGTGGAAGGTGAGCGCTGGGTAAGAGTTTTGATCGTCCAGAGTGAAAAGGCTACTCAACCCGATAGAAATGATTAATGATAGTAAATAAAACATAGAGTTACTGGAAAATAAAACCATCCCTAGTTAACCCAGGTATGGTTTTTTTGCTCTCTAGGTATAAGGGCTTAAAAAATCATAGAAAATTTAAAATCGACAATCCGAACGAAAGCGGAAACCCCTACAATGATTCATTAAGATCGATTAAAAAGTTGACTTTGCTCAAAAAGACCTCTGTGAAGGTGGAAAGTAAGGTTTGAGCTTATCAACACAACTCATAAAGATTAAGTTATGCCCAAACGTACGATGATTAAATTTGCGATGCCATTTTTACAAGCATCGCTTGTTAAACAAATTTTGGTGGCCTTAATTTTTGGGGTAGGCTGTGCTTACCTTTTACCAGAATTTGCAGTCAGTAGCGCTTTTTTAGGAACGCTATTCATTTCAGCTTTAAAAGCAGTGGCCCCTTTATTAGTTTTTGTTTTGGTGACATCAGCTATTGCTAATCATGACGTGGAAACAAAGGCCCATATTAAGCCTGTCATCTCACTGTACATTATTGGGACATTTGGGGCTGCTCTTGTTGCTGTGACCGTCAGTTACTTTATTCCTACACAGATTATGTTGGTCACGACAGAGTCTCAAGTTGCAGCGCCAGGAGGAGTAATGGAAGTGATGCGTAATATGTTGCTTTCCATTTTTGATAACCCGGTCAATGCGCTTTTAAAGGGTAATTACATCGGTATTTTGGCCTGGGCTACGGGTTTGGGTGTTGCCCTGCGTCATGCTGCCGATTCTTCTAGACAGTTCATGGTGGACTTATCTCGAGGGGTGGAATTTGTTGTCCGTGTTGTCATTCGTTTAGCGCCCTTCGGTATTTTCGGTTTGGTTAGTAGTACGGTAGCAACGACAGGGATAGAGGTGTTCCAAGGCTATTTGCAACTTTTGGTTGTTTTATTAGGTTGCATGATCTTTGTCGCCTTGGTTTTAAATCCTTTTATGGTTTGGTGTTGCATTCATAAAAACCCATACCCCTTAACGTTGGCAACCTTGCGAGAAAGTGGAGTCATGGCATTTTTTACCCGCTCCTCAGCAGCAAATATTCCTGTCAACATGGGCATGTGTCGTCGTTTGAATCTAGATGAAGGGACCTATTCAATCACGATTCCTTTGGGTGCGACTATTAATATGGCTGGCGCAGCTATTACGATTACGGTTTTGACTTTGGCTGCTGCACACAGCTTGAATATTGAAGTAAGTTTCATAACGGCTTTATTTTTGAGTTTTATCGCTTCAGTTTGTGCTTGTGGTGCATCAGGTGTACCCGGTGGCTCATTAATGTTGATTCCGTTAGCCTGTGGTCTTTTTGGTATTGATCAAACAGTTGCAATGGAAGTCGTTGCTGTTGGCTTTATTATTGGTGTTTTACAAGACTCTTCAGAAACCGCGTTGAACTCGTCTTCTGACGTGCTATTTACGGCGGCTGCCTGTATGCGCGCAGAGCGTTTAGCGGTTGAGGAAGATCGTCATGGTCGAGATATCAGGGAATTGCGTTAAGGTACGCATATAAAGCGAAAGGGAACCTTGTTGTGGGTTCCCTTTTTTTGTCTCGATATTTATGAGAAATGTCGAGCAAGTATTCTCGCCTTTCCTAGTACTTGTTCCCGTGCCTAAGGCACGGGAATTTTATAAGACCACGAGAGTGAAGCTAAAAATTAGGCTTCAAAGTTAGCGAGTTTTACACTTTGGCCGCCCTTAACCCAGACGACACCGCGAGCAATCACTGTATCGATATCTAAGCTGCTATTTAAAACGCACAAGTTGGCGTTAGCACCAATAAGGACACGAGCTTCTTTAACGCCCAAGGAATCAGCAACGTTTGACGTTGTCATCATTAAAGCGGTTTCAAAATCAATGCCTGCGGCAACCATTTCTTTGAGCATTGCATGGTTAGCATTCACGGGTGCAGCAACAATAGCTACCATATTGCCGTTGTCATCAAACTTCGGCATAGAGCCATTGCCATCAGAGCTCATCGTGATACGGGAGCGATCAACGCCAGCCTTGAGAACACGTTCAACACATTCAACAAATGGGTAGACATTGCCACCACCCGAGGTAATGTCAATAACACCACCCTTCTTGGCAAATTCAATGGCTTGTTCAAATAACTTCGGTTCGCGACCAGTGTGAGTCGGGGAGAAGTGGTGACGTGCCAAGCCACGAGCGATCAAACGTTCAAATTGCTCGTAAGCGCCACCAAAATCACCTAAGTGAACATGCAAAACACCCTTCTTGCCAGAAAGCATACCGCCCATGCGGACATCTGCAACAAGTTTGAGCATTTCATCATCGTTAGGGAAAGAGCAACGATGGTCTGCTAAAGCAATTTTCACACCAAGCACAGGCTCAACCGTGATCAAGTCCTTTCGTGCATTACCGGTAATTGTGGGGGATGGGAATTGATAAGAACCCGTGTGCATGTAGGCTGTCAAACCTTCTTGACGTAGGCCCATGACCTTAGCATAAAGTTCTTCAGGGAACTTTGTGGTCCCTTCAGTACCCATTACCCCGCAAACTGTTGTGACACCAGCACGTAACAATTGGCTAGGCATGACGGGGGGAACTCGTGTAGCAGGACCACCTTCACCACCACCGCCAGTCAAATGAACGTGTTGATCAAAAAAGCCCGGAGTAACTGTAGCACCTTGAACATCAATAACTTCAACTTCACCAGGGAAGTGATAGGCATCAAGGCTGTCTTCGATTGCAACAATTTTGTCACCACAGATCAAAAGATCTTTTTTACCGACAGGGGCCGGTGTATAGAGGTTGGCGTTTTTAATGATCTTAAACATGGGTACGGATCCTCTAGGAGTCAAAGAAAAAAGAATCCCTAACTAACTGTATTAGGTTAGCCAAGAATTATAGGTTTATAACGTGAGCCTATCTGTGTCACTCAGAGACATTGATAGTGCGTCTTTTGTTACATTGTAACGGATTCAACTTTGTATCGTTTTAACGGAATACCCCATGTTTTTGCCAATTTAAGCGTCTCATATGTAACTCTCTGTATACTGTTGGGGTTAATTTGAAATGACCGATGACGAGTGAATCAATATTAAAAAAGTATTTTGGATATGACTCTTTTAGAGGTTTTCAGAAAGATGTTATTGAGACGGTTTATACCGGCCAAGATGCTTTAGTTCTTATGCCTACAGGGGGCGGAAAAAGCCTTTGTTACCAGATCCCTGCGCTTATGCGTCCAGGGATAGGTGTTGTTGTGTCGCCTTTAATCGCACTGATGAAGGATCAGGTTGACCAACTCAATGATGCAGGAGTTAGTGCGGTTGCTATTAATTCCTCGCTGACGTACGAAGAGTCTAGGGATATTTACCGACGTCTAAGGCAAGGTTCGGTGAAGTTGCTTTATGTAGCGCCAGAGCGCCTGCTAAAGCCATCAATGTTAGATTTCCTTGAAACGCTTCCAATAAATTTATTTGCAGTTGACGAAGCTCACTGCATATCTGTATGGGGGCACGACTTTCGTCCAGAGTACCAACAGCTTGATATCTTAAGAGAAAGATTTCCGACTGTGCCTCGCATTGCTCTAACCGCGACCGCAGATGAACAAACGCGTCAGGAAATCGTAGATCGATTATTAATTACACCTAAAAAGTTCATTACAAGTTTCGATCGACCTAATATTCGTTATCGTATGTGTGAAAAGGTTCAGGGCTATTTGGATCAGGCAGTGAATTTTATTGTTGGAGAGCACTTACATGAATCTGGGATTGTGTATTGTGCCACTCGTCGTCGAACCGAAGAGGTAGCAAAAGTACTCCAAGAAAAGGGCATTGATACCTTAATTTATCATGCTGGATTAGAACCACAGGTAAGAGAACTCAATCAGCGATTATTTTTTGAGCGTCCTTGCGTGATGGTAGCAACAGTCGCTTTTGGGATGGGGATCGATAAGCCGGATGTTCGCTTTATTATCCATGTAGATATGCCAAGATCCATTGAAAACTTCTTTCAAGAAACAGGACGGGCCGGTCGCGATGGGTTACCAGCAGAATCAGTTCTGTTTTATGGTTTAGAGGATGTTGTACAACAACGCTTTTTTGTTGAAAATAGTGATGCAGAGGATCTGTATAAACAGGTATGTTTACATAAATTGGATAGTATGCTTGGGTTGGCGGAATCTGTTCAGTGTCGTCGCCAATTATTGCTAGCGTATTTTGGAGAGCATTCCGATAAATGTGGAAATTGTGACAACTGTGAAAATCCACCTCAAATGAAGAATGCTAGTGATGATGCTCAAAAATTATTGTCATGTATTTATCGATGTTCCAAAACAAATAATCTTGGTTTTGGGGCATCGCACGTGATTAATGTATTGAGAGGCGAAGCAACAGATAAAGTCTTTGAGCGCAATCATCAGGAACTTCCGACCTTTGGAATTGGTAGAGGACATAGTCTGAAGTACTGGCGAAAAATTCTACGTCAGTTGATTGCTAGACATTATGTTCATGTAAATTACTGCTGCCGTAACGTTTTAACAGTAAGCGCTAAGGCTCGTGCATTACTAAAGGGCGAAGAGGCTTTTTACGTACGTATTGATGGACATAAACAACTCTCTACTCGCAAAGTTTATGACCATGATGATTTAACAGATCAAGAGCAAGAGCTATTTCAAGTCCTTCGTCGGTGGAGAAGTGGCGTGGCTCATGAAAAAGGCCTTTCAGCATATAACATTTTTCCCGATCGGACTTTGGTACAGATTGTCAAAAGAAAGCCAAGGCGCTCAGAGCAAATGCAGGGTATTAGCGGTATTGGTGAAAAGCGTATTGAACACTATGGAGAGGCCGTCTGCCACGAGATTAATCAGTGGCTTTCTGAACATAATCACTGAAAAAAAGCAAAAGCCGAAGATTTCGGCTTTTGTCATTTTAGGCACGGTGAATTTCAGAGTTTCTTGGTTTTTGTTTTCGCTTGCCAAAGACCTTATCAAAGAGCCAGTTAGGAAGTAAGCGTAACAATTTAGAAGCAACTCCCATTTGCCATGGAATTGTTGTATAAGTGCGCTTAGCCATAATTGCATCTGCAGCACGTTTGGCAAACTCATCAGCAGTTAGGATGAAGGGCATTGGGTAGGGGTTAACATCTGTAAGAGGTGTTTTTACGAATCCAGGGCAGACGGTTAGAACATCAATGCCATGTTTTTTCATCTCAACGCGAAGGCTTTCACAATAGGTAATGACCGCAGACTTACTAGAGCAGTATGCTTCTGTGCCGGGCATGCCACGAATGCCAGCAACGCTGCCGATACCAACTAATGTGCCACGCTTGCGTTCAAGCATTGGAGTGATAAACGCATGGAACGTGGTAGCCATCGAGAAAACATTGGTTTGATAAACCTTTTCCATTACGGCGAGATCTTCATAGTATTGAGTCTTAACACCAACACTAATACCCGCGTTAGCAATGACAATATCAGCCCCACCAACAGCACTATCAAATTCACGAGCAACAGCGATCAAGTGGTCACGATCTGTGACATCACAAGCATAAGCTTTGTGCAGTTCTGCATTAGGTAAGGAGGCGATCAACTCCTTAATAGGATCTAATCGACGAGCAACTAGACCTAGGGTTGCGCCACGTTTGGCAAATTCTTTTGCCAAAGCAGCACCAATGCCACTGGAGGCGCCGGTGATAAAAACTTTCATAAATTGCCTCAATCTTCAAAAGGAAGAACGATGGTGTCATCTACAGACTTCAGGGCTTGAGCAAAGCGTTTTTGAATACGTTTTAGAGCCTCAACTGTATCGCCTTCTAAGCGTAATACAACGACAGGGGTTGTATTAGATGAGCGGGCTAAGGCAAAGCCATCTTCCCATTCAACGCGAATACCATCAATTTTGATAATGTCAGTCGCATCATCAAAATGCAATTCGTTTTGTAGACGTTGAACGAAACGCTTATTCTCACCCTCAGCCATTTCGATATGTAATTCAGGTGTGTTAACTGCAGTAGGCAGCGCCTCAAGTACGGCCGATGGATTATCGTATCGAGATAGGATTTCGAGAATACGAGCACCAGCATAAAGACCGTCGTCAAAACCAGGCCAGCGTTTGTCGTTAAAGAATAAGTGGCCGCTCATTTCTCCAGCAAAGGGAGCCTGAGTTTCTTTCAACTTAGCTTTAACCAAGGAGTGGCCAGTACAGCAAATTGTTGGGATGCCACCGTGCTCCTTAATCCAGGGAACTAAACGGCGTGTGCACTTGACATCGTAAATAATGCGTTCACCTGGGTGACGCTCAAGGATGTCAGCTGCAAAAAGCATCATTTGTCGATCAGGGTAAATAATTTGCCCTGATTTGGTGACAACACCCAAACGGTCGCCATCACCATCAAAAGCCAATCCTAATTCCACATCAGAATTCTGAACACATTCAATTAAGTCCTTCAAATTAGCTGGTTTAGAAGGATCGGGGTGGTGATTAGGGAAATCTCCATCAATGTCTGTAAATAAGGCTGTGACCTCGCAGCCAAGACGTTTAAACAATTCTGTGGCCAAGGGACCAGTGACACCATTGCCACAGTCAATAGCCACTTTCATTGGACGAGTGAGCTTGACATCAGATGTTACTTTTTCAAGGTAAGGGGTAATCACGTCAATTTCTTCAATAGCGCCTTTGTGCTTAGACGATTCAATACCCTTTTCAATATCGGCACGTAGTGCTTGGATGCCATCCCCGAAAAGAGTCTCTTTGGCCATCATCATTTTTAGACCATTGTATTCGGGAGGATTGTGTGAGCCAGTGACAGCTACACCAGAACCCGTATTGGTTAGAACTGTTGCAAAATACAGAACAGGTGTTGGTGTTAAACCGATGGATTTCACATTAATGCCTTGGTCCGTAATGCCCTGCATCAAACTGTCGGCAAGTTTGGGGCCCGATAAACGGCCATCACGGCCCACACACATAGTGTCAACCCCTTTGCTTTTGGCTAAAGAGCCCAAGGCTTGGCCGATTGCAAAGGCAGCCTCAGTTGTTAATGTTTTGTCAACAATGCCACGAATGTCGTAGGCCTTAAAAATTGAAGCATCAATGTGCATCGTAAACCTCGTAATTAATGATTTTTCTGACGATCTTTCCGCTCTTTTTCGATGAGCCAATTAAGAACCTCAATTGTCTTTTGGCGTGATCCTGCTAGATGAGGAGCGGTGAGATACTTACCTGCAACACCAATATAGGGCGTTGCGTCCAATTGATAATCCTGCCAGCGTTGAGCAGCTTGTTGTGTGCTTAATTTAACAGCAAAAGACTCATATACCTCATCCCAAGTCTTTGGTTCAATACCATGAGACTTAAGCCACTGGTTCATAGAGTCTGAACTTGTAATTTTGCCTGCCATAATATCTTGCCAAAAGGCAGGATGTAAATCATCAAGATGATTCATGGCTTCAAAGGTGAAGTAAACGTTGGCTAGAAACTGAGAAGAGCCATCCCAAGCTACAGGACTGCGAATTAGATGTACGTCTTGAGGAAGCTGTTTGTTCCAAGTTTCAATTAAAGGGGAGAGGCGGAAGCAATGTCCACAGGTATAGGAGAAAAAATCGATAACATCGATTTTTTCAGAAGATGTAGGGGCCTGGGGTTTGACTAATATATAGTCTTTGCCCTCAACCGGTTCTGTCGCAGAAGCGACAGAACCGATGAAAAGCATTAACAAGCCTAAGAACCAATTACGCATTCTAAGTCTTATTGTTTATTGCGAACAACCATAGAATCAAAGCCGTTGGCTGAGAGACGTTGTTGCAGTTCATTGGCTTCTTTTGCTGTTTCAAAGGGGCCAAGAATCACTCTGTACAGAGTCGTTCCTGCATCAGTTGATTTCACAACATCAGCCTCAAGAGCGATGAAAGCCAGGTCAGATTGAACTTTAATAGCATCCTTCTCGTTGCGGAAAGCGCCAGCTTGGATGCGATATGTTGTTCCATTATTCTGAACAGAGTTAGCATTTTCTTCAGCTAAACGATTTGCTGTTGGTGCTTCAACTGTTTTAATTTCAGAAAGTGCCTCTTCAGCTGCAGAGCGAGTTTTGCTGTCGTAAAGGGCGGCATTAGGATCTTTGCCATCAAGAGCAGAGGCATCAACGGGTGTTGCTGACTTTTGCACCTTTTCGACAAAAGGAATCGGAGCATTAGTAATAGCTAATGCAACGATTGCAGACAAGGTACAGCCAACAGCAGTGCCAATTAAAATGCCGGACCAAAGACCACCCTTGGAGGAGTTAATTGCCATAGCTTATCCTTACATTTTTTCGGGAGCGCTTACGCCAAGCAAGTTCAAGCCATTGCGCAACACTTGACGCGTGGCAAGTAAGAGAGCTAAGCGGGCATTGCGAGTTGCTTCATCGTCGACCAAGATGCGGTCGGCGTTATAGAAAGCATGGAAGTCGCCTGCTAAATCCTTTAAATAGAAGCACAATGAGTGAGGTGCAAAATCTTTTGCAGCCAAAGAAAGCGTTTCAGGGAATTCACTCAAACGGGCCATCAAAGCAGAAGCTGCTTTTTCATTCAAAACACTAAGGTCTGCGTCAGCTGCTTCTTGTGTGCTTGGAACAGTAAACCCTTTTTCTTTAGCTTGAGCTAAAACGGAGCAAATGCGAGCATGGGCGTACTGTAGGTAATAAACAGGATTTTCGTCCGATTGAGACAATGCCAAGTCAATATCAAAGACAAATTCACTATCGGCCTTGCGGCTCACTAAGAAAAAGCGAGCAGCGTCTTTACCAACCCAATTTACTAAGTCGCGTAATGTCACATAAGAACCAGAACGCTTACTCATCTTGACTTCTTGTCCTTCTTTGACGACTTTAAGCATCTTGTGCAGAACATAGTCAGGGAAAATTTCAGGTAAGTCCAAGCCAAGTACCTTACCAGCTACTTGTACGCCGATGCGAACACGGGCAACCGTACCATGGTGGTCAGAACCTTGAATATTGACAGCTTTAACGAAACCGCGCTCGAATTTTTTGAGGTGGTAAGCAACGTCCGGAACGAAGTATGTGTAATGGCCATCGCTTTTGCGCATGACTCGGTCTTTATCATCACCGAATTTTTTGAAGTCTGTCGTACGCAACCATAATGCACCATCTTGTTCATAGGTGTAACCAGACTCCACCATAGCGCTAACAGCACGATCAACCAAGCCATCGGTATACAAAGAGCTTTCTAAGAAGAAATTATCGAAGCCAACACCTAAAGCTTTTAAGTCGCTATCTTGTTCATTTTTCAGATAGGCAACAGAGAATGAGCGGATATTGTCAACATCGTTAACATCTCCGCTAGCGGTAATTGATTGTCCCTCACGCGTTTGGATTGTCTTTTTATCCAAGAAGTCGCGTGCGATATCTTTAATATAAAGTCCTTGATAACCATTTTCTGGGAACTCAATGGTTTCGCCTAAAATTTCTTTGGCTCGCAATTGAACAGAAGTGGTTAATGTTTGGATTTGTACGCCAGCATCGTTGTAGTAGAACTCACGACACACATTCCACCCTTGAGTCTTCATTAGGTTGGAAAGGACATCACCTAAAGCTCCCTGACGGGCGTGACCTAAATGCAAAGGTCCCGTGGGATTGGCAGAGACGTACTCAATAAGGATGCTTTCACCGTCATGTTCGTGGCTTTGACCGAAACTTTCACCTTCACGAAGAACCTTGGAGACAACAGCTGACTTGGCGGCATTGCTCAAACGCATGTTGATAAAGCCAGGACCTGCGATTTCAAAGCTTTCCACCAAGGAGGCAGTTTCCGGCATGTCTTGGAGTGTTTTCACTAAATTATTAGCAATTTCACGAGGATTTTTCTTTAAAGCTCGAGCCAATTGCATTGCAACATTACAAGCCAAATCACCGTGTTCAGCGACTTTAGGACGTTCCAAAATGACATTAATGTCAGTCACACCGAGGGTAGTGAGAGCTTGGCTAAAGAGGCCGTGAATCGCCTTTTTTTGTTCAAGTAACATAACAGTTAATCCAACGTTTTAGTAATTCAATAATGTACAAAACCCTTCTGCCCTTTTTTAGGGTACAGAAGGGATCACAAACCACAAAGACTTAGACTAAAGTACACCTTTGCTAATTTGAGCATAGGCGGAGTGGTTGTGAATTGATTCAAAGTTTTCCGCCTGAATCCGATAAGCTAAGATATGCGAATCAGCATTCAAAGCCACAGCAACATCGCGGATCAAATCTTCTACAAATTTGGGATTCTCGTACGCACGTTCAGTGACGAATTTTTCGTCAACTCGCTTTAATTGACTCCACAAAGCACAAGAAGCACTTTCTTCAGCGTAACGAATTTGGTCTTCTAATGACACTTGACCATCATTACAACGAATTGTGATTGTGATATGAGAGCGTTGATTATGTGCGCCGTAACGAGAAATTTCTTTGCTGCAAGGACAAAGGCTTGTTACTGGTACAACCGTAGTTTGCAATACATGCAACTGTCCATTACGTTGAATCACTTCGTAACGGACTTGGTAATTCATAAGACTTTCCAGTTTGGAAACTGGAGCTGCCTTTTTAACAAAAAATGGAAACTCCAACTCAATTTTGCCTTCGATTGCATCCAAGTTTTGGAGCATTTGTTGCATTAAATCAACGAGGCTTTGATGGGAAATCGGCGTCTGATGGTTACTCAATAAACCAAGAAAACGAGACATGTGTGTGCCCTTTTTTGAGGCATCAAGACCAACATACATGCCAATCTTAGCAACAGTATGTTGTAATCCAGTAGAGGATTGCACAGACACAGGCAGTTCCATTCCGCGTACACCGACATACTCGATATCGATGTTACGAGGATCGACGCTCGACTGAACGTCAGGCAGATTATTTTCAGATAATGTTTTCATAAGTGCCTTAATTTTCGCTAAAAAAGCAAAAATTTGCGAACGATTCGTTGCGAAAAAGTGAAGAATACAACAATTAAAATATGAAATTGTATCCAAGTGTTTTGGGTCTTGCTCTAATTGGGAGTTAATAACAGGAAAAAATGGATAAATTTCAAGACTTTTTGCTGTATATTCAAAATTAAGAATAGAAACCTTTGTAATGGACAAAGGTTATAAGCAATCGCTAAAGTTAGCGCTGAGATTAATAGGAATTTTAAGGGAAAAACAAAGACATGCCCATTTATATCTATCGAGGAGGTTCCAACCCGGGGCCACAAAATCCTTTCTTACGCTTGTTGGTTAGCATTGCAGTGCTGGCTGCGATGGTGGGAATTGGGGTTTTGCTTTTGCCAGTCATTGGTGTGGTTGCTTTGATCATTTTGGGTCTTGTAGTGGTGACAATCATTGGCGGATTGATCTATCGAGCTATGTATGGTGATCCATTAGCACGAATGCGCGAGATGAATGAAGATATGAGAATTAATCCACAAAGTGCCAACCCATTTGGCTCTAGAACCCATCAGGAAGATGAAGAACAAGCTCCCAAGCGTTTTCGCAGCCAAGTTCAAGATGTTGAGGACGCAGTTGTTGTAGAAGAAAAGCAGCGTCCAAGCGAGCATTAAAAGAAGTCAGTTATAAAAGGGGTGAGAGTAGGTAACTTGCCCCTTCTTTTGTTCGTTCCCAAAGGCCGCGTCGATACCAAATATGGGGAATTAATTTAGAACTGTCGTGAACGTAAGATTGATTGAGAGTCTCTAGCTTTTGTGCAAACTCTCTGTCCATGACCATGAGCATTAATTCGTAATTTAAGTGCAAGCTCCTTACATCCATATTAACAGTGCCAAAAAGGGATAAAGTACCATCAATAACAATGCTCTTCGTGTGTAAAACGCCTGAGTGATAGAGTTGGATTTCCACCCCAGATTGCAAAAGGTCATCAAAATAACGTCGGGCAGCATAACTCACTAAAGAAGAGTCTGTTTTTTCCGACAGGATAATGGTGACTTTAACACCTCTTATTGCAGCATTTTGAAGAGCAAGAGCTAACGCCTCACCAGGGACGAAATACGGTGTAACGATTTGAATCTCCTTTTTAGCCTCATGGATTGCTTGCAAAATAATTCGCTGATTAGCATCATGACTGGTGCCCGGGCCAGATGGTACGACCATGACGATTGCTTGGTCTTTTTCATCGAATTCAAATTCTTTGAGTTTTTTATTGGGAAGTTGTTCTTTTGAATCTGTAAGAACTTCCCAATCAAATTCAATGAGTTGATAGAGACTTTCAACAATTTCTCCTTTGGCCTGTACCATGGCATCGATCCATTGGCTTGAGGAGGAATTTGATTTGAAAAATTGAGGATCAACCATATTTAAGCTACCGCTGTAGCCAATTTGATTGTCGATCACCACAATTTTTCGATGTAGCCGTATGTCAGCACGGGCCAGAAGCGCACTGATGAGGTTTACGGGGAGCGCCTCCTCAAGATGAACATTGGCATCTTTAAAAAGATAAACCCAGTCACTTTTAAGGAAACGTCTGGATCCGATGGAGTCGACAAGGACATAGCACTTAACTCCTCGTCTAGCAGCTCGCACAATAGCCGCAGAGATGTTGTCTGCTTTACCTCCGATATCCCAAATGTAAAACTCCATCAGAATAAATTCTTTCGCATTGTCGATATCAGCCTCTAGGCGTGTTAAAGCTTCGTCAGAGTCATCGAGAAGATGTAGGGATGATTCAATGGTTAATGGGTATTTGCCGAGTCTGGTGGCCATACGAGAAAGTCCGCGATAGGCAATCGGGGAGCGTGATTCAGTATGAGAGATTTGACGAAATTGTTGGCGCTTTTTCCGCATCGCTTTGCGTAATTTGAGGGCGTGCCAACGTCCAAGCGTTCTTTCGCCTAAAAGAAGGTAGAGCAAAAAGCCAGCATATGGTAGAAGCGTAGTTAATAAAATCCAGGCGAAAGCACTGCCTGGTGGATGGCGTGTGAGCATTACACGTAAAGTAACACCAACTATAAAGCTGATTTGCAGTGCAACGGCAATCATACCGTACGATAGCAGTTGATCTTTGAGTGATAAAAACATCGTAATTATTCCTTGTGTGCCCATAGTGTAACAGCCGAACATGAAATGAAGGAATAGCTTGTGTGGTATAACATGGCCATTAAATAAAGGAGTGTTGTGTGAATAAGTTTGAACTGATCACAATTATTATTTCTGCAGGATTAGCAGGAGCAGGTATATCTGTTTATATGCAGGGTGATCTAGCAATGGCATTTATTTGTGTTGGCGCATCAATAAAGCTCATTGCTGGATTGGGCAATATGGCCAGAATTAACTTCAATGATTTGCTAAATGCCTCGAGTGTAGAGGAGTTAGATGCACTATTGATGAAGGAACGTGAGAAAAATAAAGAAAAAAATAAAATTTTTTCATGGTTAAGTGAATTTGCTACATACTTGATTCTTGGTGGTTTTTTTCTTCTAATAGTAGAAGCCTTTCAAAAATTTTAAAAAAGTACTTGACAAGGGATTAAAAGTTTTCCATAATTCCATTCTCGCTACGGAGGGATGCCCGAGTGGCTAAAGGGGGCAGACTGTAAATCTGTTGGCTTACGCCTACGATG
>Ed_p2__coassemble_724_pt1 | contig 97627 bp, 90 predicted proteins | sample Ed_p2__metabat2_low_PE_017 | metagenome-assembled genome bin Ed_p2
GGACAGGTGTCTACCTCTATCAGAAGCAGACACGTAAACACAATCGCCAAATTCAAAAGTGTTCGATTTTGAAAGGTGGTGTTCGTAAGCTTAATCAAAGTCCTTATCTCGTCAAGGGATTCAGACTTTTCGACAAGGTGAAGTGTCTTGGGCAAGTGGGCTTTATTTTCGGGAGACGTGCATCAGGTTATTTTGACGTGAGAACGTTGGGAGGCAAGAAATTGTCGCCGGCTATCCATGCCAAGAAACTAATGCATCTCGAAAGAAGAAGAACTTTTTTAACCGAATTAAGAAAGGAGAACGGCGCTTCCTCCCCTGTCTAAAGACAGAGGTTTCCGCGCCTAAATATCTATGAAATACTTTGACTTTGAATTGCTTGGTATCAAGCGCAAGCTACCCTATGTACGTGTTGCTAATAAGTTAGCATTAGCAAGTTTTGTCGTTTTATCTGACACTGAACTTGTGCAAGCTGCAGCACCGGAATTGGTTAAACGTCTTCCTGAGGTCGACCTTTTAATGACTGCTGAAGCGAAAGGCATCATTTTGACCTATGAAATGAGCCGCATTATGGGCATGAAAGACTTTATCGTTGCACGCAAGAGCTATAAGCCTTACATGCAAAATGCCCTTTCCCATACAGCTCACTCCGTGACAACACAAAAAGAGCAAACACTTTGGTTAGATGGTGCAGATGCTGAGCGTATCAAAGGCAAACGTGTTGCCTTGATTGATGACGTTTTTGCAACTGGTGAATCATTGCGTGCTATCGAGGCACTTGCTACAGCAGCAGGTGCAAAGGTTGTTGCTCGAGCCGCCATTTTGGCCGAATTAGAAAGCGTCGGACGACCGGACCTTATTTATTTGAAGGAACACTTTGTCTTCCGAGCCAACGATGATGGTACTTTTACCCCCATCAAAACACTCAAAGAAATGGATGAGTTAAAAAAAGAATAGTCAAATCTCTTCTTTGAAAAAATGCCACCATTGCCTCAATGGGTAAACCATTAGAGTCATGGTGGCATTTTCTTCTCTCGGATTTTTTAGTTTTAAAGCAATATCAGCGATACCGTTACAGCTGCAGCGATCGTTGGCAATGCATTACGCTTAGCCATAGACATAGGATTAACACCGGCCAAACGTGCACAAATAATTGCACTGGCTGCCACTGGTGACATTGTTCTACCTAATGCAGCAGAAACCTGTGCAACCCCACCTAGTTCGGTAATTGAATAGCCAAAATCAGGAGCATGAGGAACGACACTTCCGATAAATGCTAACGATGCTGCATTACCAGAACCCGATACCACTGACATGAGAAATGGCCCAGCAGTAGCCGCAATTTGCGTTGCTGAGGTCGAATTTTTCATGGCATCCAGTAAAGCACTTGTTAACCCGATTTGCTCCATCCCGGCACAAAACATGGCAGCGCATGCCATCAAACCAATTACTTCACAAAAACTGTCACCTGCCCCTCGGAAGAATTCCTTTGTTGTTTGTCCTGGTGATGATCGCGTTACAACGATAGCTAATACAACCCCAACAATCATGGATTGAGGCACAGAGATATAGGGCAAAAGGCCAACTTGCTTAGATCCTAAAACCAACAGTACCAAGGGAACAATTGGAACAATGGCATACAAGGGATTGACTTTGAATCCTTCCGGTAAAGCTTTCTGCAGGCTCAACGGTGAACTGCCTACCCCTTCTTTTAAGATAAAAGACGTTGCGGTTAAGATCAAGACAGCAACACACAATGCTATCAACACCGCAGGGGCCAAATTAGCAATAACGGTCATCACATCCGTTTTAGCCATATCTGCGATTAAAGGATTAAACATAAATCCTGGAGAAATAACTGATCCCCAAGTTCCCAAAAAGACTGCACTACCAGCCATCACAGGTTTGACCCTTAACGCTAGTAGCATAGGAATTAAAAGCGTACCTACAGCAGCAGATACACCGGCAGCCGAAGGCAAAGAAATATTAAGAAAGAAAGTAACAACGGCGCCCGGCACAACAAAAAATTTCACATGATTTAGCAACCCCGTGACTACCGCCACTAAATGCTCTGAACATTTTGTTGATCGAATAACATATGAAAACCCCATCACAGTACAGACAATTGGAACTAAGCCACTATTTGTAAATTGTTTAATAAACGCATTTGCCGCAACAACTAAATCCCCGCCCAATATGGCCATCAAAGCCCCAGAAAGAAACAGAACCATTCGGGTTTCATAGTTTTTAATAATTAGTGCAAATGTTCCTAAAACAATTAACAAACCCACCCAAACCATTGGAATACCCTTTCATTTTCAAAGTCACGTTTAGCGATTATAGGAAGGGGTAGATAACTTATCATGTGATTTTTACACGATTTATCAGAATATATTTATTTTTATTTTTTATAATAATCATTGAATATCCACGTTATTTTCTATTTAAAATTCCTTTTTTCGATTATTATTTACACGTTAAATAATGCATATTTTATAAATATAGGGTAAATACTAATAATGCAACAACTTAATCGAAAAGTTTTTCATTTAGAAGTCTGGGAGCTCGTTTTCCGAGTCATTGAAGAGCAGTCTCTGATCAGAGTTGCAGATCAAAGAGGTCTAGAAAGAAGCCAAATTTCACGATTAATCAAAGCATTAGAAAAGGATATCGGTCACGAACTTCTTGTTCGAAATGGTCCAACAATTCAGCCCACCCAATTTGCATTATTAGCCAAAGAAAAACTTGAACCGTTATGGGAAAACTTCAACCAGACCTTGTTAGAACTCTCCAGCAGTGGGGAGCAAGACAGTGGCATTATTCGTATTGGTGCTCGTCCTGGTTTTATACAATCACAAATTTTGCCAATTCTTGGCGAGTTTCAAAGAAAGCACCCTCACATTACCTTTGACATTATTGCTGAAGATGATCCACGGACCTATATGCGTGGGCAAACTGACGTTGTGTTTTATTATGGTCCTGTAAACAATCCTAACCTCATTGAAAACTGGGTCTCTCGTTCGACATTTATTCCTTGTGCTTCACCTGAATACATTAAAAACTATGGCATGCCCAAATTTCCTGAAGATTTAAAAAAACACATTGGGATCATTTATACAGGACGACACAGAAGACAAGATGCTGTATTAGAAAAGGCAGGAGAACGATGCCCCTATGAATGGCATTCAACCATCAGAGTCAACAGCATGAAATCCGTAAAAACAGCCGTTTTAGCTGGTGCAGGCATCATTGCCGACATTCCAATGCATCACTGCTATAAAGAATTAATGAGCGGAGAATTAGTTGCCGTTTTAAATGGTTGGCATGCACCAAACCTTGATTACTACATTGCCTCAACACTTGAAGCTGCGAAACTTAAAAGAGTACAAATTTTCATTGAATGGTATGTACAACGACGTCGTGAAATTGAAATTGATCGAAAACGTATGCTTCAAGAGCTAGGAGTTAACATTTAATCTATTCATTATGAAAGAAGAAACTGAGTAATTTTGAAAATTTATTCAGTATAGTGAATAAATTTTTCTCATTTCTTCTTACTTTTGGAAGTCATCACGAATAAAAAATTTCAACACAATTAAAAAGCTCCAACTCTTTGTAAAAGAATTGGAGCTCTTACTTTGTGAAATTAGATTAGGCGATTACTCCGACGGAAATAATCGAGCAGAGAAGTGTAATCACAATAATTGAAATAACGTTCAACCAAAAACCTGCTCTTACCATCTCAGCAATACGAATACGACCCGTACCAAAAATAATTGCATTCGGAGGCGTTCCCACTGGCATCATGAAAGCCATAGACGCGCCCAATGTTGTACACACCAACAAAGCTTCTGGATGCATATTAATGGAGTCTGAAATTGCAGCAACCAACGGCATCATGGTTGCAGCTAATGCAGTATTGGATGTAAATTCCGAAGCAAAAACAGCCAAACTTGTCACGCCACCCATAATAGCAATCTCAGGCAAAGAGCCAAATGCTACGGCCTGAGCCCCCACTGCATTAGCCAATCCTGTCACTTGAATGGCGCTTGCCATGGTTAAGCCACCACCAAAGAGCAAAAGCACGTCCCAAGCAACTGCCTCAGAAGCACTTGACCAATCCAATGCATGAACACCACGCTTTTGATCCACAGGGATGATAAAGAGGATAATGCCGGCACCCATAGCAATAACCGTATCACTCAAGGCTTTAAAAGGCATCGAACCATTAATTTCAATTGCTCGAATCATCGGACCAAAGCACCAAAGTGCGGCAGCTAAAACAAAGATAGTTAAGACAATCTTTTCCCCTTTACTTAAAGGTCCAAGCTTAGAAATCTCGTTTTTAACCCACTCTTTGCCACCGGGCAATTCATCAATTTGCTCTCGGAACAAAATCTTCGTCATCATGAAGTAAGTGCTAATCATCAAAGCACCCACCACAGGAACAGAAATTTTCATCCACTCCAAGAAGCTAACATTAACGTGGTAAGTTTGCTCAACAAAGCGAACAAAGATCCCATTAGGGGGCGTACCAATCAAAGTTAATACCCCGCCTAAACTGGCACCATAAGCAATGGCCAATAAAACGCTCACACCAAAGTTATGTTCGCGCTTATCGATTGGTGAGTCAGCGCGCGTATTACGAACAACTCCCAAAATGGCCAGGGCAATGGGCACCATCATGGCTGCAGTTGCCGTATTACTCACCCAAGCGGATAAAAAGCCCGTTGCAACCAACAAGCCCAAAATAATTTGTTGAGGCTTCGTACCAAATACACGAATCGTCAACAAAGCAATGCGGCGATCCAAATGCCAACGAGCAATACCCGCAGCAATTAAAAAGCCACCCATGAATAAAAAGATCGTACTATTGGCGTAATTCTTTAGGGTATCTGCAGAATTTAATACGCCAAACATCGGGAAAAGCACGATTGGCAACAAAGACGTTACTGCAATCGGTACTGCTTCCGTAAACCACCAAGTTGCCATCCACAACACAATAGCAGCACAAGCACGAGCTGCATGCGAAAACGCGACTGTTTCTCCGGCCGTATTTTGGTAGGTTTCGGGAAGAATAAAATAGAGAGCAAGAGCCATTAGTGGCCCAAGCACTAAGGGAATGATCTTGGATTTGTTACTTAACGCACCAATCTCAATACTAGACTCATGATGAAGCATGAAACTTCTCCTTTCGATCTCGCTAATGCGAGTGGGGTGTGAAGTGAGTTCAACATCTGTAAACTCGTTTGATTCAATTGATATTAATCAAGAGTGACCATCTGATCAAGAGAATGGTTCAAAAAAAGGGCAGTTTTCACTGCCCTTTTAAGATAAAACACCTAGATTGAAATTAGCGAACTTCTCGGTCAATCACTTCCTGCATCGTGACAAACTTCACGCCGTGATCAACCAAGCTCTTTAATTTCACTTCATCATTCTGAGGGTCAATCCCTGCAATAGCATCTTTCACCCAAAATACTTCTATTTGGAAGTGAAGAGCATCAAAAGCCGTGCGAATAATAGAATCGTTTACATTCAAACCGCACAAATAAATGCGATTAACAAAACGATCCTTGCAATATGCGTCAAGCCCTGTCTCTGTCTTTCGATCTGCTTCTAAAAAAGCTGAATAGCTATTAATTGATGCGTGTGTTCCTTTCAAAATAGCGATAATTCGAGACATTGGGAGACGCAATTGTGAAGGCAAGTCTGCGCCAGAAGTACCTTCAACACAACATTGTTTAGTCAAGGTAATAGGACCAAACTCTGACTCAACCATATCACCAACGGTACAACCAGTATGATTTTCAACAAAACTAATATGATTTTCAGGTTTAAAGTCTTGAGCGACAATCACTCGTTCAAAGGTTTTGGCCATTTCTGATATCGCAGAAAAAGTGTCCTCAGCACCGCCAACTGGACAAACACCATTGCTCAAATAATCGTTTTGAACATCTTGCACTAACAGTGCTGTGAAAACCTTAATTGTCACAATCTTCCCCTAACATTTGTTCAAAGTCACGAATTAACGTGCTAATAATTGTATAAGTATCTTGAGCAGGCGCCAACTGTGCACCCTGTCCTAAAGGCATCTCAAGTAAATCTGCTCGGTTAGCACGTGTAGCAGCCTGATAAATAGAGGCCAATGCTTTATATTGGCCCGGATAAGGACTCACTGGAAGTTGAGCATCCTTTAAAGCCTCAAATAAGCCCGTCTCGATGACACGTGTTTCTCGACCTGTTGCCCATTGTGAAAAACGCGTTGAAGCATCCACACACCAAGGCACTTGATCCTTAAGTGCCTGTGGCCAAGCAGATTCCTTAGAGCGCACTAATAAAGACCCAACTTGCACACCATTGGCCCCCATCATAATGCTTGCCATCATCGTTTGAGCTGACATAATTGCGCCAGCAGCAACAACATCCAATGCGTCTCCACACACACGACGCACGGGCGGCAAGAGAGCCATCAAACCAATTTTAGAACCCTCTAACGGATTTTCGAAATATTGACGTGGGCCTCCCGCTTCAACGCCTTGAGCGATGACTACACCACAGCCAGCAACCTTTAATACTTTAGCTTCACGGGTGGAATTAACGCTACCCATCATTTCCACACCCATCGATTCTAATTTCTCAGCGAACTCTTCACGCGGACCGCCAAAGCTAAAGGAAACAACGGGGACATTGGCTTGAACAATGGCTTCAAACTGCTCTTCAAAAGAAGGAACCGATGCTAACTCATGCACTGCTCCCAACTCATCTCGTAGTGGCTCCAGTGCATCAAAAACCTGCTGTGTCTTGGCTGGCTCTTCTGGTTGCCTTGCTTCAACACGAATATTTAATGCAAAAGGCTTATCCGTTAAAGCACGAACCTTAGCAACTTCTTGTGCAATCTCTTCGGCTGTCATAAAACCACAAGGTAAAACACCCAGTCCACCAGCATTGCTAACGGCGGCCACCATTGCAGGCGTTGTCACGCCTAACATCGGAGAAGCAATAATCGGAGCTTTAATTTGTAAACGCGAACACAAGTGATGTGTTCTTTCTCGAACTAGTTTTTCTAAACCCATCGTCAATACTCAACAAGAAAAGACAGTAAAACCGATATTTTAACGCTTCGCCTCTATAATTACGCTGTTAGTTACTTTTGCCGTTTAAGGTTTCAAAATTATGAGTAAGCGTGTTGTTGTCGGTTTGTCCGGTGGCGTAGACTCTGCCGTTTCCGCCTATTTGCTCAAACAACAAGGTTATGACGTCATTGGGCTTTTCATGAAAAACTGGGAAGATGACGATGACAGTGAGTATTGTTCCTCTCGCCAAGACTTTATTGATGCTACGGCGGTTGCAGATGTCGTTGGCATTGATATTGAAGCTGTTAACTTTGCCAAAGAATATAAAGACCGAGTATTTGCAGATTTCCTTCGAGAGTACTCTGCTGGCCGCACTCCCAACCCCGATGTTCTTTGTAATGCCGAAATCAAATTCCGTGCATTTTTAGACCACGCAATGGCCATGGGTGCAGAAAAAATTGCGACGGGTCACTATGCTCGAGTTCGTGAAGTCAATGGCAAGACACAGTTATTGCGTGGTTTAGATGAAACAAAAGACCAAAGCTACTTTTTACATCGTTTAACTCAAGAGCAAATTAGCAAAGCCATCTTTCCTGTAGGTGAATTACGCAAAACTCAAGTTAGAAAAATTGCAGAAGAAATTGGCCTACCTAACGCCAAGAAAAAGGACTCTACTGGCATTTGCTTTATTGGGGAGCGACCCTTTAGAGAGTTTTTAAATCGCTACTTACCAACGCACCCCGGTCCTATGAAAACCACAGACGGTAAAGTGGTGGGTGAGCACATGGGTTTGGCTTTTTATACATTAGGTCAACGCAAAGGCATTGGCGTTGGCGGTAGTCGTGATGGTAATGGAGAACCTTGGTTTGTTGCTCGTAAAGATTTGGCTACCAATACACTTTGGATTGCACAAGGTCATGATCATCCTTGGTTATTAAGTCAGCATTTAGCAGCCGTGATGCCCAGTTGGGTCTCCGGTGAAGCTCCTGCTGCCGGCTCTCAATTAACGGTAAAAACACGTTACCGACAAACGGATGGCGCTTGTACTGTCGCACAAAGCTCAGCAGAGGCCTTTACGCTGGACTTCGACATTCCGCAATGGGCTGTAACACCTGGCCAAAGCGCTGTTATTTATGACGGCGAAGTCTGCCTCGGTGGTGGCTTTATCGATGTGATTGACCAACACGGTTGCTAACTTCCATCCCAATACGCAAAATTCCCTCAGTGCATAACAGTTGCAACTGAGGGAATTCTTTATCTGTCGTGAAGGATTGACTAGAGAACCTTCGACAAGAATGACTTCGTACGAGCGTGTTGGGGATTGTTGAAGATTTGTTCCGGTGTACCTTCTTCAACAACATTACCACCGTCCATAAAGATCACGCGGTCACCTACTTCACGGGCAAAACCCATTTCGTGGGTCACAACAACCATCGTCATCCCTTCATGGGCCAATTGCTTCATAACGTCCAATACTTCTTTCACCATTTCTGGGTCAAGTGCTGACGTTGGTTCATCAAAGAGCAATGCCTTCGGACGCATTGCTAAAGCTCGAGCAATGGCCACACGTTGCTTTTGACCACCTGACAATTGTGAGGGGTAAGCATCGCTCTTGCTGCGCAGGCCAACCTTATCGAGCAGGCGCAAAGCAATTTCTTCTGCCTTCTTGGGATCCATTTTACGAACTTGAATCGGTGCTAACGTCAAGTTTTGTAAAACAGTCATATTTTCAAAAAGATTGAAATGTTGGAATACCATGCCGACTTCTGCACGAATTCGGTCAATATTCTTTTGATCATCAATCTCTTCACCATCAATATAGATATGGCCTTCAGTTGGCTTTTCCAAATGGGTAATGCTGCGCAAAAGAGTACTCTTACCCGAACCGGACGGACCAATAATCACAACAACTTCTTTGGCATCAATTTCCATATTGACGCACGGCAATACGACATGGTCGCCATAGGCCTTCTTTAAATTTTCGATTTTGATCATTATTTGTATCTCTTTTCAAGGTAAGCCACTAAACGCGTAATCGGGAAGGTCATGGCCAAGTAGATCAAGGCAACAGCCGTCCAAATTTCCATGGCACCATAGGTGCTAGCAATGATCAATTGGCCTTGGCGAGTCAATTCTTCAAAACCGATAACGGAAACCAAAGAAGAGTCCTTCAACATGGCGATAAATTCATTACCTAATGGCGGGATAATGCGCTTAAAAGCTTGAGGGATCACCACAAATCGCATGGTTTGAGACCAAGTCAAACCCAAAGAGCGACCGGCTTCCATTTGGCCCTTATCAATAGAAAGAATGCCACCACGGAAAATCTCAGCGATATAAGCACTACTGTTGATACTACAAGCCACAATTGCTGCAACAAATGGATCAATTCGCGTACCGGTTAACATCGGCAAAGCGAAATAAATCATAAAAATTTGCACCAAAAGAGGCGTACCGCGCAAAAAGTCCACGTAAACCTTGGCAGGGATACGAATTAAGGCTACTCGAGAAATTTGAGCAATCCCGATGAACAGCCCAAAGAACAAACCCAAGCCCACACTGATAGCCGTAATTTTGAGCGTAACGCCAGCACCGGCTAACAAAAGCGGAAGTGAGTCGGTAATTAATTGAAAATCAAACATGTTGATGTTGTTACCTATTCGTTGTTATTAATTATTTTTGGGCACCAAACCACTTTTGGTAAATCTTGTCATACTCACCATTGGAACGAATGATCTCCATACCCTTGTTGAGCTTTTCCAAAACAGCTTTATTGCCCTTTTTAACGCCCATTGCATAATATTCAGCGTCAAAAATTTGATTGACGGTCATCACCGTATCATCGCCTCGGCGCATGAGGTAGTAGTCAACGACGGGTTTATCGTTTAACACTGCTTCACAGCCCAAGTTCTTTAATTCCATGAAAGCTTCAGTGATACTATTGAATTCCGTCACCTTTGCTCCCTTGACGCGATTAGCAGCCATGGCGCCAGTCGTACCAATTTGAGCACAGAGTCGCTGACCTTCCAAACTCTTTAAACCATCATACTTCTTTTGGTCAGCTTTACGGATCAAAATCACCAAACCGGATTGATAGTACGGACTCGTAAAATCAATGCGAGCCTGACGCTCTGGTGTCACTGTCATAGCTGCAGCGGTAACATCAATAACGCCCGTTTGCAGAGACGGAATCAGAGCATCGAAACCCATATTGTGAATGCGAATATCATCACCAACAGCCTTCGCTGCAGCACGAATCACATCAATATCAAAACCCGTGACCTCATGGGTTTGCTCATCCATAAACTCAAATGGTGCGAAAGTGGCTTCTGTACCCACATTTAACGTCGCAGCTTGAGCGGTCATTGCCATACTTAAGGCAACCAATGCACCCACAATTGTCTTTTTCATGAAAAAATCCTTTCAGTTTTATTTCGAATTTAATTCGAAATTATTTCTGAGTTCCAAACCACTTTTGGTAAATCTTGTCGTACTCACCACTAGCCTTTACCTTTTCAAGGCCTTCGTTTAAGAACTCTTGCATTTTCTTATTATTTTTTGCCACTGCGATACCGTAATCTTCAGCCGTTAAAGTATCGGGCAGACGGTACATACCTTGGGCACCACGACGAGACATGTAATAATCCATCACCGGCTTATCGTGTACCACGGCTTCACAACCGCCATTTTGGAGCTCCAAGAACGCTTCTGGAGCAGAATTAAATTCCTTGACATTTTGACCAGAGAACTTACGAGCTGTAATGGCTCCCGTTGTCCCAATTTGAGCACACAATTGCTTACCCTTGATGCTGTCAACAGTCGGATACTTATCCTTGTTCACTTCACGCACCATGATTGCTAAGCCAGATTGATAGTACGGAGTCGAAAACAAAACTCGACGAGCACGTTGTTCTGTAATTGTCATACCACTGATTGCAAAATCAATCGCACGCGTTTGCAATGCCGGGATCAAACCGTCAAAAGGCATATTTTGCAACTTCACTTCAGCGCCTTGAGCCCTAACAATAGCGCGGATCAAATCCATTTCAAAACCTGCCGGTTGATTATTCTCATCAACAAACTCAAATGGAGCAAAAGCCATATTGGCACCAGCGGTATAAACATCAGCAGCTTGTGCTTGCGTCATCACGCCAGCTGCAGCCATCATCACTGCCAACATTGTTACTTTCGTCTTCAAAGTCATCTTGCGCTCCTTGTCGAATCAAGAATTATCTTTTATCAATTTTCAGTGTTTTTTTGTTTTACGACTCCCAAGATTTTTCAATCAATTGCGACGTCGTGAGGAGACAGTTTATCCATGTCGAAAAAACACACAACTTCGCAACCGATTGTTTTTATTAATTAAATGTCGAATTGTTTCAACAAAAGGCCGACAATTAAAGGGCATTTGCCTATCGATTTTCGATAAATTAAATCTCAACAATATTAACCCCTTGAAAACATTTAATAAATGCTGAATTACGCTTAGAGTTGTTCTATGGCAAAAAACTAGACTCTTTTACTTAAGAAGAAACCGATACTCTAAAAAGATTACAAAAAACAATTAAAAATCAAAAGATAAATTCTTTCTTTAAAAACTAGATTTTCTTCTTATTTTTCAATGAATTAAAAAATAATTGGCAATTTCTATATTAATTGACAAGTGATTATTTTTGTCGACTAAAAAAAAGTTTGAGCTAACTCAAACTTTTAGTAAATAACTCAATTTTCTAACCTGTATGGAAAGAAAAAGAGACTTCGTGGCCTCTCTCTTTTTTACGACAACTCAGGTTCTATCGATTGATGCAATTTTTCCATTAAAGCCTGAAATTCATCTTCAGACATTTGTTCTCGAGCATCGTCAAAGTAGCGGGTAAACAATAATTCCAAACCTCGTACAACAACTTCTGACGGCGTACATTGACGAATGGTTGCAAATGTCTCTAACCGTTCAACATAATGACTGGGTACGACGACTTCGATGGTTTCGTGCTGCATGCTTTGAGCCCTCCTCGTCATAATTATTCATGACTTAACGGAGGTTTTACTCAACAAAAACGAAAAACCGTTGATACAAACTAAATGGCGACCCCCTCTTTACTTTGGGAGCTCGTCAGGCCATTCAATTAAAAGGTTGGCGGCAGTTTTTTCTGTCAAAACATGCACTAATTGCTCAACATGAGCGGTTGGAACATCTAACAAAAATGTCACATCCATTGCAAAGTCTTTTTCCAAAATCTCTGCATTCACTTCCTCAAATTCTCTCAAGGCAATATTGACAAAACGATGCTCAAGCGTAATTTTTATTTTTTTACACGGTACGCGTTGTCGAATTGGAAGCGACTCCAAACCTAATTTGGTCAACCCTTGATAGGCTCTGACCAAACCTCCCGTACCCAATAAAATGCCGCCAAAATAGCGAGTGACAACCGCAGCAACTTCACCTACACCACAATGCAATAAAACCGTTAACATGGGGCGCCCTGCTGTACCTTTAGGCTCACCATCATCGCTAGCTCCCACTTGTGCTGTGCTGCCTGGTTCACCTGCTACATAAGCCCAACAGTTATGGGTGGCGGTTGCATGCTCTTGACGAATTTTCTCGATAAAAGCCTTCGCCTCTTCAGCATTAGTAACACGCGCCATAGTTACGATAAAGCGTGAGCGGTGAATTACCTCTTCAGCTCGATGAATTTCTCCCTGCCTTAAATTGGGAACGTTATAAACTGTTTGTGCCATTTTCTACGAAAGAGAAAGCGACCCAAGTCGCTATGACTTGGATCGCTTTGGAGATCAAGGATTTTGTTGTAATACCATCAGATTACATCATCGGCATACCGTCCATGCCACCCATGGCCGGGGGCATCGGTTGCTTGTCTTCCGGCAAATCACCGATCATGCAGTCCGTCGTCAAAATTAAGCTAGCAACAGAGGCTGCATTTTGCAAGGCCGTACGCGTGACCTTCGTCGGATCCAACACACCCATTTCAATCATGTCGCCATAGGTGCTCGTTTGAGCGTTGAAGCCGAAGTTACCTTCACCATTGGCCACAGCGTTAACAACCACGCTCGGTTCGAGACCGGCGTTAGAAACGATTTGGCGCATCGGTTCTTCCATAGCACGCAAGACAATCTTGATACCAGCCGTTTGTTCTTCGTTGTCGCCCTTGAGGTCAGAGATGGCCTTCTTAGCGCGAACAAGAGCAACACCACCACCAGGAACAACACCTTCTTCAACGGCAGCACGCGTAGCATGCAAAGCGTCATCAACGCGAGCCTTCTTTTCCTTCATTTCAACTTCAGTGGCAGCACCGATCTTCAACAAAGCGACACCACCGGCCAACTTGGCCACACGTTCTTGAAGCTTTTCACGATCGTAGTCAGAAGAGACGGCTTCGATTTGCGTGCGAATGTTCTTCACACGAGCTTCGATCAATTCAGGGTTACCAGCACCGTTGATGATCGTGGTGTTTTCCTTGTTGACTTCAATACGCTTGGCTTGACCCAAGTGTTCAAGCGTAGCCTTTTCCAACGTCAAACCGATGTCCTTCGTGATTAACGTACCACCCGTCAAGATAGCGATATCTTCGAGCGTAGCCTTACGACGATCACCAAAGCCAGGAGCCTTAACTGCACAGACCTTCAAGATACCGCGCAAACTATTGACCACCAACGTAGCCAAAGCTTCGCCTTCCAAGTCTTCCGTGATGATCATCAACGGACGACCAGCCTTAGCAACTTGTTCCAAAATCGGCAAAAGATCGCGGATGTTGCTGATCTTTTGGTCATGCAACAAGATAAACGGATTATCCAAAACAGCCACTTGCTTGTCCGGATTCGTGATGAAGTACGGAGACAAGTAACCACGGTCAAATTGCATACCTTCGACAACGTCCAATTCGTTCTTCAAAGACTTACCATCTTCAACCGTGATAACGCCTTCCTTACCAACCTTTTCCATGGCTTCAGCGATAATTTCACCGATTTCGATATCGCTATTGGCAGAAATAGAGCCAACTTGAGCGATTTCCTTGGTGGTCGTAACAGGCTTGCTGATCTTCTTCAATTCTTCAATAGCACAAGCGACAGCCTTGTCGATACCGCGCTTTAAATCCATCGGATTCATGCCAGCAGCAACAAACTTCATACCTTCAACAACGATAGCTTGGGCTAAAACCGTAGCCGTGGTCGTACCGTCACCAGCATTGTCGTTGGTCTTAGAGGCCACTTCACGGACCATTTGAGCGCCCATATTTTCGAACTTGTCCTTCAATTCGATTTCACGAGCAACGGTCACACCGTCCTTGGTTACCAAGGGGCTACCGAAGTTGCGATCGAGCACAACATTACGGCCCTTAGGACCTAAGGTTACCTTAACGGCATTAGCCAACGTGTTGATACCGCGAACCATGCGAACGCGACCATCTTCACCAAAAAGCACTTGCTTAGCAGACATTTATTACTCCAAAAATAATTCGATCAAAATGCAATAGATTCTTAGCAGAGAACGCCCATGATGTCTTCTTCACGCATCACGAGGTATTCTTGGCCATCAACCTTAACGGTTTGACCAGCATACTTACCGAACAAAACACGATCGCCAACCTTCACATCCATCGGGATCAACTTGCCGGCATCATCACGCTTACCAGGACCGACGGCCAAAACTTCACCTTGATCGGGCTTTTCGCCTGCGCTGTCAGGCAACACGATACCACTGGCGGTGGTGCGTTCCACTTCCAAACGCTTAACGATCACACGGTCATGCAACGGACGAATTTGCATTTGATTTCTCCTAACTATCAAAAAATCTTTTACGAATCGCCACATATTTCCAATCTCTCGGACGATTCTAACCATTGGAATTTTCGGTACTATTGATAGAACCTTTTCTATCCCCAAAAATTCCTTCGTATACGGCATATGTGGGGATGCTTTTTTCTTTTTCAAGGGCCAAAATGCAAAAAATTATAAAAACATCCCTATTACTTCCAATTTTTGTTTTATCTATTTGTTTTTCTGCAACTAATTCTTTAGCTGCAACACAAAAATTACCCACCTCTGTTCAAAACGCACTCTCAAAAAACAAAATTTCGTCTAAACAACTTGCCGTCAGTGTGCGTCCTCTCGATGGAGGAAAACTATCGCTTAATTGGCAAGCTGATAAAAAAGTCCTTCCTGCATCCACGGAAAAAATCATTACAACCTTAGCTGCTTTGGAAACATTAGGCCCTAATTGGCGATGGAAAACAGAATATTTGTCTCAAAATACCCTTGAAAAAGGCACGCTGGAAGGTCCTTTATACATTCGAGGCGGAGGAGATCCAACCTATGTTATTGAAAATTTATGGCGAGACCTTTCTGCCCTAAAAACTAAAGGTCTCAAAAAGATTAATGGTGACATTGTCATTGACCGATCTTATTTTTTAACAGATAAAAGCAGCGTTTCTTTTGGTTCTGATATCCAACGTCCGTATATGAAAGAGGCCGATGCAGCCCTTCTCAATTATCAGGCTGTAACCTTTGATATTGAGCCCGATCTAGAAAACGGTATTGCTAGAATCACGACAACTCCTGCACTAAAAGGATTAAGTGCTCCCGCGACAGTTAAGCTCACTAATACCCCCAAACAATGTATCGCTTGGCGTCAAGCACTGGATCTCAATCTAGACAATGAATGGAAACCCACCTTTAAGGGAGGCTTTCCTCAAAGCTGTCCTCCCAAAAAGCTTTCTTATATTATCAATGACCCCCAAAAGTATTGGGAAGCACTCTTAACACCGTTATTTCAAGAAGTGGGTATTACTTGGAAAGGACAGGTAATTGAGGGCAAGGTCCCTGAAAATGCCAACTCTTTATACACTGCCTATTCAGAAGACTTGGTCCATATTAGTCGTCTAACTAACAAGTACAGCAACAATGTGTTGGCTCGTCACATTTATTTAACACTAGGTCTCAAAGCAAATGGGGCTTCTGAAGCCGCTGACTACGTTATGGCTCGCAGTGCTTTACAAACTTGGCTCACTCAGCAAGTTAAGGTTAAACCAGGAAAAGTTTTTGTTGATAACGGCAGTGGCCTATCGCGAGATAGCTACGTAACCGCAAGAGCAATGAATCAAATTATTGCCTATGGATGGCGTAGCCCCCGTATGCCAGAATGGGTCGCAACTTTCCCGGTTTCTGCAACAGACGGAACTATGAGAAAACGTAAAGTTGCTCCTGGAAATGCCTATATTAAGACAGGTTTGTTAAACGGAGTAAAGTCAGCTGCCGGTGTCATCCAAGCCAAAAGTGGCAGACGATATGCTTTTTTTGGTGTTGTCGAAGGTCAGAGAGCTACCTCCACTGATGCCCCGCTCGATGCTGTTATTCAATGGGTTTACCTAAGAGGATAGCGTAAACAAACTGTTTATAATTACGAGTTAACATTTTGTTTGTCATGAGTGTAGAAAATGACTTTTATTGAAAAATTACAAAAACGCTGGGCTGATAGCCAATCCCTGTTATGTGTGGGTCTCGATCCTGATTTTCATCGCTTGCCTAAACATCTCAAGGGCAAGGACTATGACTTTTATGAGTTCTGCACATCTATCGTTGACGCTACTGCACCATATGCTTGTGCTTTTAAGCCACAAATTGCCTACTTTGCTTCCCGTGGTGCAGAAGAACAACTTAAAGCCATCATTTCTTACATTCACGAAAATCACCCCACAATTCCTGTCGTTTTAGATAGCAAACGTGGTGACATTGGCTCAACGGCTAAACACTATGCCCGTGAAGCCTTCGTGCGTTTCAACGCTGATGCCGTAACGTTATCTCCGTACATGGGCTTTGACTCTGTTGAACCCTATCTCGAATATGAAGATCGTGGCGCAATCTTGTTGTGTCGTACATCCAACAAGGGGGGCAATGACATTCAAATGTTAATGTCTGACGGCAAACCTATTTACCAACATGTGGCTGCATTGGCTGCTGGCCCCTGGAATAAAAATGGTCAATTAGGTCTCGTGGTTGGTGCAACCTTCCCGAACGAAATCGCACAAGTGCGCCAAATCGTAGGCGATCTTCCTTTATTGGTACCTGGCGTTGGTGCCCAAGGCGGAGACATCAATGCTTGCGTCACTGCCGGTATCACTGGTAATAAGACAGGTATGATGATTAATTCCAGTCGCGCTATTTTGTACGCTTCTGCTGAAGAAGACTTCAAAGAAGCTGCCGCTAAAGTTGCTCGTGAAACTTGTGAAAAGATTAATGCCGCACGTAATCTTTAAGTTGTAAAGAAATCCGCTTTAGTTTTTTTTACTTTTTTAACTGATCCCCATTTCTTAGATTAATAAAAGAAATGGGGATTTTTTATAAATTGAGTATGGAGAGCTTGGATTTTTCGGACACCAGAAATCCCAAAAAGCCATACTGCTCCTTGCCTTTAAGCAAAAAAAACACGCAGAGTTTTGCCCCTGCGTGCTTCACGTTATCATGATCGTAAATTAGTACTCAAACGTACCCTTTTCAACGATTTCACCATTGCGCATCATCACCTTGTTGCGAGACACAACGGTAGTCAATTCCATTGCATCGTTGAACAAGCAAGCATTAGCGCAACCACCTTCTTCAATAACACCTTGACCCGGCAAGCTCAATGCCTTACCAACGTTAGAAGAGATAAAGGTGATAGCTTGTTCAATCGGCATATTGTGCTCTGCGATCAAACGCTTAACTTCCGTTAAGTTACCGCTCACACCACCAACACCTAAACCAACCATTTCACCCTTTTCGTTAAAGCGGGGCACAGAACCATGGCCGTCTGTAGAAAGCGTGATATGCGTAGGATCAACACCAGCATCCAATGCCGTCATCACTGCGATAGCAGGATTGTCGAATGCACAGCTTGCACCCGTTGTGATATCCATGTAGCCACCAGCCTTAGCAAAGTCAACAGCTGCGTCAAAGACGTGACGGATACGACCACAGTGCGTCGGACGGATATGGCGAATCGGGAAGCCCTTAGCAACGATTTCCTTATACATATCGAAGCTGCCTGGGATATTGCCCGTATGAATGTGCAAGAAACCAATCTTACCAGCAATCATGGCGCCAACACGAATATCGGCCAATAAAGCCAACACTTGTTGCATCGTCGGGAATGAAGAACGATGATCACCCAAAGCAATCTTCACACCTAAGCATTCAGGCACAAAGAATAAGTCATCAGAAACCGACTTCGTCATCGTTGTGGGCGGATAGCGATAGTTAGATGTGTACATCCAAGCGCTAACGCCTTCACTCTTTAACCCACGAACCTTTGCGAGCAAGTTCGGAATAGAACGGGTCGTGTAGTCAGTACCAGAGACACCAACCAAAGAGGTCGTACCGCAAGCAACCAATTCAGACAACATGATTTCAGGAGTGCGGCTAACCGGACCACCTTCACCACCACCACCGGTGACGTGAATATGTTGATCGAAAAAGCCCGGCGTCATAATTTGACCCTTGGCATCAATGACTTCCGTACCCGGCAAAGTTGAAGGAAGATCCTTGCCAATGGCAACAACCTTTTCAGCAACCATCAAAACGTCTTGTTCACCCAAGTCCTTCGGAGCAAACACACGAGCGTTTTTAATTAACAATGCCATAAAACACCCCTTTGAAATGAATAAAAAGTCTACCGATTCATAATCGGCACCATAACTGTTAATTGTAAATCCAATTGTTCAAACTTCGCTTTGAAAACTGATACTTTAATGATGGAAACGATATTCTTTAAGGGTCTTAACAAAAGAGCAAAAATCCTAAGATTTTTGCTCTTTGTTTTAAGCCTCCACTGCGTGCTTCGTTTCTTCTGGCACTCGAGAAACTAAAACCTTATCTACACGGCGACCATCCATGTCGACAACTTCAAAACGCCACCCTTCCCACATAACAACTTCACCGGTTGTTGGAATATGCTCCATAATCCAAATAATCATACCTGCTAACGTGTTATAACGACCTTCACTTTCTTGTGGCAAACTCTTTAGTTGCAGACGATCTTTTAATTCAGGCACTGCTAACATTCCATCGAGCAATAGCGAGCCATCTTCTCGTTCCACAATCCAAGAATCGTCTCCAAGTCCCGGCTTAAACTCACCTGCGATTGCCTCTAAAACATCTCGAGGACTCACGAGACCCTGCACTGTTCCGTACTCATCGACAACAATGGCCACAGGAATATCGTTATCACGAAAGTTTTCTAATAGCTCCAAACCTGTCAAAGTCTCTGGCACATAAGCAGCTTTTGCCATTTGACTGGTGAAATCAACCTTACCGTTTTCAAGCAATTGACGTAACAGAACGCGAGTCGAGCAAAACCCTTTAATGTCATCTAAAGAGCCGTCTGCAATAGGTAAACGGGAGTGTTGAGAGGTCACAATCTTACGAACATTGAGATCCGCATCATCTTGAAGATCGATCCACTCCACTTCGCTACGAGGTGTCATTAGCGTTGCAATGGTTCGATCATCCAGACGGAAAAGATTTCGAGCCATATCACGCTCTTGAGCTTCAATGACGCCAGACTCACTTCCCTCATCAATAACAGCGTGGATTTCTTCTTCTGTAACAGTTGGTTCTTGAGAATCAGACTTACCTGTTAATTTCAAAATAAGATTGGTAGAAACTGATAAAAGTTTCACAAACGGCGCCATCAAAATGGCTAAGGCATTAATGGGGCGAGCAATTTGGCAGGCAACGCCTTCTGGATTCATTTGACCCAATCGCTTAGGAACCAATTCTCCCAAAATAATAGAAAAATAAGTCACTAAAACAACAACCAATACTAGACCCAGTGTGTGAGCCGTTCCTGGTGCCACACCCCAGCTATCGGTTAACCAAGAAGCCACTGGTGTAGCTAAGGCTGCCTCCCCTACAATCCCAGACAGAATACCGATCGAGGTAATGCCCACTTGAATGGCGGACAGTGCTCGCGTCGGTTCCTCATTGAGTTGCATAGCAACTTTTGCTCCCTTATCTCCCTCGTCTTCTTTGACTTGTAAGCGAGCTCGGCGACTTGTTACCAAAGCGATTTCGCTCATGGCAAACGCACCGTTTAAAAGAATTAATGCAATAAGGCAAAAGATATTGAACCAATTGTCCATGTCAGTTAAACACTACGCGTTTTGTAAATACTTTAATAAACCAAGAAGTGCTCGGCGAATCGTCGCCTTTCGAACAGCTTGCCGATCGCCATCAAACACTTCTCGAACAACTGTTGGAGCGCTTCCACGCTCACACCAGGCTAAATAAACAGTCCCTACTGGCTTACCAGGCACAGCACCTCCCGGTCCTGCAATCCCTGTCACAGCAACGGCCAAATTAGCGTTTGAGTGCTTTATTGCTCCGAGCACCATTTCTGAAGCACATTCTTCAGAAACGGCTCCATGCACCTTTAAAGTTTGCTCATTGACCCCTAAAAGCGCCATTTTCGATTCATTACTATAGGTAACAAATCCGCGATCAAACCACTGACTTGAGCCAGCAATATCAGTGATTGTGAAACTAATTCCACCCGCTGTACAAGATTCTGCCGTGGCCAGTAGTGCGTTTTTTTCTAATGCAACCTCACCTAATACTTTGGCAAGTTCCTGTAACTCACGATCCATAGCTCCTCCTAAATGAAGCTCATTACCCACTGAGCTAACCAAAGCAACAAGAGAGCATATAGCGCAGCGACCGCATCATCGAGCATGACGCCAACACCATTTTTCATTTTACGATCAAAGTAACTTGCTGGAGGCAGCTTCACGATATCAAAAAATCGGAAAGCAACAAAAGCAGCAACTAACCAAGCAAGCGTTTGAGGCACAAGTGCCATCACTACCCAAATTGCGAAAACCTCATCGATCACAATAGAGCCGTGATCTTGAACGCCTAAATCTTTACTCGTTTCTTCACAGGCCCATGCTCCAACAACAAAGGTAACTGCAGCAATAACAAGCCATACCATGGGACTGACCCAAGGCATGAGCGCCCAATACACTAGCCACCCTGCTAATGTGCCCCACGTACCAGGTGCAGGACGAATAACACCGCTAGCAAAAAAACTGGCAATGATGTGACTGGGTTTTGAGAAGGCAAAACTTGCCGTCATTCTGACTTTATTAACTGGATTATTAGAGCTGTATTTTTCTAACATTATTTACTCTCGAAAATGATCAAAACCCTTAAAGTCAGCCTTTACCTCTAAGCCCTCTTTGTCAAAAAACTCAACGCCGTCACCAACCACTTCACCAATACGTGAAAGGGGTAAATGATTTAATTCGCTCCACTCTACAATGCGTGCACGATGGGAGGGTGAAGCAGTGAAAACCAGTTCGTAATCATCCCCTCCTGCCCACTGAGCCTGACGGCGACGTTGTTGATCAAATAAAGCTAAATCATCGCTGACCGCAGGAGCATCAATAAAGAGTTTTGCCCCTACATTAGATCGTTCTAGTATATGTCCCAAATCTTGCAACAACCCATCGGAGACATCTGCACAAGCACTGGCTACTTCACTCAATAGCGTCTGGCCTAACTGTACTCGCGGTGTCGGCAAATCCATACGGCTAGCCAAATACGGAGTGACTTTTTCAGACCAAACATGTGTTCTCATCATTAGTGCAGCATAGGCATCACCCACAGTTCCACTGACCCAAATGTCATCACCTAATTGGGCACCTTGGCGCGTCAAAGCTCGTTTTGTAACTTCCCCAAGTGCTGTAATTGTCATCGTAGAGGGCGCTCGGATATCGCCAACAAAAGTACTTTTTGTCGTATCACCGCCCAGTAAGGCGCATCCGTAAAGCTCTGCGGCTTGTTTTAACCCAGCACTAAAACCAGCTAACCAAGCTTCATCTACTTCGGGTAAAGAAATCGCCAAGAAAAAGGCACGAGGAGTCGATGCGGCAGCTGCCAAATCGGACAGATTAACCGCAAGGGCTTTAAAACCGACTGTTTGAGGATTGGCATCGAGCAAAAAGTGAGTACCCAATGCAGTGGTATCAACCGTGATGGCTAAAGTTGAATCACCAACTTTAAGAATGGCGCAATCATCGCCAATTCCTTGAGAGGACCAGTGACTGGTCACTCCCAAAGAAAAAAATCGGCCGATGAGATCAAATTCTGACGGGCTAGTGCCCATAGGAATTACTTGTGTTTGATTTCAGTGGCACGAACATCGGCTGCCACCTTATCCAACACACCGTTTACGTAACGGAAGCCTTCGCTACCACCAAAGATCTTGGATAATTCCACAGCCTCATTGATGACGACACGATAGGGAATTTCAATATGGTGCTTCAATTCGTACGTTGCCAAAAGCAAAACCGAACGCTCAACTAAAGACAAACGAGAAACATCGCGGTCGACATGAGCGCTATAAATGCCCTCAAGCTCAGCAATGTTATCAATGACACCGCTTAACAATTCAGTAAAGTGGGCCTTGTCACAGCGCTCAAAATCGCTCGCATCAATCGTGGCACCGGCAATGGGCTCACCGTCTTCACTCAAAATGCTCAAAAGCGTCGTATCAATGGTCTTGGCATCAAGGCCATTGACCAAATGTTCATAAATGCCCAACAATGCGAATTCGCGGGACAAAGAGCGAGCACCACGGCTCGGTCGATGGGGACGTTGTGCCATGCTTATTCCTCGTCTTCTTCAGTTTCAAACATAAATTCTTTGCCGAAATTGGCCATTTCGACAGCTACGCGAGCAGCATCCGTACCTTTTTCTTGCAAACGGGCCTTGGTTTGCTCATCATTTTCTGTCGTCAACACGGCATTAGCAATAGGTACATCCCACTCTAAACTGACTTGCATGATGCCAGAAGCACTTTCATTTGAAACAACATCAAAGTGATACGTTTCGCCGCGAATGACAGCGCCAATAGCAACCAAAGCGTCGTACTCACCCGTTTGACACATTTGTTGTAAAGCAAAGGGAATTTCCAAAGCACCCGGCACACGAGCCAAAGTAATGTCTTCTTCGACCACTCCCAAACGAGCCAATTCAGCCAAACATGCCTTCAACAAACCTTCACCGGCATACTCGTTAAAACGAGCTTGAACAATACCGATGCGAAGGCCGCGACCGTCTAAAGAGTTCTCGATGATATCCATGGACATCTTCTGTCTCCAGTTTTAATTCGTTACCAAAAAATAATTGCGCATATTGTACCGATTTTATGAGTACTTTCGCTTTTTTTGTCACAAAATCAGTCGATTGCATCAAAGATGCATACCCCGAGCATAGGAATAAGGCAGCTCAACCGAGTCATCCCCCAACTCTAGAGCGGCACGCCACCCCCAATGAGGATCCAAAAGCATCATGCGACCCACATCAACCATATCGGCAACGCCTTGAACCAAAATGGTTTCTGCTTGGGCAGAGTATTTAATAAGACCACAGCAAAGCGTCGGCATACCTGTCTCAGCCTTAACGCGTTGAGCGTAGGGTAGCTGATACCCGTAAGCCACCTCAATTTTTTGCATCGGTGCTAAACCGCCTGCCGAAACATCGACAAACTCACAACCAAGTCGCTGAAGTTCTTTAACAAAAATAATGTTTTCTTCTTCGTTCCAACCGCCATCGATCCAATCAGTAGCAGAAACGCGAACACCGATCGTTAGCTCTGGAGCGGCTTGCTTGATGGCTTCAAAAACCATTAAAGGCAAACGCATACGATTTTCTAAAGAACCACCGAACTCATCTGTACGATGATTGGTAATTGGAGAAAGGAATTGATGCATCAAATAGCCATGTGCACAATGCAACTGGATACCATCAAAGCCAGCTTCTTGAGCGCGCAAAGCTGCCAAAGCAAAAGCTTGGATGACGGCGTCAATATCGTCCTGCGTCATGGCTTTTGGCACGCGATGGGCCGAACTCGTTGCAATTGCTGAAGGAGCAATAATATCCCAACCTCCGTCAGCTACATCGGCGTTTTTCCCACCCATCCAACAACTGGCTTTTCTACCGGCATGACTCAATTGAATAATCACCTTGGTTGAACGATCGACTCGACGCATAGCTTCAAGCATGCTACGCATAGCGTCTCGTTGTTCATTATTCCAAAGACCTAAATCTTGCGGAGTGATTCGACCTTCAGGCGTTACCCCTGTTGCCTCAACACAAACCAATGCTGCACCAGAACCAGCGAGCTTCCCGTAGTGAACTGTGTGCCAAACATTGGGCATCCCGTCGGTGGCTTGATACATACACATCGGCGGAACAGAAATGCGATTTTTCATCTTCATCGCGCCAATTTGATAAGGGCTAAAAAGTTTTGTGTGCATCACTGCTCTCCTTATTGCGTACTATTGAAAGCTGGCGTTATTGTTGGTTTTGAACTGCCAACATTCGTTCTACATAACGAGCAATCGTATCGATTTCTACGTTCACTCGAGATTGAGGCTTTAAATGCTTTAACGTTGTAACTTCAACAGTATGCGGAATCAAATTAATTGAAACATCTGTGCCATCTTCAACATCAACAACTTCATTGATCGTCAAAGAGACGCCATTAATTGTTATCGAACCTTTATAGGCAAGGTAGCGACTCAAGCTCTTAGGAGTACGGACAACTAAATGCCAGCTTTCAGCCTTGGGCTCCATAACCATAACCGTTCCAACGCCATCGACATGGCCTGAAACAATATGACCATCTAAACGGTCACCCACGCGAAGCGCTTTTTCCAAATTCACTTCACCGAGCTTATTTAAACCATCAGTCTTAGAAAGACTCTCAGCTGAAACCTCAATTTTGAAACAATTGCCCTCAATAGCGACAACCGTCATACAAGCACCGTTGACAGCAATAGAGTCACCAACAGCAACCGAATCCAGTCCTAACGTCGGCGCTTCAATCGTTAAACGTGCACCGTCGCCCAAAACTTCGTGTTCACGAACGGTTCCCATGGCCTGAATAATGCCTGTAAACATGGTTTATGCTTCCTTTCTAACTAAAATTGTTCGCACATCTTGTCCAATTTTTTCGCTCGACAAAACGTGCCACGTGGTTAAATCATTCAAATTTTCAGACTCAGGCAATACAAAAGCACCTCGCCCTTGTCCTAAAAACTTTGGTGCCGTATAAATGAGCAACTCATCAACTAAGCCTAAAGTCATGAGGGCTCCATTTATAGTTGCCCCCGCCTCAACATGAACATCATTAATACTGCGACGAGCCAGCTCTTTTATCACGGCCTTGAGATCAACCTGCCCTTGAGCATTGGGTAAGCACAGAATTTCAGCCCCTCGTGCTTTTAGCACAGACACTCTAGGCTCTGGCATGTGAGCACAACAGATAAGAACCTGACCATCGTCAAACAATCGGGCATTTTCTGGTGTCTTGAGTTCGCTGTCCAAAATCACCTTAAGCGGTTGACGCGAAGCCAAAGAGCCATTAAACCGCACATTCATTTGAGGGTTGTCTGCTAAAACAGTGCCAATTCCCGTGAGAATCGCACCGCAATAGCTTCGGTAGCGATGACCGTCATTACGAGCTTGAGGGCCTGTAATCCACTGACTCTCTCCATTAGGTAAAGCCGTAAAACCGTCCATGCTCATTGCAACTTTTAGTCTCACCCAAGGACGGTGCTGAGTCATTTGCGTCATAAAGCCAGCATTAATTTGCCAAGCTTCTTGTGACAAAACATCCGTCACAACCTCTATGCCTGCTTCTTTTAAAATCGCTACACCACGTCCTGCAACCTTGGGATTTGGATCTAGACACGCAATAACAACTCGAGCAACTTTTTCTTTAACAAGACGAAGTGCACAAGGCGGAGTCCGACCATAATGTGAACATGGCTCTAGAGTAACGTAAGCGGTTGCACCTTCAATCGTATAACCGCGTCGTTGAGCATCTTTAATTGCTTGGATTTCTGCGTGATCGCCACCCACAAATTGAGTAAATCCCTCACCCAATACCATGCCATCTCGAACCAACACACACCCGACACTGGGATTAGGTGGACTAATGGGTCGAGCTAACTGCGCCAACTCTAGCGCCCTTTTCATCCATTGCGTATCGTTCATCAAGCTTCTCTAGCTACGTCTGCGAACTTCTTAACGTCCTCGAAATTACGATAGACACTAGCAAAGCGAACATAAGCAACTTTATCGAGCATGCGCAATTGCTCCATCACCAATTCGCCTAAACGATCGCTACGAATTTCTCGTTCACCTAAAGCTAACATTTTTTGCTCAATGCGATTAACCGCTTCATCAATACGCTCACGGGAAACTGGTCGCTTTCTCAGGGCCAACATCATTGAAGCTCTGAGCTTACGTTGGTCGTATTCACAACGTCCACCACCTCGCTTAATGATCGATGGCATGGACAGTTCCACACGCTCATAAGTCGTAAATCGCTTCTCACACTTTAAACAACGACGGCGACGACGAATGGTTGTACCATCCTCACTCGTACGAGAGTCAATCACTTGAGTTTGTTCGTGCTTACAAAACGGACAAAACATAACAGCCTCCGGCCAGCTTACTCGACACAATCGAGCATTAACCACAAGATATTGAGAAAAACCAACTTTTATTGTACGCCTTTCCCACTTCTTGTGGCCGATCAAATTGCATTCAACTCACTATTTTCTTTACTCTTGAAGGCGTGGATTCAGACTAAAAATGCCTTGTAAAACCGCCATTCCCAAGACATGTGCTGCCATAGCTGTTCTCACTTGCAACCATGAAGCCGTATCCGGCAAATCCAACGCATCCACATCCAAGGCGTAAACCATAAACTCATAGCCATGTAAACGCGCATCAAATCCCGGAGGACAAGGGCCATCATAACCGCGATGCACCTCTGCGTTGCGCGTGTAGTCATTTAATGCCTCGACGCCAACAAATTTTTCAAAGGTTTTGCCTGTTGTTTCATCACCAACACTGGCTTCGCCCTTTTGAAATTCATTAACTTCCGGACTGACATTCCAAATCAACCAGTGCACAAAATCACGACGTGGTTGATCCTCTGGAATTTCACCATCCGCATTAAGAGCTTCACGATCTGTCGGAACATCTGGATCAATGCACGCAATAACCAGTGATTTTGTTCCTTCAGGTAAATTGCTCCACTTTAAATGTGGGTTGAGATTATCTGATAGAGCAAACTCACCATTGTTTAATCGCCCATAAGCACACTCTGGCGGAATCCATTGTCCATGCTCAAAATCATGACTAATCAACTTCATATGATTTCTCCTAAACTTCCAACCAAATCGTCACAGGCCCATCATTGACAAGGCCCACTTTCATATGAGCCCCAAACTCTCCTGTTTGTACCTTAAGCCCAGACTGACGAATAAGCTTTACAAAAGCCTCGTACAAACGAAGTCCTACATCAGGGGCTGCTGCAGGCGTAAAGCTGGGACGCAATCCTCGTGATGTATCAGCAGCCAATGTGAACTGAGAAACAATTAAAAGCTCACCATTAACATCCGTAACGCTTTTATTCATTTTGCCGTTTTCGTCTTCAAAAATACGATAACCCAAAACTTTCTTGGCTAGTTTTTCGACATTTTCTTCCGTATCTTCTTTCTGAGCACAAACCAACACCAATAATCCTTTGTTAATGGCGCCAATGGTTTCTCCCTCAACCGTCACACTCGCTTCACTTACTCGTTGCAATAACCCTATCATTTTTTCCTCTCTCAACAAAAAAGCCAAGACATGCCGCTTAGGTGGACGTCTTGGCTTTTCTTTCGGCGGTAGTACCCGAGAAATTAATTAACCGTTACTTTCGCCCACTTACGCTTACCGACTTGCAAGACATAGGTGCCTGCTGCTAACTTCAAACCGCGGTCTTCAACGCGCTCACCGTCAAGACGCACACCGCCTTGATCGATATTGCGGTTAGCCTCACCTACTGAAGCACAAAGGCCAGCCTCCTTAATCATCTTGCCAATACCAATTTCACCGTCTTGAGCTGCAACTGAGATCTCTTGAATATCAGAGGGCATTTCGCCAGCACGGAAGCGGTTATTAAACTCAGCTTCAGCAGCATCTGCAGCAGCTTCATCATGAAAGCGCGTAACAATTTCCTTAGCCAACATAACCTTGGCATCACGCGGATTGCGACCTTCACTGCATTCTTTTTTCAATTGAGCTAATTCAGCATTGCTGCGTAAGCTTAATAAGTCATACCAGTCCCACATCAAAGAGTCTGAGACAGACATCACTTTACCGAACATGTCGTTAGCAGCATCAGTGATACCGATGTAGTTATGCTTAGACTTACTCATCTTATTCACGCCATCTAAGCCAACCAACAAAGGCATTGTCAAAATACATTGCGGTTCTTGATCATACTGACGTTGCAACTCACGTCCAACCAAAAGATTGAAACGTTGATCGGAGCCACCCAATTCCAAATCAGCCTTCAATGCCACACTATCGTAGCCTTGCATTAAAGGATAAAGAAGCTCATGCATAGCAATCGGAGCGTTTTCAGCATAGCGCTTAGCGAAGTCATCACGTTCCAACAAACGAGCTAACGTATAACGAGATGCCAAACGAATCATGTCTGTGGCGGACATCTTGTCACACCACTCAGAGTTATAGCGGATTTCCGTCTTTTCGCGATCTAAGATAAGGCTAGCTTGATCCAAGTAAGTCTTTGCATTGACTTCAATTTGCTCACGAGAAAGCGGCGGACGCGTTACATTACGGCCAGACGGGTCGCCAATAGCAGCAGTAAAGTCACCGATCAAGAAAATCACTTGATGGCCCAAATCTTGCAATTGGCGCAACTTATTTAGTACCACCGTGTGACCGATATGAATGTCAGGTGCTGTCGGGTCTAAACCTAACTTACAGCGCAACGGCGTACCCGTAGCCATAGAACGAGCGAGCTTTTGTTCAAAGTCGCTTTCAACCAATAAAGTGTCTACACCGCGTTTGATGGTCTCCAACGCTTCTTTCACTTGCGCTGTGACTGGGTATTTCTTTTCCGATTCGCTCATGGCTTCCTCAAAAACTTTTACAAAAACAATCCGTTAAAAAGAAGGACTCACAGGCGATAACTAACTTTTAGGGTACAATACGCCTCATCTTCTTTTACCGTATCGGCTTATTTTAGTCTATCCAAGCTCTCAATGTCTGCTCCAAGCGTTTTAGCAAAGAATTTACGTACCATTGGCTACGGGGTTTTAACTACCCTGCAGGCAATTGGTCGCGCATGGATAGCCCTTGTGCGCAGTCCTTATCGACGCGCTGCCCTTGCCGGCATTTGTACGGTACTTCCATTGTCTGTTGGTATCGCCGCTTATACTCTCAACCCTGATGACGAAGAGTATCTTGCTCGTGCCAATCAACAAATGATTGAAACGGCCCTGCCCGTTCCTGCCATTGCGGAACGAATTACTGAGGTTGCAACTCGTCGTGTTGTAGCAACACACACGACTGTGATTCGTCGCAACGATACTTTGGGCTCAATTTTTTCTCGATTAAACATCGACGATAAAAATGCACTAAAGTTTGTTCGCCAACAATCCTTGGCATCGGCACTTTCTACGCCTCGTGAAGGTGTCTATGTTCAAGCCAAAGTCTCGCAAGATAAAAAACTTCAATCAATGAAGATTTTCTTAGAAGCTCGGGGACGTGACCAAGATGACAAAATGGTCACCATTACTCGATTAGGCGAAAAACTAACAATTAAAGCGACGCCATTTGTATATGACACTCGCCAAGCGATGGCTGGTGGTATTGTAAAAACAACTCTTTGGGAAGCGGCTCAAGACGCAGGCCTCCCAGACAATGTGATTGCCCAAATTTCACAAGCCTTTGAACGAAAATTTAAAGATGGCTTTGCTTTATCAGCCGGTGACGAGTTCCGCCTAATCTATGAACGCAAATTCTTAGAAGGCGACTTTGTTCGCACTGGGAAAATTTTAGCGCTTGCCTTAACACATGAAGGCCAAACGATTGAAACATTCTGGGCAGACGATGGCACAGCTGACGGTGGTTTTTATGGCCTTGACGGTGAAACCACGCAAATGGCTTTTATCCGCGTTCCCGTTGATGGAGCGCGTGTTACCTCTCGTTTTATGCCCATGAGACGACACCCAGTCACCGGCGTGTTACGTCCACATTTAGGCACCGACTTTGGCTCTGCAAAGGGTAATAAAATTTATGCAGCCGCTGACGGCACAATTACCCGACGACGCTTTGACCACGATGGCTACGGTCATTATCTCGTTATTACTCACGATAGTGAACGTACTTCACTTTATGCCCATATGTCTAAAATTGCAGACGGCATGAAAGTAGGAAAAAAAGTGAAAAAGGGCGATGTCATTGGGTATGTTGGCGCAACAGGCCTTGCCACGGGCCCGCACTTACACTATGAACTTCGAGTGAACAACCGACAGGTTAACCCCTTAAAGGTTAAGTTCCCGGACAAAGACCGTTTAACGAACGAAGAGCTTGAAACGCTTCTTGCTCAAGCTCAGCCGTTAACAACACGTCTTGCACTCATTAATCGTATTCAGTCAGTTAAACCTCAAGAAAAGGCAGAAGCCATTGCTCAGGCTGCTACTGATAAGAATCCGCCAACTCAATCGAAGAAATAATGAGCATGACTCATCGTCCCACTATTTGCATTGGCATCATGTCTGGCACAAGCCTTGATGGTGCGGATGCTGTTGCATGTGCATTTGAAGAAAATAAGATCCGTTTTTTGGGTCATGAGTGTATGGGCTTTACTTCACAGTTACGTCAAACGCTGACTTCGCTTCTGACGCCTGGTAATAATGAGCTCCAACGAATGGGAGAAGCAGGAATTTTACTAGCTCATGTTTATGCCGACGTAACACAGAAGTTGTTAGATAAACTGCAATTAACTGCTAGTGAGATTGATAGTATTGGCGTTCATGGGCAAACCATTCGGCACTGCCCTCAGGATCATTTCACAGTTCAATTAAATAATCCTTCATTATTAGCTGAACTCACTGGCATTGACGTTATCGCCGACTTTAGAAGCCGTGATATGGCGGCAGGCGGCGAAGGCGCTCCCCTTGTCCCTGCCTTCCATCAGGCCATCTTTGGCTCGCATGAACCACGGGCCATTGTGAACATTGGTGGCATTGCTAACGTCAGTTTTTTAACACCTGAGTCTGTGACAGGTTTTGACTGTGGTCCTGGTAATACCTTGTTAGACAATTGGTGTACCCAACAAACTGGGCACATCTTCGACAAAGATGGCGCTTGGGGCGCTACGGGTCAAATCGACGACGCGCTTTTACAAGCATTGATGGCAGACCCCTATTTTTCGCGCAAACCTCCCAAAAGCACGGGGCGAGAGTATTTCCATTTAAATTGGCTCAAAGATCGCTTTCCCAATATTGAGTGCCTTGCCCCGCAAGACGTTCAAAGAACCTTGGCAAAATTAACGGCCTATGGCATTAGCAGTGCCATTAAAAATAATGATCATTGCATCAAAGAGGTCTTTATTTGCGGTGGAGGGGCCTTTAATCCCCTCATCCTTGAGGACTTACGAAATGAAGGACTTCAAGTCCATACCACGCAAGATTTAGGCGTGCATCCCATGCACGTTGAATCGATGGCCTTTGCCTGGCTTGCATATTGCTTCAGACAAAGAAAAGCCGGGAATCTCCCGGCTGTAACGCATGCGGCTGGGCCACGAATTTTAGGGGCCCTTTATCCTGCTTTCTAGACAGAGAAAGAGGAGCCACAACCACACGTTGTGACAGCATTCGGATTGCGAATCACAAATTGTGCACCCGTTAAATCTTCCTTAAAGTCGATTTCTGCGCCCACCAAATATTGATAACTTAATGAGTCAATTAAAAGCGTAACGCCATCTTTTACCATTTGTGCGTCGTCATCGTTGACCGTTTCATCGAACTGGAATCCATATTGGAAACCTGAACAGCCACCACCTTGAACAAAAACGCGCAACTTTAATTGATCATTGCCTTCTTCTTCGATCAGGCTTTTGACTTTTGCCACGGCTGCATCCGTAAAGTGAATCGGTTCCGGAGCCAACAATTCTTCGTTTTCTTGCATGATCAATTCCTTGAAACATTCAGTATGTGAAGTGACGATTATACGGCCTGTCATGTTCCTTGCAAAAGCGTTTTCCTCTTCCAAATGAACAATTTTTGCTTCAAGACGTGAAAATCCCTTATCTTCTGATAACTTTCAATATTCTTCAGCAAAAATTGAACCCAAGTTCATTAAAATTAACCTTAGTTGTTGCTAATGAGATTGATTGTGCCTACTGGTCTGTTTTCCCATCATTCGTGCTTTGAACACATCACTGATGAGCGAAGCCCCGAATCACCGCTAAGAATTGAGGCGATTGAAGAGCGCTTAGTTGCGAGTGGTCTTTATCAAGCGTTTGACCATATTGAAAGTCAACGCAAAGCCACAGAAGCCGATATTCTTCGGGCACATGATGAAAGTTATCTTTCATTAGTCAAAGAAAAAACTCCCCTGCTACCAAAGGAAATCGCTTATATCAGTGAAGACACAGCGATTTGCTCAGGCTCACTTAATGCTGCTTTTGAGTCGGCAGGATGCGTTTTAGACGCCGTTGACCAAATCATGAGTGGCAAACTTCGTAATGCATTTTGTATGGTTCGACCTCCTGGTCACCATGCGCATCGCAATGGTGCAGGTGGTTTTTGCATCTTCAATAATGTTGCAATTGCCGCTCTTTACGCTGTAGAGGTTTTAAAACTTAAACACGTCGTAATTATTGATTTTGACGCTCATCATGGCGATGGGACTGAAGACATTGTGAAAAATCGAAAAGATATTGATTTCTTTTCGCTATTCCAAGAAGGCATTTTCCCACATGTGGGAGGCGGCTTTTCAGCCAATAATATTCACAATGAAGCCTTATCTCCAGGAGCAACAGGCGACGAAGCCTGCGAAATTATCCGTAATGTCTGGGAACCCATCATCCAAAAGCTTCAACCTGAATTGATTTTAATTTCAGCTGGCTTTGATGCTCATGCCAATGAAGTCATGGCCCAATTGGATTTTTCTGATTTAGATTATGCGCATATGACGCGCATCATTGATGACATTGCCCACGCAGTCTGTCAAGGACGTATTGTCAGTGTCTTAGAAGGCGGCTATGAGCGACGAAGTCTTGCTCGCTCAGTTATTGCTCACATCCGTACCTTAGCTCATCTTTAACCACAATTATCACTATGGAATTCTTCTCCTCCAAACACTTAAAAGAAGGCGTTAGCAAAAAAGAAATATGGGCTTGGTCGGCTTTTGACTTTGCTAATTCCGGTTATACAACCGTTGTTCTAACGGCTGTTTTCAATGCTTACTTTGTAGGTGTTATTTGTGGCAATGCCTCTTGGGCGACACTTTTATGGACTACGGTTATTGCGGCAAGCAACATTCTTTCGATTGTGTTGATGCCTTTTATCGGTGCGGCAGCAGACCTTAAAGCCAACAAAAAATTCTGGGTTATTTTAATGAGTCTTTTGTGCATTTTAGGCACATTAGGACTGTACTTCACGAGCGATGGAAGCATTTTACTTGCCATTGCCATGGTGATTATTAGCAATTTTGGCTATAACGTCGGCGAAACCCTTAATTCAGCCTTTTTACCAGAGCTAGCGCCGGCTGAGTCTTTAGGAAAAGTCTCTGGTTGGGGATGGAGTTTTGGCTATTGTGGAGGCCTTTTAACACTTGGAATTAGTTTAGTCATTGTTAGCATCATGCAAGCCAATGGCGCACAAGCTCAAGACTATGTCCCTTACACAATGTTGGTCACTGCTATCGTCTTTTTGATTGCTGCAACGCCATTGGCTCTTTGGCTTAAAGAGCGTGCAACGCCTCGCACACATGCTCGATTCTTAACGTTGGTCAAAGAATCTCAAGCATCGTTAGTCACAACATTTAAGTCATTACCACAACACAAAAACTTTGCTTATTTAGTTTCAAGTGGGCTCTTTTTCCAAGCCGGCATAGCCGTAGTCGTCACCCTGGCTGCCATCTATGCCAATCAAGTGATGGGTTTTAGTGAAGCTGAAACCATTTTCATGGTATTGCTCGTCAATATTACGGCAGCCATCGGTGCTTTTGCATTCGGCTATATTGAAGACCGCATTGGTCACAAGTACGCTTTAATGCTCACACTTGTTGTGTGGTTAGGCATGATTGGTGTTGGGTATTTTGCCGAAACAAAACCTGTGTTTTGGATCGCTGCTAACCTTGCTGGTATTGCAATGGGGTCTAGCCAATCCGCAGGTCGAGCCTTAGTGGGTGCCTTAGCCCCCAGCTCTCAAACCGCTGCATTTTATTCTTTCTGGAATATGGCCTTATGGGTTGCCAATATCATCGGTCCAATGACCTACGGGATCCTAACTTGGGTTACCAATAATGACCATCGTTTTGCCTTATTGGCAACAGGGATGTTCTTTGTGATAGGCCTTATGCTACTCGTACCGATTCAACTCAAAAAAGAGCCTAAGGCCGAAAATATTTAACCAAAGAAAAGAGGGGGAAAACTCCCCCTCGGCTTTGACTAAACTAAATATCGCGATCTGCGTAAGGATTATCAAAACCTAACTGCATTAGCGCCTTAATTTCCTTTGTCTCCATCACTTCGGCTTCTTCGTCATTCATGTGATCGTAGCCGTGAGCATGCAACGCCCCATGAATGAGTAAATGTGCCAAATGCTCTTCAAAGGACTTTTCTTGCTCTTTAGCTTCACGCACCAACACTGGCACACAAATAGCCAAATCAGCAATCGCTTCAGGTTCGTGTTGATAGTCAAACGTTAAAACATTTGTCGCGTAGTCTTTATGGCGATATTGACTATTCAAAGCAAAGCCTTCATCTTCGTCAACAAAGAGCACATTTAGCGTTGTATCGCGCTCAATACAAGCCTCGATCCAAGTACGCATCGTGTCTTCACTAGGCAAGTCAAACTCGCCATTTTCCATAAATTGAACCGTTAATTTCGACATTTTTAATCTCGATAATGTTCGTTACGTTGTGCTTCACGCTCTTGAGCTCGTTTTTCATCGGCCTTGGCATAAGCTTGAACGATACGTGCCACTAACGGGTGACGCACAACGTCAGCAGCTGTAAAGTAAGTCATCGCAATGCCACGAACACCGGCTAATACGTTTTGTGCCTCAACCAAACCAGAGCGCGTTCCACGAGGTAAGTCAATCTGCGTCACGTCACCCGTAATCACGGCCTTCGAACCAAAACCAATGCGCGTCAAGAACATTTTCATTTGTTCTGGCGTGGTATTTTGCGCTTCGTCCAAAATGACAAAAGCGTTATTTAAAGTACGACCACGCATATAAGCGAGAGGCGCAATTTCAATCGTTTGACGTTCGAGTAAGCGTTGCGTCTTATCAAAGCCTAAAAGGTCAAATAAGGCGTCGTAAAGCGGTCGTAAATAGGGATCCACCTTTTGAGAAAGGTCACCAGGTAAAAAGCCCAATCGCTCCCCTGCTTCCACGGCAGGACGCGTTAAGATAATGCGCTCGACTCGATCACGCTCATAAGCGTCAACGGCGGCGGCAACAGCTAAATACGTCTTACCTGTACCCGCAGGCCCGATACCAAAAGCAATGTCATGATCCAAAATGGCTTGAATATAGTCATTTTGACGCGGGGTGCGACCTTGTAACTCTCGACGCTTGGTATGAAGAGTGGGGGTATTGACAGAGTCACCATCAAGCTTTTTAGCTGCTTCACCCACGAAATAGAGTTGAACGTCATCTGTCGTTAATTCGCCATCTAATTGCGGCACTTTAGCCGCAAATGCTTGGATTGCAGCAAATGCTTCGCGTGCTTTTTGTGTTTCACCTGCAATTCGGAAATTGTGACCACGACGAGAAATAGAGACATCCAAAATCATTTCGATTTGGCGCAAATTCGCATCCATAGGACCAACTAAAGCAGCGAGATCTGAATTTTCCAAGTCCAAACTTAAGGACAAAACCTTTTCTTCACTACTCATTGCTGTTAAGCCTCACCTTGAACCAATTCGCCACCTAAGGTGTGTGGGAAGACGTCTGTAATCTTTACCAATACCATTTGATCAGTAAGGCTCACATCACCCTTAAAGTTCACCACACGATTATTATCTGTACGAGCAGACATCATGCCTTCGCCACGTCGAGCAGGACCTAAAACCAAAACGCGTTGCGTGGTCCCTAACATCGATTCAGAAATCTCATGAGCCTTTGCTTCATTCTTGGCTTGCAATAATTGCAAACGCTTTAATTTCACGTCTTGCGGCGTATCGTCAGGTAAGTAGGCTGCGGGTGTTCCAGGGCGGCGGCTATAGACAAAAGAGAAGCTTGCGTCAAAGCCCACATCTTCCATCAATTGCATCGTTGCATCGAAGTCTTCTTGCGTTTCACCTGGGAAACCCACAATAATGTCCGTTGCAATCGCAATATCGGGGCGTACAGCACGCAAACGACGAATGATGGACTTGTACTCTAACGCCGTATAACCACGCTTCATAGCGGCCAAAATACGGTCAGAGCCCGATTGAACTGGCAAGTGCACGTGATTAACCAATTTATCAATCTTGCCGTAAGCATCAATCAAACGTTGCGTAAAGGGCTTCGGATGAGAGGTCGTGTAACGAATACGTTCAATACCATCAATTTCAGCAACGTACTCTAAGAGCATTGCAAAGTCTGCAATTTCACCATCAGGTGTCTCACCACGATAGGCATTAACGTTTTGCCCTAAAAGCGTTACTTCCTTCACGCCTTGTGCAGCAAGCTTAGCCACCTCTAATAAAACATCCGTCAAAGGACGAGAAATTTCTTCACCTCGCGTGTACGGAACCACGCAGTACGAGCAGTATTGGCTGCAACCTTCCATAATGGAAACGAAGGCACAAGCACCTTGTGCATGAGGTTCTGCCAAGTGATCAAACTTTTCAATTTCAGGGAAAGAAATATCCACTTGGGGCTTTTTGGTTTGCTCGCATTTTTCAATCATTGCGGGCAAACGATGGTATGTTTGAGGACCAAAGACGATATTGACATGCGGAGCACGAGAAAGAATCTTCTTGCCTTCTTGGCTTGCTACACAGCCACCCACAGCAATCAACATGTCAGTTTTCCCTGCCTCTTTCTTAGCTTCACGAACACGACCCAAATCAGAGAAAACTTTCTCTTGAGCCTTTTCACGAATAGAGCAGGTATTAAAGACGACTAAATCAGCTTCTTCGACTTTATCAGTGAGTTCATAGCCAGATTTTTCTTTTAAAAGATCGGCAATTTTTTCAGAGTCGTAGTCGTTCATTTGGCAGCCAAAGCTGCGAAGGAATAGTTTTTTCGCGGTCACGGTTTTCATCCGGTGCACAAAAAGATAATTGTTCGAACAATCATCAGGTTAGACAAATTAGATCAGACGTAATGATACACGTTAGTGCTCATTACCTGTGAGAGATTAGAGAGATATGAATGCCTTAGATAGACTAAGGCCCCAACGATCGTCACCGTTGAGGCCTTATTTTTATCTAATCAGTAAATCTGAAAATTACGAGATCAGATTAGAAGTTGTGGACGAGACCAGAAACAACTTCAGCGGTCTTGCTCTTGAGCTCAACACTGTAACCTTCAACCTTAGCTTGCGTATAACCGGCAGCACCGTAAACGTAGGTACGCTTGCTCAACGGATACTTATAACCAACACCGAAGTTCATGATTTCGCCTTCAATAGCAGAATCTTGAACAAGTTCATAGCTACCATAACCTAAAGAAGTGTAAAGCGTACCGCTAGCAACCGGAGCTTCAGCGCCAAGCGTAACACCATAACCCTTGGTCATAGCATAACCGGCATTTTCAGCTAAGTCAGCAACGAATTTATCCTTAGCAGTAGCAAACTTGTAGTCACCCTTATTAGCCTTAATCAAGGCCTTGTCAAATTCGACAGCATAAGAAACTGGATTACCCACTAAATTGTCATAGTATTGAGCACCCAAAGTCGTCTTTGCAACACCAAAGTCATAAGCAGCATAGCCACCAACAACCAAAGAATTGTCTTCTCCAGTCTTATTAGCAAAGTCACGCTTGTAGTCCGTGGTGCTAACAACTAAAGCAGCTTCTAAGGCATTCCACTCACCCTTAGCACCTAAAGCATAATAGCGATCCGTGTCATGAGATGCTTCATCGTCACCATTGGCACCCAAAGAAGCTTGAGCCAAAAGCGTAACGCCTGCAAATGCCGGAGACTTATACGTGATCGTGTTGTCCATACGGCTGCTCATGCCACGCAAAACAGCAGAGTTGGAACCAATCGTAGAACCCCAACCCGTGCCCATAGCACCAGCGTCACCCATTAGATTGTAAGAACCTGAACCAGAATCCAAACCACCCATACGGCCCATGCCCAATTCACCAAAAGCCGTCTTCACATATAAACGAGCTTCACGGTTGAACATACGGTCCTTATCGCCAAAGCCACCATTGTCAGCTTTAAAGCCATGTTCCAATTGGAAACCAACCGTCAAATCTTCAGAGATTTGTTCAGAGCCTTTCAAACCAAAGCGAGAGCCAGAGTTAGAACCAGACTTAAGACCCCAAGAGTGGGACTTAGCGTTCACGATGGCTGCATCACCAGAGAAGCCATCTGTTGAATCATAGGCATTTGCAGTAAGCGTCAACGTATCTGCATCTTTATGTTGATATTGCAAACCAAGGTCAACCTTACCGTAGAGGGTGACGTCAGCAGCCAAAGCGGAACCAGCAAATGCGCCCAACACGGCGACAGCAGCTAAAGTTTTTTTCATGATGTACTACCTTTTTGTATAAGAAAGTTTCCCTCTCAGGGGAAAACGCAGAATTGTTCTGCCTAAGTGGCATTGTTGCTCGAATCCTTTCCAATAGTCAACCATATTGGGGTGGGCACCTATATAGAACCCTTCAGCACAATAATTGCACAAATCACAATATCTATTTGATTAATATGGGTTATATCCAAAAATTACAGCAAAATATCTCGTGTATCTTTTTTACAACACTTGATCAAAAAATCTTTTTTATTTTTACTTATTTATGGATTGATATTTTCAGAAACTCCAGCTTTTAATACGCAACTGTGCACCTATGTAAACTTACACAACCAAACCGAATTACAATATTGGGATTCTTTTGTTTGAAATTCCCGGATTTGACTTATGCCGTTAGTTATCGATAGCAATGAGGGAAGCTTTCGACTCAATTACCTGTTTAATCGTATTGAGCGAAGCTTCGACAAACGTGAAAATTGGCACATCTTCTATCAAGATGAGGCTGACCCTTTGGGCACGCTTTTTGGTTTAACGGTCCACCGGGACAAACTCTATGTTGTCACGAGCCTTGGATTATTCGCTTCTGACTTAGATAGTCCTAACTTTGAAAGGATTTGCCCCCAGCGCAAAGGCGAAGACTACGTTGATATTGAAAGCTTTGGCAATATGCTTTACGCCTGTACTAACAAGGGCATTTATCAAGCCGCCTCTGGTGCTCGTTGGCGTATGCGCTACGAAGGTTCTACCTGTGGACACTTTTTCTCTTTATTGTCCTTTAATGGAGCCTTATTGACAGCTTGTGAAAAGGGTATTTATGTCGCAAGCCAAGAAGGGCGCTTTTGGCATCCGCGTTATATTGGGAAAGATTTTGGTATGTTTGTTGCTATTGATGCAAGAGATGGCGTTTTATATGCACAAACCAACAAAGGATTTTGCGTAAGTCACGACAACGGACAGCACTGGGAAACGCATCCGCGCTTAGTTGGGCCTTGGACCAATGCAATGGGGGGCTCAATGATTTTTGAGCCCCGTAGCAAGAAAAAACACAACGAAGAATAATTAGCTATTTTCTAGATTTTTTTGAGGTTAATACTATGTTGGAACGCTCTTACAGCCGCCAAACGCACGAAATGCGACCGGTACGTATCACAACCCATTACACGAAACACGCCGAGGGCTCTGTGCTCATTGAGGTAGGCGAAACTAAAGTTATCTGTACCGCATCTGTGACTGAAGGTGTACCTCGTTTTATGAAGGATAAACCTGAAGGTTGGGTTACAGCGGAATACGGTCTTTTACCCCGCGCCACACACACGCGTTGCGATCGTGAAGCTGCCAAGGGCAAACAATCTGGCCGCACTCAAGAAATTCAACGTCTCATTGGCCGCTCTATGCGCGCTATTGTTGATCGTACAAAAATTCCTGGCTTTACGATCCAATTGGACTGTGATGTTATTCAAGCCGACGGTGGCACGCGTTGTGCTTCTATTACAGGTGCTTGGGTAGCTTTGGCTTTGGCCGTTCAAACCATGATTGAAAAGGGTCAAATCGCTGAGTCACCATTGAAGGGACATGTTGCGGCCATTAGTGCTGGCATTTATGATGGCACCCCTGTTGTGGACTTGGATTATCAAGAAGATAGCCACTGTGGCACTGACATGAATTTTGTGATGACTTCTGACGGTCGTTTTGTTGAAATTCAAGGAACTGCAGAAGGCGAACCCTTTAGCCAAGAAGAAATGAATACGATGACACAATTGGCTAAAGATGCCATTGCTCAACTCATTGAAGCACAGCGCAAAGCCCTTGCTTAACGGAGGATAACTTTTATGAAAATCGTTCTCGCTAGTAACAATAAAGGCAAGCTTCGTGAGTTCAATCGCTTACTTGAGCCATTAAATGTTGATGTGCATCCGCAAGGTGAATTTAATGTTGCTTCTGCTCCTGAACCTTACGGTACATTTTTAGAAAATTGTTTAACGAAAGCACGCCATGCCGCCCGTGAAACGGGATTGCCGGCCATTGCTGATGACTCTGGTATTTGCGTTGATGCCTTGGGTGGATTACCCGGAGTTTTATCTGCTCGCTTTGCTGGTGAGCCCTCTGATGACGCTAAAAATAACGCTCTTTTGATCGAAAAATTAAAAGGTCAAACGAACCGTGCAGCTCACTACACTTGTGTCTTAGTTGCCGTTCGTCATCCCGAAGATCCTGAACCCATCATTGCAGAAGGTCGTTGGTATGGCGAAGTCATTGATGAACCTAAAGGTGACGGTGGCTTTGGTTACGACCCATATTTTTATCTTCCCAATGAAGGTAAAACGGCTGCAGAACTGACCACAGAAGCGAAAAACGCCATCAGCCATCGCGGCCTTGCCATGGTGAAATTAATCGAAGAAATGAAGCGTCGTTGGGCATTATGATCGCTAAAGACATCCCACTCTCGCTTTATGTGCACTGGCCTTGGTGCGTCAGAAAGTGTCCTTATTGCGACTTTAATTCGCACGCTCTTCCTACTTGCCAAACCGAGGCGACGCGAACCTACATGTCGGCCCTCATTGCCGACATGAAGGCCAGTCGTACATTAATTGAAAATCGCCCTCTAAAAAGCATTTTCATTGGGGGTGGGACACCTTCATTGATCCCTCCACAAGCCTTAGAAACTTTCTTAAACGAAGTTGCCAAGACGTACCAACTTGATTCAAATATCGAAATTACGATGGAGGCCAATCCCGGCACCATCGATAGCGAACACTTTCAAGCTTATCGTTCGGCGGGCGTTAATCGCCTATCGATGGGAATTCAAAGTTTTAGTGACGATAAACTTAAGCGACTAGGTCGTATTCACAACCGAACCCAAGCTTGGCAAGCCATTGAAATCGTCCACCAGTGCTTTGACAACTTCAATTTGGACGTGATGTATGCATTACCGTCACAAACGCTCTCTGAGCTCGAATTTGACCTCTCAGAAGCACTAAAGGCCGATAGCACGCATTTGTCTTTTTATCAGTTAACGATCGAGCCCAATACGATTTTTGCCAAAAAGACACCAGAAAATATTCCCGATGAAGATGTTTGTGCTCAAATGCAAGAGACTGTTGTGAACACGCTTGAATCTCACGGTTTTGAGCACTATGAAATCTCTGGTTACGCAAAACCAGGTCATCGCTGTCAGCACAATTTAAATTATTGGCAATTTGGGGACTACTTAGCCTGCGGAGCCGGCGCGCACAGCAAAATTACAACAAAAGACGGAAAAATTTTACGAGAAGTTCGTTACGCGCAGCCTGACAGTTTTATGCGTCATGCGCTCAACGACTCCGCTATTAGTCAATCCCACTTAGTTGATCGAGAAGAACAGGCTTTTGAATTTATGTTAAATGTTCTTCGCCTCAAAGAGGGTGTTAGCATTGATACACTGTTAGAAAGAACAGATTTGACATTAAAAGATATTGAAAATGCCGTGAAAAAGGCTCAAAGTTTCAAATTAATGCCAGATCCGCTAAACCGCATTGTGGCTACTGAAACCGGCTGGAACTACCTCTCTGACTTACAAGAGCTCTTTCTTTAACCGCGACGAAGTCCCACAAGCTTAATTTGGGAGGCTTTGTATGCATCCGATTATTCAACTTCTCGGTGGCATTGCCCTTTTACTATGGGGCACCTACATGGTAAAAACTGCCATGTTGCGCACCTTTGGTTTAGCCTTAAGAGACGTACTTTCTCACCAATTACAAAACCGTTTTAAGGGCTTTATTGCTGGCTTTTGTCTCTCAAGCCTTTTGCAAAGCTCAACTGCTGCCACCCTTTTGGTTGCAGGCCTTCAATCCGAAGGCGTTGTTACAACAGCCATTGCCCTAAGCGCCATTATGGGAGCTGACTTGGGAAGCGCATTCATTGCGCGCATCCTAAGCTTTAACATTTCTGCCTTTGCTCCCCTTTTTATCATGGGTGGGGCCTTTTTCTTTTTCTACAATACCCCAAGAAAACGTTCTGGCCAATTTGGACGCATTCTTTTAGGCCTGGGCTTCGTTATGATGGCATTGGCGCAAATCATTGCCTCCACCCAACCACTTCGCAATAGCACTGAATTTATTCCGATCTTCCAGACGCTTGCCGATATGCCTCTCCTGGCCATGTTAGCTGGCTCTTTGTTGGCACTGGGATGCTTTTCTAGCCTAGCCGCTGTTGTCATCACCCAAGGCCTATTAAGCGCAGGCGTATTACCCGTCTCTACGGCTTTATGGATCGTACTAGGCGCAAATATCGAAAGTACTGTACTCGCAGTCATCACAACGTTGCCTGTTGGCCATCTTGGACGTCGTGGACCAACTGTCAATGGACTTTATCGCTTAAGTTTTATTGTCCTTGGAGCCCTGTGCCTAACATTAGTTGCCCCTCTTTCAAGGTTCTTTACAAACATCCCTGACGCTGCAATTTACTTTCACTTAGCGTTTAATACTGCCAGTGGCATCACGGGTTTACTTTTTATTGCCCCGATGGCGAAGTTGGCAGAAAAACTGTTACCCAACCCTTCCCAAAATACTTTGATTCCTCGATCTGCAAAAAATCTGTTTGTTAAAGAAAACTTTGTTTCAGCTTCCGTCTCACTCGATGTCGCTCGTCGTGAACTGGGTCAAAGTACAAAAGAAGTTCAAGACTTTTGGAATTCAACTGCAGAACTTCTTAACCGCAACCCTGAAGATGGGTTAATTTTGCAACTGATCGATCGGGAAAACTATATCCGCAAACACTGTGAAACCATCAGTTTGTTCTTATCACGTGTTATTCAAGAACCCTTAGTGCAAAAAGAAGCAATCCTTTGGCAAAACTTAAAAAGCGTTAACGGTTCTCTCAAGCTTACGCTTTCTGTCATGGACAGAGTAATAGAAGTGTTAAGAGAGCAAAAATGCGCCAAAAATAAGGACTTTAGCCCTACGGGTTTAAAGGAATTATTGCTGTACCACGAACGAGTCTCTCAGTGCTTGGTGATCTTGCGAGCCATTATTGATACTCAAGATGAAGCACAAAGAGAAAGACTAACTCAACAACTTAGAGAAGAACGCAATAACGCTCTTAAAGGTGGTTTGAGCTTGACCCAATCTCATATGCAGCGAGTAGCCATTGGCATTCCTAGCGCCATCGAAACGAGTGCCCTACACCTTGAGTTGCAGTCATTATTTAATCGTCTTTGCGGCACAATTTATAGCGCCGTCAGTGTAGAAATGGATATCACTGATACTGTTAGCTATCTGGCCCAAAAGAACTAAGTAGAACAGTTTCGAGATTTAGACAAGGAAAAACATCCCAATAGAAATTCTGGGAAATGTTAATGGGAGTAAAGGAAGATACTCTAGAAACAAAAAAGAGCTAACCGAAGTTAACTCTCATTTCAGATGATGGTCGGGGCGGCGGGATTCGAACTCGCGACCCCTTGCACCCCATGCAAGTGCGCTACCAGGCTGCGCTACGCCCCGACATCAAGGATTGAAATATTACACGAAAGTTTTTTTATTTTCAAGAAACTCCGCCTATATTTATACCATCGAGTCTATCGTCACTTCTCTTGCAAAAAGGGACCAATATATCTATTGATCCCTTTGAGCTTGCTCATCAATCTTATTTCTTATTCCACAAGAAAGGAGCAATGTGTGTTAACGACTGTTGTTGCGATTTAGGAACTTTCATTCCGATTGTAAAAGTCGGTCTTTGTCCTGGCAACGGTGGCACAGCCAAACGAGGTTTATCCATTTGTCCCACTGCAGCAGGCTTTTCTCGTTGCACATTCGACTGAGCTTGTGAGTTCACCGGAGGTGTGGGTAACGGCCTGTCGGTATTGAGAAAAGCATCAACAGAAAGTTCTGTTTTTGGCTCAATCGTTTCAGTTGTTACCTCAACTTGCTCTGGCTCCTGCAAACCTTCAATCAGGCTTGGCTCAGCCAACGGCAATGTTTGTTCTTCAATCTTATTAACGCTCTCTTGCACTACTTCATCTGCAACCGGATCGGCCATTGCTGAGTCAGCAATCGCCTCTTCCTGCACACTCTGTAAATGGTTTTGAGCATTATCACTATCAGCACCAAAAGCACCTAAATCAAATGTATGAGGGGCTAACGTTTCCTCGATCGTCTCTTGGCTCATTTGTGTCTCGAGCACCGTCTCCTCATTTTTAGCGTGCGCATCGTAGGCCGCTATGACACGGAGATCTTCAGAGACGAGGGAAAAATTTGCGACCGCTTCCTCCTGTGCTTGATCGAATTCAAACACAGAGGTTTGAGTTTTAGATTGCGGTTGATTTTGTGCCGTCAAAAGCGCGCGAATAGCACGCAATTCTTCCAAAATGGGCGACATATCAGTTTGTACGACAACTTTCTTAGTTTCTACAACAGGCAAAGGGCTACCTGCCTTTTCATCAAGGATTTCACGTGCCTTGTCTTGTACTTGTAATTCGTGAATCTTATTACGAGCTCCCAAAATCGTATAGTGCTCTTCGTACAACAAATGTTGAATTGTACGAATCAGCGCTACGTCCTCTGAACCGTAATAGCGACGATTCCCACGTTTTGTTGGGCGCAATTGTGGAAACTCTTGCTCCCAAAAACGTAATACCGACGGATTCACTCCAATTAACTTAGCAACGTCCCCAATGGGCAAAAAACTCCCTAAAAGCTCCTCATCTGGAGCTTCTAGTTCCGTGAGCTCAAATGAACTCGGCTCGCTTTCGAGCATGCGAACGGGTTCCTCAGAAGCCATCTTTTGCCTCCTGATGGTTAAATTTCAGCGTCTTCTTTCAAGGAAGGATGTGTCTTTGCGACGGCTTCCTTTAACTTTTGGCTAGCATGGAAAGTAACCACTCGACGAGCTGTAATGGCGATTTCTTCACCGGTCTTCGGATTACGACCGGGACGTTGCGATTTATCTCGCAATTGGAAATTACCGAAGCCGGAAAGCTTAACTGCACGACCGCTTTCCAAAGCCACACGAATTTCATCAAAGAAGGCGTCGACCATAAATTTGGCCTCACGCTTATTCATCCCCATGCGGTTAAAAAGCATCTCAACCAAATCGGCTTTCGTCATCGTTTTCGTATTATCCATCTCGATCTCTCTTGGATTAGCAATTTCAATGATGTTCGATTGTATCAAAGAAAAACTTTTGCTTTGATTTTATTTATATTTTTATTCACGGCAAAAGCCCTAAGAGAATTCAAAAGCGTCTTCTCTTAAGGCTTGTTACCGCTCAAGCTCTACTATTGACGCAAGGTTGCCCCAGCAGCTTCCAATGCTTCGATTGCAGCCTTTAGAGCTGCATCAGCATCGTCACCAGAGAAGGCTTCTTCAGTTGGTTGTAAAACCAAATGGAACGCCATACTGGCTTCAGCCGGCTGACCGTCTTCAGCAGGTTTATGATAAAGGTCAAATAAACTCAAAGACTCAAAGCTCTTTAAGCGAGCATCGGTTTGAGCAGCTTGTTCAACAGCAGCTTGCAACTGATTAAAGGTAACCGTTGAGGGCACCACAACACTAATATCACGCAGTACCGGTTGGAACTTACTCACAGCCTTATGCCAAGGCACCATGGTCTTCAAAATCGGTTCGACATCAAGTTCAAACACGATCGGAGCGTGCGGCAAACCGTACGTTTGTTGCAACTTCGGATGCAATTCACCCACAAAACCAATTTCTTGACCATTGAGCACCACTGCAGCACTACGTCCCGGATGTAAAGCAGGGAAGGTCTTTGCAACAAATTGAGCATTAAGCGGTGCCAACAAACGTTCAACATCGCCCTTGGCATCATAGAAGTCCACTCCACGAGCCTTAACTGCCCATTGTTCACCCATGGCGTCGCCATAGAGAAGACCAGCCACACGCACGGGTTGACAAACGCCCTTAACACTCCACTCGGTCGTAACGACAGAGTCATCATGCATAAAGACACGACCCACTTCGAATAACTTGGCTGAGGTAACCTTACGATTGAGGTTGTACTTCAAAATATCAACTAAACCACCAATCATTTGGGAACGCATAACGGACAATTGGCTTGCAATCGGATTCAATAAACGAATCGGATTGGTGTTGCCAGCAAAATCCTTTTCCCAATCTTCAGGTACAAAGCTAAAATTCACCAACTCTTGGTAGCCAAGAAGAGCCAATTGACGACGAAGATCATGCGCAGTACGAGTGTCTTCTGCACGCATCTTCATTGCAGCACGTGCCATGGGCGGAACGTCAGGCAACTTTTCGTAACCTACTAAACGAGCAACTTCTTCGATTAAATCTTCTTCGATTTCGATATCAAAACGATAGCTTGGGCTCTTGACACTAAAGACATCGTTTTCAAGCGTGAATTCAAAACCTAAACGCTTGAAGCATTCGGCCATCGTTTCAGTATCAATATCCATACCGATAACCTTACGGGCGCGATCTGCACGCATGGTCACAATTTCACGAGCAGGCAATTCAGTCACAACGTCTACAACTGGACCAACCTTCGTTTCGTCTGTGCCACAAATATCGACAACCAAACGCGTCACGTATTGCAAAACATCTTCAGTAATACCAAAGTCTACACCGCGTTCATAGCGATAAGCCGCGTCCGTAGAGAAATTCAAGCGGCGGCAACGACCTTGGATAGCCTTTTGATGCCAGAAGGCAGATTCAATAGAGATACTCGTCGTGTCATCTGTGACCTTGGTATCTTCGCCACCCATAATGCCGGCGATAACCTTCGGACCATTTGCATCACAAATCACACCGAAACCAGCATCTAAATCCACCGTTTGACCATTTAATAAGGCGATCTTTTCACCTTCCTTGGCCCAACGAACGGTGTACTTACCACCGACGATCTTATCGGCATCGCTAAAGTGGGTAGGAACACCCATTTCCAACATGACATAGTTGGAAATATCCACCAAAGCAGAAATACTACGTTGACCGCTGCGTTCCAAACGATCCTTCATCCACTGAGGTGTTTCAGCCTTCACATTAAGGTTATCAATGCGACGCGTCGTGTAACGGCCACAAAGATCTGCGGCTTGGACGTCCAACTCAATCTTCGTATCAGAGTTGGCTTGCACCGGAACAATCTCAGGGAAGTTAACAGGTGCACCAGTGACAGCATGTAAGTCTCGTGCCACACCGATCAAGGACAATGCATCACCACGGTTAGGCGTTAACTTAATTTCGATTTTCTTATCATCTAAATGACAAGCCGTACGGATATCCTCACCCACAGTCATGTCTTGTGGCAAAATCCACAAGCCACTGTGGTCTTCCGTAATACCTAATTCACGAGCAGAGCACAACATCCCTTGCGAGAGAACGCCACGCATCTTTGCTTGCTTAATACGAAAATCACCCGGCAAAACTGCACCAATCATGGCGCAAGGGACTTTGATACCAGCACGCACATTCGGTGCGCCACAAACGATTTGCAATAATTCCTCTTGACCAACATTGACTTCACAAATGTGCAAATGGTCAGAGTTTTCATGATCTCGGCATGAAACCACTTCAGCCACAACAATGCCAGTAAAAGGCGGGGCCACGGGGCTAACTTCTTCAACTTCCAAACCGGCCATCGTCATAGCTTCGCAAAGCTCGTCAGAGGTCAATTCCGGATTGATATAAGAGCGTAACCAACTTTCAGAAAATAACATTTTTCTTCTCTTTGATAATTGACGAATAACGAACGATTAACGATTAAATTGCTTCAAGAAGCGCAAATCGCCTTCGAAGAACAAACGTAAATCATCAATGCCATAGCGCAACATCGTCAAGCGTTCCAAGCCGGAACCGAATGCAAAGCCGATGTACTTTTCAGGATCCAAGCCATAGTTACGAACTACATTAGGATGAACTTCGCCAGCGCCCGAAATTTCCAACCAACGTCCCTTCTTAGGACCGCTCGTGAACATCATGTCCACTTCAACGGAGGGTTCCGTGAACGGGAAGTAGCTTGGACGGAAACGCACCACCAAATCGTCTGTTTCAAAGAATCGACGTAAGAAATCGGTATAAACACCCTTCAAGTCAGAAAAGCTGACGTTTGTATCAATCCAAACGCCTTCTACTTGATGGAACATGGGAGAGTGCGTTGCATCACTATCCACACGATAGGTGCGACCCGGTGCAATCACCTTAATCGGTGCTTCATGCGTGCGAGCATAGCGAACTTGCATCGGTGAAGTGTGTGGACGCAAAGGCAACAATTTACCCGTCTCGTCCTTCATATCCACATAGAATGTATCTTGCATGGAACGAGCTGGATGATTAGGCGGGTTATTCAATGCCGTAAAGGAATACCAATCCGTTTCAATTTCGGGACCATCAGCCACATCAAAACCAATGGAGCGGAAAATTTCTTCAATACGCATTTGCGTAGCAATCACCGGATGAATGCCACCTTGCGGATACTTACGACCAGGCAAAGTAACATCTAAAGCTTCAGCAGCCAAACGCGCAGCTAACTTTTCATTAGCCAATTCTTCACGACGGGCTTCCAAAGCTTGTTCAATTTCACGCTTTGCAGCACCCAAAGCTTGCCCCATTTCACGTTTTTCTTGGGGCGTCAATTTAGATAAGCCCTTCATTAAAGCCGTGATGGAACCCGTCTTTCCTAAAAATTTCGCCTTGGCATCTTCCAAAGCGGCCGGAGCTGAGGCTTGAGCAAAAGCACTCTTAGCTTCGGCAATGATTTGCGACAAATCTTGCATAGTATCTTGATTTTTTGGTCAAAGAAAGTCCTAATTATATCCCTTAGGATCATCATTTTCCTATGATTTTTCTAAGATTTTTGCCTATAACTAGCATTAAAAGACAAGAGGATCAAATCGCTATCTAGCTGACAAAAAATATTCACATTCCTCTGAAAAAACGGCGTACACTGATAGAAAGACAGTTAAACAGTATCAATTGAAGTTTACGAGTCAAAAAAAATTTCATCATTATTGGGAGTGACATATGCGTGTATTAGTTCCCGTTGATGGTAGCCTAGACTGCCGCGAAGCTTTGAAGTTCCTTGCCTCTCGCAAGTCTTTTTTGGCCACTAAGCCTAGTATTGAACTTTTATACATCCAAGTCCCACTCAATACTCGAGTCACAGAGCAGCCCGACTTTGACATGAGCGCCTATTATGAAGACACCTCCAAAGGTATCTTTAAGTCCATTGCCAATGATATTTCGGCACTCGGATTACCGGTCACTGAAAAGATGTTTGTCGGTCACCCAGCCGAACTGATCCCAGAATATGCCAGCAAAAATCACTTTGACTTAATAGTGATGGGTGCCCGCGGTATGAGCACTTTAAAAAATCTTTACATGGGCTCCGTTTCTCTATCAGTTATCTCCACTGCAACATGCCCTGTTTTGATTTGCCGCCGAACCGCTTATATCGGCGACGAAAACTTGCAAGTGACCATTGCCGTTGACGGTTCAGAGTTTGGCCCCAAGTGCGCAGAAGTAGCACTTAACTCCAAAGTACTCTTTGGACCCAATCCACAATTCGAATTGGTTAGCGTCTTGTCAGACCTTCGCGCTGTCATGCCCTCGCAAATTAGCCAAGAGACAATTAATGAGAAGTTAAAATTGACAGACCTTTGCGAAGAAGAATTCCAAGAAATCATTGCTCCTACAGAGCAAAAATTTAAAGATGCCGGTGTTGAAGTAAAGAAGACATGTCTCTTTGGCGACCCTGAAATTGACTTATTACACCACGCTCACCATCATTCTGACTTGGTCATAATGGGCACTCACGGTCGTAGCGCTTTAACGTCTTTGGTCTTTGGCAGTTGTACCCGAGCACTTCTATCCTCGTGCGACCTTCCAATTTTGATTATTCCCAAAGCTTAAAGCCGCATTGAATTATTAAGCAGCTATTGTTTGCAGGCCACTTTCTCACGAAAGTGGCTTTTTTTGACTTACAGAGTCTGTAGTAACTTTCCGTTGGATGTATGGTGGAATCGATTTAGCTTTAGATACCTAGTGTCCAAAAATTCATACACACTTCAAGAGGACAAATACGAAAAAACCTCAGTAACTTTCATTACTGAGGTTTTGGAATTTGGTGGCGAGTCAGGGACTCGAACCCCGGACACAAGGATTATGATTCCTCTGCTCTAACCGACTGAGCTAACCCGCCTGAGAATTGGAATATTACAGCAGTTTTTTAGGCTTTGCAAGTATTTTTTATAAAAATTTTTATTTTTTTATAAAAAAAATTAAAGAAAATAAAAGAATTTCTTATATTTCAAATACTTACAAGATTACCAAAAATTATAAAAATGTTTGACGGGTCCATGACCTGTTCCAACATTTAACTCATCAGAGTGAGCAATCGCCGCCGTAATGTATTCTTTTGCGCGTCGAGTTGCTTCAGGAACACTTTCGCACTGCGGCAAAAGCGTAGCCAATGCTGAAGAAATCGTGCAGCCCGTACCATGGGTGTTTTTCGTTTGAATACGATCACCATTAAAAAGAAAGGCCTCACCAGAACGAATGAGTAAATCTGGCACATCCTTTCCAGAAAGATGTCCCCCTTTCAAAAGTAACCATGCATCTTTATTAAGTAAGGTTAAAAGTTCCTTGGCTAAAGGCAACATTTCTTCCTGAGATGTAATTTCTTTTTGGCCAACTAGTGCAGCCGCTTCGGGCAAATTCGGAGTCAACACCGTTGCTAGCGGTAAAAGATAAGCTTTTAAAGCATCGACGGCGTCTTCGGGTAATAATCGATCGCCACTCTTGGCAACCATGACAGGATCAAGCACAACAAACTTAGGCTGATATTGCTTTAAAACATCTGCCACAACTTTGATGACTTCAACGTCTGCCAACATACCAATTTTGACCGCGTCAATGTGCACATCCTCAAACAAGGTTTCTAACTGAGCTTTCACAAACTCTGCTGGAATCGGCAAGACACCCGTCACTGCTCGTGTATTTTGAGCAGTCAATGCGGCTACAACTCCGCAGGCATAGCCACCCAAAGCTGACATCGCTTTAATGTCTGCAAATACTCCGGCGCCCCCAGAGGGGTCAACACCGGCAATTGTCAAGATATTTGGAATTACTTTGACCATAAATGCTCCAATACTCTCATGTGACGCTCTGTTGCACCGACATAGGCTTGAGAAAAGGCAAGAGCGTTTGCTTTGCGGTTTGCCAACTCTTGATCATTTGCTAACCAAGCATGGGCAAGTACTACACCTTCCTTGGCGTTCTTTACTTGCTCAATCGCCCCCATTTCAATGGCTCGCTCAACGACCGTTGCAAAATTAAAGGTATAGGGCCCCACAATGACGGGAACCCCTACAGATGCTGGCTCGATGACATTTTGGCAACCAAAATTTTCATAGCTACCACCCATTAATGTCACGTCAGCTAAAGCACAAAAGAAAAACATTTCTCCCATTGTGTCGCCAAAAATTACATCTGTTTCGGGCTTTAGGTCTTGAACACTCGTTAACTCACTGTGTTTTTGATAACGCAAGGAGGACTTCTTGAGCATTTGCTCAACTTCTGCGAATCGTTGTGGATGACGTGGAACCAAAAGGTACTTCACAGGTACACTCGGAACCTCTTTTCGAAAAGCTTCAATTGCGTCAATAAACTGTTGTTCCTCACCGTCACGGGTACTTGCCATCAACAAAATTTTTTCTTTGATTTGTGACTTCCAATCACTGGCCAATAGAAGTGACTTCTTGGGTGGCTGAATGTCAAATTTCAAACTTCCAACCACCTCAGGCTCAACAGTACCAAGGGATAGCAGTCGATCCGCATCTTTTTGACTTTGTGCACACACTTTAGAAAATTTTCCCATAGCATCGCGCATTACAGACTCAAACTTCATTGCTTGGTTGTAGCTTTTTTCTGACAATCGAGCATTTGCCAACACCATCGGAATCTGATTAACACGCGCCTCTTCAAGCAATGTTGGCCACACTTCAGTTTCCATCACAATGCCCATCAGGGGTTGCGTTTGACGCAAAAATTTACGCACTGCGAAAACCGCATCGTAAGGCAGCATTGCTTGTTGAATTCGATCCGGGGCTAGCTCCACAATCTTTCTACCCGTGTCGCGGCCCGTTGGAGTCATATGTGTCAACAAAATGTCGCACTGTGGCCACTTTTTCAAAATGGCCTGAACCAAAGGTCGAGTCGCATTGGTCTCACCAACACTTACAGCATGAATCCAAATACGAGGGTGCCCTACCCGAGGTGCTGGGAAGCTCCCCCATGCAAATCGCTCAGACCAATATTTAAGATAATCGGGCTGCTTTCTGGCTCGCCACAATAGGTACAGAACCGCCAATGGCAAAAGCAACGGGACTAAAAAACGATAACCTTTAGGCGATATTTGCATCTCGAACCTTCTGTAGCGCTTCATAAACCTCAGAAACCGTCGGGTTGGCGCCTACACCCCCAAGGCTAATCACATGCTCGCCTGATAAACCGACCAATTCAATTGGGAAATCTAAGAAAAGTCCAACGGTCGGTACAGCGGTTGCCGCTGCTAAGTGAGTTAAGCCAGTATCCACACCCACAGCAAATTCTGCCCCTTGAATGCATCGAGCACATTCACCAATAGGCATACGAGGCATAACTTCACAAAAGTCGCCTGCTTGCTGTGCAATCCGTCTCACACGTTCATACTCTTCAGGAGCACCCCACAAAAAACGCACATTAAGACCTTCTTTATGAACGTTTTGAGCCATCTCAACCCAACGGGCTTCGTCCCAAAGTTTTGTCTCTCGACTCGTATTGACGAGAAAGACTGCATAAGGCTTCTTGCCGTCAGAGCCTTGTAAATCTTTCATGCCAAAAGACAAGGGTAAAGTTTGATAATTGTATCCGAGCGCTGCTGCCGCTAATGCTCGGCAGCGCGTCATGGCTAACATCGATTTTGATATAGAAAATTTTTGATCATAAAAGCGGCTTGCCACGGGCTCTTTAATACTTTGTGCATCATAGCCCGCAATTGGCGAACACGCCCACTTAGCAACCAGTGCACTTTTTAAGAGCCCTTGTAAATCAATGACTAAGTCATAGTTTTGGCCTGCTAATGCTGCCTTAACTTTAGCAATATCTTGCCACGTTTGACGGTTAAACAATTGTTTTCGCCACTGACGCACAGCCACCTCGTGAACACATGTGACATGCTGACTCAACCTGGGAATATCCGAAAAACTCTTTTCTACCACCCAATCGATTTGAACGCCTGGCAAAGCACTTGCAATATCATGCACCGCAGGCAACGCATGTATCACATCACCCATCGACGTGGTTTTAACAATCAAAATTTTCTTAACGGCCATCTCTACTCCCCTAGGACCTGGGCTTCGACCTGACGGCACAGGCGCTTACCTAGCTCAACACCAGGTTGGTCAAAAGCATTGATGCCGTAAAGCGTCGCTAGGATAGTGGTCTTGTGCTCATACATCGACATCATCGCACCAAGTGTTTTAGGGGTAAGCTTACTGATACGAATTGCGGTCACTGCATTGAAGTATTCCGAATAACCACTTTCACGCGTCACCAACGCCCGTGCTTGTGCACGCGCATTAGCCGTTAAAACACAATGGTGATGATTATGGTTGTGACCAGGGTCATCGCACCACACAATGTCAATACTTGTTCGTCCTGTGCCCTCACGTAACCACTGATAGAAAGAGTGTTGGGCTTCATTCCCGTGACCGCCCCAAATACCCTGTCCTGTCGGCCCTTGAACAATACCTCCCTCTGGCGTATAGGTCTTACCTAAACTTTCCATTTCGAGTTGTTGCAACCATGCCACCATCATGCGAAGTCGCTCATCATAGGGCAACAGACAGTGGGCCTGCATATGATGGTGTGTTGCATTCCAATACGACAAAAGTGCCAAAGTTACTGGCAAGTTGTTTTCAAGAGGCGTATCAAGCATATGGAGGTCCATTTCTTCAGCTCCATCTAAGAAGGCTTGAAATTTCTCGTCACCCAATGCGATTAGTAAAGGAAGACCCACAGCACCCCAGACTGAGAATCGGCCCCCCACCCAAGACCAAATGGGATAAAGATTTTCTTCGGGCAAATTCATTTCTTTGTATGCGTCGGTTTTAGCACTCACCAAGACAACATGCTGGGCCCGATCAGCAAAAGACGTAATACCTGCATTACCTAACCATTGATCAACTGTCTGAGCATTAACCATCGTCTCACGAGTGCTAAAACTCTTACTTGAAACTACGACCAAGGTGCTTTCTGGATCAAGCGTATTCAAAATACGATCCACCAGAATGCCATCAACAGCAGATAAAAAATGCAGGTGAATATCCTGCTTAACATCTCGAAGAGCATGATAAACCGCATGAGGTCCCATTTCAGAGCCTCCGATGCCAACATTAATAACATCTGTAATACGTTTACCAGTCGCTCCTCTCCATTGGCCATTACGCACTTTTTTCGCAAATTGCTTCATTCGACCAAGTGCACTTTGCACTTCGTCAAAATAAGGAGCACGAGGGCTTTTTGATCTCAAAGATGTATGCAAGGCCTGTCGATTTTCTGTCTTATTAACAACAGCACCATGCATCATGTTTGTCTGCTTTTCAATCACACCCACCTTTTGAGCATGATCTACAAGCTCATTCCACTGTTTCGATGTCAGACGTTGACGAGCGATATCTAACGTTAAGCCACAAGCCGTTAACTCACATTGGGATAATGATTCAGATAAAAAAGGAATTGTCTCAGACATAATTAACGCTTTTGCAGGTTTAAACCTGATAACCCACCTTAAATAAATTCAATACTGCTAATTCTCTCACACCGCTAGCGAAAAAGTCTTTTCTCTTATTTGTTTCAAGCTTTGAATTTTGATGATTTTTCGTTGTTAGATAAAGCAAAAATGCGTTCTGATGCTTAGAATTAGCTCAGGAATATACGTATTAAGGAATTGAGCGTGAATAATATTTTTGCTCAAAAGAAGATCTTGGTTGCCGGAGATGCAATGCTTGATCGTTATTGGTTTGGCGATGCTAACCGAATTTCTCCCGAAGCTCCAGTACCCGTTGTCCGCATTACGCGAAGTGAGGATCGACTTGGAGGTGCGGCAAATGTCGCAGTCAATATTGCAGCTCTTGGAGCTCAAGCCCAGCTTTTATCTGTGATTGGATGCGATGAGGCGGGCGAAAGTGTTGAACGCATTCTTCACGAAAATAAAATCATTCCCCATTTGCATCGTGACGCAGAAATTAAAACAACGGTCAAGCTTCGCATCGTTGCTCGTCAACAGCAAATGTTGCGTGCAGATTTTGAAAATCGTCCGACAACAGCCGTTTTAGCCAATCATTTATCAGAATACGAAAACATCATTAATAACGTCGATGTGATTGTGCTATCAGACTATGGCAAAGGTGGTTTGGACCATATCACTCAAATGATTGGGTTAGCGCGTGCTAAAAACATCCCCATTTTGATTGATCCCAAAGGCAATAACTACGACCGCTACAAGGGTGCAACGTTAATCACACCCAACCGTGCAGAGTTAGCTCAAGTGGTCGGTGAGTGGACAAGCGAAGAGGATTTAATTGAACGCGCTCAAAACTTGCGTCAAAAGCTCGCACTTGAAGCCATTTTGTTGACCCGAAGCGAAGAAGGGATGACACTTTTCACTGCCAACGGTCAAACGTCTGTCCCTGCCCAAGCTTTAGAAGTGTACGACGTATCGGGTGCTGGTGATACGGTAATTGCAGTCATGGCAAGCATGATTGCAACGGGACAATCATTAGAAGAATCTATGCGCATTGCCAACCGTGCCGGTGGCATTGTCGTCGGTAAATTAGGCACAGCCACGGTCAGCTACGACGAGCTTTTTACCGATGGCTGCGAAAAACTTTCCTAGGAGATTAGTAAGTGAGTATCGTTGTCACTGGGGCTGCCGGCTTTATCGGCGCAAACAATGTCTTAGCCTTAAATGAACGCGGCTATACCGACGTTATCGCCGTGGATAACCTCTCCAAGAGTGAAAAATTTCAAAATTTAGCTGAATGCCATATCAGCGACTATTTTGACAAGCGCGACTTCATTGAATTAGTAAAGGCTCGAAAAATTGCCAAACCGGAAGCAATTTTCCACCAAGGGGCTTGTTCCGACACCATGGAAACCGATGGCCGCTACATGATGGAGAACAACTACCGCTATACATTGGAGCTCTTTAACTGGGCACAAGAATGTGGCATTCCTTTCATTTATGCCTCATCGGCAGCCACCTACGGCGCCCACACGACCTTTATTGAAGATCGTCGTTACGAGGGACCGTTAAATGTTTATGGCTACTCAAAGTTCCTCTTTGACCAAGTATTGCGTCAAAAGATGGCCAAAGGTGAAGTGAAGGCCCCCGCAATTGGGTTACGTTACTTCAATGTCTACGGTCCACACGAACAACACAAGGGCCGTATGGCCAGCGTTGCCTTCCACCAATTCTTCCAAATGCGCAAAGAAGGTCATGTGCGTTTGTTTGAGGGTTGCTTGGGCTACGCCAATGGCGCTCAAGAACGTGACTTTGTTTATATCGATGACGTGATTGCCGTTAACCTTCACTTCTTCGACAAACCGGTCACGGGCATTTATAACTGCGGTACGGGTCGTGCTCAACCTTTCAATGACGTTTCTTTAGGTGTCATCAATGGCTTGCGCCACGCCGAAGGCCAAAGTGCATTGGGCTTGGAAGAGGCTGTTGAACAAGGTTTAATTCGCTACATTCCGTTCCCCGAATCCTTAAAGGGCAAGTATCAAGCTTACACGCAAGCCAATCTTGAAAAGCTTCGTGCAGCAGGTTGCGACGTGCACTTCCGTACGGTTCAAGAGGGTACCCAAGACTATGTCCGCTTCCTCTTAGAACGTTACCCCAACGTTGAAGATTCTTTAACAGTTGCAGAAGCCCGATGAGCGTTAAAGCTGCCTTTTTAGACCGAGATGGCGTGATCAACATTGATCACGCCTATGTGCATAAAGCTGAAGAGTTTGAGTTTATCGATGGCGTATTAGAAGCTTGTGCTGATCTTGTAGCCTCTGGCTTTAAATTAGTTATCGTTACGAACCAAAGTGGTATTGGTCGTGGATACTACACTGAAGATGACTTTCATCATCTCACTGAGTGGATGAAAGAAGTTTTCGAAAAAGCAGGGGCCCCTGTTTCTGCCGTGTATTTCTGTCCCCATCATCCAGAAAAAGCACTCGACGCTTATCGATGTGACTGTGATTGCCGCAAACCTCATCCTGGCATGCTTTTACAGGCTCAAAAAGAATTAAACATTGATATGGCCAATAGTCTGATGTTTGGGGACAAACAAGGTGACATGCAGGCTGCCTTGGCCGCGGGTGTCCCTACTCGTATTCTCGTTGGCAAAGATGGGAAAAAACTCCCAAGCGCAGTCCCTGAATGCACGTCTGTTGCTTTGAATTTACGCCAAGCCGTTACCTCTTTTTTGGAAACTCAAGCATGAGCACGAAATTACCTACGCCTGCTTTTGAAAGCAAAATTACCGACTTTGAGCACCTCAATGAACGTGCCCAATCCTTACCTCATCCCATTGTTATGACTAACGGTGTGTTTGATATTTTGCATCGTGGCCATGTTACTTACCTTGCCCAAGCCCGTGCATTGGGCGCTAGTTTAGTCGTAGCCATTAATTCGGATGCTTCCGTAAAAATGCTGGGTAAGGGGGATGAACGTCCAATTAACGCTCAAGACGATCGTGCTGCGGTTTTAGCCGCTCTTGAAAGCGTTGATCTTGTCGTAATATTCGAAGACAAAGTACCACTCAAAGCCGTAGAGTTAGCTCACCCTGATATCTATGTGAAGGGGGGCGACTATCGCATCGAGGATCTTCCCGAAGCCAAGTTGGTCGCTACATGGGGCGCAAAAACAGTCACAGTACAGTTTGAACACCAACGCTCAACGACTGCACTTTTAAATAAAATCGCTTCTTTAAATTCAAAACAGTAAGTCTTATTCCTAGCAATTAACTTTCACTATCCCATCAGTGTTTTTCTGATGGGATTTTTTATTTAGTCGACAAATAGGAAAGGTCCAATAAAATAAAACGATTAATAGAAAACTTAATCACTATCAAAATAACTTAACAACTTATTGTTGTTTAAAGGTTAAATCAATAAAAGCTATTCTGCATCCAGCTATTCACGTATAATTTGTCGACATTATCCATTGGTAATGCACTCAATTAAAAAAGAAAACAGTGATCCTTCGTTGATCACTTTCTGAAAAACTTATAAACATCTAAGCATTGACACCAGACTTTTTTAATTTGAGAATGGCTAGTTGACGTTAACACTTTGCTTGTCCGAATCTAAAATGCCAGAAAATAATCCTCATTTAATTTCCGAACAACTTGCTCGCTTTGTTGTATGGACAAAATTTAACGATATTCCTACCGATCTTGTCACTAAAGCACAACGCCACATCCTCGATAGCGTTGGCGCAGGTATTGCAGGAGCTGTAAGTCCAGAAACTCGCCTTTTAGGTGAAGTTTTTAAGATCTGTGGGGAACAAAACGGGGACGTTCCACTCTGGGGAAAGGGTATTAAGGTTTCTGCACGTAATGCTGCCCTTAGCAACGGAGCATCTGCGCATACCTTTGAGTTAGATGATACGAACGGCTGTGATCACTCCGGTGCCGTTGTTGTACCAGCTGCGTTTGCAGCGCTTCATTTGTGTGATCGCCCTATTGATGGGAAAGAATTTATTGTTGCCGTAGTCTTAGGCTACGATCTCGCTCGCCGTGCATTGGAAGCGTGTGGTGCCTATGAGCCTCACAACGGAGCAGGATGGCACTCTACAGGGACATGTGGCGTTTTTGGTGCAACAGCTGCAGTAGGACGTCTATTAGGTCTTGATGTAGAAAAAATGCAGGCTGCCTTAGGCATTGCAACGAGTTTTGCAGCCGGTCAATGGTCATTCGTCCATGACGGTGCACAAAATAAACGTTTGCATGTCGGCAATGCTGCTCATGGTGGTCTGCTCGCTTGTCTTTTAGCACGTGAAGGCTTTAGCGGTCCTAAAATGGCTTTTGAAGAAGTTTGGGGTGGTTTTTCTAAGACGTTTGCACCTCAAAGTCAAGATTCCGAGGCTTGGCTACGGGACTTAGGGAAAAATTGGAAATTAGGCCGCGTCTCTATTAAACCTCACGCTTCATGTCGTAGCTCACACTCCTCTATTGATGCAGTAAACCTCATCATGGCCAATGAGAAATTAGAGCCTAGTGACATCGCAAAAATTCATATCAAAATTAATCCGTTTGTGCATGGTATGTGTGGTGGTAGAAAGCTCGATCCTATGCCTGCTGCGCAAATGAGCATTGCCTATGGTATTGCTGCACGTTTAGTCTTTGGAGCTGCTAATCTCACTGCCTACACTCGAACCAACCGCCATGACGGACGAATTCGTCGTGCAATGGAACTCGTTGAGTTTGAGATTGATCCGACACAAAAAGATGAAGACGAACCGATTGTTACCATCATTACTAACGACAACCGTTCATTCACCGAACGTGTAGAGTTTCCTTTGGGCGCCCCACAAAACCCTGTTAGCGACGAAGCTCTCATGAATAAGTATCGCAATATCGCTGGTATGGTTTTTTCACAGGATGTTGTTGAAGAAATTGCTGATTTTCTTTTGAACTTGAAAGAAAAAGAGACGCTTACTCCCATTATGAAACTGCTAGGTAGTAAGCCCATCACAACCTCACAATTTGATATTTAATTGAACGATTACTCCTAAAAAAATCTCTGGAACCCTCTTGGTTGTCAAGTAGGATCAAAATAATAAAATTCCATGCTGTTCACTTCTTACTGAGCGCAAGGCGCGAACCGCACTGCTAGAGTTATCCACTTTTTCGAAGCGCTCACCTCAACTAGTGGGCTGTAGCAAGAAAAATGTGGGTAACTCGGTCAAGTGTGTTTGTTTTAAGGATCTAAACACTTAAATTGTTTCATAACAGAGGCCTTATCTATCAATCTCTCCGGGCTGTTATAAGCACTTTTTAAGTACTGTTTGCCCACCATGAACTTCAAGAAAGAGTATCAATGTCTAAAAAGTCGCAATATTTAATTAATAACTTTTTTTAACAGACTGTTTGACACTGCCTTCGGCTTTCTCATGAAAAATTTGAATGTGATCGATCCTCAGTTTAATTAGGTATCACTGTGTCCGGTAATTGCTTTTTGGGAGATTTTTGTTTCAGGTTTCGGCAATGAACATTTAGCAACTCCTGCCTTACGATAGTCAAAACGCTCACCCTTAGCGAGAACGGCCCAAACAATTCTTAATAATTTAGCAGCTAAAGCAACGACGAGCTTTCCATAGGGTAACTTTCCGCGTTTTTTGTGCATCCATCTCCTTAACTGACAATCCCTAAATTTTCCTTTAGCATCAAGCATCATCAAAGAGCAAGCTGCTTGTACTAAATATGATCGAGTCATTTTGTCTCCACGTTTGGTAATTTGTCCCATTTTTTGTGAATGACCTGTTGTTTTATTTCTTGGGACTAGGCCAAAGTACGCAGGTAATTTTCTTGGTGAATCAAAGCGATCTATAGGGCCAATTGAGACCTTTAATCGTGTAGAACAGATAGGTCCTATACCAGGAATGTCCATCAGTTTTTGACAAAGCTCATCACTTTTAGCAAGTGTCATTAACTGACGAGTTAATGCATTTGCCACTTTTTGCAGTTCTTTGTAAGTCTTTACCAACTGCTTAAATAAAATCGTGATATCAGGAGGCAAAGATGCGTTTTCAATAAGCTCTATCAATTTTGGTTCACTCGACAAGCTTTTCGCCAACTTCAAGCCCCAAAACTGAGCCAACCCTTTTAATGTAGTCAAAGTTTTACGATATTCATCAACAAAATGCTCGCGAGTCGTCATCAGTGTTTGCAAGCGCATCTCATCAGGGGTTTTTGTTCGAATATTTTTTAACCGGCTATTTTTGCCTAGAAAAGCAATCGCCTCTGCATCATTAATATCATTTTTCTGACCTGAAAAATACACATCTATGTATTGTTGAACAGCCTTCCCTGAAATGACGCGACAAGAATGACCAAAAGACTCCAGTTGATTGCATAAATAGTTAGCTTCACAGCAAGGCTCCATAGCAAACACCGTTGGCTCAATGGTGCTAGCCCATTCTAGAAATGATTCGTATGAGATACGATCAATTCGACTTATTTCACCATTTGTCGCAATGCCAACACAACTAAGATCATGTTTGGCAAGATCCAAGCCAATAACATCCCAAGATTGATTGGCATCGAGCTTATTAACGAGTATTCTTTCAATAGACATGGAATCCTCCGTTGTTATTTGATTACACCCATATTTTCCCACTTGGGAACTTAGAGGGTTCCATGTCATTAGTCCTGCGATTTTTATTAATTCGCAGGACTTTTTCTATGATGTTTTGTCTAGTTCGATATACCTAGAGTGTTGCATTTTGCATCTTGCTGAGTGTAAAAAAGTTTTGTAGAGTAAAAAAGAAGTCGTTGAAATCCCTTCTATCTCAACGAAAAACTTTTTGGAGTTTTATCATGAACCACAATTTACGAAAGCTGGCTCGACCAGAAAATCTAAAACTTAATGCAATGGCTTGCCCTCTTTGTGCTCTTTCTTCCTCCTCTCGCACATCATCTACATCCACATCTCGTCACTCTTGCTAAGAGTCGCACGAAATCCGTCGCTGTGATCGACCCGCTCTCCTAGAGCCAAATATCACAAATCCTACAAACACAAAAAAATTAATCTGCTGACTGGCGTAGCTTTTAACACATAGCTCGACGTGTATCTAGCTCTCACTTATGCACCCATAGGTCTTAGTGTATCCAGACAGCAACGTATCACTCCCTAACAATTGGGATTGTAGATACGAGATACTGAGGAATATTGCATCATGCAAGCTATCAAAAATCTTAAATTGCATTTATTGGCAGCTATTGTTGTCGTATTGGCCGAACTCATTGGTATTCAAAAGTTTGGACTCGTTGTTCTCTTACCTCTTCTTTATGCCTTAGTGATTGGTGGCATTCTTAGTGCACCGGCACTGAACATTCTCTCGTTCAAACAAATGGAACGTGCCGCTAAATTCATGCCAGTTGCCATGTTGATGCTGGTTGCCAAAATTGGTCTTGACATCGGCCCGAACTTAGACACGCTTTTGAATTCGGGCTTAGCACTCATCTTTCAAGAATTCGGCCACTTCTTTGGCACGATTCTCTTTGGTTTACCCGTTGCACTTTTACTCAAAATGAAGCGCGAAGCCATTGGGGCTTGTTATTCGATTGACCGCGAAGCTAACGTCGCCATCATTGGTGAAAAGTTTGGCTTGGCTAGCCCAGAAGGCCGTGGCGTGATGGGTATGTATATTTGCGGCACTGTTTTCGGTGCTTTATGGATTTCGCTCTTAGCCGGCATTATTGCCCAATTAAATATCTTCCACCCACATGCCCTTGCCATGGGTGCCGGCATTGGCTCGGCCAGTATGATGGCCGCTGGTATGGGCTCGATCATTGCCGCTTACCCAGCTGATGCACAGTTAATCCAAGCCTATGCAGCAGCAGCCAATCTTATGACCTCGATCCTCGGCATTTACTTTGCTTTATTTATTTCGCTTCCGGTCACGATCAAGATCTACGAATTTGTCACGGGTGATCGTCGTGAAAATACCAACAACGTGAAAGAGTTACAACCTGAATTAGCCCGAAACTAAACCAGTGGCAAATGGAGAATTATCATGATTGAAAATATCGCTAAATTAAAAGACTATTTGTTCATTTTGCTCGTAACGGGCGCCTATACCCTGATTGCCAATACGGTTGGTTATGACCATGGTTTGGCACAAGCTTCGCTGGGTTGTTTAATTCTGGTCGCAATCGCTATGGTCGGCGTTGTCCTTAGCATGATCCCTGGTCTCAAGGTGTTACCAATGGTCTTCTGGGTTTCGGCTGTTGCAGTGCTTGTTTCGTTACCCGCCTTCCCCGGTAGCGAATGGATTTTGGCTCAAACCAAACAAATTAGCTTTTTAGCAATTACGACCCCAATTTTGGCATACGGTGGCCTTTGCTTAGGCAAAGATCTTGAGGCTTTCAAAAAGTTGTCGTGGCGAATTGTTCCTGTTGCTCTAGCTGTTGCTGGTGGTAGCTTCCTCTGCGCAACGATGTTTGCTGAAGTTATGCTCCATCTTGAAGGAATTTTCTAAAAGGACTTGCTATGAATAAACAAGAGTTAAAAAATAAGGTGTACGCAGCTATTGATAATCGCTTTGCTGACATCGAGGCCTTTGGTGAAAACATTTTTAAAGAACCCGAACTCGGTTTCAAGGAAAACCTCACTCAAGCCAAAGTTCGCCAAGCTTTAGAAGGTCTTGACCTTCAATGCGAATGTGGCGCCGCCTTAACGGGTGTAAAAGCACGCATGAAAGGTAAAGACTGTCGTAAAACGGTTGCTCTTTTAGGCGAACTTGACGCCATCGTTTGCCGAGAACATCCCCAAAGCAACCCACTAACAGGAGCTGCCCACTGCTGTGGTCATAATGTTCAGTTAGCTAACCTTTTAGGCGTTGCGATGGCAATGAAAGATGCACAAGCTATGCAATATCTGGACGGCGACATTGTGTTCTTTGCGGTTCCTGCAGAAGAGTATGTTGAAATTGACTATCGTAATAAACTTAAAGAAGCCGGCCAACTTCGCTATTTAGGCGGCAAAGCTCAACTTATTGCAGAAGGAGCTTTTGACGATATTGATATGGCGATGCAAATGCATGTCCACACCACCCAAGATCCAGAAGGGACTTTTGTTGTTGGTGCTTCATGCAATGGTTTCATTGGAAAACTTATTGAATACCATGGTAAAGCCGCTCACGCTGCAGGCGCTCCAGATCGTGGGGTCAATGCTCTTAATGCCGCTATGATGGGCGTGATGGGGGTTAATGCAATTCGTGAGACGTTCCGTGAAGCAGATTGTGTTCGTTTCCATCCCATCATTAATGCAGGAGGCGACCTCGTCAACGTTATTCCAGATCGCGTCAAAATGGAAAGTTACGTTCGCGCCTCTAATATTGAAGCTTTAACAGCTTACAACAAAGCCATCAATCGCGCACTAAAAGCTGGTGGTGATGCCATTGGAGCTAGCTGTGAGATCAAAGATCTCCCTGGTTACCTTCCCCTTCGCCCTGATGAGGCTTTTAAAGATGTTCTCCGCGAAAATGCTAAAGAGATATTTGGCGAAGCGCATATCGAAGAAGGAGAGCATTCTGCTGGCAGTACAGATATGGGCGATGTGAGTCACTTGATCCCAGTTGTCCACCCATGGGTAGGCTGCGCTCGTGGCGTTCTACATGGCGCTGATTACGTTTTAGAGGATCACCGTACTGCTTACAATAAGTCCCTAAAAGTATTAGCTGGGTGTCTAATCGACTTGCTTTGGGATGATGCGAAAGAAGCTGAACGTATTTGCAAAAACTTTAAACCAGTTCTCAACAAACAGACCTACTGTCAGTTAATGGACAATATTGAATCCAAATAAATAAAAAGGGAGCACTTTCACGTTGCTCCCTTTTTCACAATTATCACTTGTTATAGTGGTAACAATTGAGACTGCTCCATCAAGTGAGAGCGCAAGAGATCCGCTGCTTTCTGAGCTTCACCCATACGAATAGCATGCAAAATTTCACGCTCTTGGCGAGCCACTTCTATAAAGAAAGAGGGATCCATTTTTGCAACACGATGAGAGGTCTTTTCAAAATAGGTAACCAAAACACCAGAGAAGACTTGCAACACCCGATTACCACACCCTTCTAAGAGCAGAAGATGAAACTCTCTATCAAAACGGTCAGCAACCAGTGGCTCGTTGGCATGTTCTTCAATTTTGTTGAGAGTGCCTTCCAAGCGAGAAGCTAATGCCGGTGTGATTCGACGCGTAATCAATGGCATCAAAGAACACTCAACCAAAGCACGTGCTTCTATGAATTCCTGAATATCGAAATTAGCAACATCAAAGCGCATCTGAATTTGATTGCGCAAACTATTGGCACCCACCTCACGCACTGTCGTTCCCCGTTTCGGCGTACGCACCAAAATACCCATCTGTGTTAGAACATCCAACTCTTTACGAATACGGTAGCGTGTTACCCCGAAACGCTTGGCAAGCTCAGTTTCTGTATCAATTCGCTCACCATTTCTCGCTTGAGCCTGAAGATGATCCCTGATTAATTCGAACAAATTGTCGTTTTGTTGCATTTTATTTTCGTCAAGAAGATAAGATCGTTGAAAGATTATATGACAAAGTCGACAAAATCGCTTTGAAGTCAAACGATTAGCCAAAACAACATTTAAATATTCATCTTCCGTTTGTCGACAAATTAGTATATTCCCTAATATAGCATTTAATGAGAAAATAAGCATAATTACCCATTTTCGTTGATTTGTCTGACACTTATCAACAGAATGTCGAACATAAGCCGATATTTGTCGAAATTAATTCGATTTTTTGTCGTCGAATTTTCACAAAAAGACGCTTACAATTCGATAAATTGAACAAGAGTAAACATAAGTGTTACTCCTTAACCGTCTCTCATTCTTTTCTTTCAAGGACAAAAAATGGTCGATCTTGAGTTTTGGCTTCAGCTCGCCGTTGTGCTTTTCTGCCTTGCTGTCGGTGGCCGTTTTGGCGGCGTTGGCTTAGGTGCCGCAGGTGGCTTTGGCGTCAGCATTTTGGTTTTAGGCTTTGACATGCAACCGGGCTCTCCTCCGGTTTCCGTCTTATTAATTATCACTGCTGTTATTGCATGTACAAGCGTATTGCAAGGCTCTGGTGGTTTAGATTTCTTGGTGAGCTTAGCTGAGAAATTGCTTCGTAAGTGGCCTCGTGCCATTAACTTTGTCGGCCCTATTGTCTGCTCGATGTTTGTTATTTTCGTCGGTACTGCTTACGTGGCCTTTGCGGTTTATCCTGTGGTTGCTGAAGTGGCTGCCTCTCAGAAGATTCGCCCTGAACGTGCTGTCTCGGCCTCTGTCATTTGCGCTGGTATTGGCGTGATGGCTAGTCCGATGAGTGCTGCTATGGCTGCAATGGTAGGTATTATGTCTGCTTACGGCTACACACTCTTGGACATCTTGTCCGTTTCCGTTCCGACCTATTTTGTTGCCTTAACCTGCGCTTGTTTGTCCGTCAACTGGCGTGGTTCTGAACTCGAAAAGGATCCGGTCTTCATTCATCGCGTGCAAACCGGCCAATACACAGAGTTGCATACCCATGATCGTATTAATGTCGAACCTCCCAAAGGTGCTAAATTAGGCGTTTTAATTTTTGGTTTAGGCATTTTAACTTCGATCACGGTCGGGTCTGTTGACGCTTTGCGTCCCTCTTGGGAAATCGCAGGTAAGATCAGTAAGCTCCCCATTCCTTCTTTAATTCAGATGGTGATGCTCGCAACAGCCTTAGTCATTATTGTTTTGTGTCGAGTTCCTAGCGATAAATTCGCCTCTGGCTCTGTCTTCCGCTCTGGCTTAATTGGTGTGGTTGGTGTCTTTGGTATTTCTTGGCTTACCGGTACTTTCTTTGACACACATAAGGATGTGTTTGTTCACTACTTCTCGGATATTGCTAATTCCTCACCTGCACTTTTCTGTCTTGTGTGTTTCTGCTTTAGTTCCGTTATCTTCTCTCCGACAGTCAGTACCACAATTTTGATGCCAATTGGTTTAGCTTTAGGCCTAAGCCCGCAATGGCTCATTGGTGTTTGGGCTTGCTGCTATGGTGACTTCGTTATTCCTGGTGGCGCACAGATTGGTTGCACTGCATTTGACCGAACTGGCTCGACGAAACTTGGTAGCTTTGTGTTTGATCATAGCTACATGAGACCTGGCTTAGCGTTTGTGACTGGTGGTACGATTGCTGGCTACTTTATCTCTCAGGTCATGCTCTAATAAGTCTCACCTAAATTGACCCAAAACGCCCTAAGTAAGCTTAGGGCGTTTTTCATTTTCCAAATTCCCTTTCCTCTACTGAACTTAAGCAACAATTAGTGATAAGAAAAATATTTAGTGGGCTCGGCTAACCTAATGCCCCCTCCTCTTAATCACTTATAACAAATACTCCACCTTCAATCTGAATAAGTAGATTCTCTTAGTCGTTAACGCAAAATTTAAGGGTTAACACTTAAGACTTTTAGAACCTTTTGTAAAGATTAAATTAACTATTCTCCTAAACGCAAAAAAACAAAAACAAGCTTTTTTTGTTTTCAAAATGCCATGGCAGAATTTCAAAACGGAAAAGTAACTTTTTGTGTCTTTTCTCAAAATTTCTTAAAACGGTAAAAGGAAACTACCATGGTTGGTTTTGACTTTTGGTTGCAGCTCATTCTCGTTTTGATCTGCTTATTCTACGGTGCCCGTAAAGGCGGTATGGCCTTAGGTCTTATCGGCGGTATCGGTTTGATTATTTTGATTTTTGCTTGCGGCTTAAAACCCGGTAAGCCCCCTGTCGACGTGATTCTCACGATTTTGGCTGTGGTGTGCGGTTCCGCTACGCTTCAAGCTGCCGGCGGTTTGGACTGCTTGCTCCAAATGGCTGAAAAGATTCTCCGTCGCAATCCTCGTTACGTCTGCTTCTTAGCTCCGTACATCTGCTGGTTCTTAACGGTTCTCTGCGGTACGGGCCACGTTGTTTACACGATGCTTCCGATTATTTATGACGTTGCAATCAAAAACAACATCCGTCCGGAACGTCCGATGGCTGCCTCTACGATTGCCTCTCAAATGGGTGTGATCTGCTCTCCGGCTGCTGTGGCTGCTGTGTCAATGATCGCCTTGTTGGATGGTTATCTTATCAATGGCAAGCCCTTTGGCTTCGTTGAACTCTTCTCCATCACGATTCCTGCTGGTATCGTTGGCGTCTTTGCTATCGGTGTCTTCTCTTGGTTCCGTGGTAAGGACTTGGATAAGGACGAACAATTCCAAAAGTTGATTTCTGACCCCGAAACGAAAAAGTATGTCTACGGTGACTCTCAAACTTTGATCGGTCGTAAATTTACCAAGGCTCAATGGGCATCCTTGTTCATCTTCTTAGGCACGATCGTTATCGTTGCTCTCCTTGGTATGTTCCCTGAATTGCGTCCGCAAGTTGGTGCTAAGCGCTTGTCCATGACGTTGTGTATTCAAATGTTCATGTTGGCTGCTGGTGCCCTTATGGTTATCTTCTGCGGTGTTAAGGCCTCTAGCGTTGCTAGTAACTCTGTCTTCCGCGCTGGTTGTGTGGCTATTGTGGCTGTGTACGGTGTTGCATGGATGGCCGATACGATGTTCTCCTCTCACTTGCCGAACTTGAAGGCTGGTTTGACCGACATCGTTAAGACTGCTCCTTGGATGTATGCCATCGTCTTGCTCTTGGTCTCCAAGCTTGTTAACTCTCAAGCTGCAGCTATTGCCACCATCGTGCCGGCTGCCTTGACGGTTGGCGTGCCCCCGGGAATCGTTGTTGCCTTCTCTGCTGCTTGCTATGGCTACTACATTCTCCCGACCTACCCGTCTGACTTGGCTGCCATCCAATTTGACCGCTCTGGTACGACGCGCATTGGTAAGTTTGTGATCAATCACTCCTTCATCATCCCGGGTTTGCTCGGTGTGTTCACGGCTAGTGTGATGGGTTACATCCTCGCTATGATCTACGGCTTCCTTTAATCCCCTCTAGTTAGTTGGATTAAATATGAAGTAACAAAAACGGCAAGTGATTTTCTCGATAAGTTACTTGCCGGTTTTTCTAACTTAGGGCCGACAGTCCTTAAGCTACAAACTTTCGGTATTTAGCTATAAGACCTACAATATTTAAGGCTGCTACGAACGAAATAAGCATTCACGCTAACTGTCAATCTCCGCCCTTGCGGAAAAATTATTACAAATACGTTAGGTAAGACAAAACGATTTGCCATCCTGACTTTGTGCATTAGAAAGGAGAGATCAATGTCTCAATCCCCGGAATTCAAATACGCTCCAATGTTCCAAACAGGTAAAGACGATACGGAATATGAGTTAATCACCAAAGACTTTGTTTCTGTGAGCGAATTTGAAGGTAAGCCGATGCTCAAGGTGCAACCAGAAGCCTTGACGACCCTCATCAATACGGCCTTCCACAACGTAAATTTCTTATTGCGTCGCTCTCACAACGAAAGCGTTGCTAAGATTCTCAACGATCCAGAGTCTTCTGACAATGATAAGTACGTTGCATTGACGATGTTGCGTAACGCAGAAATTTCTGCCAAGGGTATCCTTCCGATCTGTCAAGATACAGGTACCGCAATCATTCACGGTGAAAAGGGCCAACAAGTCTGGACTGGTTTCTGTGATGAAGAAGCTATTAGCTTAGGTGTCTACAAAACCTATACGGAAGATGCATTACGCTACTCTCAAAATGCTCCCTTGACGATGTACAAGGAAATCAACACAAAGTGCAATCTCCCAGCTCAAATTGATATTGAAGCTACTGAAGGTGATGAATACAAATTCTTATGTGTTGTTAAAGGCGGTGGCTCTGCTAATAAGTCCTATCTTTTCCAAAAGACCAAGGCTATCTTGAATCCTGATGCTCTGGTTCCATTCTTGATTGATCAAATTAAGGACCTTGGTACAGCTGCTTGTCCTCCCTACCACATCGCAGTAGTCGTGGGTGGTACATCTGCTGAAAAGACGATGTTAACGGTGAAATTGGCCTCTACGAAGTTCTATGATGGCCTTCCCACCACTGGCGATGAAACGGGCCGCGCATTCCGCGACGTGGAATTAGAAAACCTCTTACTTGAAGCTGCCAATAATATCGGTCTTGGCGCTCAATTTGGTGGCAAATACTTAGCTCATGACGTTCGTGTCATTCGCTTGCCACGCCATGGTGCTAGCTGCCCGATCGGTATTGGTGTTAGCTGCTCTGCAGACCGTAACGTCAAGTGCAAGATCAATAAGGATGGTTTATGGATTGAAAAACTCGATACGCATCCTGAAGAATTGATTCCTGAAGCCTTCCGCAAGGATGGTGAAGGTGAAACGGTCAAGATTGACCTGAGTATGCCAATGGATCAAATCCGTGCAGAATTGTCTAAGCACCCAGTTTCCACACGCGTTTCGATGACCGGTACGATTATTGTTGGCCGTGACATCGCTCATGCCCGCATTAAGGAACGCCTTGATAAGGGTGAAGGTTTGCCTGATTACATCAAAAATCATCCGATCCTCTACGCTGGTCCTGCCAAGACCCCTGAAGGTTATGCTTGTGGCTCAATGGGTCCGACAACAGCTAACCGCATGGACCCCTATGCAGATCCATTCATGGCCGCTGGTGGTTCCTTCGTTATGATCGCTAAGGGTAACCGTACTCAAGTCGTCACCGATGCTTGTAAGAAGTGGGGTGGTTTCTATCTTGGTACGATCGGTGGCGTTGCTGCTGCCTTGTCTGAAGCTGCAATTAAGAGCATCGAATGCATCGAATATCCGGAATTAGGCATGGAAGCTGTCTATAAGATCGAAGTAGAAGACTTCCCAGCCTTTATCTTGGTTGACGACAAGGGTAACGATTTCTTCAAACAATTGAAGCCTCGTTGCGTTTGCAAATGTGACTCCAAGTAATTGAGACTCTGCTTGGGCGCATTTTCTGCGCCCAAATAAAAGTCCACCTTTTCAATCGAATCGGTGGACTTTTTTTCGTTCATCAATCGCTAGATTTGGTAGCCTGCTTTGCGAGCAAAGCGAACAGTGGCATCCAGGAAGCCTTGCTTGGAACCACAGTCATAACGAATACCATCAAAGCGATGTGCATATGTTGTACCTAAATCCAACTGACTAGCAATTGCATCCGTCAATTGAATTTCACCACCGACACCCTTTTGAACCGTCTTCAATTTTTCAAAGATTTCAGGCTCTAAAACATAACGTCCGATAACAGCCAATCGGGATGGGGCAACTTCTGGCTCTGGTTTTTCAACCATTGTACGAACGCAACTCGATAAAGCATTACTATCATCAACACCAACAATTCCGTACTTCTTAGTATCTGCCAAAGGAACATCTTGAACTGCCAGCACATTACCTCCACCCATTTGACGACGAACATCAATCAATTGGCCGATAGCTGGCTTTTGAGCATCAATCAAATCGTCCGCTAACATAACAGCAAAGGGCTCATTACCCACAACAGGCTGTGCACAAAGGACTGCTTGACCGAGACCTAAAGGCTCGGCTTGGCGGATATAAACGAATGTCACTCCCATTGGGGCGATGGAGCGGACTGTTTGTAATAGCTCTAATTTACCCTTTTCAATGAGCTCCTTCTCAAGCAATGGAGCCTTATCAAAATGGTCTTCAATCGCTCGCTTATAGCGCCCCGTAATAAAAATCATGTCTGTGATACCTGCTGCATAAGCCTCTTCAACTGCATACTGAATCAATGGCTTATCAACAACAGGTAGCATCTCTTTTGGCATTGCTTTCGTTGCAGGCAAAAACCGTGTACCTAAACCTGCAACTGGGAAAACGACTTTACGTACTTCTTTCATACTGAACCTTATAGAAAAAATGACAGACTGATTCTGTAAGTATAGACAATGACAAAAAATATTATTGAGCGTTGACGTATACAGTTAGATTGACTAACGTATCACTCAAAACCACTTGTACAGTTACAACATGAAAGACGCTGAAAAAATTCTTGTCATCGGAGATGTTCACGGGTGTTTACCAACACTTGAAAAACTATTAGACCAAGTAGATACAAATATTCCCCTACTTTTTCTCGGAGATCTAATTAACCGAGGACCTAACTCATTAGCAACATTGCGCCTCATTAAAAGCATGGGGAAACGTGCTAAATGTCTTTTAGGTAATCATGACATGCACTTATTGGCAACTGCCGCCGGGTCAGGTAAAGCGAATCGTCGCGATACTATTGAAGAAATTTTAAAGGCAAAAGATGCAGATGATTTAATTGATTTTGTTCGTCATCAACCTTTGCTTTTTCAGTGGAAAGACTACACGTTTGTACATGCAAGTATTGACCCTGCATGGAGTCTAGATGAGGCAAAAAATCTAGCCCATGAAGTACAGACTCATCTTCGAGACAAACACTGGAAATCATATCTTCAACATATGTATGGTAAGGATTTATGGGACCCCTCTTTAAAGGGAGATGCCAGAATGCGAGCCATTCTGAATGGTTTTACTCGCATTCGCTTCGTTGATAAAGACGGTATTCCAGACTACAAAATCAAAGAGGGACTCTTGTCTAAACCCGAGCATTTAATGCCGTGGTTCGAATGTCCTGTCAGAAAAACAAAAAATGACAAGATCGTTTTTGGTCATTGGTCCACTCTAGGGTTGGTTGTGACCGAAAAAGTTATTGCTTTAGATACGGGATGTGTATGGGGTGGTGCGTTAAGTGCTATTGAACTGCCAAGTAGAAAAGTCATTAGTATCAAGTCTCCCCAATACCAAGACCCCTTAAGCTGAGCATCGTCGAAATCAAAACGAGGAGGTCTATACCTCCTCGTCCTCAATTAGTTATGCAATCCTTGTTGCTCGTTTTCCAACATAGGATCTTTCACCCCCATAGCCGCGCTCATACTTGCCGAGGCCAGACGAGCAACATCATGACGAGTCTTACCATCTGGATGAATAACTGGTAAGAACTTCACCGTAAGTGCCAATCCTGGTGTTGAAACAATCGTCCACAAACAAGCAAATATCGACACGTTTGCATAGGAAGCTTTTGTTGTTTTTTGACCATTTTCCAAATAACAAAGAGCTACAGGCTGCACAGGAGTATTTGATATAACTGCAGGTTCAATTAAATTGGGTTTTAAAGGAAGCAGGGTCAAACCAGGACTTGTACGCCCCTCTGGAAATAACATTACTGTTTGCTTGGCCTTCAAAGCATCACTCAATTGAGCATTTACCTCAATGATTGAACGACGGTTCTTTCGCTCAATAAATAGCGTATCCACGCCTTTAGCAATGCGCCCCAAAATGGGCCAATTGGCTATCTCACTCTTCGCAATAAACCGACCTGGCTTTTGTGAATCAAGTGCGAAAATATCTAAAAATGAAACATGATTGGCCAATAATAAGCAATGTTCCGGGTAAATTTCCCCTTCACACTTTAAGTCAATACCCACAATCTTAATAAAGGCCCTGGACCAAGCACGAATAATACCCACCTTCTTTTCAGGCTTTACCCACTGAAGATAGACCAAAACCATCGTAATGCAGGCTAGGGAATAAATTAATGCACTGACAAAACGAAAAGGGGCTAAAAGCTTATGCATAAAAATTATCTTTCTTCTTCAAAATACTGCTGCAATATAACGCTTGCGGCTTCATCGTCAATAAACTCTGCTTCACTTTCGCTTTCAACTACGACAGATGAATAGCGTTCATCAACTCGAAAAACAGGCAAATGATAGCGTCCATCAAGTTGACGAGCAAAGCGTTCACAGCGAGCTGTCATTTCATGAGGAGTACCATCAGGGTGTGAGGGAATCCCTACAACGAACGCAACAGGAGACCACTCTTTAACTAGCCTTTCAATGCCCTTCCAACGTGAATCATTTGTACGAGAATCCACAATCGTTAAAGGGGATGCCTGTCGTATCATTGTGTTGCCAATAGCGACACCGATACGTTTTTCTCCAAAATCAAATCCTAAGATAGAGCCTTCCATTTACGCGTGTCCTGTTCCTTGTGACCAATGACTAAAATCATCTGCTGATAACCCAATACTCTCGAGTACCACGTCATACCGACGCTCAACGGGTACATCAAAAATCACTGCACTATCAGCCGGAGCGATCAACCATCCAGAAAGTGCCAACTCACTTTCAAGTTGCCCCTCACTCCAACCTGAGTAACCTAAACTAATCAAGAATTTATCAGGAGCCTGATCAACATTTGCAATGGCCTCTAAAACGTCTCTAGAAGTGGACAATGTAATCTGCTCTGTGATGCTAACCGACGAATGATACTTATTTTTTGGAGTGTGTAAAACAAACCCTCTTTCAACTTGTACAGGGCCTCCATCAAACAACATCATCTCGTGCAACTCATCATTTTGACTATCAATACCTACTCGCTCTAAGAGAGAAGCAACACTTAAAGCCACGCCCCGATTAATGACAATCCCCATCGCTCCTTCTGGGGTATGACTACAGAGGTAGATCACCGTTTTAGAAAAAACGGGATCTTTCATATTTGGAGCTGCTACTAAAAAGTGGTCTTTGTAAGATACGAAATCGGACATTACAATTCCTCCATATCTTCATATTTTTGCATGTTTTCCCCAAAAGCAATGGGGAATACACACTTTGTTTCGAGGTTCATGATGGTAGAGCATGTTTTAGAAAAACTTGTTGAACTTTTTACCAAGGGTCAAGCTCATTTTAAAGTCCTTGAACACGAAGCGAGTGGTAAAACCTGTCAATCCGTTGCTGAAATTCGAGGTACCGCAGTAGGCCAAGGAGCAAAAGCTCTCGTTTGTCACGTTAAAGGAAATGGTTTAAAGCTTCATGTTTTAGCTGTGCTGCCTGCTGATAAACAGGCTGATCTAACAAAGCTTGCGGTTGCACTAGGAGCCCGCCGTGCCTCGTTGGCTAGTCCCGCTGAAGTTACGGAACTTACAGGATGCGTTTTTGGTGCAGTTCCTCCAGTTAGCTTTCACTCAGAATTAAAACTAGTCGCAGATCCCTACCTTTTTGAGCGATTTGATGAACTTGCTTTTAATGCCGGTCATCTAGATCGCTCCATTATTATTCGTACCGAGGACTACCGCCGCATCATCAATCCTCAACTCATTGATTTTATTAAGATGGAAGTACCTGCCGAAACTGCGCTACAATCCTAAAGGAGAATCGTTTACGTCTTTCTTATTTCATAAAAAAGGCATATCATTGCGGGTTCTCTTTTTGAAAACTTCTTTCCGTCGATAAGACTAAGGTTTCCGTAATGATTGATTACAGCACCGTTTTGTCTGCGGCCCTCACACCGATCACTTTGATCTCTGGCGTTGGCCTCTTGTTGGTCTCTATGACCAATCGCTATAACCACTCTACTGACCGTTTACGTCAGCTTTTGCGTGAAAGCAATGCCATCGCCCCTCGTCGTGACGATGATCTAGAGCATGCAATTGATTTGATCTTTTTAAGAGTCAAGTTGCTACGCAAAGCAATTTTGCTTGTTGTGCTATCGGGGATGTTCTCTGCCTTGCTTGTGTTAATGAGTGTGCTAGAGATTGCTCTGGGAGCAAACTTCATTTTAATTAAATCCTTGCTATTGCTTATTGCAGTGGTACTCGTTGTTATTTCTACTCTTATTTTTGCCGAAGAAGTATCTACTTCGATGAAGGCCTTAGGCCTAAGCGTTCACCACTAAGGAGTCTGTCATGGTTGAATATCATCAAATGCTTTCTACGGCTTTACCACCCGTTACTTTAATTTCTGGCGTCGGCCTCTTGCTTTTAGCAATGACAGCTCGCTACAACCACTCTACTAACCGCGTTCGCCAACTTTTACGTGAAAAAAACGCAATTGCTCCACGTGAAGATGATGATCTCAATCACGCTATTGAGTTGATTTTCAAACGAGCTGCACTGCTTCGTATGTCGATTTTAACGGTCGTCTTGTCTGCAACTTTCAGTGGCCTACAAGTGCTTTTTGGCATCCTTGAGTGTCTTTTCTCTGTAGACATGGGTATCGTAAAACTCGGCATGCTCTTTATTTCTATCGGTTTCCTATTGGCCTCGACCATCTACTTCGTTCGTGAAGTTTCTTTATCGACCAAGGCCATTGGTTTAAGCATGCATCATTAATACATCTGCCTGGACTTTACCTAAAAGGACGTCCCCAGAAGAAATAAACGGCTGAGTCATGATCGCTCGTTTGACCGAATGCCAAATAAAGAGGTCCAACAATAGAGTCGGCAGCTACGAAAACGCTGCCGGCTTTTTTCCAGCTCTTCCAATCTGAATTATCAAAAAGCTTGCTATTTCCCTCTTGGCTTAAATGGGCTGTTTCAAAACTACCCCCAACATAAACTGGAATCCCCCAAAAACCATTGCGATTTACGCGCTTCACACCAATGAGACTTGAAACAAACATGTCTGCACCAGTATAGCGACCATAGTACGCTCCAGACATGTTGAATAACCCACCGATGGCAAAGCGTCCTGGAATTGTAGAAGAACCAGCTCTAGTAGCTAAAATGCTGACAAAATCATTTCCCCAATCATAAGGAATAATGGCACTTAAATAATAGTCAGAAACTTCGGGATGTTCTGGACTTTCCTCTGCACTAAAATATCGACGTGCCGATGCATCAAATAAAACACCTCTTTTCGGAAAATTAACATTATCCAATGTGTCATACCTAATCCCGACCTCAATAAAAGGTGATTCGGCCTCAAATCGATTCCAATCCTCCAAAACGCCAACTGTTGTCTTGGATTTCATACCTGCATAGCCCAACCCTACTTCAATTGCTGCGTCTCGAGAAAGTTCCGCACCCAATGACACAGAAGCCTCTAATATTGAATTTTTAATTGTTGCTAGCGCTATGCCATCGCTGTTATATAAGTCATATGACTGGCTTTCATAAGCAACTTTAGGCTGAACAAAAAATGGACTATTCACTCCTAACGGTTGGTAAAACTTCGATGTAAAGTAGCTTGTTTCTCCAATTTGTAATTCGTTTCGCCACTCACCACCCCAATCATTGAGCCAACTCCAAGTATGAGCCAATAGGAAATCAAACGTATGCTCCTGATTAAAATCGCTAGAAACTTTGCCACCTACTCGAATTGTGTTGTAACCCCAAGGTTTTTCCTGTGGTTTAATAACCAGTACCTCCATTCCATTAGGTCCAGGCTCAAAAACAAAAGGTACAACCGAAAAATCATCTGTTGCCCATACTTGATTACTAGCTTTATTTAACTGTTCAACACTAACTGAATCGCCAGGTTGAATATTGACAATATCTCGAACAAACTCAGGATTAACAACCTTTAGTCCTTCAATTTTCACCTCTGCAATACGCATATTGTGGGGCGCACTAACCAGAGCAGTTCTAGCCAAATTCCACTCTTGAAACTCTTTTTGTGAAACTGCTAATCGTTTTAACTCATCACGATATTTACGAGCACTCACTTCCCCAGCTTCGATAATTTCCTTAGCACGGTCAAAGTTTGCAGCACTGTACTCACCAAGTTCGACATTGATCAAAATATCTTGAGGCCCTAATTGTTTTTTTGACTCAACCAAATTGCGATCTGTCAAAATAGCAACCATTTGCCCCATTACCGCAGTTACAGAGCTGACACGCAATTTCTTCTCCAACGGGGTACTTGCATCAACGGCAATAATGATGTCAGCCCCCATCTCTTTAGCTAATTCGACAGGCAAATTCTGTGATAATCCCCCATCAACTAATAGGTGATCTTTCCAGGGATAGGGCGAAAAGGCCCCTGGCACAGACATAGAGGCCCGCATTGCTGTCGATAAATTCACATCTTTTTGCATCACAACCAAAGAGCCATCCGACAAGTCTGTCGCAATTGCTCCAAAAGGAAGTGGCAACTTCGATAAGTCATTAACAGAGCGAACATGCTCTGTAATTTTCGTTAAAAAGGTCGTTAAATGTTGGGAGGGAACAACCGAATCAGGAAATGCCAACCCACCTTCCTTTATACCAACTTCTTTGATTGTTAAATTTTTATAATCGTCTTCACGGCGTAAACGGTTTAACGATGAGCGATCTGGGCGAATCGCAAACATTTCACGCCAATCAACACCCAAAATAATTTCTTGCATCTGTTCAACTGTATAGCCAGATGCATATCCACCACCTACCATTGACCCCATACTGGTACCGGTAACCATATCGACCTTGATACCCATTTCTTCCAGTACTTTGATGACACCGACATGAGCAAATCCTCGAGCCCCACCTCCGGAGAGGACTAAAGCAACTTTAGGGCGCTCTTGATCGGCCTGTACTTTTGCTTGAGTAGGCACAGCTGCTCCAACAGTCAGCATCAAAAGCAATAAAAAGGTCAAAGACTTTGAAAATAAATACTTCATAAAAAAGGAGGTCCGGATCAGTAATTCATACTCTGCCTCATCTTACTACATGACTATGCATTATGAATAGACATTCAGTCTCGATATGTTGTTATTCCTATTAAAAAGTGCTTTCCAATAAGATTGGAAAACGGTATTATTTCTCGAAGAATGATCAGAATTTCCCATTTGGAGAATCAATACATATGCGCATTTTATTGACTGGTGGTGCTGGCTTCATTGGCTCTCATACCGCCGTAGAAATGACTCAATCTGGCCACGAAGTTATTATTTACGACAATCTTTGCAACAGCGACACTTCGGCACTCGATCGATTAGAAAAAATCCTTGGCCGCCGTCTGCCTTTCGAAGAGGGCGATATTCGTGATTATGATCGCATGTGCGAAGTATTAAGCAAGTACAAAATTGAAGCCGTCGTACATTTTGCAGGCCTAAAAGCTGTAGGCGAATCCTGCGAAAAACCTTTGGAATATTTTGATAATAATATCAATGGCACACTAGTTCTTTTGCGCGCCATGAAAAGCCTTGGAATCAAACGTATTATTTTCTCCTCCAGTGCAACTGTCTACGGCATGCCACAATACTTACCTTTGGATGAGAAACATCCCTTGTCCGTAACAAATCCCTACGGCCGAACCAAACTCCAAGTTGAAGAAATTCTTTCGGACCTTTGTTCATCAGACCCTGAATGGTCTGCTGTTTGTCTACGCTACTTTAACCCAATTGGTGCCCATGAAAGTGGATTAATTGGCGAAAACCCACGAGGCATACCCAATAATCTACTACCCTATGTAGCGCGTGTTGCTGCCGGTCAACTCAAGTCCTTGCAAGTCTTTGGCGACGATTACGACACGCCTGATGGCACAGGGGTACGCGACTATATCCATGTTGTCGATCTTGCTAAGGGACACGTGTTAGCTGCCCAATATGCCTTTAAGCACACAGGATGGATTGCTATTAATCTCGGAACCGGTATTGGCTATTCCGTTTTAGACATCGTTAAGGCATATGAAAAAGCCTGTGGCAAGCCCGTTCCTTACAAAATTGTTGCTCGTCGCCCTGGGGATGTCGCTAGCAATTGGGCTGATCCCAAATTAGCCAAAGAACTTTTAGGTTGGCAAGCTCATTACACACTGCAAGATATGTGTGAACACTCCTGGAACTTCCAGAAAAATTGCGCTTAATTCAATATATGATAAATCCCGCTTAAGCGGGATTTATCATATCGATTGGACAACCGTTTCTTTCACACCAACTTGCCAATGTTGAGAGACAAAATTAAATGTTGTATCAAACTTGGAATGCTCCAATATAGCCCGTGTTGGGCGACGGGCTGGCAAGAAGAATTGATCACTCTTAACATTTTGAATAGTAAAATCTTCCGAAATAAGCCTTTTTTCAACCAAAAGATCTTTTACGTATTGTGCGCATTCATAGCGACTGCAAGCTCCTTCGCTTGCAAAATGGTATAGACCCCGTTTAAATGGACGAGCTTGCTCGTAATATTCAACAATGCGACAAAGTCCTCTTGCAACTTCATTTGCAGACGTAGGGATACCAATTTGGTCATCAACGACGGAAATCTTTTTTTGTCCTTTGAACCAGTGCAACAACGATGTAATAAAGTTGCGATGAGTCTCAGAATGAACCCATGTTAGTCGCAAAATAATCGCATCTGGATTAACTTTTAAAACAGCCTTCTCCCCCTCCAATTTGCTCAACCCATAAACATTCAAGGGACGAGATCCTTGATCTTCTGTATAGGCTTTTTCCTGACAGCCATCAAAGACATAATCTGTCGATAGATGAATGAAAAATAAGCCCTTTTGTTTCGCAAATTTTGCAATTGCTTCTGGCGCAATGACATTAATATCAAAAGCCGCTTTCACATCAGATTCTGCCCGATCAACAGCGGTATAAGCTGCCGCATTGATGATAATGTCGGGAGAAAATGCTTCCAGTCTTTCAATAAGTGAGGATGGATTAGTAAGATCTCCCCCTGAATCGTGGCGCCCCAATGCCAATAGCTCATGAGAGGCAAAACACTGAAGACACGCTTGCCCTACTTGACCATTTTTCCCCAATATCGCTATCCGCATAAGCTACACATCCTTGAAACGATCTAAATGTTTTTTCAAATACACTCCTGTAGCACTATTTTTATGACGAGATAATTGCAATGGCGTTCCCGTCGCAATGATTTCCCCACCTGCTGCACCACCTTCTGGCCCTAAATCAACAATCCAGTCAGCAGAAGCAATCACATCCAAATTGTGTTCAATAATCACAATCGTGTTACCTGCATCTCGCAACTTTCGGATAACGGTGATCAACATTTGCACATCCTCAAAATGCAAGCCAGTTGTTGGTTCATCCAAAATATAAAGTGTTTTAGTCGTGTCTCGCTTAGATAACTCCAAAGCTAATTTCATTCGCTGGGCCTCGCCACCCGATAAAGTTAGGGCACTTTGACCCAACTTGATATAACCGAGACCGACATCCATTAAGGTCTGCAATTTACGCTTAAGCACAGGATGCGAACTAAAGAAATCTAATGCTTGCTCGACAGTCAGTTCTAAAACTTCTGCAATATTTTTTCCCTTGTAAAGCACATCAAGCGTTTCGCGTGAATAACGCTGTCCGTGACAAACTTCACAAGGTACATACATGTCTGGTAAAAAATTCATCTCAACCTTGATAAATCCTTCACCCTGACACGCCTCGCATCGACCTCCTTTCACGTTGAAACTAAAACGACCGACATCGTAGCCTCGTTCACGAGCTATCGGAGTTTGAGCAAAGAGTTCTCGTATATGAGAAAAAAGGCCTGTATAAGTCGCAGGATTAGAGCGAGGCGAACGCCCAATCGGACTTTGATCAACATTAATAACTTTATCGAAATACTCAAGACCTTCAATATGATCGTAAGGCTCAGGCGGTGTGCTTGAACGATAAAGCGTTTGAGCGGCAATGCGATAAAGGGTGTCGTTAATAAGGGTCGACTTCCCAGAGCCAGAAACACCCGTTACCACGGTAATCAAACCCTCAGGAATTTCTAAAGTCACATTTTTTAGATTATGCCCACAGGCTCCGACCAAGCGTAAAGTATGATCCCCCTTTGACTTCGACTTCCGACTTAAATCAATGTGTTTTTCTCCGCTTAGATATGCTCCAGTTAAAGAGTCGGGATTTTTTTGAATTTCTTCAGGACTGCCTGATGCAATCACCTCTCCGCCTAGATAACCTGCGCGTGGTCCCATGTCAACAATAAAATCAGCCTCACGAATCGTATCTTCATCATGCTCAACCACAATAACAGAGTTACCTAAATCACGTAACTGTTTAAGTGTTTCGATTAAACGATCGTTATCACGTTGGTGTAAGCCGATAGAGGGCTCATCCAAAACATACATAACCCCTGTTAAACCAGAGCCGATTTGGCTTGCTAAACGAATTCGTTGTCCTTCTCCTCCTGATAGCGTATCTGCTCGACGATCAAGAGATAAGTAACCCAATCCAACATCTGTTAAAAACTTGAGTCTTAGAGCGACCCCATCTATTAGCTTTTGAGCAATATCCTTTTTTGCACCTGCTATTTGGAGAGTTTCAAAATACTCCCTGGCCTGAGTCAGGCTCATTGATGTTATTTCATAGATCGCCTTTTTTTGGTCCCCCTGACCAATAAAAACATTGCGAGCAGCTTCTTTCAAACGGGAACCATGACACGAGGAGCATGGCTTCAGCACACGATAGCGATTAAGTTCTTCTCGAACAGCTTCATTATTTGTTTCAGAATAGCGTCGATTCAAAATGGCTAATACACCATCAAATGGCTCCTCTTGATAACGAACGATTCCCGCACTACGATAGGGTACCTTGATCTTTTTTTCTCCCAAGCCGTGCAAGAGAGCATGCTGAGCCTGTATCGGGAGATCACACCAGGGCGTTTCAATGTCAAAGCCAACCGCCTGAGCCACCGCATTCATCATGTCAAAGTTATAAAGATTGCGACGATCCCATCCATGAATAGCACCAGAAGCTAAGGAAAGCTCTGGATGATGTACCACGCTTTCTTCTGTAAAAACCATAGCCTCACCCAACCCATTACAGTCAGGGCAGGCGCCTAACGGATTATTAAACGAGAAAATTCTCGGCTCCAATTCCTCTACGCTATAACCGCACTCAGGACAGCAATAGTGACTAGAAAAATTCCATTTTTCACCACTATCCATATCCTCTACTTGTACCCGACCATCAGTGAGTCGCAATGCAGTTTCAAAGCTTTCTGCCAAACGTTGATGAGCATCATCTCGAACCTTTAGGCGATCGACAATTACATCAATATCATGACGTTCTTTGGGATCTAAATCAGGCAAAGTTTCAGCATCGTATTTAATGCCATCAATTTGGAATCGAATAAAACCCTGAGCCTGCATGTCTTGAAAAAAGCGGCAAAAATCCACTTTTTTCTGGCGCAAAACTGGAGCAACAATCATTATTTTGCTACCCACTGGCAATTGCATGATGCGATCAACCATGGCCGAAATCGGCGTCACCTCCAGTGGTAGCCCATGGACAGGACAATACGGTGTACCTACTCGGGCAAATAAGAGTCGAAGATAATCCAGAATCTCTGTAATTGTCCCAACAGTCGAACGAGGGTTCGTTGTCACAGCTTTTTGTTCAATTGCAATAGCAGGAGATAGCCCATCAATTAAATCAACATCAGGTCTTTCCATTAAATCTAAAAATTGACGAGCATATGCTGACAAGCTCTCCACATAACGACGTTGACCTTCTGCATATAGCGTGTCAAAAGCCAGCGAGCTTTTCCCAGAACCTGACAAACCCGTTATCACCACCAACTTATTTCTTGGAATATCTAAATCAATATTTTTTAAATTGTGCGTTCTTGCACCACGAATACGAATTTTGGAACCCATTGCTATCCCCAATATCAGGCTAAACCAACATATTTTAAGGCAATCCTTAACTCAATCGAAATGGGGACAGTATCTTTGCGAAAAAGTCTCGAAGATAATGTGGACATTTTCCTTAAGTTTCTACAAAATAATGAGTAGCATATTTTTGGATATGCTCACCAAACGCCTCAAAAGCGACGGGTGAGTCACCTCCCTGTTTGAAGCCTTTGGATTTGGTAGTTATGTTTGTTGTCATTTTTATGACAACGTTTTTTTGGAATGAAAGATTATGGCTTCGGTTAATAAAGTCATCATTATCGGTAATTTAGGTCGCGATCCTGATACCCGTTACACTGCTGAAGGTGGTACGGCTATCACAACAATTACTGTCGCAACCTCACGCCGCTATAAAGACTCCAACGGTCAACCCCAAGAAGAAACAGAATGGCATCGTGTTGTTTTCTTCGGTCGTCAAGCAGAAATTGCGGCCGAGTACTTACGCAAAGGTCGTCCTGTTTATGTTGAAGGTCGCTTACGTACCCGTAAGTGGCAAGGTCCGGATGGACAAGATCGTTACTCAACGGAAATCATTGCTGAAACAATGCAAATGTTGGGTACTCGTGAACGCTCTGAATCGATGGGTGGCGGTTTTGAATCCGCTCCGCGTCGTCCGATGCAAAATGAAGGTGGTTACCACCAAGCTCCTGCTCGTCACGCAGAACCCATGCCGGCCCCCATTGGTGGCTTAGATAATTTAGACGAAGACATTCCGTTCTAAATTTATCTCTCTCAAAAAGCTCTGTCCATTTGACAGAGCTTTTTTGTTTTTCTCTGACTTCATTAATTTATTAACAAATACAAACAGATAGTCAGATTTAAACTAGAAAACAAATATTATTTCGTGAAAATGACTACAATTATGGTTAAGTTTTTTTATTGACCCCCCTTGTTTATCTTGAATACTTTTGATTAAAATGGCGGGTTAATTATGTTTAACCCCTTTCCAACTCGGGATCAAATGTACAAATTTTTCTTTCCTGCACATGATCGAGTTCGATGCCACAACGATATGCGTTGGGTTTGTGGGGAGAGTGTTTTCTAAAACGGCAGTCCTTTTGGGGGATTGCCGTTTTTTTTGAGAATTGTTGTTTTACCCATAGATTAGAGAGAGAACAATGAAGGCTACACCGAATACTGTCCAAGCCATGTTGGAACCAATGATTAAGGCGGCCGGCGGTTGGGTCAACACCCACGCTCATGCTGACCGCTCTTTCACGTTGAGTCCTGAAGTCATGCAAATGCGTCGCACCTGCACCTTACAACAAAAGTGGGACGCCTTAGATCGCCTCAAGCGTGAATCTACGGTCGATGTTTTCTACGGTCGCTTCTGCACGATGTTTGAATTGATGATTAGCCAAGGCGTCACGGGCTTGTGCACCTTTGTTGACATTGACCCACAAAGCGAAGACCGTGCCATTATCGCCGGTCTTAAAGCTCGTGAACATTACAAAGATCAATTAACGGTGAAGTTCGCCAACCAAACTCTAAAGGGCGTTATTGAACCAGAAGCTCGCAAGTGGTTTGATATCGGCGCTGATTTGGTTGACATCATTGGTGCATTACCCAAGCGTGACGAACGTGACTATGGCAAGGCTGAAGAAGCATGGAACGTCATCATGGGTACCGCTAAAGAAAAGGGCAAAATGGTTCACGCCCACGTTGACCAATTTAACCAAGCTACCGAATATGAAACAGAATTGATGTGCTTGAAGACCATTGAATTCGGTCTCCAAGGTCGTGTGGTTGGTGTCCATGGTATTTCCATCGGGGCGCACTCTAAGAAGTACCGTCAACGCCTCTATCAATTGATGCGTGAAGCTGGTGTCATGATGATTGCTTGCCCAACAGCCTGGATTGATACGCCTCGCTCTGAAGCTATTGGCCCGTCCCACAACTCTATGACTCCTGTGGACGAATTGGTCCCGGCTGGTGTTCGTGTGGCTATCGGTGTTGATAACGTTGCAGACGCCATGGTGCCTTGGAGCAACGGCGATATGTGGCACGAATTGACCTTGATGGCTACGGGCTGTCGCTATGACAACTTTGAAGATCTTGTTGAAATCGCAACCCGTAATGGCCGTATGGCTTTGGGTATTGAACCGTATGCACCGTTGGCTGTGAAGTGAGAGGAGAACTAAATTATGCCGTCTATGCTTGCTGAAAACATTTTGACCGAAAACCTGCTCTCATTAAACGCAGTCGCTTTCTTAACTGAAGAGCCGTTGCGCTTGAAATCAGGTTTGGTTACCCCAATTTACGTTGATAACCGTAAGTTGATCACGCATCCCGATGCTTGGCATGATGTTATTGAAACCATGGCTTCTTTAATCGAAAAGTGGGGCTTGGAATATGACGTTATTGCTGGTGTTGAAGCGGGTGGTTTAACGCATTCTGCCGCTCTTGCTTATCGCTTAAATTGTCCAACAATCTACGTTCGCCAACGCGCTAAGACCTACGGTGACTTAGACCGTATTGAAGGTGGTAGCGTCAAGGGCTTACGCGTATTGGTGATTGAAGACCATATTTCTACGGGCTTGTCCTGTTTAGATGCTATTAAGACGCTTCGTGAAGAAGGAGCTATCGTCACGGATTGCGTTAGTATCACAAACTTCGACATGACAGAAACCAAGGCTTTATTTGCAGATACAGGCGTTAAGACCTATCGTATGATCGAATTTAAGAAGATCGTTAACAAAGCTGTGGAAATGGGCATGATTGACGAAGAACACAAGGCTACCATTGAACAATGGTTAAAGACGCCTTGGACGTGGGCTGCTCAACGTGGTTTGGTTGCTACAACACGTGAAAACTAATCTGGATTAGTTTTCAAACAAACAGGACGCCAAGGCGTCCTGTTTGCATTTGAGCACTTTATTTTGTTTTTCAACGCTGTCACTAGAATTTAATGCACTGTCGTTTTAATTAAGCTTTCGACAACAACAGGTTGACTCATCATTTTTTCTTGCAATAAGAAAGCTTGGCTATCTTTCATTGCTTGAATATCTTTTTGTGTCAAATCAGAATAAAAGGCTGACCAGTCATATAGTGCATTAGCTTCTTTTTCAGAAATTTTATGCTCTTTGGCACCTAATGCTACAGCCTGTTGTCGATTTTGTTGAGCCCAAATTAATGCTTGCTTATTAACTTTAGCTACTCGCTCAACAACCTCTGGATATTGATCTGCGAAAGTACCACGAGCTGCCAAAACCAAATTAGTAGACAACATGCCCTTCGCAGACACTAGCGTCTTAAATCCATGCTCCTGGGCCTTTAATAAACCACCTGCAGCAACCAATGCGGCATCGGCCTTTCCTGCCAATAATGTCGTCAGACTGGATGGCAAATTCATTGAAACAAAATGCACATCCGACATTTTCAGTTGAGATTTATCCAATGCCAAAGTTAGCAAGTGATGCAACACTGTCCCCTTTGGACCAACAATTGTTTTTCCCTTCAAATCAGAAATCTCTTTAGCAATATTCGGCATTGCAACCACTGCAAAAGTTTCATCCGGATGGGCTACGCCCCCCACAATAACAATGCGATTTCCAACTGAGTTGGCAATCATCAATGTTGTTGTATTCATAGCTGCTACCATATCTATTTCACCGGCAGCCATACCTCGAACCTGATTTAAACCGGCCTTAATCGGAATCCAGTTAATTTTAATTCCTTCTTTTTGAAATTCTTTTTCCAAAAGTTGATGATTTTTCATCACCATATTTTGGATATTAAAAGGCGCTTTAACATAGGTAATATTTAGAACTTCTGGATACTGTGTCGCCAACGCAGAAGCACTAAATAACATGAAACTAATAATTGATAGAACTTTCTTAAACATAGAATTACTCATGTCGCACCGCTTCAATGGGATCCAAATTAGCGGCTCGAAGTGCGGGGAAATAACCAAATACTACTCCAGTCAAAGCAGCAAACCCAAATGCAACAACATTAATAAAGGGATTAAATATAAAGGGAATATTCATGAGAGTAGTTAACAAAATTGAACCCAAAAAAGCTATTACAACACCCAAAAGCCCTCCTAAAGCTCCCAATACAATCGCCTCAATCAAAAACTGCATCAAAACCTCATGAGCCATTGCACCGATTGCCAAACGCACACCAATTTCCCGCGTCCTCTCGGTAACACTCACAAGCATAATATTCATAATTCCTATACCACCCACAATCAAACTAACCGCTGCAACTGCCCCCAAAAGACCAGTCATAATTTTTGTGGTGCTAGATACTTTCCGCGCAATTTCCTCTGTATCTAGAATCATGAAATTATCTGCATCATTGGCTGACAATGATCGACGTTCTCGCATCAGAGAAGTCACGCTATCAATAACCATCTGACGATCAATTTGTGGATCAACAGCTATCAAAATGGCTGATACTCGCGTATTTCCACTAACACGTCGCTGAAAAGTTTGAATTGGCATTACTACCAGATCGTCTTGATCGCCACCAATGGCCACCTGACCTTTACTTTCTAAAACTCCAACAACTCGACAAGAAAAATTACCTGTCCTCAACATTTGTCCAACAGGCTCAAGATCCAAAAAAATTTCTTTTTGAATTGTCGTTCCAATAATGCAAACTGCTGAGCCAGCAGCCTCTTCTTGAGGCTCAAAAAATCTTCCCTGAGCTACACGACGGTTATCAAGTGCAAAATAACTGTTTGTACTACCAACAACCTGCGTCGTCCAATTACGACCTTGTGCAACAACCGTCATTGACTTGGCCCGTTGGGGAGCAGCCGTAACCACACCTGCTATTTGGTTCTTAATCGCCTCGACATCCTCTAACTTAAACTGAGGAGCGCCACCCATTCCTCCAGGTCCCAATCGCTGACCAGGGCGAAGCATTAATTGGTTCGATCCTAAACTTTCAATTTGTTCTCTTACTGCTTGGGTGGCACCATTGCCCACAGTGACCATCACAATCACAGCCGCGACCCCAATGACAATTCCAAGCACTGTTAAAAGTGAACGCATTGGATTGCGGAAAATCTGACGAATCGCCAGTAAGAATGCGTTAGCCCACATGATTACTCATGCCTCCATCATGCTCAATTCGTCCATCTTTAAAGTGAATAATTCTCCGAGCAAAGGTTGCCATTTCTGGCTCGTGTGTTACTAAGGCAATAGTAATACCATCTACCTGATTGAGCTCTTGAAGAAGCTGCATAATTTCAATGCTGCGTTTACTGTCCAAACTTCCTGTGGGTTCATCAGCTAAAAGCAAAAGGGGTTTACTCACAATGGCACGAGCAATGGCGACACGCTGTTGTTGCCCCCCTGACAGTTCTGCTGGCGTGTGATCTTGCCACGGCAACAAACCTACGCGCTCTAAAGCCTCTCTTGCAATGCGATGGCGCTCCTTGACCGACACACCTCGATAAAGTAAAGGAAGTTCTACATTCTCTAAAGCTGTCGTACGGGCTAAAAGATTGAAACCCTGAAAAACAAATCCAAAATACTTACGCCTTAACAAAGCTCGTTCGTCTTGTGTCATTTTGTTCACCGGTACTCCCTTAAAAAGGTAAGAACCAGAAGTCGCGGTATCGAGAGCGCCAACAATATTCATACACGTTGACTTACCTGATCCCGATGGCCCCATTACAGCAACGAACTCTCCCTGATCAATGCTCAAATTAATTCCTTGCAACGCATTAAATGCAGCCTCTCCCGCTCCGTATCGCTTATACACATTCTGCAATTGAATTAACGGTGGATTTATCGTCATACCTTACTCCCTTAATTTCAATTGACCGGTAATCAATAGATCTCCTTCTTTGAGCTCTCCAGAAATTACTTCTGTGCGAATACCATCAGTGGCCCCTGTCACAATCGGCACTAGGGTTGGTTGGTTATTACGCAAAACCCAGATTCGATTTTGTCGAACTGTAGAAGCTCCTCCACTATCTGTTGCCTTCTTATCAACACCTTGCTTATGAGGCGGTCCCATCATAAAACCACTAACCGCACTTTTTTCTGTTTTATTTTGGGTTGGTTTATAACGCAGTGCCGTATTAGGCACCAGTAAAACATTTTCTCGACTCTTTGTTTCAATGAGTGCTGTGGCTGTCATGCCTGGACGCAAAAGTAAATCCTGATTTTTTACAGTCAAGTAAGCTGTATAAGTGACTACATTACTATCCTTATCTTGTGAAGGGCCGTAAGCAACTTTCGTCAACTTTGCTGGAAATTGACGATTAGGATAGGCACTGACGGTAAACGTAGCATGTTGCCCTGCTTGTACAACAGCGACATCTGCCTCATCAACATCCACCTCTAACTCTAACTCCCGAAGATCACTAGCCAATGTCAATAGTTCCACAGCTTGTAAAGAAGCTGCTACCGCATAGCCTGGCTCTACTGAGCGAGCTAAAATAACCCCATCAATCGGTGCTGAAATATAAGCCTTTGTTAGATCCGTCTCTGCCGTCGTTAAGTCAGCCTGAGCATTTTCAATTTTGGCCTTAGCTGTTTCAATACTTGCTTGAGCCCGAGCCACAACTGCGGCTTGCTCATCAATTTCAGTCTGTGCGGGTGTTTTTCCCCCTGAAAGCTTACGAACATTTAATAATCGGTGATATTTTGCTTTTGCTTCTTTGTGCGTAGCCTCTGCTTCTTTATGCCCCGCAATCGCACTTGACAATGCTGCCTTAGCTCGAGCCACAGATGCTTGCAATTTTGTGGTATCAAGCTCAATTAACACATCAGCCTTACTAACAACATCATTAACATCCACAAAAACTTTCTCAACAATGCCAGATAGTTCTGAACCAATTGAAACGGTTTGTTCTGCCTCTAAAGTACCATTGGCCGTCACATTAACCGTCAAGTTACCTCGCACTACTTTTTCGGTTAAATACTGAGGTGCAGGTTTGGAAGAACTTAACCACCAAACCCCTACCGCTAAAATTATTAAACTGATACTAACAGCCAAAGTTTTGCGTTTTTTTGACCACTTGTGATTAGAGGGCTCATCAAGCAGAGCTTCGATAGATTTTTTGTCGTCTTTCATCATCAGTTATCCTTTATGTCTTCTGTTGGGGTCCAACCTCCCCCTAAAGCCCGATAAAGATCTATATAGGCTTGAGCTAGTTGAGCTTTATTACTATTGAATACCTCTTGTGCACTTAGCCAAGAGCGTTGTGTTGTTAAAACAGTCTGATAATCAGTCAAACCGCTTGAATACTGTTGTAATGCAATTTTGGCCGTTAATTGGCTACTTTGCTGGGCTCTCGCTAATGATACGTACCGTTTTTGTGCCGTCCTGACCAAAGAAAGTGCATTTTCGGTTTCTTCCAACGCTTTCATAATGGTTAACGTATATTGCGCTTGCGCACTATCCAAAGCCGCCTTTTGTACCTCGGTACCTGCTACTGCATCTCCCCAATTCAAAATTGGCATTGATAAGGCACCTATTAAAGCCCCAATTCCTGTCCCAGAAGCCCCTAGCGCTCCCACGGTAGCAGCCGCAGTACCGAAACTACCCGTTAAAGAAAGTGTTGGAAAGAAATCTGCTTTTGCTGCACGCACGTTATATAAAGCCGCCACCACTTCCTCACGAGCGGCCAATACATCTGGACGTAATGACAATGTTTCTGCAGGAATGGACACCGCGATATCTTTCGGTGCTTCTGGCATAGGAGACAATGGTAAGGATTGAATCTCACTGAGAGGCAATACTGTCATTCGGGCCAAAGCTGTTTGATATGCAAAAACGGTATGCTCTGCAGTTGCAATTTGGGCTTTCATACTTTCAAACGACGCATTAGCTTGCTCTGCGTCAACTACAGAGACTAAACCCGCCTGATATCGCCACTGGGCTAAATTTTTTCCCTCTTCATAGGAACGAACCGTTTGATGAAGAATTCGCACTTGCTCGTGAGCTTGACAAAGGAGAATGTAGGTTTTAGCAACCTCACTTGTCATTGCACTCTGAGTATCTTCCAAATCAAGGTACTTCGCTTTGGATGAAGCATTTGACGCAGAGTACTCAGACCACTCTCTACCCCCAAAACTCAAGCTCCAACTAGCCGAAGTTTCTACGGAATAGCTTTGTGTCCAATCATGGTTTTGCCAACGATCGGTCGCATTACCTCCCAAATTAGCACTTGGCCAAAGATTAGATTTAGCCCTTGTCAGCGCTGCCTGTGCAGATCGAAGATTGGCCGTTGCTATTGCAATATCGGTATTGTTTTCTAATGTTTTAGAAACAAGAAATGACAATGTTGCATTGTCCCATCGCTTCCACCAAATCGATGGGGGCTCCCTCAGAGCACGATCCGTTTCAAAACCCTGACCATGCTTCCAATTAGAAGCTATTAGGGATTGATGCTTTTGCTCTAAATCCGTCGGCAACGTTACGGAGCACCCCGTTAAAACCATCGATGTAATCATTAAATAAACGAGGGATTTCACATCCGTATCCTTTAAGGAATCAATTCATTTCACTTAGCATGAGATTTATGAAAAATTTTAAATCGAGATAACAAACTGAAAACACAGAAAAAGTACTAATTTGCGTAAAAATATTTCAATCCTTATGAAAAATTAAAGCCTAAAATGAATGAATATCGGTATCATTTTCCGTTTGAAATTTATGTAAGATTTTAGATTTGTCCATGCCACCTAAGATTCTAATTTTCCATCACGATCGTGTTTATGAGGCACTGTTAGCAGACTTTTTAGTTTTTTGTAACTATGTGGTCTGTCCGGTGTACTCTCATACCGATGCCATTGAACAGACACAAAAGACCGATTTCGATTTAGTGGTTTTAGATTTGGGAAATGAAAGTGACTTAGCGCTTATTGAACATTTCCAAAAAGAAAAACCTGACCTGGCTTCGCTAATTTTGGTGGCACCAGAGACTTCTGAAGATCTAGTTAAGTCGCTGACTGTCAAAAATGAATCAGTATTGCAGCTGCCTGTTCCCTTGGTCGACATCTTGACACTGGTACGTACATTACTTGAAAAACAAGAAACTCAAAAACTCAATGCTAGGGCTCCGATTCAATTAGGTGACTTAGTTATTGACACTGTGACGAGTGCAGTGACCTTCCAAGGAAAGCCGCTAACATTAACAGTTACGGAGTTCTCTCTTCTTAGCTTATTAGCTAATCACTGTAATGAAGCTGTCAGTAAGGATGAAATTTATCCGACAGTCCTTGGACGTCCAAGGGGTCAATATGACCGCTCTATTGATGTCCATATTTCAAGCATCCGACATAAACTTCAAGAAGCAGCAGGTACTCAATTTAGTATCGAAAGCGTTCGTGGCGTTGGCTATCGCTTTAAAGCTTAAAAAGCAACTCAGTGGGGTTTTCCCTAGAAAATCCCACCAAATTTCGATAAGTTTTTTGAAAATACCGACATACATCAAATCCCCCCATATTCTTTGAACACCTCCAAAATAAAAAGCGCACAATAGGATTATTGCTCTATCACTTTTTTATCCATTAAGGGGGTTGTTATGAGTCAATATCCAGTTGAGAATATTCGTACTGTTGCCTTTGTCGGTCACGGTTCCACGGGTAAAACAACTTTAGTTGAAGCCTTGCTCTACCGCAGTGGCATGATCAAAGAAGTTGGCTCCATTGAAAAAGGCAATACAGTCTGTGACTTTGATCCCCTTGAAAAAGAAGTTCAACACTCACTCCGCACTAGCGTGACTCACCTCAACGCACAAAAGGATGATGGTACTCCTGTTCGAATTCACCTATTGGATACACCGGGGTACCCCGACTGTGTTGGTCAAGCACTTGGAGCACTAGATGCTGTTAAGACCGTTTGTATTGTGGTTGATGCGACAAAAGGCATTGAATTAATGACCCGTCGCATGATGGAGTGGGCAAAGGAACGTAATTTATGTCGCATGATTGTGGTCAATAAAATTGACCAACCCAATATCGACTTAATGAAATTGCTCGTTGAGCTGCGTGAAGCCTTTGGTAACGAAGTTCTCCCGCTAAACTTACCCAATAAAGACTGCACTCACGTTATTGACTGCTTTGACAATGACAAGGGAGAAGCTAATTTCGCTTCTGTAGAACAAGTTCACCAAGCTTTTATTGAACGCGTTGTTGAAATGGATGACGAAACCATGGAGCGCTACCTTGAAGAAGGCTCTGTGGATCCCAAGAGCTTACATGCTCCATTAACCAAAGCTCTACGCTTAGGGCACATCATCCCTGTTTGCTACACGTCAGCTAAGAACTTAATTGGCATGCGTGACTTAACGAAAGTCTTTGTTCGTCATCTACCGAATCCTACAGAAGCTAATGCCCCATTATTTTTCCGAGCAGATGGCTCTGAATATACAACGATGCCAGACTCTCATCGTCCCGTCATTGCTCATGTCTTCAAGGTAGTAAATGACCCATATGTCGGGAAAATCGGTTTATTCCGCTTACACCAGGGGCATATTGCCAAAGATACAACGCTCTTTGTTGATGAAAGCAAAAAGCCATTTAAGATCACACGCCCTATGATGATGCAAGGTAAAGATGGTCTTGAAGTTGATGAAATGAACCCAGGTAATATCGGCGCAGTCGCTAAAGTTGATGACATTGTGTACGGTAGTGTCTTACATGATGCCGCCATTGAAGGTGGTATCTACATGAAAAAACTTAGCTTCCCCAAGCCCATGTTCGGTTTAGCAGTTCGCCCTGCACGCCGAGGCGATGAAGGCCGAATGTCAGAAGTGCTTGAAAAGATGGCCAGTGAAGACCCCACTCTAGCAGTTGAACATGATGCCGTTATGAACGAGACTGTTCTTTGGGGTGTTAGTGAACAACATCTAAAGACTGTTATTCGCCGCATGGCAATGCAATTTAAGTTGGAAGTAGAAACGAGTACACCACGTGTTCCGTATCGTGAAACAATCAGTGCACCAGCAGAAGGTCATGCCCGTCATAAAAAACAAACTGGGGGTGCTGGTCAATTCGGCGAAGTGTATCTCCGAATCGAGCCACTTCCGCGTGGTGCTGGCTTTAAATTTGTAGACCAAGTCAAAGGTGGCGCCATTCCCTTTAACTTAATACCTGCCGTTGAAAAGGGCGTTCGAGAAGTTCTTGATCAAGGTTACGTTGCTGGCTATCCCATCTATGATGTTCGAGTAACAGTTTACGATGGTAAGTACCATCCTGTTGATAGTAAGGAAGTTGCTTTTGTATCCGCAGGTCGTAAAGCATTCCTTGACGCCTTAGAACGAGCCAAACCTACGTTACTAGAACCTATTGTTCGTATTGAAATTTTGGCACCAGATTCGTTCATGGGTGATATTGCTGGCGATCTCGCAAGTCGTCGTGGGCAAGTCAATGGTACAGAAAACCTGACTGGTGGCATGATGCTTATCACTGGACGAGTTCCGTTAACTGGCCTAGATGGCTATGCTAATCGACTAAATGCACTTACCCAAGGTGCTGGTAGCTACTCTGTCGAATTGGATGCTTATGAACCCGTTCCTGCTGCCGTTCAAGCGGACTTGGCTAGTAAGTATCAACGTAAGGTTGAAGAAGATTAAGATTTTCATTACTACCTGAAATAGTCGCCGAAATCCCAATGGATTTCGGCGATTTTTCATCTAGAAATAGCATCTTCTCTCAGCAAAATCAATACAAAAACAACCTTGTCTGAACACAACAAGGCGCTTTCAGGCTAAAATACTTCGATTAATTCATTGGGAACTAATTTCCCCGTTAATTGGGAGCATGTATGCGTACCGAATATACCGGTCTTATCAATGAGTCTTTCATTGGTCAAACGGTGACCCTTTTTGGTTGGGTTCATCGTCGCCGTGACCACGGCGGTGTGATTTTTATTGACTTGCGCGATCGCGAAGGTTTGTTGCAAGTCGTTTGCGACCCGGATCGCCCTGAAGTTTTCGCTAAGGCTGATTCTGTTCGCAATGAGTATTGTTTGAAGATTATTGGTCTCGTTCGTGCCCGCCCTGAAGGCACAACGAACAGTGACTTGGTTTCTGGTGGCGTTGAAGTGCTCTGCCAAGAAATGGAAATTCTTAACAAGTCCGAAACACCACCTTTCCACTTGGATGACGAAAACTTATCCGAAACAACGCGCTTAACATACCGCGTATTGGATTTGCGTCGCTTGCAAATGCAACGCAACCTCAAGTTGCGTTACAAGGTAGCCTTAACGATCCGCAATCACTTGGATCGCCAAGGCTTCATCGACATCGAAACACCAATGCTCACTCGCAGTACCCCAGAAGGTGCTCGTGACTACTTGGTTCCGAGTCGTGTTCATGATGGTCACTTCTATGCTTTGCCCCAATCTCCGCAATTGTTTAAACAATTGTTGATGGTTGCAGGTTTTGACCGTTACTACCAAATCGTTAAGTGCTTCCGTGATGAAGACTTGCGTGCAGACCGCCAACCAGAATTCACTCAAGTGGATATTGAAACGTCCTTCTTGAATGAATTTGAAATCCGCGACATCATGGAAAGCATGATCCGTCAAGTCTTTAAAGAAACAATCAATGTTGACTTGGCTGATCCGTATCCTGTGATGACTTGGCATGAAGCAATGTCACGCTTTGGCTCTGATAAGCCTGATTTGCGCATCAAAGGCATTGAACTCCGTGAAATCACTGAACAAGCCAAGAACTGCGAGTTTAAAGTCTTCCGCTCCGCTACTGAATTAGCTGACGGCAAGGTTATTGCTATGAACGTTCCTCATGGCGCTAGCATGCCTCGCTCCGAAATCGACGCCTACACTGAATTCGTTAAGATCTACGGTGCTAAGGGTTTGGCATACATTAAGGTTAACGCTAAGGATAACGGACGTGAAGGTTTGCAAAGCCCGATCGTAAAGAACTTGTCTGACGAATTCTTGGCCCACTTACTTGATGTAACGGGTGCACAAGATGGCGACGTTATCTTCTTCGGTGCTGACCGTGCCAAGATTGTTTACGATGCGTTAGGTGCTTTACGCTTGAAGATCGGTCATAGTGACTTCGGTAAGGCTAACGGCCTTTATGAAGAAGGCTGGAAGGCTTTGTGGATTGTCGACTTCCCGATGTTTGAATACGATGAAGAAGAAAACCGTTGGGTTGCTTGTCACCATCCGTTCACCATGCCTAAGGAAGAGCACATTGATCTCTTAGAAAGCGATCCTGGTAAGTGCTTGGCTCAAGCCTATGATATGGTGTTAAATGGTTGGGAAATCGGCGGTGGTTCTATCCGTATCCATCGTGCAGATGTCCAAAGCAAAGTCTTTAGCGCACTGAAGATTGGTCCTGAAGAAGCTCGTGCAAAATTTGGCTTCTTGCTTGACGCTTTGCAATTTGGCGCTCCCCCGCATGGTGGTATCGCCTTTGGCTTAGACCGTATCGTCACCATCATGGCTGGTGCTCCTTCTATCCGTGATGTCATCGCATTCCCGAAGACGCAACGCGCTCAATGCTTATTAACTCAAGCTCCGGCCCCTGTTGATGAAAAGCAATTGCGTGAATTGCACATTCGTTTGCGTAACCCGCAACCTGCTGAATAATCTTCAGAGATAAAAAAGCGCTGTTTTTTCAGCGCTTTTTTTATAGCCTCCGTCGTAAAACCCATGATTTAATGACATGGATCACTCCTCCCTC
>Ed_p2__coassemble_750_pt1 | contig 56771 bp, 48 predicted proteins | sample Ed_p2__metabat2_low_PE_017 | metagenome-assembled genome bin Ed_p2
AGGCTAGTCAATCAGGGCTTTTTCAAGCCTCTGCCTTTAGGCAGGGGTTATTGACGCGAGAACGTCCTTAAAACACAAATGAAGATGCCCATCATTGTAATTGATCTTTTAGGGTTTGCTCGTGCAAAGTAAAAAGAGGACGATATCAAGTCCTCTCAGACTGTTGAAAAACTCGGATTTTTCCGAAAATCTGGATATCGTGAAATTTATACAAATATTGTTGAATCGTATACACAAATATTGTATAGCAATACGAATAACGAAAAGAGGTGATGCCACACAAATCACCTCGGGAGGTATTTTAATGTTTTATCCGATCTTAATCGAAAAGGTCGAGAATGGATTTCGTGTAACATGTCGAGACATTCCAGAGTGCGACATAACCAAGCCAACCCTTGAAGAACTTCAAGAGTCAACCGAAAACGGTTTAATGGCTTGAAGCCCCTAAACCCTATACAACGATGATGAAAAAGCTAAAACGTGAACAGCGTAAGCTTGCCCGTTGTCAATTGGGGAGTCACAATCGTGAAAAGCAACGATTGAAAGTCGCCGAGGTGCATCGACGTATTTTCAATATCCGTCAAAATTCATTACATCAGTTGACGCACTATTTGACGAGTCATTTTTCTCGCATAGTGATTGAAGATCTCAATGTCAGAGGGATGCTCAAAAATCACCATTTGTCTCAAAGAATTGCAGACATAGGTTTTTATGAATTTCGACGCCAGTTGCAATACAAGTGCCAACAGCGAGGATGTGAATTGATTGTTGCGGATCGTTTCTATCCGAGTTCGAAAACATGTGGCTATTGTGGTTGTAAAAATGAGTCTCTCACGCTATCAGATCGTCATTGGCAATGTCCTCATTGTCAAAAGTTGATAGCCGATAGAGACTTTAATGCAGCGATTAATTTAAAGAATTATCAGTCTGAGCATCGAGGTTGATTTTTATTGATCTAGATGTGCCGTGAGTTACACGGTCAACGCCTTTGCCTATCAATGGGAGAAAACTCAGCACAAGACCCCGATAGGCCTAATGGTTAACTTTATGAGGAAATCATTAGTGAGAGGCGAGCTCTGGTATCGGATTTTTTGATACGAAACTCGCCCCGATGATGAAGGAAGAAATCTAAAAGTCTAAATGAGTATGTTTTTTAAATATGCTTAGTTAGGTTTAATTAGATTTTTCCTAACGGTTGAGATATGCACGCTTCCGAGGTTTAGCAAAAGTCAGAGGTCAATGTCTTTTGGTGGCAGCGTGTCAAAACATGAAGAAAATCATCTTAGTGCTGCATCGTCGAGATAAACAGTTTGCAAGCAATGACGATCCAGATCCTGGATCTGGAATTAATCTTATTTTTGCCTTTTTGGCCCTATTTTGAAGGGACTCAAAGGACTTTTTTGGCAAAAGTGTTGCCCCTCTCAAATTCAGATTTTTACCTAAAAATGCTGTCAAATTCAGCTGAGATGTAAAAATACCCAGATTTTTTTAAAAACTGGGTATGTCAACGGTCTGAGAGGACTATATCAAGTCCTCTTTTGCTCAAATGCCTTTAGTTCGGAAATTTTTTAGCTAGTTCGTCAAATTCTTGGCTCCATTGGGCTTTCCATTTTTCCTTGGTCTCACTGTCAATCCATGCACCATCAATGCCGTTAAGCATGAACGTCTTTAGTTGATCAAGTGAGAAGTTCAAGAAGTTATACATAAGCATCCAAGTTTGCGTTGCATTAACGTGGTGCATTGTCGGGTCATCCGTGTTGGGATGAACGCGAAGTCCCATTTCCACCATCTTACGAATCGGTTGCTTGATGGCCCATTCTTCATCACTAAAGGTGCGAAGATAGTAAGAGTTTGTTGGAACGACTGTGAAAATGAAGTTACGATCCTTGGCTTCTTGTACTAAAGCAGGGTTGTCAATGATGGTGTAACAGTGATCCAGGCGGTCTGCCTTCAAAAGGTCCATTGCGGTTTCAACATTGCGCCAGTGGCAACCAAATTCGCCAGCGTGGATGGTGATTTTAAAGCCCGCTTGCTTAGCCATCATGAAGGCCTTCCAGAAATTTTCTGGTTCATGATCGTTTTCGCGATAATCAATCCCTAAACCGATTGTTTCGGGGGCACGATGAGCGATCATTTCACGAACTAATTCCACAGCAAACTCAGGTTCTGCTTCTCGGTCAATAGCAGGAATTAAGCGACCGATAACACCGAAATCTTTTTCGCCTTTGTGAATACCTTCGATAATGGCAGTTTGAGCAGCTTCATAGCTATAGTGTCGAGCCAGGCCTGTATAGTTCCAGAAAAATTCCGTATAACGAATGCCGTGTTTTTTGCAGTCCTGGAGGTATTCGTAGGTAATACGAGTAAGCATTTCTGGTTTGATCAAAATATGCTCTTCTAAGGCGCGGAAAATGCGCAAAACTCCAACGGGTTTATCACCACGAGTAAAAAAGCCATCAATTTCTTCTTGACTTACGGGAGCGCCGGACTCTTTAACAAGATCTTCAAAGGTTGCTTTTTGAGTGGTACCTAACAAATGGCAATGCAATTCCGTTTTTGGAATGGCAGAGAAAAAGTCCATATGTGCTTGCGTCATTGGACGAGCAAACGGCGAATCTGGAACAAATGCAGGATTATCTTTACGCATTTTAAATAACTCCAAAATTAAAATAGGCGAAATATTGCTATTTCGCCTATGTGAATATTTAAGTAACTTTTTTTCGCAATGGCGAAAGGTTATTAGCTACTTGGTCGCACCCTTTAGATAACGATGCATCCAGGTTCACCATCCTTACGAGCAACGATTTCGCCCAAGCGGAAGACCTTTTCACCTTCTGCTTCGAAAGCCTTCATGGCTGCGTCAGCTTCTTCAGCAGAAACAATGACAACCATACCAATACCGTTGTTGAAAACGCGATGCATTTCGTGGGAGTCGATATTGCCGGCTTCTTGTAACCAGTCAAAGACAGCCGGGCGCGTCCAACTGTCAGCATGAATAACAGCCTGAGTATTTTCAGGAAGAATACGAGGCACATTTTCAATTAAGCCACCACCCGTGATATGAGCCATCCCCTTGATCTTGATGGACTTCATAACGTTGAGGACTTGCTTGACATAAATGCGCGTCGGTTCCATAACACAATCAGCCAAGGTGCGACCATCCAAGGGCATATCCCAAGATGTGTTAGTAACTTCCACAACCTTACGGATTAAGGAAAAACCATTGGAGTGAGGGCCAGAAGAGGCCAAACCTAAAACAACGTCACCAGCGGCAATGGACTTACCATCGATAGCTTCATCCTTTTCAACGATGCCAACAGCAAAGCCAGCGAGGTCGTATTCGCCTTCAGGATACATGCCCGGCATTTCAGCGGTTTCACCACCGATTAATGCACAACCGGCTAATTCGCAACCGCGAGCCACACCACCAACAACACGTTCAGCGACGTCGACGTCGAGTTTGCCACAAGCATAATAGTCTAAGAAAAATAAGCTCTTAGCACCTTGGACTAAGATGTCGTTTACACTCATGCCAACCAAATCTTGACCAACAGTGTCATGACGACCTAATGTGAAGGCTAATTTTAATTTCGTACCAACACCATCCGTGCCAGTTACAAGAACAGGGTTCTTGTATTCTTTGGAGATTTCAAACATGGCACCAAAGCCACCGACACTGGCTAAAACGCCTGGAATAAGCGTCTTTTTGGCTAAAGGCTTGATTCGATCAACGAGTTCGTCGCCGGCGTCAATATCTACACCAGCTGCAGCGTAAGAAAGTTGCGTCATAGCAGGATAAATCCCCAAAAAAATTAAATGTGGCGGTACACTTGCGTATCCGTCTGACAATCTCACTATTTTACCAAGGCTACGGCCATTTAGTCTAAAAGATGCTGTTTGAACAACTTCCGCTTGATATTGCTATTGATCCGGCCCCAACATTAGATAATTTTGTGGCCGGTGAAAACGTTGAGGCTTTAAGTTGTTTAAAGCGAATGAACGAAGTATCAGAGCCACAATTAGTCTATTTATGGGGCCCGGAAGGGGTAGGTAAAACTCATTTGGCACAGGCCATGGGGCTGATTGATTATGGTGTGCCTACCTTTACACCGGATCGCGTTCGTTATGCAGTTGATGATGTTGATACATTGTCTGAAAACGGTTTAGATCATTTATTTGCGCTGATTAATGAAATTCGTGTCCATCCTGGTACAACGCTTGTTATGACTGGAAAAAAGTCACCCGCAGATAAATTTGTCAGACCCGATATTTGTACTCGTTTAACTTGGGGGGCAGTTTTTCAAATTAAACCCCTCAGAGGCGAAATGTGGGAAGTGCTTTTAGCGCAAACAACCGCACGAGGCATTATTGTGACTCCAGAGGCACAAAAATGGATGCAGACGTATTTGCCACGAGATATTAAGACATTATCTCATTTGATTGCTCAAATGGATCGGGAGCTATTGGCACTAAAGAAAAATGCCGTCACAGTTCCTGTTTTAAAGAAGTGGCTTGAAAAGCAATTATTGGGTTAAGAGAGGCGAAGGTGAAACTAGCGATTTTCGATTTGGACGGCACATTGTTGTCAGTAGATGCGGGAGTGGAATGGGTACACTTTTTGAATCAACATACCGACATGGATATGACGCAAGATGTCGAACAATGTCATCAGTTTCTCTCTGATTATCGAGCAGGTAACTTCAATGTGCATGATTTTATGAATTTTCACATGAGGTTATTAGCTCAATTCCCCCGTCAATACCTCTTGTGGCAAAGAGATTGTTATGTAGAACAAGTTATTAAGCCTAAACTAGAAGCCTCTGCTATGGGATTGGTCAATGCGATGAAGGCTGATGGTTATGATGTTATTCTCGCAACTGGAACTCAACGTTTTGTGAGTGAGCCGATTGCTCATCTATTCGGCATAGAGACGGTTTTAGCAACAACGCCAGTGATTTTAGAAAATGGGGAGTTTTCTGGTGATCACATGGGAGATTTTTGTTATGGCTCTAGCAAAATTGACCGATTGATGGATTTTTTATCCTCTAAATCCATAAATGTGGATGACTTAGAGGCGCTTGTTTTCTATACCGATTCCATTACGGATCTACCCCTGATAGAATTCGTTGAAAAATGCCATGGTCATGTGGTCGCTACCAATCCGGATCCTCGATTAAAAGAACAAGCTGAACAACGAGGTTGGTCCGTTATCGAAATTTTTCATCGATAGTAAATACGGACGCTTTTTCGGAGGTCGACTCTAATAGGACTTTCTGAAATGTTCAAAAATATTATTGCCTATACAAAAGAGCTTTTTACGACAGGTAAAAAGCCAGAAGCTCGTGCTCAACAACCCCGAATTATTAGCCGTGACGAGCACGGTATTAATCGTCGTCAAGTTAGTTACGAAGCAATCAAAACTGTTCGTAATCTTCAAGAGGCTGGTTTCGAAGCCTATGTGGTTGGGGGTGCAGTCCGCGATTTAATGTTAGGGGTGACACCCAAAGACTTTGATGTTGTTACGAATGCAACGCCAGAGCAAATTAAGCGCTGTCAACGTCGAGCCATTATTATCGGTCGACGTTTTCGTTTGGTCCATGTCATTTTTGGGCGAGAAATCATTGAGTGCTCGACTTTTCGCGCCTTGCAAGGTGAGGGGGTAGAAAAGGATCGCTTTGGTCGTGTTATTTCCGACAATGTTTTTGGAGAAATGTGGGAAGACGCGGCTCGTCGCGACTTTACGATCAATGCTTTGTATTACAACCCCACAACGGAAGAAGTAATCGACTACCACAATGGCATGCAAGATATTCTTGATGGCGTCGTGCGAATCATTGGGGATGCCAAAGAGCGCTATCGAGAAGACCCAGTGCGCATGCTGCGTGCCGTTCGGATTGCCTCAAAGCTTAACTTCAAAATCGATGACGGCACACTAGAGCCTATTAAACGACTGTCTGGTTTACTGTCCAATGTCCCAGAGGCGCGTTTGTTTGATGAGGCCTTAAAACTTTTAACGTGCGGCCGAGCTGTGAAGTGCTTAGAGGTTTTGCAAAGTCTTAATCTGTATCGCAACGTTATTCCGTTGTTAGATGTTGCATTAAAAGAACCCCATGGGGAAGAATTTTTAATGTTGGCAATGCAACGCACTGATGAGCGCATTTCAATTGGGAAAAAAGTATCCCCATCTTTCTTATTTGCCACTTTGCTATGGCCGATGACTCACCGCATTTTTGAAGAACATATCGCCCGAGGTCAAGGTCAAATTCCTGCGATGCTAGAAGCAGGACAAGAGGTGCTTCGGAAACAATGCGAGCGATTGGCGATTCAAAATCGATTTGTAGAAGATATTTTGACGATTTGGATTTTGCAGGTGAAGCTACTTCGTCGCTCGTCAACCAAGGCGACGTTTGGTTTGTTGAATATTCCAAAGTTTCGGGCTGGTTACGACTTTATGGTCTTACGTAGTCTTTTGGGCCTTGTTGATAAGGAAATTGTAGATTGGTGGACGGTCTTTCAAGAAGCCGATGAGGATACTCGTCATGAAATGGTGCAAAAGCAGGCCGAACTCAATGCACAAGCTCGTAAAGTTAAACGGGGCGAGGTGAAAAAACCAACTAAGGCGCAAATTAAAAAGCAGTTGATGCAAGAGGCTCAAAGTTGGCAAGAAATGCGTGATACAGATCGTGTCATTGAAAACATGATCCTTGATGATGACTCCATGGATTTACTTGTTGAGGAGCCCTTCCAAGAGAGTGAAAAACGTACCGCACGTAGACCAAAGAAAACTCGTTCAGCTAGAGCTACTCGGTCACGTAGCAATGCTAAAAAGAAGCAAGCCGTGACGATGAGCGATGAAATTACGATTGTGCATGATGCGGATATTCATTTGGATATGCAAACATTTTTTGAAGTACCAGAAGAGCCTAAAAAAGCGCCAGTACGGCGAGCTCGTAAGACGACTTCTCGTTCTTCTGCACTGTTGCAATCTAAGACTTCGGAGTGATTGAGGTGAGTAAGTTTGAACATACGGCCTATGTTGCATTGGGGGCCAATTTAGGCGAGCCCTTAAAGGCACTCAATGAGGTGATTGAGGTTATTGATAAAGAAAATGGAGTGCGTGTTGAGGCTCGCTCACATTTTTATCAAACAGCTCCTATTGACTCCAGTGGCCCAGACTATGTGAATGCGGTGATTTGCGTGTCAACATCTTTGCTACCTGAGGCGCTTTTAGAGGCGTTGCTGCGAATTGAAAAGGATTTTGGACGAGTTCGACCAGTTGGAATTCACAATGCACCGCGTACAATGGATTTAGATTTACTGACGTATGATCAAGAAAAACGTCAAAGTGATTTTTTGATTCTTCCTCATCCAAGAATGCATCAACGAGCATTTGTACTCGTGCCAATGTGTGATATTGATCCCAATGCTCCCATTGCAGGAAAGGGAGTCGCTAAAGACTTTTTAGACGACGTTACCGATCAACCTATTTATAAAATCATTTAACGATTTCATTATGAGTTACTTTTTAAGTTTGCCACCTTTTGTGCAAACAACTTTGTTATTGTGCTTGTCCAATACAGTCATGTTTTGCGCATGGTATGGACATTTAAAGTTTGTCGGGCACCGTGGTTGGATATGGGCAGTACTTTTAGGTTGGGGAATTGCTTTTTTTGAATATTTATTTATGATTCCAGCTAACAGAATTGGATATTCTGTTATGAATGTGGCACAATTAAAAATTCTTCAGGAAGTAATTTCCCTGGTGATGTTTGTACCCTTTATGGTGCTCTTCATGAAGGAACCGCTTAGGATGAATTTCATCTACGCGGGGCTCTGTATGGTTGGCGCTGTGTACTTTATTTTTAAAGAATAAAAATATTTTTTAAAAATATAAAAAAAGTACTTGACAATGATATAAAGTTCCTTCATAATACTGACTTCGACGACACGATCGCGCGGTTAGCTCAGCGGTAGAGCACTGCCTTCACACGGCAGGGGTCACTGGTTCGAAACCAGTATCGCGCACCAGTGAGGATGCCCGGGTGGCGGAATGGTAGACGCAGTGGATTCAAAATCCACCGGTGATGAGCCGTGAGAGTTCGAGTCTCTCCCCGGGCACCAATTGAATAGGTGCTAAGCTGTACAGAGATGTACGGCTTTTTTTTGTATCTGTTACTTTAGTTTGGTATGGATTTTTTGGACACCTGGAGTCCAAACTGTGCCTATTCCCCTTTCTATCAAGTAAAAAGCCTGTGGCGGGCTTTTTCCTTTCTATCAGAAGAGCCCTTTTTCTCTCAACTCAAAATCATTTTCAGTGGGGTCGCTATAGTTAATAAGGATAATTCGCTATCGCCTGTTTTCAATAACTCTGCATACAACCTGAACTTTTCATCAACTAGATGATATTTTTGGGCAGTTGGACTCCAGCGTTGAGACTGTAAATAACTTTGTGTAAATCCAATATTTGCTAATCTCTTTGGAGTGAAGGAAATGGATTTACCAATGAATCAAGACAAGCTAAAAAAAACTAATCGCCAGTATTCCAACCGGATAGTTGAAAAGTGATGAAATTGAACCTTTCATCCAACAGATGCGTAAGCATTTGATTGAGCAAGCTTTACACGGCAAAACGGACGCTTACCTTGGCTATGACTGATATGATCGTCATAGTGGCACTAATAGCCGAAAGGGCTCCAGCAAGAAGACGTTAAAGATCGAGAAGGGACCGATTGACATTTCGGTTCCAAGAGATCGAGATGGCTGTTTAGAACCGCAAATCGTCCCCAAGGGGCAAATGCGAACGGGTGTGCTCGATGACCAAATCGTCGCCCTTTACAGCAAAGGGATGAGTACTCGTGAAATTAGTGAAACCATTAAGGAACTATACGACGTCGATGTGTCGGTCACGCTTATTAGCAATGTGACCGGCCGAGTCATCAATGAAGTTATCTAGTGGCAAAAACATCCTTTGGATGCGGTCTATCCGGTCGTTTTCATGGACTGTATCGTGACAATAGACGTGTGCTCAACAAAGCCATCTTTGTCGCAATGGGGATCAATTTGTCCGGCAACAAAGAACTATTGGGTCTTTGGCTGGCAGAAAATGAGGGAGCCAAGTTCTGGCTATCGGTTTTAACCGAATTTAAGAGCCGGGGTGTTGAAGACATTTTGATTGCTTGCATTGACGGTCTGAAAGGCTTCTCTGAGGCCATTGAGGCTGTCTATCCAAACACTCAAGTTCAATTGTGCGTTGTTCATATGGTTCGCAACAGCATGCGCTTTGTCAGTTGGAAAGACTACAAGCGTGTGGCAGCGCAGTTACGTACGATTTATCAAGCGGTCACCGAACAACAAGCTTTGGAAGCCCTTGAACAGTTTGATGCGGATTGGAAGGATAAGTATCCGGTGATTGCTGAACAATGGTGCCGTCATTGGGATCATCTCATCACGATGTTTAACTATCCTGAGGATATCCGCCGAGTTATCTATACAACCAATGCCATTGAGTCAGTCAACAGCGTCATCAAGAAAGCGACCACTCGTCATAAGATGTGCCCAAATGATGAGGCCGCTTTAAAGGTGGTTTATTTAGCCATTGACGCCGCTTCCAAAAAATGGACCATGCCGATTAGGAATTGGCGCCTGGCTTTAAACCGTTTTAGTATTGAGTTCGGTGACAAAATCACCAAATATCTCTAAATGGAATTTACACAAACGAATTTACAATCCCGCCTTTCGCAAAAGAAAGGATAATCAACGAACCCCGCGCTGTTTAATTGTTGCTTCGGCAATTTCAACACACTTACGAGCTAAGGTCGCAGTTGGGTCAACAATGGCCACTTTTTTGCCAGCAACTTCAAAGTCATCTTGTTCGTGAAAAATCAAGGGCAACTCCGTACAACCTAAAATCAAAACGTTACAGTTGTACTGCTTAACCAAGTATTCGGCTGCGCTATACAAATCCTCGTAACATTGTCCCGTTGTGAAACCAGCCTTTGCACCCTTTGGTCCATAAATTGCCGACATAACGCGCTCTTGATGCTCATCATCAGGAACAAAAATAGGTATGCCCATTTTTTTTGCTTTTTGGCTATAAATGCCTGTTCGCAATGTGCCGGTAGTTGCCATTAAACCCACTTGAGCATTTTCTCCAAACTTTGACTTAATGGAGTCAAGCATCGTTTGTTGCATATCAATAAAGGGCATATCTAAATGGCGCAATAAACGAGGCAAGAAAGCATGCGCCGTATTACAGGGGATAATGGCGTAGTCACATCCATCTTTTTGTAACCGCTTCGCACAGTTGTACATTGCTAATGTAGGATCTGCTCCACCATTTAATAGGCAAGCTGTACGATCATCAATTTGTGGATTTTGTTCAATTACGACCTTAAAGTGTTCTTGATCATTTTTGGCAGGGGTTGCTTTTACAATTTTGTCGTAGAGATCAACTGTTGCAGCAGGCCCCAACCCTCCAATCAAACCCAACTTGAAAGGCTTCGGCATTCTTTTCATAGGATGAATAAGAATTGAGTTAGCGAAGATAGAGAAAACATCTAAAATTGGGAAACCCTTGGCCATCAACTTGTCTTGTAATAGAGCGAATCGTGAGTTATTGGGCACGATCAGCTCAACTCCATCTTCTATCATGCGTTTACACACGACCTCCAATGTTTCAAGTGCTTTATCGTCATATTGACCGAGAACCTTCTCACGAGTTTCATTTAAGAGTAGTTCCTCTTCTTGATTTGGGACAAAAAGTTTAAAATGTTCACCTAACTTACTTGCTGGGATAATATTTTGAGAATCCAATACTCCGATCGCTGAGCCTTTTTTTGTTTTAAGAAGAAACTCCGTCACCGCAGTATTGATATCAATAATTGGTACGAGGATTTCTCGCTGTAACTCCTCGACAAAAAGTCCAGTCTTAAAGTCTGGAATCGTAATCAAATCTGCCCCCAAATCAGCCATACGCTCAGCTTCATTAAACGCAACAATTTTTCTGTCACTTAAATCAAATTCACTTCCAGTTTGTGGTTCAAATAAATTTTCGACATCGTTTATGAAAGATACAAACGCATCACCACTTTGCGATTCAATGGCGTTTTTGACAAGTGCTGCAGCGCGAGGGTTAACAAAACTCATAATGCCAATTGACTTCGTATTGTCCATGAACATCTCCCTTCAATTAACGAAGCTATACCCAATGACCGTTGGTACAGTCACTGCTTTGCGCTTAAATTAGTCTAAGACAAAAAAAAGTGTTTTCGCTAATAGGGTTATTCCGTATTGATTTACCCCCTCCTAGTGGATCTAAAATACCAAGCGGTCTTTTACCCCTTTCGAAGGAGATAGGATATGCAATTATCAAAAATTGCTCTTGGTATTCTCGCCACTGTTACAGTTGGTCTATCTGCTGCTCAAGCGGCAGATCGTCCTCGTGATCTTGGCATTGAGATAGGGGTTTTGCATACAGGTACTAACAACGCTATCACGGACGTTAAGGGCGTTAAAGTAGGACAAGTCACTTTGGTTGATGAAAAGAAAGGTATGCATACGGGGGTAACGGCCATTGTTCCCCATGATGGAAACATCTTTAAAAATAAGGTGCCGGCAGGTATCTTTCTTGGAAATGCCTTCGGGAAGATGACTGGCTATCCTCAAGTTAAAGAACTCGGTAATTTGGAAACTCCGATTGTCTTAACTAACACGCTGAACGTGGCCGCTGGTATTGATGGCATCATTGATTATACGTTCTCCTTCAAAGACAACGGTGATGTTCGTTCTGTTAACGCAGTGGTTGGTGAAACCAATGATGGTGGAATCAACGACATCCGTGCTCGTTTTGTGAAACCTAGCGATGTTTTGAAGGCTATTAAAGAAGCAAAGACGGGACCAGTGGAAGAAGGGGCTGTTGGTGCTGGTACAGGTACCAAAGCCTTTGGTTTTAAGGGTGGTATCGGCACAGCCTCTCGTGTTCTTCCCAAGGAAATGGGTGGCTACACTGTAGGTGTTTTAGTTCAAACAAACTTTGGTGGTTTATTAACGGTCGATGGTGTTGAAGTCGGCAAACAATTGGGTGGCTATCCGTACCAAAAAGAAATTGAAAGTGCCGACGGCTCTATTATGATGATCGTGGCAACGGACGCTCCTCTTGACTCTCGCAATCTTGAACGTGTGGCTAAACGTGCGTTTATGGGGTTAGCCAAGAGCGGTGGCGTAGCTTCTAACGGTTCAGGTGATTTTGTGATTGCCTTCTCTACCAATGACAAAGTTCGTGTCCCACATAATACGAAGGCACTTGCCAAACAAACTACAAGTGTTGTCCAAAATGACGATATGACGCCTATTTTTATGGCTACGATCGAAGCCACTGAAGAAGCCATTATTAATTCTTTGTTCGCCGCTAAAGATACCAATACCTATGACGGTAAAGTTGTAAAAGCTTTGCCTGTTGATAAGGTAATGGAAATGATGAAATCTCATAATAAGTTAGCGAAATAATCTTTCAGTGGGAAGGCTTTGCCTTCCCTTGAATTTCTGACTAAATGTCGGATCCATTTGAGCTCTAAATTGAGCATTATTTGGCCTCCTTTATCTATTTAGGAGGCTTTTTCTAGGAGAAGTAAGATGGTTTGGTTACACTTCATCTTTTTGTTTGCCATTATTATCTACGCTGCTAAATTGGGTGGCATTGGTGTAGGTATGGCAGGCGGCCTCGGTATGGCGGTCGCTGTTTTTCTTTTCGGCATTCCGCCGGGACCCATGCCTCTCGACGTGATTTTGATCATTATGAGTGTGCTTTTTGCATGCTCTGTGATGCACGTCGCCGGTGGTATGGATTACATGATTCGTGTTGCTTCGCACATTTTGCGCAGTAATCCGAAGTACATCAACATTCTCGCTCCGGCTATCGCCTTTACCTTGACGATTTTCTCCGGTACGGGCTTCACCACGATGGCTATCTTGAACGTTGTCCAGGAAGTCGCCAAGCAAAATGGCGTTCGTCCTTCTCAACCGTTGACCTCTGCTGTGGTGGCCTCTCAAATTGCCATTTCTGCCTCTCCGATTTCTGCCGCAACGGCCGCAATGTACGTCGTAGTCGAAAAGATGGGTGTGTCCTTCGGTGATGCCTTGATGGTGATCTTGCCAGCTGGTTTGTTCGGCGCTGCTGTTGCCTCTTTGATTTCGTCTTTCCAAGGCGTGGATCTTGCCAAGGATCCGATCTTCCAACAACGTATGAAGGAAGGTCTTGTTTCTATGACGAGCAAGGAAGAGTTGGAAAAGCCGTTGCCGAAGGGAGCCAAACTCTCTGTGGGCTTGTTCCTTTTGGGCGTGCTCTTCATCGTCTTGATGTTGCTCTTTAAGCAAGAAATCGGTCATACATTGGGTTCTCGTGACATCATCGTTATCACGATGTTCTTTATCTCGATGCTGATGTACTGGTTCTGCGATGTCAAGCTTACGAAGATCAAAGAATCTACGATCTTCCATGGCGGTTATGAATCCTTGGTTGTGATTCTCGGTATCTGCTGGTTCGCATCAACAGTTATCGATATTTACGTTCCGACCATTAAGGAACAAGCGACTGTCTTGCTCGGTCAATACCCGGGTCTGTTGGCTTTGGCTTTCTTCTGTGTATCTGCTTTGCTGTTCTCGCAAGGTGCGACGTCCGCATTGCTCGTACCGGTGGCTGCCAGCCTCGGTTGCGACGCTCCCATGATTTTGGCTTGCTTCGTTGCTGTGTCCGGTATCTTCGTCACGAACGTGTACCCGACCTCTGCGTTTGCGGTTTCCTGCGACGATACGGGTTCTTACATGGGTAAGTGGAGTGGCTCGTTTGTGATCAACCACCCGTTCTTCTTACCGGGTTGCTTAGGTTTGGTCGCCGCTATTCCGTTCGGTTTCTTGCTTGCCAGCATCGTTTTCTAAACATGGCAAGATCTATGTGACTCAGTTTGAGTTGAGTTAACGTAGAAATTGAAATCTCAATAACGCCAACACTTGTTTCACACAGGTGTTGGCGTTTATTTAGATAGATTGAAAAAAGAATAAATCGAACAATTCTGAAATCCTGAACTTTTCATCAACTAGATGATATTTTTGGGCAGTTGGACTCCAGCGTTCAGTATCAGTTCTCGATTTGATTTTGAAATTTCATCCCAATAGCGTTTCAATGTTCCGTCCAGACGCCATAACTTGATGCCACTGAGCACATCCAAGTACTTGGGTGTGCTGTCCGAGGGCAACTTTTTGTCGCTTAGCCGTTTCTTGAGCATCAGCAATAAACTCAAAGCCAAATACGTCACAAACACCTTGCCTTCGAGCGCCTTGTCCTCGCAACGCATTCGTCTGCCCGAGCAGCGATCCTTGTAATTACAGAAGGCCTTTTCCACTGTATCCCGATTGCGGTAAATCAGCAATGCTGCCGCCGCATCCTTAACCGTATTACTAATCAGCACGATCAGACCGGCTGTCTCACGGTACTTCGCCCACTGCAGCTCATCGAGCTCCCAGTGACCCAATGTATCTTTTTTGTAGAAACGTCTAAAGAGTGGATCATCCGGAGCCTGCCTGGTTTCTTCGAGCTGTTGCTTGAGTCGCTGCAGAGCCTCAAGCGTGTTCTCGATATCATCCGTTTCCTTCTGCTTGCTGAAGTAGACGTGGACATACACTTGGTGATCCGAGCGTCCGCTCGCTCTCGTGTTCATGATCCAAGGCATGGTCTCGGTGTAGCAAAACGCCTCAATCTCCTGTCGATACGCTCTTGGATGGCAAAGCCTCAGTGCCGGCAGGGCTCTTTGCATGGTGGCTTGAATAAAGCTGGAGTTGCGCTTGGCGCCGATGACAAAGCCAATGTCTTGCTTGAGCATGGAGGTCAGATTATTGAGCGAGAAAAAACCTCGATCCAGAATCAACTCAATGGGATCCAAATCCAATTGCGTTAGATCCAGGAAAAGATTTCTCAGCAGGCCACAGTCGTTGAGTGAGCCGTCCAAAACTTTGTAGAAAATCGGTTCGCCACTGATTTCATCGAGCAGCAAGGCGATGTTGAATTGAGGCAAGGAGTCTTCTTCCTTGTTCTTGCCGTATTTAACTTTACGGATGGTTTGGGAAAACGATGAGATTGATGTGGTGTCAAATGCCCAATACCCTCCGTCAACCAGTGTTTGACTGTGAGCGGCCCGACGCTTCAGATAGGCAAAGCGCTGTTCGTCGGTGATGGATTGAAACAGTCGGGTGATTGCGGTGGGATTGAGTCCATGCTCGGCCGGAAGATAGGTGCGGTTGGCGAAACTCTCGTAGCTGCAAACAGATGACTGAGGCTGCAGAATGAGGAACATGGCCAGAGAAAGGATGTTCTTGTACTGAAGGGGGAAGACGGCTTGGAGGTCTTCGGTCAGACCGGATTGATCAGCGATGCTTGCGAGCACGTAGGTGGCGCCGGCCTCGACGGCCCGAGTTCTGGAAGCGAAGTCAGCAAAGGTGAATTTTTCCTCCGTGGGATCCAGAAAGATGATTTCGTTGTCTTCGTAGATGGCCTCCAGACCTTTGTATTGGGGATTTTCGGAAAGGAATTTACGTCCGAAGATGACCTTCTTGCCCTCAAGCTTACCGACGGTTTTACGGCTGACGCAACGAGACTTGCCGTCGATCCATTGGTTTTTGTACCGGACGATGTATTGGGTGCCGGTTTGATTGACGATCATGACGGGGTGGATGGGGTCTGGATTAGACATAAAAACCTCCATAGATTGTCTATATCATAATCTATGCCGAATGCAAAAATCCAGAGTTTATGAATAAAATTTTCTATTAAAACAATAAGTTAATTGAAGTGTTACTTTAAGGTTGGGTACTAAGAGCTAGTTTCTGAAAAGTTTAGGTTAATAAGGATAATTCGCTATCGCCTGTTTTCAATAACTCTGCATACAATAGTGTTTGTTGAAATCTTTTCCTATAAGAGGTATTGGTATGGCAAACAGGGTTTGTATCGGTATGGCAGGCTTAGGAACTGTAGGTGGTGGTGTATTTGAGGTTTTAAAGCGTAATGGTTTATTGATTGAGCAACGCAGTGGACATCAAGTTCAACTAAAAACGGTTGTTTGTCGTGATATCGAAAAAGCTAAGCGTTTAGTGGGAAATGCAGTCGAAATAACAAACGATTGGGAAAAAGTTGCAACAGACCCAGAGATTGATATCGTGATAGAAGTGATGGGTGGGATTGAGCCAGCAAAAAGTTTTATTTTGACGGCATTAAAGGAAGGTAAAGATGTCATTACGGCCAATAAAGCTTTGTTAGCGACTCATGGAAATGAAATCTTTAAAGTAGCAAAAGAAAAAAAACGAACAATTGCGTTTGAAGCTGCCGTTGCAGGCGGAATTCCTGTGATCAAAGCATTAAGAGAAGGATTAGCCGGCAACCGAATAGAGAGGATTGCAGGCATTATTAATGGCACCACCAATTTCATTTTAACGATGATGCAGTCACAGGGTTTGAGCTTTAAAGAGGCTTTAGCTCAAGCTCAAGCCTTAGGATATGCGGAATCAGATCCAACGTTTGATATCGAAGGCATTGATGCAGGCCACAAAATCGCCATTTTAAGTGCGCTGGCATTTGGAACGCTGTTGCATTTTGATGAGACTCATATAACGGGTATTACTCAAGTTGATTTGAAAGACATTGAATATGCCAAGTCTTTGGGGTACAGCATTAAGCTTTTGGGGTTGACCGCAAAGAGCTCAGAAGGTATTGATTGTCGAGTTCATCCAACATTGGTTTCTTGTAAGTCTCCATTGGCAAATATCGATGATGTGATGAATGCGGTGCTTATTAAGGGCGATGCTGTGAATACACTTTTCTTATCGGGGCCTGGGGCTGGAGCAGGCCCTACCGCTAGTGCTGTTGTTGCAGATTTGGTGGATATTCTTAGGTTGGAAGGGCGCAATTGTGTTACCTCGGACTTCAACAGTGCCGATACGCAGGTTGAGTGGTTAGATTTGAAAGATATTCAAAGTCGCTACTATGTTCGAATCCCTAAAGCTTTGATGAGTAGAAATTGTGTAGAGGAGCAACTATCAAAAGAGGGTATTGCAATTGAACAATCCAAGAGCTTTGAAGCGGATTTCGTTTTATTAACAGAAAAAACAACGCAAGCTCTTATTTTGAAGATTGTCAATGACATGGTAAGTGGCAAAAATTGTAGAAAGGATATTGCCGTTTTGCATGTAATGGATTGATTAATATGAGAATTCTGCATACATCCGATTGGCATCTAGGACACAGTCTTTTTAATCGTAAGCGCTTTGACGAGTTTCAATCTTTTCTGTTTTGGTTAAAAAAACAAATTAAAGAAATGGGGGTGGATGTACTGCTCATTTCTGGTGATATTTTCGATACATCGACACCAAGTACTCAAGCTCAAGAGCTCTACTATGAGTTTTTAAGCGCTATAGCTCGAGAAACGACTTGTCGGCGTGTTTTTGTAACGGCCGGCAATCACGATTCGGCCAGTTTTATTGAAGCGCCTAAGACGCTTTTAAAAACTCTTAAAGTTGACGTTGTCGGAAAGATAACTCACAACCCATCAGATGAGGTCTTTGTTGTTTGTGACGATATGGGCAAGCAACAATTGATCGTTTGTGCAGTCCCGTACTTACGAGAGAAAGATCTTCGTTGTGCAAGGCAGGGAGAGGGAACGCAAGACAGAGAAAAGCGGACATTACAAGCGATTGCTGAGCATTATAGAGCTGTTGTCGAGAGTGCAATTTTATGCCGTAATAGTCCTGATATTCCTATTGTGGCTATGGGACACTTGTATGTTGCAGGTTCTATCACAAAAGAGCGTTTACTAGGCCAGCCTGATCCACTTTATGTAGGATCGCTAGGACAGGTGCCGGTTGATATTTTTCCGAGTGAACTTAGCTATGTGGCATTGGGTCATATCCATATGCCCCAGGTGGTTGCTGCAAAGGAAAATATTCAATACAGTGGCTCACCTTTACCAATGAGTTTTTTAGAAGCGCAAACACCAAAACGCGTTGTTATTGTTGATGTTGAATCCAATCAACCGGTGGAGATAAAAAGTCTTTCTGTTCCTAATTTTCAAGAACTAATTCAAATTAAGGGCGATTGGTCTTTAATTGAGTCGAAAATTAATAAATTAAAATCGGATAACAGTAAGGCTTGGTTAGAGGTTATTTATGAAAGTCCGATCGTCATAGGAGAACTCAGAGCTCGTGTACAACAGCTTATAGTCGGTTCGGAACTGGAGGTCCTTCGCATCAAAAATAATCAGATAGTTAAAGAGGCTTTAAGTAGAAGCAAAACTCAAAAAGATTTAGAACAACTCACGCCTGAGGATGTTTTTGAGTACTGTTTGAAAGAAAATCGAGTAGATCAAAAACAGCAAGAAACCCTGAGAAGCCTTTATCGAGAAGTGCTCGATAGTCTTGAGCTAAAAGGTCAACAATGAAAATATTATCTGTGCGATTTAAAAATTTAAATTCATTGGTTGGCGAGTGGAAAGTTGATTTCACTTCGTCAGACTATGATGGAATTTTTGCGATTACAGGACCAACAGGAGCTGGTAAATCGACGTTATTGGATGCCATTTGCTTAGGGCTTTATGGAAGAACGCCTCGGTTGAACAAAGTCTCTAAAGGCAATAACGAGATTATGTCTCAGTTAACAGGAGAGTGTTTTTCGGAAGTTGAATTTGAAACAGAGAAGGGACACTTTCGTTGTCGATGGGAGCAACATCGTGCGCGCCGTAAAGCCGAGGGTGATCTTCAAACACCAAGACATGAAATTTGTGAAGTAACGACAGGGAAAATCTTTCAAACAAGATCTCGTGGTGTTCTTAATACAATCGAAGAAGTGACGGGGATGGATTTTGAACGTTTCACAAGATCTATGCTTTTAGCTCAAGGGGATTTTTCTGCCTTCTTACAGGCTAGCGCAGATGAGCGTTCACCGATTTTAGAGCAAATAACCGGAACAGAAATTTACTCTAAGATTTCTCAGAAAGTTTTTGAAATAACCCGAGAGCAAGAGCAAGCATTGGATGAGCTGAAAGCTGCATTAGGTGAAATTCAGCTATTGAGTTGTGAAGAGGAAATACAGTTACAAAAGTCACTGCTGGAAGATATGCATGTGCGGCACCTTCAGGGTCAAGCTTTAGAAAAAGACAATGAAGAGTTGGTGAATTTACAGCAGATAGAGTCTATTAGTCGTCAATTGGAAACTGTTAAAGAAAATCAGCTAAAACTTAAACAAGATTTTGTTGATTTTGAATCAAAAGAAAAACGTTTGAAAAAAGCGTTAGATGCAGAAAATGTAGAACCTATTTATCAAAGGGTTAAAGACAAACAGGCTCAAGCAGGGAGAATGCAATCTGAATTAGTCAATGGGCAAAAAGCCCTTGCATTATTAGATCAGAACAAGCAGACATTGGAACTTATTTTGAAGGATCAATCACGTCATTTAGCCCAAACATTAGCAAAAGAAGATGAAATGTTGGCCTTAGTTGATCAAGTTTTAAAGCTTGATGCAAGTATTGATCAATTACGTTCAAATCTTTCATTAAAAATGTCAGAAAAAACGCAATTAGGTCGAGAAATTTCTTTAAAAGAAGCCAAATGTTCTGAATTATCAACGTTGATAATGACGCTTAAAAAAGCATTGTTGCCCCATGAAAGCTATCAAAGGGAGAACGCAAATGATGCTCTATTATGTGAGGTTTTTTCGGGATTATTGCGTCAAGTTGAGAATTATGAAAAAGATGAGTTAAGTCTTAAAAATTTAAGAAAAAATTCTCAAATTCTGTCGGAGCAAGTGTGCGAAGAGAAGTTGAAGTTGGAGAAGATGAAAGTCTTGGCTAACCAAATCGAGAATCAACTACAGAACAAAAAGTCTTTGTTAGCAAAGCAGCAAATTTTATTAAATGAAGGATTAGCTGGTCGACTGTTACGAGAGTACCGATCAGATCTAAAGTCATTAACAGAAAAACGAGAACTCCTTCGGATTATCGCCTCGTTTGAAGAACATCGAAAACAATTAGCCGATGGTCAACCGTGCCCTTTATGTGGAGCCACTCACCATCCCTATGCACAAGGCAATATTCCTAAGCCATCGGCTTTGGATGCCGAAATTACTGCATTGCAAGATCGTATTGAACATATTGAAGAAGTTGAAGAAAAATGCAAACATATCAGTGATAGTTTGAAAAAAATAGAAGCAGATAAGCTTAAGATTGAGTCCGGTGTCACTGAATGTGAAATGAAAATTTCATTACTAGAAAATACCCAAAAGCAGGAGGAAGATAGTATTGGGAATGCTACGTTATCGTTAACTAATGCTCGAGACGCTTTAGTAAAGGCTTTTTCTTTTTACATTGAGCACGATTTTGTGGGTGAAGCCAATTGGCGTCGTCTTTTGCAGGATTTAAATCATCGAGTAAAAGCATGGAAAGCTAATGAGACTTCATTGCAAAAGATTGGACTTGACCTACAGAAAGCATTTGAAGAAAAAGGCCAATGTGAAGTAGCACTACGAGAAAATAAGGCCCAATGGGAAAGTATTAACAAACAATTTAATGTGCAAAAAGTAGAGTTGGATGATAAAAAACAATGCCGACAGACACTTTTTGGTCAGAAAGATCCAACTCAGGAGCGTTTGATTTTTAATCAAGAGTTAAAAAATCTAAGAAATGCTATTGAAGTAAAGACGTTAGAAAAGTCCCAATTAGAACAAAAAATAAGTGCGTTATTAGCAACGATTAAAACGAAAAAATCGGCACTAGAAGAATTGAATCATTCATTAAAAATAGAGAAAGGACTTTTTGATCAAGCACTATTGCAGTACGGTTTTGTCGAGACCGAGTCGTTTATTGAGGCTTGTTTGGACCCGGATGAAAAGCAAAGTCTTATCCTAGAGCAAACGCAACTTAGAGAGCGTTCTTTAGCGTTGAATAGTCGTGAGTTGATGCTAAATGAGCAACGACAGAAAGCTGTAGCGAGACAAACGGAGCAAATCACAATTGAGAGCCTTCTCGAGCGTATTGAGCAGAAGAAAGTGCAATATGAAAAACTGCTTCAAATAATGGCGACGAAGCAAGCAACGCTCGAACACAATGCGAAAGAAAAACAGCGCCTTGGACAAAAACAAGAACAATTGGATCGTGTAACAAAAACTGTGCAAGAGTGGCAGGCATTAAGGGCGTTGATTGGGTCAGCTGATGGGAAAAAATTTAGAAACTTTGCTCAAGGACTGACTTTGGATGTTGTCATTGGATATGCTAATGCACATTTACAGAAAATGAGTGACCGTTATTTATTAGTCCGCGGATGCCAGGAGCCGTTGCAATTGGAAGTAGTAGATAGCTATCAAGCTGGAGAAATACGATCAACTAAAAACTTATCAGGGGGAGAAAGTTTTATTGTTAGCCTTGCTTTGGCCCTTGGATTGTCGAGCATGTCAAGCGAAAAAGTCAGTGTTGACTCCCTCTTTTTGGATGAAGGATTTGGGACTTTGGATGCTAATGCTTTAGAAATGGCTTTAGAAACCTTGTCACAACTTCAAGAAAATGGGAAATTGATAGGTGTTATTTCGCACGTTCAAGCTCTCAAGGATCGAATTGGTACGCAAATTGAAGTTATTCCACAAAACGGTGGTAACAGTTGGTTAAAAGGACCGGGATGTGTGCGAATTTCATCTTGAGAAATGGCTAAAATCGATTCTAATCTGTGGGAGATCATAAATGATAAAAAAATGCCTTTTAACAGCAACCCTTGCGTTGTCTATGATTGGATTATCAGGGTGCGGTGATGAGGATGTAGGGGATGTTTCTTTGGGTTTTATGACGTTTAAAGATATTAAGATCAATACGTTTACTGATCCCATCGTCACAGGTGTGACGTGTCATGTCTCAAGCATCGAAGCGAATTTCGCTTTCAGTGATCCGTCTAACAACTCTGTCTCATGCCATCAGACGGGTCCGATTACTCCTGCAATGATTGCAGCTATCGATAAGAGTAAATCAGGTGAAATTGTTTTTCATCGCTCGAAGAGTGTTTTGTTGAAAAATTTGAAGATCCGTCGAATTTATGATCCAGAGGCACAGGTTTTGCTTTATGTTTCCTATTCAACCAAGGAAATATCGGGTAGTTATCATCATTCCTTATCAACAGTGCCTCTTTGGGGAACTCAAGCTTATGTTAAGCCGATGTTAAAGCCTCAAACATCCGATCCACAGCTGTAACTATTTGACTTGACCGCGATAACGACCAGTTTCATGACCGAGGTAACGGCCGTTGTGATCATAGTGTCTACCATTGTTGTCATAGCGTTCTGCATACTGTCCTTTTGCATCGTAGGCCCTGCCACTATCATCGATGCGTCCTTGATAGCGTCCATGATGATCATAATGGTGCCTGGGCTGAGTAGACCAGTGGTAAGCGTTAGCGCTTGAACCTAAAACAAACAATAAGCCAGTTATTAATAGTTGGGATAAATGAGGCATTTATTTATTTCCTTGTTCGACTGAGCCTATGAAAAAAGATGGAAGAGAAGCTCTCTTCCATCTTAGAGGTTATTGACCGTAGCGCAAGTAATGCGACATAGTCCAATTAGAATGCGAAGCCAAGACCAATGTTAAAGCTTGTATTAGCAGGGAGAACCGTGTTGAGATTTTCGCCACTGTTTAATTCAACATTGCGGAATTTCGGGAAATTGACGGTCATGTCAGCGTTGATACGAATATTTTTAGTAATTCCCCACGTTAAACCGCCTTGAACAACAGGACTAATGCAGTTGTCTTCATAGTCAATTTTTTCACTTTCTAATTTAGATAGTGCAGCACCCGCACCAGCATGTAAGCGAAGGCTATCTGCGACTTCCCAGTGATACTGCACCATCAGGTTAGTGTTGGATAACTTAAAGCGACCGTCTTCGACTCCGCGAGTCAAGATATCGTGTTTACTTTTTTGATGGCTTACATCGAGGGCCCAGTGTCGATCTAAGAAATAGCGAAGACCAAATTTATAACCCTGGTCAGAGGACATGGTTTTTCCTTCGATATCACCGCCACCATTAGATAAATCGGTTTTAACCCAAGAACCTTGTAAATAAATTTCAGTATTGGCATCCCATGGGTGGCCTTCTGGCAAGGCACTCATACGACGCATACGGTCTTCAATTTCTATGCGAGAGAAGAAAAAGAAGACATTGCCACCAGGAATGTAGGTGCCGTAAACACTAAACCAGTCGGTGCCGACACTAACAAGAGGGAGTGGAACTGGGATAGGAAGCCATTTGAAGTCTTGTCTAAACGTAATACCTGCGGTATAACCAGCGGCCACATGAAAATCCGTTTGAGCAATAGGGTATCGAGCTAACCATGCATATCCAAAAATGGGCTCAGGTTCGTAGTGAGAGTCACGGAACAGCATGATATAAGTCATGCGTTCATTACCACGTTCATCAATAATCCCCCGCGCAACACCAACACCGAATGGATTGGCATTTTCTTCATAGCGGTTATCGTAATCCCAGGTTGGATGGTTGGTGTAGGCTGGGATGAGCACACTCGTTGAGCCTTTTTCAATAAGGTCATGAAGCCCATTGATTTGATTGCCAACAAATCCAGCATCAGGATAAGGAGAGATTGCTCCTGGCAACGTTTGTACAAAGCTATCCACAAAACTGGCTTGAGCAGAAATGCCAGTCAATGATAGTGTCGTAGCCAAAGCTAATTGTTTTAGGGTAAACACAGGGGATTCCTTTGGGGATTCTTGTTTATTAAGTTGTGAAAAAACTAATTATTTCATCTTTTTACGACACCGTCTATAAAAATTTTGTGCTTGAGGCCGAAATTTATTTTAAAAGTAACGTACAATCTTGCTCGGATAAAGTTTGTCACGACGATCGCGGGAATTTATTTCACGAGGAAAGTCCGGACTCCATAGAGCACCGTAGCAGTTAACGACTGCCTGCCGTGAGGCACGGATTAGAGCAACAGAGACGAGCCGACGTTAGGGTCGGGTGAAACGGGCAATCTCTACGGGGAGCAACATCAAATAGGCAACCGACGAACCTGCTCGGTGAGGTTGCGGGTAGATGGCTTGAGGCGTGGTGTGAATCACGTCCTAGATGAATGATTGTCGGCTAAGGTTAATTCTTTAGAACATAATCCGGCTTACCGATGAACTTTATCCCTTTTCAGATTCACTTAAAAGCCGGCACATTTGTGCCGGCTTTTAATCTATATACGGTTATTTAAGAAATAGGAATGATAGGAATAATACGCTTAGTATTTTTCTTATTACCGTCTTCTTTTTTCGCCATAGTCTTCATCCATACCACCATGCCAGCCAGTACGCATAGGCAACAAGTAATGCATAGGCTTGCATAGAGTGGATCAGTAGCAAAGTTAGCTACTTGGTAGAAAATCGTAGCAGCACTGTAACCTAAGGCAGTAGTCCATGCGGCGGAAAATACTGTCCAACGAGTACCAACCTCTCGATAAATTGCAGCAACAGCAGCGACACAAGGCATGTAGAGCAAAATCATCAAGAGATAAGCAAATGCAGCAGAAGTTGAGCCAAAGAGTGTTTGAATTGTGGCGATTGTTCCTAAAGAAATGCCTTGCTCTTCAGCAGCCTCTTCTTGATTGGATAAATCATCAACGTGTACGCCCATGGGGTCAGTCAGCGCACCAGCGAGTCCAGCAAGATTTTCTCCGATTGCTCCGAATGCTTCAGTTGTGACATCGACAAGAGAGAACGGTTGATCTTCATTGTCTTCGCCTGAAATGGACTCATTTGCATTTAAAGTGTCGTAAAGAGAGTTGAGTGTACCGACAACTGCTTCCTTAGCAAAAATACCTGTAAATACACCCACAGCAGCTGGCCAATTTTGTTCTTCAACTCCCATAGGTTGGAAGACCGGAACGATAGTTTGACCAATTTTTGACAATACTGAGTTTTGTCCGTCTTCATTGCCAAAAGAGCCATCAGTACCTAAAGAATTTAAAAATGACAAGCAGGCAACAATGACAACAATGACTCGGCCAGCGCGGAACATGAAAGACTTTACTCGATCCCACGTGCGTAGCATGACACCTTTGAGCGTGGGAATGTGATACGGGGGAATTTCCATGACAAAAGCGCTAGCAGCACCAGGTAATGCGGTTCGCTTGAGTAAAAAGCCTGTGACAATGGCGGCGATGATTCCAATTACATAGAGTAAGAATACGAGGTTTTGGCCATTTGTTGGAAAGAACGCTGTTGCAAAGAGAACATACACCGGTAAACGCGCGCCACAGCTCATAAACGGAGCCATCATAACGGTGATAATTCGATCACTTGCTCGGTCCATTGTGCGGGTGGCCATAATCGAAGGGACATTACAACCAAAACCAACAATTAACGGAACAAAAGCTTTACCAGGAAGACCGAGATAGCGCATTAATCGGTCCATAACAAAGGCAGCACGAGCCATATAGCCGGATTCTTCTAAGATGGCTAAGAATAGGAACATAAAGAAGACAACAGGAATGAAGGTGGAAATCGTTTGTAAGCCACCACCAATACCATTAGCAAGAAAAACGGTGAGCCATTCTGGAGCATTTATTTGAGTTAATAAATGGGCTAAACCATCAACGAAAATACCGCCTACCAATATGTCAAAGAAGTCAATGAATACGGCTCCAAAGTTCTGGGTGGAAAGAAACATCACATACATGATGAGAAGGAAAATCGGTAAGCCTAGCCAACGATTCAATACAATTCGGTCAATACGGTCGGTAAGCGTAGCAACGGATTCATTTTCTCGACTAACGGCCTCTGACATTACTTTGCCAATAAAGGCATAGCGGGCATTGGCAATTTCAATATCAAGATTGCCATCAAAATGATGATCGGCTTGTTCAACAATCTTCTCGATTTGTTTAATTGTTTCTTCAGGGAAACGTTTGGATAAACCAGGAGCTCGTTCTAGAAATTGAGTTGCAAACCAATTACCTTGCAGGCCATTTTGGTTGAGCTTTTCAGAAATTTCTTCGATTGCTTGGGCGATTCTTTCATCAAAAGCGATAGCTTGAGAAGTTGTTTGGGGGTGTGATAAGACGTCAATTAAGCGATTTTTAAATTCTTGAAGACCTTTTTCTCGAGCAGCCACAAGACCGATCACAGGAATACCTAATTGTTTCTCAAGAGCCTCTAAATCAATTGTAATGTGATGTTGTCGTGCAATATCGAGCATGTTGACAACAACAATCATTGGAACCTTAAGTTCAATCAATTGCGTTGTGAGATAGAGATTTCGCTCTAAATTTGCGGCATCAACGATATTAATGATTAGCTCGGTTTCTCCAGAAACCAAGTAATCTCGAGCAACAATCTCATCTTCACCCGCAACAGAGCTAGGAGTAAGTGAATAAATCCCAGGGAGGTCTACGAGATCAAAATCAATGCCACGATAAGAAAACTCACCAGTTTTTTTGTCGACTGTAACACCGGCCCAATTCCCCACACGTTGCTTAGAGCCCGTAAGAGCATTAAAAAGTGTGGTTTTTCCACAGTTTGGATTACCAATAAGACTAATAGTATGTTTCATAGTAAGTATTCAAAGAGAGAGACATTGTTTATGCAACTGGAGACAATTCGAGCATGTCAGCTTCGTGTTTGCGAACCGAAATAAGACTACCTCTGACTCGAATTTCAATAGGGTCCCCCAATGGAGCGATACGGATAATCTCTAACTCAGCGCCAGGGGTAGCTCCTAGCATGACTAAGCGTCGACGATACTCTGGGGAACTTTCTCGGAAGGCAACGATTTTGGCTTTGTTTCCGACTTTTAAGTCTTTTAATAACATAAAGGCATCCTTTGGCTTAAACAATGACATAAACCTTTTGAGCAAGCTCTTGGTTAAGGCCAACTCTGCCGTCACCAATGGCGAGTAATAGAGGAGTGCCAGTATTGGTTTGTAAAACCTTAACAGTTGCTCCACAACGTAATCCCAGTTGAGAAAGACGACTTTGATCTTGTTCGGTCAGTTTGATACGAACGACTGTGGCACTTTGATTTTGGGGAATTTGAGTTAAAGGTTGAAGCTGCATTGTTTTTGAAATGAAAATAATTTTTAAGAATATTAATGAGAATCATTATCAAGTGCAATAGGAAGAAGCTATGGGAAACTCTCATTTATTAAAAAGAAAGTCAATGGAAAATAATGACTATTTATATATAAATCATTAGGTTATAAATTTAAGTTACTTTTCTGGTCTTGTTTTTAAATTTTTTAATTGATAATCGTTATCGATTATTTCTATTGGTAAGAAAAAAGCCGCATTTTGCGGCTTTTTTTCTAGTTAGATGTGGTTTTAATGGTGCCTTCAGTTTCGGGTGTTTTGACTCGTAACTCACCAGTTAAACGAACATCACGTACTTGATAGGGAATTGAGATATTTTCTTCAGCAAATCGAATGAGAATTTGTCGCATGATGTTTGATTTCAAAACGGATGTGCCATTTTCAGGATCAATGACCCAGAAGTTCACACGCAGATCAATACCATCATTGCCAAACCCTGTTACAAAGGCTGTTGGCGAGCGAGAAGGAACCAAGCGAGGTTGAGTTTTTACAATGTCGACCATGATGGCCATGGCACGAGTAACATCGTCCTCGTAGTCAATGCTGACGTCAACAGAAGTAACCAATGAGCGGTCAGTCCGAGAATAATTCATGATTTTTTCCGTCACAAAGCACTCGTTAGGAATAACCATTTCTTCGCCTCGAAGGTTGCGTATAACTGAGTAACGAGTGTTGATTTGTGAAATCTTCCCGCTAAAACCATTAACTTCTACAAGATCCCCAATATTGATGGAGTGATCGAACAAAATGATGAAACCAGAAATGTAGTTTGATGCGATTTTTTGTAAACCGAAGCCTAGACCAACACCGACGGCACCACCGAAGATGGACAATACGGTTAAGTCAATACCAGCAGATGATAAGGATGTAAGAATTGCCAGGGCAAAAAAGGCAATTCTTGTTAGACGCGCCAAAACAATTTTGAGGTTGTCATCAATATCTTTAGCGTTTTTTACACTGACTTCGACAACATTGCTGAGCCAATTGGCAAAAGCCAAGGCAAGCAAGATCGTGAGAAAGCCAACTAAAAGTGTCCATAAGGTGAGCTTTTCACTTCCTAACGGCAGTGAAATACTTTTCATCTCGGCAACAATAGGAGTCAAAATGCCAAAGATTTGTAAAAAAGCCAAGCTCCAAAATCCAATATAGAAAAAATTTTTGATTTTTGGATGCATCCGTTGACCATCAAAAAGTACGGCTAGACATTCAACAATGACAACAAAGACCGCCCAAGCATAGAACGCGCGATAAGCCAGTGTGAGGGTATGAAGATTATCGCTGTTGGCCAAAATGCCAATTTCTTTGATGATATAAACGATTGTGAAAAGAAAAACACCACTAAAAACGGAGAGTAAGAGTCTACGTAATAAATCTAAGCCAAACCTTACTCCGCGGTGAGTTAGGCTATTGCCATTCCAATTGATACTAAAGATCTTGATGACTGTACCGACTCTTAGGGCCACAAACCATCCCAAAGCAATAGCGGCAACAACACAGCCAATTTGTATCCAAAAAGGAAGGTACATTGCGTTTGTTTGCTCTAAAACTTGTTGAATCAGATTGTTTGTATCAGAACCAAGATTTTCTGGGACAAGGGATGACATGATGTTTTCTTTCTACAAAGTTTTCAACATCTTTCATTGTAATGGGAGTCGTAAAAGAAGACGAAAAAAGATGTATACAAAGGTAGAACATTGATCATGAAGTTCAGCCAAAAGTAGTATCCCGAAAGTCTTCTTAAGTCTGTATGATCATGAATAGTTTTACAACTTTTGAGTTAACCGTTTTTCGAGGTTTTTTCTGATGAGTAATTTAGACAAAATCATGAAGCCCCGTGCGATTGCTGTGATTGGTGCATCCACTAAGGCTCACACCATCGGTTCAGATATTATGAAGCGACTCCAAGAATATGGCTTTAAGGGTGCGATCTATCCGGTCAATCCTAAAGGCGGAGTCATCGAGGGAATTCAAGCCTACCCTTCAGTTCTGGATATCCCAGGAGAGGTAGACTTGGCGATTATCGTTGTCAATGCAAAGTTTGTCTTATCAACCATTGATCAATGTCATAAAAAGGGGATCGGTGGCTTGTGCGTCATTTCTGCGGGCTTTAAAGAAACGGGAGCTCAAGGTTTAGAGTTAGAGCAAGCCCTATTGAGCAAGGTTCGCGAATACGGTATGCGTTGTGTTGGTCCTAACTGTTTAGGTGTTGTTAATACGCATCCAGATGTGCGAATGGATGGTTGCTTTGCAGAAAGTTTACCCCAACGTGGTGACATTGGTTTTGTGTCTCAATCAGGTGCATTAGGCGGTGGGATTCTGAATATTTTGAAGGATCTTAATTTGGGTTTTGCCCAATTTATTTCTATTGGTAATCAAGCTGATGTTAATGCTGAAACCGCTTTGGAATATTGGGAAAACGATGAGGATGTGAAGCAAATTTTGCTTTACATGGAATCTATTCAAAATCCTGCAAACTTCCGTCAATTAGCAAGTCGTATTTCCAAGAAAAAGCCAGTTTTAGCATTAAAGGCTGGTCGCTCTGCAGCGGGTGCCTCGGCAGCCTCTTCCCATACGGGCTCTTTGGCCGGTGCTGATAAAGCGGCCAATGCATTGCTTAAGCAATCTGGTGTGATCCGTGAATATTCTTTGGAAAATTTATTTGCTACCGCAAAGGTATTTTCAAACTGTCCGATTCCTAAAGGGGACCGTGTTGCTATTGTGACTAATTCTGGCGGTCCTGGCATCATGGCTACGGATGCTGTTTGTGAATATGGGATGCAAATGGCGCAGTTAAGCGAGAAAACCAAAGAAACGCTACGTGGTTTCCTACCTGCAGCAGCATCTGTAAAAAATCCTGTTGACATGATTGCTTCAGCGCCGATCGATCATTACAAAAAGACGCTTGAAACCGTGATTGCAGACGACAATGTCGACATGGTTGTAGTCATTTATTTGCCGTTCTTGGGCTTAAAGGATATCGATGTTGCAAAGGCTGTGATGGAAATTAAGGCAGCCCATCCGCAAAAGCCGATTGTTGGTGTTTTCATGACAACAAGTAGCTTCTTTGCGCAGCTCTCTGATATGTCGGTGAATGTTCCGTTCTTTATGTATGCAGAACAAGCTGTTGATGGATTAAATCGTTTGAATCAGCAACGCCTTTGGATGCAAAAGCCAGAAGGCATTACTCCTTGTTATGAAGTGGATCATACAACCACTCGAGCTGTTATGAAGGCAGCATTGGCAGAGGGGCGCGATCAGCTGACAACTCGTGAAAGTATGGATGTTCTCCAAGCTTACGGGGTTCGTATTTGTCAATCTGGATTTGCTCGAGATGTTGAAGAGGCTGTGGCCTTAGCCAATAAGATGGGCTATCCAGTTGTCATGAAAATGACCAGTAAGACAACATCCCACAAGACTGATGTGGGGGGTGTTAGAGTCAATATTCAAAACGAAGCCGCTTTGCGCGCTGAGTATGCCGATTTGATTAAAAAGTTACGCGAACGCGATCTACTAGAAGGTCTTGAGGGTGTGATCATTCAAGAAATGGTCAAGGGCAATCGTGAAATGGTTTGTGGTATTGCAACAGATCCTCAGTTCGGTCCGATGATGATGTTTGGTTTGGGGGGCGTCTTTATTGAAGTGATGAAAGATGTGTCCTTCCGCATGGCACCACTAACGGATATCGATGCTATGGAAATGATTACTGGAGTGAAAGCTTATGACCTTTTACAAGGGGCTCGTGGCACAACACCAGCTCAGTTGCCTCAGTTGCAAGAATGTCTTTTACGATTATCTCAATTAGTAGGAGATTATCCGTTTATTGAAGAACTCGATATTAATCCATTGATTATCAGTGAGAAAAATGGAGAAGGCATTGCTGTTGATGGACGTATCAAATTGAACGCTCAAAAGGCAAAATTAATTCTTCAATAGAAGCAATATCAAAGAGAAAAGAGGCTGGTACTCACATCAGCCTCTTTTTTTTGCTAAAAAAATAAGCAACAAAATAAGGTTACATAAAAAAGTTTGTATTTTTCGTAAGTTAGCTTGACTAACAACAACTTGCGATATACATTTTGATGTAGGAAAGTGGGAAAAAGTGGGAGTTTGTGCCTCAGAGTGGTTCTTACTCCCTTTTTTGACAATAAACGAGGCAATTTTTTGGGCAGTCTCCATGTTTCAAGGGACCTCGCTACTGGTATTGGATTCAAAAGGGCGTCTCTCGTTGCCGAGTCGGCATCGCGGGAGCTTTTTGTTGTCTAAAGGATCAGAAGTGACCTTGACTCGTCATCCTGATGGCTGTGTTTTGCTTTATCCGCAAAAACAGTGGGAAGAGCTTAGTGAGAAATTAATGCAATTGCCTTACGCATTGAGAGCCTTTCAACGCATGCTATTAGGTAGTGCGGTAACGGTAAAAATCGATGCGAGCGCTCGTTTATTAGTCCCGAGTGAATTACGTACCTTGTGTGGCTTGAGCCGCGAAGTAACTTTCATCGGCGTTGGTAATCATTTTGAACTCTGGGATCAGGTTCGCTATTCAGAATATATGAACCGAGAAATGGCTAAAGGCCTGCCTCAAGAGTTGGAATCTTTCACGCTGTAGGGAGAGGATGGAAGTGAGTAAACCCTTTGTTCATTTATCAGTGATGAAAGAGGTAGCACCAAAAGAGTTGGTGCACCATGTTGATGGTATTTATGTGGACGCTACCTTTGGGCGTGGTGGTCATTCTCGACTGATTCTTCAGGCTCTGAGCCCGAAGGGGCGTCTTATTGCGTTCGATCGAGACCCAGAAGCGATCCAAGCAGCTGCGGGTATTCAAGATGAACGCTTCCAAATCATTCATGCTCCATTCTCACGTTTAAAAGATGAGTTGCAAGCTCTGGGTGTGACAGAGGTTGATGGCGTTTTTATGGACATTGGGGTTTCTAGTCCTCAAATTGATGATGCTACGCGTGGTTTTTCATTCCGTATGGATGGCCCGTTAGATATGCGTATGGATACTACGACGGGTATGACTGCGGCTCAATGGTTAGCAGTAGCTCAAGAGCGAGAAATCGCAAGTGTGATTGCTGACTTAGGGGAAGAACGCTTTGCAAAAAAAATTGCTCGTGCAATCTGTCAGACACGCACGGAAACACCGTTAGAGACAACTCAACAATTAGCAAAATTAGTAGCTAGTGTTGTGCCTGCTAACAAAAAAGACCCGACTCAAAATCCTGCAACTCGTACTTTTCAAGCGATTCGAATTCACATTAATAGCGAGTTGGATGAGTTAACACAAGCGCTTAATGGGGCGATGGATGTGGTAAAGGATGGTGGGCGTATTGCAGTTATTACCTTCCACTCTTTAGAGGACCGGATTGTTAAAAGGTTTTTTGATAGAGCTGCTCATCCAGAGCGAGCAATAGACCCTCGTCTGCCCTTGCTTCCAGATCAATTACCACAGCCGCTATTAAAAGATGTGCATCGCATTTTGCCCACTAAAGAAGAGTGTGCTGAAAATCCACGTGCTCGAAGTTCTATTTTAAGAGTGGCGACACGCTCTCGAGGAGGACAATGAACATGTTGAAGTATTTCAACAAAATGTTCATTAAAAAGCATTGGGTTGCCATTGCCATAGGCTGTCTCACCCTTGGATTGGTGGGTGAGGCAGTTTTGATTGTGAATGCTCAATATCGAGTTAGAGAATTAATTATTTCGATTGAGCAAGAAATTGAGTATGGCCGTCGATTGCAAGACGAGGGTAAGGATCTTCGTATTGAGTTAGCACGTGCAACGTTGCCAGGATACATTGCGAAGACTGCTGCAGATACTGGGTTAGAGGCTGCCCGTAACGAAAATACTGTAATTTTGCAGCCTAAGCCTGTACCACACTTTGTGACTCGTAAGCGTCAAGCAGGGGATTCATAATGAAAAAGAGTCCTTTGATTGATAAGTTACTTCGTATTGTTTCTACACGCCTTGCTTCGTTTTGGACGGAAGATCGTTCTCCCAAGCGTCAAAAGCGCGCAGTAGAGCGCGAAAAGGATTGGAGAACAACGGAAATATCACAGAAGCGCTCTCACTTGGTTTTGGGGGTGCTCGTTTCAGTATTTTCCATTTGTTTTCTTCGCGCGGTATATTTGCAGTGCTTTAATACGGAGTTCTTGCAACAAAAGGGCGAATCTCGATATGCCAAAACGCTTAATATTGCAGCATCTCGTGGTCAGATTTTTGACCGTAATGGAACCGTTCTAGCATCATCCTCTCCCGCGAAGTCCATTTGGGCAACAACCAATCTGGTCGAAATCACTCGTAATGAATTAGCTCAGTTAAGTTCACTACTTGGCGTACCCATGCAAACGTTGGAAAAACGTCTTGCTCGGCAAAATGCATGGGTGAATTTGGCTCACCAAGTCGATTTAGAGACTGTTGCTAAAGTGCAAGCCATGCGTATTCCTGGATTAACCTATCAAGATGATGTTAAGCGCAAGTATCCAAGTGGCAAGGTCGTTGCTCATATTGTTGGCTACAACAATAGAGATAACCAAGGTCAGGAAGGTGTTGAGCTCGCTTATGATGACCTGTTAAGTGGTCAAAATGGCACACGACGTGTGATTCGTGATCGTTTAGGTCATGTGATTGAAGAGATGTGGGCGCAAGAGCCAGTGCCAGGTAAGGATCTGTATCTATCAATTGACTCTCGAATTCAGTACAAGGCGGTCGAGGCTGTTCAAAATGCTATTGAAAAGCATGAAGCAAAAGCCGGCGCTGCCATTGTCGCCGATACGATTACGGGTGAAATTTTGGCTTTAGTTAGCTGGCCAGTCTACGATCCTAATGATCGCAGTACGATGGATTGGGATTGTATTCGTAATCGTGTGGTCTCTGACTTATTTGAGCCAGGCTCCACAATGAAGCCTTTTGCAATTGCTAAGGCTCTGGATTTGGGGATTGTTCGCCCAGATAGTTTGATTCAAACAAAGCCCGGCAAGATCATGGTTGCTGACCGAAAAATTACAGATACCAAGGATTATGGTCTGTTAACAGTCTCTCAGGTTATTGCTAAGTCTTCGAATGTCGGAACAGTGAAAATTGCGTTGCAGCTTTCCCCTCAAATGCTTTGGGATACTTATACACGTTTAGGTTTCGGACAGGCACCTCAGGTTGGCTTGCAAGGCGCTGTGGCTGGGCGTTTGCGACCAGCTAAAACCTGGGGGCCAGTGGAGCAAGCCACAATTTCTTACGGCTATGGTTTATCAACCTCACTGATGCAATTGGCTCAAGCTTATACGGTATTTGCTCGGAACGGAGATGTCATTCCGCTGACCTTGGTGAAGACCAATAGACCGGCAGTTGGGGAGCAAGTTTATCGTCCTGAAACAGCCCGACAAATGCGCGCCATGATGATGACAACTGTTCACCGCGGGGGGACCGCCTCTCGTTTAAAGGTAACTGGTTACACAATTGCCGGCAAGACGGGGACAGCTCATAAAGTGAAAAATGGGGAATACGTTCGTGATTACGTAGCCTCTTTTGTAGGGTTGGCTCCAGCTACTCAACCGCGCTTGGTTGCTGCTGTCATTATTGATGAACCCAAAAAAAATGGTCATGTCGGTGGCGTGGTTGCAGCTCCTGTTGCAGGGGAAATTTTAGAGTCTGCATTGCAGATGTTACTAGTTAATCCGGATGATCCGATGATGGTGGCCGGTCGAGGATTATTGGCGAAGAGAACACAATGATTACAAATGTCAAAAATTATGTGGATTTATTAAAGCGCTTAGCTCCTGAGGCCAAGCGACTTGTCTTAGACTCCCGCACCGTTGGTGCGGGTGATGTTTTTATTGCCGTGCCCGGTTTGCATGTCGATGGAAGACAATTTTTAGAGCAAGCTGCACAAAAAGCTGCCGCCGTTGTTTATGAGGATGATGGTATACGTCGTACTTATGGAGTGCCATCTATTGCAGTACCTGCACTATCCAAGTGCTTGGGTGATTTTGCTGCAGAGTTCTACAGTCATCCAACTCAGACCCTTTTTGGTGTTGGTATCACTGGTACTAATGGTAAAACGACAACCTCTCATTGGGTTTCTCAACTTTTGACAAGTTTAGGTGAGCCTTGTGCGGCTATTGGAACAATTGGCTGCTCAATGGCAGGTAATCCTTTTCCATCAGCCCCGTTAACAACACCGGATGCAGCCACATTACAAGGCCTATACCGTAGCTTATTGAAGGCAGGAGCTAAGGCTTTTGCTGTGGAGGCTAGTTCCATTGGATTGGAGCAAGGACGCTTACAAGGAACGCATTTTGATGTTGCTGTTTTCACCAATTTAAGCAGAGACCATTTGGACTACCATGCCGACATGCGCTCATATGAGGAAGCTAAGGCGCTTTTGTTTGCCTGGCCTCATCTTCGTGCCAGTGTGATCAATATTGATGACGAAGCAGGTTTGAGAATGGCAGAGCGTTGTGTTTGTCAGGGGATCACCTGTTTTGTAACAACCACATGCGGGACATTGCCTTTAGTTGGGACTCAAGCACTAAGTGCTGAAAAGATTCGTCCTATGCAAGATGGTATGGAGTTTGACCTGATATTTAAGGGTGTACGCCATCACTTGGCTGTGAATCTGTTTGGAGAGTTCAATATTTCCAACCTTTTAGGTGTGATTGGTGTGGCTTTAGCCAAGGGCTATAGTTTGACAGAGATTTTGCCGTTGGTACCTCATTTGGTGCCTCCTGCAGGACGAATGCAATTAGTTAAACATGATCAAACAGCTTTAGGCGTTGTTGACTATAGTCATACACCAGATGCAGTGGAAAAGGCTCTTTTGGCGTTGCGCCCAATTGCCACAGCTCGTCGAGGCAAGTTGTGGGTTATTGTGGGTGCTGGCGGTGATCGAGATAGCGGTAAGCGCCCGATTATGGCAAATATCGCTCAGTGCTTCGCAGATTATGTAGTCTTAACCAGTGATAATCCTCGAACAGAAAATCCGTCTGTCATTCTGTCTCAAATGGCAGAAGGGATAAATCCACAGGGTAATCCATGCACTGTCATCGAAGACCGTCGAGAGGCAATTACGTTTGCTGTTCAAAAAGCAGCAGCTGAAGACATTATTTTGATTGCAGGCAAGGGGCATGAGTTATATCAAGAGATCCAAGGTGTAAAGCATCCGTTTAGTGATGTGATCGAGGTGCGAAATGCTCAACGTATGAAGGTTGCGCCAAAGGATGCACTGATGAGAGTTAAGTACTTGGCCGATCTACTGCCAGGAGCTAAGTTTATCGGTAGTGATGTTGCATTTTCCTCTGTTTCTACAGATACTCGAACGGTTACGGACGGCACTCTCTTTTTTGCATTAAAGGGTGAACGCTTTGATGCTCATGACTTTGTTATGCAAGCAATGCAAGCAGGAGCTGTGGCCTTAGTCGTTGATCATGAAGTGTATTGTCCTTTACCGCAAATCATTGTTAAAGATGTGAAATTGGCACTTGGAATGACAGCAAGTTATTGGCGTGGTAAGCAATCTTTAAGCATGGTTGCGGTAGCAGGCAGTAACGGTAAAACGACCACAACGCAAATGATTGCTTCGATTCTCAGAGCTCAATACGGAGAAAAATCATTATCTACACAAGGCAATCTCAACAATGATATTGGTGTGCCTTTGATGTTATGGCGTTTGAGAGAGCAACATGAGGCAGCTGTTATCGAAACAGGTATGAATCACGTAGGTGAGATGCGCTACTTGTCTGAGATGGTTAAACCACGTGTAGCCATTGTGACAAATGCTCAGCGTGAGCATCAAGAATTCATGCAAACAGTCGAAGCAACTGCACATGAAAATGGTGAGATTTTCCTTCATTTGCAGCCTTCAGGAACGGCGGTTATTCCTTGTGATGATGCGTGTAAAGACATTTGGCTAGACATGGCTCATGATAGCCAAATCATGACTTTTGGTTTATCTCATGAAGCAGATGTGAGTGGAACCATGACATCAACACGTCATGGGATGGATGTTCAGGTAAAAACCCCAGCAGGGAGCTTCCTGGCGCATTTGAAGTGCCGAGGTGAACATAACTTCAGAAATGCACTAGGTGCAACGGCAGTGGCTTTGTCGTTAAGTTTGTCGCTTGATACGATTGTGAAGGGTCTTGAGGCTTTTGAGCCAATCAAAGGGAGAGGGGCTGTTATAGAAATGCCTCACCTTACACTTATCGATGATGCTTATAATGCCAACCCCGATAGTATGCGAGCAAGCATTGATATCTTAGCGAGCTTGTCAGGGCCGCGTTTACTAGTGGCTGCTGATATGTTGGAGTTAGGTGATAAGTCAAAGCAATATCATGAAGAGATTGCTAATTATGCAGTACAAAAAGGTATTGACGGGTTCATAGCAACCGGTCAAGCCATGAAAGCTGCTTACGAGAAATTTCACGCATTAAAACCTCAAGCGGAGGCTTACTGGATTGCGGATAGAGCGGAGTTTCTTGAAAAGTTGTTGGAAATTAAGGACCGTTATCGTTCTATTTCGGTTAAGGGTTCCAACAGTATGCGCCTAGATTTAGCTGTAAAAGCTTTAATCGAGGCCTCTAAGTGCCAGAAAGCTTAAGAAAGGAATATAAGAATGTTATTGGCATTTTTTCAATGGTTGGGTGAGGACATCCGAGCATTTCAAGTTTTTAACTATTTAAGCTTGAGGGCCGTGATGGCTGCTTTGACGGCTTTATTTATTGGTTTTGCAGCTGGACCAGCTACGATTCGTTATCTTAAGGCTATGAAGGTTGGCCAAGCTGTGAGAAATAACGGACCAAAGACTCATTTGGTCAAAGACGGCACGCCAACCATGGGCGGGGTACTCATTTTGATTTCTATAGCCCTCTCAACATTATTGTGGATGGATTTGAGTAATCGATTTGTTTGGGTAGTGCTTTTTGTAACATTGGGTTTTGGGGCAGTTGGTTGGATTGATGACTATCGTAAGGTGGTGCATCATGACCCCAAAGGTATGAGTGCTCGAGAAAAATTTGGCTGGCTTTCATTGATTGGAGGTTTGGCTTCTGTTTATTTGGCGTTTGCTATTTCAGTTCCGACCAATATTCATGTGTTAGATATGATTGTCGGTTGGGTTCAGTCTGGGTTTCCTTTGACAATGCCTTCACAAGCAGACTTGATTATTCCTTTCTTTAAGCATTTTGCTTACCCTCTTGGAATCTTTGGTTTTGTGATTTTGACCTATATCGTGATTGTAGGTACAAGTAACGCAGTGAACCTGACTGATGGTTTGGATGGTTTAGCTATTTTGCCTTGTGCAATGGTTGGTAGCGCTTTAGGCATCTTTGCTTACGTGGTGGGCCGACACGACTTTGCTCATTATTTGCTCTTTCCCTATATTCCTGGAGCGGGTGAGTTGGTTGTTATATGCGCGGCACTAGCTGGGGCCGGGTTAGCTTTTTTGTGGTTCAACGCTCATCCTGCTCAAGTTTTTATGGGTGATGTTGGTGCACTAGCGTTAGGTGGTGCATTGGGGACGGTTGCTGTTATCACGCGACAAGAATTTGTATTGGCTATTATGGGTGGTATTTTTGTTGTTGAAACCCTCTCCGTCATGATTCAGACCACTTACTTCCGTTATTCAGGAGGTCGTCGAATTTTCTTGATGGCACCACTTCATCACCACTTTGAACTCAAGGGATGGAAGGAGACGCAAGTCGTTACGCGTTTCTGGATTATCACCTTCATTTTGGTATTGATTGGCTTGTCAACGTTAAAGATTCGTTAATTGAGGAATAGGGCAATGAGTAAGGCTTTAGTTATTGGTTTAGGAGCTTCAGGGGAAGCTTGTATCCACTTTCTCATTAAGCGTGGTTATGACATTATTGGTACTGATACGCGAGAGGCGCCACCTTCTTTGGAGCGTTTAAAAGCATTGCCCGGTTTTTCTTTTAAGACTATTGCTCAGGCCAAGGAAGCAGTTTGTGAAGCTGAATTTGTTGTGATTTCTCCGGGTATATCTCCCTATTACTCAGAAGCAGCTTCTATTATCGAAGAGGCAAAGCGACAAGATTTACCTTGGTTTGGGGAAATCGAATTATTTGCTCGTGAGCTCTCAAAACTTAAAGAACAGCAACAATACAATCCGATTGTGTTGGCTATTACAGGTACCAATGGCAAAACAACTACAACGGTTTTAACAACAAAGATGGCTCAAGCCAGTGGCAAGCTCGCTGTGGCAGCAGGCAATATTGGTCCTAATGCTGTGCGTGAGTTAGATCGTTATTTAGAAGCTGGTAAGTTGCCTGATGTCTGGGTGTTGGAGTTATCGAGTTTTCAGTTGGAATCCACTCACTCTTTAGAGCCAAATGCTGCGGCATTGTTGAATATTACCCAAGACCATTTGGATTGGCATGGTTCAATGCAAGGCTATATGGATGCTAAGGCCCATATTTTTCAGTCAGATAAAACCGTTCGTGTTTTAAATCGAGATGACGATTTGGTTATGGGGTACGCTAATGGTGCGCGAGTGAGTACCTTTGGAGAGTCTGAACCAGTAGGTCCGAATCAATGGGGATTGGTTCAAGAAGATAATCTTTTGTGGCTGGCTTACAACGAGGACGACTCAATTGCTTTATCCAAACGTAAGGTATTGCCAGGTTCACTCTTACAACGATTGATGCCAGAACAAGCATTAAATATTCGTGGGCGTCACAATACAATGAATGCTTTGGCTGCATTAGCTTTAATTCATGCGGCAGGATTACCTTTATCTGATGCTCTTCGAGCTTTGTCTGCTTATACGGGTGAGGCTCATCGAGTGCAATATGCATTAACAGTCAACGGAGTGGATTACATAGACGATAGTAAAGGCACGAATGTTGGAGCAACCGTAGCAGCTTTGCAGGGATTAGGTGCTACAGGCAAAAAAATGGTTGTAATTTTGGGTGGTGATGGCAAGGGACAGGACTTTTCTCCGATTGCTCAATCCATGGCCATTCATGCACGTGGTGCTGTTTTGATTGGTCGTGATGCTCCAATGATTGAAAAGGCTTTGTCTGGTGCATCATATCCTGTGTTGAGGGCACAAAGCTTGCCTGAGGCTGTAAAGATGTGTGCAGAAATGGCTCAACAAGGAGACTATGTTTTACTGTCTCCAGCTTGTGCTAGTTGGGATATGTTCCGAGATTATGCTCAACGCAGTGAAATCTTTATCGAAAGTGCCCGTTCACTTTTGAAGTCTTCATAGTGAATTGAATGTCATTTAATCTCAAAGAGTTATTAAAAACTCAAACAACTCCGACAGAAACTTGGGGACAGGGCCGAAGAACTTTTGGTTCTGTCTCTAGTGTGGATTTTTCCTTGCTTGGAACAATCGTAGCTCTTTTAGTCATTGGGGCTGTGATGGTTTATTCAGCATCGATTTCTCTGGCTGACTCTCCTAAGTATCAAACCAGTGAATACTATTTTGTTAGTCGGCAAATTATTTATATTCTTGTTGGGTTAGTTGCTGGATTTTGTGTATTTAAGGTACCAATTAATAACTGGGATCGTGTGAGTTATCACATGGCAGTCTTGGGAATTCTGTGTCTTGTTCTAGTGTTTGTGCCAGGATTGGGAAAAAGTGTGAATGGTGCAACTCGATGGATTGGATTTGGCCCCATCAATTTACAAGTTTCTGAGTTGGTCAAGCTCGTTTCGATTCTTGTGATTGCTCGCTTTACGATAGATCGTCAGGTCTATATGCATTCCTATACGCGTGGTCTTTTGCCAGTGTTAGGTTATGTCGGAGCAGTAGCCTGTTTATTAGCGTTGCAACCAGACTTAGGTGCGACTGTAGTGATTGCTAGCATCGTCATTGGAATTGTTTTTTTAGGCGGACTGAGTTGGAAAATTATTTTCACGCTTGGTACTTTTCTTGTGACGACAATCGTACTGTCTGTGGTGTTATCACCCTGGCGTACTGCTCGTGTTTTTGCCTATCTTAATCCGTGGGATGCTGAAAATCAGATGGGTAAGGCATACCAGTTGACCCATTCTTTAATTGCTTTTGGTCGAGGCGAAATATTTGGTGTGGGATTAGGGGCGAGTGTTGAAAAAATGCATTATTTGCCGGAAGCTCATACCGACTTTATTTTGGCAGTTATCGGAGAAGAGTGCGGTCTTGTCGGATTTACGATTGTTTTACTTTTGTTTTATTGGCTGGTACGCCGAGCATTTGAAATAGGTCGTCAAGCTGTCCGTCTGGACTTGGTGTATGCGGGTCTGGTGGCTCAAGGTGTTGGCGTATGGATTGGGGTGCAGGCCATTATTAATATTGGTGTCGCTATTGGCGTCTTTCCGACGAAAGGTTTGACATTACCTCTGGTGAGCTATGGTGGTTCCTCTGTGGTAATTACGTTATGTGCTTTGGCATTACTAATTCGTGTTGACTATGAAAACCGCCTATTGATGCGTGGTAAACGGAGAAGAGAATGAGTGATCATAAACATTTAATCATTGCAGCAGCGGGTACTGGTGGTCATGTTATGCCAGGGTTGGCTGTTGCTGAAGAGATGAAAAAGCGCGGTTGGACTGTCTCTTGGATAGGCACTCCTGTTGGCATGGAAGGTCGATTAGTTGGTCAACGTGGAATTGAGTTTGATGCATTGGATTTCACTGGCATGAGAGGTAAAGGGCTGGCTCATGCAGTCAAGGGTGCATTGAAGTTGGTGAAGTCATGTTTTAAGGCTAAAAGTATTATTGATGGACGTGATGCTGATGCTGTGTTTTCTACTGGTGGGTATATTGCAGTACCAGCAGCATTTGGTGCCCGTGCTGAGGGCAAGCCTTTAGTCATGATGAATTGTGATGCAGGTAGTTTAATGAGTGTGCGTGTTGTTATGCCTGTTGCACAAGCCGTGATGTGTGGTTTTGATGGTGAGTGTGCTCAACGCGCTGGCAAAAAAGCCATTGTTTCTGGCAACCCAGTTCGTCAAGAAATTATTCAATTACCCTCGCCCGAGAAACGATATTCTGGTCGAATTGGAAAAAAACACTTATTGGTTTTCGGTGGCTCGTTGGGAGCTAAGGTATTGAATGAAACCGTCCCGGCAGCGTTAGCACTTTTCGATGAAAAGGATCGTCCGACAGTAACACATCAATGCGGGAAAAACGCAGTTGAAAATGTCAAGCAAACATATCGAGAGCTAGGCATTGAGGCTGAAGTTGTTAACTTTATTGATGATATGGCAGCCGCTTATGCAAGGGCTGATGTTGTAGTGTGTCGTGCTGGTGCGACAACGATTAGCGAGTTAACTGCAGGTGGAATTCCTGCTATTTTAGTACCTTTTGTTGTTTCGACCACTCAACATCAATTAGGGAATGCTCGGTATATGCAAGAGCATGATGCCGGTATTTTGCTAGATCAAAAAGATTTAACTGCACAAATATTGTATGAAAAGCTCAATGGCTTGAGTCGAGAAAGATTATTAGAAATTGCAAAAAATGCTCAAAAATTGGCTCATCTTGATGCGGCAAAAGCAGTAGCAGACACGATAGAACGTTTAGCAAAATAGCGTTTCAATTTATCTAGGACAGAAAGTCTTTTGATTGCTTAAAATTATCAGACTAAATTAAGTTTCTCGTCTGAGGGTCAGGTGCTCCTTAGAAGCGCCGAGGGCATTTCATGAAATTCGCAATTAATCGTATTCACTTTGTTGGCATTGGCGGTACTGGTATGAACGGTATTGCTGAAGTTTTTGTTACTTTGGGCTACCGTGTAACGGGTTCTGATATGGCTACCAATGCAGCTACTGAGCGTTTAGAAAGCTTAGGAGTGTCAATTTATCATCAACATGATGGACGCAATGTTCATGGAGCGGATGTGGTTGTCGTTTCATCCGCTATTAAGGCTGATAATCCAGAGGTGGTCACAGCTCGAGAGTTGCGCATTCCTGTGGTGCCAAGAGCTCAAATGTTGGCAGAATTAATGCGTTTTAGAAGCGGAATTGCTATTGCTGGCGCTCATGGCAAAACCACCACAACCTCTTTAGTGGCAAGCTTATTGGCTGCCGGAAATTTAGATCCTACGTTTGTGATCGGTGGACGATTAAATAGTGCTGGATCAAACGCCCGTTTAGGTCGTGGTGAGTTTATTGTTGCTGAGGCAGATGAGTCTGATGCTTCGTTCTTATGCTTGTCTCCAGTCATTGCTGCAGTGACCAATATCGATGAAGATCATATGGATACATATGATCATAAGTATGAAAAGTTAGAGCAAGCTTTTATTGATTTTTTGACTCGCTTACCATTTTACGGCAAGGCCGTTTTGTGCTTTGATGATGATAATGTTCGAAAGATGGCGCCTCGTGTGCCACGAGAAATTATTAGTTATGGTTTATGCGAAGAGGCTGATGTACGAGCTATTGATGTAAAGGCCGAAGGTACTCAGATGACGTTTACGGTTTTGCGTAAAGGTCACGCTCCACTGCCGGTTCGTTTAAATTTGCCGGGCATGCACAATGTTCGCAATGCTTTGGCTGCGATTGCGATTGCTACATTAGCAGACGTTAGTGATGAGGCAATTTCTCAAGGGTTAGAAACATTTAACGGTGTGGGACGTCGCTTTACTCAATACGGGGATATTGCTTTACCAGAAGGTGGTTCTTTCCGACTGATTGATGACTACGGTCACCATCCTCATGAGATGCAAGCTACTTTAGAGGCCGTTCGAGGGGCCTATCCAGGCAAGCGAATTTTAGTAGCTTTCCAACCCCATCGTTACTCTCGCACTCGAGATTGCTTCGAAGATTTTGTCAAAGTACTCTCTAGCGTGGATGCTTTAGTGTTAGCGGATGTTTATCCTGCAGGTGAGGCACCTATTCATGGAGCAGATGGACGAGCTTTGGCTCGTGCAATCCGTTTAATTGGGACTACAGACTTGGTTTTTGTTGATACGCCAATGGAAATGGATGAAGCAATTCTTAAGTTGGCAAAGCCAGATGATATTGTCGTCACAATGGGAGCAGGTAGTGTTGGCCAGGTTCCCGTACGATTGCAAAAAGAATATAAATTAAGCCATTGTTAATTGTTGAGGTAAGTTGTTATGGCAAACGAAACGAAAAAACCTTTTGATCCAGCATCATTGGGTAAGGTTGTTGTCTTGTTGGGTGGACGCTCTAGCGAAAGAGAAGTATCTTTGATGAGTGGTAAAGGGGTTTACGATGCCTTGGTTGATGCAGGTGTTGACGTCACTCGCTTTGATCCCCAAGAACAATCATTGTCAGAATTAGAGAAGGGACAATATGATCGTGCCATGATTTCTTTGCATGGACGTTTTGGAGAAGACGGTACGATTCAAGGTGTTTTGGAGTACCTCAATATTCCCTATACAGGTCCGGGCGTTCGTTCGAGCTCTATTGCTATTGATAAGGCTATGACTAAACGAGTTTGGAGTGCGGCCGGTGTTCCTGTGCCAAATGGTATAACTGTTACCAAGGACGATGATATGAGTTTAGTTATTCAGTCATTGGGTGGTAATTTAGTTGTAAAGCCTGCACACGAGGGCTCAAGCATCGGTTTGACAAAGTTAGAAAATGCAACACCGGAGCAGTTGCAAGAGGCTGTCAATAAAGCTAGTAACTTAGATCCTCACGTTTTGGTTGAAGAGCGTATTTATGGTCGTGAGTTGACCGTTGCGGTATTGGGGCCAGCTCAGACGGCTCGTGCCTTGCCAATTATTGAAATCGTGGCTCCTGAGGGTGATTACGATTATCAGAATAAGTATTTCACTACATGTGTTCGTTACGAATGCCCGGCTCAGTTGCCTGAAGAGCAAGCCGAAGAAATTCGTAAGATGTGTGAACGTGCTTATCGAGTTTTAGGTGGCCGTGGCTGGAGCCGTATTGACGTGATGTTGACAGAGGATGGACGCTTTGTCTTATTGGAAATGAATACCTCTCCCGGTATGACGAGTCACTCCTTAGTGCCAATGGCAGCCAGCAAGATCGGTTTGAGCTATCAAGACCTCGTCTTGGAAGTGCTCAGTCAAGCATCGTTAGATAACAAGGATCGTTAAAGTTTCTTTGTATGAAGCAGCTTGTTCGCAAGTTTCTGATCGGTTTGGGGATAGCATTTCTACTGGCAGCAGTCGCTGTCAGTAGTTTTCCCCACTACTTGATTTCACTTTTTGAAATCAAAGCCGTCGAACTTGAGGGCGAAACATCTCATATCTCTACAGTGCACTTTAAACGGTCCTTGGGTAACACAATATCGGGTAATTTTTTTGATATTGATATCAATGCTATTCGCCAAGCTGCTTTAAGCGCTCCATGGGTAAAAGATGTCAGTGTGCACAAAGTTTGGCCAGATCGTATTCGTATTGAAATTAAAGAGCACAGGGCTTTAGCGCTATGGGAGGATGGCCGGTTGGTTTCTGTTGATGGGGTATTGTTTGCTGCTAATCCAGAGGAAGCAGATAATCCCATGGCATTGCCTGAGTTTTTTGGCCGTGCAGACATGGTTAAGGAACTAACTCGTCGATACAAACGCTTTAGCCAAATGCTAAGGACTGTAAAGCCTGACGCACGTGTAACAGAGTTAAGCGTTACGGATAGAGATAGTTGGACTTTAGCAATAGCTTCAAAAGATATTCCACCAACGAGAATTGAGTTAGGGACAGAGAGAGAAAACTGGACTTTGGAAGATCGATTTGCCGTCGTTATTGTGCAATATGATGAAGTGCAGGCCTTGATGAAAGGACCGCCAGCAAGCATTGATGCTCGTTATGAAAATGCATTTTCGGCTACATTGCCGGAAAAAACTTTAAAACGTTATCGCTCTAACGCTAACCGTCGTCGTGCAGCAGAGGCTGTTGCGGAACAGTATAGACAATGAAAGAACTCGCCAATAAATCCATTCAGGTTACCGCATTAGATATTGGATCTAGCAAAATTATTGTGGTCTTGGCAGAAGTGTTTGCCGATGGATCCTATAAGGTGCTTGGTCACGGACGAGCAGAGTCCGAAGGTATTCGTGCTGGAAGCATTAATAATTCAGAAAGATTATTAGAAAGACTCAATGAGGCTTTAGAGGAGGCTGTTCGGACTTCGAATTTTAAAGGAACTTCTTTAGGGCGCATCAGTACAACAATTTCAGGCAAGCCAGTGACAGGCCGCAATTCAACTGCAGAGTTGCCTCTACCAGGGGCTGTTGTAACGCTCGATGACATGAAAAAAGTCACGGAGCGAGCAGAAGATGCATTAGAGCTTCATGAAGAAGAGCGCTTAATTAAATCTGAACGTCTTTATTTCAGAATTGATGATCAAACTGAAGAGCAAGCTATTGAAAATCCTTTAGGAGTTAAAGGGTCTCGCTTGTCTGTTCACCTGCATTCGGCAGTTGCTAGTGCAGTTAATGCTGTTAATAGAATTCAGTTAATTAATCGTACGAATTTAGATGTTTCAACGGTCTTGCCAGAAGGTTGGGCAAGCGGATATTCTGTATTAACCGAAGAAGAACGCCAAATGGGAGTGGTCTTGCTCGATATTGGAGCAGAAACCACAGACATTGTTGTTTTCAAAGGGGGCCATCCTAGATTTACCCATACTCTGAATTTTGGTGGTCGAATGATTACGGAACGCTTGGCTGGATACATGCACTGTCCAATAGCAGATGCGGAAAAAGTGAAAATGCGTTTGGACTTGCGTCTCCATGATGATGATCAGAAGCAAATTTTATTGACGGTTGGTCAAGAAAATGAAGCTAAATCATTCAATAAATTTGAACTATCCCATGTGGCACGACAACGTGTAGGGGAGTTAGTCGTAGAAGTCGGCAAAATTCTTTACATCAATGGTTGGTATACCTGTCAGGGAGATAATTATCCCTATAACACTCTTCCAGGAGGTGTTGTTTTGACTGGGGGTACGGCTTTAATGATGGGAATCGATGATCTATTTGCCGATGTCCCGGGGCCGTACCGTGAAACTTTTTCTACCCGACGTGGGCGTTCTAGTTATGATGGTGACGGATGCGTTGGATTAAATTCGCCTAGAGAAAGTGCGGTGATGGGGTTGGTTGCATACGAGGCACGACGTTTTATGTTGGGCGAAGACGATAAAGATGAAGGTACTTCAGACGATACGCTTGCAGCGAAAATTAAGCGTTTCGCAAAAGAGTTTTTCATAGGTCAATACTAACGTATGCAGAATACGTTTTTTCTTGATGAATCAAGAAGAAATTGAGAAATTCTTACGATTTTATATAGCCAAAATAATGGGTTTTCGGCGATAATATTAGGATTGGTTTTGGAGGCAGATTCCTATGTTCGATGTAGTCAATGATGAACCGCGTCAAACCGTTATTAAGGTTGTTGGCGTGGGTGGTGGTGGCGGTAACGCCGTAGAACACATGATTGAGCGTGGTGCTCAGGGTATTGAATTTATTGCAATTAATACTGACTACACCGCCTTATCCCGTTCTCGCGCACATGCAACACTTCAAATTGGTAAAACTGGTTTGGGTGCAGGAGCCCATCCTGAGGTAGGCGAGCAGGCCGCCATCGAATCAAAAGATCGAATTCGTGAATTATTGCAAGGTGCCAATTTAGTATTCATCACTGCTGGTATGGGTGGTGGTACGGGTACGGGTGCTGCACCTGTTGTAGCCCAGATTGCACGAGAAATGGGCATCTTGACTGTAGCCGTTGTGACAAAACCCTTTAGCTATGAAGGGGCTCGTCGTATGCAACGTGCTGAGGAAGGCTTGTTGCGCTTGAAAGAGGCAGTGGATAGCCAAATCGTGATTCTCAATGATAAGTTGGAAGATGAATTAGGTGAAGATGCCTCCGTCAGTGAATGCTTCGCAGCTGCAGATGATGTTCTTTTCAAGGCTTGCGCCGGAATCACTGAAATTATTCAAACGCCGGGTTTGATTGGTGTTGACTTCGAAGATCTTCGTACAGTCATGAGCGAACGCGGTACGGCTATGATGGGTTCGGCCATTGCCTCAGGTCCGGATCGTGCCCGTATTGCAGCAGAGAACGCAGTTGCTTGCCCGTTACTTGAAGGGGTGACGCTTAACGGTGCTCGTGGTGTGTTGGTTTACATCACTGCTAGCGAAGAAAGCATGAAGATGAAAGAAACCAAGACTGTGATGAATATCATTACGAACTTCACAGCTAAGGGCGCTCAAGTGATTTACGGTTCAGCCTACGATGACAGCATGGGTGATTCGATGCGAGTTACGGTGGTTGCAACTGGTTTGGATGGTGGAGCTGATCACGTTGTGCCACCATTAGAGAAGAAGGAAGAGGAGCGTCCTGTGTGGGCACAACCCTCTGCTAAGCCTGTCGCAGCACCAGCCATGCCTACTGTTGCTCCAGTAGTTAGTCCAGTAGCTCCTGTGCAACCAGCTCCAGTTAAGCCGGCTCCCTCGACAAACATCTGGGATATGCCGGTTCAACAACAAAGTTCACCGATGCCTTCTGGGCAGCCGGCGCCAAATGTGATGCAACCGACTGCGTCAGCTCAATCTGGTGAAGCGGTAAAACCTCAAGAGGAAGCTGAAGAGCCAGCACCTATGCCATTTAGTCCTGCTGAAGAAAAGCCTTCAGAAGAGACGGAAACTCGAGAATGGGCTCCGACCAATTGGTGGTCAAGCCGTCGAGATGGTAAGTAATTAATAGATCAAACTAAAATTCTTTGTTTTGCGCCGATTATTCGGCGCAAAACGTCTCTATATCTTCTAATGAATCCGGTTGTGCTTTCGTGCTAATCGGTGTTAAATACGAAATTATTATTGCCAATGAAGCGTGATCATTATGCTTAAGCAAAGAACACTGAAAAAACCATTAAAAATGGTTGGTATTGGATTGCACTCAGGTCAAAAAGTCTGTCTTACATTACGCCCTGCAGCCCCTGATACGGGCATTATCTATACGCGAGTGGATCTAGATCCCCCAGTTGTTATGCCAGCAGAGGCAACGCGTGTTAATGACACTCGTATGGCAACGACCCTTAATGAGGGCCAAGTAAAAATTTCAACAATTGAACATTTAATGAGTGCATTAAATGGACTTGGAATTGATAATTGCTATGTAGATGTTGATGCATCTGAGATCCCTATTATGGATGGCTCAGGTGCTAGTTTTGTGTTTTTGATTCAAGCCGCTGGTGTGGTAGAACAAGATGCCCCCAAACGTTTTGTTCGAGTATTAAAGCCTATTAAGGTTGTTGACGGTGATAAGTGGGCGATGTTGGAACCTCATGAAGGTTTTAAACTTGCGTTCTCTATCAATTTTGGTCATCCGGCAATCGACTCTACGGTTCAATTTACGGAAGTCGATTTAGCAAAGACTACTTATAAAAGCGCTGTATCAAGAGCACGTACTTTTGGCTTCGTGCAGGATGTTGAGATGCTTCGCTCAATTGGCTTAGCTCAGGGCGGAACCCTTGAAAATGCAGTTGTGATGGATGAGTCCAAAATTCTAAATCCAAATGGATTACGAGCTCAAGACGAGTTTGTGAAACATAAAATTTTGGATGCTATGGGGGATTTGTACGTTCTTGGTCATCCTTTATTAGCTCGTTATAGTGCGTTTAAGTCTGGCCACGGTTTAAATAATGTTTTGCTTCGGGCTTTATTGGCAGATCCTACCGCATGGGAATGGGCGACATTTGATGATACGCAATGGCCAACAGACTTCGATCTTGAGAGAGCCAATGCATTGTAAGTCCGTAAAGCGCTTAGCGATAGCGTGCATGCTGAGCGCTTTTACTTTGAGTGCCTGTACGACAGCGCCACAGGAAAAGCGCTTAGATCCTGTTGTGTTTCAGGAACAAGATAGAGCTATTGAGTTGAGTAAAGACGATCGGGTTCATAAGTTGCTCAGAGCATATCAACGTCAGCATCCTAAGGCTATAGATGCAATGCAAAAGGTGGCTGGCTATTTGAGATATGGTGCATTTTCGGTAGATCAGTTTGGTGTTATTTACCGAGAACGAGAAGGCTCAGTCAAAACTCCCGTTAATATGTCGCTTTTGGTTCTTCAATTAGAAAAAATTTACGATCTTCAGGACCGAAAGACTATTCCAATCTATCCAATTAAACCTTAATGTCGTAGGGCTTGAGCTAAACGCTCAAGGCATTTTTTGACATCTTCATCTCGAGCCTCCTGAGCCTGAGCCATAACTTGATCGGCCGCATAGCTAGGGGCAATTCTCGGCTCATCCTTTGGATAAGGAGTACTCTGAGTTAAAAGAGTGACCTTTCCGCTACGAATCGCCAAAATTGGTTCAGTGATTCCAGCATCAAACAGTGTTTTTTCAATTGTAGGCTGAATTTGCTTGAGGCGATTTGCCATCGTCGGCGTTAGTGTATTGATTGTAATCCCACGGGCTTCCCGAGCAATATGAGTGGCGTTGATAATATCAATACGAAGGCCTTTACTGACACAGGCGCGAGCGATTAATGTTTTTAAGCGAGCACTATCGAGCTCCATTTTCAAAAAAGAATCCGAGCGCTGTGCGCTTAAAACTTGTTGAAAATTTTGAAAGTCTTTCACTTTGCTCCCCATGAATGAGAATTCTAAGAAAAAACAGAGAAAATCCCTTACGTTTTGAGTCAATCTTTGATCAAAAAAAGCCCTATTAATGTGCGATAATTTATTGTTATTGATTGTACAACGAAAGGGACAGTGAGCAGTTTTGCTGTAGCTTTCTGGATCTGTAGTCTGGCTTGTCCAGGGACAGGATTAAGGTATTAAAGATGTTTTCTGAGCTTTTAACCAAAATTTTCGGCAGTCGCAATGATCGCTTAATTAAACAATATCGTCGTCAATGCGCCACGATCAATAAATTAGAAGATTCCATGAAGGCGCTCTCCGATGAGCAACTCCAAGCTAAAACTCAAGAGTTCCGCGATCGTTTAGCAAAAGGTGAAACGTTAGATGCCTTGTTGCCTGAAGCATTTGCTGTAGTTCGAGAAGCCAGTGTTCGTGTGATGGGTATGCGCCACTATGATGTCCAATTGATTGGTGGGATGGTACTAAACGATGGAAAAATTGCAGAAATGCGAACTGGCGAAGGTAAAACCTTAACTGCTACGTTGGCAGTGTATTTAAATGCCTTACCAGCCAAGGGCGTCCATGTTGTGACGGTTAATGACTACTTGGCTCGACGCGATGCTGAGTGGATGGGACGTTTATACAATTTCTTAGGTTTGAGTGTTGGAACGATTTATAGTCAGCAACCCAATGAGGAAAAAGTTTTAGCCTACGCAGCAGATATTACGTACGGTACAAATAACGAATTTGGGTTTGATTATCTTCGTGACAACATGGAGTACGATATTAATCATCGTCGTCAACGTGGTTTAGCTTACGCTATTGTTGACGAAGTGGACTCCATTTTGATTGACGAAGCTCGCACACCGTTGATTATCTCTGGTCCCGCAGATGACAACACCGATCTTTATGCCCAAATCAATGAAATTCCGCCGCTTTTAACTCGCCAAGCAACAGAAGATGGTGAGGGCGACTACTGGGTCGATGAAAAGGCTCACCAAGTTTATATTTCTGAAGCCGGACATGAGCATATTGAGCAAATTTTGACCGAGCGCGGAATGATTCCTCCAGGTCAAAGTTTATATTCTGGTCAAAATATTATTTTGATGCATCATTTGCAGGCTAGCTTACGAGCTCATGCATTGTTTAAGCGTGACCAACACTATGTAGTTCAGAATGGTGAAATTGTTATTGTGGACGAATTTACTGGCCGTTTGATGCCAGGTCGTCGTTGGTCTGAAGGTTTACACCAAGCTGTCGAGGCCAAAGAAGGCGTTAAGATCAATCAAGAAAACCAAACTTTTGCCTCTATTACTTTCCAAAATTATTTCCGGATGTATGACAAGCTGTCAGGTATGACGGGGACGGCCGATACGGAAGCCTACGAATTCCAAGACATTTATGGCTTAGAAACTGTGGTGATTCCAACTCATCGAAAGATGATTCGTGATGATCAACAAGATAAGGTTTTCCGTACTGTTGAGGAAAAGTATCGTGCGATTGTAGAAGACATTAAAGAGTGTTCAAAACGAGAACAGCCGGTACTGTTGGGGACAACTTCAATTGAAAACTCAGAGGCTTTAAGTCAATTGTTAACGAGTGAAGGAATTGCTCACAATGTTTTGAATGCAAAACAGCATGAGAAAGAAGCACAGATTGTTCTTGAAGCAGGTCGCCCAGGTATGGTGACGATTGCCACAAACATGGCAGGTCGTGGTACTGATATTGTGTTGGGTGGTGGTATCAATAAGATTATTGATGCTATTCGTCAAAATCCTGACCTTTCTGAAGAAGCAAAGGCTTCTCAGATCGAAAAGATGCGTGCGGAGTGGCAGCAAGATCACGATAAGGTTGTACAGGCCGGTGGCTTGCGCATTATTGGTAGTGAGCGTCACGAATCCCGTCGTATTGACAATCAATTGCGTGGTCGTGCAGGCCGTCAAGGCGACCCGGGTTCTTCTTGCTTCTACTTATCTATGGAAGATCCGTTGTTGCGCATTTTCGGTGGTGATCGCATGCGCGCAATTGCTGATAAGTTGAAGTTAGAGGATGGCGTAGCCATTGAGTCTAATATGCTTTCTCGTATGATTGAAAGCGCTCAACGTAAGGTTGAAGGACGTAACTACGATATTCGTAAGCAATTACTTGAGTTTGACGACGTTCAAAATGATCAACGTCGAGAAATCTATCGTTTACGTAATGAAATTCTTGAAAGTCAAGATATGAGTGAAATGGTGACAAGTTTACGTCACGGTCTTTTCACTGATCTTTTCCGTGCTCATGTTCCCGCAGATACCGTGGAAGAGCAATGGGACCTCAAGGGTTTGAAGACTGTGCTTGAGACCGAATGGGGCATTAGCATTGACTTTGAAGATATGCTCGAAAAGAGCAACTCAATTACTGATGAAGACTTGTTATCCGCTTTGATTGCCGAAGTTGATCGCGTCTTCAATGAAAAGGTTGAGATTGCTGGGGCTCAAGCAATGTCAGACTTTGCCCGTCAAGTTACGTTACAGGTATTAGATCACATTTGGCGTGCTCATATTACTGCTTTGGATGCTTTACGCCAAGGAATTTACTTGCGTGGTTATGCACAAAAGCAACCGAAGCAAGAGTACAAGCGTGAAGCCTTTGCCATGTTTGAAACGCTTCTAGATCGTGTGCGCGAAAATGTTATGCGTGTGCTCATGACAGTTCATGTTCAAACACGTGAAGAAGCTGAAGAGCAACAGCGTTTAGCCCAAGAAGCTCAGGCTCAGATGTTGGCTCAAGCGCAGGCTGCAGCCGAGACCGCTGAGCAAAATGCGGTAGCTCAAGAAGACAAGGCTGCACCCACCGTTCATGACGATGAAGGAAATGAGCTTTCCTTTACTGGTATGTCTCCGTACGGTGTGGAACTCGATAAGGTGGATTGGAGAGGTGTATCTCGCAATGCACCGTGTCCTTGTGGCTCCGGTAAGAAATTTAAAAATTGCCACGGTCACATTGACTAATCAATAAACCAGAAAAGAGGCGCAATAAAGCGCCTCTTTTTCGATTGACTAGAAAGGGTATTTTTATGACACAAGCCTCACGCCCTGTGACTTTGGTCTCTTGTGGGATTTTATTTAATGAACAGGGACAATGTTTAATTAGTTCTCGTCCTGAAGGCAAGGTGTATTCAGGTTGGTGGGAGTTTCCTGGAGGAAAAATGGAGTTTGGAGAAACTCCTCATGCAACACTTGTTCGCGAGATGAAAGAAGAGTTGGGTATGAAGGTTCACACGAGCTCTCCGTGGGTCACTGTGACACACGATTATCCGCACGCTTACGTCAAACTTCACTTTTTACGTTGCTGGGATTGGAGTTTGGAACCAAAGTCATTGGAAAATCAATCATTCGGCTTTTTTAATTTAGATGAGTGGCCAGAGCCAATGTTACCGGCAACAAAACCAATTGCTCGTTGGTTGTCTTTACCCAAGCATTGGTTACGCTTAGAAAGTGATAAAGAAAGTGTTTTAAAGGGATTAGAAGCTCATGAAGGGCGTTGTTTTGATGCAGCCATGCTTGGGGTCAAAAATGCATCAGAAATTGAGTTTTGGCGCTCTGAATTGAAGCGTTTTGGTGTAAAGAGTATTTGGGTATCTGCTAAATGTGATGAAGTGATTCAACAAAGTGCAGATGGTGTTTACTTGGAGACACCAGAAGATCTGGCTTTAGCAAAACATGAAAATATTGCTGGGCCTGCTTACCCTGAAGATTGGTCTTTGTATGAAAAGGCAGGTGTGTTATTTGCATGGGCACCAGAATTTGTTCGCGTAGGATCTAGTGCCTGGGAACGTCTTCTCATGGACAATCCCATGCCAATCTATTTGAGCAATGTTCGCATAGATAATGAAAAATATTTGCGCCCACATGGGGCGCATGGTTGGATAGAAAAAATTTAGTCTTTATTGGTTTTGCTCTTTTCCTCAGGCATTGAGGAGAAGAGCTTTTGAGCTAGTTTATCAGCTTCATTTTCTGAATTTTGCATGCTATCGCTACGAATAACGTAGCTATCACTAGCCCACTCACCTAAATCAATTAATTTGCAACGTTCAGAACAAAAAGGTCGGAACGGAAACTTATCAGACCATTCAACGGCTTTGCCGCAAGTTGGACATTTAACAATCATACAGGCGCTCCATTTTGGGGAGATTGATTGGCCATTTGGAGATAAAAGTCATGTAAACGAGTGACTTGTTGAATGACATATTCAGGTGTGGACTCATTAACAATAACTTCATTAGCAATTGCTTTTCGAGCCTCGCGAGAAGCTTGAGACATGATAATGGCCTGTGTTTGTTCTCGGCTAAGACCAGAGCGTTTCATAACACGATTGATTTGTGTTTCAACCTCACAGTCAATAACTAGGATGCGATCGCAACGCTTTTGCCATTCAGAGCTTTCAGCTAAGAGCGGGACAGCAAGAATTACATAAGGAGCATTACTGTGTTGAGAAATTGAAGCAAGAGCTACTTGTGCAATTAATGGGTGCAGGATGCTTTCAAGTGTTTTGCGTTGAATAGGATCTCTAAAAACCAATTCTCGCATTTTGGCTCGATCTAATTGGCCTGCATCATCGAATAAACTGTCACCAAAAGCACGATGAATAGCGTCGATAGCTAGTCCATTCGGGCCAGTTAATGCATGACTAATCAAATCAGTATCGATTACAGGAACCCCCAAGGCTGCAAAGGCATTACTAGCCAAAGTTTTTCCAGAACCGATACCCCCAGTGAGGCCAACAATCCAAGGCATACAATCCCTTTATCTAAATCAAAATAACAATGAGAAAAATTATACGTTGGAATGCATGTGAAGGATAGGGAAAGCCCTGAGAGAAAATAAAAAAGCGACCTTGAAAACAAGATCGCTTTTTTGAAATCTGGTCGGGGTGAGAGGATTCGAACCTCCGACTCCTACGTCCCGAACGTAGTACTCTACCAGGCTGAGCTACACCCCGAAAATCACTTCATTGTTAAACATCTCTCTCAACAACGAAGGATAATAATTGTACCAGAGAATTTCTGAAAATGGAAGGAGAAATTGCATTTAATGCATTTTTTCCGTTTTCTAATTCTACTTTGGCACGGTCTTTGCAACGCTGCAAAGCATTGGTGCCGTGAATAATAGCAGAAATCTTATCAAAATCGCCACTTCCGTGACGGATGGCGTCAACAATAAAGGCCTTATCCTCTTCTGAGGCCTCTTGTAAGGCATAAATGACTGGCAGAGTTACTTTACCCTCAGCAAAGTCAGCACCAATTTGTTTTCCACTTTGAGTAGGATCTCCAAAGTAGTCCAAAATATCATCGGCAATTTGGAATGCATTGCCTAAGGCCATTGTATAGTCAACAAGTGCCTTTTCTTCTTCTGGTGAAGCATTAGCAATTGCCGAGGCCATTTTTGCAGCTGCCGCAAATAAGACAGAGGTCTTTCTCTCGATAACTTGAAGGTAGCGAGTTTCATCGACAGAGGGATCGTGTGCATTTTGCATTTGAATCACTTCACCCTCACTTAAGACATTAGCTGCACCGGCTAATGCTTCCATCACTTTAAGATTGCCAATTCTGATCATCATCTGAAATGATCGCGTATACATAAAGTCGCCAACCAAAACAGCAATACCATTATTCCATTTGGCATTTGCGGTTGGACGACCTCTTCTCATTTGACCTTCATCGACAACATCATCATGCATTAATGTGGCTGTATGAAGCATTTCAATTGTTGCGCCAAGTTCTTGGTGCAAAGTACCTTCATAGCCAAGGGCTTTAGCCATAAGCATTAATAGTGCTGGTCTCATACGTTTGCCACCAGCTTCAGTGATATAGGCTCCAACATCCGCAATCATCGGACTCTGACTGTGTTTTAATTCGTCATGAAGGATACGATCAACTTCGATCATATCTTGTGCAATCGGAGCGAGAGCAGCTTTGACGCTACTAATTTGAGAAGAGTGTGAATTTGTCATAATGATTGGATTATAAGTCAAAACTGAAGTCTTTCACGTATGAAAAAGGGGAGGACTTTATAGCCTCCGTCGTAAAACCCATGATTTAATGACATGGATCACTCCTCCCTC
>Ed_p2__coassemble_774_pt1 | contig 44146 bp, 33 predicted proteins | sample Ed_p2__metabat2_low_PE_017 | metagenome-assembled genome bin Ed_p2
CTCGATGGTTGAACAAACCGTCACCGGCATGGGCTACGAGTTCGTCGACTTGGAGCATTTGCCGCGTGGCATGATCCGCGTCACAATGGACAGTTTAGAAGGCATTGGAGTGGATGATTGTGAGCGTGTCAGCAATCAATTGACCCACCTTTTCACAGTTGAAGAGGTCAATTATGAACGCCTCGAAGTCTCTTCTCCAGGTGTTGAACGTCCTTTAAAGCGTTTGGCTGATTGGAAGCGCTTTGTCGGTGCATTGGTTCACGTTGAACTTTTTGCTCCGTTAATTGCCGAAGGCTTCCCTGAGGCTGGCCGCCGTAAGTTAGACGGTCGCATTCAAGGTGTGGAAGGTGAAGGCATTGAGGCTAAGATCCAATTTTTATTTACGGATGAAAAGCCTGCTAAGACGCCGGCGCAAGCAGCTCGCGATCGTATTGCTATGAAGAAAAATGGCAAGAAGGCAGTAGCTATTGAACCCGTTCTCGTGAGTTTTACGATCGATCAAGTGGATCGAGCTCACTTGGTTGCAGAATTAAACTTCAAAGGAAAGTAAAAAATGAATCGCGAAATGCTTGAAATGGTTGAAGTGTTGGCTCAAGAGAAGAACGTGCCTCGTGAGGTTGTCTTCGGTGTGCTCGAAACAGCTTTAGCCAGTGCTATTAAGAAGGCTAACTTCCAAGGTCAAGATGTTGACGTGGAGGTTTCTGTTAGCCGTGCTACGGGTGACTACCAGGCCTGGCGTCGTTGGGTTGTTGTTGCTGATGAAGATGGTTTGCAAGAACCTGATCGTCAAGAAATGTACTCTGACATTCATGACGAATTCCCGGAATTGCAAGTTGGCGATTACATTCGCGAAGAAATTGAAAACATCAATAGTTCTGGTCGTCGCTTTGCTCAAGATGCTAAGCAAGTGATTTTGCAACGCTTGCGCGATGCAGAACGTGAACAAATGTTGGTTGAATTCTTAGCTCGTGATGAAAAGATCATCTCTGGTCTTGTCAAGCGCATGGATAAGGGCGACGCCATTGTTGAAATCGGTAAGGTTGAAGCTCGCTTGCCGCGCTCTGAAATGTTACCGAAGGAAACGATGCGTCCTGGTGACCGTGTTCGTGCCTATGTTAACCGAGTTGATCGCACGAGTAAGGGTCAACAAGTGTTCTTGTCTCGTACGTGCCCGGAATTCATTAAGGAATTGTTTGCGCTTCAAGTTCCTGAAATCGAAGAAGGTCTTTTAGAGATCAAGAGTGCAGCTCGTGATCCCGGTAGCCGTGCAAAGATTGCTGTGCAAGCTAAGGATGCTCGTTTGGATCCGGTTGGTACTTGTATTGGTGTTCGTGGTACGCGCGTTAATGCTGTTTCTAACGAATTGGGCGGTGAACGTGTTGACATCGTTGTCTGGGACGATGAACCGGCACAGTTTGTTGTGAGCGCTCTTGAGCCTGCTAAGGTCACCGGTGTGGTGATGCTCGAAGACACGCACACAATGGAAGTGGTTGTCGATGAAGACAATTTAGCTATCGCAATTGGTCGAGCTGGTCAAAACGTTCGTTTAGCTAGCGAATTGACGGGCTGGAAGATCGACATCATGACTAACGAAGAAGCCAATGCTAAGCGTGATGAAGAAACGGTCAAGATGCGTGAAGAATTTACGCAAAAGTTAGATGTTGACGCTGAAGTAGCAGACATCTTGATTGAAAACGGCTTCTCTTCTATTGAAGAAGTCGCTTATGTGCCAGAAGCTGAGCTTTTGGAAATTGAAGCTTTCGACGCCGATACGGTTAAGGAACTTCGCGAACGTGCCCGTAACAAGTGCTTGATGCAAGACTTGGAACGTGAAGAAAATTTGCGTCAAGCCGAACCGGAATTGCTTGACTTGGAAGGCATGGATAATGATTTGGTTAATGTGCTCGTGGCTCACGGTGTTAAGACGCGTGATGACCTCGCCGAATTAGCCGTTGACGAACTGGTGGAAATGAGTGGTATTGATGCTGATCGTGCCAGCAAATTGATTGTTGCAGCTCGTGCTCACTGGTTTAATAACTAAGCGCTCTTTGTAAACGACTTAACATGACGTTTAACAGAGAACGAAAGGAAGGATTATGGCAAGTTCGACAGTATTAGAGTTAGCCAAAGAAATGAATTTAACCACTCATGAGATGCTTGAGCAACTCAAGAGTGCTGGTATCGAAAAAACAAGCGAAACCGACGGAGTTACCGACGGTGATAAGCGTCGTTTGATTGACTTTTTGCGTACCGATCGACAAGCTAAGCCGCGTAAGATCACTTTAACTCGTAAAGAAACGACGACGGTCAAGCAAGCCGATGGTCAACATACGGTAAAAGTCGAAGTGCGTCGTAAGCGTGTATTGGTGAAAAACTCGGCTGCTGCATCAAATGCTCGAGAAGAGGCTATTGCTCAAGAGCGTGCTCGTGCAATGGAAGAGGCTCGCGCCAAGATGCAAGCTGAAGCCGAAGCCAAGCGCAAGGCTGAAGAAGCAGCTCGTGCAGAAGCAGAAGCCAAGCGTAAGGCTGAGGAAGAGGCTCGCATTAAGGCCGCAGAAGAGGCCGCTCGTGCTGAAGCTTTAGCTAAGAAAAAAGCTGAAGAAGAAAAGGCAAAGGCTCTAGAAGCACAAAAGGCACAAGAAAAGGCAGAACAAGCTCGTAAGGCAAAAGAAGCTCAAGCTAAGGCAGAGGCAGAACAGATGAAGCGACGCGAAGAAGCTAAGCGTAAGGCAGAGGAAGAAGCTCGTGCCATTCGTGAAATGATGAGTAAGCCCAAGACGGGCGTTCAAAAGGCAAAGCCCGAACCCAAGAAGCAAGACGGCAAAAAGCCGGCTGATAAGAAAAAGGGCAATAAGAACACGATGCAACAAGATCGTGACGATGACAATGGTGGCAAGAAAAAGGGTGGTAGCAAGCACGCAGGCGGCAACCACACGAATAATTCCAGTAAGTGGGAAGAAAGTAAGCACCGTGGCAATCGTGGCAATGCTCGCGTGATGGACGAACAAGGCGAAGAATGGCGTGGCGGTAACCGTAAAAAGGGTGGTCGTCGCCATGAACAAAATAAGCAACAACAGGTTCAAAATACAGAACCCGTGGTTCGTGAAGTGAGCGTTCCGGAAACGGTTAGTGTGGCTGACTTGGCCCACAAAATGGCTGTTAAGGCAACCGAAGTCATCAAGTGCTTGATGAAGATGGGCCAAATGTGCACCATCAACCAAATGTTGGACCAAGATACGGCCATGTTGGTTGTTGAAGAAATGGGCCATAAAGCTATTGCAGCTAAGCCCGATGATCCTGAAGCCATTTTGGGCGACATGATGCAAGAAAACACGGCAGAAGCTTTACCGCGTCCGCCGGTGGTGACCATTATGGGTCACGTTGACCACGGTAAGACGAGTTTGTTGGACTACATCCGTCGTGCCAAGGTTGCTCAAGGCGAAGCCGGTGGTATTACTCAACACATCGGTGCTTATCACGTTAAGACTCCGCGCGGTATTGTGACCTTCTTGGACACGCCGGGGCACGAAGCCTTTACTGCCATGCGTGCTCGTGGTGCTCAAGCCACGGATATCGTGATTTTGGTGGTGGCCGCCGATGACGGTGTGATGCCGCAAACCAAGGAAGCTATCGCTCACTCGAAGGCCGCAGGCGTGCCGATGGTGGTGGCCATCAATAAGATCGATAAACCGGAAGCTAACCCAGAACGCGTTAAGCAAGAACTTGTTCAAAACGACGTGATGCCGGAAGACTGGGGTGGTGATGTTCCGTTTATCCCGGTGTCAGCCAAGACTGGCCAAGGCGTGGACGAATTGTTAGAAAACGTCCTTTTGCAAGCTGAAATGCTTGAATTGAAGGCTCCTCGTGAAGGTTTAGCTCGCGGTTTAGTGGTTGAATCTCGCTTGGATAAGGGTCGTGGTCCTGTGGCCTCTATTTTGGTTCAAGCCGGTACGCTTCACCGTGGTGACATCGTTTTGGCCGGTGCTGAATTTGGTCGTGTCCGTGCCATGATTAATGAATTGGGTAAGGCTGTTAATGAAGCTGGTCCTTCTATTCCGGTGGAAATTCAAGGTTTGTCTGGCGTGCCGCACGCTGGTGACGAAATCATGGTATTGCCTGATGAACGTAAGGCTCGTGAAATTGCTTTGTTCCGTCAAGGTAAGTACCGCGATGTGAAGTTGGCTAAGAAGCAAGCTGCCAAGCTTGAAAACCTCTTCTCTGATGCCGCCAATGGCGATGTGAAGAGCTTGGCTTTGATTGTTAAGGCTGACGTTCAAGGTTCCACGGAAGCTATCGTTCATGCATTGACGAAGTTGTCTACGGAAGAAGTTCGTGTTCAAGTGGTTCACCAAGCTGTTGGTGGTATCACGGAAAACGACGTGAACTTGGCATTGGCTAGCCAGGCTGTCATCATTGGCTTTAACGTGCGAGCAGATGCTCCTGCCCGTAAGTTAGCGGAAGTTGAAGGCGTGGATATTCGTTACTACAACATCATTTACGATGCCGTTGATGATGTGAAGGCTGCTATGAGCGGTATGTTGACGCCTGAAAAGCGCGAAACGATGTTGGGTATGGTGGAAATCCGTCAATGTATCCGTGTGCCGAAGGTCGGTATGGTGGCTGGCTGTAAGGTCTTGGAAGGCGTTGTTAAGCGCTCTGCCTCTGCTCGCTTGTTGCGTGACAGCGTGGTCATTTGGACGGGTGAATTGGCCAGCCTTCGTCACTTCAAGGACGACGTGCGTGAAGTCAAGGCCGGTATGGAATGCGGCTTGTCACTCAAGGGCTATGACGACATCAAGGAAAACGACCAACTCGAAATCTTTGAAGTTACGGAAGTTGCCCGTACGTTGTAATCATGGTGTGTTTGCTACCTAAGCGAGTTGCTTGGGTAGCGAACCTTCAGTTTGAAAGGATGAATAGATGAGAGCTGCAAAACCCGGTCGCGCTCAACGTGTGGCTGATCAGATCCAACGAGATCTCGCTCGCTTGATTCCGCAAGAAGTCCGAGATCCTCGCGTGGGCTTGGTAACCTTAACGGGTTGTGAAATTACGCCGGACTATGCTCATGCGAAGGTTTATTTCACCGTTATTGGTGCAGAACCAGAGCAAGCTCGTCAAGGTTTAAATGCTGCGGCAGGTATGTTGCGCAATCACTTATTTAAGTTATTGCAAATTCATACGGTGCCGACGTTGCATTTCGAGCATGATGAAAGTGTTGCTCGTGGCTTTGAAATGGATCAAATCATTGCTAAGGCAATGAAAGTCACGAAAGGCGAGTGATGCGACGTAAAGGCAAGGCCATTGATGGAGTGCTTCTTTTAGATAAAGCTTATGGGGAGTCCTCCAACGCTGCATTACAAACGGCTCGTCGCATTTTTAATGCCCAAAAAGCAGGGCATACCGGAACACTTGACCCTTTGGCAAGTGGCTTGTTACCAGTGACATTTGGTGAGGCAACGAAGTATTCTGCGGATTTACTTCATGCTGACAAAACCTATATTGCTGGTGTGAAGTTAGGTGTGACGACCACAACGGGTGACCTTGAGGGGGAATTCGTTGAAACAAAACCGGTGAGCGTGACAACGGAAACGTTAAACGCTGTGCTTGACACGTTCCGTGGAGACATTATGCAAGTGCCTCCGATGTACTCCGCTCTTAAGCGAGATGGCAAGACGCTTTACGACTTAGCTCGAGCAGGCGTTGAAATTGAACGTGAAGCACGTCAGGTACGAATTGAAGCGTTAAATGTGATTTCTTTTGAGGATGAACTTTTAACGATTGAGGTAACGTGCTCTAAAGGAACCTACATTCGAGTTTTAGCCGAGGACATTGGCAAGGCTTTAGGCTGTGGGGCTCACTTGGCCAGTCTGCGACGCACTCGTGTTGGGGATTTGACCATTGAAGGTGCGGTAACGATTGCTCAATTAAAGGCAACGGCACCGGAGTCTTTAGGGGCTTATCTAAAGCCAGTAGATGCGTTGATGCAAACGTTACCTGCTGTGCATTTAAATGAAAATGATACGGTTCGTTTTTGTCATGGCCAACGCTTGCCGTTGGGGCTGGCAGCTTGCGACCGTGTCCGCGTGTATGGCGCGGATCAACAAATGGTGGGAACGGCCCGCGTTAATGAGCGCGGTGTGCTTGAACCTGAACGATTAATTGCCAATAAGAAAGAAATTGAGGCAAAACATGACTAGTACTCGTGCGATTCGCAATATTGCGATTATTGCTCACGTTGACCATGGTAAGACGACGATGGTTGACAAACTTTTGCGAGCTGCCGGCACTTTCCGTGCCAACCAAGAAGTGGCAGAACGCGTAATGGACAGTGGTGACTTGGAACGCGAACGCGGTATCACCATTTTGGCTAAGAACTGCGCAGTCGAATACGAGGGTACGCACATTAACATCATCGATACCCCGGGGCACGCTGACTTCGGTGGCGAAGTCGAACGTGTGTTGTCCATGGTCGACGGTGTGTTGTTGTTGGTTGATGCTGTTGAAGGCCCGATGCCACAAACGCGCTTTGTGACGCGTAAGGCTTTGGCTTTAGGTTTGAAGCCGATCGTTGTGATCAATAAGATTGACCGCCCGGGCTCCCGTCCGGATTGGGTTTTAAACCAAACGTTTGACCTTTTCGATAAGTTGGGCGCTACGGAAGAACAATTGGACTTCCCTGTGATCTATGCCTCTGCTTTGGAAGGTGTGGCCGGTTTCTCTGAAGATATTGAAGAGTTGAAGAAGATCGGCAATATGCGTGCTATTTTCGATACGGTTATCGAAAAGGTGCCGGTGCGTGATGATGACCCGAATGCTCCGTTGCAATTGCAAATTTGTTCTTTGGACTACTCTAGCTACGTTGGTAAGATCGGTATCGGTCGTGTGCACCGTGGCCGTATCCATGCCGGTTCTGAAGTTTGCATTATGAACGGTCCGGACGATACGCCCAAGAAGGTTAAAGTCAATCAATTGTTGATGTTCCAAGGTTTGGATCGTAAGTTGGTGGATTCTGCTGAAGCCGGCGACATTGTTTTGGTTAACGGTATCGAAGAATTGTCTATCGGTACGACCATTACGGATGTGAATCAACCGGAAGGTTTGCCGCTATTGAAGGTTGATGAACCGACTTTGTCCATGAACTTCCAAGTCAATACGAGCCCCTTGGCTGGTCGTGAAGGCAAGTTTGTGACGTCTCGTCAAATTCGCGAACGTTTAGAGCGTGAATTAAAGTCCAACGTTGCTATGCGCATGAAAGAAACGGATGATGAAACCGTTTTCGAAGTGGCCGGTCGTGGTGAATTGCACTTGACGATTTTGATTGAAAACATGCGTCGTGAAGGCTATGAATTGGCCGTGTCTCGCCCGCGTGTTTTGATGAAGGAAGTCGATGGCGTTAAGTTGGAACCGTATGAAGTTTTGACGGTTGACGTTGAAGAAGACCATCAAGGCGCTGTGATGGAAGAATTGGGTCGTCGTAAGGGTGACCTTCAAGACATGCAACCGGACGGCAAGGGTCGTGTTCGCTTGGAATACCGTATCCCGGCTCGTGGTTTGATTGGCTTCCAAAGTGAATTCATGACGATGTGCCGTGGTACGGGTATCATGAGTCACGTTTTTGATGACTATGGTCCGATCAAAGAAGGTGATGTCGGTGAACGTCGCAATGGCGTTTTGATTAGCCAAGACGACGGTGATGCTGTTGCTTACGCTTTGTGGAAGTTGCAAGATCGTGGTCGCATGTTCGTTAAGCCTGGTGACAAGCTCTACGAAGGTATGATTATTGGTATCCATGCTCGTGATAATGACATTGTTGTGAATCCGATCCGTGGTAAGCAATTGACCAACATTCGTGCTTCTGGTACGGACGAAGCTATCCGCTTAGTGCCGCCGGTTCAATTGACGCTCGAAGGTGCCGTTGAATTCATCAATGATGACGAATTGGTTGAGGTGACGCCGAAGACCATTCGTTTGCGTAAGCGTTATTTGACCGAAATCGATCGTCGCCGTCACGCTCGCGCCGAACGCGATGGTCAATAAGACTGATTTTTAATCGGTTATGAAAAAAAAGAAAGCGCCCGCATTATGTCCTTGCGGTAGTTCTTTGAGCTACGAGGACTGTTGCGGGCGGTTTCATGAGGGTGAGGTGCCACCAACGGCTCTTGCTCTTATGAAAAGTCGTTATTCGGCTTTTGTAAAAGGCGACTCGCAATACTTATTGAAGACTTGGCATTCGTCGACTCGTCCAGCAGAACTCCAGTTGGATGATCCGATTAAATGGTTAGGTCTTGAAATTAAGGATTGGGAAGAAGCCGGTGACGCAGCAACGGTAACGTTTGTTGCGCGTGGAAAATTGCAAGGGCGCGCCTTTCGACAGGAAGAAAAGAGCCGTTTTGTGCGTGAAAACGGATTTTGGTTTTATGTCGATGGAGACGTTGAATAATGGCGCTAATGGACAATCCTAAGCACATATTGGAAGGGGCTTTGTTGACGAGCGAAACGGCTTTGTCAATTCAAAGCCTTCGTTTGTGTTTAGACAAGCGCTACAGTCGGATTGAAGTACATGCCATGTTAATTGAACTCCAACAGGAGTGGAAAGATAGGGCATTGGAACTTAAAGAGGTTGGTGAAGGGCTGTGGCGCTTTCAGTCCGTTGAGCAAATGCGTGACATTTTAGAAAAACTTCACCCAGAAGAGGCACCGAAATATACGCGAACTGTCATGGAAACTTTAGCGGTTATTGCGTATCGACAGCCGGTCACCAGAGGTGACATTGAAAGAATTCGTGGCGTGACAGTCAATGCGAACGCCATTAAAACGCTCATGGATCGAAATTGGATTGAAGTGATTGGGCGTCGTGAGACGGTTGGGCATCCGGAGTTATTTGCTACAACGCGTCAATTTTTATTGGATCTTGGGCTCAATAGTTTGCAAGAGTTGCCATCCATTGGTCCACGAGATGAAGCACCGCAAGAGGATTTTGAACTTTTTGACGGTCAAACTGAAGAGTTGGCTCTAGAAGCGGCTCCAGCAGCGGATTATTTGGCAGCTATTGATGCTGAACATTCCAAGTTAGAAGACATGGCCTTGCCTTTAATGAAGGCCATTGAAAACGAACAATTGCAAAAGAAGGACGAAGACAATCCGTCCTTATCCTTAGAGGAACAAAGTGATGAGAACAACCACGGGTAGAAAGCCTCGAGTGCAAGGCGCTCGCGCTGGACAACGTCCGCAAAAAAATACGCCATTTCGAGCACCTGCTAAGAAAACTCAATCGATGCGTCAAGCAAGACCCTTAGCGCAAGAAGCATTGCAAGTAGCTACGCCTCGCGTGGTAGATACAACAAACTCCGAGAAGTTGCAAAAGGTATTGGCTGATGCTGGTTTAGGCTCTCGTCGCGATATGGAAGCCTTAATTGCTACTGGGGTGGTCACGATTAATGGTGACGTGGCAAAGGTCGGCGACCGCGTGCGAGCCAATGACATGATTCGTGTTAAGGGTCGATTGGTTAAGCGCAATTTCTCTCAAGAGGTCGATGCTCCTCGTGTTTTGCTCTACCACAAGCCAGCAGGTGAAATCGTTTCTATGGACGACCCTGAAGGTCGTGCGAGTGTCTTTGATCGTCTCCCTAGAGTGCAAGGTGCTCGTTGGATTGCGGTGGGGCGTTTGGACTTTAATACAGAAGGTGTGTTGCTATTTACGACAAGTGGTGAATTTGCCAATATGTTGATGCACCCACGCTATCGTATTGAACGTGAGTATGCAGTGCGTGTACAAGGTGAGTTGACAGAAGAGAGCAAAGAAAAGCTCTTAAAGGGTGTCAAACTTGATGATGGTATTGCACAATTTTCCCGCGTAGAAGACATTGGGGGCGTGTCATCTAACCACTGGTATCGAGTGACGTTGGCTGAAGGCCGCAACCGTGAAGTGCGTCGTACATTTGAAGCGGTTGGCTTAACGGTATCGCGTTTGATTCGAGTTCGCTTTGGTGCCGTTCTTTTACCAAAAGACTTACCCCGTGGCGCTAAGATGGAATTGTCTGAAGAGTGGGTTAAGGGCTGGATTAATGACTTAAAGGCTGGTAAAGCCCGTGGTGGTGTTGTGCCTGAAGTTCAAGAGCGCCTCACTCGTAATGGTCGCATTGAAAAGACGCAAGCGGCAGATGATACGAAGACCCGTAGTGGGTTGCGTGCAAAGGCTGGCATCGGCGCGAATAAGGGCGGACGCAAGTTTGCCTCTCGTAAAGATATTTTTGATAAAGGCTACGAAGGTTTGGCCGAAAGTAAAAAGCGTGTTAAAAAACGTACGGCCGATAAGACGATTGAGCGTCCGGCACGTCGTACGAACAAACGTTACGCGTAAGATTTTACTTTGAGGCTACTTCACCTAGCCGTATCATCCAAGAGCTCTCCGTGAAACTGTATTAGCGGAGAGCTTTCTTTGGTAAGATTTGCATTATTTTTTAATTAGTTAAGTTATGTTAAAGCTTCAAGGAACTGTAGAGCCTTTAGGAAAAGGGCTTCATCGTACTTGCTATCCTCATCCAGAGTTTCCGGATCGTTGTATTAAGGTTGTCCATAATTTTGGTAAAGGTGGGGCTAAGGAAATCGTCCGTGAAATTTCTTATTACGAACATCTGCAAACCTATTTAGCGGATTGGAGCGGTTTGCCATGCTACTACGGTACGGTTGAAACGGACTGTGGTACGGGCTACATCTACGATCGCATTATTGACTTTGATGGTCAAGCCTCTCGCACATTGCAAGCAACTTATGATGGTAAAAAGTTGAGCGAGGAGGAAAAAGACGAGTTGCGTGAAATGTTGCGCGAATTTAAGCAATATCTTCGTGACAATCACATTGTGACGATGACACTTAAGCCCTATAACATTCTTTGCCAACGCATTAGCAAAGATAAAACTCGTTTGGTGGTTTGCGACAACATTGGTGAAGCCTCCTTTATTCCGGTTGCTACACATATCAAGTTCTTTGCCCATTTGCGTCATGAGCGCTATTGGAAGAGATTTTTAAAGCAACCGTTAATTGTTAAGTTAGAGCTTTTCTAAAATCGGTCATCGATTGTTTCGCTCTTAATTGACAATAAGAAAATAAAAGACAGCAGGAGAATATCTTGCTGTTTTTTATTTCCAAAGTGAAAAGTCTTCGTTTTAGCTGAAAAAGACAAAAAATCAATAATGTACTACTTTAATCGTGAGCACTTTTTATAGTGAGAATCCTTTAAAATGAGGCTTTATTTAAGAACTATAAGCTGAATATTGAATGAGTAATTGCTTCACTCGCCTGATTGAAAAGAAAGTCGATGCTAAGTTGCGCCGTCTTTTAACCTATTTTCTTAAAGAAAAAGGTAAGTTAATGTTGGCACTACTTTGTATGACAGTGTCCGCAGCATCCTCTTCTTTAATTGCAACCCTTTTAGGTAAGCTCACAGACTTTGGTTTTTATGAACGCGAAGCGTGGGTGCTGTGGGCGGCGCCCTTGGGTTTAGTTTTAATCGCAGTACTTCATGCAGGCTGTATGTATGCGAGTGCCTACTTGTTATCGAAGTCCAGTCAATTGACTTTAGAGCGAATTCGCTCAGAGATGTTTTCTAAAATGCTTCGTTGGAAGTCTGCAAAGTATCAAGACTTTTCAAGTGGTGTTTTTTCTGCTCGATTCCTAAATGAAGCCAATGGCATGTTGACCAAAAGTGCTCAGGCCATGGTTCGTCTTTTCCGTGATTTTTTGCAAGTCATTGCTCTGCTTTGTCTTTTGATTTATTACAACTGGCAGTTATCGCTGATTACTTTTGTTACGGGACCTATTATTTATCTGATTTTGAAACAGATTTCCAAGAGATTGAAAAAGGTCATTAAGCATAATCAGGAAATGATTGCGTACTTAATGAATACAGCTCAAGAGTCTTATCGTGCGCAAGGTCTTATCAAAATCTACAATAGCTACGATCAAGAGCATGCCAAATTTTTAACTCTAAACGAAAGAATTAAACGTTTGGTGATGAAAAGTATCACTATTGGATCGATTGCTAGTCCGTTAACGCAAATTGTAGCCATGATGGGAGTTGCCGTTGTTTTAACGGTTGCTTTGTATCAGTCGCAAAATGGTCATATTTCTTTTGGTGAATTTGTGACGTTCTTAGCTGCCATGCTCTTATTGTTGCCCCCTTTGCGCAGCCTTGCAGAGCTCAACGGAACAATTGCAACCATGTCTGTTGCTGCAAATGGTATTTTTTCGGCGATGGATGTTGAATCTGAAGAAAATACGGGTGATATTGTTCTTGAAGAAGTTAAGGGGAAAATTGAATTTAAGGATGTGTCACTAACTTACTCAGGAAGCCAAACACCATCTGTTCGTCATTTCAGTTTTGTAGTAGGAGAAGGTGAGCACGTTGCGCTAGTGGGTGCGTCCGGTTCTGGGAAAAGTTCTCTTATTAATCTTATTTTGCGCTATTGGGAACCGACTCAAGGAGAAATTCTTTTTGATGGTAAGAGCTATAAATCAATTGATATGAAGTCCCTTCGTCGCCAATTCTCCGTCGTTTCTCAACATACCTTCCTGTTTAACGAGAGCATTCGCTATAACTTAACCTATGGGTTAGGTGATATTGCAGAGGAAAAAATCCATCAAGCTTTAGAGGCGGTTTCTCTGACACAGTTTATTAATTCATTACCTTTGGGATTGGACACCGTCGTTGGAGAAGCTGGGGGCAAATTATCCGGTGGACAAAAGCAACGCTTAGCCATCGTTAGAGCCCTTTTGAAAGATGCGCCGATTCTAATTTTGGATGAAGCCACGAGTGCTTTAGACAGTGAAAGTGAAAAGCATTTCCAAGATGCCTTAGAAGAGGTTATGAAAGGTCGGACTTGCATTACAGTTGCTCATCGTTTATCAACAATTAAAAATTCGGATCGTATCGTGGTGATGGATCAGGGTGAGATTAAAGAAATTGGTAATCATGAAATGTTAATGGAGAAGAACGGAATTTATGCTCGTTTAGTGAAACTGCAGTCTCTGTCTTCTTTAGAAAAGATGGAGTTGGAAAATGTCTAAAAAAAGCGTTTCATGGTTTTCTCCAGAGTTAAAGCGTTTATATAAATATGTGACGCCTCATGTTGGTCTTTTATTTTTAGCCGCGATAGCGCTTGGCGTGAATGCTGCTACCTCATCGTTAATTGCAACGTTGTTGGGCAAAATGACCGATTTAGGATTTTATGAAAAAGATCCTCGAATTATTTTGGCAGCGCCTCTGACTTTAATTGGTATTACCGTTATTTATGGTTTAAGTAATTATTTAGGTGATTACTGGTTAGGTTTAGCAAGTCAAAAAGCTCTCATCAAGATTCGGGGTGAAATGTTTGACCGAATCATTCGTTGGCCATTTGCAAGTTACCAACACTACACGACGTCTCAGATCGGCACAAAATTCATGAATGAAGGCAATCAGGCTTTGGCTGCTGTCACGAAGTCTTGTGTCATGATTGTGAAGGATTCGTTGCAAATAGTTGGCTTGTTAGGGGTTCTCTTTTATTACAACTGGCAATTGTCAATTGTGATGCTGTTAATGGCACCATTGCTTGTGAGCGCAATGAAGTTTATTTCGAAGCGATCAAAAAAAATGGTGGCATCCAACCAGAAAACGTGGGGGCGCCTCATTGGTGTTGTCCAAGATGCCTACACAGCCAATAAATTGGTGAAAGCTAATGATGCCTATGCGATTGAAGAAACAAAATTCAATGAAGTAAACCGCAAGATTCGTACCGAGCAAGTGCACTTAGTGAAGTTAAAGGCCATGTCAACGCCAATGACGCATGTTATTTCCATGTTAGGTGTGGCAGTGGTGGTAAGCGTTGCTATGTTTGAGGCACAACAAGGGCTCATTACAGTGGGTGAATTTATTACGTTCTTAAGTGCAATGCTTTTGATGCGAGATCCACTTAATCATCTATCGGGGTTAAATGCCACGTTAGCAACAATGAGTGCTGCTGCGACGAGCGTCTTTGAAATGATGGATGTTAAACCCGAGGAAGAAACGGGAACAAAAGAACTTTCCGACATGAAAGGCAAAGTCACTTTTGATCACGTAGGTCTAACCTATCCTAGCGCTTCAAAAGAGGCCATATCAGATTTCAATTTGACAATTAAACCGGGTGAACACGTTGCATTGGTTGGCTTGTCGGGTTCAGGAAAGAGCTCAATTATCAATATGTTGCCACGTTTTTGGGAGCCGACGTCTGGAAAGATTTGTGTTGACGACATTGATTACACGCAGTTAACACGTGAAAGTCTGCGTCGACATATTGCATTTGTGACCCAAGATATTGTTTTGTTTGATGATACGATTCGGGCTAATTTAGCTTATGGATTAAAGGCTGTGACCGATGAGCAGATTTATGCTGCCTTGGACGCTGCAGCATTGGGGGATTTTGTGCGTCAACTGCCCGAGGGATTAGATACTCCGGTTGGTGAGTTTGGTGGCAAACTCTCTGGTGGTCAAAAGCAACGTTTGTCTATTGCAAGAGCCTTCTTGAAGGATGCTCGAATTTTAATTTTTGATGAGGCAACCAGTGCGCTCGATAGCGAAAGTGAGCATAAGATTAAGCTTGCGCTTGAAACTGTTACGAAGGGACGTACAACCATTACGGTCGCCCATCGCTTATCAACGATTGAAAATGCCGATCAAATCATTGTGATGGAAAACGGAAGAATCGTTGAGCAAGGTACCCATCAAAGCTTGATGAGTCTCAATGGTAGGTACGCAAAACTTGTGCAGTTACAGAGCTTAGCCTAGATTTTTAATCTTAAATAAAAGAGCCAAACGTTGACTTAAGACGTTTGGCTTTTTTATTTGGTATTTACCTTAACGACAAAAGATTTAAGGGAAAACCTTTAAGGTAAATGAAAATATATCCTTTAAATACAAAGGGTTAATTCTAATTGAGGGTCGGTTAGTAAAAGAGAAGAATAGAAGAGATTTAATTGCATGGAGATCAGACATGACTTTATCGCTTTTTGCTAGCCTAATTATCGTCATAGGGACGATTTATGCGCTGATCAAACGTTATGAAACACGATTGGTTTTAATTACGGCCGGTTTTTTGATGGCATGTATTTCTTTAGATCCAATGATGGCATTTCATCAGTTTGATGCTTCCATGACAAAATCGTCATTAATTATCGCGATTTGTTCTGCCATGGGTTTTGCTTCGGTGATCGCTTTGACAAAGTGCGATGTTCATTTGGTTGCTTTGCTCTTAAAACCAGTTGGTAAGTTGGGTATTTTCTTGTTACCAGTTGGGATGTGCATCACGGCAGTTTGTTCCGTAGCGATTACATCAACTGCTGGGATTTGTGCGGCTATCGGGCCAACACTGATTCCGATTTTGGTGAGAGCCGGTTTCCATCCTGCTATTGCTGCGGGTTCCATTGTGGCCTCAGTTTTCCCTGCCTACTATAACCCAGGTATTGCTCATAATGTTTTCGTGGCGAAGTTGGCAGATATGGAAGTGATGGATCTCATCATTTTAATGAGTGACAAAATCTTCATTATTTTCTCAGGTCTCGTTATTGGTTTAACAGCAGTTTGCCTTATTTACAAGGATTTCCGAAAAGACGGTTTTGGAGAGTTGACCGTTGAGCAAAACAAAGACAATGCATTACCGGAAAAGGTCAATATTTTCTACGCTGTAGCCCCTCTAATTCCCGTTGCGATTTTGCTCTATTGCACTCTTTATACGGATCTTAAAATTTCTGTGGCTACGGCTATGCTAATTGGTGCTGCTTATGCATTAACCATTACGCGTAGTAATCCAGCGGATGTGACTCGCAAATTCTTTGATGGTATGGGAAAGGCTTACGCCAATATTTTGGGGATCATTATTGCTGCCGGCGTGTTTGCAGCAGGTTTAAAAGCGGCTGGCGTGATTGATCTTTTGGTCGACTTCTTAAGAAACTCAAATGAATGGGCAAAGATCGGAGGCAGTGTTGGTCCCTATGTGATGGGACTTATGACGGGCTCTGGTGATGCGGCTGCTTTCGCCTTTAATGAAGCAGTGACGCCTCATGCTGCACAATTTGGAACGACAATTCCCGATTTGGGGTATTTGGCTGTGATGGCCGGTGCCTTAGGACGGACGAGTTCTCCCTTGTGTGGTGGTTTGATTATTGCTGCAGGTATTGCGGGTGTTAATCCTGTTGAAATCGTTAAGAGAACCGCTCCGGCTTGCTTGGCCGTGCTCGCAGTAACTTATGTCATTTTCTAACGGTTGCGAACCGTAATCTATTTCTTTGTAGGAGTTTATGAAATGTGGGACCTACTCTTAAAAAATGGTCATGTTGTTGACCCGACTAATGACCGTAATGGCATTATGGATGTCGCCATTGAAAATGGGAAAATCGCTGCTGTTGGAGAAAATCTTCAAGGTTTAACTAAAGCGGTCGAGGACTGTGCGGGACTCTTGGTTGTTCCTGGTGTCATTGATGGTCACTTACATTTAGGTAGTGTATTTGGTGGCTCCAATGGTTACCGTATGGCCGCTCTTTCCGGTGTGACATCTTGCATTGATATGGCAGGACCTTATTTGGACCTTTATAAGTACGCACGAACCGAAGGTGCGGGCATGAATGTTGCCATTATGGAAGGTTTTGATCCGATGAAAGAATGCGGGACAAAAAGCCCCGCTCGCTCTCAGGTGGCAGACTTTATTGAGCGATCCACAACGAATGGTGCTTTAGGGATCAAATTAATTGGGGGCCATTGGCCGTTACCTGTTGAAGTCTGCAGGGATGCGATAGAGCTGTCTTACGAAAAGCATAACTTTGTTGCTTGGCATGCTGGTTCCATGACTTCAAGCTCCAATATTGGTGGGATGAAAGAAGCCATTGAAACAGCTGACGGTTTGCCGTTGCATTTGGCTCACGTCAATTCCTATTGTCGCGGACACATTCGCGCTCCGGAAATCGAATCTCAAGAAGCCATTGAGATGCTTAAGCAAAATCCCAATGTTTGGTCAGATGCTTACATGAGTCCCTTAAATGGTACGGTGATTGATGTGCTAGAGGACGGTACGTTGCCAGATCATGTGACACGTTGTTGCTTAGAAATTTTCAAGTTACCTGTCACTAAAGAAGGTATCCGCGCGGCTTTTAAGCAAGGAATTCTTTTTATTATGCGTGACGGGAAACTGGTGACGGAACTTTTGGGAGGTGATGAGGGGATTGCTCAGTGGGAAGCTAATGGCTTTAAAGGCATGGGTAGCTTTACGGTCAACCCTCCGGTGTCTCGTTTAATGCTTCAACAAGCCAAGCGTGACGACGGATCATTTGTGATTGACTCCATGTCAACGGACGGTGGTTGTGTGCCTCGCAATGTGATTGTTCCAATGGGGATTAACTTAGTGAAATTTGGCGCATTAACTTTGTCAGAGTTTGTTCAAAAATCCAGTATTGCAGGTGCTCGCTATCTTCGCTTAGGCGATCGTGGTCATTTCTCTGAAGGAGCTTGCGCCGATATTACGATTATTGATTATGACAGAGCTGTCGCAGTAGAAACGATTGTCAATGGGTGCGTTAATATGAAAAACGGCGTGCTTTATGGTCAATCGATGAAGGTTATCACGAGTGAGAAGGGGAAAAAGGTGGTCAATGATAATGGCTATGAAGCTATTGTTGTCGATATGAGTGATACGAACGTTCGTCGATAGTGAATCAAACGATAGGTACGCAAAGAATGCGTGCCTATCGTTAACAAGGTTAATTAACGCCCATTAAAGTTAAAGTAATGGGAATGGCCATAGCCGACAGCAATGTGGAAACAAAGATAGCGTTACTGGCAGCACCTTCTTCACTTCTAAAGTCAGTTGCCATCAAGTAGATATTAATGGCCACAGGTAAAGCCGCTGTCAAAGTGACCGTATAGGTTTCTAGTGGTGGAAGACTAAAAAGTTTGGCTAAACCAAAAACTAATAGTGGTTGAACAATTATTTTAAGTACTGTAATACTTAAGCCTTTTGGAAGACCTGCTGTGAACTGATGTTGAGCCAACCCCATCCCAACAACAATCAAAGCGATTGGGGTTGTTGCAGTGGAAATGAGTCCAATGGATTGGTCGAGAAAATGAGGAAGTTTTAAACCAGTAAAACTAAAGGCACTGCCTAAAAGGATGGCAAATACGATGGGATTTTTAAAAACTCGAAGCAAGGATAGTGCTACTTTCTTAAGATCTTTTGTGCTTTCAGGCTTGCCAAACTCAACAAAGGCGATGGCTGCCGTCCACATGGTAATGACGCTGAAAATGACAATGAGGCTGAGTGTTGGAATCGCCGCTTCTCCCAGACTCACTTGAACAATGGGAACACCTAATTGAACATTATTTCCAAAAATGGTCGCCATTCCAAACACGGTTTTTCCAGTGTTGTCTAGACCAAAGCTTTGTCCTAAAAAACGCCCTAAGAAAAACACAATCACGCAAGAAATAGCAAAAACACCAATAGCTCGGTAGTCAATGGGTGGAAGAGAAGATAAGTCACTCATCAAGTCAAAGAGCATAACTGGCATCAAAAGACGGAAGGTAAAACTTCCCAAACTTAGACTTGTCTGATTATTAAAGGCTTTACACTTAATCAGTCCCCAACCAAGAAAGACCAAAAGAAAAAGTGGTAGACAAACTTCTAGATGATAGAAAAAGAGTTCCATAGAGATATTCCCAATCGATGGGAATATCTTATGCTGCGAGGCATGACTTCGCCTTGAGGATTGTCCTTAGGTTCGATAACCTAAAATGGTGTTTTTGCATCAATAGTGATCACTTCTTTTGTTCTTGGGTGTGTGAACGTTAAAGAGTGAGCATGTAAATAAAGTCGATCAGCAGGATGTCCGTAAAGGTCATCACCGACAATAGGAGAGTTAAGACCACGACGATGCGCTGCATGTAAACGCAATTGATGGGTACGGCCTGTTTTTGGGTAAAAAGCAACTCGTGTGTACTCTCCCTCTTGTCCTAGTACTTCATATTGAGTGACTGCCGCTTTACCGTAGGCTCGGCTTACCATTTGTCGTGGGCGCTCTAAAGGATTAAGACACAAGGGAAGATTAATTTCGCCGTAGGTTTCTTCTGGGCATTTTTCTAATAGCGCAACATAACGCTTTTGAATTTGACCGTGTGCAAAAGCATTTTGTAATTGTTGATGAGCAAATTTTGTTTTTGCAAAAATCAGTGCACCAGAGGTTGCCATATCCAAACGATGCAAAAGCATGGGACCGGTCGCATTAGGATACATGGCTAAAATCGTATCGTAGACATTACGTACGGCATGCTTTCCTGGAACTGATAAAAGACCTGCTGGCTTATTGACAGCAACAAGGTCACTGTCTTCATAAATAATTTCAGGAACCCAATCCTTGAAATGATCAATTGCCAATTGGTTGGGTTCTAGTGTCATTCCTTTTAATTGAAAATCTAAAAGAGGTGCATGGCGTTCTTTAGCAAAACTATAAAAAACGCCATCTTGACGCACATCGTGAGAGGGCAAACGACCCCACCAGAAAGAACCAAAGGCAACAATTTTTTCGTGATGCGTTCTTGCTTGATGAATGAGTGCAGGAAGGCTCGAGCGCAATAAGGCTTTAAGCCACTCTTCTTTTTCGATATAGTCGGAAAGTAAGTGAAAGAGTGTTTGGTTTTGATTTAGTACATTAGAGAGACGAATACTCCCTAAGCGATGCTGCCAGTCGGCAAGCAATGCTTTTTGAGTCTCTGCTTGAATACGAGCGTGAGACTTTTCTTCCTCATGAATAGCCTGAGACAAAACTGCTTTTAGACGATCTAACTCGCGAGAGTCGCGCTGGCTCTCAAGTGCTAAAGCGTCAGTGTCAACGTTAGCCTCCATTCGGGCAAAACGTCGTTTAGTTTTACGTTCTCTGGCAGCGGCTCGAAATTGAATATAAGCTTCTTCGGCTTTCGCTCTTTGCTCTAAAGCCTTTTCTAAATAATCTGTTTTGATTTTAGGAAAATGAGCCGGGGGTAATTGTTGCCAAAAGCTTTTAACAAAAAAAGCATCATCCGTATCAAATTGGTCACAACCAGCATAAAAACCCAGTTGTCCATTTTTTCTTTGGACGATTAAAACAGCAACAAGTCGACCTGGCTGACCTTGAGCGTTATTTTCTAGATGCGTGCGAATGCAATAAGCCGCTTTTCTCACCCAGGGATGAGGCTCATAATGGTAGGGAAAGGTCAATGCTTTTGGCATTTTGCCTTCACGAACAAAAAGACTGTGAAACATTGGCACGCTTACTAAAAGAGTGATTAAAAAATCATTGAGTTTGCTATTGTAACAAAAAGAAAAGAGCAGTCTGAATAACTGCTCTTTTCCGGATAGAACACTGAGTTTTGTGTTCTAGTTTATTACTTAGGACAAGCCAACAATCTTGCCGTTGACAACGTCAATGTGCAATGCTGCCGGTTGGCGAGGTAAGCCAGGCATGCGCATGATGGAGCCTGTCGTAGCAACAACAAAGCCAGCGCCTGCGTTCAAAATCAAGCGTTGTACTGGTAAGGTAAAGCCCTTGGGAGCACCCAACCAGTTGGACTCGTGAGACAAAGAGTACGGCGTCTTGGCAACACAAACCGGTAACTTGTCAAAGCCCAATTCTTGAATTTGCTTTAAGTCTTTCTTTGCGGCAGCGGACAACTCGATACCCTTGCCACCATAGACATTGACTGTCAATTTTTCGAGCTTCGTTAAGATGTCGTCATCGGCTTCGTAGCTGTAGTTCAAGGGCTTGATTTCACCTTCGGCAGCGGCCATAACGGCGCGAGCCAATTCAACGGCACCTTCACCGCCCTTAGCAAAGCCATCACAGATAGCAAAGCGGACACCCTTTTCTTCACAATGTTTAGCAATGATGTCGATTTCTTCATCCAAGTCGCTAGCAAAGTGGTTTAAGCTCACCACAATGTTGGGTCCGAAGTGCTTCAAGTTGTCAATATGGGCATCAAGGTTGCAAAGACCAGCACGCAAAGCTTCAACGTTAGGCTTACCGATTTCAGGCAACGGGACATTGCCGTGCCACTTCAAAGCCTTTGTAGAAGTAACCAAGACAATGGCTGACGGCGTTAAGCCTGCCATGCGGCACTTGATGTTCATGAACTTTTCGGCACCCAAGTCACTACCGAAACCGGCTTCGGTAATGGCCCAGTCACCTAAGGTGAGAGCAGCCTTTGTGGCCATGACAGAGTTACAACCGTGGGCGATATTGGCAAATGGGCCACCATGGACAAAAGCCAAGTTACCTTCAAGGGTTTGAACAAGGTTAGGCTTCATAGCATCTAATAAAAGCGCCATCAAAGAGCCCGTAGCCCCCAATTCTTTACAGGTATAAGCAGAGCCATCACGCTTAATGCCGACAACTAAACGATCCAAACGAGCGCGCAAATCGTCCAAGTCCGTAGCCAAGCAAAGGACAGCCATTAATTCGCTAGCAACCGTAATGTCAAAGCCCGTTTCGGTGGGAATGCCATTGGCGGGGCCACCCAAGCCACTGACCATATTACGAAGCATACGGTCGTTAACGTCCACAACGCGACGCCAGATGACCGTTTTAAGATCCACTTGACCCCAATGACGAGCATTGTCAATCATGGCTGCTAAAAGGTTGTTAGCAGCCGTGATTGCGTGGAAGTCGCCCGTGAAATGCAAGTTAATAGCTTCCATCGGTAAAACTTGAGAGTAGCCACCACCAGCGGCGCCGCCCTTCATGCCGAAGCATGGGCCAAGGGAAGGCTCGCGCAAAGCGACAACAGCCTTTTCGCCCAACTTCTTTAAGCCTTGAGTTAAAGCAATAGAGGTCGTGGTCTTACCAGAACCAGCAGGCATACCAGAGGTGGCCGTCACTAAAATAAGTTTACCGTGGGGTTTGCGAGAGGGATCAAGTTGCACTTTGGCCTTGTCACGACCATAGGGTTCAAATTCAGCATCCGATAAGCCTGCGGAATGTGCAAGATCATCGATACGAACCAATTGCGCTTCTTGAGCAATTTCGATATCCGATTTCATGGGAAATCTCCAAAAGTTAAATAACAAAAAACAAATACAAAAGCGGTGAGTCAAACTCCCTCTTCAGTGGGTGTTAGTACCTCACTGGTTATGTGCCTCAAAGGATCTGATGGAGGCATAGGAGCTTGAATTCTTGATGCACAAAGTATGCCAAAAATTCAAAGCAATAGGGCAATTTTTTGTCTCGATTTTTCGCAAAAAAGTATTAATGGTTTTCTGCAGTAATGAGGCGATGTAATTTCAACGCTAAAATCGCGAAGATAAGGCAGGCATATTAGTGTTAATGACGATATATGCCGAATTTGGTATTCCGGTGGTCTAGAATAGACTCTTAAGGTCGTTGGTTACAGTGTAATTGACGAGATTATTAATGTTCCCTTCAAGGAGAATCAGTATGTGGGACTTATTGTTAAAGGGTGCTCGAGTTGTTGACCCGCTCAACAACATCGATGGAATTCGCGACGTTGCTATTGAAAATGGTGTGATTGCTGAAGTCGGTGTTGATTTGCCAGGCGGTAAGGCTCGTGTTGTGGAAGACTACACGGGTTATGTATTACAACCGGGTATCATCGACAGTCACGTTCACTTGGGGGAAATGTGGGGTTCTGTATATGGCTATAAGATGTTGGCAAAGGCCGGTGTCACGACGTGCTTGGATATGGCAGGTCCTTTGGACAATGTTTTGAAGAACATTCCGCAACACGGCAGTGGCATCAATATGGCTATTTTGCAATATGCCTCTCCTCCCTTCACCTTCAAGACCAATGAACCGAGCAAAGCAGAAATGGATGCTTTGATTTCAGAATCGATGAAGATGGGTGCTTTGGGGGTCAAACTCTTAGGTGGTCACTATCCTCTCAAACCCCAAGTCTCTTCTCTTTTAATTAAGACGGCTCTTGAGCATGGTGCTTATATTGCTTGGCATGCTGGTACGAGTGAGCATGGTTCGAACATTGAAGGTATGCGCGAAGCCGTTGAAATGAGTAAGGGTAATTTCTTGCACTTGGCTCATATCAATGCCTATTGCCGTGGCGCTATTCGTTCTGAATTGGATGAAACGCGCGAAGCCATCGATTTGTTGTTAGCTAATGACCATATTCACTGCGAAAGCTACATTTCTCCGCGTAATGGTACTCGCTTGACGTGCTTTGAAAATGGCGAAGTTCAATCGAAGGTGACGGGTAACTGCTTGAAGCGTTTCGGCTTCACGCCGGATAAGGAAGGTATCGAAGGGGCATTTAAGGCCAAGCGCGTTTGGGCTGTCTATGATGCGGGTGGTTACTCTGATCTTGTTACGGGTGAAGAAGGTCTTGCTCTTTGGAAGAGCTGCAATACGGACGTTGGCGGTTCTTTCAATGTCAATCCGCCGTTGCCCCGTATTATGTTGTCCCAAGCGAAGCGTGCAGATGGTAGCTTCGTTGTTGATGCTATCTCCACTGACGGTGGTTGCATCCCACGCAACGTTATTTTGGAACAAGGCTTATCTTTGGTTCGTTTAGACGTTTTGACCTTGCCGGAATTTGTCGCTAAGACCAGTTTGAACCCCGCTCGTATGTTGCGTTTAGATAATAAGGGTCACTTGAGCGTTGGCGCTGATGCTGATATCACTATTTTTGATATGAATGCACAAAAGGCCGTTGCTAGCTTTGTGAAGGGTAAGACTGTTCTTAAGGGAGGTCAAGTTCAAGGCTGTGGTGGTACGGTCATTTGTACGGAACAAGGTGCAGATCATGTTCGTTCCATGGGTATTGATGCCTTAGTGGTTGATCCTGGTAAGCCTGTAGCTGAACGCATTAAGTTCTAATGCATTGATTCATAAAGAGAAAGCGAAAAAACGGAAAAAATATTAAAAAATTTTTGCAAAAACACTTGCAAAGCGAAAAAAAATCCTATAAACTTCGTTTTCTCTTTTGGGGGTATAGCTCAGTTGGTAGAGCACTTGCATGGCATGCAAGGGGTCAGCGGTTCGAATCCGCTTACCTCCACCAAAAGAAAATGTTTTAGGTCCCCATCGTCTAGAGGCCTAGGACACGACCCTTTCACGGTCGGTACCGGGGTTCGAATCCCCGTGGGGACGCCATCACTTAGAAGCAACCTTTCGGTTGCTTTTTTGTTTTCTACTATATAATTTCGCATCTTCTTTTTTCTTCGATTCTGAAGGCACATTATGAAAGCACTCAAAGAGCGAATCCTCAAAGACGGCAAATGCTTTGACGGCGGTATTCTCAAGGTTGATAACTTCATTAACCATCAAATGGACCCTATTTTGATGAAATCCATGGCAGTGGAGTTTGTTCGTCGATTTGCTGGTACGGAAATCAATAAGATTTTGACGATTGAGGCCAGTGGTATCGCGCCGGCGATTATGGTGGGTTATTTGTTGGAGTTGCCCGTTGTGTTTGCGAAGAAAAAAGTCCCAAGCACGATGGAAAATATGTTGGCAACAAAGGTTTATTCCTTTACCAAGAATCGTACGTATGATGTTTGTGTCAGCAAGGATTACCTGAAAGAAGGCGATAAGGTGCTCTTTATCGATGACTTCTTAGCCAATGGTAACGCAGCCAAGGGCATCATTGACTTGGTTAACCAAGCTGGTGCAGAACTCGTTGGTATGGGCTTTTTGATTGAAAAGGGGTTTCAAGCCGGTGGCAATGAGTTGCGTGATTTAGGCGTCCATGTGGAATCGTTGGCAATTATCGATAGTCTCGATGATCGTAAAATTACTTTGCGTTAAGGAAAAGCAGCGTGGCTGAGTTAGATTTGCAAAAAGCGACCGAAGTCGCAAAACCTTCTTCTGAATTGATTTATGGTTTGGAAGATCGTCCGCCATTAAAGGATACGATTTTTGCGGCCTTACAACATATGTTGGCTATTTTTGTCGCCATCGTGACGCCCCCTTTGATTATTGCCGGTGCAATGGGACTTGATTTGGAAACTACGAGTTATTTAGTTTCTATGTCTTTAATGGTCTCCGGTATTGCGACATTTATTCAATGCCGTACAGTGGGTCCTATCGGTTGTGGATTGCTTTGCATTCAAGGTACGAGCTTCTCTTTCATTGGTCCGATCATTTCTGCTGGTATGACGGGAGGTTTGGCAAGCGTTTTTGGTGCAACGATTGCTGCTTCTACGGTGGAAATGTTTGTTAGCCGTATTTTGAAGTACACTCGTCGCATCATTACACCTTTAATCTCTGGCATTGTTGTCACTTTAATCGGTATGAGCTTGATTAAGGTTGGCATCATCGCTTGTGGTGGTGGCTTTGCCGCTAAGGCCAACGGTACATTCGGTAGTTTCCAAAATCTTGGGATTGCAGCTCTTGTGCTGTGTTCCATTATTGCCTTTAATCGTAGCTCCAATCGCTACCTTCGCATGAGTTCGATCGTTTTGGGCTTGGCCATTGGTTATGCTGTGGCTTGGTTTGTAGGAATGGTGGACTTTTCTGCCGTTAAAAGTTACGGTGGCTTTAATGTGCCTATTCCTTTCAAGTATGGGATTTCTTTTGATTGGGGTGCCATTATTGGTTTGGGCTTGGTTTATATGATCACCGCCATTGAAGCTTATGGTGATGTGACGGCTAACTCCATGATTTCTGGCCAACCCGTGCGTGGTGAAAAGTTTATGAAGCGTGCCCAAGGCGGTATTTTGGCTGATGGCTTTAATTCCATGATTGCTGGTATGTTGAATTCTTTCCCGAATTCTATTTTTGCTCAAAATAACGGGATGATTCAGTTAACGGGTGTGGCCAGTCGCTATGTGGGTTACTTTATCGCTGGCTTCTTAGTCTTGTTGGGTTTATTCCCTGCCATTGGTTTAGTGTTTAGTTTGATGCCAGACCCGGTCTTAGGAGGTGCTACTTTATTGATGTTTGGTACGGTAGCTGCAGCTGGTCTTCGTATTATCGCTAGCCAACGAATTGATCGTAAGTCCATTTTGGTGATTGCCTTAAGCTTCTCTTTAGGCTTAAGCGTTGAAATGGTTCCAGAAATCTTGACGCAATTTCCAGAAACTTTGCGTAGTATTTTCTCTTCAGGTATCACCACCGGTGGTTTAACGGCTATTATTGCCAATGCCTTGATTCATATTGATGAATATGAAGATAATAAGGATGAGTAATACTCGCTGTCAGCTTTAAAAAACGGCCAAGTTCGAGCATGCTCCAACTTGGCCTTTTATTTGTGTGAAAAAAAGATGAAAAATCCCTTACGTTTTTGTATTTGGTTCTCAATTTGTTTGGCGATTGCCTTGTTTGGTGTTTCGCTACGTTACCTAACTGTTGTTCAAAATCTCTCTCTTTGGCAATGGGGTCACTTTTTATCGTTGGCGAGTGGACAATTTTTTATTTTTGGCCTCATTGTTAGTTTGTGTTTGATTTTTCCAGTGGCTTATTACTTTAAGAGTAAGACAACATTAGTTTGGTCGTGGTTATTGTCTTCTCTTATATTGACAGCGATGGTGGCAGACACGTTTGTTTTCCAGCTTTATCGCTTTCATTTGAATTGGGCCATGGTTGACTTATTTATCAATGGAGGTAGTGAAGTTATTCACTTCTCATTTGATATGTGGATCCAAATTCTGTTGCTTGTTGCTGGTATCTTAGTGGGATCCTCAGCTTTGGTGTGGGTAACCAATTTCTTATCGAATAAAACGTGTCGTGTATTGCCCTGGAGCTTAATGCTTATTTCAGCTTTTATTGTTGGCAATTTGTCTCATGCATATGCTGTTGCCTTACAAGTCACGCCGATTTCTACGCTCAGTGAATCCGTTCCAGGTGTTCGTCCGTTAACGATGACATCCTTTATGGCCAAAATGGGTTGGACAAGTGAAAAGGTTGAGAAAGTGAAAGTCTCTGAAAATGGTGTAATGGCTTATCCATTAAACCCTTTGAACTTTAAGGAAGCCAAACCTCTAAATATTGTTTTCATTTTGTCGGATTGCCTCAGATCCGACATGCTCAACCCGACGAATATGCCGTATGCTTGGAAAATTAGTGAGGAGAATATCCGTTTTGAAAATCACTATTCCAGTGGTAATGCAACTCGGGCTGGTATTTTTGGGCTTTTTTATGGTTTGCCTCCTTCTTATTGGCATTCTGTTTTTGCTGCTCAAGTCCCATCTGCATTTGTGACCTCATTACAAAAGCAAGGTTATGAGATTGAGGCTTTTGCTTCTGCTCGATTAACGTCGCCCGAATTCAATAAGACAGTTTTTGCTTCTGTTCCGGATATTCGTTTGATGTCAGAGGGCAATACGTCATGGGAGCGTGACGTTGATAGTGTGAATGATTTTGAAGCTTGGGTAAGCCAAGTTAAAAAGCCATTTTTTAGCTTTATCTTTTTCGATAACATTCATGCCTATAGCACGGATCCATCAAGAAAGCCGACATTTACGCCAGCTTGGGAAACTGTTAATAATTTGAAGCTAAATAATGATTTGGACCCGACGGAGTACTTTAATCTTTATAAGAACGCTGTTGTGGACACAGATCGAAATATTGAGCGTGTGTGGAATATTTTAAAAGATAAAGGGTTGTTGGAAAATACGATTGTGATTATCTCTTCTGACCATGGTGAAGAATTTAACGATAATCATCAAAACTATTGGGGACACAATGGTAACTTCACCGATGCTCAAATCAAGATCCCGTTAATCGTTCATTGGCCGGGTAAAGAAGGTCCTAAGGTCTATGAGCATCAAACAACAGCGTACGATATCACCGCGACTCTTATGCCTGAGGTGCTTGGCTGTACCAATCCCATTGTGGACTATTCCGTAGGAAGTTCTCTTTGGGAGCCGAATGATCGTCAATGGTTTATTTCTGGTAGCTATCAAAGCTCTGCCATTGTCGAGGAAAATCGCATTGTTTTGATGAATGCCGCAGGCTTTTTAGACTTTAAAGATCGTCACTATCGAGAAAGTGAAAATAAAGCGCGCACACCCAATCTGTTGCAAGCGATTGAAGAGATGAGTCGCTATCGTCAAAAATAAGTTTTGCGTTAGTGCTTTCAAAATAACTATGAGGAGATGCAGATGAATTCGCATTTTGTTCCTATTGAAGCCGACCGTGTTTATAAGTTATTAAATATCGGTGCTACAACGTTGGTTTCTGCATGTTATGAAGAGAATGCCGACGTGATGCCTGCCGCTTGGGCATGTGCTTTAGATTTAGTGCCGTGTAAAGCAACGGTAGTGATTGATAAGTCTCATTTCACTCGTCACTTGGTAGAAAAGTCAGGCTACTTTGCTTTAATGCTACCAACAAGAGCCATTGCAAAAGAAACGCTTTATCTTGGCTCGGTTAGTAAGCATGATGACAAAGAAAAGTTAGAAAAGAGTGGAGCAGAGTTTTTCAAAGTTGATGGCTTTGATATGCCTTTGGTCAAAGATTGCGCTGCCTGGATGATCTTTAAAGTGTTACCGGAACCCCATAATGAAAAAACTTATGATTTGTTTATTGGGGAGTGTGTAGCAGCTTGGGCTGATGATCGAATCTATCGAGATGGACGTTGGTTGTTTGAAAAAGCCGATAAAAGTATGAGCACACTTCATTATGTGGCAGGCGGTCATTTCTATACAATGGGCGAACCCATTGATGTGGAAATCTAATCAATGACAATGACCTTATCTGCCGCTCTATGGGCGTTGGCAACATCCGCATTTGTTTCTTCAACGCTTTTTCCGGGCGGCAGTGAGGCTGTTTTTCTTTTAGTCCTTCACAACTATCCTGAAGCATTTTTTATCGCTTTTGTAACCGCAACGCTTACTAATACCGCAGGCTCTATGACGGGTTACGCCATAGGTAGATTCTTACCCAAAAATATAGATAATCGCGCCATAAAACAGTGTGAGAAATACGGAGCATGGGCACTACTTTTTGCTTGGTTGCCATTGATTGGGGATGCGTTACCCGTAGCGGCGGGTTGGCTCAAAATTTATTGGTTAAAAGTCCTTCTTGCTATTTTGATTGGAAAGGCTTTTCGATATGCGGCTATAGGCTACGGATTAATGAAGATTTTCTAACAAATTCAAGCCTTCTTTCTGCTTTTTTGTAAGCCGACATCATGTCAATTACGCTATCATTGATAGCATGTGTGAGGACTAATATTCCTCTAATTTTCTGAAGAAAAATCCATGCGTATTTTAGTTTCCAATGATGATGGCTATTCAGCAGCCGGCATTAAGGCGTTAGCTCAAGCCATGAAGCGTTTTGGTGAGGTGACGGTCGTAGCGCCGGAATTTAACCAAAGTGCTGCAAGTAACTCTTTGACGTTGACTCGTCCGTTGATGATTCAGGAAGTTGAAGAGCGTGTTTTTGCGATTAATGGGACGCCAAGTGATTGTGTTCATGTGGCTTTAACTGGACTATTGGATGAAAAGCCCGATTTGATTGTCTCCGGGATTAACTGTGGACAAAACATGGGCGAAGATACTATGTATTCCGGTACAGTGGCCGCTGCCATTGAGGGGTATCTTTTCGGTATTGATGCCATTGCGTTTTCTCAAATCCATCGTGGCTGGGATCATTTGGAAAGTGCCGCTCGCGTTGCTCAAGAACTGGTGGAGCGCTTTTTAGAGGGAAGAGATCCTGTTGCTAATGGCGCACAGCTTTTAAATGTTAATATTCCCAACTTACCATACGCAGAGCTTCAAGGTATGGTAGCAACGCGTTTAGGACGACGCCATCATCCGGAATCTGTGATTAAAGAAATGAGTCCTCGGGGCTTTCCGATTTACTGGGTGGGGGCGGCAGGAGAACCCAAAGACCGTGGAGAAGGGACGGACTTCTGGGCTACACAGATGAATGCTGTGTCGGTAACGCCTTTGCAAGTTGATTTAACGAATTACACACAAGTCGCTGGTGTTGAGAGCTGGTTGACTCGTTAATACACTGAAAAAGAAAAGAGCTCGTATTATCGAAGCTCATTAAGAGGAAAAAGTGATGAATTTACGTCTTTTGGTTTGCGCGGCCGCTGTATCATCGGTTTTGGCCGGTTGTGCTTTACAAAATACGGGCGCTCCCGTCTATGATCGTACAGGAGCGTCTGGCTCTATGGCTACTGGCGCTGTGACGACAACGGGTGAAACTTATGTGGTTCAAGCGGGCGATACTCTTTACTCCATCGCAGTGCGTCATGGTTGCAATCCAACGGAATTAGCTCGCGCTAACGGCATTACAGATCCGACACAAGTTTCAATCGGTACGGTGTTAAATATTACGGCAGCGCGCACTGGTGCCGTACAAACGCTTGCTCCGCAAGGCATGGCTCCTATCGCACAGGCCGAACCTGTTGAAGCTCAGGGTGAAGAGGTTGATTTAACGCTTGATCAAACGCCGACACAAAGTGTCACTATCACTACAGCTACGCCAGCAGCAACCCCCGCTGTTACGCCTACGACTCAAGCGGCACCAGCCGGACAGCAATCGTTGGGCAAAACAAAGCTGGCTTGGCCGGTGCCTCGTAGCACGATTTTGACAAACTTTACTGATGCCGGCAGTAAGGGTATTGAAATTGCTGGCAACATGGGGGATCCCATCAAGGTCGCTGCTGATGGTCGAGTACTTTACATTGGCGATAATGTCTCTGGATACGGCAAACTTGTTATCGTGTCACACGGAGAAGGCGCAGTTACGGTTTATGGACACAACAGTGAAGTTCTCGTTGAGCGCGGTCAAGAGGTGAAGGCCGGTCAAGAGATCGCAAAGATGGGCAATAGTGACAGCAAGAGTGTGAATTTACTCTTTGAGGTGCGTTATAACGATAAGCCCGTGGATCCGTTGAAATATTTGCCACAATAATTAAACTGTCGGTTTAATTTTTATGAGCCCGCAAGCGACGGATCCTCTGCTGCGGGTTCTTTTGTTTGATTACCAAATTTTGATTGTATAAAAAGGGACATTGGTATGGCTCGAACTCCTAAGGTTTATGAAAAGTTTACGGTCGACATTGAATCGCTCGATCAAGAAGGTCGTGGGGTTGCTCACCGTGAAGGCAAAGTGGTCTTTGTTGAGGGCGCCTTACCGAAAGAACGCGTTGTCTATGAACGAATTCGCAATAAGCCAAGTTATGAAAGCGGTCGTGTTGTGCAAATTCTCAAGGAGTCTTCTTTGCGTGTTGAGCCGGGTTGCCCGAACTTTGGTTTGGAGCCGGGGTGCTGTGGTGGCTGTGCCATGCAACACTTGGAGCCCAACGCTCAAGTTGCGATGAAGCAACGTGTAATGCTTGATGCCCTTTGGCATATTGGTAAGGTGAAGCCTGAAACGGTTTTAGCACCGATTTTTGGCCCCTTCTGGCACTATCGCCATCGTGCACGTTTAACAGTGCGTGACGTGGCAAAGAAGGGCGGCGTTTTGGTGGGCTTTCATGAGAAGTCGTCAAGCTACGTGGCAGACATGACCGAGTGTAAGATCTTACCTCGTGATGTGAGCGACCTTTTAGTGCCATTGCGTCATTTGGTTGAAGGTTTAACGATTCGTCAACGTTTGCCTCAAATCGAAGTGGCAATGGGGGGTAATGGTGCCATTGCTTTAGTGATGCGAGTTTTGGAGACGCCCTCTGAAGCAGATATGCGAGCCTTTGAAGCTTTCTCTTTAGAGCATGGTGTGAGCATCTGGTTACAACCGAAGGGACCGGACTCTTGTTATCCGATGCAACCGTCTGACTTAACAGCCTTGAAGTTGGAGTTGCCGGAATTTGGTGTCCATATCACCTTTAAGCCCACGGACTTTACGCAAGTCAACCATCGCTTAAATGAAACGATGGTGTCTCGTGCCATTAATCTTTTGGATGTTAAGCCAGAACACCATGTTGCCGATTTCTTCTGTGGCTTGGGTAACTTTACGTTGCCTTTGGCTGTACGCTCCAAGTGCGTTGTTGGCATTGAGGGCAGTGATCAACTGGTTGAGAGAGCTAAAGCGGGTGCTATTGATAATGGCTTAGGCGATAAGACGGAGTTTGTTGCCCGTAACCTCTTTACTTGGAGTACCGAAGACTGGGATCGTTTGTGGGAAAAAATGGACGGTATTGATCGCGTCTTGATTGACCCCCCACGTGAAGGGGCTTTGGAATTGGCTCGCACGTTAGCGGCAACCGATAAGCGTCCTCCGCGTATTGTTTATGTTTCTTGTAATCCTGCGACATTGGCTCGCGATTGTGCCATTTTGCATCATGAGGGTGGTTGGCACATCCGCGCTGCCGGTGTGATGAATATGTTCCCGCACACCGGTCACGTGGAAAGTATTGCCGTGCTTGAACCGGGTCCAAAGCCAGAGAAGCCCGTGACTCTGGAAGAGCTCAATCAGCCGGAAGAAAAGTCTACCGATGCAGTTGAGGCAACGACGCAAGTTACGACTGAAGAAGCATAATTTCTGAGCTTCTGACGAAAAAGACAAGGTTTTTCCTTGTCTTTTTTGTTAAGGTAAAAGCTTTCCAGGATTTAAGCGATTTTCGGGATCAAAGATTTTTTTGATGCCTTTCATCATCTCTAGTGCCACAGGGTCCTTCGCCATACGCATTGCTTCGCGTTTCAGTTGTCCAATTCCATGCTCTGCACTGATCGTACCTCCCATGGCGATAACTTTTTCATAAACAAACGCATGGATGTCTTTTTCTACGGTAAAGACCAACTTTGGATCATGCGGGTGAGCCACGCCCATATTGAAATGAAGGTTTCCATCGCCGTAATGCCCAAAAACTGAGGGTTCTAACCAGGGATAACGCTCCTTTAATTGAGTGCAGACAGTCTCGACAAATTCCACTAAACGGTGTCGTGGCAGTGCAATGTCATGCTTGACATTACCGCCTGCTTTTTTATGGGCTGGGGGAATACTTTCACGAACTCGCCAGAAGTCTTCAGCATCTTCTTCAGTTTCGCTAATTGCTCCATCAACCACAAAGCCATCTTGCATTAGGTTTTCTAAGACTGACTCAAGCACACTTGTATCAGGATTGGATTCAAAGTAAGAGCATTCAATAAAGACATGCCAATCCGTTTTTTCAATGTTTGGTTGTCGTACTTCAGGCATCATAAGAGCCAGCTTATTGAGTGTAGGACGTCCCATTAACTCAAAGGCGGACATTTGTGCGTGCATTTTCGCGTTAAAGGCATTAAAAACAACTTCAACACTTTTGAGATCTCGTAGAGACAAAAAGAGAACTTTACGGTCAAGCGCTCGAGGGTGCAGTTTAAGAATAGCCTCTGTGATAACAGCCAAAGTGCCCTCACTGCCAATGAGGAGATCACGAAGATCGTAACCAGAGTTATTTTTTCTCAAACTCGTAAGTTCATTGATTTCTCGCCCGTCGGCAAGTACAGCACGGTAGCCTAAAACCAAGTCGCGTGTCATTCCGTAGCGAAGAACTTCTGTGCCACCGGCGTTGCTAGCTAAAAGACCGCCAACAGTAGCCGTTCCTTCGCTAGCTAAGCGTAATGGGAATAGGCGATTGATGCGCTCTGCTACTTGGTGAATCTCGGAGAGAGTGACGCCAGCTTGAGCATGAATCGTATCGCTTACGGGGTCTACGTGAAAAATCTCTCTCATGCGCTTTAATGAAAGAACAATGGAGTTGGCGTTAGCAAGGGGGACGGATCCCCCAACTGTTGAAGTATTGCCGCCTTGAGTGACAACCGAGACACCATAGTGAGCGGCAATCTTCATAACCTCAACAACCTCTTCATGAGACGACGGTAGTGCCACTGCGATTGCATCTCCGTGATATCGACCTCGCTCATCGGTGAGGTAGGGGGCTTTTTCATTATTTTCAACGAGAGCATAGCGCCCGAGTAAATTTTTTAGTTCATTAATCAATGACATAGGGATTTTGTCTTAAAATTAAGATAGTTCTCTTGTAATATATCGCATTTTGCGCGGAGCCGTTATGCAGTGGGAATGGGATTGGGACGCTTATAAACGAAAGCCACTAAAAGAGTTGATTTTCGAGCTCTATGATTTTGTCATGGAGCGAGCTCGTGATACTCAACTTAATCAGGTCGCCTCATCTTTGACCCTAACGACGGTTTTGTCTCTAGTTCCTTTATTGGCCGTCATCTTGGTCATGTTTGCAGTTTTTCCTGAGTTTGCACAACGACGCGCAGAGTTAGAGTCTTTAGTTTTCTCGCACTTTTTACCCGAGGCGTACGGACAAATTATTTTGAAGTATGTTCGAGACTTCACGGGTCACGCACAAGGATTGACTATTTTTGGTTTGGCCGGTCTCGGTGCAACCGCTTTGTTGCTTATTAATACGATTGATACGACGTTAAATCGCATTTTTCATGTCCGCCAAATGCGCCATATTATGCAACGCGTACTTTTATATTGGGCGCTTTTGACGGTTGGACCGGCTGTCATTTTGATTAGTCTTTCTATTACGAACTTTCTGTCTCAGCTCAATATTGGAATGCAAGGTAGCATTCCTGGTTGGGTTGCTGTGGCTATTCAACTTTTAATTCAAACATTTTTTTATGCCGCCATTTATGTTTATGTGCCAAACTGTAAGGTGAAGTGGTCACATGCATTCATTGGCGCTGGCATTGTGACGGTCTTAGCCATTGGGGTAAAGTGGGGTTTTAGTATTTATTTAAGCTCGGGACCTCTGACAACCATTTACGGAACATTTGCGGTGATTCCAGTGGTTTTGCTGTGGATTTATCTCTCATGGCTCTTTGTTTTAGCAGGGGCAGCTATTGCGGCGACCATTCCTATGCTCACTAGTGGTCGTTTTGCCGATCATCATAAAACGGGCAATGATTTTATTACGGGTATCGCACTTTTGCAGGCATTAATGATCGCACAAGAACAAGGTGAAAATGCCGTTTCGATTCAGCGTTTGTGTCAAGCTGTTGACTCCTATCCGGAAGCAGCTGGAAGTGTCCTGGAGCGCTTAGCTGAAGTCGGTTACGTAGGCAAACTTGAAGCAGACCGTAAAAACGATGAACGGTGGAGTCTGATCGTGCCTCCTCATACAACGAGTTTAAGTGCGGCATTTGACGCATTATTGGTTGATCAATCCATTAGCCTAATCGCTCGTGAAAATTCACCCATGTATGACTGGTACTGTTTAATCAGTCAGGCAGAGTGGAAGCATCGTCCTATGTTTGAAAGTTTGCGCTTAATTCACCCGATTAATTAGTGACCTAATTTTTGGAAAAACGTTTGCTTTAAAGGTGTTTTCCCTTAAAGAAGGTTTGATTTTTCTAATCATGAGAGGAATCTGGCGCTCTCAGGTTAAAATGTCGGCTGATAACATCCCTTTTCTTGTTTTTTGAGGTTTTGATATGAAAAAAGTTTTGACGGCACTTTGTGCTGGTGCCATTGCCGTTTGCTCAATGGCATCCTCTTGCTTTGCGGATGATACGATATTGCGTTTAGCTCATACTGCGGCGACTTCTCACGCTCATCATCAAGCAGCTTTACTTTTCGCAGAAAATGTTCAAAAGCGTACCAAGGGACAAGTCAAGGTTGAAGTTTATCCTTCTGGTGAACTTGGTGACCAACCAGCATTGGCTGAACAAATTACATTGGGTGCTTTGGATATGGCGGTTGTCTCTTTGGGCAATATGGCCATGTACTCTAAAAAGCTCAACGCCATGACGGCTCCGTTTTTATTCGAAGACTATGAACATGCTCATAAGGTGATTGACGGCTTTGTGATGGGCTGGATGAATGCTTCGTTGAAAGAGCACGATGCGTTAGGTCTTTCGATGTTTGACTATGGCTTCCGTCAAACGACCACCAAGGGAGTTGTCGTGAATAAGGCTGAAGATTTGGAAGGTTTAAAAATCCGTGTTCCGCCTTCTACGGGTCTTTTAGCCGCATTCGATGCTGTTGGTGCCAATACGCAACGCATCGCTTACTCTGAGCTTTATACGTCCTTAAAGCAAGGCGTGGTAGTTGGCGAAGAAAACCCGGTCTTCACGATTTTGGCGGACTCTTTATTTGAGACGCAAGACCAATTAGCAATGACCAATCACTACTTCGACTGCCAGGTCTTGTTGATTAACAAGACCACGTTTGAAGGGATGAGCGAAGAGCATCGCAAGATTGTGACCGAAGAAGCGATTAAGGCACAAAATCTTACCCGTGACTTAATTAGCAATGGTGAAGCATCTGTAGTGAAGCAATTGCAAAAGAAGGGCATGAATGTGACATACCCTGACCGTGCATCCTTTGTCGAAAAGATGAAGCCCGCTTATAAGAAGGTCGGTGAGTTAGCTGGCGAAGATGCAATGCAAGAGCTTTTGAAGGCTGTTCAAGCAGCTCGATAATTGGTCATAACAATATTATTAAAAAAGGATTGAGGCAGAAACCATGGTCATGTTTATGATTTTTGCAGCGGTATTGGGGTTACTTTTAATTGGAGTGACAACTGCCGTTACCATGGGCTTTGCCTCAATTGCTACCTTTTTAATGGCCGGAGGCGATCCTTCGAGACTCTTTTTGGTGGCTCAGCGGATGTTTTCGCAAGTCTCCGGTATTACCTTGATGTCCATTCCCTTTTTCTTACTGATGGGCAATCTTATGTCTGTTGGGGGAATTTCTAAGAGCCTCTTTGGCTTTGGACGGGTGTGTTTAGGACATCGTTGGGGTGGGCTATCTAACGCAGCAATTGTTGCGTGCGTGGTGATGGCTGCCATGTCTGGTTCCGCGGCAGCCTGTGCAGCTGGCATCGGGATGATTGCTATTGGTGAGATGACGAAGTCGGGCTATAGCCGCTCCTTTAGCTGTGCAACCATTGCGGCCGGTGGCGCTTTGGGCCCCATTATTCCACCAAGTATCACATTGATTTTATATGCTGGTTTGACGCAAACCAGTGTGAATGCCTTATTTGCTGCCGGTGCCGTTCCGGGTGTTTTGTTAGGCCTCTTGTTTATGATGTGGTCGTCTTACATTTGCTATCGTCGAGGTTATGCAAAGGTAGAACGCAGTGACTGGAGTGAGCGTTGGCAAGCCTTTAAAGATGCCTTCTGGGCATTGTTAACACCTGTTATTGTAATTGGAGGCATGTTTGCAGGGCTCTTTACTGCAACTGAGGCCGCAGCAGTCGCTTCCTTTTATGTCTTTATTTTGGGGCTCTTTGTCTTTAAGACCATCAGGATTAAAGATCTTCCGAAAATCCTATGGGATACAGTTGAACAAACATCTAAGGTGATGTTTGTGATTGCGACGGCGGGTTTTTTCCAGTACGTTCTTCTTTATACACGTATCCCTCAGCAAGCCATTGCTTTTATGTCGACGAACTTTAGTTCAATGGCTTTGGTGCTCATGCTCATCATTTTTATTTTGGTGATTATGGGATGCTTTATGGAAGGGACGGCAATTCTTCTTATTACGGTTCCTATTTTTGTCCCCATTGCAAAGAGTTTTGGTTACGACGTCACGCAATTAGGTATTGTGATGTGTATTGCACTGGCCGTAGGGGTTTTAACTCCACCGGTGGGACTTAATCTTTACGTTATGGCAAGCATTACAGGTGAAAAGGTAATGGAAATCGCCAAAGATAGTATTGGGTACGTTGTTTTGATGATTTTGATGGCCTTTGCTGTGGCGTTTATACCAGAATTATCTTTGAGTCTTGCGCGTATCGTGGGGTAGGTGAGTGATATGGGAATTGTTTCAGTATTAAAGCGTGTAGACAATGCGGTCAGCCTTGTGACAAGAAGTCTGTGTGTGATTTCACTTGCAGCAATTGTCATTATGTTTTTGCTCAATGTCTTTGTTCGGTTTGTTCCTGTGTACAACTTTACGCAAACCGATGACTGGATTCAGATCTTTTTGGTTTGGATGATTTTTTTGGGAGCTCAGGAGTTAGTTCGTACACGCAATCACTTTGTGGTTGAAGTACTAACTGAGCGCATGGAAGGCTTGGTGGGGCATATTGCACGTATTGTGGTATGTCTTATCGAGTTGGCAACCTACGCCATTATTTGTTATTACGGTTGGGTTTGGGTATTCAAAGCTCAAGCTTATATGCAGTCGATTCCTTGGATGCAGGTAAGGGTTTGTTATGCAGCCATCCCTATCAGTGCGTTTTTTATGACGTGCTACGGCGTTCGAGATCTTGTGATTGCTTTTCAAAATATTCACCAACACTACAAGATCGTTCAATTAAAGCTTTAAAGTTAGTGGGATGATAACTTTGTTATGTTTCACTTTTCTCTGAACTCCATTAAAAGAGAATGTATTGTTAGGGCTATGTAATAAAAAGATTGAACTACATGTATAACAGGTAAAAGCATTTCTTCGTTCTCAATACGCGTAGTATGAGTGTTTAAATGCACAAATTCGTTAGTGAATAGATTAAAGAAGGAATAAAAACTTCTGAAAGGATCGGTGCTTTCAGAAGTTTGAATTGAGATTCTACAATCCTATTTTCCTCTGATTAATCTTATCCCTAAGACCGATAATCTTTTGGTGTCATCAAATTGATGGGAGTATTTGATAATCCATATCCCTAATATTTTTAATAACTTTTTTCGTTTGCCCCAATAGAATTTTATAAAAGGGTTTTGGGTCAGGAATTGTACGTAATAAAAGTCTCGAAGTTCATACGCTAGCGATGGATTATTAGAAGTTGTAATAAAAGAAATCGCATCTTGTATAGACAATTTTAAGTTGTAGAATTTTTTGGCTTTGTTAGAGGCATTTTGAGTAATGCTATTTTCTCTTATACGATAGAAATATAAATTCTTGTGGACACAGGAGATACGTGGATTACAGGCTAAAAATTTAGCTTGAAAACCGTTATCTTCATGCAAGACCCTACGATTAATAAATCTTAAATGGTTATTATTAATGAATCCAGTTTTAAAAAGTTTCCCACAGGAGATACAAGATACCTTACTTAAACAGGAAAAGTAATTTTTTTCAGTGACGTCAAGGCTGTCGTAATTTGCAACTAGCCAGTCATTTAGTTGGTTAAGGTAGTTATCTAGATTTACATTTTGATATTTTGTATCTAAGAAAGCGGTCGAGTCACAAAGAATAATATCAGCTTGTGAAGCAAAAGCTTTTTTTTCCAATTCTTCAATTGTATTTTCGCTTATGTAGTCATCAGAATCTAAGAAAAAAATAAACTCGCCTTTAGCTTTGTTAATACCTGTATTTCTAGCAACAGGTAAGCCTCGATTTTCATTATGTGTCAGAATTTTTATTCTGTTGTCTTTTTTTGCGTAGTCCTTAACGATTTCTATTGAGTTATCAGTTCCACAATCATCAACACATAAAATTTCAATGTTTTGATAAGTTTGGGCTATAACCGAGTCAAGACATTCTTTTATGTAATTCTCGACATTAAAAACAGGGACAATAATAGATACTAGTGGCAAATTGTTCAGCATATAACAAGAGTCAATATGTATTAAAACTTCTGTTCATTCAGAAAGAGTCAGGTTAACAACAGAAGTTATAGGGGGGTTGGAAACATCGATTGTATTATAAACTCTAAGTATTCTAGACGGAGGTTAGCTTATTCTTTGTGTCGTCATAAGTGCTAGGTATATCAATGGAACAGTTTTGCGAGACTAGACTGTCTCCTTACCTTAAAATAAAATGAAATAGAAAATCCGCCCTTAACCAAATGTCATAATGATAAATTATCAGTGGTTTTAACAATAAACGGCTGTGTTAGCAAGTAATTACATAGGGCGTATGATCACTGGGCTTTACCCACTTTCGTGGTGCCTTATCGATTTGAACCGATTGGATTTTAGTTTTCAAAGCATCACTAACCAAAATATGGTCAATACGAAGGCCATGATTTTTTTGAAATCCCAACATTCGATAATCCCACCAGGTGTAAAGGCCTTCGGGTTGATCAAACAAACGGAAAGAATCGCTTAAGCCAAGATTGAGTAAAGCTTGAAAGGCGCCGCGTTCGGCCGGAGAAACCAAAATATTGCCTTCCCATGCCTTGGGATTCCAGACATCACGATCATCAGGTGCAATGTTATAGTCACCAAATAGGGCCAACTGATTGTGCTTTTGTAGCTCATGCTTAACGAATGTTTGAAGTTTTGCTAACCACGCAAGTTTATAAGCATACTTGTCACAGCCTACTTCTGCGCCATTTGGGAAATAACCACAAATGGCTCGAATATCTCCCTGTGCAGTTTTAAAGGTACCTGCAATCAGGCGCTTTTGCTCATCAAGAAAATCGGGAAGATTCACTTGAATGTCTTGGGGGGCTTCCACGGTGTCTTGACGATAGAGAATAGCTACACCATTGTAGGTTTTTTGGCCCGCATAGATAGCACCGTATCCAGCATCCTTTAAAGCATCGACAGGGAAAACATCATCGGTCATTTTAAGTTCTTGTAAACACAAAAGATCCGTTTTTGTGGCTTCAAGCCATTCAAGTACGTGAGGTAAGCGAACTTTTAAAGAGTTGACGTTCCAAGTAGCTAACTTCATGTTGTTTTCCCTGTAATAGTGATTACTTCAAATCTTTAATGCCAGAATGACGCAAAAGTGCATCAATTTGAGGAGAGCGACCTCGGAAGGCGACAAAGGAGTCTAAAGCAGGACGAGAGCTGCCCACGGAGAGGACTTCGTCGAGCCATTTTTTACCCGTTTCAGGATTTAACACACCGGTTTCTTCAAATAAAGAGAATGCATCAGCACTCATGACTTCAGCCCACTTGTAACTATAGTAGCCAGCAGCATAGCCACCAGCAAAGATGTGGCTAAAGGAGTTGGGGAAACGGTTATACGCAGGTTGCTTGGTTACGGCAACGTGATCACGCACACGTTGTAAGAGTTCCAGGATGCTATCTTTTTTGGGGTCAAAGTCCGTATGAAGCAACATGTCGAAAAGACCGAATTCCAATTGACGAACCATTGCCATAGCACTTTGGAAATTCTTAGCGGCGATCATCTTGTCATAGAGATCGCGAGGCAAGGGGCGACCCGTTTCAACGTGAGCCGTGAGGTTTTGTAAAACCGTCCAATCCCATGCAAAGTTTTCCATGAATTGGCTAGGACACTCAACGGCGTCCCATTCAACCCCATTAATACCACTTGCAGCCGAGTCTTCAACACGAGTGAGCATATGGTGTAAACCGTGGCCAAACTCATGAAAGAGTGTCAAAACATCATCGTGCGTTAAAAGTGCAGGCTTGTTGCCTACGGGTTTAGCAAAGTTGCAGACGAGATAGGCAATGGGGGTTTGGAGTTTGCCGTCACGGCGATGACGCGTACGGTCATTGTCCATCCATGCACCACCGCGTTTGCTAGGACGAGCGTAAAGATCCATATAGAACTGAGCAATCTTTTCGCCTTGAGCATTCACAATACGGAAGAATTTCACGTCAGGATGCCAAAGGCTTGCTTGATCCTCTTCAATACGAATACCAAAGAGTTTATTGACTAAGCCGAAAAGGCCTTTAAAAACAGCTGGGAGCGTGAAGTATTGTTTAAGCTCTTGGTCAGAGAAGGCATAACGTTCTTCACGAAGCTTTTCACTTGCGTAGGGAAGGTCCCAGCTTTGAGGATCATCAATGCCTAATTTTTCTTTAGCAAATGCTTTAACTTCATTGATATCTTCTTCGGCTTGATGCAAGGTGCGTTGGGCTAAGTCCATCAAAAACTCAACGACTTCTTGAGGCGTTTTGGCCATTTTTGTTGCCAAAGACACTTCTCCGTAGTTTTTGTAACCTAATAGCTGAGCTTCTTTTTGGCGAAGTTCAAGGATTTGTGTCATCACATCGTTGTTGTTGAATTTTCCCTCGAAGTCAAGTTCTGAGGCACGCGTAACGTAAGCTTGGTAAAGCGTTTCGCGAAGTTGACGGTTTTGAGCATATTGCAAAACAGCTAAATAATGCGGCACTTGAAGGGTGATTTTGTAGCCCTCACGATTTTCAGCTTGAGCCGTTTCTTTAAAGGACTCAATATCATCGGCGGGAATTCCCTCTAAATGCTTCTTGTCATCAACCAATAAACCATAGGCATTGGTAGCATCTAATAGATTTTCAGAGAACTTTTGACTCATTTGGGCCAAGGCTTCTTTCACAGCCTTAAGTTCTGCTTTTTCTTTTGATGGTAAAAAGGCCCCGGCAAGCTTAAAGTCAATCAACTCTTCGTTGATGATTCGTTGACGGGTTGCGGATAGTTGTGAGAACGCTTCAGAAGTTTTAATCGCCTTGTACTTTTCAGACAAAGTACTTTGAGACAATTCAATCCAAAATTGTGTCACAAGGGGAAGGGCCTGATTATGGGCTTCACGCAGTTCTGGCGTGTCAACAACACTCATTAAATGAGAAACAACACCCCAAGCGCGAGACAGTGCCAACGTTTTTTCTTCTAATGGCTCAATGACATCTTGCCAGGTAGCAGGCGTTTGAGGATCGGTGACTTTGTTTAAGGCTTTTTTGGCCTCTTCAATAAGAGAAGTCATTCCAGGCACAACGTGTTCAGGGCGAACCGCAGCAAAGTCAACAAGATCGGTAATGTTTAATAACGGATTTGTCATGTCTTTTTCCTTCAAATAACCCCTCAATGATAGCTAAAGACCGTTAAAATTAGAGGTTTAAAACGTTAAATTCTTTTATCTGATCTGGTCTTATTCATGCAACCTCAGTTTGTACACCTTCGAATGCACTCTGAATTCTCCGTTACTGACAGTACAGTACGGTTAGATTCAGCTATTAAAGCCGTTAAAGATCAAGGCGTTGGCGCCTTAGGCTTGACGGACCTTAATAATATTTTTGGTGGATTGATTTTTTACACACATGCACGTAAAGCGGGTGTAAAGCCAATTTTGGGTTGTGACTTAGTTATCGAAAATGAGGCTGATCGTGATAAGCCATTTCGATTGGCCATTTTCTGTCAAAATAAGACCGGTTATCTTACTTTGTGTGAGTTGCTTTCTCGAGCATGGCTTAAAAATCAGTACATGGGCCGAGGAGAAACCAAACTTTCTTGGCTTTTGGAAAAAAATGACGGTTTGATTGTGACTTCGGGGGGACCTGAAGGGCAACTAGCGACACTATTACTTTCTGACAAGCAAGATGAGGCCTATGCATTGGCCCAAGAAATGAAGACCGCTTTTGGCGATCGCTTCTACTTAGAGTTACAGCGAGCTGGGCGCCCGAACGATGAAGCGGTTGTTCGTCATTTTGTGACATTGGCTGAAAGGTTTGATATTCCTGTCATTGCGACACATCCGATCCAATTTTTAAAGCCAGAGGATTTTAGTGCGCACGAAATTCGCGTCTGTATTGCTCGTGGGGAAGTGTTAGCGGACAAGAATCGTCAAAAAATCTATTCAAAGGATCAGTACTTAAAGTCAGCTGAAGAGATGATTGATCTCTTCTCTGATATTCCTGCTGCTATTGCCAACACAGTGGAGTTGGCAAAGCGTTGTAATTTGGAAAATGTTTTAAGTAAGCCTCAATTGCCACTTTTCCCAACGCCAGACGGCATGTCTTTGGATGATTACATCGATCAGCTGTCACGCGAAGGCCTTGAAGCCCGCTTGAGCTTTTTGTATCCAGATGAAGCTGAACGCAACGAGCAACGTCCCCGCTATATGGAGCGTCTGCAGTTTGAGTTGGACATTATTAAACGTATGGGTTTCCCAGGCTACTTCCTTATCGTGCAGGACTTTATTAACTGGTCTAAACGAAATGGGGTTGCGGTGGGGCCAGGCCGTGGTTCCGGTGCTGGTAGCTTAGTGGCCTACTCATTGCGCATCACGGATATGGACCCGTTGCGTTATGACTTACTTTTTGAACGTTTCTTAAATCCGGAACGTGTCTCCATGCCTGACTTTGATATTGACTTCTGTCAGTACAACCGCCAGCGAACGATTAATTACGTCAAAGAGCGTTATGGTGATGACGCTGTGAGCCAAATTGCAACCTTCGGTACGATGGGTGCAAAGGGGGTTGTTCGTGACGTAGGCCGTGTCTTAGGCTTGGGCTATGGTTTGTGCGACTCGGTTTCCCGTTTGATTCCAGCGTTACCAGGCAAAAGCGTGTCTTTGGCAGAAGCTATTGAAACAGTGCCGGATTTAAAGGATCTTATCGAAAAAGATGAAAATGTGAAGATGCTTGTTAATCAAGCGCTTCCATTAGAAGGTCTT
>Ed_p2__coassemble_885_pt1 | contig 29442 bp, 27 predicted proteins | sample Ed_p2__metabat2_low_PE_017 | metagenome-assembled genome bin Ed_p2
ACATATATTACTTATCAAAATACTTATATAAATAATATTTAACCCTTTGATAAATTATGATTTTTTAGATATTAAATCTCTTCGCAAATTCTGACTCACCCATTGATCTCATGACTGTCACATAAGGATTCTATTTTTTTCTTTTACATAGCAAAATTCATCTAGAAATAATGAATTGATATCATTTTTTATTTTTTTGTGAGGATTTTTCCTCATTGAAGTTTCCTTAGCGATTCAGGCAAAGTTTCGCACTCATCATCGCTTGCGCTTAGACATTTCTGGGCGATTGTGCGTTGATGTTTTTTAAGGAAAGAAATATGAAACTTTTAAAAACCGTTCTCCTTCTCGGTTCTTTGATGATTGCTGGTCCAGCCATTGCCGGAACAGACGGAACCGAGTTCCAGGATCTCTACACCATGGTCAAAGGTTGGACAAACGGCTACCTTGGTCGTTCGATCGCTCTGGTCTTTTTATTAATTGGTTTGGGCGTAGGTGTCGTTCGCGGCAGCATTATCTCTGCAGTTGGTTGTATCGCTGCAGCAATGTGCCTATTGATCGCCCCTTCTGTGATCGAAAGCATCATTTCTGCTGTCATCTAAGTAAGCCTGGGAAGCACCTTGTATGACAAATACTTCGGATTTTTGCCCTTTGGTTCGTGAATTAGACGCAAGTACCAAGTTTTTCATTTGGGACTTTGACATTGTCTGCGCCTTTTTTGCTGGACTCTCTATCGGCATTATGGTCGCTAGCCTCATGCTGGGTGCTCTTTTGGGTCTTATCTTTGCAAAAGGTTTAAGCCGACTCAAACAAGGGCGACACCCTGGTTTTGGCTTACACCTTTTGTATTGGCACTTGCCGTTACGCTTTTTTCGTCGTATGCCCTTGTCCCACCGTCGTCATTTCATCGGTTAATCATGTACGCCATTGAACTCATTACAGAAAATCGAGCTGCCAAACTCGGTTTAAAGCGAGCCACCTTAATCGCATTGGCTACCTCATTAGGCATCAATGTCGCTTTAAGTCTGACGCTTTTATTGCGAGATCAAAAGCTAACGACTGTTTTGCTTCCCATGAGTGCCACAACGCTCAATACGCCTGTCGAATTAACAAACTCAGAAGTGTCTGAAGAGTACCTTCTGTTAGTAGCGCGTGACTTTTTAGCCCTTTCGATGAATAACACGCCAGAGAACGTGGACTTTAATCGAACGATGCTTTTGAAAAACGTCCATCCTGCAAGCTTTGGTGAAATGGATGTTGTTTTAAAAGAAAAGGCGTTGGAACTTAAGCGCCTTCGTGCGAGCACCTTTTTTGTCGTCGATAGTGTTGACGTTAAACCCGAAGCCCTTTCGGTCATTTTTGAAGGGATGCGTTTGCACTACATCGGTGGAAAAGAAACTCAACGCATGAAAAAGCGCTTAGTGATGAAGTTACGACTTATTGCAGGACGCTTGTACCTCGAACGCTTACAAGAAGTGGACCTTCGCTCAAAGGCCAATCACGATGCAGCCATTTAAAAGATTGAAGTTTTCTCAATTTCAGTCTCTGAACTTCATTTATCCAACATTAAATTCACTGCCTCTCATGAAACCAGAAAATATGTCGCCTCACCAACTTGCCTTTTTCTTACTCGGTGCTCTGTCGCTTTTAACTCAGACAGCTGTTGCCGATCCCCTAAAAAGTGCTTTAACCATGCAAGAGCTTGGACTTCAAGAGACTTCTATTAATCAAGCAATCGAAAGCGTCAAAGAGGCCACAACGTCTGGCTCCTTTGTACGAACCCTTCCGACTTATGCCGTGAGTAACGCTGGTCCCAATCGTATCGCCATTGAGGGTGAAAAAATTGTGCAAGCGATTTTTGATCAAACACAATTGGAAGTTCAGACGGATGAAGTGTCGGGACAAATTTTTGTCATTCCTCGCTCCACTGCGCCTCAAGCCCTCTTTTTAACAACGGATAAAAATCAGACCTACTCTTTGACGATTTCGCCTCAAAAGACCACGAGTCAAGAAATCGTTCTTAAAGGCAAGTCTCGCAATACAGAAAATGACGAGGGTAATGTTACCCAATTAAAAACCACCCAGGGCCTCTCTTCCCTTGCCGTTGAGCGAGCTGATAGCTTTCCACTGGCCTTAAAAAACCTCACGATTGCCATGGCAAGAAATGAGTTACCCGAAGGATTTCGTGTCACCAATCGTTGTGGTGAAGCGTGTCTTCGTCAATACGAGTCTGAAAGCTATGTGGCTCAAGTTCTTCGTTATCAAAATCAAAGCCTTAAACCCGTGACACTCACGGAAAAGCTTTTCTATGAAAAAGGCGTTTTAGCTGTCGCTATTACTCAACCGTTTTTAAGAATCGGTGAAACAACCGCGGTTTACGTTATTCGACGAAAAGCCTCTTAAAACTTAATTTCGCTTTTATCCCATTGTATTGATGTTTTTAGGAACCTCTTTTGAGGTTTCTAAGGGCCTTTTTAACTCAAAAATATGAAAAACTCCGTTCGACTCCAACAGTGGTTACTGCTCACGGTGATCCTTGTGAGCATTATTGTGGTAGCGGTTCTTTTTGCGTATTTCACTCGAGAAAACGATGCAATACCACTAAAAGAAAAACCCACCACTCGCATCCAGATCAATGACTCTCGATTAGGTGAAGAGCACTTTGTCACCGCCTACGGCGCACAAATGCAGTCTTTACAAAAAGACATCCGTGACCTTCAATCCCAAGTTGCTCGACAAAAAGAAATGGATGAAAAGCGTCGTAAAAAAGACACCCTCTCAGAAGAGGGCACTTTAGCGCAAGAAGCCAATCTTGCTATGAACGCTTTTCAAGGCAGTGACTCTCAGCCTGCAGGCTATTCCGTCCCTGTTAATCGCACGAGCACTGCGGCTCCCCGCTTAGCGATTAAAAAGGTCTCTCTCGTTAAGCCGCAAGAAAGCAAAGTTGAAAAAGAGTCCTTGGAGAAAAACCGCACCCCACAAACCACAGGGGAAGAACTTCTCATTACAGGCACCTTTGTTAAAGCCCGTCTTTTAAATGGTGTGGATGCGCCCACTGGGGGTCAAGCCAACGGCAATCCCGTACCTCTTTTAATGGAACTCACGGAGGCTGCCATTCTTCCGAACCGCTTTCGATCCGATGTGAAAAAGTGTTTTGTCACCGCCAACGCCACGGGTGACTTATCAAGTGAACGTGTTTGGGTGCGACTTGATCGCCTCTCATGCCTAACGAAGAAAGGCATGGCTATTGACGTGAAACTCACAGGATACGTTGCTGGCGAAGACGGCAAAACCGGTATCAAAGCTCGTGTTGTAACGCGTTCTGGGCAAGCCATCGCTAATGCACTTTTAGTGGGCTCCTTATCGGGCTTGGGAAAAGCTGTGAGTTTAGCCGCACAAGAAACCACCACTCATGCTTCGGGCACCGTGACTAAATCCGTCACCAATCCTTGGCGAGCGGGACTGGGCGATGGAGTGCAAGATGCGCTCGGTCGCGTAGCGGACTATTACCTGAAACTTGCAGACAAGATTTTCCCTGTACTTGAAATCGATGCAGGTCGCACCGTGGACATTGTTATCACGCAAAGCGCACTCATCAAAACCGAAAAACCGCTTTTTTAATTGAAAAACACACCTTATGCCATTTAAGAACACCCTCTTAACGCTTTTCTTTGGGACCACTCTTATGAATTTTTCCATTACCGATGCTTTAGCTAATAACCCGTTGACGTCACACTTTCCTGAAATGCAGATGACAGCGGTAGAAAAGAAAGTGCTCACCAATTTGCAAGCCGCTTATCCGCATAACGGTGTGCGTTTTGTTAGAAAAAGCCCCGTACCCGGTTTATTTGAAGTGATTCTTTCTACAAGCGTCAATGTTGTTTACGTGGATGAAGCGCTTCTGGCAAAAACCACCATCAAAGGCGAAAACGACCCCGAAAAAGCCAACCTTTTTCGCTATTGGCTTTTTGGTGGCGTGATGTTTGACATGGTCGAACAAAAAGACCTCACACGCGACATGAAAGAGCTCGCACAAATGATTAATGTGAGTGCCTTACCTTTGAAAAATGCCATTGTTCGTGAAAAGGGAAACGCTACGCATACGCTTTTTGTCTTCACGGATCCTCTGTGCCCCTTTTGCGAAAAACTCGAAGCCGTTTTAGATACGCTTGACGATGTTCGTATTTATACGTTTCTAACGCCTATCGTGAGCTTGCATCCCAATGCTCGAGAAGTCGCAGCTCAAATCTACTGTGCTCCCAATCCCCAACAGGCCTTGGTGGATTTTATGGTGCACAAAAAAGCACTACCTCAAACGAAACCTCAATGCTCAACGCCTATTGCTGCTAATGAAAAACTCATGCGTGAGCTTGCGATTAAAGGTACTCCTACGCTTTTCTTTGCTGACGGTCATCGTGCCACCGGCCTTATGACACGAGACGCTTTAATGGAACGCATGAATCAAGCGCTAGAAACCCAGAAGCTTGCCCAAAAGCTCTCACAAACCTCACCGACTCAACACTAAGTATTAAGGCTATCCATGATGAATTTTAAGTTTAAGTCCTTCGTGCACCTTCTCTTAGGTAGCCCTTTGTTGCTCTCGGGTTGTGCCAATCTCACGGGATTGGAAAATGCGCAATCGGATTTTGGTTGTTCGATCGACATGCCCGCTCGCTGCCAATCGATTTCTGAGGTTTACCATGAAAAAGCCTCCTCATACCCCGTTGCAGACGCACAGCAGCGAGATCAATCGGAAATCACTGCGAACGCAAGACAAAAGCGCTCTCCTCATGAAATTGAAAAGCGCACTCTTTTGAAACCCGATCATGGCGAAACCTTTGTCGCTACCGATCCTATTGCGACTGATACGCCCCTAATGACACCTAAGCGTTTAGCCGAAGAAATCCTTGCCGTTTGGATAGCGCCATTCATTGATGAAGAAGGCGACCTGCACGACGCGCAACGTATTTACGTTACGGTCAAAAAAGCATCATGGTCACCCGAAGCGTTAATCAATAGCGAGATGGTTTCAAACATGGCTTCAAAGTCACACTGGTTAAAGCCCTTGGCTGACGACAAAGCCAAACGTCAACGTTAATCTGAAAGGGACTTCTCGTGCCACATTCACTTTTTTCAAAATCCTTTAAAACGCTACCCAAAGCTCAGCGCCTTTGTCGTCAGTTACGTCTGCACAGCAAACGCGCTTTCCGTGCTACACAGAAGAATTTAGGGATAGAAGAAAACTCTCATTTCCTACAGTCTCACCGCGTTCGTATCGATCGTTTCGGCTCGCTTTTACCCTTTGGTAAAGAGCTCTCCGACAGTATTTTTTCAATTGTTGAAAGCGAAGGTGATTCCTTAGAGGCTCTTGGCTATGTATTAGAGATAAGCCCACAAACGGGTGCGAGCATGGAATTAGCGCACCACTTAGAAAGCCTCATCAGTAGTGATTTGCCCAGTGGCACTGGCCTACAAGTCTCTCTTTTTGCCTCCCCTGACATCGATTGGGCGAGCAAAGCCTATTGCTATAGTCGTACTCCCGCTTGCGTTGCTTCGGAAGAGTTAATCTCTCAAGCACAAGTGTTGGAGTCATTGGCAACGCACCGAGCACGTTTTCTTCAATCTGGTACTCACCAAGACCTCGTTACCGGTGAGCCTTTTCGCATCCGACACTTTCGTGCTTGGATCTCTGTAACGATCCCAGTGAAAAATCATTCCTCTGACCTTTTTGTACAAATACAAAAGGTGAAAACGCTGCGTACACGACATATCGCCACGCTAAAAACCTTTCATTTGTATGCCTTTACGTGGAACGCCAATACTCTGCGCAGAACCCTTGGTCACTTTGTAAATCCACAAAAGTTCTTTTTAGGAACGAAAATCGACGCATTTCATGAGCTCGATCACAGCAGCGCCAATCCCCACGATCGACTTGCCGATCAAGTGGTGGCTCGTGACACTCAAATCAAAATCCTTGAAAACGGTATTCGTTTTGAGAGCAACTCAAAAAACGGCGAAAGTGTCTGCGCTATCGGTTTATCCGTACAGGGCTACCCTTCTGACTATGCCCTGCCTTTAGTGCAAACGTGGTTAGGAAGCGACAAGGAAAATATTCCCTGTCCCTTTGTTTTCACCACAGCGATTCACTTTCCTGATTATGAAAAAACGAAGTCGCATGCCAATCTTATGGCCGCTCGCAGTAAGCAAATCGCCGCTAGCGAAGTTGCTCATTATCTACCGAGCCTTAAAAAACGCGCCCAAGACTATGAAGTGGTCACGGAAGAGTACGCTAAAAATGGCGCTTTAGTACAAGTCGTTCATCAAGCCTTACTTTTTGCGCCAACGGGTTCTGAGCCTCAAGCCATTGAAGCCATGCGCTCTGTCATGAAAAGCGCTCACTTGGAAGTGACGGAAGACCGTTGCATGCACCTGCAAGCGTTTTTGGCGAGCCTTCCGATGACACTCACCACTACATTTGCAAGCGACATTAAGCTTGCTCGCCGTTTTACCACCAAAACGCTCACAAGTCTTTGTCATATGGTGCCGATTCTTGCTGAATTTACGGGCTCTGGAGCTCGCGACAATGAAGAAAGCCTTACGCCCCTTTTGCTTCTCAATGGCCGCCATGGGCAAATCACCCCTATTGACCCATTTGCCAATAGCGGCAACTTCAACGCCATCATCGTAGGCTCCTCTGGTTCCGGTAAAAGCGCTCTTACCAATGACTTAATTACTGGCAATTTAGGTACCGGTGGCAAAACCTACGTGATTGATGTTGGAGGCTCTTACAGAAAGCTCTCTCATTTGCTCGGTGGGCAATGGATTGAGTACACGAAAGACCAATACTTGGTCATTAATCCTTTTGAGTTGGTTCGCGATATCTCCGACGATATGGGTTACTTAATGCCCATTTTGGTCGAAATGGTCTCTCCGAACGAGAACTTATGTGACTATTCATACAGTGTCTTGCGAGATCATGCTGCGTACATCCTGCGACAAGCTCACGAAGAGAAGCGTTTAGCTCAAATTGACGATTTGGTTGAAAGCCTTCAACGAGGTATTAGAAACCCATTGATCGAAAACACGGAGACGAACGAACCTGATCAACGCATATTGGATTTGGCGACACAATTGTCAGCCTTTGCAAGTAACGGCCTCTACGGTCACTACTTCACCGGCCACAGCACCGTGAACTTTACCTCCAACTTTATGGTCTTGGAGTTAGAAGGGTTAAAGAGTCGCAAGAACTTACAAAGCGTTGTGCTTCTTTGCTTGATTTTTTTGATTTATCAAGAATTAAACAATGGTGATTTGACCCAACCGAAAATGGTTGTCATTGATGAAGCTTGGGACTTATTGTCACATAAACACGCAGAAAAATTTATCGAAACCGGTTACCGTCGTGCCCGTAAACAAAATGCCTCTTTTATCACTATCACTCAATCCTTTGCGGACTACTACCAAAATGATACGGCGTTAGCAGCATTAGCCAATGCGGACCTTCGTTTCATTTTGCGTCAAAAACCCGATTCCATTGATTTTCTCGAAAAAGAAAAAAAGATCTCTTTAACTCCTTGGGAAATACGAGCGATTAAATCGCTTCGCTTAAAAGAAGAAGCCTATGCCGAGTGCCCTTTTATGAGCCCGGATACCCCATCGGCCGTCTTACAAATTCGATTTGATGCGTTCTCGCGCCTCTTGTACTCCACGAAAGCTTCAGATATGGCTCGTATTCAAACCCTCATGCAAAAGGGTTTCAGTCTCCAAGACGCGATTTTAGAAATTATCCGAAGTCAACAAAAGGCTTAAAGGAAGTCACTGATGACCGATTTCAATCGTTTATTTAATGACCACACCGATCACGAGGATTTTGCCATTGATACGCCTGAACCACCAGGCGCGCATTGGTTTGAAGTGACCAACCCCTTTGCTGACAAAGTCGCTAAACGCGTGGGCCCCAAACGCTCAATGCAAACTCCTGCGCAAAAAAATGCCCAACGTCGTGAAAGTCGCCGGCAGGCTAAAGCCTCACCTTATGTTCAAGTGAGTCTTCAACACGATCGTGATTACCAAAAGAAACTTAAAGCCATCCTTAAAGGATAAAACCCGATGACGACCATCTCTACTCTAAAAAACACCTTCAAGTTAAGCCTTCACTTGAAGAAAATGCTGCGTTTTCCCCTCTTTTGGGTGACACTTCTCAACCTTTGCTTGAGTTTAACGGCACTTTATTGCGCAAAATCGAGCGTTTCTCCTCGTTTTGCTGTCGTCGATACTCAAGCAGTGCTTGAAAGTCAGAAGGTGCTTTGGCTTCGTGACCTCAATGCTGCCGGTCAAACACAAGCGGCTTATCAAGCGTTTCTTGAAGCTTCTAACCACTTCCCTGAAAAACTTCAAAAGGCGCTTTCAGCTCTGCACGACAAGCATCACGCCACCCTTGTCACGAAAGGCGTCTTAGCACAAGAAGCTGAAGTCCTTGACTTAACCCCAGAGCTTTTTACCCTCATGGGCATTGAACCTCAAGCGACTCGCCAAGCTCATGAAGCGCTGCGAAAAAGTCTTTTTCAACGCGAGCGTCATTAATCAGAAACGGTATTGACCACGAACATGAATCTGACTTACTACAAACAAAATGCGCTTTGCCTAAAAAGCGCTTTAATCAAGCTAGCTAAAACGCACGGTTTGACGCTTTTGCTTGCCATAGCCTTTCTTTTAACGATTACCCATCGCTATCAGTTGGCACTTAATTTGACCGAAAGCCTTCCGCAGACTCTTTTTTTAATCGATAAAGAAGACCATGCTTTGGCTCGCAACGACTATTTTGCTTTTCGTTGGACTCAAGGCGGCCCCATTCCCAACGGCATTATTGTGGTTAAGCAAGTTAAAGGCGTCACCGGTGACATTGTTGGTCAACGCATCATTGATAAAAACGCTTATATCACAATCAATGATGAGCCCGTTGCCAAACTCAAAGCCCGTGCCCGAAACGGTGACGTTCTTGTTCCCATCAGTCCCACCCAGCTCACCCGTGGGGAGTTCTTTGCCTATGCGCCCCACCCCGATAGCCTCGATAGTCGCTATGCCTTAACAGGTGTTATTAAAGCCTCCCAAATCGTGGGACGCGCCTATCCCCTTTTCTAATTCAAAGTCTCTTTGGAAATTTCATTCAATGCGAGTCGTCCTTTTATTTCTTTTGATTTGTCACTTGAGCATCAGTCCCTTATGGGTGAGTGCACAAACGAGCAATCCGTCTAACGTTGAAAGCGACGTGTTGGGTCCGCTTTACCCAATCGTTGAGCCTAATTTACTCACGATGCTTGAAAAGCATGCGCAAGAATCCACGACCGACACGCAATCTCGCTTTCATGAAGTGCGCCGCAAGCTTGAAAATTGGTCGAATCACCCCATTGGTCAAGCCCTTCCCGTGGCGACCCAATACGTTCGAAAGCAATACCCCACTTATGAATCCGTCAAACACTATCTCCCCGAAGACTATCGACGTGACTGGCTTTTTATCGATACACAGGATCAAATGCAGCTCAAGCTCGCAAAGCACTTTCTTCAAAATTGCTCTCGCACCGATCGTTGTCGCATTATCGTCGTTCATGGGGAACTCAAAGCCATGCGCGAACGCTTAAAAACCCCTCTTTGGTTTGATCAAGGAGCAAAACTCACAAAGCAACTGCACATTACGCACGTCCCCACCTTGGTGACATTAACGCGTGAAGCTATCGTCACTCATGCTGCCCACGTCAAAAACTTTCCATTAGAGAAGGCGCTCGCATCATGAGTTGCCGTTTTCATCGCTTCTTAAAAGTACTGAGAATCGCTTGTCTGACGGGACTCTCGAGCCTCTTCTCTATGCAATGTTTTGCTAACGAGAGTTGCCACGGTCGGATCTCCAACCCCGTAACCGACGTCTGTTGGGACTGCGTTTTCCCCATCACCCTTGGCAACAACGTGAGTCTTTCTAACAGTACCTTCACGGATGTTAAAACCGATGCCGATCCCTTTTGTGCCTGCGCTGGAAAAGCGTCCGTCACCCTGGGACTGAATATTGGATTTTGGGAGCCGATTCGATCCATTGAAATTGTGCGTCGTCCGTTTTGCTTTCCCTCTTTAGGTGGAATGCAACTGACTGACGCTCACTGGGCACCAGCGCATGGCAGAACCCCATCGTCTAAAGTGAGAGGTCATCGAACGAGTTTTTACCAAGTGCATTGGTACCACACGCCGTGGCTTTATCTTCTCGAAATTCTTTTAGATACCAGGTGTCTTGAACAATCCCCTTGGGATCTCGCTTACATGACGGAGCTTGATCCCTTGTGGGATGACGCACTCACCAGTTTTCTTCTTAATCCCGATGTGTCGCTCTTTGCCAATCCTGTGGCTATCGGTGCTTGTGCGATGGATTGCGTTGCCGCAACCTCCCACTTACCCATCAATAGCCTTTATTGGTGCGGTGGTTGTGCGGGCTCACTTTTTCCGCTTACCGGTTGGGTTGCTAGCCACATTACCGATGAGCAGGCTTTTAGCCTTTTAATTCAACGCTTCACCCTCAAAATGCATCGCGAAGGTCTCCTTTGGCGCCAATGGGGTAAAGATGGACAGTGCGCTGCTCAACTGGAGTGGACCATGAGTAAAGACGTCTACCGCACGCAAATGCTTTGGCCTTCACGCCAAACGCAAAACCGTTGCTGCCGACCTTTCGGTGAAGAAACCGCCACATTTGCCATCGGTGGCACAACACCTCCTGTAACCGGTGAAGATGGTGCCTACCTCATTTGGCGTCGTCGAGACTGCTGCCAAGGCATGAATTTAGGAGAACTCAAGTGATACATCCCCTTAAAACCTGTGTTGCCCTGATGTTTGCGCTTTTGACTTTCGGTGCAAGCGCTCAAAGCATGGATAGCATCGTCGACATTAATAAGGAGGTTCGCCAAGCCCAAGCCCTTTTAGATACCCTCTCAACTTCGCCAACAGCTGACTGGGATATTTTCGTTGCGATCTCTAAAAGCATCCCCAAAAGTTCACTCGAGCGTCTTTCGCAAGATGCAGCGATAGCTAACCTTCCCTTGGTGCTTCAAGGTGTTGGCATTGAACCTCCTGCTCAAGAGCAAAAAGGTACGATGCTAGAAACCTACGGCAAACATTGGGTAGCTCGCCACCTAGAAGACTGGACCTTTGTCACGCAAAAAGGTGCCACGCTTCAAATCGATCCCGTGCGTTTTACAAAGGCACGCATCTTCGATGTGCCACAAGTGATTCTAATGAAGCGCTGCAATCAAGGCGCAAGCTGCGACACGACACCACTTGTTTTTCGAGCTCGAGGTGATGTCACACTTGACTACGCTATCAATGAGCTTAGAAAAACGCTTAGCGAGCAACCAAATACCTTGTCAGAAAAAGACCAAGCCTCGGCCTTAAAGCTCTTAGAGGTGCTCTGCCATCGTCTTGAAGGGAAAGCGTCATGAGTAAAGTCGCGTATTTTTTAAGTGGCTGGCTCATCTTCTCTTCCACCCCACAAGCATTAACTCTTCAAGAAGCCGCCCAGGCTGCACAAAGTGTCGCAACGCCTTCCTATGGCGAGATCCTCACGCATGAAAAACGTGTTGAGACCTTACCCCCTGATGCTATTGGCAATACAAGCGAATTAGAAAAACTCAAGGGTAATGACGGCATGGGCGACATCCTCACGCCCGCCACGAATAAAACCAATGCTTGCCTCAAAGCGGGTAACCCCGAATGCTTGGCCATTCAAGTCGTTAAAAAGAACGCTGCAATAGCACCCGATTTAGACCCGGGTTTTGTCGACGACATTCATAAGGGCTATCAAGACATTATTGGTAATGCCAATGACATTACAGAGGGGGGTAGCGACATCGTTTCTTCTGAAATTCACTGTGAAACGGTTGAAACAGTCATTCCCGGTCGCTCCGAAATTGAAGTCTGTGATGAGGGCACTGGCACAACATCGCTTACCTGCACCCAAGGGTGGGAAATGAGTGAAAAACTCAACATCCTCTATCACTGTGCCTTGCAGTCAACCAGTAGCAGCCAAGTCTGCACCATCGAACGCAAAGTGCACTCGCACGTTGATGTGATTGCTTCGTGCCTTGCAACACCCGCTCAAGTTGATAGTCAAAGCTGTCGCTTTTATAACGATGCCGACATTGATGTGGCGTTTCCCTATCAATGCCAAATCAAAGAAAGTGCCACCAAAGCCCAAACGTGCATTAAAACGCTTTCGGTTGAAGTGATTCCCGCCTGTGATACGACTTTTATCTCCAACACCTCCATGAAAGTGTTTAAGGAAGTCGGTTACAACGCATCTACGCGCTACCAGAGTTTGCGCGTTGAACAATCGTGCGCAGACACGTTTAAACCGATTCGTATCCGTTTTGGCTCTCGCACCGTTGGACAATTTAGTGAAATTCCACAGACTGTGAATCTCACCTACATTCTTAATTTTGTTGCCACTATCGTTAAAGATGGCAACGGCTACCTCATCACTTTAACCAATGTCGATCAAGGTCAAGGCACTCGCACCATCCAAACTCGCCACCCCATTTTGAGTAAACAAATTCAAGAGATCGATCACTTCAAGGAGACGTGCCAATGAAAGCGCTCCCCTTGTGCCTAATTTGCTCTGCGATTCTGGTTCAAACATTAGTGAACACCGCTAAAGCCTCCTCTTGTACAGTAACAGAATCGCTCTGCACGCAAGGCCCTGAAACACGTCTTATCAATAACGTTCTTGTTTATCGAGATTGTTGGCAATGGCAAGAAAAAAAGACCTGCACAGAGGGCGACAACCAAAACTTCTGTGCACCGCTTGAAGCTACAGCAACATGCAAAGAAAAAAGCAGTATTTGCTCTGAGAACCTTTTGCCTGGAAGCTGCGCAGTCACCACGAAAACCTTTCTCTGTGAGGATAAGCTTGATACGTTGCCCGCTGAAGTCACCCCTTTAGCGCCCGACATCCAAGTCACCGATCACTGGGTTTTAAAGGGTGATTGCACCATGGCTGAAACGTGTACAGCACCGGTTGAAATTTGTACTCGGCCTGATGAAGTACGCGTGATTGAAGGCATCTCTGTTACCTTAGCCTGTGGTGAAAAAGAAAAAAGTGCTCAGTGCGAAACCGTACCGGCCAACCCGTCTTGCACACTTTTAGAAAACGTTGGATGCAAGAAAGACTCTGCATCGTCTGAGCCCCTTGCCAAGTACGAAGAGCGGTTTGCCTGCCATGAAAAAACGCCTCTTCCCGTGCATCCCGATATTCATATCGTGGATAAGCGCTCTGTTCTCGATCGTATTGAAATCCTTCAAAACACTTGCGACAGCACTTTAGGGTGTGAAATCGAGACGTCGACCTGTTTAGAAAATGACAAAGCCTTTCCTAATGTTTGTCTCAAAGAAGAGCAATTAAAGGTTTGTCATGGCTCGACAGACCCTCGCTCTTGTGATGCACTTGTCGCATTAGGTTGCAAAGAAGAAAAACCAGCTCCCAATGATCGCCTCTTAGCCTTTCGTTGCGAAAGTGAACTCTCACCGCTTCCCAGTCACATAACGGAAGTGGATCGTGAGTCCATTTATACCGATATGACAGAAACCAATACCTGCCCTGTCACATCGGCTTCAGAACATCACCCAATGGATACTTTCTCAATGACAAGCAAAGCTAGCTGTCAAGAAGCTCAAAAAGTCTGCCTCGAAGGTCCCGAAACACGTATCGTCAATGGCCAACCCATCTACAAAGACTGTTGGCGCTACGAAGTTCGTCTCGTGTGCGAAAACGATCAAAACTTAAGTACCTGTGAAGCTCTTGAAAACGATAAAAATTGCCAATGGATAAGCTCCACGTGTTTATCCATGAAGCCCGATGGAACGTGTGATTGGTCCACGAAAACCTACTCTTGCATCGTAACGCCAGATCAAACCGTTTCTGAGGAGCGGTGCACTCAAACCGTCTGTCAATTTGGCCTATGCACTGGTAAAGACGACGCCCCCAATACGCAATTAGGCGATACGCTCACGAAGCTTGAGCTTGCCCGTCAAGCGGCCGTTTACGGTGACTATGAGAACTTGCGCTTTTTCTCTGGCGAAGCCAACACCTGTCGCAATAAATTAGGAGGTGTCTCCTGCTGTCGTGGCAAAGTTCGTGGCAACACCACCAATAGCGCCAAACTCAATGCCTCCTACATCTTTGCAAAAGACGTGGCTCAAGAAACCATCAAAACCTTGGGCTCGGCCTTTGTCAACGACGTCTTAGCCAATCATGATGAGCTTGCTCAAATCATGACAAAGCTCTACGGGGAGGCTTCCGCAGGTGCCTACTCCCCCAATCTCTCTTACTACGGATTATCGGTTTCCTATGGCGCAAACGGCCTTTCCTTTAACTTTAGTCCAACGACCTTTTTTGCCATGATTGCCCTGGAGGTTGCCACTGACTATCTGTCTTGCACGCAAGAAGAGCAAGCCTTGCAACTCAAACGCGGCTCTGACCTTTGCCACTACATTGGTAGCACCTGCATCGAATATAACCTCGGGCGCTGCCAAACCAAAACAGAAGTGCACTGTTGCTTTAATTCTGGCTTAGCGCGTCTTGTTCAAGAAGCCGCTCACGAGCAACTCGGGCTTTCTTGGGGAACCCCTTCAGCACCCTCTTGCACGGGGCTTTCCGCTCATGAGTTTGCCCAAGTCGATTTGGGCAAAGTGAATTTAGACGAACTCTTAGCCGTCATGAGTCAAAGCGCAAAAACGCCTGACGTTCACCGCGTCAAGATTCGTGCTCAAAAGCGCCAATCCACCATTGATCCTAACCACCCCTACGCCCCAATGCCAACGAAAGACGGTGTTTGCACGGGTAATGCTTGCTAGAGCCATAAAACATGAAAATTAAACTCATCACTTCTTTCATCCTCTCAGTCTTCGTAACGCCTCTTGGCGCTCAGGCTCAATCCAATGGGACGACCTTTTGGGACGAAGATGTCTGGACGCTTCAAGAGCGAGGCTTTTTATATTACGGTCCAGACAAAATTGAAAATTTGGCCTCAAAAGATCGCAATTTAAATGACCTTCTGACGGTGGAGGCATTAAAAAACGAGGCTCAAGCAAGGCTCAATCGCGCCATCATGCAACCCAATGATGAAACGCTTAGAAGCTACCTTGAAGTCAATCACTTCATGCTTGAAAAGTCCAACAAGTTTGCTCAAACGTGGCAACGAACCCTTTGGAGCCTACCTCAGTACGATGCCACGGTCACACATCCCAATGCCAACTTCGCTCAAGTCGCGTTAAAAGAAAAGCGTCAAGACGATTTAGAAAAAGAATTAAAGGCAATCTCCCGTCGTGTGGCCCTCTTTTTTGTCGTTCAAAAGGATTGCTCCTTTTGCGAAATCATGGCACCTGTGGCGAGCTTTTTAGAAAAAACGCATGGCATTAAAACCCTTGCTGTGTATTTGGGGCATCAAGCACCGTTAGCTTGGCCTCAAGCACTGCCCGACAATGGTGTTCTTGCAAGATTGCAAAAAACGACTCACACCACCATTACACAAACCCCTGCCATTTTCGCTGTGTCACAAACGGGAGAAGCTCGCCTTATCGCTTCGGGCGCCATCTCTGCTCAAGAATTGGCCCAACGACTCGTGGTGACAGCAAAAACCCTTCATTAACTCTCATATCAAAACAATAGTAAGACAATGATAAAAAAAGCCTTTTTTATTGGATATATCGGTATGGGCCTAGGACTCTCATCTCCAGCTCAAGCTCACTTTATTGAGGATTTTTACCACTCTGCTGCCACGCAAGGAAATGTCACGGCGGCAGGCATTCATGAAACCGCGGGACTGAAAGTGGTCACAGGAGGTGGCTATGTTTATAAAGCCCCTCGAAATGACTTCACTCCTTTTCACTTTTCGCCTCCTAAACTCTCCGCGGGCTGCGGTGGGATTGACCTCTTTATGGGGGCCTTTAGCATTCCCAGTAAAGAAGAGTTCGTCAATTACTTAAAAGCCATTGGCTCATCGTTACCCGGCCTTGCTTTTCAGTTGGCCCTGCAAACGCTATCACCGGACCTATCGGAACAAGTCACGAGTTTCCGAGACCTTATTCGAGAGTATGGTGCGCGCTTTCAAGACTCGTGCACGGCTGCTCAAACGCTTTTAGATATGTCGGGGGCCCAAGGCTACATGGAGAAACTCAAGTACTCCACGGCCAATAGCCTTCGCGAACGAGGCATTGTGAGTGACGCCTTTGAAGCCTCTGAGCGCACAAAAACGCATGGTGGAACACTTTTTGACTATGCGCCTACTCATAAAGATACGGGCAACAACGTGGTGGATGCTCCCCAAATAAACCTCACTTGGGCGCTTCTTAATGGTGGAACGCTCACCTCTCGCTATCCGAAAGAGTTGCGTGAAGTCATGATGACATTGGTAGGCACGACCATTTACGTGAAAACCGGTGAAGGAGCGGATGCCGTAGCGCAATCTCGCTTAATCATGGGCGAAGACATTGCAATGCAGTTGTTGGGCGACATTGATAGCGTGAATTTAACGCGAGCTCACCGCCTATCGTGCTCTGCCAATGACCCACAATGCTTAGCACCAACACGCGTTGTCATGGATGACATCAATCTCACCTATGAAATGTGGCAAGCCGCCAAGCGCTACCAAAGTGCCCTTTTGCAGCGTAACCCCTCCTTAGTAGACGATGAAGACGTCTTGCTATTGGGTTCGGTCTCCACGATTCCGCTCATTACCATCATCAATACCATCACGAGCCGCCGTTACATGGGCTTTGCTGACGACATTTTGCGAGTCTACGTTGAAGCGGCTGCCTTTGAAGCCATCGTTCGAGCGCTTGAACAACTCACCGTTGACATTGAAAGAACCGTCACCGCCTCCAGTGCCTCAACAGTCTCAAGCCTTAATGAAAAGCATGCTCAAAACCTCATTGCTCGTGTGCACAAAGTACGCAATGATCTAACGCAGCGTGCTGACAAGATCTATCAGCAAATGGCTCGCACGCACTCCTTTATCGAACAAATTGAACACATTGAACGCAGTCTTTTAGGCAACGCTGCCTACCAAATGAGTGAACGTTTAAGCCTCACATTAGGGAAATAAATATGACTTTTGAATTTTTTGCCTATTGGAACGGCGCTCAAATCCGAGATCTCCTAGAAGCCATGGTCGCCATTGTCGGTACCGGTGACTTTATTGGTCTTATGCAATCTGTCGCCTTAGCGGGGTTTCTATCGGTGATCACTGTCTGTGCGCTTCGCTATCGAGGTCTTGAAGTGATGAGTTTTTTCATCGCCGTCCTTCTTTTTTACACCGTTACGATTGTCCCCAAAGCCACTGTTGTCGTCCGAGACGACCGGGCGGCTCAAGTCTATCCTGTCGATCACGTGCCTTTAGGATTAGCTTTTCTTGCAAGCACAACCTCTCACGTTGGCCATTGGCTCACCGAAAGTTTTGAATCCGCCTTTTCAAGCGCTGATGCCGATCGCTTCTCGCGCTTTGGCATGGTCTTTCCACAACGAGCACTCAACGCTCTTTTGGCAGCTGGCCCCGTCACGCCTCAAGGGCGACTCTTGGTCTCAGGCTTTAACCGTCACTGCGTTGTTCCAGAACTCATTGATTATCCGGAGAAGCTTAACGCCATCGTTGAAAGTGGCAACCTCTGGCAAACCCTTTCAACAAAAGGCTGGGTCAACCCAGCTCGTCGCACACCTGGCCTTGATGGGTTTTGGATCACGTGTGACGTGGCTGTCACCACCATTGAAAACTACCTCAATCACACTGAGCTACCCGCCATCGAAAGGCAACTTGCGATGAAGCTGGTTCCGGATCACTTAGATCCCAGCACGGTCGTTGCCTCTGCTCTACCTCAAGCAGAAAGCATTTTATTGGGCTTATCGCAAACGCTTTCCAATTCCATTAAGCATTCGGTGTTTCTTAATACTCTCGATGAGGATCTCGCAAGCGTAGCGGCGCTATCTAATAACCCACTGGCGGTTGCAACGAAACTAGCGAAAGCTCAAGGCAATTTAGCCAGTGAACTTAACTATCGCACCATGTCGCAAATCGCCCAAGACACACTACCCAAAGTACGTAATGCTTTGCAATTTGTGATTCTGGCGGCCTTCCCTTTGATTCTCGTCATGGTGGTTGCCACAGGTCACATGGCTGCCTCCATCTTACGAAACTACCTCACTCTTTTGATTTGGATTGAGTTATGGGCACCCATTTCTGCCGTCATTAACTACTTGATGATTCATGTTGATGCGCATCCTATGAATCAAATCGTTGCGCAATACGGCGCTAACTCCATGATGGCAGCCACCTTGATTCGAGAAATGGGGGCAAGTTCCCAAGCGATTGCGGGTTATCTGATGATTTTGGCACCCGTCATTGCTTTTGCGATCGCCAAGGGCTCTGACATTGCAAGTGCTCAAATGGTGGGATCCATGATGGCTCCTGCACAAAGCGCCGCACAATCTCAAGGCGCCACCCTAGCTCAAGGCAATATCAGTTTAGGCAATAGCACTTGGGGCAATGTCTCTTCCAATAACATTCAGGGCAATAAGTCCGACTTGTCCACCTCATTGATGGATAGCTCCGTTTTGAGAACAGCTTCTGCTTACGGTTCTGTGACTCGCACTGGCGATGGACTGGTTACAGGCATGACGGCCACGGACATTTCAACCGGTGTCTCCAGTTCAGTCGGTCTGGGTGAGCAACAAAATTCTAGCACCCATTCCAGTCACTCCAACAGCATGAGTTATAGCGATGCTATCGGTGGTTTACGTCAATTCATGACGCAAACGCAGGATAAATCGATGGCAAGTTTCGCCGATCAACTCAATACAGCGATCATGAAGCATCAAGGGCTATCAGAACAAAGTTCAGAGAGCACTTCACAAAGCCAATCGTTAAGCACGACTCGCACGAGTTCCTTAGAAGGAACACTTTCAAACTCCGAACAAGTGGCCTTTAAGTCGCACCTTTTAGGCAGTGGTTTAGTCAATATCAAACCCGAAAACAACAGCACAACCTCGGCCCTTCGCACTACGCTATCGGACGCAACACCTTCAACCACTTATCAAGCAACGAAGTCAATATTCTCTAACCCCCTTAAAGAAGAGCTAGCTCAACCCCATGACTTTAAAGGAGGCGCTCATGCAGAACTATCCATTCGCACGGGGCAACAACTCATTGATACAGTGACACAGCAATCAGGAACTCAAAACCAAGCGCAAAGACAACAGGCCTATCAAACCCTTTTGTCTGCGACACGGCAAATTGCAGCAAGCACTCAAGATAGTGCCATCCGACAAGCCGCCAATTCCTTTGAAGCGCAACTGACCTCTGCTTATCAAATGGCTTCAAACGTCGCTTTCAATCAAACAGCAAGCACGTCTGCTGCTACACAAGTGGGCCAAGTCAGCCAACAAGACATTCGTACACTCATGAATGCCAACCCGGAAGCCCTGCATAAAGCCATTGAAACATTTGGTACTGCCGAAAAAGCGCAAGCCGCACTTTTTCATAGTGCAGCCGCTCGTAGTGCCTTTGCTCAACAGCTGCAAAACGATCAAGTCCACCAGCCCTATCAGCCGACAAAACCTAATCCCTTGTCACTGTCTGATGTTGATGCAATAGCAAGTCAGCATAAAGATACGTTTAAACGAGAACTCACAGGGCACTTTGAGCAAGCACAAAGTGCTCACCAACACGAAGCTTTCGCTAACCAAATACATGCCATCGATCGTCTAGTAGGCCATGAGTTGCCGACTCAGGCAGTTAAAAACATCAGAGAGAAAGCTAGCCATCGTATATCAACAGAAGTACTAAAAAAAGAGGAAGCATTAACTCAAGATCGAGGCAATGTTTTAGCGGCTGCTGCGCTTTATAACGAAAAGCAAAAAGGCATATCAACGGTTATCAGTAATGCCCTGATGGGAGGATTGACTTATTCATCGCCCGAAAACTATTCCAATGCACTGCAAGAAAAAGCTCAAGCGTCGCCTGCGAACGCACAGTCACTTCAAAAACTTGGAGAACAGAGCGCTCCAATTCGCATTGAGGACTTTGAAAAAGCTTTCCAAAGTCCTCCTAAAGAAGAAATGAGCGCCCCTACCAATAACGACGACCACGTATTTTCCAAGAAGGAGTAGTCATATAGGAACCAAACTTTTCGGCAACCAATAAGAAAGGTTCGCCGAAAAGTAAGTAAAGCGTCGCAAACGCCTCACGCCAAGTGATCTTGGTATTCAAAATCGCATTGACATACGGATCCTCATGCACGGGAGGTACGGTCAAAAAGGTAATGACTCGACGCTTTAAAACATTGAATTGACTCAAAATGGACATGATGAACTCTTTAAAAAAACGTATTAACCAATATCAACTAACGGGCCCAAAAGTTGACTGACTTGTCATCATCTTAAAGAACGGGGCCGCATTTTTTCCAATGAATTTTTTCTATCAAAATCAATGATCTCTTTCATACAGCCTATGAGCTTCATTGATTAAAAATTGTGCAATCAAGGATTTTTAAAAATGGCGAAAATTTCTAAATTTGGCATGCATACCGCGTATTTACTGGGTTTTGAGCGAATTGCTGATGTTAGAGGTATAACTTCCCTATTGAGCCTCTTCGAAAATGCAATGATCCTCTCGGGCATTTACTTGCAAATTCGCCCTAATCGACATGCTTACATTGGTAAAACCAGTAATCTCATTCGTCGCTTTGAGAGGCACTTACAAAACGGTATTGTGATAGAAGAACTGGCTTTTATGCCACTACAACTAAAGTCTTTAGATAAGAAAGAAAAAGAGATCATTGCCAAAGCTGAACGCTATGGCATTGAGCTTGATAATTTATTGCTAGTGGAGTCGACTTGGCTGTCCAAACAACGATGGGAAGACTATTTTTCTGATCAAGAGCTACAAGATTGGATTAAGACGGATCATCAAGAGCAAACTAAAGCGTTAACGCAAACGATGGCAACGATGTCTGCTGGTCTTCGCCATCAATATCAACTGGCTCAAGCGCATCCTTTGTTCGACTCCACACTTGAACTTGGACGCAACTTTATAAATCGCTTCATTCCGAAAGCGGCGTTAACCGCCGGAAATCTTTGGAGCGCCGATGCCAACTATGTGGATCAAACAGAACGTTTTCTTCCACTTATTCGCCTGCACGTTGGCAACCAAACTTTAATGACCTTAGGATTTTATAAAACAATTCCTACGCAGCCCTGGATGCAATTGCTCGTAAGTGAAGAGGCTTTGAATCAAAACCAACTAGATATAACGACACTACTTAATGCTTTTCCTTTTTTGTTATTAGAGGAAAAGGATGCTCAATTTTGGCAAGTGAGTGCCCATGCGCAAATGATGAAACCAGTCCTCGATTGGATGAGCAGGCCCATCAAACAAACGATTATCAAGTCAACGAAAGAGTCGCTTAGGTTTAAAGGTAATGCTGCGTTGCACTACGCACTCACATTTTGAAATACTCCGTAAGTCAGATGTTTCCTTGCGGCATTTCTATGATTGTAGTTTTGGGGACCAGTGCGGTCATTATCGTTGACAAGAATCATCTTCTTCAAACAATGTAGAAACAATTTCCAAACTTTCAGAAATAATCCGCTTGTGTGCTCGCTCAGACTCAGCTTGTCTCGCCATTAAATCTATGGTGCGGATCTGATCGCAGCGAACAATTCCTGTCGTTTTAATTCCAGTATTTTCTAGACTTACGGAAAAACCATTTTCGCGCGCAAAATTTCCCCCATTGGTTATAGGAGCAACAACTGCCGTTCCCGTTAATGTGTTATAAGGTTCTGGAGTTAGGATTAATACCGGGCGATATCCTTATTGCTCATGTCCTAGCGTTGGGTCAAACGATAACTTGCAAATGTCACCTCTGTGAAATAGCCTCATAGAATCTCCTTACCAACCGCAGTGTCGTTGAGCCATGCAGCGTTTTCCAAAGTTTCTTCTTTTGTTTTTAATGCCTTTGCAGTCCTATACAAGGTGAGACGTTCAGATAAAGACATTTTCCTTTTTTTAGCTGGTCTACTTTCAATACAGCCTTCTGAAAAAGTGAAATTAACAGCATCCCCAGAGTGACACTTTAAAAGTTCTAGCATCGCTGGCGGTATTGCTACAACCGTAGAGCCACCCAATTTTCTAAGAGTTGCGATTGACATAGCTACCTCCATACATTCACAATTAGTTAAACATAAGTTTTAACATACTCTTTAACTCTCTAACTATGTGGATCAAACAATAAGATAAGTTCCTCCAGTGATCAACTCCCCATTAAAATGGGAAGCTTCTAATTTAGTGAGTCTTGCGAGCCCACTTTCCTGCTTCATTGCTGATTTGACTCTTAGGGATCACTCCCTTTGAGCACACATAAGCTCCACAGGCATCGAATCGGGGCGATCCACCCCTACGTTTACGTCACTGAGTGTGCAGTCGGCTTGGCCGACTTCACTCTCAATAATCGTTTCACCTTCTTCTCTGACCATTGTCCTTGGCTCACCAGCCAAGCTCCGGCTTGGCGGATATTGAGCGCCGCATTCTCATCGGCATTCATGGTCATCTGGCAACGTGTGCAGCGGAATACTGATTGACTCAATCGATTTTCTTTTGCAGTGCATCCGCAGTGGCTGCACTTTTGCGAGGTGTAAGCACTCGGCACTTCAATCACCAGCTTATGCCGGCAACGTGCCTTGTACTTCAAATAGGCTTGGGTTTTAGCCCATGCACTGCCCAAGATTCCTTTTGTCAGTCCTGCCTTGGCTTTTGCACCATTACGCAACGGCCTACCCTTGGCATCGTACCTTGCCTTGGGCTTGGCCGTCATCCCCTTGATATTGAGATCTTCAAAAACGAAAAGTTCAATATCCGGTTGCTCGGCCAATCGATGACTGACTTGATGAGCAAAATCTTGTCGCACATTGCTCTCATACTGAAAGCTTCGTGCCACTCGACGTTGCATCTTTCGACTGTTTTGACTGCCTTTTTGTCGGCGGGCCAAAATTCTTTGGTAGTGCTTGCGACCGCGTTGTTTACGCTTGATTCGCTCTTGTTGAATGTCGAGCAATTCATAATGCTCGCCACAACTTGATTGAATTTTGCGTGCCACACCACGATCAACCCCTAATGTTTTATCCAACAATTCCTCATAGTCCATCATGGCCAAGCGATCCGCCATCTCTTGATCGGTCTCCGGGTATTGAGCATCATCGAAATTGAACGACACGGTCAATGCACGTTGACGACAGGTGACGTAAACCGTGACCGGCATCTCAAACGGTTGGTGAGCTTTGAAAAGCACACGACCACCCTGCTTGGATTTGCTGCCAAACGTCAATTCATACCATTGAGCTTTGAGTTTTCGAATCGAAAAATACGATTTCGTCAAAAGCAAATGGCGGTCTGCGTTTTTGATGGGATGAACACGAGGTTTTGATGTCAGTCCTTTTTGAAAACGCCTGTAGGCCTGATAGTGAAGGTAAGCACCAACACCATAGACACCACTTGGAACGCTTTTAACCCAAGGAACAACATGAAAATCGATCAAGTGCGAATACTTTTGATCGACCTCGGGACGAGGAACGGAAGAGATGAACTTTCGGTCAAAGGATTCGAAATATCGAGCCTCTTCAACCGAAGCGTTGTAGACGAGCATTTGTGCAGCAGAAAACGTGAAGTAAGCACTGCGTGATGCGTCATCGACAAACTTGGCTTTGAATTTACGCCCGATAATCACTTGACAACCCCAAGGGAACAAAAGATCATATTTTGATATGGAATTATATCATTATATAATGCGGTTTACAGTAATTCATCCCCGCAATGAATTACGGGGATTTCTTACTGGTTTTCTTTAAACACACAATCCTCAAATCAATGAAAGAATCACTTACGCTTAAAGGTAATGCTGCGTTGCACTACGCACTCACATTGTGAAATCCATTTTGCAAAACAATTCCGATTAAGCGATCCGTCTGATCAGCAAGAAACAAGGGAATATTTAAAACGTCGCCATCAAGTTTCAGATTGTTCAAGGAAAAGCGTATGCGCAACTTCACCTCATTGGGGAACAATTCTTTATATTTCCTCAAACTCTTACTTTCAACGTTTGCTTCTGATTTCACTTCAATTGGGAAAATATCATTATCGCGTTGGATAAGAAAGTCAACTTCATAAGGAGGATTGCTCTGAGACCAATAGCGAGGTGCTACCTCAAACTGCGTGACTAGTGTTTGCAATACATAATTTTCGGTCAATGCACCTTTAAATTCTGTGAAAAGACGATTCCCTTCAGCAAAGGCTGTAGGCGCTAATTGAGATAACCTTCTCAATAAACCAACATCTACCAAATAAATTTTAAATGCAGACAAATCATCATAGGCAGAAATTGGCAATTTAGGCGCTGAGTTTCGATAGACCTTATGCACTAATCTCGCATCAACTAACCACAGCAGAGCATCCTCATACTCTCTGGCTCTTGCTCCCTCTTTAACGACCTTATAGAGAAATTTTTTATTTTCTTTGGCTAATTGCGAAGGAGTTGATTTCCAAATCATTGAAATTTTAGGAAATTCACTGATATTTGGATGTTTGGCAAAATCACGCTCGTATGCACCAACGATGTCAGACAAAGTGGACTGAACAGACGATATATCACGATATTGCGTCCACATTAAAACAGCTTCTGGCATACCGCCCGTGATGTAATACATCTTCAATTTCTCATAAAGAGGATTGAAAAAGGCTTCGGGAATGGGCTCTATCGTCTCAAGAGCTTGCATATAACGAACTAAAGTCTCATCACCATTAGCAACCAAAAATTCACTAAAGGTCATTGGATCCATTTGCAAAAAGTTAACCTTACCTACTGGAAATGATGAAGGTTTGGCTAATGCAATACCTAATAATGAGCCTGCACATACGACGTGGTATTGAGGAGCATTTTCACAAAAATATTTAAGCGAATTAATCACACTGGGACAGTCTTGGACTTCATCAAATATCAATAGTGTTTTTTCTGCTTCAATTGTTTGTCCCGTTGCCATCATCAAGTTTTGCAAAAGACGCTTAACATCCTTTGTTAACTCAAAAAATTGTTTATATTCAGGATGCTCATCGAAGTTCACATAAACAGTATTTTCATAATGACGCTTCCCAAATTCTTTTAAAGCCCACGTTTTTCCCACTTGTCTAACACCTTTAACGATTAAAGGTTTACGATGAGGAGAAAGTTTCCAATCCAATAATCTGTCTAAAATGAAGCGTTCCATGGTTTAAATCACTCTTCTATTTATCATTATGTGACCATCATACACATAAAACTACATAATTATGTGATTTTCATCACATAATTATGTTATGAAATAAAATAGGATTCCGCAGTCAGAATCAAGGCGAGAAAAAAGCCCACTAAAAAAGTGAGCTTTGAAAAAATTAACATTAGATATCGTAGCGAGGCTTCAAGTGTCGTGGTCGTAAACCACACGCCACCAATACACCAAAATAAATAACAATAGCAGCCACAATATCCATCAAAATCAAACCGGCACGCTTGCCCCACTCAGATTGCATAGCCGCCCAATCCATATCACCTTGGACAAACCATAAAAGGGCTCCCATTGCTAGTGTTGCCAAAATCACTTGAGCGCTCCACTTAAGCCAACCTGATACAGGTTTATAGTGTCCTCGGCGAATCAGGATAAGCAAAAGAATCAAACCATTAATGCAACTTCCCAAGCCAACCGAAAGAGCTAGACCTGCATGATTGAATAAAGGCACCGTAATTAAGTTAATGAGCTGAACACTTACCAAACTCACTGCGGCTACTTTAACAGGCGTGCGAATATCTTTACGAGCATAAAAAGCTGGCGCCAAAATCTTAATGCCAATTAACCCTACAAGGCCGATAGAGTACCCAAGTACGGCTAAGCTCGTTTGAGCCACGTCGCTTGCCAAAAAGTTTTTGCCTTGATACAAAAGTGCAACCAACGCATCTGACATCAAACCTAAACCAACAGCAGCGGGCACCGCCAAAAGGAATACCAAACGCAAACCGTGATCCAAAAGACTGTTGTAGCGAACAAGGTCGTTCTTTGCAAAAGCCGATGACAAGCTCGGTAAAAGCACAGAACCCAAAGCAACACCTAACAAGGCGGTGGGAAATTCCATTAAGCGGTCTGCAAAAGATAACCAAGTCACAGATCCCGTTCCCAAGCGAGAAGCGATGTTCGTATTAATCAAAAGAGAAAGTTGAGCTACACCCACGCCAAAAAGTGCCGGTACCATGAGTTTCATCACTCGACGAACAGCCAAGTCTTTAAAGGCTACCCAAGGATTGACAGGACGAGGCAAAAGACCTAACTTCATTAACGAAGGAATTTGGATGCCTAATTGCAAAACGCCACCTATGACCACGGCACAAGCCAGGGCAAAAATGGGGCGATCAAGATAAGGTGTCAAGAATAAAACGCAAGTGATAAAGGAAATATTCAGTAGCACCGGCGTAAACGCTGGAATAGCAAAATGCTTCCAAGTATTAAGAACCCCTGCACTCATTGCCACGAGGCTCATAAAGAAAATATAAGGAAACATCCAACGAGTCATTTCGCTTGCCAGATCAAATGCTTCGGGATTTTGAGCTAAGCCCCCCGCAAGAAGCCAAACTAAGCCAGGTGCACACAGCACACCTAAAATGCTCACAACGACCAAAATAGAAGCTAATAGGCTAAAGACACGGCTGACAAAGTCTTGAACCTCTTCCTTGGGTTGATTGGCCTTAATATCGGAGAGCATCGGTACAAAGGCTTGTTGAAAGGCCCCTTCTGCAAAGAGACGCCTGAGCATATTGGGCAAACGGAAAGCCACATAAAATGCGTCAGTAGCAGCGGAAGAACCAAAGTAACGTGCAATCAACATATCACGAACCACACCAGTGATACGTGACAAAAGGGTCAAAGACGACACGGTCGCCGCAGCTTTAATAAGACTCATAAGATACTGATAAGACAAAAACGATTAAACCCAAGATGTTAACTGAAAAATACATCATCAGCTTGACCCTAAGTGTAAAACTTCTGCATTTCAACTCAAAAATCGTTCAAAATAGGCCATATTTCACCTAAGAGCTTTGTTAGCGATCAGCGACTTTGAGACTCTATTCGGTCAGCGATTTTGAGACTCTAAAGCATTTATGAATAAGAAAATTAACTTAGGTTGTTATTGATGATTTAAAGTTTTTCTTCCTTTTATTTCCTTAGTTAATAAGGAAGTTTTAAATGAAGAAAGATCGAGAGATCATCGTGACCATTCTGAAACAACTTGATGAACAGACCATCACAACCGCACAAGCTATAAGCCAACTGTCTAAAAGTCGTAGCACGGTGTTTCGCTGGCTAGCTTGTTACCGGAAAAATGATTTTTCCTTTTTGGAGCATGGTAATAAAGGGAAACGACCTCATAATGCAATGCCATTGCAACAAAAACAAGCAATTAAAAATAAGCTAAGTTGTAAGTACTCGGGCTTCCAAGCACCATTAGCTAAAAAATATCTTTCAAAGGAAGGGTTTGATGTAAGCATTTCCTCTGTTAGCCGTATTCAAAGAGAAATAAATGCATCAGTAACAGAGATCAAAAAGGTTCCCCATATTTATGCTCTTCGTCGCCGACGTTCACGCTTTGGAGAGCTTATTCAAATTGATGGTAGCCCACATGCTTGGTTTGGAGAAGATGCTCAGAGAGCATGCTTATTGGCGTTTATTGACGATGCTACTGGCATTATCACTGCGGCCCGCTTTTATCCGACAGAGAACCAAACAGGCTATCTAACGTTAATCAAAGAGCATGTGTGCCGATATGGTGTGCCAGTTGCACTGTATAGTGATAGACACACAATTTTCACCCGAAAGTTGCCTGAGGATATTCGAATTGAACCTCCTCAGTATGCGAGGGTTTGCCACCGCCTTGGAATTGAACAAATTTTAGCTTTGAGCCCTCAAGCCAAGGGACGCATTGAAAGACTGTTTAGAACTCTTCAAGGTAGATGGCCGAAACAATTCCAAGTTGATGGCATCAATACGATTGCTCAGGCCAACTCAGTCATTCGAAACTATATTGATGATTTCAATAAAGAATTTGGGCTTCATCCACTGGACGATATGGATGCTCATGCTCACGTCGATGACCTAGCAGAAATTGATCGAATATGTGCTCGTTGGACTTATCGCAAACTCAACAGTTCGTTACGCTTTAGTTTTGCAGGGAAAATTTATCAAATTCTACAAAAAGGCATCTCTCTTTATGGTTTACGCTATCGATATGTTGCTTTAATCCAATACGAAGATGGTCGAGAAGAGGTTGCATTAATTGGGGACCTACGCCCTAAGCTTTTGAACTATCAGGTATTTGAAACAGCTACAAAAGGTTATGAAGTCGTCGAGAGTGCGAAAAGTATCGATGCAAGAATTGACAACTTCACAGCCCGTAAATCACCCAATCGATGGATAGAACGCCATTACAAAGAAGCAGAAATAGCAATCCAAAAGCGTGAAGAGAGAAAAAAACGGTTAGCTGAGTCAGAACAATTCCTAGCAAGAATCTTTAACAAAACTAACCGAGACTAACGTCTAACGCGTATATTAATCTGGAAATAAAAGGAAAAATAGGGCATTGAAATATTTTTTTAATGCCCTTAGAGTCTCAAAATCGCTGACCGAATGCAGTCTCAAAGTCGCTGACCGCTAACAATTTCACCTAAGAGCTTGAGAGCTTTCGAACTTTTTGGTATAGTTAAGCACTTTTCCAAGGAGTCATTCTTCGTGGACGTTTTGTAATGCCCGAGAGAATGCTCGAAAACTCATTGGAAACTGAAGAATAACCAGCCGCTTCCCTTTTGTGCTGAAGCGTCCTTTTAAATGCTTAATGCCTTTGAAAGCGGCTGTAACTTAACAGCCGTCACTTTTAATAAGGCAAGGAAAAAACAATGGCTAACACCAAACAAGCTCGTAAGCGCGCTCGTCAAGCTGTTGCGCGCAATCAGCACCTTTCTGCTCAACGCTCTCAATATCGCACCGCCATCAAGGCCGTTCGTAAGTTGATCGTTGCTGGCGACAAGGCTGCTGCCGCTGAATCTTTCAAGAAGGCTCAAATCGTTATCGACACGATGGCTAGCAAGAACGTTTTGCACAAGAACGCTGCTGCTCGTCATAAGAGCCGCTTGGCTGCCGCTATCAAGGCAATGGCCTAATTTAGCGTAGCTTTCAAAGCTTTCGAGGGATGGTCTAACGATCGTCCCTTTTTTGTTGTGTTCGCTTTCTCCGCATTCTCCTCATCAGTAAACAACTCTCGACTAAAGTCGAAAGCTTTATTGTCACCTGCTAAAGCAGGC
>Ed_p2__coassemble_892_pt1 | contig 29056 bp, 25 predicted proteins | sample Ed_p2__metabat2_low_PE_017 | metagenome-assembled genome bin Ed_p2
TTCGACTAATAGATTTACAAAGTCTCACGACTTTGCCGTCTTATATCCCATGATTAAATCATGGGTTTTACGACGGAGGCTATAAAAATCTTTTCTTACTCTCATCAAGATTGACGAGAAACTAATTTTTTAATCGAAGATTGATCAATACGAGCGTTAAAGCGTCGAGCAATAATTTTTGCTTGAGGTGTATTTTTTAACGCCTCAATCGCAGCCTTTTTCTCTTCTGGATCATCAATGGCCACATAGTGGCTCTTTAACCACTTTGCTTCCTCGGCCTTTTTCTCTTGACGCTTTTCCCAAACCTTCTGTTGGTGAATTGTACGGGAACGTGGCGACTCAAGCTCAATTTCAATCTTCATACGATGACCAAACACCGGATCCACAATACGCTGAACTAAACGCATCGCCTGTTCGTTTCGTAAGCGCCCAGCATAAAAGGGATCTAAACGTAAACGAATAACATTGCCCTCAATGGCAACACACTCGCTTCTAAACAAAATATCACGAGCGTATGTAGACGGGTAGGTATATCGCATTTTTTCATACCAAAGCTTCCCAACTTCACTGAATTCCGGAATCTCTTCCTCTTGAGCGAATTCATAGTAGTCAGAGTAGCCACTTCCCATATCCGTCGAAGGCTCCTCTTCGACGGGCTCTGCCTCTGGCATGTCATACCCGGGCATGGAATCCATTGTTGGAGCGCTTTCCATCCCGTAGTCATCAAAAGGGTCTAAAGACTCCTGATAAGCTGCCTCATCATAAGCTCCATCAGGGCTATAGGGCACGTCATCATCGTCGTCATCAATTACAGTTGAAGATGGCTTTGTAACGGGTTTGGACTCTACAACTGCCTCCTCAGTTGATAACTTCTTTGGTTCCAATGAGGCGACTTTATCCGACGTTACTTGGGATGAAACTGGCAAATCCTCCCAGGGCGCTGGATCGTTATCAAGCGACGGAGTTGCTGGCAACTCTTGACGTACATTGGCAACTTCCGATGTCGCAACACTGGTAGCCAGAACCTTACTTTCAACCTTAGGCGCAATCGAGTTTTGATTTGTAGTTGATGTAGACTTGACGTCATCAAAACTAAAGCGTTTTGGCAAAGTTGTCTTAACAACACCAGCTGGCTTAAAAGCCAACATACGCATCAATGCCATCGTGAAACCAGCATATTCATCGGGTGCCAAATTCATGTCACCACGTGCGTTAAGCGTAATTTGGTAATAAAGCTGTACTTCTTGTGGCGAGAATGTTTGGGCCAACTCAAAAATAGCATCTCGATCCAAATCATCGCTAGCCACACTAGCTGGATCAAATTGAGCCAAAGCAATGCGGTGCAAAATGGCTGCTAAATCACGAATTGCTTGAGAAAAACTCAAACTACGCATCGACATGGTGTTGGCGATCTCAAGCATTTGATGGGCATCGCCTTGAGCGAGTGCTTGCAAAAGCTTCACCAACACGTCGCTATCCATCATGCCAAGCATTTCACGAACGCTATCGAGCGTTACAGGCTTATCACCCGCGAATGCAATCGCCTGATCCAAAAGGCTTAAGCCATCACGCATAGAACCGCGAGCACCGATGCCCAAAAGCTTCAGTGCAGCGGGTTCTGCTTCAATTTTTTCTTCGGTCAAAATATGCTTCATGTGCTCGGCCACAATTTGTGGCGTCACATTACGAAGATTAAATTGAATACAACGCGATAAAACCGTCACAGGGACTTTTTGAGGGTCTGTCGTTGCTAGAATGAACTTTACGTACTCAGGCGGCTCCTCAAGCGTCTTGAGCATCGCATTAAAAGCATGCGTAGTGAGCTGATGCACTTCGTCGATCATGTAGACCTTGTAGCGCGCATTGGTTGGCGCGTACATAGCTTGCTCGAGCAAAGCCGTCATTTCTTCGACTGAACGATTACTAGCCGCGTCCATTTCGATATAGTCAACGAAACGGCCTTCATCAATAGCACGACAAGCCTCACAAACGCCGCAAGGATGGTCCGTTACACCACCCTTACCATCTGGCCCAACACAATTGAGGCTTTTTGCCAAAATACGAGACAAAGTTGTCTTACCAACACCGCGGGTGCCGGTAAATAGATAAGCGTGATGCAAACGATTTTCTCGCAATGCATGCGTCAGCGCCTGTACAACCGGCTCCTGACCGACCACACTTTCAAAATCATGAGGACGCCACTTTCGGGCTAAAACTTGAGAAGCCATCGTCAATCCTATTTAGACTCGGCAAAATTCACGAGGGACTCACCCGTCATTCGACAGATGCGCCAATTAGGCAAAACATTTGCTCCGATTTTTTCATAAAAACCGATTGCAGGCTCATTCCAATCCAGAACAACCCATTCAAAGCGACCGCATTTTTCTTCAATCGCCTTGTTGGCTAAATATTGCATAAGCTTTTTACCATAGCCTTTTCCACGATAGGCGGGGTCAATAAAGATGTCTTCAAGATAAAGACCTTTGCGAGTTAAAAACGTGGAAAAGTTGTAGAAATAAAACGCAAAACCAACAGGTGTATCGTCTTCACAAGCGATAACACAGTGAGCAATTGCTTTATCGCCAAACAGTTCTCTTTTCACATCATCAACCGTTGCAACGACTTCATCGAGCATCTTTTCATAGTCCGCCAAACGACGAATAAAACTTAACACTAACTCACAATCATCTTCAGTGGCTGGACGAATTCGAAATTCAGACATAACTTACTCGCAGTAAAGAGAACAATAGACTAAGTTTACATAAAAACTAAGCGGGACATTCCTGCCCCGCTCAAGTATTAACTCGCAAACATGGTTAGAAAAACACGTAGGGCCAATAAAATAAATATCGTTCCGCCTACACAGTTGATAATTCGAGCGGCTTTAGGTGTCGAGAGTAGATGTCTAAAGTTAGCCGCAACCCACGCATATCCTAAATGAATCACGCAAACCAATGAGAAATAGGTTGCACTCATCACCGCCACTTGAAGCACATAGTTAAGATTAGCGTCTAAGAATTGCGGGAAAAGGGAGATAAAAAACATAATCAACATGGGATTTGTCATCTGAAGCGTCACACCTTGCAACCAAAGGCGTCCCTTTTGAGCAAAATCCACGGATTCTTTTTCCTTTGCTGCCAAATCAAAACTAAAGGGTTTTGCTCTAAATAACTTAATCCCTAAATAAACCATGTAGCAGGCACCGAGTGATTTAATCACTTCAAAAGTAGACGGAGAATTGGCAATTAAAATCCCCAAACCTGTCGATGAAATCACAGCCATGATCACAGTACCCGACGCCGTTCCCAAAATCACCCAACAAGCAGGGCGCAATCCATAGCGAATTGCACTCGTTAGTGTCATTAATACACCAGGACCAGGTGAAGCAACAGTGCAACTAGAAGTAATCAAGAACAAGAGAAATAAAGAAGTATTGACCATTTGAAGTTAAGCCTTAACTTGAAGGGAGCAAATTTTAATCCTTCTTTAGAGTTCTCTGTGCAACGAACAAAGAAAAAGTGTTGTATTTGAGGGAAAACTTGAAGTTAATGACTGTTCCTCTTAAGCTATCTCTATTAAATTTGCGGCTCTGTTCATGCAACGGTTGAGGTCAATATGTACCTGCCTAACTCTCAAACACTAGATATTGCACCATTATCCCGAATCTTTTCTAATACCTCGGCTGCCTACAAATTTTTCTGGTTTCTATGCCTTTTGGAAGTTTTTCAAAAAGGCCAAACCGAAATTGCTTACTCCGATATTGTTGCACGCATGATCGCCAAGGCTTGGTATCCAAGACTCTTTTTTAAACTCTCCTTCGGCAAAACTGAATCTTTGGCCAAATGGATCGATAACTTACAAATTGAGGAGGCCTTACCAATTGATGCCAAAGAAGATTTTATCGTTAGCGCGCTTATCAACAGTCCCAGGAACTCCAGTCATGTTAAGAGTGCTTTCAAACAAATTGCTGACGAAGTCCCATATCGTTTCCTAATGCCGTGGATCAAAGAACAAAGCAATTCCCAGATGGTCAAACGATCTCAAAATTTTGAAAATCAGTGTTTGTATTCACTCAAACGCGATCGCATTTACGGTCTAATTATCACGATTAATCCTCTTTGGCAGGCGTATCTGCGAGCAAACCACCAGATATTAATTGAGTTCACCTACTGGCACCTTTCGCAGTACCTACAAGCTCGAAACCCAAATGTGCCAGGAATTCCATCAAAACTTATGCGTCCTGAAAAACGAGCCTCCTTGGCTAGACAACGAGACTTTTGGAAAGAGGCTATTGGCATACAAGGAAAGATGCATTGCATTTACACAGGCAGATCGATTACACCTGAGATGAGTTTTGATCTGGACCACTTTATGCCTTGGCGATTTGTCGCTCATGATCGTCTATGGAATCTCATTCCGATAGCCAATATTGAAGATGAGTTTCGACTTAACAGCTGCAAGAGCGACTATCTACCTAGTTTAGAACGATTCTTGCAGCCACTTGCTGATGAGCATTTGCTAGCTATTCAAGCCATCATCGAACATGGAAAGAGACCAAAAGTTATGGAAGATTATGTTGACTTAGGCCTAGATTGTGAAGACTTGAAAACTATTAGCAGTGAAAATTTCTTTGAGGCTTTTTCAAAAACCTATACTCCAATGAACTTAATCGCGAAAAATATGGGATTTGAGGTTTGGAATTTTCAATAGGAGACTTCAATTATGACAAACTGCCCATTTTGCCATCTTGCTAACAATGTTGAAATCATCCAAGAATCAAACCTATGCGTTGCCTTTTTGGATAAATATCCTGTAAACCCTGGACATACTTTAATTATTCCAAAACGTCACGTTGCCAGTTACTTCGAGTTAACCGAGGAAGAAATACTCGACATGAATCGCTTATTAAAACTCGTTCAACCGATCATCGAAATGCGATATCAACCCGATGGGTTTAACATCGGCATTAATGTAGGCCTGATGGCGGGACAATCCATTTTCCATGTTCACTTACACTTAATACCTCGCTATCAAGGAGACGTTGAAAATCCGAGAGGCGGCGTTCGAGGTGTGATTCCTGCAAGGCAAAACTATTAATTTGAAGGCATACAAAGTTGATTTGTACACCTTAACACTAAAAACCGAACCATTCTTTTTCTGCCATCTTCAAAATCATTTCTGTATCTAATGGCAGATCTTTTATGAGTACAGACACTTGAATCAACGCTGTGACCGAATGCAAAAAAGGCTGATTGCTTTAAAACAATCAACCTTTTTTGAAAAACAAGTCATTACCAAATGAAATTGGATTTTGCCGCCTCTCCATTATCGATCAGAATATCCTGAGCGGTCATAGAGCGATTGACGACAGCAACAAAGTATGTCCACTTAGCGATCTCGTCCACAGTTGCCCACTTAGGCAAAAGGGTTTCATTCATAACTTGAGACCACAACTCAGGATTATCAATAATATGGGCGTTAAGGTCTGTTAGTACCCCTCCAGGAGATAGGCTATTGGAGGTTGCCCCAAATGGCGCGACACGTAATGCAACATTTTTCATGTATGCCACCATTCCACCTTTACTGGCAGCATACTCGGGGAACTCTGCACCAGTCTGAGCACTCGCCGAAGCTATGAAAACAACGCTTTTAATTTTTTCCTGAATAGCATAATGCTCAGTGACACGAATTGTGCCCTTGAGGTTAATATCAATATCGCGCCCACTATTTTGTACACCGGCGTTATTGATAAGAACCTCGATGCCATCAATATCTGGCAACTCCCCTGTCAAGATATCCGCTACAAAATGCTGGTAGTTAGGATGATCAATGGAGCTATCTAAGATATCAATACCTATGACAGTGTCTCCATGATTGAGAAACTCTTCACAAATACCCTTTCCAATACCTTGACTAGATCCAGTGACCAAAACTTTCACGACTCATTACCTCGTAGCTGGTGCGACTTGCAAAAGATAGGCATCGCCCACCTTATTTTTTCGCCAATTTTCACTGATGCGATAGCCCCACAAAGAGAAAAGAACTTGGCATAGAAGCTCAAAAAGCATTCCTAAGAAGGCACACGTTATGCATTGCGTAAGGCTCCATCCAAAAAATACGCGACTAACCAAGAAGGCAAATACAAAATTGTCCACAAACTGTGCAACCGCTGTTGAAGCCAAAGAGCGACTTAAGTAGGCCATTAAACCATTGGGGTGACGTTTAAAGGCTTTACCTACAAAAAAGTTTAAGAAGTTGTTGGTAAATGCTGCAACCGTAAAAGCAGCAGCACTGCCAAAAATAATGTACCACGTGCCACCAAAGGTATTGTTTAATGCCGTATTGATAACAACCTCGCTACCCTCGACGTAAGACTCACCCCAAGTGCCAGGAACAAGACTCACTAAGAAGAAAATACCGCACAGCAGTAAATTCAAAACCATGGCAAAAATAGAAATCTGGGTCGCAGCCTTGGGACCAAAATGCTTGGTAAGAATATCCAAAACCAAAAATACGAACCAGGAAACGATAAAACCGCAGTCAAGCGCCAACCAACTCACTGGTAAATCGACACTTTTGTTAGCGAGCAAGTTCATCGAAAAGACTGCAACAATAAAAAGTGCGAATGTAACCGTAGGAATTGATTGCACTAACAGCTGAAATTCACGAAATGATCGACTCCATCTTTCAAAAATAGAGAGTGATTTTGAGTCCGTTAAAGACTCTGAAGAATAGGACATTGACTGCACCTCAATAGCGTCATAGAGGCGACAGAGCGGACGAATAAGTGAAGTCAAAACCAACAAACTCCACAACTCCCGTAGTTTTATTTATAGACAGGATGGTCACGAACTGTCTCCCCAAAAGGGAAATCGGTGCAAATTCTAACACAGCCTTCCTATTGCGCAAACGATTGAAACAAAAAAGTGAATCACTTACCAAACCTACTTAGCAAGTGACTCTCTTTAATAGTTTCAATAGCCGTTAATTACAACTTAACAATGCGTTCGACTTCTTGCTCAAAGGCTACTTGCCCTTGAGCAGAAAGAAGCATAAACAAGCCTATATGACAATATTCGCTATCATAATGGCGAATTTTATATATATTTCGCCATTACAATGGAGAATTTTATAAATGTCCTATATTCAACGCGAGATACAGCCTCAATTTACTAAGGAGACTCCTCCAAAAGCGATTGTTATTTTTGGGGCTAGACAAATTGGGAAAACAACACTTTTAACTGAACTTGCCAAATCAGAAGAAAGCGTCCGATGGTTTAATGGTGACTCTATAGCAGACCACGCCCAGCTCAAGTTTCACTCAACCACGGACGTAGAACTTACTCTACGTCAAGCTGATGTCATCGTCATTGATGAAGCACAGCGCTTCACTGATATCGGATTAATTCTTAAACAACTTGTGGACGTAAATATTCGCCTCAATCTTGGGAAGAAGATCTTTGCTACAGGCTCTTCTTCTCTTGAACTGGCAAAGGGCGTCAAAGAAAGTGCTATGGGTCGTCTGATCCAGCGACAAATGTGGCCACTTTCCATAACAGAAATTGCAGCTAGCAAAAGTTGGGGAGAAGTCTGTCAAAACATTGAGCGTTTGATGATCTATGGAACGTATCCTGCCGTCTTCACAGATTCCGATCATGCAGAGCTAACACTCAGAAACTACTGTGATGGTATGTTGTACAAAGACCTCTTCAGTCTTGCCAATATTCGTCATAATGACAAGTTTATGTATCTCGTAAAACATCTTGCCTATAACATAGGCTCTGAAGTGAATTACGATAACTTGGCTCGCGAAACCGGCTTGAACAAAACAACAGTAGCCGACTACATCCAACTCCTTGAACAATGCTTCATTGTCAAAATTTGTCCTTCTTTCTCCAGAAATTTAAGTAACGAGCTAAAGAAAGGAAAAAAGGTGTACTTTTGCGACAATGGCATTCGCAATGCCATCATTGGAGACTTCAGCCCAATGTCTGCCAGACGAGACCAAGATGCTGCCGCATTGTGGGAGAACTTTTTCTTTATGGAAAGAGTCAAGCTGCACAGCATCCGAAACGATTTCACTGACATGTATTTTTGGAGAACCACCAGCAACAATCCGCATGAGCTCGATTTCCTAGAAGTTAAAAATGAAAAGATCCGAGCGTTTGAATGCAAACTTTCCCCAAATGCGAAAGCAAGACCCGGAAAATTCATGACTGCTTATCCAGATTCTTCTATTCAAGTTGTTACACCAAATGATCTGATGAAGATTTGGTTCACCGAACCTTAACTAAAAAAACAGAGATTTTTCTCTGGTCTTTCCTCTGATGATGCCTAGAGGCCGCGCTAAGGCGGCCTCTATTAGTTTAGAAGATAACTATTAACTAGAAGGAGTAGCGCATGCCTAAGTTAACACGGTAGTCCGTATCCACTTCGCCGCCGTTGGCTGCTTCGACATCGGCATAGATGTGAAGTTGCTTTGTAGCATTGAAGTTGGCACCAATACCGTATTCGTACCACGTACCACCCAAGGATTCGCTAATAGCACGACTATTAACACCGTCCTTACTGAACTTGAAGTTGGCATCGCCTTCCCAATCATGCAACACAGATGCACGGACATAAGCATTGCCACGATCTGCTGGGCACTTCAAGCCCATGACGAAACCAGCACGTCCAATTAACGTTTCAGCAGAGTCTTGGTTAACCTTCACGCCAGTAGACGTTGTGTAGTCAACGGATTCCACGCGACCATACATCATTTCAACTTGCGGTTCAACGAAGAAGCCGTTATTTAACGGATACACACGCCAACCAGCTTCAGCTGACACTGACACAGCATTAGCATCATAATCCGCATTTGAACGACCATTGGCCAAACGGATATCAAATTCGTTCTTGATGCGACCGAATTTACCCGTCACATCCACGAACATACCGTTATCCCAAAGTTTGGAACCGTAAGCCGTCAATGCCATCAAGGAATTATCGCCACCGCCAACAGCAAAGTCGCTATCGCCGTCCGTCCAAGACATGGCACCACCTAACCAGAGGCTATCGGCCACTTGACGATCGTAACCAAATTGGAAAGCCGTGTACTTATTGGTGATCTTTTGATCGCCAAACTTAGCCTTACCGTTATAAACGCGAGCCCAAACACCGTTAGCGTCATCGCTACTATCACGAAGTTCACCAAGGCGCTTATTCATATCGTTGATTTCGTTGCGCCAAATATGAAGGCCAACGGCCGTCATTTCAGCGATACCATTGATATTGCTATTAGCTTCAACCTTAACGTTACCAACCTTACCATCGATAACCGTGCCACTGAAGGCATCGTTCATATCGTCAGCTTCTTGAGTAACGTTATGGGCCTTCTTATCATCGAAGACGACAGACTGTGCGATTTCATTTAAGTCTTTTTGTGCATCACCACTGTTGTTTTCAGGCGTAGCTACAACATTGACAACCGTCTTGTCGCCAGTGTGAGTGACATGGAGACTATCCTTAGCCGTCTTTTCTAAGGTCACGTTGAACTTACCAGTTTCTACAGCGGAAAGAGTATTACCAGTAGCACCAGCATTCATGAAAACGTTAGTTGCATCACCAGTCAGCGTAGAGGTTAGCTTTGCCTTAGTTCCATCAAACGTAATTTGCCCAATCTCAGCAAATTTCGATTTATCGGAGGTACCTCCATCAACGACAGATTCGGTACCTAACACCAAATGACCAATTGACTTAGAAGAGAATGCTTCATAGTCACCCTCTCTATAGCCAAGCTTCACCGTTGCTTTATCCCCGACATTAAGCGTACCAATCGTAAGATTCGTCTTCTTGTAATTTTTGTCTTCTACAGTTTTTTCATCTGCATAAATGCTCAAAGCGGCACCTTCTGCAACTGTCAGAGAGTCAACGTCAAAACTCGTCTTGCCTTCTTCAGTCACCTTCATCTTGTCGATGAGTTTGTTTTCGAGGACATTCCCATTCGCATCTGTCGACTTATTGACAGTTAACTGACCAATATGTAGGCCATGAGTACCACCCAGTGTCACTCGGGCTTCAGCACCATTCTCCGTGACAGCACTCATGCCACGTAGCGTTAATTGATCAAGGTGATCACCATCAAATTGAGCATTATCTTCAATTAACAAACCGCCAAGACCTAATAACACAGACTTGGTGCCAACTACCTTTGTATCCCCATAAATATGAATTTGTCTTTCTGCCGTGATAACTGGAGTTTCAACCAAGACATTTTTCAATTGGCTATTACTCGTCAATCGTAGAATTTTCGACGCAGTAATCGAACCGCCACCAGTATCATCTAAAGCAACAACCTGACCTAAAGAAACTTCGTTTCCTTTAATAATGCCCGTGCTTCCAAGTTGAATTTGAGAACCACTAATGCTTAAATCATCAGCAGACAATGTCCCTGAAATTACATGAGCACCGCCATCAATTTCGATTTTGTGGGCTTCTAAAGTAGCACCTTCGTGAATGGTGACCTTATTACCAGCCGAATGATTCGTCCCTTTAATTGCGATTTCATCAAGCATGGTGCCATCTTCCTTGGTAATAGAGCCATCCTTGTAAAATTCGTAGTATCCATTATAGAAATGTAATTTACCTGTCTTAGCGATAACTTTACCGTGATTGTTCAAAGCGACCCCAAAATCTTCACCACTTAAAACAATCCGACCATCAGCGTTGTTTTCAATACGTGCCCCACCATTTGGACTCCAGTTTGTTGGTTCTGGATAAATTAACTTTTTAACATCAATTAGTCCATTGTTAACAATCACTCCTCCATTATTAAACTGAATTATCCCATTGCCTTGAATCGTACCGTTATTCGTAATTGTTTTTGGAGCTCCAGCCACATTAACCCAATAAGCACCACTCTCAGAAACTTCAAAAACAGCGTCCTTATCTACATTTTGTAAATAAGTCGATTCTGCTAATGCTGTTGTTGAAAAGACTGCCGTAACAGCCAAAGCTACGGTTGATAATTGACAAAATGCTGTAGGTGTCATTTTTAAATCCTTTTTCTATTTTCCTACTAGTGCCAAAACCACTAGTTATCTCCACATAATGCCCCCCCCCAGGAAAATAAATCCAATATTTCTAGATATGTAACGAAATATTGTTGCTCTGATACAACAACCCATTTTTTATTCATTTTTTGAGCAAAATTAAGAGTGAATGATTATTCAGAATTATGTTCTTGAATTTTTAATCCACCTTTAGAAGGCTTATGCAGATTTATGAGTACAGATTTCACAGTACGTCGCCAAGCCTACAACCTTTACCTTGAAGGCCATGGCTACAAAGCGACAGCAAAACAGCTAGGCTTGCATGAAAGTACAGTGAGGGATTGGTTTCGCCGGTTTAAAGCTAACGCCTATGATTCACTTCTGAACCAAGAACTGACAACACGACACTATCCTCTTGAGTTGAGAGAAAGGGTTATTCAATTAAGAAACGAAGGATTATCTTGGACACAAACTCTTAAAGAGACTCAGGTACCAGTTGGTACAGCAAAAAACTGGATCAAGCGAGACAGAATGTCGCAATGAATGAAGAGAGATGAAAAGAAAATGGCGAGCCTTATCCTCGGCACTATATTCAGTTCGCTATGGCTGCTTCGTTCCCGACCTGACCAGGTTAACGACGAATACATGCGAGGGGACCCGCCGAGGCGAAGTTTACCAAACTTTAATCTCTAAATTCAATAGAGTCCTCTTCAATCAGAAATCTTCACTCGCATTTTCAATACGATTTCTCTCTGCTTTTCACGTTAGGTACCACATTCAGCAGTCCGTCTTTTAGCTTTTACCAATGGCATTCATAAGCAGAAACTTTTGCTCATACACATTTAAAAATAAATCAGTTAAAGTTCTGTTATCAAAATTACGAACACTCTTATATTTGAGGGACAGATTATGAGTAACATTCTTCATCTTGATGACAACAACTACGCTGCCGCTGTTGCCCAAGGTACCGTTTTAGTTGACTTCTGGGCTCCGTGGTGTGGTCCTTGCCGTGCTTTGGCTCCGCACTTGGAAAAGGCTGCTGAAACGTTTGCTGGCAAGGTTCAAATCTGCAAGTACAACGTTGATGAAGCTCAAGAAATGGCTAATCAATTAGGCATTCGCTCTATCCCGACGTTAGCTGTTTACAAGGACGGCGTTTTGGTTCATAAGCAAGCCGGTGCTATGGGTTCTTCTCAATTAGAAGACTTTTTGAATCAATTCATCTAAAATACGTCTCGCGATGTAAGGGGTCGGTCATCGGCCCCTCGTTTTCTTTTCGCAAAAATCCTTTTTTTCAATCTCGATCAGTAATGCAGCAATGGTTTCATACCATGCGCTCGACTTTTCAACTTTGCTTTTAGTTTTGTACGATAAGTACTAATTCATTATGCATCTCTCTGAACTCAAATCGTTGCACGTCTCTAAGCTCCTTGAGTGGGCTCTTGATCTTGGCATTGAAAATGCCAACCGTATGCGCAAACAAGAATTAATGTTTGCCATTTTGAAACGACGTGCAAAAGAAGGCGAACAAATTTTCGGCGATGGTACGTTAGAAGTTTTACCGGATGGTTTCGGTTTCTTGCGTAGCCCGGAAACCTCCTATCTCGCCAGTACTGATGACATTTACATCTCTCCGTCCCAAATTCGTCGTTTCAATCTCCACACCGGTGACTCCATTGAAGGTGAAGTCCGCACTCCGAAAGAAGGTGAACGTTATTTCGCCTTAGTGAAAGTTGAAAAGGTTAACGGTCAAGCTCCTGAAAATCTCAAACATCGCATTTTGTTTGAAAACTTAACCCCGTTGTTCCCGAACGAACATTTGGTGTTAGAACGAGACATCCGTGGTGACGAAAACTTGACAGGCCGTGTCATCGACATGATTGCCCCGATCGGTAAGGGCCAACGTGCATTGATCGTCGCTTCTCCTAAGAGTGGTAAGACGGTTTTGATGCAACATATTGCTCACGCCATTACAGCCAACCATCCGGACTGCGTTCTTTTCGTCCTTTTGATTGATGAACGTCCGGAAGAAGTGACCGACATGCAACGCACCGTTAAGGGCGAAGTGGTTGCTTCTACTTTCGATGAACCGGCCGCTCGCCACGTGCAAGTGACCGAAATGGTCATCGAAAAAGCCAAGCGTTTGGCTGAAAGCAAAAAGGATGTTGTCATTCTTTTAGACTCCATCACACGTTTGGCTCGTGCCTACAACAATGTCATGCCGACCTCCGGTCGCGTTCTCTCCGGTGGTGTGGACGCTAACGCCTTACACCGTCCGAAGCGTGTTTTCGGTGCCGCTCGTAACCTTGAAGAAGGTGGTTCCTTAACGATCATTGCCACGGCCTTGGTTGATACGGGTAGCCGTATGGATGACGTGATCTACGAAGAATTCAAGGGTACAGGTAACATGGAAGTCCACCTTGAGCGTCGTTTGGCTGAAAAACGTATTTACCCGGCCATCAATGTTTTGCGTTCTGGTACGCGCCGTGAAGAGTTGCTCTTGAAGCCGGATGTCTTACAAAAGACTTGGATTTTGCGTAAGCTCTTAAGCGATATGGACGAAGTTGAAGCAATGGAATTCTTGCTCCAACGTCTTAAGGCCACAAAGACCAACCAAGACTTCTTTGATTTGATGCGCCGAGGCGGTTAATCAAATTAATCTCGCGTTAGGTCAATAACGCCAAGAGCCGTAAGGAATTCCTTTCGGCTCTTTTCAATTCGAGAACTATGATGCAATTGAACTTTGAACCCTTAACAATCGAACACTTAGAAGCTTTATCTAAACTTGTACCAGCCCATGGTACGGGCGATTGTAATCTTTCTCCTGTTAGCCTCTTAGCGTACGCAGAGAAAAAAGAAATTTCGATTGCCTTTATTGGAAGCGATGCCATCCTCTATTGGAAACCCGAAACGTATTGCACAAAAAAAGCCTACACTTTGCTCGGTAATCACTGCTTAAGTTGCTCCATCAAAGCGCTAGAAAAGCACTGTCAAGATGAAACGCTTCCTCTGTATGGCGTCTTTCCAAAACTAACCGACGATATTATTCAGTGGTCTCATTACCGATGTTTCGACATGAACACAGATAGTGCAGGTTGGGACTACCTTTACGACAGAACAACAATGAGTGAGTTGCTTGGTCGTAAACTTCATGGCAAACGCAATTTTGTCAAACGTTTTTGGGCGGCTTTCCCAGAAGCTAAGCTGTTACCCATCAACCAAGAGACCATTGGACTGTGCCGGACATTTCTTGGTCAGTGGTACGCAAACTACGACAAAATGGATGAGTCTCTAGTTGCAGAATCTCTGGCTATTAATTTTGCATTTGATCATTTCGAAGCTCTCAATCTCAAGGGCGCCTTACTGGTTAATGATGCAACTGTGCTTGGTTTTACATACGGTTCAACGGTAGCTCCTGGCATTTTTGCCGTTCACATCGAAAAAGCCAGTCGAGATGCCATTGGTTCTTATCCAGCTCTCACACAGGCTTTTGCACAAACCTTACCAGATGAGATCCACACGATTAATCGGGAGGAAGACCTGGGTATTGTTGGTTTAAGAAAGGCTAAACAAGACTGGTCACCATCAGGGATGGTTCGTAAAGGCTTTTTAACACTTCACCCCGAACAAAAGCTATAAAAAACAAGTGATTGATAGCATTTGATCATTTGCAATTTATAGAAAAATATTGGATAATTCGAGCCTTCGTCGGAAACGAGGATTAACATGCCTGCCATAAGACCTTACGATTAAGGCACGCGCGCAAGGTTATTCATGACGACCGACTTTTATTATTAGGAATTACACAAATGAAACAAGGTATTCACCCCGAATATCGCGAAGTTGCCTTCTGCGACTTGTCCATCAACAAGACCTTCATCATCAAGTCTACGGCTCAAACGAAAGAAACCGTTGAAATCGACGGCGTCGTTTATCCGTTAGTTAAGTTGGATACGTCTTCTGAAAGCCACCCGTTCTACACGGGCGCTCAAACGCGTATCGTTGAAGCTGGTCGTGTTGAAAAGTTCCGCGCCAAGTACGCCAACCTTTCCAAGAAGGCCTAATAAACGATCGGGTGACCGAAAGTTTTGTGAAAAAGGGCAGTCCATTAGGGATTGCCCTTTTTTATGCCTACTGCCTTAAATGGAAATAAGAGCTCAGTTTAATCATTGAATGCACCTCATTTTTAGAATGGCATTTCAAAGGATTTGGGCAAAGCAAAAGCTACTTTTTGATAAAATACATAGGTTTATTTGAAGCCTGAGATTACTATGTTTGAAGAACGTCCGTCACCAGTTGTTGCTCGTGCCGAGGCTGCTCGTAAGCTGCCCCGGTTGGCTTTGCTTGCCTTATTGTTTGTTTTTATCGTTCCTGGTCTTATCACCCGAGATTTTTGGTCCTCTCAAGAGCTTTCTAACTTTGCTTTAGCCCTAACGATGTACCAAGGATCGTTGGTTGATTGGGTCTTACCGAACGTCGACGCAACGCCTTTTTATAGCGCCGGCCCTCTTGCAGCTTGGCTTGCAGCTTTATGCATGAAACTCTTTGGTTGGGTAACTGGCCTTGATGGCGCAACACGTTTAAGCACACTTATCTGGTTTGCATTAGCAACCTCCTCCATTTGGTACGGCACATGGTATCTTGCCCGCCGAAGCGAAGCTCAACCCGTTGTTTTAGCATTTGGTGGTCAGGCGAATCCAAAGGACTTTGGTCGAGTGGTTGCCGATGGCGCACTTTTACTTTTCATTGGCACTTTCGGGCTGTTTGTGCCATTAAGAGAACTCAATATCGATACCGCACTTTTAGCGATTATCTGTACTTATTTCTTCTCACTAAGCTACTCGTTGCATCGTCCAACACTTGGCCCCATCTTAACGGGCTTAGTTATCTCAGCAAGCGTCTGGACAGCCGACTTTGCTACGGGCTTGGCGCTATTAATTATTGCGTTATTAATTCACGCACGAATTCACTCGTTTGAACCACCTTTTATTACTCGTGCCAGTAGCATTATTCTTGTTTCAGTTGGTACATTTTTTATTTGGCCAATTTTTGCCGTGGGCTTTGCCATCGAAACTGTTGATGCTTGGTTTGATGGGTGGTGGCAAACACAAGTTGCCATGATCAGCTTAATGAGCGTTGATCAAATGAAGCGTGCTGCTCAGGACGCTTTGTGGTTCTTATGGCCTCTTTGGCCTTTTGCTGCTTTTGCTCTTTACGCGTTTCGTAAGCAACTGGGACGCACGCACATCAAATTGCCACTCATGATTTTATTTGGCTTATTTATTGCCAATATTGTGATGGATATCACGGGTACACGCTTTTTGATGGTTCTGTCTGCCCCTATGTGCGTTTTGGCTGCTTTTGGCCTTTTATCTGCCCATCGCTCTTGGTCTAATGTCCTCGACTGGTTCTCTGCTACGGTGTTTACGCTTGGCATTGCTACCTTATGGACCTATTACACTGCTTGGCATACAAATATCTTCCCCAAGATGGTGAAGTCCATCAATAATTTGGCTCCAGATGCTCAACCCTACTTCCATGGTTTAATTTTTGTCTTAGCTTTCGGCGTGACCCTGCTTTGGATTGCGCTCGTACTTTGGCGAATGAACCGACACACCGTGGTTGCTTGGAAAGGCCCGTGGCTAGCCTCTGCTGGTATTACGACACTTGCGGTTTTATGTGTATACCTATTTGGTCCAGCGATTGACCAAGCCCGCAGTTACCAACCCGTCGTTCAAATGGTTATGCAAGATTATGAAGCAACAAAAACATCTCAATCTTGCTTAAGTACCGAAACACTTACCCCTGTTCAACGTGTTTTATTTAAGTTCTATGGTCTAAAACTCTCTGATGGGACAAGCTGTGATTTCCACTTTGAAAGAAGTTCTCAAGTGGCAAAGACTGATGCTTATCATCCAACAAGTCGAGTCATTGACACCTACTCTCGTCCGAGAGACCGTGAGCGTTTTATTTTGTTGAGAGATTAACGTGACGCATCCCTTACCTAAACGATTAACTCCGCCTGATATTTCATTGAGGGCCATCGGCAAACTGGCTGGCCCAATCTTTGTTGCCAACATTGCTATTGTTGGCGGTGGCACGATTGATACTGTTATGGCAGGCCACTTAGGGCCCGATCATTTGGCAGCTATTGCACTTGGCTTAGCAACCATGATTATGGTTTTTATGGGCCTTGTAGGCATTTTGCAAGGTATGAGTCCTCTGGCTGCACACCACTTTGGCGCACATAAGTATGAAAAAATTGGGTTTGAATTATCCCAATGCTTATGGCTTGCGCTGATCTTATCCTTGATTGGCATGCCCATTTTAGGTGCCACAGATATCTGGACCAATTTGGCTGAAGCTCAAGGTGAAGTGAAACGAATGGCTGCCCAGTACTTAACGATCAGTATGATCGGCCTGCCTGCGGCTTTATTTGGCCGTGCATTCATTTCACTCAATGCAGCCGTCTCAAGACCCAAAGTGACGATGTATGTTTCCTTGGCCCTATTATTCCTAAAGGTGCCCTTTAACGCCATCTTTATGTATGGTTGGTTAGGCTTTGATGCATTAGGCGGAGCAGGCGCAGCTATTTCATCGACCCTTTTAACTTATATCTCCGTTTTGGTGTATTACCTTGTCTGGAGAAATGATAAGTTTTATGAAAAGATGCGATGTGCTCAGTTTTACTGGCCACAACCCAAGGCTTTGTGGGCGCAGCTCAAAATTGGTATTCCGATTGGACTTTCTACTTTCTTTGAGATTAGCTCATTTACGTTGATGGCAATCTTCATCTCACGTTTTGGTGCAATTACGGTTTCCGCTCACCAAATCGTGGGTAATATCACCTCAATGGCTTACATGTTGCAACTCTCAATCGGTATTTCTTGTACTGTTTTAGTTGCGCAATGCCTTGGTGCTGGTTGGGCCAATGTCGCAGAAAAAGCCACTCGTCGATGCCTGACCATCAGTGTCATTTCCGCTAGCCTTGCCGCTTTGACACTTTACTTTGGCCGTGAAACCATTGCTCATTGGTACACCTCTGATGAAACCGTGATCAAGATCGCCGTTTCCTTATTGCTTTTTGGTGTGTGTTACCACGTCTTTGATGCCTTGCAATGCGTAAGTGCCTTCGCTCTGCGAGCCTACCGAGTGACCTTCTGGCCTATGGTTGTCTATGGTGTGTTGCTCTGGGGTGTGGGGATCATCGGTGGTTATTACATGGCCTTTAATGCCAAACCTTTCTTCAGCCAACCCTTACAAGCCTACGGTTTCTGGGGCATGGTGGCATTGGGATTATTCTTAGCTGGCATGGTACTTTTGGTCTTTGCGCTTTGGGTTGCCCGAACGCGCACTAAAGAAGACGAACACGTCTCTCACGCCCATATCTAACAATTGACCGCCTCACTAACCTGAGGCGGTTTCTTTTTTTCCCCTCGTAGCTCTCTTCGTCGTATACTGAAAAATGATCTTCTCAGTTATGAGGTGTTCTATGACTATCCAACAAAATCTTATTGCTGGCATCTGTGTTGCCGTGGGAATTGCTTCGGTTGGTTTTTCATTGAAGGCTGGAATTGATCATTTTGTTGATCGAGATCGAGTTGTGACCGTTAAGGGCTTGGCAGAAAGAGATGTCCCGTCAGACTATGTTATCTGGCCTGTAACCTTCCGTGTATCGGGCAATGATCTAACTTCACTTTACACTCGTGCTCAAGAACAAACCGACATCATTAAAAGCTTTTTAAATAAGTACGGTGTTGACGATAAAGATGTTTCTTTAGGCACGCCTCGCGTCAGCGACACACATGCTGACTTTTACGGTAGCAATTTGCCACCAGAGCGTTATCGGGTTGAAATGGTGATATCTGTGGCCACGCCGAATGTGCCAGCTGTTTTAGACGCCATGGTAAATCAAACCGAATTAATTCGACAGGGTATTATCTTCGTCGATAACTACCGTACCGAGTTCTACTTCAATGGTCTCAATGCTATTAAGCCTGAAATGATTGAAGAAGCAACGAAAAACGCACGTGCTGCTGCCCAAAAATTTGCTGAAGATAGCGACAGCAAACTCGGTAAAATCCGACGTGCTAGCCAAGGGCAATTCTCCATTTATAGCCGTGACAGTAACACGCCTCAAATCAAACGCGTACGAATTGTCACGACAGTGGAGTACTACCTCAAAGATTAGCCTCTTTAATGGCTTTTAACGCAACATCGTAAGGATCGGCTATAAAGGGATCAATGCTCAATAAATCGGGCATTGATCTCATCCACGTTAATTGTCGCTTTGCTAACTGACGAGTGGCCGCTACACCCGACAAGAAAAAGCGATCCCAATCACAGTCGCCAAGCAAATAGTCAATGGCTTGCCGATACCCCACAGCTCGCATCGCTGGCGCTTCACGCGTAAAACAAGGATCTTTCATCAATGTTTTGACTTCGTCTAAGAAGCCCGCATCAAGCATCATTTGGAAACGCTTTTCAATTCGCTCATGCAAGAGCGCGCGATTGGCAGGCATCAAACCAATCGTTAAGAAACGATAGGGACATTCCAACGTTTTAGGCGCTTGGTATTGGGATAGCGGTTGCCCCGTTTGACGAAATACCTCCAGTGCACGAGAGATACGTTGACTATCATTTGGATTAAGACGAGCAGCCGTAACGGGGTCGACTTGAGCTAAAAGATTATGCATGCCTGGCCAACCCAAAATTTTTGCTTCGTCTTCAATTTGGGCTCGAATTGCCAAATCTGTTGATGGCATTTCATTTAGCCCCTCTTTTAATGCCTTGGCATAAAGCATTGTTCCACCAACAATCAAGGGTAACTTCCCTCGAGCTTTTATGTCTTCAATTTTGCTGTAGCAATCTTTGACAAAATCAGCCGCGTTATAAGTATCAAATGGATCTCGAATATCAATGAGATGATGGACAATTCCCTGCATTTCTTCAACGGTGGGTTTTGCCGTTCCGATATCCATACCACGGTAGATGAGGGCCGAATCAATAGAAATCACCTCAGTGTTTAAGGTTTGAGCCAAACGAACTCCCAAAGCCGTTTTTCCACTGGCTGTCGGCCCTAAAATTAAAACAGCATCTACCACAGTTACTGACCTCTCATAAAAAGTTTATCCAAGTCACCCATTGTTAATTGAACCCATGTAGGACGGCCATGATTGCATTGATCTGCACGCTCTGTTTGCTCCATTTGTCTTAAAAGCGCATTCATTTCCTCAAGCGACAAATAGCGATGTGCTCTCACGGCTGAGTGACAAGCCATGGTCGCTAAAATTTCATTGCGCTTTTCTTGCAATGCACTGGATTCGCCAAACTTACGAATATCGGCAAGAGTTTCAACAACCAAAGCCTCTCCAGTTTTATTGATATCCCCGGACAAAACAGCGGGAACAGCACGCAATCTTAAATGGGTTGGAGATGCACACTCAAGTTCCAAACCTAGCTGCAACAGTAACGACTGATGCTCTTCAAACGTGGCAATATCCTCTGCCGTTGCCCTAAAGACCAACGGAATTAATAGCTGTTGAATCGCTAATTTTTGCTCATCAGCTTGGCGCTTTAGCTTTTCATAGACGACTCTTTCATGAGCCGCATGCATATCCACCAAAATGAGACCATGTTCATTTTCTGCCAAAATGAAGATACCACCGACTTGTCCCAAAGCCCTTCCTAAGGGATAAGACAAGTTTTCATGATCTTGAGCGCCACTAAATGATTCCCCCTCTCGAATGGCCTTCACCGTATCCGGAATCATCTTATTGTCATGCTGTGGGCTTTTTGTTTGATAAAAATTCAAGTATCGAGACAAATGAGAGGGTTCATAAGTAGAGGCTTTTGTTGCCTGTAAACCAAAAGAGTGCCCCGTTGCTGAGGTACTTGTAGGGGCTCTCATATCCAAAGAGCCTTGCGATACATAGGTTGGTGTAAAGGTCTTTGGCGCTTGTGCAATATCCACGCTCTTTTCAACCTCTTCACTTTGTCGAGTCGCAATGGCTGGCGCTAAGGCATTTTGCACAGCATGCATCACGAATTGGTGCACCCATTGGCTATCGCGGAACCGCAACTCACTTTTTGTTGGGTGAACATTGACGTCAACCTTAACAGGGTCAATATCCAAAAACAGGCAATACATCGGTTGCAATTGGTTATGCAAAACGTCTGCATAGGCTGCCTTAATGGCGTGAGCCAATAGCTTATCTCGTACATAACGGCCATTGACATAACAATATTGCGCATCAGTACGAGATCGCCCTGCAGTAGGCAAGCCTACCCACCCAAAAACACGAGCTACGCCAGTTTCTGCATAAACTTCGCGCTGAGCTTGAGCAAACTCACTAGGCAAAATGCGATTAACACGAGCTCGGCTTTCTTCGATTGGTAAAACCATCACAGGTTTACCATTGTGGATCATCCGAAATTCAATATTAGGATGCGATATAGCGATGCGTTCTAATGCTGTCTTACAGTGAGCCGCTTCAGTAGCTTCGGACTTTAAGAATTTACGACGAGCTGGCGTTTTGAAAAATAAATCTTCTACTTCTACTCGTGTACCCACAGCACCGGCAGCCACATCAACAACGCCTTCGTGAATGCTATAGGCATAATCGGCATCAACCGTACGAGATGTTAACGTCAATGCAGATACCGAAGCGATAGAGGCTAGAGCTTCACCCCGAAACCCTAAACTTAAAACATGTTCTAACTCATCTAGATTGCGAATTTTGCTTGTGGCATGACGCTTTAAAGCCAATGGAAGTTGATCTTTAGGCATACCGCGACCATTATCGGTCACTGTCAGGCGCTTAACACCGCCGGCATCCAATCGCACTTCAATTTTAGTGGCTCCTGCATCAATGGCATTTTCCACCAACTCTTTTAAGACAGAGGCTGGACGCTCAATCACCTCACCTGCGGCGATTTGACTGATAAGCTGATCGGAGAGCTCACGGATCTCACGAACCGGTGCTCGAGAGGAATTAGATAAGTCTTGCATAATGTTCTTAATTTTAGCATTCGTAGCCTGAACAACTCTTAACAATTTGGCCAAATGGTTATTGATTTTTGTTGAATTTTTGCGTGAATTTACCTTTTTTTTTCCGATATACTAATGCCATCAAAATTGTAAATTTCATCAAATCATGGATTGGTCTTTACTTTTAGATCTCTTTACAAACGCAGATCGCTTTTTAACAACTATAGCGACTGAGTATGGGATCCTTATTTATATTGTGATGTTCCTGATCTTTTTTCTTGAGACAGGGATTGTTGTCATGGCCTTTTTACCGGGCGACTCACTACTGTTTGTTGCCGGTGCCGTTACCGCCAGTGGCGCTATCGACCCATGGTGGTTAACTGCGATTGTTTCGTTGGGCGCCATTTTGGGTAATACATCGAACTTTTACATAGGCTCTTGGCTTGGGCACAAGATCTATGATGGTTCAATTTCTTGGATTGATCAAGAAGCTCTAAATAAAACCCACAATTTCTATATGTCTCATGGTGGAAAAACGATCTTTTTAGCCCGTTTTGTTCCCATTGTGAGAACCTTTGCTCCCCTTATTGCAGGTGCAGCTTCCATGCCAGTTTCGAAATTCGAGTTTTACTCAATTACTGGTGCTATTGCTTGGGTTTATGGTCTTGTTTGGGCAGGTCACCTTTTCGGAAATATTCCTTTTATTAAGCAACACCTCACTGCCATCTTACTTTGCGGTATAGGATTTGCTTTAATTCCAACAACGTTCTTAGCACTTTCTCGTTTATTAAAGAAACGTCGGACCGCTAAGTCCAATTGATAAATACGGGTACTCACATTGTGTGCGTGCCCTTTTTTTTTTGACGAGTTTGGGAGACACTCATGCAACTTTGGGATCACTTCATCGCCATTTTAAATAAAGAGGTTCAACCAGCACTTGGTTGCACAGAACCAACTTCTATTGCCTACGCTGCCGCTCATGCTAGTCGACTATTGGGCAAAACTCCCGAACAAATTCGAGTAGAAGTTAGTGACAACCTCTACAAAAACGCTATGGGTGTCTTTGTCCCCGGGACCGGGCAAATTGGTTTACCCATTGCTGCCTCCGTTGGTGCGCTTGGAGGAGACCCTGATGCAGGACTTGAAGTTTTAGCCTCAGTCACCCCAGATCATGTCACCCAAGCTCTTGCAATGATCAAAGAAAATCGAGTCTCAATTGAACGAGCGGACACACAAGAATTTATTTTCTGTAAAGCCACTGTCAGAGCTGGCGATGACATCGCTGAAGTCACGATTAGTGGCGGTCATACCGATGTCGTTTTGATGAAAAAGAATGGTGAAATCGTTATGCAAAAAAAGCATGCGATTTCAACATCTGCTGAAGGCACTTCCGAGATCAATGGCAATGAAGTCAACTTGCGAAACATATACGACTTTGCCTGCAACGGCCCCTTTGAAAATATCGCCTTTATTCTAGAGGCTAAAGAAATCAACATGACATTGGCTCAAGAGGGGCTATCTCATGCTTATGGACTGCAGCTAGGCAAAACCATCGAAGAGCAAATGAAGGCTGGCATTTTAGGACGCGACTTAATCAACAGTATGGCCTCTTACACAGCAGCTGCTTCTGATGCCCGTATGGGTGGAGCAACCCTTCCTGCCATGAGTAATTACGGCAGTGGTAACCAAGGCATTACGGCTACGATTCCCGTTGTCAAAATGGCTGAATTTGTCAACGCTGATGATGAACACTTGGCTCGTGCCTTGATCATTTCTCACCTAGGAGCCATTTACATTAAGAGCCACTACCCATCACTGTCAGCCTTCTGCGGTAATACGGCTACTGCTTCTGCCGTTTCAATGGCCCTTGTTTACCTTAACGGAGGCACTTATGAGCAAGGTTGCATGGCCATTAACAACGTCATTAGCGATACCTCAGGCATGGTGTGTGATGGCGCAAAAAGTACTTGCGCAATGAAGGTTCATACGGCGGCGCAATCAGCTTATAAGTGTTGCTTCCTTGCCTTAGCCGGTCATGGTGTCAGTGGACAAGGTATTGTTAATGCTGATGTCGAGAAAACTATCGACAATTTAGGAGCGATGGTAACAAAAGGAATGCATCAAACCGATGAGAAAATCATCGAAATTATGCGAAAAAATTAATTTCTAACAAGCAAAGGCCAAAATCAAATGATTTTGGCCTTTATCGGTAAATCATCCGTTCTACAAATTATGTAGAGCGGATTTTCTTGTTAAGCGCGCTTTTCCAAGATTTCAATAGCCGGCAAAACCTTACCTTCTAAGAATTCTAAGAAAGCACCGCCACCCGTAGAGATATAGGAAACCTTGTCTGCAATACCAAACTTGCCAACAGCAGCCACCGTATCACCACCGCCAGCGATGGAGAAAGCACCATTTTCTGTTGCTTGAGCAATGGCTTGAGCCATCACTTCCGTACCATGAGCAAAGGGCTTCATTTCAAAAACGCCCACCGGACCATTCCAAACAATAGTGCCTGCCTTTTGGAGGATTTCACCCAAGGCTTGAGCCGTTTCAGGACCAACGTCCAAAATCATTTCATCGTCTTGAACATCATCGACCTTGCAAACACGCATTTCTGCGTCTTCAGCAAAAGCCTTAGCAACGACAACATCCGTAGGTAACGGTAACGTTGCACCCTTTTCTGCCAAGGTCTTTAAGATGGTCTTGCACTCATCAACCAAGTCAGGCTCAGCCAAAGACTTACCAACCTTATAACCTGCGGCCATCAAGAACGTATTGGCGATACCACCACCAACAATCAATTGATCAACCTTTTGCGCTAAGTTGTTCAAAATCGTCAACTTTGTGGAAACCTTTGAACCACCCACAATCGCAACCAACGGGTGCTTAGCTTCTTCCACGGCCTTGGTCAAGGCTTCAATTTCTGCAGCCATTAAAGGACCGGCACAAACCGTTTCGGCGTATTGAGCAACACCATAGGTGGAGGCTTGAGCACGGTGAGCCGTACCGAAAGCGTCATTTACAAAGACATCGCACAAGGCGCCATACTTCTTAGAAAGTTCTTCCGTGCACTTCTTTTCACCGACATTGCAACGGCAGTTTTCTAACATGACAACTTCGCCTTCGGCGACTTCGAAACCACCATCAACCCAATCTTCGATTAAGCGAACTGGAGAACCTAAAAGTTCAGACATACGAGCTGCAATCTTTACCAAACTATCTGCAGCCGTCTTTTCTCCTTCCTTAGGACGACCCAAGTGGCTAACCACCATCACACGTGCACCAGCGTCACGAGCCATACGGATAGCCGGCACAGAAGCCACCAAACGCGTTTCATTGGTGATTTCACCATTTTCATCACGCGGAGCATTCAAATCGGAACGAATGAAAACACGCTTGCCCTTTAAGGCATCTGCTTTAACTAAAGCTTCAAGAGTTTGAACTCGCATCTGTTAAATTCCTCTAATGAATAGGAGACACTAATCTTTTAATTTTAACATTCATAAGCTCATTTTTTATTCTTACGGGTGAAATTGCCGAGAGCCTTTCTTTGTCACTCTTAGTTTGAAATGACGAATCCATAGCTTCAGCAGACAAACAATCTAAATACGGCTTAATGCAAAATCAATCACAACCATAGTTTTTCCTTTATTTACAAATAATTACGTACTTTTGGACATTTGAAAATTGCCTATTTTCATTGAAAATGAAAGAGAACAATTTTTATTAATAGGGAGTGTGTTATGACGTTCAGTTTTGAAAAAGAATATGGATTATTGATTGATGGTCAGTGGGTCAGTGCCGAAAATAAGGCTGTTTTTGACACTTTTAATCCTGCCACTGGTGAATTATTAAGTTCCTGCGCCAATGCCTCAGCCAATGACGTTGATCGCGCAGTTAAGGCAGCTCAAGAAGCCTTCAAAACTTGGTCGAAAACAAGCCCGCAAGATCGTGCTCAATTGTTATTAAAAGCGGCGGACTTAATTGATGCGCATGCCAGTGAATTAGCTGAAATTGAAACGCGTGATAACGGCAAACCATTGCGTGAGACGACACTGGTTGATGTACCGTTATCTTCTGACCACTTCCGCTACTTTGCCGGTTGCTTACGTGCTGATGAGGGCTCGGCCGTTATGATCGACAATGACACCATGTCCATTGTTTTACACGAACCCATCGGCGTTGTCGGTCAAATTATCCCGTGGAACTTCCCTCTTTTAATGGCAGCATGGAAAATTGCTCCGGCACTTGCTGCAGGGAATACGCTCGTGATTAAACCGTCATCAACGACACCGTTGTCGATTCTGTATCTTGCGAAACTTTTAAATGACATTTTGCCCCCGGGTGTCATCAATGTTATTACGGGACGGGGTGCAGAAAGTGGTCAAGCAATGCTTGATCATCCAGGTTTTGCTAAGTTAGCGTTCACGGGCTCCACTGAAGTCGGCTATAGCGTTGCTAAGGCTGCAGCCGACAAGCTCATCCCTGCCACTTTAGAGCTCGGTGGTAAGTCGGCCAATATTGTTTTTGACGACTGCCAGCTTGATAAGGCCATTGAAGGTGCTCAAATCGGTATTCTTTTCAACCAAGGACAAGTCTGTTGCGCGGGCTCTCGCATTTTCGTTCAAGAAGGCATCTACGATGAGTTCGTCAGCAAACTCACACAAGCCTTTAAAGAAGTGAAAGTTGGCGATCCGATGTCAATGCAAACCCAAATGGGTTCGCAAATCAATGAAAAGCAACTTCAAAAGATTCTCAACTATGTTGAAATCGGGAAAAAAGAAGGCGCAATTGTTTTGGCTGGCGGCGAACGCGCTAGCGTTGAAGGGCTTGAAAAAGGAGCCTTCATGCAACCGACTTTGCTTGCCAATGTCACCAACGACATGCGCATTGCACAAGAGGAAATTTTTGGACCTGTTGCCGTTATTATTAAATTTAAGACCGAAGAGGAAGTTATTGCTTTAGCTAACGATAGTGAATACGGCTTAGGTGGCGCGGTTTGGTCTCGTGACATTAACCAAGCACTGAGAGTTGCACGCGAAGTACAAACAGGACGCATGTGGATCAACACCTACAATGAATTGCCTGCCCACGCTCCTTTCGGTGGCTACAAAAAGTCTGGCATTGGTCGAGAAACACACAAAATGATGTTGAGCCACTACAGCCAAACAAAGAACATCTTCATTTCTATGTCTGAGAAGAAAAGAGCTTTCTTTTAATAAATCAAATAATTAACAATCTACTCTTGGCCGAAACGAGTCTCGACTCTTTCGGCCTTTTCTTCTATTTGAAAACTCAATTTCTCAACCTAAGGACTCTCACTTAATCGCAAGCACCAGTGCTTTGAAACTTTGGTACGAGTTATGATTTAAATTGTGTATTTATCAGTAACCATCTATGGACCCTTGCGATCCATTCTGTCGCATTATGAAAAAACTGTACGTCTATTTAGTGTCTTTAGGTCATTTAAGTGTGGACCTAGCCCCTGGCGCACTACCTGCCATATTGCCCTTTTTTGTTTTGCATAACGGACTAAGCTACACAGAAATTACGGGGCTCATGTTTGCTTCGTCATTTTTTGCATCACTCGTTCAGCCTCTATTTGGTTACTGGTCTGATAAGAGTGAACGCCACTGGTTTATGGCGGCTGGCATTTTATTAAGTGGTATTGGCCTTGGGATTACTGGCATTACCAGTAACTATTGGGCCATTTTTGTGGCAGTCACATTGATGGGCATTGGGGGTGCGTTTTTTCATCCGGAAGCCGCACGCCTGATCAACCAACTGTCTGGAAAATATCGTGCGACCGGTATGGGCATATTCTCTGTGGGTGGAAATGCGGGGTTTGGTGTCGGTCCTCTGATCGCAGCGGCCTTGATTACTTGGTTTGGTCTCTCGGGCACCGTCTTTTTCGCTATTTTTGGTTTCATCATGGCCATCGTTATGTGGCGAACGATTCCAAAAATCTTCGAAAATTTAAATCTGCCCTCCTCAGAAAAGAAAGTTGCTATAGAAGCAAAAGAACCGGGTAAAAATAATTGGCCAGCTTTTGGGCGCTTGAGCTTTGTTATTCTCTGCCGAAGCTGCGCATTTACCGGCCTGCTTTCATTCCTTCCTCTTTACTGCATTCACCGCTTTGGTGTCTCTGAAGTCACAGCAAGTACGCTTTTGGCCTTCTTATCCATCACTGGTATTTTTATGACCTTAGCCGGGGGGTGGTTAACTGACAAAATTGGTTTAACGAATGCCTGTAAAGTGGGTTATGTTTTAATGGCGCCTGCGTTTGCTCTATTGATTGTTGCTCCAGACTTTTTGTGGTTCTATCCCATTATTGCTGTTTTAAGCTTTACTTTGAACGGCACGTACTCAGCCTATGTTGTTTTAGGTCAGTCTTACTTGGCTAAAAACTTAGGTTTTGCCTCTGGTGTGACGCTTGGATTATCTGGATCTTTTGGTGGTATTTTTACCCCAATTATGGGCATGATTGCCGATGCCTATGGCATTGATACCGTGATGATTATTTTGGTTGTCGTTGGTGTTCTTTGTACCCTCGGAGCCTTTTTATTACCGGAACCCAATTAAGCAATCTATTGTGATTGGGGGTGATACCACCCCCAATTATCTAAAATTCCACGTAACCAATACCATCCTTTATGGTCACAGTCGTCCCTAGTTGGGAACTTAGCTCCTGAATCTTTTCCAGTACTTTCACATCATCCGTAAGAGTAGGCCAGCCTCTTTGTGCCTTCGATTTATGCATACTCAAATCAATTGGATACAGTTTCATCTCTGTCATTCGCCCACCATCCATCGTCCAACTGGCCACAAAAGATCGCCAAATATCAGGCATAACAACGTGTCCAACAGTGCCATTTTTGCTTCTATGATCCATATACTCACCAACACGAGTCTCTTGAGATAAGCCCATTTTTGCAAAGGCATCATAGGGTTGCGCAGCAATTGTTTCAGTTTGGAAAGTGAACTACCTCTGAATAAATTCAGAGGCTTCATGGGACCTGACTGAATCGGT
>Ed_p2__coassemble_957_pt1 | contig 24196 bp, 14 predicted proteins | sample Ed_p2__metabat2_low_PE_017 | metagenome-assembled genome bin Ed_p2
GACACTGAAAAAGCATTTTAAGGTAGTTTTGACACGTAAGCCTGAGGCTAGCCGGGATTCTTCAGCAGAAGTCTACATGGTGGCAAAGGGTATTAAGAAGCGCTAACTTTACCTTTTGAGGGGGTTGAAAATTGTTTTTCTGCCCCCATATTGTTAGAAAGATTATCAGTTAACCTATTTATAGAAAATAGTCGGTATTCTTAACGCACAAGGTCAAAGAAAGTTTTGGCCACGTTTTATGTTAGAAAACGGTATTTCATTGGATATATAAGGCGAAGGAGCCTTCAATTGAATAAGAATCTCATCAATAAAATCGGTTTGTGGTTAGTTGTGGCGATTGTGTTCTTCACGCTTTTCCGCCAATTTGAGCCAGAGAAGACTGCTGCGGCTTCTGCGACAAGTTACACCCAATTCATGGAAGATGCTAAGGCTGGCAAGATCGCTCGTGTAGACGTTAAGGGCCGCGAAATTACGGTTACGCCGAAGCAAGGTCAGAAATTCGTTTTAACGAGTCCGGGTGACTTGTGGATGGTGGAAGATCTTCGTAAATCTGGTGTCCAGGTTTATGGTACTCCGGAAGAAGAACCGTCCTTATTTATGACGTTGTTGATTTCTTGGTTCCCGATGTTGCTTTTAATTGGCGTATGGATTTTCTTTATGCGCCAAATGCAAGGTGGCGGTAAGGGCGGTGCGTTTAGCTTTGGTAAGAGCAAGGCTCGCATGTTGGACCAAACAAACAATAAGGTCACATTTAAGGATGTTGCTGGCTGTGATGAAGCCAAGCAAGATGTGCAAGAAATTGTTGACTTCTTACGCGATCCTTCAAAGTTCCAACGTTTAGGTGGCCGTATTCCTCGCGGGATTTTGTTGGTTGGTAGCCCGGGTACGGGTAAGACGCTTTTGGCAAAAGCCATTGCTGGTGAAGCCAAGGTACCGTTCTTTTCCATTTCTGGCTCTGACTTCGTCGAAATGTTCGTAGGTGTAGGTGCTGCTCGTGTTCGCGATATGTTTGAAAATGCGAAGAAGAATTCACCTTGCATCATCTTTATCGATGAAATCGATGCGGTCGGTCGTCAACGCGGTGCCGGTCTCGGTGGCGGCAACGATGAACGCGAACAAACATTAAACCAAATGTTGGTGGAAATGGATGGTTTTGAAACCGGTACCAACGTGATTGTGATTGCTGCTACCAACCGTCCTGATGTATTAGACCCTGCACTTTTGCGTCCAGGTCGCTTTGACCGTCAAGTGGTGGTTCCGTTGCCTGATGTCCGTGGTCGTGAGCAAATTCTTAATGTTCATATTAAGAAGGTTCCTGTGGGTCGAGATGTTGATCCTGAAGTGATCGCTCGCGGTACGCCGGGGATGAGTGGTGCTGATTTGGCTAACCTTGTTAACGAAGCTGCTTTGTTTGCCGCACGTCGTGATGCCAAACTTGTCGAAATGGTTGACTTTGAACAAGCCAAGGACAAGATCTTAATGGGGGCAGAGCGTCGTAGTATGGTGATGAGCGAAGACGAAAAGAAAACGACGGCATACCATGAATCGGGTCACGCAGTAGTTGCTTGGTTATTGCCTAAGAGCGATCCAGTTCATAAGGTGACAATTGTGCCTCGTGGTCGTGCTTTGGGCGTAACAATGCAATTGCCCGAAAAAGACCGCTTTAACTATGACGATGTTTATATGCGCAGTCGTTTGGCTATTCTCTTTGCTGGTCGTGCCGCAGAAGAAGTGTTTTTAGGCCAAAAAACGACGGGTGCAAGCAATGACTTTGAACGTGCAACACAATTGGCACGTGATATGGTTACTCGTTATGGTATGACCGATGCTATGGGCGTAATGGTCTATGCTGAAAACGAAGGTGAAGTGTTCTTGGGTCGTTCTGTAACGCGTACAACCCATGTAAGCGAAGCTACTCAACAAGCTATTGATAAAGAAGTGCGCCGTATTTTGGAAGAGGAATACTTCCGCGCTAAGAAGATGTTAGAAGAAAATCGTGAGCGTATTGAACTCATGGTTGAATGTTTGATGAAGTGGGAAACTATCGACTTTGATCAAATTAATGACATCATGGAAGGTCGCGAAGTTCGTCCTCCGAAAGAAGGTTCCTCAGCTAAAACATTAGAGCCTTTACACCCTGAAACTAAGGTTGAGCAAAAGCAAGAGCAAGCTCCGATAGAGGCTGTTGCTGAAAAATCTGACGATGTTGCTCAAGAACAGACGAAGCCGACTGAGGGTGAAGCACCTGTTCAAGATGAAAAGAAAGAAGATAAATAAATTTAAATCTATTTCTTGAAAAAGAATAAGCTCCGAGTGAAAGTTTCTCTCGGGGCTTATTTTTTTTATTTGATTTTAATCTTAAGTCGGCATACAGTAAAAGAATATAAAAAATACCCTTTAACAATTTCCCCCTTAACTTCTTGTGAGACTCCCTACTATGCTCGCTGGACTTCTCTTTGGCATCGCTGCATGCGCCATTTGGGGATTGATTTATATCATCCCAATTCTTTTACCTGAATATAGCCCCATTTTGATCTCATCGGCTCGCTACACCATTTATGGTTTGGCTTGTTTGTTTTTGGTGCCGATGCAGCTTAAGGACTTAAAACGTTTAACGAAAAAAGATTGGATCTTAGCGTTTAATTTATCGTTTTTTGGATCCATTGTTTATTACTGCTGCTTGGTAGTGAGCGTCCATTTAGCGGGGGCTCCTATATGTGGCATGCTCATGTGTTGGATTCCAGTGTTGGTTGCGATAGTTGCTAACTACACAGCAATACGTGATGGTAAAGGGGTGACGTGGAAAAAACTTGCGTTGCCCCTTAGTTTTATTTTGGCAGGTATGGTTGTTGCGAATTGGACGGAGTTTGACTATGTCATCAATGTGCAACATTCAACAACATGGGATTTTTGGTTGGGTGTTGCGGCAGGGGCTACATCAATGCTTTTGTGGACATGGTATCCCATACGCAATGCTCGTTGGCTTTTAGAGCATAAGGATCAGAAACCCAATGTGTGGGCAACAGCTCAGGGTCTTGTTATTTTGCCATTCACATTCATTAGCTACATTGTAGTTACGCAATTTTACTTGCCCCCAGAAGTTGGTGCTCTTGGACCAACACCGATTTTGTTCATCGCTTGTATGTTGGTAGCCGGTATATGTTGTTGTTGGATGGCAGCTGCTTGTTGGAATGAGATGAGTCAGCGCTTACCGACAGCGTTGGCTGGGCAAATGATTGTATTTGAAACGATCTTCTCAGTGGTTTACGCGCTTTTGTGGCGTGGACAATGGCCAACAATCACAATGCTCATTGGAATGGGAATGTTGATTTTTGGTGTCCTTGTCGCTCTACGAGTTTTCAAAGACTGCGAAGCTTAAATAGAGATAAAAGGCGCTTTCAATAGATGAATTGACGTTTTGTCTATTGTGTTTCGTATTCAAAAACCTCAAAATATGATGATTCTTTATCACGAGAATGGTCATGCTTTGGGGTTTTATTTTAGGTGTTTTAGCTTGTGCAATTTGGGGACTGATTTATATCTTTCCACTGATCCTACCTAACTACCATCCAATTGTTATTGCCTCTGCGCGCTTTGCTGTGTATGGGCTCACTTGTATGGCTTTAATTCCTTTACAAAAAGAGGAATTAAAGCAATTATCACGAGCGGATTGGTGGACGGCATTAAGGTTGGCCTTTTTTGGCTCTCTTGTTTATTACTGTTGTTTGGTTATTAGTGTCAAATTGTCAGGTGCGCCAATCTGTGGCATGTTGATGTGCTGGATACCTGTTTTAGTAGCAATCGTTGCCAATAGTTCTGCTCAAAAAGAACAACGCGTACCATGGTCTCAATTAGCCCTTCCCTTGAGTCTTATCATATTGGGTATGATAGTGGCGAATTGGAGTGAGTTCGAATACATGACGGTAGCACAGCAAGGCTCAGCAGTGGAATTCTGGTTGGGTGTAGCTGCAGGAACTGCTGCTTTATTACTTTGGACATGGTTTCCGATCAAAAATGCCCGTTGGCTTTTGGCCAATAAAGGCAAAAGTCCAAAGGTATGGGCAACAGCTCAAGGGCTCTCTGTTTTTCCTGTCTCTGCTATCGGTTTCGTAGTTGCCAGTGTTGTCTTTATGCCAGAGACGCCAATATTAGGACCTGATCCCGCTTTATTTATTGTCATGATGCTGATTGCCGGTGTGTGCTGCTCTTGGTTAGGAGCGGTTCTTTGGAATGCAATGAGTCAACGCTTGCCTCCTGCATTAGGAGGTCAGATGATTGTGTTTGAGACGATTTTTTCTGTGCTTTACGCCTTAATGTGGAGACAACAATGGCCAACATGGTCAATGGTGGTTGGAATGACGATGTTAATGTGTGGCGTGTTGGTTGCTTTGCGCATTTTCAGAAATGCTAAAGCATAGTTTAAGGTATCAGTTCGTATAATCTGTGGGTAGTTTTTTTGGAAGTAATTTGTATGGCCACAACTTTTCTTTGGCATGACTATGAAACGTTCGGTTTAAGTCCGAGTCAAGATCGTCCAGCTCAATTTGCAGCGATTCGAACCGATGAGAATCTGAATATTATGGGCGATTCCATGTGTTGGTATTGTCAGCCAGCAATGGATACTCTGCCTTCACCAGAAAGTATTCTGATAACTCATATTTTGCCTCAGGAGTGCGAGGAAAAGGGGATGAAAGAGGCCGAGTTTGCTCAGCGTATTCTTGAGCAAATGAGTGAGCCAGAAACCATTAGCGTTGGCTATAACAATATGTCCTTCGACGATGAAGTGACGCGTTTTATGCTTTGGCGCAATCTTCATGATCCCTACGCTCGGGAATGGAAAGAAGGTTGCTCTCGCTTTGACTTATTTCCACTTGTGGTTGCTACTTGGGCGCTACGTCCTGAAGGGATTATTTGGCCCGAAGTGGAATTGGAAAATGGAACAAAACGACCGACTTTTCGCTTAGAAAATTTAACAAAGGCCAATGGTTTAGTGCATGAGCATGCACACGATGCATTAAGTGACGTACAAGCAACGATTGATGTTGCTCGTTTGATTGCTCAAAAGCAGCCAAAACTTTGGCAGTTTGCACTTAAAAATCGCTCAAAAAATACGTTAAAAGAGTTGGTCAATGCTCGAAAACCTTTGGTTTGGATTGCTTCAATTCATGGCGTTGAGAATGGCTACACTCGTTTAGTTTTACCAATTGGTCAAGATCCCAATAATCCCAATAGCATTTTAATGTGGGACTTGCAGCATGATCCTCGAGAACTATTGCGATTAACCGCTGAAGAGATTAAAACGCGTCTGTTTAAGCGAGAAAGTGAATTGCCTGAAGGGGTAAGTCGCTTGCCCATTTTCTCCTGCAAGATTAACCAATCCCCATTTTTAGTTGCTCACTTGGGAGTTCTTTCTGAGGAACGGGCAGCACTCTTTAAAATTAATAAAGCCTTAGCTATAGAAAATGCCGCTTTCCTTATTGAACATATGGATGAGGTTAGTAGTCTTTGGCATGAAGCTTTGGAAAGAAAATCAGATACCGAAACGGTAGATGTGGATAATGGTCTATATGCGGGTGGCTTTACGAGCAATCATGATCGAAGCCAGATGGACTTTATTCATCGTCAAACACCGCAAGCCTTAGCTCAATTGGTGGAGTCTCAACGAATTCATTTTGATGATCCGCGTTTTGAAGAGTTGTTGTTCCGTTTCCGAGCTCGTAATTGGCCTGAAACGTTAAGTGAAGAAGAAAGTCAACGATGGCTAGAGTTGCGTGTTGAACGTTTAATCCATGGTGTTGGAGTAAAGCGCACATTGGATGATTTTGCTCAAGAGCTTGACTCTCAGACTGAAAAGTTAGGTGAGCATATCGATGAGAAAACAGAAGAGCTTTTCGGATCGCTTTATGATTGGGCTGAACGCATCAGCAATTCACTGGATAATGATGCATTCTAGGTGCTACAAATAACAGAAAGCGGACTGATGTCATTCAGTCCGCTTTTGCTTAAAGCTGGGGAATGGACCTTTGCTTAGGTTAGGTGTTAGAAACTATAACGCACACCTACGTTTACACGGTAGTCCGTGTCGACTTCGCCACCATTAGCAGCTTCAAGGTCTGCATATACGTGAGTTTGCGGAGTGACATTGAAGTTGGCGCCGATACCGTACTCATACCATGTACCACCTAAGTCGTCGGAGAGATGACGGGTGTCGCCATTTTTCGAGAAGGAGTAGTCAGCTTCGCCCTTAAAATCATGCAAGACGCTTGCGCGAACGTAGGCGTTGCCTCGCCTGTCAGGACATTGCAAACCTAAAACTAAACCGGCTCGACCAATGAGAGTTTCTGCTTTGTCGTGTTCAACAGAAAGACCCGTTGAGGTCTTGTAGTTCACATTTTCAACCCAACCGTACATCATTTCGATTTGAGGTTCGACAAAGAAAATGTCAGTGGCATTTAAGCGCCAGCCAGCTTCAGCCGACACGGAGAAAGCGTTTGCGTCATAGTCGCCGGCAGAGCGCGTACCGTCAGCTAAGCGAATATCAAATTTATTATCCAATCGACCGTATTTGGCAGTTAAGTCCATGAAAAGGCCACTGTCGGAGATGTAGGAACCGTAGGCCGTTAACGCGTAAATTTGATTTTCACCCCCACCCACAGCAAAGTTATTGTCGCCATCTGTATAAGAGAAGGCAGCGCCAGCAAAGATGTTAGGTTTGACCTGACGGTCATAACCGAATTGCACGGCTTGGTATTCGTTTGTCACGTTTTGCGTACCGATTTCCGCTTCACCGGCGTAGACTCGTGCCCACAAGCCATTGAGCTGTCCCTTGCTATCGCGGATTTCGCCTAAGCGCTTATTCATGTCGTTGATTTCGTTTCGCCAGATATGGAGCCCCAAGGTGTTCATTTCGGCGATGCCGTAGATGTTGCCGTTGGCAGTAATCTTAATAGTGGATTCATCGACAATGGCATTGCCATTTGCATCTTGAGTCACAATGGCAGAGGCACCGTCATATAAGTCACTGGCTTGTTGTGTGACGTGAATGCCGTTGGCAACTTCGGTATTGAGTTCGCCGGTATCGCCAACGCGAGAGCTATAGGTAACAACATTCGCTAATTTGGAAAGGTCGGTCTGAGCGTTACCTGTGTTAGCGACTCCCGTGGCAGTTACAGAAATATTTTCCGGTTTTGCTACAACATTACCTTCAACGTTAGGTAGGATGAACGATGCGGTTTCAGGGTTGGTGGAATCGACAGTAATGGAAATGGATTCAGCGCCAACTTTAATGCTCTCACCTTTGGAACTATTTGCAGGTGTTTCTGAGTCAAAATCCGTTCCCCCAAAGTTCACTGTTGAATCAGTGCCCAATGTGACTTTAAGTTCATTGCCATTGGCATTAAAGGATGCAATGGGTTTCACCCATTGTCCTCCTGCTTTAGCTGTTAATGAACCGCCGTCATTGACCACAATGTTGTTAATCTGGAATTCGCTGACATCTGTGTAGTCTCCATTGGCTGATTGAATGGAAAGTTCCGCCCCTTTTGCCACTTCAACCGTATTGACTTTTAGGAGGCCAGCTGCATTGGTCTGGAGTTTGGCTTTACCAGCTTCTAAGGACACAATTCGGTCTGCGATGAGTGTGCGACCTTTGAAAACTTCAATACGTGCATCACCGTCTTTGGCATTTAAATAAATAGGAGCCTTGATTTGTACAGTTTCATCACCAGGTGAGTCATTACCGATCCCGAGGCCCGTTTTGGAAACAGCTCCAATAATGGAGATTTTGTCTACATTTTTAAGCGTCTCTGAGGATTTAATGGATAAGCCAACTTGACCTTCTTTGGTGGGGTCCGCGAGATGGCTGTCGATGATGAAGTGTTGGGTTGTTAAATTTGCATTTAAAGCTCTGGTATATTGATTATGACCGGCGCCATAATAGGCAAATTCTTCAACTGCTATGATCTCGCCATCAAGGGTTAGAGGCTTTGATGAAGTCACCGCTTTAATAGCTACGCGATTAGCTTTAATCGTACCTGTATTTGAGAGACCGCCACCATCAACCGTAATATCGTTTGCGACCAAGGTTCCAGTATTTGTTAATACATACGTACCCATGTCCACAGAGCCAAATTCTTGGTTATCTGTTACGGTTAAATCAGCTCCCGCCCAATCCTCAACGGCATGAGCGGAACTAAGAGAGCAGAGCATTACAACAGCTGATGCGATTGCATTTTTCTTGAAAGAGGTCATTTGAGAACTTCCTTAGTCAGTTTCAAAATGGATATATTTGAATATATTCTGCCCCCCTTATTAATAAAATGTCAATAGGTGTCTTCACCAAAGGTGAGGCTCACAGTTTTTCGTTGCAATTGGGTAATTAATTTTTTGTCTACACCTCCGCAATTTTTGACTCTTCAGATGGGGACGCCCGTCTTTTGCATAATCTGCCCAACTGGATTGCGGATGGCAAAATAGCGATGTTTTTAGGCCAATATATGTTGTATGGGCAATGCTTAATTGCTTTTCACTTAAACAAAGAAGCAGAGAGATTTGTTCTCACTGCTTCTTGTTGAGTTGCTACCTAAAACTCTTCGTTAGTGATCATTTAACTGGGAGCTCAAGCTTGTGATATTAGGAACAGCCTAAGATGGATTTGGCATTAATAATGCGCTCCTCGGTTGGAGGTAGGGTTTCTGCCAAACTGTATTTGATACCCAACTTTTCCCATTTGTAGTGGGCTAAATTGTGAAATGGTAGTACTTCAACGCGCTCAACATTGTGCAGTGTCTTAATGAAGTCTGACAATGCCGTTAAGCTTTTATCCTCATCGGTCCATTCAGGCACAAGGACGTGACGGATCCATACGGACTTATTGATTTCAGAGAGCTTTTTAGCCATAGCTAAGGCTGCAGTGTTAGCAACACCGGTAAGTTTCTTATGAGCCGTATTGTCGATGTGTTTTAGATCCAAAAGCACCAAGTCAGTCAAAGCCATTAAACGATGCCATTTTTCCATAAATGCGGGATCGTTTTCATCGTAGGGGCCTGCAGCAGTATCAATGGTAGTATGGATTCCTTCGGCTTTTGCTAATTCAAAAAGCTCAATGACAAAATCAATTTGTAGTAAGGGCTCTCCGCCACTCACTGTAATACCGCCTTTTTTTCCCCAGTATTCTCTATAACGCATTGCCTTAGAAAAGACTTCTTGAGCAGTCATTTCAGTACCAGCGTTAATTTCCCAACTGTCTGGATTGTGACAGTAACGGCAACGCATGCGACAGCCTTGCATAAAGACAACAAAACGAACACCAGGGCCATCAACGGAGCCAAAACTTTCGAAGGAGTGAATTCGACCTAATGTCATGATTCGAGACCTTTTTAATAGGGTTAAAAGACATTCGGCCGTTCTGGAGGTTTCCTAGAGCGGCCGAGTGTGATTTAAATGAGCTCTTAGAGCTTACCGTGACAGGTACGTGCAATCACGTCGAGCTGTTGTTCGCGAGTGAGGTCAATAAACTTCACTGCGTAACCAGAGACACGAATTGTAAAGTTTGCGTACTCAGGCTTTTCCGGGTGTTCCATTGCGTCAATTAACTTCTCAGTACCGAAGACATTCACGTTGAGATGGTGAGCACCGCGCTTGAAGTAGCCATCCATAACCGTCATCAAGTTTTCGGCACGCTCTTCATCACTGTGGCCCAAGGCATCCGGGTGAATCGTTTGGGTATTAGAAATACCATCCAAAGCAAATTCATACGGCAACTTGGCAACAGAATTCAAAGAAGCCAATAAGCCATTCTTTTCAGCACCGTAACTGGGGTTGGCACCCGGGGAGAGCGGTTCACCAGCCTTACGGCCATCAGGTAAGTTACCCGTTGCCTTACCGTAAACAACGTTAGAGGTAATCGTCAAAATTGATGTGGTAGCTTCAGAGTTACGATACGTATGGTAACGGCGGAGCTTTTGCATAAAGGTCTTCAAGAGCCAGACGGCAATTTCGTCAGCGCGTTCGTCATCGTTACCGTAGCGCGGGAAGTCGCCGGTCGTTTCAAAGTCAACCACTAAGCCGTCTTCGTTACGAATGGTTTTCACCTTGGCGTACTTGATAGCACAAAGCGAGTCAACCACGTGTGAAAAGCCTGCGATACCCGTTGCAAACGTACGACGGACGTTGGTGTCAATCAATGCTAATTCAGCCGCTTCATAGAAGTACTTGTCATGCATGTAGTGAATAACATTGAGTGTGTTGACATACAAACCAGCCAACCATTGCATCATCACATCGAACTTCTTCATGACTTCATCATAGTCAAGATATTCGCTCGTAATGCCACGATAGGTAGGGCCAACTTGCATACCCGTTTTTTCATCGATACCGCCATTGATTGCGTAAAGCATGCACTTAGCTAAGTTGGCGCGGGCACCGAAGAATTGCATTTCCTTGCCGGTTTCCGTAGCTGAGACACAGCAGCAAATGGAGTAGTCATCACCCCAGATTGGGCGCATGACATCGTCATTTTCGTATTGAACGGAGCTCGTTAAAACAGAAACCTTCGAGGCATAACGACGGAAGCCTTCAGGCAAGGCGCTCGTGTATAAAACCGTCAAGTTAGGTTCGGGAGACGGTCCCATGTTTTCAAGCGTGTGCAAGAAACGGAAGCAGGTCTTTGTCACCTGAGAACGTCCATCCATGCCGAGACCAGCAACTTCAAGCGTAGCCCACACCGGGTCGCCCGAGAAGAGTTGGTTGTAGCTAGGAACTCGGGCAAATTTCACCATACGGAACTTCATCACCAAGTGGTCAATAAGTTCTTGAGCTTCGGATTCAGTTAAGGTGCCTTCCTTGAGGTCACGTTCAATGTAGATATCCAAGAAGGTCGAAATACGACCCACGCTCATGGCGGCGCCATTTTGAGTCTTGATTGCAGCTAAATAACCAAAGTAGAGCCATTGGACAGCTTCGCGAGCATTAACTGCAGGTTTGGAGATGTCATAACCATAAATGGCAGCCATAGCCTTCATTTGTTCAAGAGCACGGATTTGTTCCGAGATCTCTTCGCGCAAACGAATGATGTCGTCAGTCATCGTGTCCATGCCACAATGAAGCAAGTCGTGTTTCTTTTGTGCAATCAAGAAATCGACACCGTACAAGGCCACACGACGGTAGTCACCGACAATACGGCCGCGGCCATAGGAGTCAGGCAAACCGGTAATAATCTTGTTCTTACGAGCAACACGCATTTCCGGCGTGTAAGCATCGTAGACAGCTTGGTTATGAGTTTTACGATATTCTGTAAAGATTTTGCTGAACTTCGGGTTCGGTGTATAGCCATAGGTCTTGCAGGCCTCTTCTGCCATACGGATGCCACCAAAGGGCATAAAAGCACGCTTTAACGGCTTATCCGTTTGAAGACCAACAACCTTTTCCAAATCCTTGAGGTTTTCGTCAACGTAGCCAGGACCATAGGCTGTTAAAGAGCTAACAACTTCGGTTTCTACGTCTAAAACACCACCCTTAGCACGTTCTTCTTTTTGAAGCTCTTGTAAACGACCCCATAAGCGATTGGTTGCCTCAGTCGGACCAACTAAGAAGGATTCGTCATCGTTGTAGGGCGTGTAGTTGTTTTGAATGAAGTCACGGACATTGATGTCATCAGTCCAGTGAGTTCCTTTAAAGTTTCTCCATGCTTGCAACATAAGTTACTCCAAATAGTAAAAAACAAATTTTTTAAATTTGATGGCGGTGCTTTTGAACAATTCTTATTATATGAACACCGCTAAGATGATCTAAATTTTATTGATTATTCCGATGAGATTACGTCGAAAAAAATACCAATTTGTATATATTTTTTTCCTTGTTTGAAATCTCTTTGCTTAACTTTTTCTTAAATTGTTTATCTGTATGATTTTTAAGGATTAATTTATTAATTATAACTTAAGGCCAAGTTGAAAAACTATTGGGATAATCGATGAAATCTATGAGATTGTCGTATTCTTAAAACATAACAAAAATCCTCGAAAATTCATTCGAGGATTTCTGTCAAAGTTCTATCGAAGTCTTACTTCTTTTTGCCTTGAGTATCTTTTAACCCAACGGCTAAGTTAAAGACAGGAGCTTCGGGTTTATGATCGATACGATCGGCAACGAAGTAGCCCGTACGTTCCAATTGGAACTTTTCATCGGGTTGTGCTTGAGCCATCGCTGGTTCAATATAACCAGTAACAACTTCCTTGCTTTCAGGATTTAAAAGCGTACGGTAGTCGGCATCGACAGCATCGGGTTGAGCAACAGCAAACAAACGGTCGTAAAGGCGGAATTCGCAAGCAACAGCCGTTTTGGCATCAACCCAGTGAATAGCAGCCTTACACTTAACTGATTCAGAACCCGCTGTACCGCTCTTTGTTTCTGGCAAATAGCGGCAGTGAACAGCGATAACCTTACCGTTTTCATCCTTATCAATAGATGTCGGAACAACGACATAACCGTAGCGTAAACGAACCGGTTTGGCTTCAGAACCATCTGCAGGAATCGTCAAGCGACGATAGCCCTTTGGCGGAACTTCTGCAAAGTCGCTTTCATCAATCCAAAGTTCCTTAGAGAAGGAAACTTCACGAGTACCCCATTCCGGCTTTTGCGGATGGTTCGGAGCGACTAACATTTCGGAGGCGTTTTCATCATAGTTATCGATGATGAGCTTGAGCGGACGAACCACGCCGATACGACGCAATGCACGACCTTCTAAGTCTTCACGCAAGCAAGCTTCTAGCACTGAATAATCAATTAAGCCACCGGCAACGCGAGAAACGCCACAACGATCAGCGAAAAGATGGATGGATTCGGGGGTGTAACCACGGCGACGCAAACCAAAAATCGTTGGCATGCGGGGATCGTCCCAACCATCAACTAATTTTTCTTGCACCAATTGAATGAGTTTGCGCTTGCTGACCACAACGTGGGATAAGTTCAAACGGTTGAATTCGTATTGGTGAGAAAGCAAGAAGAAGTTCGGGCGAACGACCGTTAAAGCAGCTTGCAAAAGCGGCGTAAAGTGTTCGGTATTCACTGTCATCAAGGCCCAGAAGGCACTAGCACGAGTGCCATCGAGCTTTTCAGGACCAAAATCGCTTTCCCATGCTTCAAAGACTTCAGCCATTGCTTGCTCAGGAGCGCTTTGGCCCAACTTGCTACGGTGTTCGTAGGCAGCACGCATAAAGGGCAATGCCAAGTCACTTTCACCCTTACTCATTTGCAACAAAAGTTGCTTAGCTTCTTCGTATTGAGGTGCACGAAGCACAGGAATAATACGTTCGAGCGTCCAGTCATAGAAGGCACGTTGATCTTCAAATTCAAGCGTACAAATGGAGTGCGTGATATTTTCTAAGCTATCTTCAATCGGGTGAGCGAAGGTATACATCGGATAGACGCACCACTTATTGCCCGTATTGTGGTGTTCGGCAAAGCGGATACGATAAATGGCTGGATCACGCAAGTTGATATTGGGGCTAGCCATATCAATCTTTGCACGCAATACCATAGAGCCTTCGGCATGCTTGCCATCACGCATTTCGTGGAAAAGGCGCAAGTTTTCTTCAGGTGAGCGATCACGATAGGGACTGTTTTTACCCGGTTCGGTCAACGTACCACGGTTGGCATGCATTTCGTCAGCGCTTTGTTCGTCAACATAGGCATAACCCGTTTTGACCAAATGCTCTGCGAACTCGAACATCCATTCAAAGTAGTTACTTGCAAAGTAAAGGTTCTTTTCTTCACCGTGCTCCCAGTCAAAGCCCAACCAACGAACGGCTTCTTTGATGGAATCAACGTACTCTTGATCTTCCTTAACGGGATTGGTGTCGTCAAAGCGCATATGGCAGTGACCACCATAGTCACGGGCCAAACCGAAGTTCAAGCAAATACTCTTGGCATGGCCAACGTGCAAGTAACCGTTGGGTTCCGGCGGAAAACGTGTGCGAATACGGGCAGGATCGGGCACACCCTGAGCCTGTTCACCGTAGGGAGCGGGATGACCGCACCATAAACGAGGTTCGTTGGCGTGATTCGCCAAATCACTGTCAATAATGTTACGAATGAAATTCGTAACTTGTGCACTATTCTCTTTATTTTCCGTCGTAGACATACTTATCTTCTTTATTCAAGGTATGGAAAAAATCCATTTTACTCGTAATTGTTTTTTTTCGTTATACAGAAGCTGAAAAACTAAGGCAAAACAAGAATATTTCGTTATTTTGTCGATTTTTTACCGTTGTAAGCACAACAACTTTTTGAGCAACCTTGACAGCTACCTGAAGAACAACCGCATCCAGGCTTTTTAATCATGTGGTAGAGCGAAGCGATAACGGCGACTATCACTACAATCAAAATTAGCCAACTAATCCAGTTCACGATATTAAAACCCTAAAGCTAAACCAATCATTCGAACAATAAATGCGACTAACCACGCTAAAGCGCATTGGAAAATGACAACACCCAATGCCCAAAGACCATTGAGCTCTCGTTTAATGGTGGCAATTGCTGCGACGCAAGGCGTGTATAACAAACAAAAAACAAGCAAAGTAAATGCAGTAAGAGGTGTAAGCCAGGATGTGATCGCTGCCGTAGACCCAAAAAGCACACTCAGTGTACTAACTACGCTTTCCTTTGCCATAAAGCCACTGATTAGTGCCGTCGTAATTTTCCAGTCGCCAAAGCCCAAAGGTGCAAAAATAGGGGACATCCAGCCGGCAAGCATCGCCAACATACTACGATGAGAATCCTCAACAGGATTGAGTTGTAAGTCAAAGTTTTGTAAGAACCAAATAATGACCGTTGCCACAAAGATGACGGTAAAGGCTCTTTGCAAGAAGTCTTTTGCTTTTTCCCAAAGTAAAAGCATGACATTTTTAGCCCCTGGCATTCGGTAGTTCGGCAGTTCCATCACAAAGGGAACCGCCTCACCTTTAAAGATCGTCTTTCTTAAGACGAGCCCGCTAAAAATAGCCATAGCAATCCCTAAGAAATACAGAACAATCATGACAAGTGCGCCATTGTGTGGGAAAAATGCCATGGTAAAGAATGCATAGATGGGCAACTTGGCCGAGCAACTCATAAACGGTGTTAGCAAAATCGTCATCTTACGGTCGCGTTCTGAGGGCAGGGTACGGCTTGCCATAACACCTGGAACCGTACAACCAAAGCCAATAAGCATTGGAACGATGCTACGACCCGAGAGTCCAATTTTTCTCAATAGTGTGTCCATGACGAAGGCGACTCGTGCCATGTACCCACTGTCTTCAAGTAGTGATAAGAAGAAAAAGAGAACAACAATGGTTGGTAAGAAACTTAAAACACTTCCGACGCCATTGAAAACTCCATCAATGAGCAAAGAATGAATGGAGCTATTGACTTGGGCATTGGTTAAGAATGCATCCACATAATCCGTAATGTTGGAAATGAGCCAATCCAAACCATCGGTTAACTGAGCGCCAATGACGTTAAATGTCAGCCAGAAAATCAACATCATAATGCCAATAAAGGCGGGGATTGCGGTGTACTTTCCAGTGAGAACTTTGTCAATGGCAAGGCTTCGAAGATGTTCGCGGCTGACTTTGGGGCGAATGACGGTTGCATCGCAAACGCGATCAATGAAAAGAAAGCGCATGTCGGCAATCGCAGCACAACGGTCTAAACCGCGTTCCGCCTCCATTTGTCGAATCATGTGATTAATTGTTCGCTTTTCATTTTCATCCAAATGGAGCTGATCAAGAATAAGACTATCGCCCTCAGCAATTTTGCAGGCAGCAAAACGTAAGGGCATTTGTGTCTTTAATGCGTGATCTTCGATAGTATGGATGATACTGTGAATACAACGGTGTACCGCCCCATTGTGATCTTTTGCCTTGCAATAGTCTTGTTTAACGGGGCGTTCTTGGTAATGAGCAATATGAAGGGTGTGATCAATGAGTTCTGCAATACCTTCTCCACGTGAAGCAGAAATAGGCACTACGGGAATGCCCAAGAGGGCTTCCATTTCATTGATACGAATGCTACCCCCATTGTTACGGACCTCATCCATCATGTTGAGCGCCAAAATCATGGGTTTACCCAACTCAAGCAATTGCATTGTTAGGTAGAAATTGCGTTCGATGTTGGTAGCATCAACGATATTAATGATGACATGAGGGTCATCTTGAAGAATAAATTCGCGAGTGACGACCTCTTCTGCGGAATACGGCGACAAAGAATAGATGCCCGGTAGGTCTGTCACTTGAGTATTGGGGTGACCAATAATGGCACCGTCTTTACGGTCAACCGTGACACCGGGGAAATTGCCTACGTGTTGGTTGGATCCTGTGAGACGGTTAAATAGGGTGGTTTTACCGCAATTTTGGTTGCCAACTAATGCAATACGAATACGAGTGTCGTCAGCCAAAGCAGGCTCGCCAGAGGCCTTGTGATATTTGCCACCTTCCCCTAATCCAGGATGTGAGATTGGTTCAATAGGGCAAACAAAAGGTTCTGCAACAGAAGCCTCTTCAAGAGGTTTAATGCCGATCTCCTGAGCTTCCGCAGCGCGTAGTGTTAAGTCATAGCTACGAATTCGCACTTCAATGGGATCTCCCATCGGTGCACGCTTAATCATTTTCACTTCAGCATTGGGAATCAGCCCCATGTCAAGGAAGTGTTGTCTAAGAGCTCCAGAGGCACCAACGTGAGTAATGACGGCCGATTGACCAATCGGAAGTTCATTTAAAGTTTTCGACATTTTATTAAATCCGCTTAAACGTCAAATCTAGCCGTTTAATTTGAGAATACTTATCATTTGAGATTGGCAATTGTAGAACAAAAAGGATGAAAAGGGATTGAAAACTAGGATATTTCCTGAGAAAAAGAAAACGTCTGAAAAGTGATTTTTCAGACGTTTAAGCTCTTTGTCTTAGACAAGGAAGTTAACGTTTGCGAGGCAAACGTTCAATGAGGCTAGATGTATCTTGTCGACCCTTACCTTGTTGTTGTAGCTCACCGTAAAATTGGTCAACCAATGCAACAGTTGGAAGGCTTGATCCATTACGTTTTGCTTCTTCTAAACAAAGTCCCAAGTCCTTTCTCATCCAGTCAATGGCAAAACCAAAATCAAAAGCTTGGTCAATCATCGTGTGGCCACGATTATCCATTTGCCAACTTTGAGCTGCGCCTTTGCCGATAACTTCTAAGACAAGTTTCATATCAAGGCCTGCATTTTGTCCAAAAGCAATCGCTTCAGATAGGGATTGCACAACGCCAGCAATGCAAATTTGATTGCACATTTTGGCTAATTGCCCTGAGCCCACATCCCCAATGCGTGTCACAGCTTGAGCAAAAGCCATTATCACATCACGTGAGTGTTCAAACACTTCTGCAGACGCTCCACACATGACGGTCAAAACTCCGTTGATAGCGCCAGCCTCACCGCCTGAGACGGGAGCATCCATGAAATGAATACCTAATTCTTCTGCCTTTGCAGAGAGCTCTCGGGCAACGTTAGCGCTGTCAGTTGTGCAGTCAACGAGGACTGATCCCTTTTTCATGCCGGCGTAGGCGCCATTTTCGCCCAAAATGACGCTGCGAAGGTCATCATCATTACCAACACAGGTAAAGACAAAATCACAATCTTTAACAGCGTCCTTGGGGCTGAGAGCAACTTCGCCGTGATAAGTCTCTTGCCATTTCAGTGCTTTTTCATGAGTGCGGTTATAAACCGTCACGTGGTGACCAGCTTGAACTAAGTGACCCGCCATGGGGAAACCCATGGTACCCAAGCCAATGAAGGCTACTCGATGAGGCGTACAGTCAGCGTACTTTTTCATAGCGAAACTCCATTCAAATTCAAAAAAAGCGCTCCTGAAAGAGCGCTTTTTTCAATATTTATTAGCGAACGCCACGTTCTTTGATCGTGGCTTCTGCCACTTCAACACACTTACGTGCCAATGTTGCTGTTGGGTCAACGATAGCAACCTTTTGACCTGCGACATCGAAATCATCTTGTTCGTGGAAGATCAATGGCAATTCGGTGCAGCCAAGAATCAAAACATTGCAACCGTGTTCTTTGACCAAGTATTCAGCTGCGCTGTAAAGGTCTTCATAGCACTCGCCCGTGGTAAAGCCAGCCTTGGCTCCCTTAGGACCGTAAATAGCAGACATAACACGTTCTTGATGCTCAGCATCCGGAACAAACATTTGCATCCCCATCTTTTCAGCCTTTTGGCTGTAGATGCCAGTGCGCAATGTACCGCTAGTGGCCATTAGACCGACACGAGCTTGTTCGCCGTACTTGGCCTTAATGGCATCCAACATTGTTTGTTGCATATCAATGAACGGGATGTCCAAGTGACGCAACAGTCGAGGCAAGAAAGCGTGAGCGGTATTGCAGGGGATAATGGCATAGTCACAACCGTCTTTTTGCAAACGCTTGGCACAGTTGTACATAGCCAATGTTGGGTCAGCACCGCCGTTTAACAAACAAGCTGTACGGTCGTCGATTTGCGGATTTTGTTCAATAACAACCTTGAAGTGTTCTTGGTCATTCTTGGCCGGTGTGGCTTTGACAATTTTGTCGTAAAGGTCAACCGTTGCAGCTGGGCCAAGACCACCAATTAGGCCTAACTTAAAGGGCTTGGGTAACTTTGTCGTCGGGTGGGCAAGCACTGCGGCTGCAAAAGCAGGGAAGACGTCCATAACGGGCACGCCCTTAGCAACAAGCTCTTTTTGCAAAAGAGCAAACTGTGTGCAATTGGGAACAATAACTTGTGCGCCGTCTTGAATTAAACGTTGGGAGACAGCTTCTAATGTAGCTAAAGGAGCGTCAACTTCACCGGATCGGATTTGTTCACGGGCCTCATCCAAAGCCTTATCCTCTTCCTCGGTCGTGAAGACCATTTTGAATTGCTTGCTGATGTCGCACTCACCACTCATGCATGTGGCAGCATTACCAGAATCCAAAATGCCCATAACAGGAACATTTTCTGCTTGAGCTGTTTGGGCCATCAAGGCACTCTTCATATCAATGATCGGCGTTTGAATTTCACGTTGAACTTCGTGAATAAAGCTACCGGCCTTGAAGTCAGGTACGACAATCAAATCTGCGCCCATCTCAGCCAGGAGTTCTGCCTCATTGAATACAAAAATCTTGCGATCGCTTAGAGCAAACTCGCTGTTGCGTTCCGTATTGAATGCCTCTTCGCTCATGATAATGCAAAGATCGTCACCGCCCTGGGCAAGAAGTTGAGCCTTCACTTCAAGAGCAGCACGTAGATTTAAGCCACTGATGATGCCGATCGTCTTTTTGTCAGCCATGAATGTATCCTTTACTCAAAAAACTAAGACACGCACCCCTACTATCAATTTAAAGAGCTTAAATCGATAAAAGAGGCACACATTTCCGAATTCAGTCTAATACAATTTAAGTTCCGAAGCATTTTTTTTGAAGTTTTATTAGGGACAACACCAATAGATATTGCACAATATTGTTGGTGACCAATTCAAGGAAAGGGGCAACACTTGTCTACATTATTAGTGACGGGGGCCGCGGGTTTTATCGGTTCCAATTTTGTTGATGCTGCATTGGCAGCTGGGCATCGAGTTATTGCACTAGATAAGCTTAACTATTGTGGGAATTTGGAAAATTTGGGCCAAGCCTCTTTGAGCGAACATTTTCAATTTATCTGCGCAGATGTCGCAGATACTGTAACGGTCAAACAGTTGTTTGCCGATAATGAAGTTGATGCCATTGTTCACTTCGCAGCACAAACTCATGTTGATCGTTCTATAAAAGATCCTTCTGCTTTTATTGAGGATAATGTTGTTGCTACACAACGGCTACTTGAAGTGTCGCTACAGTACTGGGAACAGTTGGAAGACGATGCAAAGTTAAGTTATAGACATATTCATATATCGACAGATGAGGTCTTTGGTGACCTAACCGATGATGAGGCCCCATTTACAGAAAGTAGCCCCTACCGCCCCAATAGCCCATATTCAGCGAGCAAAGCCTCAGCAGATATGTTTGTGCGCGCTTATGAAAAGACTTATGGTTTACCAACGGTCATTATTCACCCTTCAAATAATTATGGGCCGAGGCAGTTCCCAGAAAAATTAATACCTTTTATGCTTCAGCGAGCTTTATCGGGGCAGACACTACCTATTTATGGCACTGGACTAAATCAAAGAGATTGGCTACACGTTTCGGATCATTGCCGTGCATTATTGAGTGCACTGAGGTTGTCTCAACCTGGCGATGTTTTTAATGTTGGTAGTGGGGTGGAAACGAGTAATTTAGTCATAGTTCATACAATTTGTCGTGTTTTGGATCGCTTAGTACCCAAATCGGAAGGCAGCTACGCAGATCAAATAACTTTTGTTGCGGATCGCCCTGGACACGATTGGCGGTATGCGTTAAACACGGAACGCGCACGTAAGAGTTTGGGTTTTCAAGTATCTATTTCACTTGAAGAAGGCTTAGAGGACACGATTAAGTGGTATTTGAATCATCCTGATTGGATGGAGCATGTTTTGAACGGTCAGTATCGGCAATGGGTGAATGAACAGTATGAGGGGTTGAAGTGAAAGTCGAAGAAACCTGTCTTCAAGGAGTGAAGCTTCTGACTCCAGATATTTGGCGAGACGATCGCGGCTTTTTTGTTGAGCTCTGTCGAGCTAATCGCTATGAGGAGTATCTGGGCGTGCATTTTGTGCAAGATAATTTTTCTGTATCCAAATATGGCACGTTACGAGGACTGCACTTTCAAAAGCATCACCCCCAAGGTAAGTTAGTTACCGTCACGAGTGGGAAAATTTATGATGTTGCGGTGGATTTGCGTCGATCTTCAATAACCTTTGGTCAATGGTTTGGGGTGATGCTCGATAGTGAGTTGATGCAGCAGCTTTATATCCCTCATGGGTTTGCTCATGGTTTTGTGACACTGAGTGAAAGAGCTCACGTTTTGTATCGTTGTACCGACTATTATCATCCTCAAAGTGAGGCGACCCTACAATTTGATGATCCAACCGTTGGAGTCACTTGGCCCCAAACTGAGACGAGGATTTTGAGTCATAAAGACCAATGTGGATTGAATTGGCAATCATGTATAAAGTTGCTGGAGTCTGTTGAGTAATCAAATTGCTCGGTCTAATTTGGGAAAATTTTGGCACAATGATGCCTTTCGTTTCTTTGTTTTCTGTGTAGTAATTGAGATGGTGAGTTTTTTAGAAAAATTGAATCCCCAACAGCGTCGTGCTGTGGATATGCCAGCTAAGAGTGCTTTGATTTTGGCGGGTGCAGGTTCTGGTAAAACACGTGTATTGACCACGCGTATTGCTTACATTATTCAAAGCCAAATGGCTTCACCTCTAGAGATTTTGGCAGTGACCTTTACTAATAAGGCTGCTAAAGAAATGCTAACACGTATTACTGCGTCCATGCCGATTAATACTCGAGGTATGTGGATTGGTACTTTCCACGGATTATGTAATCGACTGCTACGCCGTCACTACAAAGAAGTAGGGTTGCCACAAACATTCCAGATTTTAGATCAAAGTGATCAATTATCTGCTATTAAGCGGTTAATGAAGGTTCACCATATCAATGATGAGCTTTATCCTCCTAAGAAAATTCAAAATTTCATTTCCAGCGCCAAAGAAGAGGGACTTCGAGCTCGCGATATGCAGGCTGAGTTTGGCGAACGAGCCAAGTACACGGAAATTTATAAACTTTATGAAGATCAGTGTAATCGAGAAGGGGTCTGTGACTTTGGTGAGCTGTTGCTCCGTAGCTATGAATTATTGGCTCGTAATGAGTTGATTCGTCACCACTATCAGCAACGCTTTCGTTTTATCTTGGTTGACGAGTTTCAGGATACTAACCGTTTGCAATACAAGTGGTTGAAGCTTTTAGGTGGTTTTGATGCTTTTGGTCGTAGGGAATATACGGGTAATTGCGTCTTTGCTGTAGGGGATGATGACCAATCAATTTATGCTTTCCGTGGAGCCAACGTTGGCAACATGACTGACTTCAAGAATGAATTTGAAATTGATGAGGTTGTCAAACTAGAACAGAACTATCGTTCATTCGGTCATATTCTGAATGCGGCTAACGAGTTAATTGCTCATAACGAAGATCGTTTGGGCAAGGACCTTTGGACTGATGCTGGCGACGGTGAAAAAATTAAGGTCTATCGAGCAGACGATGATCGATTAGAAGCAGATTATTGTTTATCTTCGATTCGAGAAGCCCTACGTGACGGCACGAAACGTCATGAAATTGCTCTTTTGTATCGCTCTAATGCTCAAAGTCGAGTGTTAGAACAGGCTTTGGTGGCAGCTGGTATTCCATACAAGGTTTATGGTGGCTTGCGCTTCTTTGATCGTGCAGAAATTAAAAATGCACTGGCTTACCTTCGTTTAATTGAAAATCCGAAGGATGATACGGCCTTTTTGCGTGTCGTTAATTTCCCGATGCGTGGCATTGGGGCAAAGAGTATTGAAACGCTACAAACTCTGTCAGCGGAGTTGCAAGTAAGCCTTTTTGAAGCGGCTCAACAAGTGCAGGGCTCAGCTGGTAATAAATTGAGAGCTTTTACAGATTTGATCGACTCAATGCGTTTTGAGTACTCTTGTTTGCCATTGCCAGAGTTGATTGCTGCAGTAAACGAGCGATCAGGCATTATCGAACACTATAAAAAAGATAAGGAAGGTCAAGATCGACTTGATAACTTGGATGAATTACAAAGTGCAGCTAAGGCCTATCTTGTTGAAGAGGGGATTGCTATAGATGCACGTGCTGATCAAATTGAAGTGGATGCTGAAGACGATGAAATGAGCTCGTTGGCAGGCTTTTTGTCTCATGCAGCACTTGAAGCAGGCGACAATCAAGCTCAAAGTGGAGAGGATGCAGTTCAGTTGATGACAGTGCACGCCGCAAAAGGCTTGGAGTTTGATGTTGTTTTTATCACGGGTGTGGAAGATGGTTTATTCCCACATGCCAATAGTAATAATGATGATGCAGCCTTATCCGAAGAGAGACGTTTAATGTACGTGGCTATTACGCGTGCACGAAAACAATTGCATATCACCTTTGCTTTAAGACGCATGTTACGTGGTCAGTACATGGACTCAGGCCCCAGTCAATTCTTACATGAAATTGATGAGTCCCACTTGCAAAAACTCTACGAAGAGCGTCGATTTGGCGGATATGATGAAGATGAGGATCAGTCTCTCGGCTGGAGTGATTCTCGCAGTTCACGCTCCTCTGGCTATTCACGTAATAGTTGGGATGGTGGTTATGAGCGCCGTTCTTCTTATTCTTCTTCAAATCGTTGGGGTAATTCGTCTGGATCTTATGGTAGTGCTCGGACCAGTACGGGTTATGCTCGCGCTAAGTTGGATCCTGCTGTTAGTAAGATGGCAGCTAAGCAAGAGTTTAAGGGCTTTTCTATCGGTGATCGTGTGAGTCATCCAAAATTTGGTTCAGGTACTGTTCGTCACTTAGTGGGAATGAACGATGACGCCAGAATTCGTATTGAGTTTGATGATGTTGGCACTAAGGAGCTACTTTTATCCTTAGCAAAGTTAACTAAATATTAGTGTTATGTTATTAGTAACACATTGATAAAAAAGAAAACGATTGAGAGTTCTCAGTCGTTTTTTTATTTTCAGCCTGAATGTTGATGGTGATAAGTAGTAAGTAGAACTTGAATCTTATAGAAATATTTTTTAATATTTAAATGAAAATGATTATCAATAGCGTAATATTGGTTCAATTATTTTTATTTTGGTCTTCGATTTACAAAAGTAAGGCTAGAGCATTCATTTTTTAAAACGCTTTGACTAGTGAGATTTAAAAGTGTTTTGAAAATTAATGAAGGACTTTTATATGTCATCTATGGAATCTCTCTACCAAATGATTGGCCCAGCAGGGATGGTGTTACTGGTTGTGGCTTTTTATGCAATTTATTTATCTATTTGGATGAATGTTTATTTAATAAAAGTATGGAGAAATTTTCGAAAAGACTTTTTGGATTTAGAGCATGGTAAAGACTGTTGTCTTCAACATTTAGATTGTAAGGCGCAGAACCCTTTAATTCGCATTATTTATGATATTGCTGTCACCCATTGTCAGAAGGCATTTAAAAATAGTACAGATAAGGCGTTAGATGTTAGTACAGGA
>Ed_p2__coassemble_980_pt1 | contig 23308 bp, 14 predicted proteins | sample Ed_p2__metabat2_low_PE_017 | metagenome-assembled genome bin Ed_p2
ATACCGGCCTGTCACGCCGGGGGTCGCGGGTTCGAGTCCCGTCCACTCCGCCAACTCTTTCGATAGTTCAATATGCTCCGAGGATGGAGTGGTAGTTCAGTTGGTTAGAATATCGGCCTGTCACGCCGAGGGTCGCGGGTTCGAGTCCCGTCCACTCCGCCAATACTTCCTAAGAGCAAAAAATATTTCTGATGCTGGAGTGGTAGTTCAGTTGGTTAGAATACCGGCCTGTCACGCCGGGGGTCGCGGGTTCGAGTCCCGTCCACTCCGCCAACTCTTTCAGAATGAAGTAAGCGAAGGATTTTGGTCCATTCGCTTTTTTTGTATCTACTGCCCTAAAACTTATCTTTTCGTAAGAACCTGTTGGTTTGTACGCCCGATAGATCTTCTTCCTTGCTATCATTACCTCTTAACAACATCTTTGTTGTCTATCGTTAGTTTTGAAAGGATCTTTGCAAAAATGCTCCAGGCTTTTCGCACTCATAAACGATGGATGATGTTTATCGCTATGATCTTCATCATTCCGTCTTTTGTCGTTACCGGGATTTACAGCTACAACCGTATGAATGACTCGGAAAATGATATTGCTAAAGTAGGTGATACCACTATTACGGTTGAGGATTTTAATAATGCCAAACGTAATTATTTAGACAACTTGCGTCGTCAAATGGGTTCAAACTTTAATCCCAACCTTCTTGATACGCAAGAAGCTAAAGTCTCTATTTTGGCTGGTTTAATTACCGATCGCGTTCTTTCTTTGGAAATAGCTCAAAGCTACATCAATGTTAGCGAAGCAGATGCAGTAAATTTAATTAAATCTGCTCCAGCCTTTCAACGCAATGGCAAGTTTAGTCAAGAAGCATATAAGCAATTCTTGAATGCAACGGGCAAGAGTGATGAGTATTTTGTTTACGAATTACGACGCGACATGGCCCGAGAAATTTTGATGAATTCAGTTGCTCAAACCACATTGGGCTCTAATACAGTGGCAACTCGTATCCATGATCTCCTTAGTGAAGAGCGTGGCATTCGTACCTTTACAATTAAGCCCGATATGTTCGCTAAGGATGTAAAGGTTACTGATGAAGAAATGAAGGCATACTACGAGAAGAATAAATCGTTGTTTGCCGTTGACGAAAGTGTGGACATTGAATACGTTGTGCTTTCGCCCGAGAATTATAAAGATATCAAGGCTAGCGATGAAGATGCAAAGACCTTTTATGAGCAAAATCAACAACGCTTCACGACTCCTGAACAACGTCGTGCTTCGCACATTTTGATTACTGCAACGGGTGATAAAGCAGATGAGGCTAAGAAAAAGGCCGACGATCTCTATGCCCAATTAAAGGCAGATCCTAAGAAGTTTGCTGCGTTAGCAAAAGAAAACTCTAAAGATCCAGGCAGTGCTCGCAATGGTGGTGATTTAGGATTCTTCCCGAAGGGAATGATGGTTCCAGAGTTTGAAAAGGCTGTCTTTTCAGCTAAAAAGGGTGACTTAGTGGCACCCGTTAAGACCGACTTTGGTTATCACATCATTATGGTGACGGATATCAAACCTGCACAAGTTAAACCTATGGCTGATGTGCGTAAGGAAATCGATACCTTGTACGCTCAACAAGCTGCAATGCAAATGTTTGCAGAAGATGCTGAGAACTTCTCTAATATGGTTTATGAGCAAAGTGAATCCTTGCAACCTGTTGTTGAAAAATTTGGTTTGAAGATCCAAAAGGCCCAGAACATCACGCGTTCTCACAATGATGATGTGATTAATCCTAATGTTGTTGAGGCTCTTTATAGTTTTGATGTTTTGGAAGACAAGCGTAATTCAAATGCAATTGAAATTGCTCCTAATACCTTATTGTCAGCTCGAGTAGTCAAGCATCATCCTAAGTCGACCGAAGCCTTCGACGACGTTAAGGATGAAATCAAGACTGCTTTGACAAAGCAAAAGATGGGAGAAATGGCCAAGGCAGAAGGTGAAAAACTTTTAGCCAAGCTTGAAAAGGGTGATAAGGCTGCTGTGACTTTTGGTAAGAAATTTACGATTTCTCGCGAAAAGCCTGAAAGCTTAACTTTTGATGTTGTTAATGCTGCATTGCGTCCGCTCTCTCAGACATTGCCAACATACACTGGATTGCAAACTGTTGATGGTAGCTATGTGATTGTCAATGTTATCGACAATAAGATGACTCCGATAACTCCAGAAGAGTTAGCAATGCGCAAGGCTGAACTTGCTCAGTTGTACAGTCGCCCCGAACAAGCTGCTTTTATTGCAGCTTTAGAAGAGAAGTTCGGAGTTGAAATTCTCAAGGAAGAATATAAGGCCGATTATAAGCCTTCAGAAGAGTAGACCTTTTATCTAGCGAATAAAAACCGGTGATGGGGAGACTCCACACCGGTTTTTTCTAGATCTTTTTAAAACGAAAAATCCCCCAAAATAAACTTTTGGGGGATTGCTTTAGAAGGTGTAGCTCTTAGCCTTCACTACCCATCGTGCGGGCGATAGCCTCACCTGGACCATCTTCGTCTAAAACAAATTCACTTTCATCGTAGGGATCAATTAAATCATCTGGATTGCCACCCCAACGTAAGATTTCTAAAGCTCGAGCAGAGCGATCGATAATGTCGGATGCAACGATACCCGTATTGCGGGCTCTCACTGATTCACCATGCAACCAAACAGCACCTAAGGTGGCGCTAACCATATCAAATTGTTGGGCAAACAAGGAGCCTAACATACCAGCTAATACATCGCCAGAACCAGCGGTTGCTAAGCAAGCATTACCTGTTGGATTAATCCATGTGCGAGAACTACGTAAAGTTACAACAGTACCTGTGCCCTTTAAGACGACAATAGCTCCAGTTTGAATGGATAACTCACGAGCGTTGGTAATGCGGTCGGCTTGGACTTCCTTAACGTCACGCTTGAGCATACGTGCAGCTTCACCAGGGTGAGGCGTTAGTACGGTGTGAGCTTTACGTGCTAAGACTTTATCTTCCAATTCTTGATCTTGAGCGATCAAAGTTAAGGCATCAGCATCAATAATTAAAGGAACATTAGTTGCGATTGCAGCTTCTAAACGGGCCTTAGCTTTTTCATCAAAGCCGAGTCCACAACCGATAACAATCGAATCTGCAGAAGATAAATCCACAGGCTCGTCGGTAATCATTAATTCTGGTTGTACGGGATCAAATGCCGGTGCGTTGTTACACATGAGTTCCACAGTTACAGAACCTGCGCCCATTCGTAATGCGGCACGAGCGGCTAAAATGGCAGCTCCCGTCTTACCCTTAGCTCCACCGATAACGACGCAATGACCGTAAGTGCCCTTGTGAGAGTTGTACTTACGTAACTCCATGACGTGCTTAAAATCATCAGTGTCAATCAAGCTTAAATTCGAAAGGGGAACGGAAAGGTCTAATTCAGACAAGGTCACCATGCCACTGGCGTCCTTGCCGTCATTCATGAAGCAGCCTGCTTTAGCGCTGATAAGATTTAACGTCATATCAGCCATACAGCCCTTAATGCCACCAACCCAAGTTCCTTTCTCGGCATCTAAGCCACTGGGAATGTCAATAGACATGTGCAATGACTGGCGTTCATTGAACCACAAAGCAGCATCGATAAAGTCACCAGAAATGGCCTTTTTGATGCCCGTACCAAACATGGCATCAACAACCACATCTGCCTTAGGAGCCATATACGGATCTTCAATGATCTCCCCACCCTTTTCAAGCCAGCGATTGTAAGCTCGTAAAGCATCTTGAGTTTTGGGTTTCGTGCAGCCGACTAACACACACGTAACATTGTGCCCACGGCTTTTTAAGTGCAATGCTGCCGTGAAGCCGTCGCCGCCATTGTTACCAGGACCGCAAAGAATCACAATGGTACTAGCGGCATCGCATTGATCATCAATCCAGTTAGCTGCAACAAAACCAGCACGATCCATCAAGGTGCCTTCGGGCAAAATTCCAGATTGGCGATCTTCAAGTTCAGCGAGTTCTTCCAATGTCAAAAGTGTTGTCGACATGCTATGACTGCTCCATTAAATTGAACTAAGTAAATATTAACCTTCGTATTTTAAAGGACTCTAATAAAAAGAGGAGAAATTTCTCAACTTCTCCTCTCAGTTGCTTGATCAAAAGCGTAGCTCTTGAGATTTTATAAAACTAATAAAGCGATCATAAGAAATGTGTCGATGATTGTAGAGGTTATAGGCGGCCCACGAAATGGGTCGTTTGCTTTGTTTTAATGATTCAATCATCGATCGCCGTCCTTCGATTAGACGTTTAATTCGATCGCTATCTTTGAGCCAAGGTCCAACTGTTTGCATCATTTTTTCTTGAAGACGAATATCTTTTTCTAAAAAGAAGATAATTTGGCTAAGTTCTTTAGCGCTAATGTCGCCATGAATGCGATGCATATTTTGTGTAGTTAGCTCTCCACGTAAACAAGTTCTTTGTTCAAGAGCTTTAACCATCTGTTCATTAAGCTCATTAAGCGACTGGTTATATGAAGCAATTGCCCGGCGAATGTCTAATCGAATTTTCGATTCGCTATAACTTGAGTTGGGAAGCTCATAATAGAGATAGCCCTGGGCACTCATGCAACGCTTAATTTGATTAAGTTCATTTTGTGTTCGAATGCTAGAACTACATTGTTTCAAATCATTGATAAGAGCCGATGAACGCTTAGAGGCGCTATAGAAAAAACCATCTAGCCGAACAGGGGGAGTTGGGTTGCTCAGAGCAATTGCTGAGGAACTCGTTATTGCTAGTGGTTTTTCAAAAGGACTCTCTGTTTGGGAGTCTAAATGGCTACAACCGGCAAGAAGGAGAGCCAAACAACAGAGTGTAGTTGACGCACGACGCATAGTAGGGATTAGCAAGAAAATGAAAAGACCTGATAATTGTGCACGAAAGCTAAACGAATCGGGGTACATTGGTGGAAATTCTTTGCTTTTTTGGGGGGCTAAAATTTATTGAAGCCTCTATAATTAAGAGATTGACAATTTTTGGTTTTTATTTTTTGTTTATTAACGCCTACTCAGGCATTTTTTCTGGAATCTTCAGTCATGTCTAACACCGGATCGATGTTTTCCTTAAAGGCCTCTAGTGCCCTGTCGGACTTTCGCGCCGCGCGTCTTTTAAAAACGATTCAAGCTATTGTGCCCGAAGCCCGTGCGGTTTCGGGTCGCTTTATGCACTTCGTGCACGCTGCTCATGAGTTGAGTGCAGATGAAAACGAACGTTTGAACGCCCTTTTGGCATATGGTAACGAAGGCGTAGATGTTAAGGCCGACGCTACCTTCATGGTGATCCCTCGTTTGGGAACGATTAGTCCTTGGGCAAGTAAGGCTACGGACATTGCTCACAATTGCGGTCTTGATGCAATTATTCGCATTGAGCGTGGAACGCTCTACAACATTGACTTTGGCGGTCAATTGCCGTGTGCCGAAAAGTTAACGGCTGTTGCTGGCGTATTGCATGATCGTATGACCGAAAGTGTTGTCGATGCTAACGTACAAGCATGTAAGCTTTTCGAAGAGCTCGAAGGTAAACCCATGGTTACTGTTGACCTTCTTAAGGAAGGTCGTAAGGCCTTAGCCGATGCAAACCTCACTATGGGTTTAGCCATGAGTGAAGATGAAATCGACTATTTAACAGATGCATTCACGAAAGCACAACGTAATCCGACCGACGTTGAACTGATGATGTTTGCGCAAGCAAACTCTGAGCACTGTCGCCACAAGATCTTTAATGCTAAGTGGACGATTGACGGGGAAGAAAAGGAAAAGACACTCTTCGGTATGATCCGTGACACGCATAAGGCTCATAGCGAAGGCACGATCGTCGCCTACTCTGATAACGCCGCCATTTTTGAAGGTGTAAAGGTGCCGCGTCTTTATCCGCGTACGCCGGCGGGTGAAAGTTTTGGTCGAGTCTTCACGGAAGAAGAAGAATTGACTCATACCGTCTTTAAGGTTGAAACTCACAACCACCCGACGGCAATTTCTCCGTTCCCAGGTGCCTCTACGGGTTCTGGTGGTGAAATTCGTGACGAAGGTGCAACGGGTCGCGGCGCTCGTCCGAAGGCAGGCTTGTGTGGCTTTACAGTTTCTTCATTGCAATTGCCTGATGCTCCGCAAGATTGGGAAAACGACAAGGACGTCACGGCCAATGAACAATGCGATAAGCCTTATGGCTATCCCTCTCGCATTGCCAATGCTTTGTCCATTATGACCGATGGACCTTTAGGCGCTGCAGCTTTCAATAATGAATTTGGTCGTCCTAATGTCTTAGGTTACTTCCGTGTGTTTGAAGCCAATGTTGGTGGCAAGCGTTATGGCTATCACAAGCCGATCATGTTGGCTGGTGGTATCGGTAATATTCGCGATGACCAAACGCATAAGACAGCATTGCCTCCGGGTACGCTTTTGATTAGTTTGGGTGGCCCCGGCATGCGTATTGGTTTAGGCGGTGGTGCAGCCAGTTCTATGTCCACGGGTTCTAACTCGGAAGCTCTTGACTTTGATAGCGTCCAACGTGGTAACCCAGAAATGGAGCGTCGTGCCCAAGAGGTCATCGATCGCTGTTGGGCAGCTGGTGAAAATAATCCAATTTTGGCCATTCACGACGTTGGTGCAGGTGGTTTATCTAACGCAATGCCTGAATTGGCCGACTTATCTGGCCATGGCGCCCACCTTGATCTTTCTAAGGTCCCGGTTGAAGAGTCAGGCATGAGCCCACTTGAAATCTGGTGTAATGAAAGTCAAGAACGTTACTCTATTGCAATCGCTCCGGAAAGCTTGGAAGCTTTCGATGCAATGTGTAAGCGTGAACGTTGTCCGTATGCCGTGCTAGGAACGATTAGTGAAGATAATACGTTGGTTGTTGCTCGTGGCGAAGAACAAACGCCTGCAGTAGACATGCCGATGGAAGTTTTGCTTGGTAAAGCTCCCCGTATGCATCGTGACGTTAAGCACACGGATGTAACGTTGCCAGAATTTAAGGCTGAAGGCATTGATCTTAAGAAGGCCGTCTCAGATGTATTGCGTCATCCGACAGTTGCTAGCAAGAGTTTCCTGATTACGATTGGCGACCGTTCTGTGGGCGGTTTGGTTCATCGCGATCAAATGGTTGGCCCGTGGCAAGTTCCTGTGGCCGATGCCGCAGTGACCAATATCAGTTTTATTGGTCACAATGGTGAAGCGATGAGTATGGGTGAACGTACACCGTTAGCCATTACCAATGCCGCAGCGGCTACGCGTATGGCAATTGGTGAAGCAATTACCAATATCGCAAGTGCTGACATTAATCTCAATCGCGTGAAGTTAAGTGCTAACTGGATGGCAGCTTGTGGCAACGAAGGCGAAGACGCTAAGTTGTATGATGCTGTTCAAGCAGCAAGCACTGTCTGCCAAGAATTAGGTGTGGCTATTCCGGTTGGTAAGGACTCCTTGTCCATGAAGACAACCTGGGAAGACGAAGGTGAAAAGAAGGCTGTGATGAGTCCGGTCTCTTTGATCGTGTCTGCAGCAGCTCCTGTCGGTGACGTTCGTTTGTCCTTAACACCCCAATTGTTAACTGACAAGCCCTCTGTTTTGGTTGCAGTGGACTTAGGTCGTGCTAAGACTCGTATGGCCGGTTCTATTTTGAGTCATGTCACTCAACAATTCGGTCAAACGACGCCTGACTTGGATAAGGCAGAAGATCTGACCGCCTTTGTTAAGATGGTTCGTGATTTGACGGCCAAGGATGCCATCATGGCTTACCATGACCGTTCTGACGGTGGTTTGGTTGCTACGGTTGCTGAAATGATGTTTGCCGGTCATACTGGTGTGACGCTCAATTTGGACGCAATGGTCAAGAGCGCAGCTAGCGCAGATGTGATCCCTGTACTCTTTAATGAAGAATTGGGGGCCGTCCTTCAAGTTCGTGCCGATCGTATCGAAGACGTTCACGCCGCCGTTAAGGCAGCCGGTCTTGCCGATTGCACATACTTTATCGGTGAAATCAACGCCGACGATAAGTTGGTTATCACCGCCCATGGTGAAACGATTTACGAAGAAAGTCGCGCAGCATTGCAAGAAGCTTGGACGGAGGTTTCTTGGCAAATTGCTCGTCGTCGTGACAATCCCGCTTGCGCAGACCAAGAGCGAGCTCGTTGCACGATGGCTAACGATACAGGTTTGTTTGTTAAGACGACGTTTGATACAGAAGAAGACGTTGCTGCCCCGTTTATTGCAACTGGTGTTCGTCCGCGCATGGCAATCTTGCGTGAACAAGGTGTTAACAGCCAAACGGAAATGGCAGCTGCCTTTACGCGTGCAGGCTTTGAAGCTGTAGACGTTCACATGACTGACCTCTTGTCTGGTCGTTCCGATTTGAAGGACTTCGTTGGTTTGGCCGCTTGCGGTGGCTTCTCTTATGGTGACGTTCTCGGTGCCGGTGGTGGTTGGGCGACCACGATTTTACGCAACCCGATGATGGTTGAAATGTTCTCCAAGTTCTTTGAACGTGGCGATACGTTTGCCTTGGGTATTTGTAATGGTTGCCAAATGATGAGTCACTTGCGTGGCATCATTCCTGGTGCACAACACTGGCCGAATTTCGTTCGCAACATCAGTGAGCAATTTGAAGCTCGTGCTGTCGAAGTTGAAGTAATGGATAGCCCGTCGATCTTCTTTGATGGTATGGCTGGTTCTATGATGCCGATCGTTAATGCTCACGGTGAAGGTTTGGTCCAATGGATTAATGAAGAAGATGCTAAGCTTGCTAACTTGGCTGCTCGCTACGTTGATTCAACGGGTACACCGACGGAAGTCTATCCGTTTAACCCGAATGGCTCAAAGAATGGTATTACTGGTGTGACGACGCCCGATGGTCGCTTTACGATCATGATGCCTCACCCGGAACGGACCCATCGTACGAGCCAAATGAGCTGGGCTCCTGCCTCCTTGGGTGAATATAGCCCTTGGATGCGCATGTTCCGTAATGCTCGTAAGTTCGTGGGTTAACCATTAGGTCTTAAAGCTCAGCCTTAACTTCTCTGCCAAGAGGGGCAAGGCATAAGATAGGAAGGTCTCTGACATTGTGTCCGAGGCCTTCTTTGTTTGTTAGGAGTCATCGTGACTTTTGATTTGTGGTTAAGTTTTCTGGTTGCATCAAGTATTTTGGCAATTGCGCCGGGACCGGACAATCTATTTGTTTTATTGCAGTCGGCGATGTATGGTCCAAAAGCGGGCATCATGGTGACGTTAGGGCTTTGTGTTGGAGTATTACTTCAAACATTTTTTGCAGCGATCGGTGTAGCAGCGGTAGTCGCCACCTCTGCAGTATTGTTGACAATCATTAAATGCTTAGGTGCCGCCTATCTGAGTTACCTAGCTTGGGGTGCATGGCATGCGCCTGTGATGCAAAGCAATCAGTTTGATAATCAGGTAAAACCTTCGGTATTGACGTCATTTCAGTTATGGCGTCGTGGCATTTTGATGAATATCACCAATCCGAAAGTGCTAATTTTCTTTTTGGCTTTTTTTCCACAGTTTTTAATACCAGGAAGTACCGAAGAATCCGTTATGCTACAAATGCTCGAAATGGGGACTACATTTTTAATCGTTACTTTAATTGTTTTCTCTGGCATTGCTTGGTGCGCAGGAGCTTTAGCAGATCGTATTCGTAGTGAACGCTTCCAACACTATTTAAATAAAATCAGTGCTGTTATATTTATTGCATTAGCAATTTCAACGTTAGCTTTCAATGTGGGTTAGTGGTGCCGTGATGGTTAAGGATCAACAAAAAGATGTTCTACTTATTTCTTTGTTAGGAATCGCGCACGGTGTTTCGCACTTCTTTCATTTAGTTATCCCACCTCTGATCCCATGGATTAAGCCAGAGTTTGGTCTTAGTTACTCTGAAATTGGTGCCGTTGTTACAGCTTTCTTTATCGTAAGCTCGCTAGGTCAGGCTGCTAGTGGATTCCTTGTCGACAGTTGGGGAGCGAAAAGAACCCTTTTTCTAGGGACCATTTTATTAGCACTCGGTGGCTTTGTTCTCGCTGTGGCGGATAGCTACTGGATGCTATTTGCCTCTTCAATTTTGTCCGGGTTAGGCAACTCAGTTTTCCATCCGACGGACTACTCCATTATCAACCGTTGCATTTCAACAGCTCGTTTGAGTTATGCATTTTCCATTCATGCCATCGTTGGCAATATTGGTTGGGCCGTTGCGCCGGTATTGATGATCTCTGTGGCTAATGTTGCTGGTTGGCGAATGGCTGCATTAACTGCAGCTTTAATTGGAAGTGCTGTGATTGTTTTACTAGCGTTTTTCCATAAAGAGTTCAATCTGGGTCTCGTTACACAAACATCAAAGAATAAAGCTCAAGCTCATGGAGGTAAGTTCGCTTTTTTAGGTGCCTTGGCCATTTGGCTATGTTTTTTCTTCTTCTTTTTTACTTCATTTGCATTTGGGATTTTGCAAAATTTTTCGCCGACGATCTTCCATGAAACCTATGGATTAAGTTTAGAGACAGCAACGGCAGCACTGACAGCGTACTTGGTGGCGAATGCTGTGGGGGTTCTTTTTGGTGGTTGGGTGGCAAAGCGTTTTGTAGTGCATGGCAAGGTAGTGGCTTTTTGTATTGCTATTAGTGCTGCTACTGCTATTTTGATGGCAACGCAATGGCTCCCTGGGTATTTTGTTCTTGGCCTTATGACATTTATGGGGCTAGGGGTTGGGATTGCAACTCCCTCTCGTGACATGCTAATACGGCATGCTTGTTTGAGTAAAGTTGGGCAAGATGGCTTTGGGCGAGTCTATGGATTCACGTATTGCGGTATGGACGTTGGACAAACGTTGTCACCATTGATTGCTGGACCGATGCTTGATGCGGGCTACTTTGCAGCAGCTCTAGTTTTGGTTGCTGTGATGCAGTTTGGGGCTGTATTTACTGCTCTGGGTGTTAAGGAAAATTAACCTAATTGTTGTATAAAAAAGGTCCTGAAAAATCAGGACCTTTTTTGCAATTGGATTACTTCTTACCAATATCGATCTTAGCTTTTTGGAAAAGCTGTTGAATATTAGCTTGAACCTTCGTTTGCACTAACATGTTGCGATAGTGGTCTTTGCTCTTATCATAGCTGGGGAACAATTCAGCCTTACGAGAGTCATCCACTTTGATGATGTGGTATGCGCCATTGGCTTGAACCGGAATTTCCGTGTACTTACCCTTATCCGTGGAACGAATAGCATAGCCAATCATTTGCGGGAAGTTAGCAGCAGAGGTCCACTTGTCAATTTTGCCACCATTACCCTTGGTGTTTTCATCCAAAGAATACTTCTTGGCAACTTTTTCAAATTTATCGCCGTCTTTTAAGTCTTCAATGGCTTTCTTTGCTTCAGCATCGGTCTTTACCGTAATGACAGAGATTTTATATTCACGATCTCCATATGCCTTCTTTTGATCATCATAGAACTTCTTAACGTCTGCGTCTTTGACGGGATTCTTCTTGGCAAAATCTGCAATCAGAGCGTTAATCAAAACGTTATCTCGAGAGGCATTGATAGCATCACGTACTTCAGCGCGTTGGGCAAGCTTTAATCGATTTGCTTCTTGTAACAGCACTTGTTGTTGGATCAATTGGTTACGCACTTGCATTTCTAATTCAGGCGTGCGCTTTTGACCGTTCTTAACAATTTGCTGAATGATCTTTTCTTGTTCTTGCACGGTGATCGTCTTACCGTTGACCGTGACACTTGTCGGAGCGGCTAAGGTAAAGGTACTGGCGATGGCTAATGACATACCGACCACTAAAGCTTTGTACTTCATAAAAACCTCGAGTTCTTAGAATAAAAATTAATTATTCGTATTTTGCGCTACTTGAGCATATTTGGCTATATAAACGCCCAATCCGATTGTAAATAAGAGTGTCAAGCCTAAAAGCCCAAAGAGCTTAAAGTCGACCCAGATATCCATGCTACAAGTATAGGCTACAACTAGATTAATAATACCAACTGCAACTAAAAAGAGCAGGGTCCAATTCTCTACAGTCTTCCATGATCCTAAGGGCATTTCTATACCTTGAAAGACTGTTTTAAGATAAATTTTGTTGCGTAAACGGCCGATAAATAAGATACCAGCAAAGAGCCAATATAAGATAGTGGGCTTCCATTGAATGAATTCTGGCTTTTGCAAAAAGATGGTTAAGCCACCAAATATAACGACCAAACCCGTTGAAAAAATGGCCATCTTAGAGGGTTTTTCACCTTTAATGAGAATCCATCCCATTTGTAAAAGACTCGTTACAACAATGACGATTGTTGCAGCAACGATTGGGATTAAGTTTTCTGCGACTGGTAGATAGGTACTAAGAGTGGATGTATGAGATCCGGCAAGTTTATAGGTTGCAAAAAAACAAATGATGGGAAGTAAGTCAAATAAAGCTTTCACAATGCAGACCTTTGAGAAAAATTAATGCATTGTCGAACTATAACTGAACATAACAACTTACGCTCTATAGCAAATACTTGGAAACATTTTGAGTTGGACACTTCCTTCAAGACAATTAAACTAGCAAAATACCTTTCTTCATTGCATTTTTCTTAAGGATTATTTATTGTGAAATGCTTGAAATGGCTTGCGGCAAGCGGCGTTATCCTCGCTTCAATTGCAGGCACAACGTATATTATGCAAAAGGAACCCAGTACAACTATGACTCAATCTGTCGAGCAAGCAGTGCATGCTAAGAAACTTCATACAGTTGAAGGTGTAACAGAATATCAATTGCCTAATGGTCTTCGTGTTTTACTTTTCCCCGATGCAAGTAAACCTACCATTACGGTGAATATGACTTATTTGGTTGGTTCTCGTCATGAAGGTTACGGTGAAACTGGGATGGCACACCTGCTTGAGCATTTGATGTTTAAGGGTTCCACCAATTACCCGAATCCCACGAAAGAATTTACTAAGCGTGGTTTTCGAATGAATGGCTCTACGTGGTTGGATCGTACAAACTATTTCGTTTCGTTTACTGCAACTGAAGACAATCTTGACTGGGCTTTAGGGTGGAGCGCTGACGCGATGATTAACTCATTCATCGCGCAAAAAGACTTAGATACAGAAATGACAGTTGTGCGCAACGAGTTTGAAATGGGTGAAAATAAACCTATTAATGTGATGCTCAAACGCATGCAGTCAGTATTGTTTGATTGGCATAACTATGGCAATAGCACGATTGGTGCTCGTAGCGACATCGAACACGTCAAAATTGAAAATCTCCAAGCCTTCTACCATCGGTACTATCAACCTGATAATGCAGTCTTAATGGTGTCTGGCAAAATCGATGAAAAGCAGACTTTAGCTAAGATTGAAAAAATCTTTGGTGCTATTCCCAAGCCTACTCGAGAACTGCCTCAGCTTTGGACTGAAGAGCCAATCGCTGATGGTGCTCGTTACTTTGAAATTCGTCGCGCTGGTGAAATGAAGATGGTCAGTGTTGCCTATCGTATTCCTTCAGCACTGCACCCTGACGCACAATTAATCAACTTAGGTGCTGACGTTTTAGGTGATACACCACGTGGTCGTTTGCATAAAGCTTTGGTTGAAACGGGTATCGCTACTCAGGTCTTTGCTTGGCCAATGCCAGGTTATGCGCCGGGATTTGCAATGTTTGGTGCAATGTTGCCAAAAGATGGCGATCATGAAAAAGCTCAAAAGATTTTGGTAGAAACCGTTGAGTCAACTTTTAAGAAAGAACCGTTAAAGGCTGAAGAGCTTTCTTTGATGGCTCGTGAAGAAAAAACGCTTTATGAGCGAATGTTTGCTGATCCAGAAGCATTCGGCGTTGACATTTCTGACTATATTGCCCTAGGCGATTGGCGTTTATTCTTTATCCATCGCGATAGTTGGGAAAAGATGACACCAGAAGAAGTCACCGCAGCTTGGAACCGATTCTTCGTACGAGATAACCGTGTCGTAGGGGTGTTCTTGCCTGATGACAAGCCTCAACGTGCCCAAATGACGCCAGCTCCAACATTAGATGAAGTACTCTCGAAGTATGAGTTTAAGACAGAAGGGCAAACAGCAGAAGTTTTTGATGCAACACCAGATAACCTCAACGCACGCACACAACGCTTTAATATTGGTGATGTAAATATTGCCTTATTGCCTAAGCAAACGCGTGGTGAAACCGTTGTTGTCCGTATGAACTTCCGTTATGGCAATGAGCAATCATTGGCTGGAACACGAGCTGTTGCAAGCTTAATGAATGAAATGTTTGAGCGTGGAACAGCAACAAAGAGCCGTGACCAAATTACTGATGCATTTACGAAGCTACAAATTGATGGCGGAGTTGGACAATATACAACGACGAAAGAACATTTGGCAGACTCTTTGGCATTGATGGTTGAACTTTGGAGTGAAGCCTCAATGCCGGCAAAGGACTTTGATGAGTTAAAGGCTGAGTACAGTAATTATCTTCAATCTCGCTTGGATGACCCGCGCGTTTTAGCTAGCGATGCCATCACAGAGCACTTTAACCACTATCCGAAAAACGATGTACGTTATCGTTTGACGAGTAAGGAGTTAAAGAGTGCTATTGAAGCGACGACGCTTGAAGATGTTAAGCACTTCTACAAAACGAATTTTGGTATCAATCGTGGCGAGATTTCCATCGTTGGTGACTTTGATGCAGATAAAGTTCGCGAACAGTTGGAGTCTTTAATTGGCAAGAAACAAAGCCAGGTGGCATATGAGCGTGTCATTCGTGAGCATGCTGATATTGCGCCGACTCGTATTGTTATCGATACGCCTGATAAGGAAAATGCAACGTTAGTGGCGCGTTTTGCCTTTGCTGGCAATAAAGATGATAGCGATGCCATCGCAATGCATGTAGCCAACTGGATTTTTGGTGGTAGTACGGGTCTATCAAACCGTTTAATGATGCGTTTACGCCAAAAGGAAGGCCTTAGTTATGGGGCTGGTAGTTCAGTTGTTTTGCCATCATTTGGTAACGATGCTTACTGGGGTATGCAAGCCATTTTGGCTCCGCAGAATCTCCGAAAGGCTGAATTAGCACTCTATGAAGAAATTGATCGAGTCTTAAAAGATGGCTTTACTCAAGAAGAACTTGATGAAGCCAAGAAGGGCTTTATTGACTATCGTGCTATTAACCGTAGCCAAGATGCATTAGTAGCATCTAGTTGGATTAGCATGATGCAAGAAGGGCGAGATTGGATGGAATCCAAGGAAAATGATGAAAAAGTAAAGAATCTGACCTTGGAAGAAGTTAACCAAGCTTTCCGCAAGATGGTTAAACGCGATGGTTTAACTGTTGTGTTGGCAGGTGATCAAAAGAAAGCCATAACTCAGTAACGCCAAGCCAAAGAGAAAAGACCGCAGTATTCAGGACTGCGGTCTTTTTTGTACATTGAACTTAGTGGTTAGGCCAGTACAAACTCAGTTCCGTTAACGATAAACTGACCAACCTCAGCACTTACGTTTGTAATCTCTGCTAAAGCAAGTGTTTCAGAGTTGGTGCTAACTGCCATAACAATGTTGCCGACCGGAGAATTATCTTGAGTAATATCGTCATTCGGTGCAGTGGTTACAGACGTCTTTGCGCAAATGACCTTCATGCGACGAGGTGTGGAACCAATATGTTGCACACGAGCAATGACCTCTTGACCTGGGTAACATCCTTTGTTAAAAACGACTCCACCAATTAAATCTAAATTGATCCATTGAGGAATAAAAGCCTCCTTTGTGGCTTCACACACCCAGGGCAATCCTGCAAGGATATCCGTAGCAAACCACTGAGCTGAGGAGCTAGTCGGTTGAATCAATGCTTCAACTTCTTTAGCTTCACCAATGATCATGCAACGTTGCAGCTCCTTCGCATCGGCTACGCGTGCAATTGTGAGTTGTTCTTTATAAAGACATTGGTCAACTTCAGGAAGTTCAAAAGAGGGAGCAATCACGCCAAAAACAGAGAGTTCATCAGCAATTCGTAACGAAACCTTACTACGAAGAATGAACATCGAAAAGCGTTTAATAAAACCTGGTACTAGATCTTTAGGCATTATTAAATAAAGGGCATCATTGCGTTTAAAGATTCGCATTAAGCTAAGGATGCGACCTTTGGGTTGGCAGTAAGCCGCCAATCTAAAGGCATTGCCTAAATTATTGATGTGGTTGGTGACTTGCCCATGAACAAATGAAACCGCATCGTCGCCTTTAACCTCTATAACAGAGAATTCCGGTAACAGCATTGCTGCATTTTTCATATTGAGTGTATCGGTTTTCCAATAGCCGAAATTTTGCATATCCATAACAAACTCGATCCCAAAAAAGTAAATCCTCCTGTTATTATCATAGATTGACGTTTTTTTTGCTCTGGAACTCCAATGTTTCGATTACCTTCAGTAAAGATTGAAATTCCCTATTTCAAATCTTGGGTCACAGGTGCCCTTGCAGGTGCAGTGGCGGGTGTAACTGTCGTGGGTGGCATTTTTGCTTGTCTTAATGATGTCGATATTTCAGAAAGTGTTAAAAATGATAAGGGGGAGGTAATTGTTGATATTCCAATGGGAACAGCAGGCGTTCAAATTCCTGCACTACTTGAAAAGAATGGTATTGATGTTAATGCCTTCTTTTTTAAGGTTGCCTTACGTTTAACTGGAGCAGATCGTAACTTCCATGCGGGGTACTACAGCTTTTCTGATAAGGATACGGTGTTTTCTATGACCAGACGAATTGCCGACGGTGATGTGGTAATTTTGTCATGGCGTTTATCAGATGGTGCTACACAATGGGAGTTGCGTCGCTCTTTAAATGAAATGGATGGGGTTAAACATGACTCAGCCCAAATGAGCGCTGATGAAATTTTATTAGCCATTGGTGCAACAGAAAGTCATTTAGAGGGGCTATTTGCACCTGATACCTATAAGTTTAAAGCCGGCGTGTCAGACTTAAAAGTTTTGAAAAAAGCTTATGATCGTCAAAAGACAATTTTGGGTATAGAGTGGGATGCGCGTTCGCCCGATTGTGTTGTGAAGACACCTTATGAAGCACTCATCTTAGCAAGTATTATCGAGCGAGAAGTTGGGCGTCCACAAGACCGTTTGATTGTATCCGGTATTTTTTCGAATCGCTTGCGAGTCAAAATGCCATTACAAACTGATCCATCCGTTATGTACGGTGAGGGAGAAGAGTTTGAAGGCAGACTTCGGAAAAAACATTTGAATCGTCGAACCCCGTACAATACATACCGATTTGTTGGTCTTCCTCCAACACCCATTGGGAATCCAACGCGTGAAAGTATTTATGCAGCGTTGCATCCAGCAAAAACTGACTATATCTATTTTATTAATAAAGACAATGGTGATTTAGTTCCCAATAAGACGCTTGAGGAACACAACAAAGCCGTTGATCTCTACATCCGCAAGAAGGGGCAATAAATGCAGGGGCGTTTTATTACGATCGAAGGTATTGATGGTGCAGGTAAGAGTACCCAAATTGACGTGATTGAGCGTACGTTGCGCGATCGTGGGATTGAGGTTATTCGCACTCGTGAACCGGGTGGAACTCCATTATCGGAAACAATTCGAGAACAATTGCTTTCTGTATCTATGGACCCATCTACGGAAACGTTACTGTTTTTCGCAGCTCGTGCAGAGCATCTAGCAAAAGTTATCCGTCCTGCGCTAAAACGAGGCGCATGGGTTCTAAGTGATCGTTTTACTGATGCAACTTACGCCTATCAAGTCGGAGGACGTGGTTTCCCGGCTAAGAAGGTTGAGGAGTTGGAGGCTTGGACACATGGTGATCTGCAGCCTGACTGCACCATTCTTTTTGATGTAGCCCCAGAGGTTGCAGCGCAGCGCTTGGCAACAGCTCGCCAGTTGGATCGCTTTGAGCAAGAAAATTTAGACTTCTTTACTCGAGTACGAAATGCCTATTTGAGTCGCGCACAAAAAGATCCGAAGCGTTTTTTGATTGTCAATACCGATAGAGATCGTGACATCATTTCGAAAGAATTGGCGGAGATTTTTTCAACATGGGGATAATGATTCGTCCTTGGCAAGGGGAGTTGGCGGTAGCACTCAATGAGGTGCGAGATAATCTTCCGAATGGGTTGTTAATCTATGGACCTAAAGGTATTGGGACCATAGATCTGGTTGTGGATTTCGCACGCAGTCTTTTTTGCGAGCATCCGTTAGTGGATGGGGCACCTTGTGGTCAGTGTAAAGGGTGCAAAATGGCTCAAGCTAAAACGCATCCTGATTTGCGTTATGTGTTTAGCGAGGCTGAGGCGATAACACATGATATTCCATTTGAGCCTCCATCCAACGCTTCTAAAGATCGAAAAATTTATCGTGAGATTTTGATTCACCAACCAAGAGAGTTGTCAGACTTTCTGAATTTAGCACCTCATGTTGAAAATGGTCACAGAATTGTCATTGTTTACCCTGCGGATGCTATTCGCGCGGATGCTGCGGCAACATTTCTGAAAAGTTTGGAAGAACCTCCAGAAAGGACGACTTTTTTATTGGTAGCTGATGATTTAGATCGAGTCTTGCCAACCATTCGGTCTCGCTGTCGATTATTGCGAGCAAAAGCTCCAACGCATGAGCAAGCGCTGCAGTGGCTATTAGAGCAAGGTGTAGAAGATGCTCAAGAAGCCCTTGCACGAGCAGCCGATCGTCCCTGCTTGGTGATGGATGAGGAGTTTATTCGTCATAGCGACCACATTGATGCCAAAACTAGAGAGCAGTTGTTAACGTTGACAACAATCTCTGTTCAGTCAAGAGACTTATTACTAAAGCTACTAAGCCAAGGCAGTCATATTCCATTAACGCAGATTGCAATTAAAGAAGGGCGTTCAGCACTACCGGTATCGGCTATTTTGCCGATTATGGAACGTTGGTCCTATGATCTGTTAGCGGTCAAAAGTCAGTTGCCAGTACGTTACTTTCCAATGTATGCAGAAATAATGTCACAGTTGGTGGCACCTGTCGATATTGAGAAGTTATTCAAATGGAATGACTCACTTAAGCAAATTAAGCGAGTGCTCACTCATCCGCTGAATGCTCAATTGGTAATTGAGCAAGCAATTTTGAATTACCGACGTGTTATGAACAACCAATCTTTTGAATAACGTTCCGATGCAGCTCTTAATAGGGCTGCATTTTTTTCATTGCTTTGGCAACTTCGCTTTCTTCAGGAGTGAGGTAGCGACTGGTGGTTCCAACCGAAGCGTGTCCCATAGCGTTTTGCACAACATTGACAGGCATGATTTTCAATGCGCTCGTTGCGAAAGTATGTCTCAACCAGTGCGTTGAACTTGCTCGAAATTTAGCAGCATCCATAGGGCGCGTGCTTTGTATCTCTCTTGCACAGGATTCAAAAAAGTCTAAAAGTGTCCGATAGAGGCCGGAGCGGCTTAATGCCGTGATGCGAGCTTGTCCTTCACGTAAGACGGTTTTTCTTCCGCGACCTAAGGACGATAGAAGTGGTGTGTCGGGATCACACAGTCCAATTCCTTGAAGATTTCGCCAGTTCAAGTAATGGTTGATGAGAGCAAGTTGTTCATCTTGCAAGGGAAGACGACGAATTTTATCGCCCTTACCAACAACTTCAATAACGGTAATTGTTTCATTATCAATTCGTCGCTCAACGATCCATGAGGCTCTTGCTTGAAGCATTTCAGAAGCTCGAAGCCCTAATCCTTTACCTAACATGAGTATCACTGCAATGCGTGCATGGGACTCGCAGTCTTCTTGGCCTTCAAAATACTCATTAACAATTTTCCATTGATCATCTGTAAATGAGCGATCAGCATATTCTTTTGGAGCACCTTCACCTTCTAAGAAGGGGACTTTCCCGGAAATTTGATCAAATGGGTTATAGATAATGTAGCCAGTTTTCTTTAAAAAATTAAAGAGTTGTCGAATAACTGTCATAGACAGCTTGCGAGAGCCTTGACTGAGCGCGGCATTAAAGGGTCGCCATTGCGGATTGTCTCGTGTGAGATTTTTTGGGCCAATCCAATCGTGCTGAGGTAAGCGCCAACGTTTTGCCCACTCGGCATCATCAAGTCGCCCCAATTGTTCAAGCCAACGTAAATAACCAGAGGCTTCCTCTAGGCCAACAGAGCTTAAAGCAATCTCTCTTTCGACAGTGCACCAAAGTAAAAAACGCTCAGCCTCTTTTCGATAGACACCTTGAGTGTTGATGTTGTTAGCACGAGCGGCTAGCCATGCCTTGAGGGCAGATAAATCATCTGTTGCTTCAAGGCTTAAAAGATGATCGTCGGCGCGGTTTGTTCCTGTTCGTCCATCAAGTCCAACACCTAATTGAATTCTTTCGAGAGGAACAATTAAGGGATTCGCAGGAGGAAGCTCTTTTTTCTCATTGTTTTTTTCTTTGGGCTTACGACCACGATGGCTAAATAGTCCATGTTGGGTGAGCCAATCAATGAAGGCACTTTTTTCTTCAGGGTTTAATTCCAGCCCACTATTGTCACTTTTTTTCAGTGCCTTAGCCAAGTCGCCTAAAGTAAGAAGGCGAGCTTTGCTTGCCTTGAGTACAAACTCTGGCAACATGACCTCTACAATGAGAGTTGATTTTGATAAAACAGAAGGACAACTGTCAGCTAAAGGTAAGTAGGGCATCTGTGTTAGGTCTTGTGAAATCAATGTTTTCAATTCTAGAGCTTGTTGTTAAGATTGAACAACTTCTCAATTTTAATTTATCCGAATCTTTCGGGTTCACTTTGTATGATACGTCGATTAATTATTACCTTAGTTGCAATGGCAGTGGTTATTCTTTCGGCTCTGGGGCTAGAGTCTATTGTTATTGAGGATCACAGTTCCATTTTGCGTCAGACTCTGACTTCGCCGGTTGAAAGACTGATCAATCAGCCTCGTAAAGATAGCAATCAAGTAGTGGTTGCTATCGACAATCACATTGAATCCTATTTGATTGATCGCTTCTTGGCTCCCACATTTGATGCAATTAACTCAAGCTTTAATGCTGAAGGTAAATTTTTAGTCGTCAAGCACCTGGACCGAGAAACAATTACAGAGATGCTCAACGAGGGTTCGATTGACTTTGTCATTACAGGGCCAGACTTTTATGCTCATTTGTTATTTGATGATCGAATTAAGCCAATGTCCATGTTGTGGCGTCCTCAGGCCGCTTCTCCTGGACATTCAGCAGCCTCCACAATCGTTGTCAGACACGACAATGCCGATATCTACACGTTAAATGACATTGCTCGTGGGAACTATAAGATTGAAGCTGTTGCAAAGACTTCTTTCTCAGGTTTTTTGGCGGCTCAAGATCCTTTTGCCAAAATGGATTATCCAACGCAACGTCTATTTGAGACGGTAACTTTCACAAACACCAAAAATCCATTAGAAGTGCTTAATGATGTGAAGTACGGTTATGCAGATGTGGGGATCGTTCCTGCTTGTCAAATCGAGTACTACATGTCTCGTAATTTGGCGCATTTAAGTGACTTTAGAGTAATTAATCCACAACCGGTCGATTACTTGGCCTGTCAGCACTCTACGCAAACGTTCTCTAGTCTAGTCTTGAGTTATCAGAAAGATACGAATGCCAATATGGTTCTTTCAATGAACAATATTGTAGTCGGTATGAGATTGCCAGGAGCCTTGACCTGGAGCTTGCCAGATAATCCTCGCTCTTTGTATGACATGCTCTATCGCTTGCGATTGGGGCCCTATAGTGACATTACTTACTCAACATTAAATCGAATTTTCCATGAAAATCGAGTGGTATTTATCATGGGTATTTTGCTATTGGTGGCAGGTTTATTCTATAACTTGATCATTTCAGTAGAGGTCGCAAGTCGTACTCGAGCGCTACAAAGAACATTGAGTGAGAAAGAGGAATTGGCTAAGCAGCAGGAGCAAACCAATGAGTACATCGCACGCTTAGAGCGAACTGGGATCGTTGGTCAGATGTCTAGCATGATCGCTCATGAATTAAAGCAACCTTTAGCAACGGTCTCAAACTATACCCGAGGACTTTTGCGACGTATTGATCGTCATACCGCTGATGAAGATACGATTGTGAAAATTCTGAAAGAAATTGAATATCACAATGAACGTGCTGTAGAAATTGTTGATCACGTTCGAAAATATGCCAAATCCCATGATGTTAAGCGTGAAGAACATAATTTGTACGAGATCGTTCTTCAAAGCGTAGAGACGTTTAAGAAGTCGGGACGTAGTCAGGTGCCTGTTCGGGTTGAAGGGGTACGTGACGCATCGGTTGAAGCTGATGACTGGGAAGTAGAATTGGCCCTCATTAACTTATTAAAAAACTCTGCCGATGCTTTTGCAGAAGTTCATCCTGCTCGCTATGTTCAGGGTGAGTGCCTCATTCGAGTTCGCATCGAAGATCATGAGGACAGTTGGTGGATTCGAGTTATTGATAATGCAAAGCTTGTAACGAAGGACTTTACCGACGAGTTCTTTAATAAACTAGAGACGACAAAGGCGCATGGTTTGGGTTTGGGCTTAAGCATTGTCAGTTCTTTGGCTGAAAGACACGCAGGTCGAGTTTGGGCAGAGCCTAACGTTGGTCGTGGTGTTATAGTGACGATGGAACTACCAAAGACCTCTGGTTCTAAAAAACAAAGTGAAGATTTAGATGAAGAAATAGAAAAATAGATAAGAAAAGGTCCTCGTTAGAGGACTTTTTTGTGGTGCGCGCGACATGTGCGCTGTTCTAGCGGGTGCAAGTCCCGTGGTCGGGCTGATAGGGCCAAGACCTAGCTTAAGGCAACTCGTGCTCCGTGAGGAACAGGGGGAAGGAAGCCAGCGGCAAATTCTCGAGGTTACGAACAGAAACCTCATACAAGGCCATGCCAGTGGATGAGTGTGCCACTGAACACGAAGTCCAATACCTATCCGGAAACTGGTGGGGTAAATGAGGAACCTACATGGGAAGAAAGACAGCGTGCTTACTCGCGGAGGCCTCTCACGCGGTCGTCAGATCGTAGTAACAACGAAGTGGGAGGAATCAGCAGAGGCCATAGTAGCTCGAGCCGTACCGAGTGAAGGGCCAAACCTAACCACGTTTAACGTGAGGGAACTACAAAGAAGACCTTAAGAACTACCGAAAACAAAGGACACCTAGAACGGGAGGATCGGAAACGGAACGCAAGTGAGTCTCGTATGCTAGGAGTAGTGGTCGACTTGATACACAAACGGAGAACGTAAACTGATGGTAAGTTTAGAAAAGATATTGGAACCGACCAATCTCAATGAAGCT
>Ed_p2__coassemble_2365_pt1 | contig 7119 bp, 3 predicted proteins | sample Ed_p2__metabat2_low_PE_017 | metagenome-assembled genome bin Ed_p2
CATTTAAGTGGGTTTCGATTCAGATTCAAAATTCCGATTATTCAACCCACTTCCACCTTTTCCTAAGATCAATAGTTCGAGAATGAAACCGTTGGTTAGTCTCAAAATAAGTACAAACAAAAAGAGCGTGAACAAAACAAAAAAAGGGGTAAGCGCTTTTTGAGACTCAAAATAGATATGGTCCTCCCTTTCACGATTGGCTCGTTTTTTAGGAAGGTTGAGGTTCGCCAACCACCGAAGCCATCGCGGCGAATCCGTCAAAGCCCATCGACTAAAACGATCAGCATAAAATAGGACAGCATAGAGTCGTATGCGAATACCCGCGAGTAGACTCGTCATCATCGTTACTCCTTTGTTGACAAGCCTCTCAGAGTTGGTCTAAGTCAATAAAAGGCACATATACACCGCAGACTTGCCCATTCGCGTCGTACCCAAAATACGTCGGATAGACACCATCACCTAGACCCGACGTAAATACCACCAACCGACTGTTTGCTCCCGGCACAGTCCAAGAAGCCCAATCACCATCAGCACTTTGATACTGAGGATATTGACTCGCACTCGCTTGCAAAAGATCTGCAAAAAGATCGTTATAGGGATCAACGCCCTCTTCTTCAGCTTCGCGCTTTTTCCAATAACTTATGAATGCTTTTTGCGTATGTTCGTCCGTCAGCGTTGCCATCCCTGCATCTACAGAAAATCCAAAGAAGTCGCCTTCTTTGAGGAGACCAGCTAAGTTTTCATCGCCGCACATACCTAACTCATATCGCACAGGCTTCGTCTCAGAAACGCTTAGTTTGGCACAAACATAGTGACATCCTAAGTTCCGAGAGACTCTAACTGCCATCGTTAGCGGATAACATCCCGCCGGAATGCTTTGGATAAACGGCTTGGCATTCTCCATCGCTGTACACGGGTCACAGGCCACTAGCCGACCTGTTGGACAATCGAGGTCTCCGAATGCCAATAACACCATGTTCTGATGGACTGAATTCACAGACGTAAAGTACTTCTCATAGTCAACTGTACTGACAAGCTTGTCTTTAATAGACTCATATTTAGCGCTCCATGCCTTGAAGGCATCATCCTTCTTAGAAGCGCTCAGATCGTTAACATTAAGTCTAATAATCGGACGATAAAAATCGAAGTCTCCGTTAAGTTCGTCACTATCATGTTTATTAGGTTTTGCATGTGGTGAACAGGGCAAATAACCTAAAAGTGGCCCCAAACTTCCGCAGATATTTCGACCGCCATCTCCGCCACACGTGGTCAATGTTTCTGCTTCAACTACCTCACGTTTGTATGGGTCATAGGCTATAGAAAGTCCAAAGAAGTTGGGTTCCTCTAGATCAAATGGCTTGTCCTCATCCTCTAAGCTTTCGAAATGGTGTAGATGCAGGGAGTAGTCCATTCCATCCCCCCAAGGGAACAAGGTGCGGCCTCCACCGCCACACAGATAGGCCCACTCGTCCGCTGTAGGCAGTGAAAGACCCTGCTTTACCAGCCTAGCACGAAGCTCTTTGTAGTCTGTGCGATTATAGATGCAGATCCGAAAGCCTTTTTCCGTCCGCTCAATGCGTGTTGACTTGTGCAAGGTAAGGCTGTCGAGGTCGCTCCAGGCAAACTCCCGAAACTTCTTCAGCCACTCAGGATGGGCGGTTAACCTGGGATCGGTCATAGCAACCGGCTCCCAACACAGTTCCTCTAACTCCCGACCCACCAGCATAGGGGCAATAGCGACCTGTCGAACGGGAGCCATGCTTTCGCGAATCATCTCCTCCGGGTCCTGTTCTGTCTCCCATTCTTGAAACAGATACTCCAATTCCGCACGGCTATCTTGATCCAACCCTACGGCAAAACAATCCCATCCTAGTGTCACAGTATCGCCAGGCACAAAGACAAACTCACGACCGTCCTTCCTAAAACGTCCCGTGATGCAACGTTGTCCCCAACGTTTAAAGGTTTCGAGTCCCAAGAAGTCAAATCCGAACCGAGCTGCCACACGTTCCATAAGAACCACTCGATCCGAGTCACTCAATGTTTCAAAGCCAGATCGAGTTAGCCAATCTGCACTGATCACACTCTCTTTGCCCTCCTCATCAGAAGACGCTTTCACCGATGAGCGATTCGGCAACACAAACGGAATGTTTGGATAGCGTTCTTGACAATCTCGCCAAGGTTCAAGTTGTCGCTTTTTACTCGATTCACGAAGGAAACCCCAAAAATCTTTGGGATATAGGAACACAGGACCGACAAGATGTCGTCTGACAACAATGACAACAGTCCCATCAAGCAAAATCCCAAGATGCTGGAAACGATCCTCGCCAAACATCCCCGGCTTAATCCGAAGGACTTCACGCGTTGTCATATTGATGAGTTGTGCGCTATCGTAGGCTCGACTCTCACCATGGGCTTGAAGCAAAAGCCAATCCCGAGTTAGCCATCGACATCTCACATCTTCACCTATACCTGGCAATGCAGCAACTCTGCACCGACCGGTATTCATATCCAAATCCAATAGACAGGGATCAATCCGTCCACGACCGCTAACGCAGTGAATCATGTAAATGTGGCTCGTCCCTGGCACTGGCACGGCATCTGACAAATGATCGTAGCCTGATAATTTAAAGGAATGCTCAACGACTTTTCCGGCCTCCCAACGATAAATCGTTCCTTGATACCACTCGTTGGAGAAATAGACTCTTCCGAGGCCATCTGAGACAATCCCTGCATGGTAACTTTGCGCCCACCCGTCCTTGGGCAAGACCACATTATCAACCGACTTACAAGTCCCCTTTTCAGTCAGTTCAATGTGAGTGACATTACAAGGATCTGCTACCCAAAGCGAAGACCCAACCCAATATGACGATTGAGGTGCATCATCGTACCCAATCTGAGATGGTTCAAAAAAGTTAAGGGCTGACGGGTTTTTGCCAACCATGATCCGGCCTATCTTACTGGCCGAAGCTCGAGAGACAGCATAAACTTCAAGCTTTGCTGAATAAGATAAAGTACACAAGCCTGCGTAACTGCGAGAACGAACGACTCTCGGAGGTCGATAACGAAGATCTGCGAAGCAACCGCTCATCCATTTTTCAGAACCAGAAGGCTTCCATTCACCCGCTGCATAATTCCCGGCCAAAGAATTAAAGAAATAATCATACGCAGTATCGTCCTCTAATCGATACTCATCGCATGGCATGACTTTCTCAACCTGCCGTGGTATAGCTGGTTCACCCCACTGACGTTTGGATTGCCGTAGGAGCGTAAAAGCCTGATTTTGGCCCTTGCAAAAGGCTTCGAATGCCTCACACTCATTCTCCGGGAGGATGGTCAGAAGATGAATATCTTCACCATCCAAATCAAAGAGAGCCAGCCCAACCGCCGACAATTCTTGTCCTAATGCAAGTAAACCTTTGTCGTGCGTTAAACGCATGTATTGTTGGCAAACCGCATCAAATCGTCGATCCAACAGGATATCCATCGTTGAAGCGAAGTGTTTTCGCAATTGAACTAACGTGTCATCCACAGCCCCTTCATCCGTTCGCACATCGACGGCTTCATCAATCAGCTTCTGAAAGTCAGTCATGATGAGTCACTCCAGCAAAGCGTGTGCATCGGTTAACCTGACGCACACACTATGTTTGATAATCAATCTTCCTCTGGCTTTTTAATGATCAAAGCCCCGGCCTCGCGGAAAAACGAATGGAAGCCTAAAGTCAACGCTTCTGGATGACTTTCACCAAATTGATCTACCACCTCAATTACTTCCGGTAAATTCCAAGAAAAGAACAAGTCGTAAGCGTAATCTTGTCCTTCAATTTCCCCAAAACTTTCATAAGCGTGACTCACTTTTTCAGACAACAACTGACGTAACTCCGCTCGAAGCTTAGATCGTGTAAGCTCAGAATGGTCTTGACTATCAATAAAAATAACGCCAGCTGTCACACCAGCCTGATGGAGATGTCGCATTGGCTCAGGTTCATTGCGAAAGTACGCAGAAAGAAGCGCTGGACACGAAGCGCGGCCACGTCTTGCGTCAATAAGATAATCGCAATTAGGCTCAACTTCATGTTTCCATTGGAATTCAACTCGCTCATCCAGATAATCATCTAACTTACCAAGCAACTTTTCAGGAGCAGTTTCTTGGATATAACGAACATACTCTGGCAGCGAAAAACCAACTCCCTTTTCTGGCTTTCTCGATAGTCTAAAGTTGGAGAAATGCTTCATATGCGCCACCTCTCCAAATGCATGATCTAAGAGCAAATTAACAGCTCGGAAAGCATCATCAACTTCATGCTCTTCAAGCTCTTCTAGAAGTTTTGTATAAATCGTCAAGCAAGGGGAGGCATCTTCCTCCACGCTTTCCCAAAGCACAAGATCCTTTGCTGCATATTCACGCGAACCCATCTTCAAAACAACATCAGCACAAGACGGTAAGGCTGAACGACAAAGTGTTACCTGCCAACATTTTTGCAGAGACGCTGGGATGGCTCGGCACATCGCTCTTAATGGATAAAGACTGAGATAGTTACTGTTCGTTGAGAAATTAACCTCTACTACTGCTTCAGTAGCTCCTACTGCAATGGATGTTTCCGGCAATGCTTCATTAATTACCTGCTTCATTTCACCCAATACTGTCGGAACGTCTTCAGATTTAGCTAAACGCTTTTGCCATACTGTCGTTTTTTCTTCAAAAGTCTTCCATACAGCTTCAACACGTTTAGCAAATGGCTCTGAGAATCTCGGATAACTCATTTGTCCACGACATGCTCTTATTAACTCCAACGAATCGTGGTCTCCTTTGCGCAAAGCTTCTGCTCGCTCAAGATATTGAATTGCCTCATCATCACGATCCATATAAAAGAGCGCATATCCCATCCGAAATTGCCACTCAAAAGTATCTTCAAACTGCTCTTTTATGGATTCCAGTAACTCTATCGCTCGTTGCAATCCAGAACCTCGTGGTTTAGAAGCATTGTTATGTGCTCGAGCCAATTCAAGCGTTAATACGGGATGTCGGTCAGAATCCGAAATATTTTCAAGCATGCGAATGATTTCGTCATAGTTATCCTGTTCGTTCAAGCTTCCCACACGATCTAACGTAGCTCGAATTTCTGGACTAAGTTCTGCTTCATTAACATAGTCAGGAAGGGCGCTCTCATTAGAAAGCCCACCATTGACCTTAAAACGCATCACTCTAGCTTCACCATTTTCTGACTCGGGCTTAAGTACAACATGAACAGTACGATCGAGATCCAACCAAAGCTCACTGATTTCACTAAAGGCACAATGTCCATCCTGAATTAACTGCTCTAGCGCAGCTTTGAAATGCTTCACCCAAGTTGGCAAGAGATGGGAAAAGCCAGCTTCGTTCATTCGAAAAACGACATGAACAAGACCTAAAGAGAGCGGAACATCAGCCCCAAGACATGCTGGAGCATCTGGCTCTGACTTTAGTTGATCAATGTTGAATGCTTTTTTGATAAGTTCAAATCCATCTGGATCTTTAACAATACAGGTTAGAGCTAACTGTTTATTGAGCACCTCTTGAAGATCCATCTGAAGGTTTTGAAGATTTTTATCCTGCTCTGGATCAATATAGTGACACATCATCACGGTTAAAGGAGTGTCGAGCTGAATTTCTTCTATTAGTTGAAGAAACTCAGGATCTTCTGGTACTAGCTCTAAGCCCTTAACCGCAGCTTCTAATGCCCCCATCTTATCGTCAAAGTGTGCTCTTAGCTTGCCTAAGTGCAACCAACCCCAAGGATAAGTCGGCTCAACTTTTACTCCAACTTCTGCAACATCTAATGCTTCATCAAGCCGCCCAGTATGAGTAAGAGCAACTGCTAATCGGTAATGCCAAACACCACTATGAGAGGCATTTTCTCGGGCCTTTTCTAAAACTTCCACTGCATGCACATACGACAGGTATTCGTCATACTGCAATAAAGCAAAAGCTCGATAAAGTGCAATCTCTAAGTCTGAATCAAATTCTTGTAACGTAAAACGACCACTTGAAACTCCTTCTTCAGATAAGGAGTCTAGATAGGACAACATCCGTCCAACAGCAGTTTCACCATTTTCATCACAAGCATCCAAATAGGCTCGTTCTCTATCAGTTAAAAGCATAATATCTCCTCAACATTGAAGTCCCCGAAGAGAAATACCGTCAACAATCCGCTCCAGCTTCAACCAATAGCGTTGTTACTTCTTCTAATCCCGAGGCTGCCGCATACGTTAACGGACCATTGCCATCCATATCTCGCTGATGAAGATCAACCCCATGGGTCAACAACATACGAACGATTTCAATATTTCTTTCGCGAATCGCAATCATTAAAGGCGTTTGCCCATTTCTAAGCTTTGCATCACAGTTCGCTCCTGCCTTGATGAGCAATTCCAATATCACCTGGCGATTAAGACGAGCAGCTTCAAAAACTGGTGTTTCTCCATTTTTACCGGCTAAATCAGGATCTGCACCGGCCAAAAGAAGTTGTTCAACACAACTCATTGCGCCGGACTTGGTTGCTGCCAATAAAACACTTTCACCGGCATCGCTACGAGCATTAATGTCAACATTGGGTGTTTTCAAAAGAACAAGCAATGTTTCCAAATCACCTTGACGAACGGCTTGGTGCAATGCAGTCAACCCGAATCGGTCTTTGGCTACAAGGTTGGGTTCAGCAGAAGGTGATAACTGGCGTTTTCTTTCTAACAAAACGGATAAAACTTCAGGCATCGATCGACTTGCTGCATAATCAAGAGCAGTCTTACCATCTTGATCTGCCAACTCAAGCTCAAGTCCCGGATGAGCTAGGAAACGAAGAGCTGCATCAGTATGGCGAGTATCAATCAAAGCCATTAATGGCGTGATCCCCTGTCGTGTTTGAGCGTTAATGTCAGATCCCTCAGAAACCAAGACGTCTAAAACCAAAGAGTGACCCATCATGGCCGCCCAATGCAACGCAGTTCGTCCTTCACGGTCTGTTATCAAGGGACTGGCACCTGCTTTTAGCAAAGCCTTAACAATTGGAAGACTTCCACCTTTACTTGCAATCTGGAAGTGGGTTGAATAATCGGAATTTTGAATCTGAATCGAAACCCACTTAA
>Ed_p2__coassemble_3337_pt1 | contig 5088 bp, 5 predicted proteins | sample Ed_p2__metabat2_low_PE_017 | metagenome-assembled genome bin Ed_p2
CCGAATCTACGACCTTACTTCAGCTTGAAGCCAGATCCGTTGTTCGCTTGCACGAATGGAGCGGACTCTTTCGAGCAACTCTCGGAAATAGTCTTTTCCAATAACAGTTTTGGCCTGCTTTAATCTTTCATCATCTAGGGCAAAACCCTTGATAATATATTCCTTGAGAACCTTTGTTGCCCAAATACGGAAGCGAGTTGCTTGAGCGCTATTTACTCTGTAGCCGACGGCAATAATTGCGTCGAGACTGTAGTTTTTGAATTTTCTTTTTACAGACCTATTTCCTTCGATTCGAACTTCCGAGGATTCCTCGGAAGTTGCTAATTCAGTCAACTCACCTTCTGAGTAAATGTTTTTTAAATGTAATGCAATATTATCTTGCGAACAATTAAATAGCTCAGCCATTTGTCGCTGGTTTAGCCACATGGTGTCATCTTTGATTAATACATTTACTTGAGGCCCATCTCCAAATTCACCATATAAGATAATCTTCTTTTCTTCCATTTTCGACTCCAGTGTAAATTTATTCCGATTCTACAGCGACCTGCTTACCTCGAGCACCTGGCCATAAATGCGGAGGCGGGACAATTCATCGCCCGTATAGTCTTCTGGTTTGTAGTCTGGATTGTCAGAGCGCACCGAGATTCCATCTTTAATAGAGGCGAGTCTTTTAATCTTTAATTTCCCATCAACGCTTAGTACATAAATCTTTCCATCACAGATTGTGACGCAGGCGGGGCGAGGGTCTGCTACCTCGCTAAAGAGAACAGTGTCTCCACCATAAATAAAAGGTTCCATGCTGTCGCCAGTAACCTTTGCTCGCTTGCAGTGGTCAGGATTTAGATGTCGTTGTTGGAAAAAACTAAGGCGGTACCAATAATCGTCTCCACCTTCGACAATTTCCCATTCTGGCGTTGGTTCAATGCCGTCCGAGTGAGCCCCGAATACCAAACGATATTCGTGGATCACTACGACATCATCGGGGGGAGTATCGTCTTCTGCAAAGACTTTGATGTTTGAGCTATTGCTCATTTTACCTTTACCAGATGTTAGCCACTCGACGGATACATCAAGAAACATTGCAGCCTTCATCGCATTTTCCGCGGTTAGGACTTTTGTTTTCCCGTTAAACCAATAAGAGGTTGAGGCGGTAGATACTCCACAGTATAGAGCTAGTGCTCGTTGACTCTTTCCTGATCGTTCTAAGGCGATCTTTAGTCGCTCTGCCAAAGTGGTGTTGCTCATGTGTGTCTCCTTTGTTAAGTAATTTTAACTTGAAAACCACGACTTAACTTATAATTGATGTTAAAAAAAAAATACTTAATATTAATGCTAAGCTTAATTGCTAGATATGGTTAATATTTGCTAATTATGCCTTATAAAAGATATAAGCCACTTAGTTTGGAACTGTCAAAAGAGGTTATTGCGGATTTGGATGGAACGTCTGAAGTCGCTTTGCAGTGTAGGGTGACGTCCGCAGCTGTTTCTCAATGGAAGAAAAACGGCCTTCCAGGGCCGCAAATTCGTTTTCTTAGGGAGCGTTTTAAAAATCATCCAGTGATGAAAAACGAAAGCATTTGTGTAGGTCTATACTCAATCATTGGTTGTTTCAACAAAGTATTGGCAATTGGTTATGAGGTTGGTGACAGCAAAAAAGGAATGGGAGACTGAAGACAGGATCAAAGAGAATGCACAGGTGAATTTAAAGATGATTGCCAAGTAAGTTTAAAGATGATTTATTTATGAAGTATAGAAATAAATATTTAAAATTATATAGTTATTGCAATCAATTTAAAGATGATGGTTAATTCGTTTAAAGAAGATGATTCGGAGGTTTAAATGTCTCCTAAGTTTAAGTATTATGATCTACGCTTCCGAAATTGATTCTGCGTGCGAATTGTTGCCATTTTTATCAACTTAGGCTTTTAATGGCCTTTAAGAGTTAGTTCTAAATGGCGTTGTGACCATATTTGTTACCATAAGGATAAAATAAAAAGGTCACATGACCGATATGACATCCTTATGCCAGCAACAGTAGACGACTCTATCACGGCGCTTCGCCGTCGTATACAGTGGTACAAAACCGAGCTTCAAAAAGCAGAGGCGGAGCTTTATCATCTTTTAAATCCACCAGAACAAAATAAGATAAAACAAACATCCCAGTTTTCACCTAAAGAAAAGCTTGCAATTTTTGCCAAACTATTTGCTGGACGAAATGATGTCTACGCTCGGCGCTTTGAATCAAAAACGGGAAAATCGGGCTATTCCCCCGTTTGTGCCAACCGCTTTAGAAGTGGCATCTGCGATCTTCGAAATACACGTTGTCAAAAGTGTCCACATCGAGTTTTAGAGCCTTACACTGAAAAAGCCATTTACCAACATTTAACCGGACGACAAACGATTGGCATTTATCCTCTGTTGCCTGGAGACCTTTGTCATTTCTTAGTCGTTGACTTTGATAAGTTAAGTTTTCAAAAGGATGTTCAGGCCTTTATGAAAACATGTCAATTCCATCATTACCCAGCTTATATTGAACGTTCTCGCTCTGGCTTTGGGGCTCATGTTTGGTTTTTCTTTGAAGACAAGGTGCCCGCTAGTGCAGCTCGACGTATGGCAAATTTCCTCATAAATAAGACCGCTGATACTTATCCAGATCTATTGGATTCCTTTGATCGCTTGATTCCCAATCAAGATCAAATGCCGATGGGTGGGTTTGGTAATTTGGTGGCCCTACCTTTGCAAAAGGGACCAAGACAACAGGGCAATAGCGTTTTTGTCAACCATGAGTTTGAGCCATATGAGGATCAGTGGGCGCATTTATCGAGGATTGAAAGAATACCTTTGAGTCGACTCGAGCCCTTTAGACAAAAGGAAGTCGGAGTCAATGATTGCACTCAGGATCTGGATCATTGGCAGTTAACAGAAGAGGTTGTTGAAGCTTCAACGCTTGGCAATGATAAGCAACAAGATTTGAAAACTGGCTGTTATCAGCCTCTGAAGGTATTGATTCGCGATCAGATCTATTTTGAAAAGATTCACTTATCTCCCGCGTTGCAAACAGCAATAATGCGAATGGCAAGCTTTTCAAATCCCGACTTCTTTCTTCGTCAAAAGCGACGTCTAAATACGTTTGGTATTCCTAAAATCATTTATGTTTTTGAGGATTTGGAACATCTTATCGCTATACCTAAAGGATTATTGGAAAAGGTCTGCCTCCTTTTGACAACAAATGATATTGCCTATGAATTAATAGATCAAAGAGTTACTGAGCCTCATCTCAAACTATCCTTTAAAGGAACATTGAGGGTACCACAACAAATCGCCTACGAAAAACTCATTAAACATGAATATGGTGTACTTTCAGCTAGTACGGCTTTTGGCAAAACCGTTGTAGGTATCGCAGTAATGGTCAAGCGTGCTGTGCCAACTCTGATTTTGGTTCATCGTACGGAACTTCTGCAACAATGGAAGGAGCGTCTAAAAACTTTTTTAGATATCAAAGAACGGGATATTGGTGTTATTGGATCGGGGAAATTCAAGCAAACTCATAAACTTGATATTGCGCTCATTCAAACGCTTAGTCGTCGCGAAAAACTCAAAGAACTCCTGAGCCATTATGAAATGGTGATTGTTGACGAGTGTCATCATGTAGCGGCCGTCAGTTTTGAAAAAGTTTTAAAGGCTAGCTGTTGTCGTTACATTTTAGGTCTTTCTGCTACTGTGGTTAGACGAGATGGTATGCATCCTATCATTTATATGCAATGTGGATCTTGTCAACATCGAGTTAATCAAAGGCAAGATCTACAACGCCATCCATTTAAACATCGTCTGATCGTTAGATCAACTGCCAACGTTTTAGCAAAAATAGCGTTGGAGAAAGAATCTCTTAAGATTGCAGAGCTCTATAACGTTTTATCCAGTCACGTTGAACGCAATCGGCTAATTGTTCGTGATATTGAGCAAGCTCTCCAAGATGGTCGTCATCCTGTTGTTATTACTAATCGCAAGTCGCACTTAGATGAGTTAGTCAGCCTTTTAGACACACAATTTAAGGCAGTTGTTTTGCAAGGAGGTATGAAAAAGAAGTTACTCAATAAGACCCTTGATGACTTTTTCAATAGCAAAGACTCTCCACCTCAAGTTCTTTTAACAACCGGTGCTTTTCTTGGGGAAGGATTTGATGATCCTCGATTGGACACGTTATTCTTAGCTTTGCCTGTATCGGCAGGAACATCACTGATTCAATACATTGGTCGTTTGCATCGACTCTATGATCAAAAGCGTGAAGTGAGAGTTTACGACTATCGAGATGAAACTATTCCGATGGCTGAGAGAATGTTTCAACGAAGGTTTAAGAAATTGTTAGCAATTGGCTATGAAGTCGCTAGTGAAGACGAGTCAGAAAGGAGTGAAGATTGGATTGATACACATTAGATGCTATATGGCCGTATTAACAGTTCCCTAGCTAAGTCTTCATATAATATGTTTTATTGATGATTAAGCAAAATATATGATGACTAAGAAAACACAATCAATTTTATTGCCACGTTCCATTTCAAAGAAGCTACAGATTGTCGGTGAACAAATTAAAGCAGCTCGTTTGAGAAGGAATTTGACGATTGAGCAAATCGCGGAGCGAGCGCAGTGTTCAGCTTTAACAGTATCGAAGGTAGAAAAAGGTGTTCCAACTGTAGCAATGGGGACTTATTTGCGGGTTTTATATACTCTTCAATTAGCTGATGACATTGACTTATTAGCCAAAAATGATTCCTTAGGGAGAGATATTCAAGATATTGAACTGAGGAAGCGCGCCTCCGGTAGTAGGTAAAGAGATATATGCAAGAGTTGGGACGCTTATTATATCGTTCCAACTCCGTTAGTTACGCTGCAGCCTTTTTCCTACAGCATTTTTCCTAAGACAAATAGGATTGATATTATTACCATTCTTTGCTAAACTCATCCGCAACAACACCTCGCAAGCCTATGTCTGTAATTTTGCAGTTATGCTCACACGGCGAGGTTTTCTTTTTTTTGTTGTAATGCCTAATTTTGAATTTAGTAAACCACACAAATCTTTAGATGAGCAAA